>Ga0265297_10000019_pt1 | contig 714469 bp, 574 predicted proteins | sample Munlanlwell13791_FD_192502 | JGI IMG/M metagenome (GOLD analysis project Ga0265297, IMG submission 192502) | Leachate microbial communities from a municipal landfill in Southern Ontario, Canada - Leachate well 137-91 | ecosystem: Engineered > Solid waste > Landfill > Unclassified | place... | reverse complement strand
TTGTTAGAGATTTACTTGTAGACCCAGTCAACCTTGCTAATCTGCGTCAGGCAAGGGAACAAATCTCCACAGCCACCGAAGAACAGAGAAACGCTCATTGGGGCACCCTCCCTGATACCAAGAAACCGGTCTATCTTAGGAAAGCCGAAGACATCCTCAAGAAAGAAAAAGACTGGGATAAGCTTTCTGATCAAGACAAGGCCCAGAAGAAAGAAGCCAAAGCCAAGCAATTAGCCAAAGAGGATGAGATAATCGCAAGAGTCCTTATCACCGATCAACTCTGGAATTCGCTTAATTCTGATTTGAGGCAGGCTTTAGAGGATCTTAATGATAATGATACGGCTAACTCCAAAAAAGTATTCTTTGAAAGAGCGATTAAATTATCTCCTATAAATTTAAACAATCAAATAATGGAAATTGAGGGCATTCTTTCTGATTTGCTGAAAGACATCCTTCCGGAGGCAAAAGCTCCGCCCAAATTAGAATTCAAAGCCACTCAAAAACAAGGCTTTATTGATCTTGCCATTGAAGGCATTAGCGTTCCTGCTGAAAAGCAGAACGCTGTCAGAAGTAAGCTTCTTGAAGAGATAAAACAAGGCCGCTTAGTAATTAAATTAGATGATAAAGTTGTTCCTGTCGAAAATATTGTCATTAGCTTTGCCAGTATTCATTTTGAAATTAATCTTCCGGGAACCTATCAAAACGCCAAAATAATCTACAAAGACGCAAGCGGCAAAAGTATTGAATCTAAACTAGCCGAGATTAAAGCAGAAGCCCGCGCGCCACAATTAATCAAAGAAAATATTCAATCAATTGCAGTTAATGGACAGCTTTTACATATTAATGAAGAGAAAGGATTAGCTCAAGGCGCACCTGCAATTATAGATGTTGTTCTTTCTTTACCCGCTAATACGACTGAAACTCAAGCCAAGGCCATCCAAGTTAAGGTTCATCATGAGATAGGCCATTCTGGTCAATGGGAAGATTTAGCGGTTGGTTTTGTTTCCTTAGAGCAAGACCAAGCTAAATTTTCAGCTCAAATTATTCCTGTAGAAGTTGGCCGTTATGGTTTTACTATAGCCGTCTTTTCGGATGGCCAAAACTGGATTTGGGCTGCAGAAGCAGGGCAAGACAGATATGTGCGAGTAAGAGAAAAAGAAGTGCCCCAAGCAGGGAACCGGTCTAATGCGCTATCATTATTTATGCTTCCAGCCGTAGCGTTATTTAATGGATGTTTAACAATCTCTCATGAAATAACAAGAGGATTAGCGAGTTCAATTTTCGTACATTTATTAAACCGGCCTATAAATTTAATTATCGTTTCAGCAATTATTATAGTAATTGCTCCCCTATTAATAAGAAAGTTATCAAGGAAGAAAATTCTTAGAAAGTTTAAGCAGGCCGGCGTACCAAAAGATAAAATTACTAATGTTCTATTTAGAAAGGCCGTTTCAATAATTAAAGAAGGATATAATTTTGAAGTAATCTATACTCCTGCAGTTGAGCACAGAGAGTATTTAGGAGATGATTCAGAAGTTGGGATGATGTTACTTCAGGGCCTACAGCCTGGATTTACGTGGGTACAAGATTCACCGGAAAGTATCGAGATTGTAAGAGGACAGCCATTAGCACAAATTCCTCCTGTGCGCTCAGAAGTTGATGCAGCGGATTCACAAAAGGAAAAGCAGGTGGCGAGTAAAGAACCGATATTAGGTTTAAGAGATAAAATTATGTTGAAATTTACGCAAGCTGGCGTCACAACGGAGAAAATCTCTGATGATCTATTGCAAAAAGCCACTTCGATAGTAAATGAAGGATATAATTTTATAGTTCTCTATACTCCAGAAAGAGGACACTTTGAAGATACCACTGAAGAAGGGCATCATGAAGGAGGCGGTTGGTCAGATGCGTATTATTGGTATGATCCAGGAGAATGGGTTGTGGATAAGTCAGCTAGCAGAGAATGGATAGTTGATCCCCCGGAAAAAATTGAAGTTATAAAAACAGTTCCCTTAGATTCCGTTAACCAAAGCTATAATGATGGTAACTCAACCAATACCAAATTATTGTTCGCGCTCCCGAGCATAATGTTACTTGAGGGATGCTCTAAGGTTTTAAGCGGAGAATTGGGATTGGTAATTATAATATTTTTATTATTCTGGATTTCCGGGGTAGCTGTTTTATCTTTTAGCAGTTTAGCTGCCAGGAGAATTGATCCTTATACTGAGACTCAGAAGGTAAAGGGTATTTATGGCACTCTAGGGGAAGAAGTGACGGTCGCCGTATTAGATAGATTGCAGCTTAAGGGAGATGAAGTTATTGCTGATCTTGGTTCGGGCATGGGAGAATTCTGTTTCTCAGCAGCAAAGAATTACCCGCAAGCACAGGTTATCGGTGTAGAGTTATCCGCTGGGATGGCAAGGTATAGTGCTAGAAAGAAAGACGAATTAGGATTAAAAAATGTTGATTTTATAAATCGTAGCGTTACCAGTTCTACCATAGATTATTCTTTGTTTGATGTGATATTTATGTATAATCCTTTGACCTCGAATGGTTCTCTTTACCAGCGGCTATGTAAAAAATTGACCAGAGAAATGAAGCCGGGTGCGCGGCTAGTTTGTTTTGGATTTGATAGCGAGGAGAGTATGGGCGATCATAAAGATGATAGAGGATTTCCTATGGTTAGGGAGATATTAGAGAATAAATACGAGCCTTATTTTGACCACAATTATTTTGAGCTTTCTGAAAAAGTAATAAATTACCTCCATTTAGTAGAAGTCCATACTAAAAAATCTCTCGACTATGCCCGCACAGAGGATGGAAATGCTTTAACCCCACTAGAAGAAGATATTTTAAGACGACTGCTTATTGCTAATCAAAAAGCTATTGTTAGCTCCGAGGAGTTAAGCCTTTTAAGTATGTCTCAACTAGAGACAAAATTAAGAGAACACAAACATTTGAAAGCTGCCGATGCCTTAAAGGGCGCCATTATTATCCGCGGCCCGCCAGAGCTCTTTGAAGAATTTACTCGTTTAACCGGAAAAGCGCTATTAGGCACTCATTTCTGCACCTATATTATTATTAGCCCTAAGGTAATGGAGAATAGCGTTGGTTTGGTTAGAATAGTCCTCCATGAAGCAGGCGCAATCACAGACCTTGAACATAGCCAGTGTCTTAAACTTGAGGATATCGAGCAAGAGCTATTACATAGCGTTACTTCATCCAGTATTAAGAAGTGGCAGGAAAGACTTCCGCAGGCAACCCCTGTAGATAGAGCATATTTTAGCCGCCTAGCGCACAAAGTAATAATTTCTACAGCAAAAGCTGCTTTAAAATTAGAGCATAATTTCTTTGCCGCGCCTCATATTTTTAATCCCGGCTCTTCGCATCAGGAACTAAAATGTTATTTCCCCAAATTCAGCTATAAAGCCATTAGAGAGAATCCTGCAAATACCCAAGCTAGCCAAAAAGTAATCTTACGTGCCAGGCCGTTTAACGGCGGCTTAGGTACAGGCCTCAAACGTATGAGCTACCTGGAGAAACGTTGGCATAAATTAGGCAGGAAAGGCAACCCGCGTTTAGGAGCCAAGGCCTCGGATATCTTCTTTGAGGTAGGTTATCAATTAGTTAGTATCTCTGAAGGAAAAATCCTGCGTCTCTTAAAAGAGGTAGGTAATAAAGAATACGCAGGTGTCATTTACCAACAGATGACTACCTATGATGCCAAGAATCTTATTGAAGAACTTTTGGATACACCTTGTAAAACAGAAGGAGAAAACCGTACCTACCGGCAAATTTTCCAAGACACCTCGGGAGTTTCACTTGAAAACACTGTAGCAATCCCTTGGTTGCCGGCTATCTTTGCAGATGCTTCAGGTAATATGGTTGGCTTTAGCTTAGAGCCGCTTGCTCCGGGTGGGCATGGGCAGTTAGGCTACATTATTATGCACGATTGTTTTAGCCAGAAATTACCGGATGATGGGTACACTTATATAGATGCCGCATATAATGAAGACGGCTTAAACAATATGCCGGATCCAGTGATGTGCGGCTGGATGAAAAATGAACAGGTTGCCACAGCTATGATTACTACTACCAAAACTAAATTAGATATGCAGGGTGGCCAGCTTGGCATAGAAGTGGTTACTAACGAAGACGGCTCTAACAGTTATATTATCAATATTATGGAGTTGGCACAGGCAAAGAATATGAAGCAAGAAGCGCTTTTTTCTGGGGTAGGCCTGCGTCCAGGAGATACTGAATCGCTCTTTAATACCAATATGGGCCTGGTTAATAGAACACTGCTTCATCCGTTTCTAGAGGATTTAGTCAGCCTTGTTGGCTTAGAAACATTCTTTGATATTATTCATCCCGATTTAATTAAAAATCTCAAAGTAGACGCAAATACTAAACAAAAATACTACCAGATAGAAGGCGCCTGGGGGTCAGTGTTATTAAATCTAAACCGCTATATTACCGCTAACATGGACACTAATATTGGTGAGATCGGTAGGCCCACTACTATTAGACAGTTGCTTAAACAGCATGGCATTAAGCACTTCTTAGCCGTACTTAATGTAGAAGAGGAATTTCGTGATTTATTCTTTACTCCTGTAAAAGCCGCAACTGATGTTTGGTTGCAGACGGAAAGCGGCCTCTATACCCTTGATACTGCCAATTGGAAACTTATCCGTAAGCAAGCAGGCGAACTTCCTGAACTTATCTTTGATAACCGCTACAAAGACCTGCAAGAGTTACTCGATGCTCTACAGGGCACGCGCGTCCAGGACCTAAAACACCTTACTTTAAAAGGGAGTGTTAGCCTAAGAAATGCGCTCCTCATAAACAGGGTAAAGATAATCAGCGAGTATCCAGGGGTATTTGATTTTAATTCTCCGAAAGCCAAAGTACAGCTTAGGCAGCAAGAAGGAAGGAGTATTTTAAATAATGCCGTAGTTATTATTAATGAAGGCGAAAATGCGCAATATCTGCAGGATGCTTTACGTAGCGAAGGCATCTATGAAGATAGAATCTATCAAATAACTGAAGAAGTGCTAACTGGAAAAATATCTATGGAAGGAATTGGTTTGAATGTAGCAGTTTCAAGTACCCTAGAAAATAAACTAAAATCGCTTCCAAAAGAAACCGTTGCTGATAAGCAAACAGCCGAAGGGTTAATGCGTGAATTAATAAAGAATCTTGAGCCGGGTATAAATGACCATTTACTCGATTTGATGCTTAATATCCGCGGTTGGGATGAGAAGAGTTTTAATGCTAACCCTTCCACTAGGGTAGGTTTTGATAATTACTCGCGGATTCGAAGAAGGGCAGAAGAGGTATCGTTAATCTATCGGTTATTCGCAGAACTCTCTAAAACAGATATTCAAGAAGGATGCTATTTAATTTATAAGCCTTATGAATTATTAAGCGAAGCCACTAAATGTTATGATGTTTCGGAAGTAATTTTTGTCGGAAATGAAGCTGCGAATAATATTGATTTTATACACGGGCTTGGAGATATCCATGTTATTTGGCTTTATGCCAATAGCGAACATACTACTCAAGAACTTCTAGGCGCTAATACTAAAGGTTCGGAAAATAATATGACGATACTAGGAAGGATTTTTGTTGATAAAGGCACGGGTAGGGGCGCGGCAATAAAAGAGATAACTGAAGCATGCAGGGAAGCAAACCGCAATGCAAAAATCTTCGCTCCGGAAAAATCAAGATTTGGTCGGTTGTCTTTAAAAGAGTTAGAAGAAACCGATTCCACCCGCACCCAAGACGGCCTGCCGCTTAATCAGCAGGAGCAGGGTATTTTAGATGGTCTCATCTTAAAATATCAAGATGCCATTGTAAATAGTGAACGTATTAATCTTACGAACCGCACAGATTTGGTAAGCGCCTTGAAAGAAAACAACCACTCCAGCATCGCGGAAATCTTAGAACATGCTATTATCGTCCGCGGCCCGCCAGAACTTTTTGAGGAATTTAAACAACTCACCCAAAGAACCCTTACCGGTATTAATACCAAAGGTATTATTGTAATTAACCCAGCCATACTAACATTGGCTAATTCTCTTGAAGTCGACAGAACAGCCATCCATGAGGCAGCTGCGATCAGCGGCATGAAGCATTATGGGTGTGTAAGAGTAGAAGGAATAATCCAAGAAGCGCAAAGCATTGCCTGCGCCCTCCCGTGCAAGGTGTGGTGGCTTACGTCATTATTTGGCTTTATAAGTGGGGTTGTGCAAAAAGCGGGACGACTCATTTGGTCGATTGTCTGCTCATCCAGAGAGCGTAATTATGTAGATAAGCTTGACCTTTCCGATGTTTCTAGCGATTTCGAGATTCCATCTGAAAACTCATGTAAACAGCGGAAACAATTTATAAGAATAGCAGCCAAAAATGGTTATTGGGGGCATGGCGTAGGATGTTGGTTTGATACTGCGGCTATGCATGAACCGAGTCTCGGCAGGATAGACAATTTATTAACGTTGGACAGCAAAGGTTGCTTATTAAATATTATTTTAACAAAGTCAATTTTGCCGATGGTACAAAAGAGAGTCGTCCGGTTATTTATGTTTATGGCATGTTTAGTTGCGTGTTGCCTACCATTTATTGTTTTATTTATCCTACTTGTAATGCATAATAGGCCCCTCTCCCAATCGCCAACAAGTAATTTTCTGATTGGAATACTTATATTTATACTTTCTTTGATACTTAGCTACTTCTTTGGCTTTGGGGAGATATTTTGCGGTGGAAGAAATTTTTATGGTGACTTTGGGACAGGTTGTCAGTTTACCAGCCCCGATCAATACGGCTCATATTGGGTTATTTTCACAGTTAAAAACCCAAGATTTTTTAAACGCGCTTTATGGCATTGGTTTGGTATGTCGGCTCGTGAGCATTTAGCGTATATATTTCCTGATGTGGCTGAAGCATATTTACGGTTAGGTATACTACAGGCCGCACAAAAAGGATTTATTAATGAAGAGTATGCGCAGAAGGCTTCGAAAAAATTAGTATCCATTTCAGCGTTTATTGAACGCGAGAGAGGTGTCTTAACAGTTTCTGACTCCGATTCCACCCGCACCCAAGACGGCATGCCGCTTAATCAGCAGGAGCAGGGTATTTTAGACGGCCTCATCTTAAAATATCAAGATGCCATTGTAAATGGTGAACGTATTAATCTTGCGAACCGCACAGATTTGGTAAGCGCCTTGAAAGAAAACAACCATTCCAACATCGCGGAAATCTTAGAACATGCTATTATCGTCCGCGGCCCACCAGAACTTTTTGAGGAATTTAAACAACTCACCCAAAGAACCCTTACCGGTATCAATACTCAAGGTATTATCGTCATTAACCCAAGTATACTAACATTAATTAACTCTCTGGAAGTTAATAAAACAGTTATCCATGAAGCAGCAGCAATTAGCGGTAGGAAGCATTACGAATGTGTAGAGATCGAATATTTTGGTGAAAGGGAGTCAAGTTGGATTTCAGCTATTCCTGATGAGCAAACAAAAGAATTTTTAAGGATAGCCGAGAAAAAGAGTTATTGGGGGCATGGAGCAGGGCTTTATGGTTGTCAGTCATTTGACGGATTATTTTTAGAAGTGGTAACGCCAAAAATCCCGAATACTAGTCTTAAAGGTAAATTTTCATTGTTGAATATTATAGTAACAGAACTATATAGAGAAAATCCGGAGGAAGAAACAAAGAAGAGTAAGATTAAGAAGATAGCAGCATGCTTATTCTCTCCCGCTAAGAAATTTTATGGTCAATTCGGGGATAGGAGCATTTACAAACCTGATTATTTTGGGCCTTATTGGGTGCTTATTGATTTAAAGAGTCCTTCAAAGTTTGGCTTAGAGAGCATCGTTTTCTTATTTAAGAATTTATATTATTCATGGTTTGGCGTCTCCAGTCAGCATCACTTGGCCTATATCATTCCCGATGTTGATAAGGAGTTTTTCCTTCAAGGCATCCAGGAATCTTTGGATAAAGGATCTATAACTGATAAACAGGCACAAGAGGCCATTGGAAAGATAATAACCATTTCCGAGTTTATTCATTGTAATGGCGACATCCAAGAAATAATGGGGAAAAATGCTGTATCTGACCACGCCCGCACCCAAGACGGCCTGCCGCTTAATCAGCAGGAGCAGGGTATTTTAGATGGTCTCATCTTAAAATATCAAGATGCCATTGTAAATAGTGAACGTATTAATCTTACGAACCGCACAGATTTGGTAAGCGCCTTGAAAGAAAACAACCACTCCAGCATCGCGGAAATCCTAGAACATGCTATTATCGTCCGCGGCCCGCCAGAACTTTTTGAGGAATTTAAACAACTCATCCAAAGAACCCTTACCGGTATTAATACTAAAGGTATTATTGTAATCAACCTGGACATCCTAACCAACCCAACTGAACTTGACAAAACAGCCATCCATGAAGCAGCAGCGATTAGCGGCAGAAGGCATAGTGAGTGCGTGGAGATAGAGGGAATTGTTAAATCACAAAGAAAACCGGCATTATTAATAGCTATAGACGGTATATCAGCTACAGGTAAAACCACGGTTGCAGTAAGCGTAGCGAAAGAATCAAATGCACAGCTTATCTCTCTAGGTTTAGCGTACAGGCTGATAACTGCCATAGCGACTCAAGAAGATATTAATCTAAATAAGCAGAGAGAGTTGAATAGGTTAAAGAGGTTGGCATCAGCTATTGATTATCAGCAGGATCCTTCTGGCCAATGGTGCTTTGTATATCAAGGAAAGTTTATTAGCCCTGCAGACAACTCCTTCTTCACTAAAGAAGTTGACGAGAAAGCACCTTTAGTTGCCGCCAAAGTGCATGACATAGTAATACCATTGGCTCAAAGAGCAATCAGAAAATTATTACTCCAACAGTACAATGTAGTAGTTGAAGGAAGAATTGCTTGCGGAGTAGTGGCTCCTTTAGCAGGCGTTAAGATTAATCTAACTGCAAAAGAAAAAATCCGTGCTGAACGAAGGGCGCAGCAGATAATAAATAGGTTGGGACTGGAAAAGGCGTACCTAAGTGAAACGCGCAAATCAACCGTAGATTTTCAACAAATTTATCGCGCAGGAGAGAAAAATGTTTTTGCAGAAATTGTCGCATCTGTCCAGCAGAGAATAAGACAGAGAGATATAAATGACAAGCAGCATATGCCTCAGGCGCAATTAGCATCTTCTGATGTGATCAATATTGATACTTCAGATGTAACCGAAGTTAAAGATACAATCCAGAGAGTATTATCCATTGTTGAAAGGAAACGCGCCAACAGAAATAGCGGATTAGTTCCGGCGGTGAAAGAAATAATCGAAGCCCTATCTAATCTACCGGTAAGCCAGCATATATCTGTGGAGCTAAAAGAAAAGATCAAGGCAACCTTCCCAGTATTAAATGATTTGAGTAAGAAAAAAATAGAGCATACCTTTAGATGTTTAGAATTTTTACATAGATTAGTTGCTGGTGATGTTGAGTATTTCTATAATAAATTAAGCCGTAAAGAAAAGGCAAGTATGTCAGAGGGGGATAAGGCCGATTATTTCTCGAATCTTAAAGGCCTGCAATCAATTTATATCAAATTAACCCTTGAAGAGAAAAATGCCTTATGGATAACGGTAATTTTACACGATATCGGATATCTTGAGGCTGATAGCATTGGACATCCTGCAAAAGGCGCAGAGTTTGCTTTGCCAATTTTAGAGAATATCGGGCTGGATAGGGATACTATTTCGTTAAGTGTTTTTGCTATTAAGAGGCATGTGCTTATTGGAGGTATCTGTTTAGGAGAATTTACTCCGGCATTTGCCCTCTCAGTTCTAGAAGAATTCCCAGCAGAGAAGAGGAGCGGCTATTTAAGATTCTTAAGAATTGTAAATACTGTTGATCTCTGCGGTTGGCATATAGAAGAAAATCGATTGACGCATTATTGGCAGAAGCATTTTGAGCATTTCAGTAATATTGAGGCCTTAGAACAGGCAGAGCAACAACAAAAATTCTACGACTTCAGGTTAGAGAAATTTGCACGCAAAGACTTCGAAGAGCCGGTTCAAGATATGGCGTGTCTGGAAAAAGCCGTTAATGCGCTCATTGCTTCTGATGAGATGGAACTTTTTAGGCACAATCTAAATTCCGTAATCAACTTAACTGCACAGGAGATGTTGCTGCATGCAATAAACAAAAAAGACCCCACATATTATGCTTTGATTAAGTTATTAAGATTTTTCGTGCACATCACGGAAATCTCCAATAATGATAAAGATATGGTCAATATCTCAGAAATAGTTACAAACTTCCATCTTCTTTCTCCTCAATCTCAGCCTAATGTAGTAAATAAGCTCGTAGCGCTTTTAAATAAAATTCCCGAAAGACAGAATCTCGTTGACACAAAGATACGTTTATCAAGCAATAACAGAGCAAGATTTTATGGGATTCCACTGGCATATAACAATGAGGATGGCCAATTAATTTTAGACTTGGAATTCTTACCTTATAGTTGGTACCTTTATCATTCTAGGAAGCGGAACTGGGATGAACACACAAAACATATTAACTGGCAGTTAGAAGAAGCAGCAATGGATTTTACGGGACAGCCCGCTTTAATAGAATCAAATAGCGAAACAACGATAAAACGAAGTCAAAGAGCACAGGTAATTTTAAGATGGATTGCCAAAGATAGAGTCTTGAGAAAACGCTTTGGTAATTTTATAAAATTCTACCCGGGTGGACATACTTATAAGAATAGGCTTACGCCTTTATACCTTGTAATTTACAATTATTTATCAGGTAGGCCGTTTGATAGCCGGAAAGTGCTCGCTGAGTTACCAGCGGAATTATTAGATGGTAATCAAACCTTAAGCAATCATCCTTGGTTCGGAGAAGATAAGATAAGCAAGGCATCTGAAGAGTTTGGCAACAGGATTAGCTTGCCGCAACCGCAAAAAAGAATAATTAGGATATTAGTTATTGGTTGTGCAGCAAAAGCAGAAGGTTCCGCTTCTTTAAGCCTCTTGCAAGGCATATTAGCTAACTTACCCAATAGAGAAGACTATGAAATCGAGATAACCGGAAGTGATATTTTCTATCAGGAAATAATACGTAGATTTGACGAAAAATCAGGCGTGTATACAGGAATTGAAAAAACCAAATTCCAGTTTAATCTCGATCGTAAAACAGGGCTGCTTATTTTTGTCGAACCTGAAACAAAAATTCGGTATATTAAATTAGATATTAAAAAATCAGATAATAATCTTTTAAGCGGCAATTTCGTCCCGGATAGTGAATATGATATCGTGGTTAATTCTAGGATGGCTGTTCAATACGAAAATGATCCCCGCTACGTTTCTTTATTAAGGGCTAATTCTTTAAAATGCCTGGCAATCGGGGGAATCCTATTTTTTGATACACAATACACGGATCATTTAGAAATTTGGACCAAGAAATCAGCGCATACTTATTCACCAGAGGAAGTAGTGGTGCCATATCTAGATATATGGGCAAATGAAAAATTACATGAAAAAATTACTACAAGAATCAAGAATCTTACTACACGCGACAATGAATTAATATCAAATGCCTTTAAGTTAGCCTTAGCTTATGCAAACTTAGATAATCCGATTTATGTTAAAGGAGTAATCGCTCAATTCTTGGCTGCCGTAGGAGAAGACCCAATTCATATCACCTCCTTCTTGGCTAAAGACATTCCGGAAGAAATCAGGAGTTTTGTATTCGGCGAAGAAATCGTAGATAAAATTAAAACAGTACTAGAGCCTTACAACCTTGTTAAGCAGAGGGAACTTGTAAGAGCTGAAGAAGAATTGCTTGTATTTAAAAAGATGCGCAAAGATGAAGTTATGCATATTGAGTCAACCAATTCGCCGTTATCACAGAAAAAAACCGTCTATCACGATGGTATGTATGCGGTAGAAACAGCCAAGTTATACGGTAAAAAGGTTGTAGTGATTTCGATAATTCATCCCCGCGAACAAGAAATAGTTTCCAAGGTTGTTTCTTTTGAAAGAGATTTAGAAAATTCAGAAGATTTAGCCCGTACCCAAGACGGTAGGCCTTTAAATCCAGAGGATGTAAGCGTACTGGCGCACTTACTGCGTGAATATAAGGACGACATTATTAATGGTACACAGCTTAATTTAAACAGCAGGCAGCTATTAATAAATAGATTGAATATGAAAAATAATGCTTTAGTTGCCAAGACACTGGAGAAAGCTGTAATTGTGTGCGGACCTCATCGATTGTTTGAAAAGTTCTCTCGCGAGACAGGGAGAGTACTTCTGGGAACGCATTTACTCAATACCATTGTCATTAACCCTCTAGTCATTGAAAAAGGCGTAGGATTAGTTAGGATAGTCCTTCATGAAGCAGGCGCAATCGTGGGCTTAAAACACAATTTGTGTTTAGACTTAGAGAAAATAGAGCAAGAGTTGGTCTTAAGTGTCAGCAACGCAAGTATTCAGGATTGGTCAAGTAGGCTCATAGCCGCCACAGAGGTAGATAAAGCATATTTCCGCCGTCTTACCGGGAAAGTTATTGCCGCAGTGACCAAGGGATCATTAAGCCTGGGGACTAATTTCTTTGTCGCACCACAGTTATTTGGAAAGAATGCTATCCGTCCAGAACTTCAGAGATACTTTCCTAAGTTCGCATATAAAGAATTAGCGAATGATGTTCAAAATACCGAAGCAGCCAAAAAAGTTATATTAAGGGTACGGCCATTCAACGGAGGGTTAGGCACAGGATTAAAACGATTGGGTTATCTGGAAGCGCGCTGGCAAGAATTAGGCAGGAAAGGAAGTGTTAGGTTCGGGGCAAAGGCATCGGATATTTTCTTTAAAACAGGGTATCAATTAGTGAGTATTTCAGAAGGCAAGATTTTGCGTTTATTAAAAGAAGTAAAGCAAAATGAATATGCTGGAGTTAGGTACCAGCAGATGACTACTCATGAAGCTCAAGGATTAATTGAAGAATTATTAGATACGCCATGTAAGATTGAAAGAGAAACGCGCACATACCGGCAAATCATCCAGCAAACAAATGGTATAGCTTTGGAAAATACAGTGACAATCCCCTGGTTACCGCCAATATTATCAGATGCCGATGGGCATATGATAGGATTTGGGCTTGAACCCGTGGCACCGGGTGGGCATGGCCATCTAGGGTATATTATTATTCATGATGCATATGATGAGAAGGTCCTTGATCAGGAGCATACCTATATTGATGCGGCTTATAATGAAGACGGCTTAAACAACATGCCAGATCCGGTAATGTGCGGATGGATGGCCAGAAAAGGAGTAGCCTTGGTGATGGTAACTACCAGCAAGACACCATTAGATATGCAGGGAGGCCAACTCGGATTAGAACATATCCGCGGGTCAAATACATATGCAATTAATCTAATGGAACTTGCGCAAGCTAAAGCAGTAGGGCAGGCTAATGAATTTGCCAGAATGGGGTTACGTGAAGGAGACAGTGAGTCTTTGTTCAATACTAATATGGGTTTAGTCAACAAGAGCCTTCTCTATCCATTCCTGCAAGAGCTTGTCGGACATATAGGAGAAGATGCATTTTTAGATATTATCCATCCTGATTTGATTAAAAATTCCAAAATAGACGCAACTATTAAACAGAGGTATTACCAATTAGAAGGGGCATGGGGTTCGGTACTTTTAAATCTAAACAGGTACATCTCTATGAACATGGATACTAATATAGGCTCTGCAGGAGAACAAATTACCATACGGCAATTATTAGAGAAGCACGGGATTAAGAAATTCTTTGCAATTGTGAATGTCGAAGAAGAAAATAGAGATTTATTTTTTACTCCGATAAAAGCTGCTAGCGATGTATGGTTGCAGACAGAAAGCGGTTTATATGGATTAGACAAAACTACTTGGCGGTTAAGGCGCAAACAAGAAGGCTGTCTACCAGAAGTGTTGTTAGACCCCTATTATCAGGATGTGCAGGTAGTTCTTGATGATGCCTTTAAAGGTACGTGTATCGAGCAGCTTGTGAATTTAACTATTAAGGGGAAAGTACGTTTAAGGCAGGCGGTTTTAAGAGGTACGGTTAAAATTATTAGCCAGTTCCCTGATGTCTTTGATTTGAATTCTGAATATGCGAAAGTAGCGTTGTGCCAGCCAGAGGTAGGAAGGTTAGTCTTAGAGAATGTCGTAGTAACCATTAACAAAGAAGGAGAGGTCGCTCTTCTTTCGGATGCGCTTAAAGAGGCGGAGATTCCGGAAGAACAAGTTCAAGCTATTAATAACGATGTGCTCGCAGGGAGACTGAATTTAGAAGGAGAATTCTTGGATGTTATAAAATTAGACAATGAAGGTAAAGAGGTAGTAATAAGCATGGTAGACAGGAATATTGTGCATAGATATGGCTTGTTACATCAATCTGTCAACACCTTTGTTTATATGCCAGACGGAAAATTTGTGGTTTTTAGGAGGTCAAACACGGCAGCTTTATATAAGAAGGCAATAGATTTATTCGGGGGGCACTTAGGTACTGATTATACTTATCAGACTGCGATAGAAAGAGAATTACGAGAAAAATTATTTAGGGTTGGTCCTGACTATAAATTAGAAGGTAATTTAGTATTATTAAAACACGAAGCTCACCGTACTTCTAATACAGAGAACAACCTCTTAAGGGAGGTTTTTGTTTACGTTCCATCACCCAAGGAAGCTAATATAATAACAGATTATAGCAAAGCATTAGCAGCACAAAGAAAGGTGCGTACGGAAAGAGATTATGAGGACTGGGTGGGAGATGGTTCCAAGAGAGAGGGATTAGGGAGAATTTGGGGGATATATTTTGTAGAATTAGATGATATAGAAGGTAAAGCTACCCTAAAGATAACAGATGAATTCCGAGATGGTGTTATTTCTGAAGAGGTGCCTTTTACACCACATCTATTGTATCCTTTAGCCCAAGATGCGCAACTCATTCAAAATTTACGCCAAATCAGAGAAGCAGGACAGGCTACGCGTGTTGACAGAGAGCGGGAATATGCAATAGCTGGAGAATTAGAATTTATAGACAATATAGAGAGATTATTAGATCTGGATAATGCAGCAGGCACAGTTATTGCTAAATGGCAGGAGACAATATACCCGGAGGTGAAAGCGACAATATTAACAGAGGTGCGTAAGTTATTACACAAAGGATTAATTAATGCCCGTTGGGGCGCGCGTTTTGTGTTGTGTAAAATAATCAATAGCCCCCTACAGCATATGCTTGAAAGCGGCGCTGATTCCGAAGATATCATAGCATTATATCTACAAGAAACAGATACGGCAAAGAAAGATATCATGTTAGATGTTATATCATCAGGCCTGCACGAGCCGTCTACTTCAGGAATTTACGCTACAGCTCAAAGAGTATTAAATGAGGTAACTGTTTTAACTGCTGAAGTAGCGAATCAACCATGGCATATGGTCTATGGCGTCAGGATGGGTTCATTAAGCGATAGAAGAACAAAAGATAAGATCGGCCATTGTTTACGCGCAATTAAACACGGATTAACTCAAGACGCATTTATCCATAAAGATATGCCTTCATCAGAGCAAGAATTGTTGTTAAAAATAATCGAGGAAGCCGCAACCGCGCATTTACTCAGGCATTTTCAGACAGAAGAAGCAGATGAAATAGGGACAGGCCCGGTATTAAAAAGACTGGAGATTCAGGGGGTTAATATCTATAGGATGGTTAAACTATTTATCCCTCATTGGATTGAACAGAGCGCGAAAGTAAGAAATAACACTATCTGCGCTTTGTTTTATACGCCATATATCGGACTTGTTAAGGAAGTAAGGGAAGGCTCTATTAATGGCACGCCGTACGATTTTAATGAAATGTTGGTTGTAATGGTAGAGAATCCAGCAAGGGTGAATAATGTAATATCAGATATATCAAGATATCTTAAGAGTAAGAACGCAGCAATCAAAGAACAATGGAGTATGGATATAAATATTGCGGAAGCAGTTGACTTGAAATTATACATTCATTCCTTTGAATTATTAAGGGCAAAAGGGGCAATAATACCGCAAGGGGTGTCTTCTGAACAGAAGAGGCTTACAGAAAAAGAGATGGATAAAGCCAGGAGATTTCTAGGCAGAGAAATGATAAAGAAGGTGTTAGGTACGATTCCGATAGTGCGCATCGCAGGGACGATATTGGAAGAAGATGTGTCACTGGAGTCATGCAAGAATGACGCTGAAAATGGGGATGGTCCAAGTAAAGCAGGAGATGCTCAGTTCGTTCCCGGAGAATCAAATAAATACTCTATCGCCATCAGGCCGCAACCCGATTATAAAAATCTTCTGCCCATTAAGGTGAGGGCGATTTTTAATAGAGAAGGGGTGGAGATTAAAGTATTAACGAAAGGAAATTTAAGGGAAGAACAAGTGCCTTTGTTGCAGCGTAGATTAGAGGAAATGTTAGCGCAGCTGCCGAATGCGCCGCCAGAAGTAATTTTCTGGATTACGCCTGATACTAATACTGTAAGAATTCCGGGAATTGGTGAGTGTAATATTATTTCCGAATGCCCGGCAAATAGTAAAATGCCCCGCCTTTATCCAATATTCCTGGAAACAGATGAGGAATTAGCCCGTATCTTTAATGTCACACCAGGCCAAGCGAGAAAGGTCCTTGTTACTGCCTTAAGAGATGAAGTAGGCCATGTCATGGGATTGAATCAAGAAAAAGGCGATAATGATACCCTTGCCTGGTTAGCTAAGAATGAAGAATACCGGGAAGTTAACATTGCCGTGATGAGTCAGCTAGGGAAGAATGGTATTTATTCAGTCAATAATTGGCTGGGGAGAGTCAAGAGTATTGATGTCGATGTGGTGGTAGAGGCGAAAAACCCGGACGGCGGGTACAATGGATGGAGCGAAGAGAAGAGCGAAAGGCAGTTTGGGTTCTATCGAGAAGCAAATCGTATCCGTAATCCTTCATTACCGGAGATAGCCCTGTTGCAGCCGGCATATGCTGTGGGGTTGGCATATCAGCAGATGGAAGGCAATCCCAATATTACCCGCGGCGCGCCTAAGATGCAGGTTATCTCTACAGACATAATTACCTTTGGCGCGTATTATCGTAAAGCAGATGATACTATTTATATTGAAAGTTCCATCCTCAATAATCCCGATTATGACTTGGAATGTGTATTTGTGCATGAACTTAATGGGGAAGGCCATGAAGAAAACACAAAAGTTGAACAAACATTTAAAACTAAGCGCGACAATCACGAATTATTCGGAACTCTGGCAGTTACTGGTTGTGCTGGATATATCGGCAGCGCCACTACCTGGAGGCTGTTAGATGTAGGTTATGATGTTGTGGGAATTGATAATTTTGTCAAAGGCCGCCAATTTGCAGTTGATCGCCTCAAGGAGCACGCCAAAGAATTAAAGAGAAAATTCATCTTATTAGAAGGCGATTTAGGCGATAAGAAATTTACTCAAGGCCGTTTAGTTGAGGCATTTAAAGAAAATAAAGTCCAAGCCCTGATCCATTTTGCCGCTTATATTGAATTAGGCGATTCAGTTAAATATCCTGCCCTATTTTTCTATAATAATATTATTAATACCATACATTTATTAGATGCCATGGTTGCCGCAGGTGTGAAGGCAATCGTATTCTCTTCTTCAGCTGCGGTATATAACACAAGAGTTGTTCCTATCGGCGAAGACGCCTTAACCAAGCCGCTTAGCCCGTATGGATTTACCAAGCTGATGATGGAATTAATGATTAAGTATTACCAGATAAAATATGGGATTAAGTGGGTTGCCTTACGTTATTTCAATGCTTGCAGCGCATTAGCAAACGGCAAATTAGGCGAATCGCACTCGCCGGAATCGCATCTTATCCCTCTTGTTATTGATAAGCTTTCTTGCGGACAATTAGCGATTCTGTGCGGTGAGAACTATGACACTAGAGACGGCAGTTGCATTAGGGATTATATTGCGATTGAAGATTTGGCTTTAGCACATATCTTAGCAATCGGCCTATTGCTTCATCGTAAGAAAGAATCTGCAATTAACCGCGCTTATAATTTAGGTACAGGCAATGGTTTTACCGTAAAAGAAATTATTCAAAAGGTCGCAAAAATTTTAGGCGTCGCAGCCAAATGGCAAGATGTTGGCCCTAGGCCGAGTGATACAGGCAGCCTGGTTGCTTCTGCAAAGGCTTTTTATCAAGAAACCGGCTGGGTTCCTCAACGTAGCGATATTGAAGAAGTAGCTCAACTGGCAGTAAATTGGTATAGAAATAAGCCAGCAGAAGCAAATGATTCTAAGCCATTGCCGCAGGCAACATCAGAAGAAATTTGGGCAATTAGAATTAAACAGGATCTAAAAGATAATAAAGTTATTCCTTGGCATCTGAAGTGGCGAATTTTACGGCGCTTAAACAAAGATAGGAAAAATGCATTAAGGCTTGTTAAAAAGGAGGTGGCAGGATGTATAAAATCCAAGAACTCCGCTTCACAAGGGTCATGCCTAGGCCCAACGGCATCTTCGCCTTCGCAAAATACCCACGCTGGAAATACGAATACAACTTTTTCATCCAGCCCAACGGCATTGTCAAAGGTAGGACCACCGGCGGATCGTGGCTTGAGCTTAGCAAAGAATTCAGCTCACTTATCTCAGAAAAAGTCAAAAACATTCTCGACAAAGATTCCAAAATCATTAGTTCTTAAAGCAATAATCATTGTTGCTTCTTTAGGATTACCGGCGCTTATTGGCTATTATATTTTAGGGATAACTGATAAAGGTGCTTTATATATGGCTTCTATTACAGTGGCTTCTGCAGTGATCACAATTTTATTTGGCAACCGTGGCCCGCCTCAAGGCACAGCTAAAGATGGCGTTTTTATTTATTCGAAAAAGAAAGCGGTTACAGCCCATGCGATAGGCGCGGCAATATTTATTGGTTTCGCTATCTGGGCGATATTTAAAGGCATGCATCCATTCGTCTGGAGCTTATTACTTGTTAATGCCGCTATATATTTGTGGAGAGCAAATAAGCTAATTCAATACAAAGCTCCTTTAGCCAGAGAAGACTACCGTTATATAGGTATTTCCATGGGAGGGAATAAGCTAGCAGTTTCCATTAATGACGGAAATAATAATATCATCGCCGGGCCTCTTGAATTCAGGTGGGACAGTGACCATAGGTTTGACAATAAAAAGATTATAGATGTTGCCAGCACTGAGTTGGTAATGGATGTTGTAGTAGAGATAATTCAGAAGTTAATAGAACAAAACAATGTTGATAAAAATAGAATAGGAATTATAAGTGCTGCCTTAGCCGGGCCAGTTGATGAGGAAAAGGGAATTTTTGGCTCTGATTTTAAAACCCCTAATCTTCCTTTTGATAAATATCCTTTCGCCGAAAACCTATCGCAACGAATAGAAAAAACTTTAGGCAGAAAAATCATGGTAGGAATTCTTAATGACGGCAAGGCCTCGCGTAATGGTGAGCGTTTTTCTCCTAAAGGAAAACTGCGCGGGGTATCCGGAGGTATCGTGATTATCGGCGGCGGCGTCAATATTTCTGTTGATGACGGAAGTATTAAAGAAGCTGGGCATAATCTTTTCCAGGTATTAGGCGAGGATAGAGAAATACACTATATGTGGGCAGGAGATAAAACAAAAGGTTGCCATCCCATAGAGAGGGGAAATACTGAGGCAGAAATTTTAAGAAAATGTGGGGATATGGGTGCGGAGTATGTTAGGTTAGGAGAATATGGATTTTTAATTGATCACCCGGGCTATCCGCTTATTGCTTGGGATCAGAACTTTAGAGATTTTGAAGATGCTTGTTCAGGCCCGAATATTAGAAAAATGGTTTCAGCAGGCATCGAGATTGCAGATAATCTAGGGCTAGGACTTCCAGCTGATGATCAGGCCATTAAAGAAGCCGCAGCTAAATTGGAGAGAAAAGGCGAATATGAGCGCGTGCTTACGCCATTAGCACAGCAAGGTAATGTTGCCGCAATGAAGTATATTAAAGTAGCTGCCAGGGAAATCGGCCGCGCCTTAGCTGCTTTTCTCGCCGCGCATAAGGACAGGGAATTTGCTAAACATTTAGTTTTGGTCTCGGGTATTAATGAAAATTTAGGCAAAGATGTATTTGAGAATAAGTCAGACGAATTAGATGTATATATCAAGACAATTCGCGAGTCAGTTGTAAATGAATTAGTGAATTATTTCCAGATAGATGAGGCACAAGCCAAGGAATTGGCAGAAGGCATTGTGCGTTCGGAAATGGGTTATGAGAGAGAATTGACTTGTTATCAACCTAGTGATGATGAAATACTGCGGCAGGGAAGTATTGGTTCGGAAACCTCTTCCGTGGCTGGTGGGGTCCGGACTCCTGCCGCAGATATAATTAGAGAAGAAAAGCTCGAGGTTACCGGTGTTGAAATTGCATTTGGCACTTCGGGATGGCGCGGAAAAATCGGAAAAGATTTTGTCATCGCAAACATCAGGCGCGCAATCCAAGGAGTTGCCGAGTACCATAATAGTTATGTTAAAGAAGGCGCTATCCTGATTAGCTATGACCCAAGAGAAGGAAATGCCAATTTTGTTCTGGAAGCTGCTGCAATACTAGCCGCTAATAATATTAAGGTAAGAATCATTAGGGAGCCCACGCCTACGCCCGTGTTGGCATATTTAGCTAATTCTGATGCCGGGATCACCGGTGTAATTAACTTTTCTGCCAGCCACAACCCGGCGATTGATGATGGCCTAAAATATTCTCCTTATCATGGAGGTGCTGCGGATAAGCAAGCCACAGACAAGATTTCTGAATTTGCCAATAAGGCTATTACCTATAAGACAATAGATTACGAGTTGGCTAAAACTCAAGGCTTGATCCAAGAAATAAGCACAGATGGGGCAATTAAGAAGTATGTGCACGGCTATTTTATCCCCACCCTAAAAGAAATTGGCGCATGGAGCGATATTGTAAAATATCTTAAGAATTATCCTGAAGTAAAGGTCACGCTTGATCCTATGCAAGGTACTGCCGTAAAATACCTCCAGGAAATTTTTGTAACCCTGAGTAAAGAAGTCGGCAGGACCTTCTTTGTGATGTTGCATACCAATAACTCTGATTCTAAATTTAGCCAGGTAGACGGGGCACCCAATCCTACCTTAAAAGGTAGTATCAAAGAACTGCTTAGCGCGATATCTAATGACACCGAAAATAATACTTTAGGTTTTGCCGTAGATGGTGATGCAGATAGGTTCGGTACAGTTGACTTCGCCGGAAAAACCCTCTCTGCCGATGAGATGATGGCCTTACTTGTGTATTTCCTTAATAAGGAAATTGGATTAAAGGGCGCAGTAGGAAAAACAGTAGCAACCAGCAATTTTGTGAATGCTGTTGCCGAACATCTTGGGTTAGAAATTGTCGAGACCGCAGTAGGTTTTAAGTGGTTTGTAGAACAGGTAATGAAATATAAAAAATCATTCCTAACAGCAGGAGAGGAGAGCGCTCATGTTGCTATAGGGCCATTTATGCAATCTTGGGATGATGGTATGGCAATTAGCATGGCTTCTCTCTGGTTGATTGCGCGTACCCAAAAGAGTTTTAGCCGATACAAAGAAGAAATTGAGCGGACAATCGGAAAGAAATTCACCAAAGAAACCATTACTATCCGCGGTGAGGATGATAGTATCAAAACCGGCGTAAATAAAATAATTAAACAAACTAAAGAAGAATTATCCAGAGATACTTCTTTCCAGGATCTATTCATCGTCAAAGAATTAAAGAAATATTGGCCGGATGAAGTGGTAAATATTATTACTCTTGATGGAGTAAAAATTGTCTTTGCTTCAGGAGACTGGGTCTTGATGCGTCCTTCGGGAACCGAGCCGGCAATTAAGCTTTATACTGAATTGGCTTGTGAAATTAATGCAGACGCTGCGGCAATGGTATCAAAGCATACCAGTTTAGCTGAAGCCACAGCAAAGGCATTTGGCATAGAAAAAGAATTAACTCTTGCCCAGCTAAAAGGTAAGGCCGGTTCAATTTTTGATATAAACTGCTTCTATGAGAAGAGAAAGGCTTTGGCAGAAAAGATACTTCAGCAGCCCGTTGATGGTAATTTAACCCGCAGCTTCCTCAAGCCGAGCGGTAAAATGGTATGCGCCTTTAATATCCCAGCTATCAACCAAAACTTAGCAGAAGAAGCAGAAGATATCTATGTGATCAAGACGGCTGATATCGAAGGTGCTGAGCTTTATCATATGGCTGATCTTGATACAGCTGGCGCGGTGAAATTATCTACAATCACTAATCCTAATGCCTGGCTGGGAATAGAAGGTCAAGAACTTATAGATGGCTTGGTTGAATTTGGGCCGGATGAAAGAGCAAAATTAGGCCAAGATGATTATGTTGTTGGCAGGGCGGATAGATTATTATTTAATACCCACGGCGTTGTTTCAACATCCGGTAAAGATTGGCTTAAAGAACAGGCGATATTTATCTACGATATTGATAAGACACTGGCGCAAAGAGATATGCCTTTATTATCCAGGGCAATACAGACTATAGAAAGATTATTAATGCAGGGGCATCTGGTTGTAATTATTACCGGCCAGCCGATCTCGATTCAGAGAGATAGAATTATCACTCCTATCAACCCTGAACTACGGCGTAATTTAATTGTAATTACCAATGAAGGTACTGTAGTCCACCATTTTATGGACGATGGCAGGGAATATATAGTAAGAAACGATTTTACTAAGCAATTTACCTTTAATGAAAAGCAAGGCGAGATAATGAAAGAAATAGTCGATCAGTTTATAGAAGAAAACGGCTTTGAATATGCTCCTGGAGGAGAATTTGAAATGAGAGAAATGGCTCAGGCAGCCTTTAAGATAGAGGCGACGTTAAGCACCAGAGAGGCATATGCTCGGGAATTAGAGAAACGTCTTAAGGCAAGAGGCGTTGAAGGTTTCCGCGGCTGGGCAAGCGGCTCAACAACAATTTCTTTCCTCCATGAGAAAGCAAATAAAAGAGAAGCCGGCTTAGGATTTCTCAAGAGCGAAGGATTCGGTTTACACAATGCCATATATCATGGCGATGAATTTTTCCCTGGTGGGAATGATTACTATATTAAAGACGAGCCGGGCATTTATATTGTTGTTGTCGGCAGATATCATAAGAGTATGGCAGAGAGAGAACGGGTTATTTACATGGGCGGAGGCCCGCACTCGACAATGGATTTTGCCAATAGTTTTCTTGACGATGAGATAGAGGCAGGCGTATATTCCGGCAAGGTTGGTTTCCACGAACGCATGGCAGTGATGGCATGCAGGAACGTTAATTTAGAAACAATCATTTCTCATTCTTTAAATGTAATGGCGTCAACCCAAGCTTTAAATAACATAGTCGATCATTGGCTTTTTGGTGGAGGCCAGGATAGAGAATTTTTATGGAAAAAAATCTTAGGCCAGCAGGCGCCAGTTGGCAATGTCATCGAGCGGCTTAATGCAGATAGATTATTTAAATTTTTGTACGTCTGTAATAGTTATAAAGTAGGCCCAGTTTTCTTGTCTACTTTGTATAACCAGATGTTTGGTAAGTCCTTGGTAGAAGATTTTGAAGCAATCGCAAGATTAATTCCCGAGCAGTTATTTATTGCCGATACTATTTTGGACTTTGCCAGCGTAACATCAGGTAGCCATTCATTACGTGATACCCTTGTCAGGTTTAGCGAAATTTTGCAGAGTATATTAGGGGCGCAGGTAGTAGGCAAGTTTAAGGAGGGGGTTGATAAACTTACTAACCAGAATCAATCCTATAGATATAATGCGAGCGCAATGAGGGTAATCCGTAAGACCATCATTCAAGAAATAGAAAGAGTTGGAAAGGGCCTTAAATTATTCTTTGAGCCAAATGGTGTTTGTGGATGGCTGCTCCAGGGTTTTGGTAATAAGTTAAGCAACTTCCACAGGTATCACGATATAGAAGATTTAACCAGGCCAGTCCTGAATATCGCAGATAAGATTCCGTCAGAATCTATGGAAGAGCTCGCTAGCGGTTTTATTGGTTTTAGCGGCGGGGGCGGGGCGCAGTTAATGTCAAGCGTAATGATAGAAGCAAAAATTCACCATATTGTATTACCGGTTTCTACAACAACGCCATTTCTCATGATTGTGCCTGCAGAAGACGACGGAGGCTCTTCGGCAATTATCTTATTCATCGGCACGCATCAGTTTGCTTTTATGTTGCCGGCTATGGGAGACTCTGTGAATGCCTACTCGGGCCTAAGCCGCGGTGAACTTAATGGATTTTATGCCCCCTGCTTTCCTTATTTTTATGATGTAGCGCGAACAAGGTTCCCCTTGGAAGGGATCGATCCTTTGATGGATGAATTTTCCCAGATTGCCTTTGAGCAAATCCATGGATTAATCCATAATGGAGCAGAAGCTCCAGCAGAACATTGGCAAAGAGCGACTACATTTTTCAGAAGCATGTTTGAAATATTGAAGGACTTCAATCTTGTTAAAATCGAAGGCCAGAGCATGGGCAATATCATTTGGCTGGCTGCTGCAGATAGAGTTGCCGGGATAAAGCAAGCCCAAGGCGCGGAATCTTCTCCCAGGCAGCTTAATAAAGAACAGATCGTCAGGATTCAGAGATTTTTAGCTAAGGCCTTTGGCCTGGAAAATATGATGGTCCTTCCTTCTAACCTTACGCCCGGGACCTTGTATGCAATATTGGACAAATTTGCAGTTGAGGAAAAAAGCGGCCAGAAGTTAAAGCATGTTAGCGTAGAAAATAATACTTTTAATATCGGCGGTAGGGATTTTTCTATCAAAGAGAATCTCACAGATGTAATCGATGTTGGCGAGGGCCATACTTACTTGGATTTGCCTATTGGACAATCCGAAGAGGTATTTATCTCGCATCGCAATAAGGAGATCCCCTTGGAAGGTGCGATGATGTTTAGGGCGCAAGTAAAACGCGGCCAGGAAGAAGAAGGCAATGGCATCCTTATTCGCTTTACCATAGGTTCAGAACCGTGGGGTGAGTGGCATAAATTAGGCGAATCAGCAGAAGTAATAGGTATTCCTAATGACGAGATCAGAAAGAAGACGCCGGACCAAATGAAATGGGGAGCAAGGGTATGCGCTGTTAATGGCGGCAGGATATTAAGGATTTATTTAGATAGAGTCGGAGCTGGGACACAATTAAAGTTTAAAGATGGCACTGAGGTATTAGTAAAGAACCGCGTGGTAGTAAAACAGACAAACATTACCGAATCTTATCATTTATCAAAAATAGTTAAAGCTGGGTTTACCGGCGGTGTTAAACCCAAGGCCAATCCGTTTATTATTGAGGCATTGAGAAAATCAAAAGTAGGCTGTGTTATCGGACCGGGAAGCATTGTTACTAGCCTCTTGCCGATATTATTATTGGATGAGATCCGCGTCGAGTTGAGGAAAATGGCTGAGAGAGGTTTACCGGTTATCTTCATATTGAATCCGGTGAAAGATAACGAAACAGCTTACCTTACCCTATCCGGAGTAATAGAGCTGATTGAAAATAGCTGCGGAAAGCCTGTTTTTGGTCTTGCACGAGGCGGCTTTGTCACTGATATGTTTGTGAATGATGCCAGAAGGATGTCTGAACATGTAAAAACCCTGGTTGACCTTACCTCTTCGACCAAAACCCGCTTGCGTCCGGCAGAAAGGCCGCGCGGCGCATTCTGGTTCGAAGATGGGGAAGAAGAAAAATTACGGGAATTTTTAGGCCAAGATTTTAGTGTTTATATAGACTATTTATTAACAGTTCTGATGAAAGAAGTCAGAGGCGGCGCTCCGGAAGAAGGTATAGGTTATGACCCGGCATTAACAGGTAAGCTTTTAGAGCGGATTATCTTGAACCGGATGAAGCAACAGGTACGCGCAAGCGCTTTATACAGAGATGTGCTGCAAATATTCGGCAATAAGGAAACATCTCTTGGCAGTGCCATCGCGCATGTAAGAAAAGATGAAGACTGCTGGAGTGAAATAGATGCTTTAAAGAGGATCCAGCATTTATTCAGGACCAAGGGTATCCTTACCAGAAAGGCCTTAAAGGATTTTGCTCCAAAGGTAATTATTGTAAACTTGTCTCATACTATCCTAGAGACAGATTTTATCAGGCATCCCGAGCTAGGGGAACCCTTTACTGAAGAAATGCGCGATGCGATGACTGCCTATATTCAGGCTGGAGGAAAAATTATCATTACCACGGGGTTGGATTTCGGTGTTGTTTCCGAGCATTTGTTTGTGGGGAAAAATCATATTGACCAGCGTTACTGGGATAGCATTTATATTACTACTCTTTCCGGAGGGGAAGCGAGACGGGGAAATGAGTTGTATGGCCCCAGGGCTGGAAAGATTTCTGATCAGGCCTATGAGATTATTGCGCATGTCCTGGATGTTTACGGCCTGACGAAAGAAAGAGGTATAATCAAGGATTACGAGACATTTATCAGTTTACACCTTCATCAGTTTACTGCCTTGTCGCCTCAGCAGGTCGAAGAGATCAATAAAAAAGTTAACGGGAATGCAAGATTAACCACGGAAGATGAAAGAGCAACCTTTAATATACGTTGGGAGCCGGGATTAGTAGGCAGCTATGATTTACGCGATGCAGTTATTGTGCAGCTTAGGAGGCTATTTGAAGCAGCAGGCATAGATTTAGCCGTGAAGAGTATAGGAAACGGTTCAATAGATATCTGTAATACATCTGAAGTTGCAACTCTGGAAACTTTAATCAGAAAGATCAACGAGTCTCAGAAGATAGAGGAAAGAGAGATGCTCTTTGCGTTTGCTGGCAAGGGAGTAACGGAAATTGCCGGAAAATTCCCCAATGCAATATGCATGGCATTACCAGAAAAAGATCCCCAGTCTTTATTTGTCAGCCACGCTTTGTTGCATCAATTATCCGATACAATAAATGCGCCTTGGAATAGGGAGCTTTCCCGTGTGTTGTTTAATGAAGCAGCACAGGCTCTACAAAGCGCTAATGCCCGGCAACAATCTTCAGGTGTAGAAGAAGCTAAATTCGATGTCTTTGGCAAGACAAGGGATGTAGACAGGGTAACGGCAATGCGTATTGCCAAAGAAAATGAAGTGGCAGTCGGAGCGCCTACGGGAGAATATGATCGTTTAAGGGAAAATTTTGTCAAGATAGTAGAAGATAAGATAGTTGAAGATGATGTAAATTTAAGAAAACTCTTTTATGCTTTAGGTAAAATAGATAATTTTGCCTTTTCCTCGAAGTTTGGGGCGATAGCCATCAGAGCCTCGGATAAGATATATATCGATAAATACTTAATTTCCAAATACTTTAAACGCGGCCCGCCTCAAATAAAGTCAGCCCTTCGGCTTATTTTTGAAGATATTTTTAGGCATAATCTGCAGCACTCTCCTACCATTCAATCAATCGCAAACGAATTTATCGAAGAATGCCTTGCGGTAATCGCCAGCACAGAAGTCTATTTAAAAGCAGACGCAGAAGTTTGGAAAACAGCGCAAAAAGTAATTTTAGCATGGCTTAAGGAAATAGGGCTTAGTGCGGGCCAGGCTATATACAAAGAATTTATTAAATTAATTGATGATTTAAAGAGCGCCCCGGAGTTGTATGAGCCCGGGAAAGGCTATTCACAGCAAGGCGTTGAGAAAGTTATGCGCTTTGTTAATCATACTTATCAAGAATTTAGCCAGAAGGAATTCTTTAAGGATAGGATTATACACGATACAGTTTGTTTATGTGTCTTTGCGCAAAAAATGCGCAGGAATCATCAGGACATGCAAAGTGGCAGGATGAAAGATGTGCGGCCATTTGATTATATTATAGTTACAGCCGGCAGCGAAGAACAGCAAAAGGCATTCGAAGCAGAAATTCAAAGAAGAAAAGAGCGCGGTGATTTCCCTAAATCTACAGAAGTGGTTTCTTGGCTTCCTGAAGGCGGAATGAGCCTGGGTAATGGCGGATACTTGGTTTCAGTGCCAAAATGGATTGCCCAAGATATAGAAGCTAAAAGAGGCAGGATTGAATCCGATAACCTCGAAGAATTATTCGCCAGCTTAAAGATTGCCGTCGTACAATCCGCAGGAGAATCATCCCGTGTCCCTAACCTTTCTGCACCAGGAAAAGCCTGGACGCCTTTCCCCACAAAGACAGAAAGATACGGCGAAACTGCGACTATCTTTGACGAATTAATGATGGTGCTCTCCAATATGGCAATAAACTTTAATCAAGGCATGGTTATAATTAACGGTGATAATCATTTTGTTTTTGATTTTGATAAAGTAAATTTTGATACTGAAGGCGTGACATTGATAAATTGGGCAGTGCCCGGCAGGCATCCGGAATTGGAAAAGTTTGTAAATAAACACGGTGTAATTATAGCCGATAATAATAATGAAGTGTTATACTCCCTCGAAAAACCTGGCAGGGCTGGCTTGGATCGAATTCCTGATCCGATGCGGCCAGGGCATATGGTTGGAGAAATAATCGGAAAAGACGAAGGCGAAATTTCCATCAGCACTGCATTAATGACATTACATCCAAAATCCCTGGCGCTTTTTGCCAAATTATCCGGGCTAGGCTTGGCAGATAATAAATTAGTAAGCGAGTCCGGTATTGTGCAAAAAGTATTGAAAGAGGGGCTTCTGTTGGATTATTACTTCGATGTTTTACCTGCCTTAGCCAAAACAACCGATAAAGAACAATACCTAAACAATAAAATAAACCCGATTAAAAAAGATTTGAGTGATGAGCAGATGTTAGAAAAGAAAAAAATTATGAGAGAAGTCAGGTCTATTATTTGGCAGGAGCTTCATGGCCAGGTAAAGTTCTATGGAATAGGCGTGCAGCCATTTGCTTTTATCGATACCGGTTCAAGCGATCAATATTTTGATTTGGTTACCGGGCATTATCCTAAGTTTGAAAACTGCGCAAGAATATTTAATTACACGCGCATAAATAACAGTATTATTGATAAATCTGTCCAACATCAATCAAGCTCTGTTTATGACAGTATCCTTTCCGGAAACGCAAGTCTTGGTACAGAAAGCGTATTATTTAGTTGTCATCTCGAGGGTGGTTTCCGAATCGGGAACCATTCTATGGTTACCGAAGTTTATGATCCTTTGGGGTCTCTCTGGGTAGGAGATAAGATGAGCGCTTATTCAGTGCCGATACTTTTTGAGCGCAATGCCGAACGCAGAGTTGCATTAAAAGCTGAATTATCCAGCCTGAATGCCCAGGATCGCCTTGAGGCGCAAAAGCAATTAGAGGCTATTTCCCGCAGGGTGACTGTAATCATAGGTTTGGCCGATGATCCTAAAAAAGATAAAATATTCGGCCAGCCCATTGAGGGATGGTTAAGAAACCATGGCATAAATCCTGATTTGGTATGGTCTGCAGAGGTAATGCAAATCAGCAATGAAAAAGAAAAACAGGCGGCCAAGATGCTTTGGAGGGCGAAGATATTCCCGGTCCTAGACGCCGCCAGGCCAGATCACACTTTATTGCATTGGATGATAAATGGCAGGAAGGCGTCTCTGGCTTGGCATAAGGCAGATAAAGTTTCTATGGAAGAAATCTGTAAGATGACCAACAGCATAGAAGTAGTAAATTATAAGCAGAACCTAGCTGAAGCTACGCGCAGAGAAGCATTTAAAGAAAAGGTGACAGAAGGATGGGAGAGGGATGTATATCTCGAGACCGTCACTTACGATCCGCGTTCTGTAGAAACTAATCCAGTAGGCCAGTATTTGGTGCGTGTTGATCCGCGCAGGCAAGGCACAATTAAAGGTAAGGATACAAAGAAGCCGGGATTGGCATCAAAACGTATAGATGTGTTTCAGCCTCTTAGAAGCGGCGTTGGTGAATTGCATTGGGAGGATGTTAAGCACGAATTATTCAGGTTGCGCTTAAATGGATCTGAAACCAGGTTTATCAGTAATATATATTCAGTGCTGCCGTATCACTTTTTAGCAATTTGTCCGAATACAACACATCAGCTTTTGTCTTTTAATGAAATAATGAAAGCCTTGAATGTTTTGGAAATAGAGCCTAAGACGCGGCTCTGGTTTAATAGCCTGGGTTCAGCTGCGAGCGTTAATGATATGCATTTCCAAGGCAGCTTTTTTAAATTCCCGGTTGAAAATGCACAAATAGAAGAGATCCCCTGGTTGCCCGAGATGCAAAAAGACCTGCGTTATTCCAAAGGCTTGGGAGTAACTATAGGATTATTAAGTAACTGGCCGGCAACTGCAGTGGTATTTGAATACAGCAATATTCCTTCTAGCAGGTTATCCATGGCCGAGGCACTTTCTAGCTTTATCTTTAAACTTCAGGTAGAAAATGTACCTCATAATGTTTTATTTGTTCAGAACAAGGCAATTGTATATATCAGAGAAAGTAATTTACCGGCAAATAACAATCAGTTTACCCTTGGAATTAATCCTGCCGGGCCAGAATTATCCGGTCTGATTAACCTAAAAGACGAGAAATATCAAAGAAGGCTCCCGGGGGAGAAACAAATCGCCCAAGCATTGGCTGAAGTCACTAAATCCAAAAAAGAGGCCAGAGTGCTTATTAATACGTTTATGCACGAACTTCATGAGCTATGGGGGAAACCCAAAGAAGCTCCCGTAGATGTATTAAGAACCAGCCTTAAGGGTGGAGGAGTTACTATTCGTAAAGCCGTAATTTATGCCTTGGGCCAGATGAATTACAAAGACTTAATTATGCATTTAATCGCGCTTGCTGCAGAAGAGCCGGCTTTAACAGCGGGGGTTTTGAGTGCCTTGGATTATATCGGCGGATTAGGCCTGATTTCTGAAAAAAGCCTAATCTGGTCCATTGAACGAATGCTCCGTGACGACCTAAAACACAAAAATCCTGTTTGCCAAAGAAAAGCATTGTCCTTATTGCGCCAGATAGACAACAATAGAGCAGCAATCGAGGCTTCGTTGATTTTGGCCAGGTATGCTGTAGAAAAAGGAACAGCCAAGCCTGATTGGTCAGTAGCTTTAGAAGCTGTAAAAGTAATCGGCAGTCAAAATACTAACAATGAATGGCCGCGTTTAATCGGGGCTTTAAAGAATGCATTTTATTCCGGAGGTTTAGTCTTGCCTCGAGCAGCAATAATTTCTTTAACTAAAATCGCCCAGAAAATGATAGTTGATGATGAAGGTTTCGTAGGGCTAATTCTTGATGGGTTAAAAAGCGAGCATTGGCAGGTAAGAAAAGAATCAGCGCTGGCCTTAAGTAGATTTGAACGGATCCTTAAGACAGCTTTAGAAAAAGGCATGCCAATATTATCCGATTTAGCCGAGAATGATCCTAAGCCAGAAGTGCGCAGGCAGGCGAAAATATCCTTAGCGACAATTAAAAATCAAGACGTAGATACCGGCACGGTCAAAATGACCCTGAGAGATGCCGATAGGGTTAAAGTAGCGCTTGATTTAAGAGGCCTTGATGCGGGAATACGCATGGCTGTTTTTACTCGGGCCAAATATTTCCAGAGCAAAGGCATGCTTGGCGATATCTGGAATAAAACCGGCTATTGGAAACAATTTGAAGAAGATAGCGAGAGGTTGGGCTGGCTTACCTTGCCGGTTGAGATGTGTGATTATGTAGAAGAGATCTATAGCTTTCGGGATGATTTGTTAAAAAGAAAAATTAGTGATGTGGTGATTTGCGGCATGGGCGGAGCTACGCAAGGGATATTCGCCTATAAAGGCATATTCGGAAATGATGGCCCAATAAAAATACATGTTGTTGACACTTCACATCCCCGTGCAATAGAGAGGATAGAGAGGGGATTAGATTTATCTCATAGCCTGTTTATTTTTAGCAGTAAAGCAGGTAGTGCTGCTGAGCCTGATACTGCAATTAAATATTTTGAAGAAAAATATCCCGAAGATAGGCGTAACCAACATTTCGCTGCGATTACAGATAAAGGATTTCCTCTAGAGACAGCTGCCAAGAAAAAAGGATGGAGAGTATTGTTGAGCATGCCGGATGTTGGCGGTAGATTTAGCGCATTGAGCACAGAAATATTGGTTCCCGCAGCATTAATGGGTGTTGATTTAAACAAATTATTAGCCGGAGCGCAACGTATGGCGCTTGCCTGTCAAGATACTGTACATGCGGAAAAAAATCCCGGCTTAATTTTGGGGATTCTTTTGGATCAATTAAGAAGGCGCGGCCGTACCCATGCCACCATCATTGTGGACGAGCGAATTAAAGGGTTAGAGGGGTGGTCAGAGCAGCTTATTGCAGAGTCTTTGGGTAAACAAGGCAAAGGCATTTTACCGATTATCAATGAGCTCATGCCAGAAGATATATCAGTTTATAATGATAAGCGCTATGTAATTTATATTAGTTTCGGAAATAAATTTAAGCCGACAGCCCAGTTTAAGAAATTGCAAAATGCGGGAATACCGATTATTAGAATTAGCCTTCCGGATGCGTATGCGCTCGGCGAGTTATTCTTCCTTTTTGAATTTAGCATGCCTGTCTGCGGCCAGGAAATGTATATTAATCCTTTTGACGAGCCAGGGGTGATCCTTTCTAAACAGAGGGCAACGCAGTCAGCCAAAGGCGAAATTAAAGAAACAGCCAGTTTATCTGTTAATAGCGGTAACATTAAATTAGATTATGGCAGCGCGATTATAGATAAAAACGAATTAAATAAGGCATTGCGGAAAATAAAAGATAATGACGCAGCGAGTATTTATGCTGCGATACTTTATTTATCAGGGAAAGTTAATACCTCATATGCAGCATTGCTTGTCTACTTAGAAGAGACAAGCCAGATGGATGCGCTTGCATTAACTTGGAGAAGCATGCTGCTTGAACAATTAGGGTTGTCAACATTCTTTGGTTATTGCCCTAAGATTCAGCACTCAATCCTGCAATATCTACAGGAAGGTCCTAACGATGGTATTTTTACATTTATCAGTGAGGAAAAAGCACAGGGGCCGGAAGCATTTGTTAAACTTTGCCGTAATCAGGCCATTGGGACAAGAGAGGCATTAAAGGATGATTTGCGTATGGTGGTTAATATCAGTATCCCAGAGTTAAATGCACAAACTCTCCAGGAATTGGAATCTTTCTTTAATAAAACAGCTGCTCAGCTTAAAATTTTGTGCGGCCGAGCTACAAACAAGGCAGAAACAGTAGTAATACCCTCTGAGGCAGCAGTAGCTCCTCAAGCAATTCAAGTAAAACCAAGGAAAAAAGAAATAGCTATAGATACGACTGTTAGATATTCTTCGGATATTTTTATTGATAAGTTACGGGCTAGATTTCAGGATAGATTTTCTGTGGCATATGACTATATGAGCCTATTCTTTGAAAGGCTGCAGTATGCTGTGCAAGATAATGAAGATAAGATGTATCAGCTGGCTGAAATTGTGATGGATTTATTGGAAAGGGCGGATAGCAAGGTTATTAATATGAACCATTTAATTAATAACATGTTCTTTGTCTTAGGAATAAACCCCGCAAAAGTCTCCATTGAGACTAAAATTGCATTCTTTGGCCAGATGGAGCGGTTTATTGCTTATCTTGAGCAGGAGCTTCCCGCAGGATTTAAATTTTATATCAATAAATTAGCAGAAACGCATATCTTTGGCCAGGTTTCTTATTTAGATTTGAAAAAACTAAAAGAATTTGATGAAGTAAGCGCATCTGTACTTATTTATGCATACCGCATGCTTATAGATATGCTTACAAATCAAAAATTAGATCTTGCGCCTCTTGAAACCGATATTCCGGATAATTTTATTCTCAACCGCGGTGTGGAGGTAGTTAATTACTATGAAGAAATCAAGGCGCTGAATGTTGTTTCAAGAGACGGAATAGCTAAAATTTTAAAATATTTAAAACCCAATGGTTCTGATTCCCGCGGCAATCCTGTTTATGATTTAGCCAATCCTCTTATTAATGAGGGGAAGGTAGCGGCTGTTTTGCCGCGTGATATATATAAGGGAATATATATAGATTATAATTATTTATTATTCTACAATGTCAAACTAACCGCTCTTGGTTTTGCCTGCCAAGACTCAATGTGGCTGAAGAAAAAAACACTGAATCTCGATGAAGTCGATGACCAGAGTTTCCGCCTATTCATGATTTTTGCCCGGCATTTACGTAAGATTTTGGAGCGAGGGCTTAGGACTAAAAAAATAACCAAACTTGATTACCAGCGTGCAATAGGCGATTTGCCTTTTTCTGTGATTGTCTCCCGCAGAGATACCGGTTATGGTAATAGGCCTACCAAGATTTTTTATGAGCCATTTATTAATGAGGGGAGCACTTTAACTAAGGGAGGAAGATGGATTTTTAATCAGCTAAAGGATTTACTGCATACTCAATATAGTGTTGGGATGGATGATTTTTATAATCATGCGGAAGACCAGCCTAAAAATAGCGCTTATTCGGGCTATATTTTTGATGCCGATATAACTGATTATAAAACAATGGGCAACGGTTATTTAACAGATGCCGAATCTAAGCGATTGTTACAGCAGGACGTGCCGAAAGAAAAGCATTTTAATCAAGGCACATTCGCATATTTGGATGGAAATAATCGAGTTGCTTGTGTGAATATTGACGCTCCAGAAGAAGTATTTAATCGTGTTATAAGCAGGATTGAGCCGCTCTCTCATGACATTAACGCCTGTTTAAGCTTTTACTCTCGTGATGACGTGGCGACGAAGATATTTAAACTTGATAGTTCTCTTAAAAATCATCCAGAGCTTTATAAAAAGATATCGGTTCTATCCAGGCAAAACAAAGTTAAGCTTACTTTCCAATATGAGGAGCTGAGAGAACCTGGATACCAGTATAACATTTCGCAAAAACAGATTACTGTATACGTAAGTAAGACAAACAGCCCTTCATGCAAGACAGCCTCTCGTTACGCAGCTTTAGAAAATCAAGATCCGCATAACCCATATATCAGATGGTCGGCTGCTAAAAATAAAAATAGCCTCATCTTTACCGTTGGCATGCCGTGGAAAGTTTCTTCAAAAGATAGCAGTGCTTATCTCTGCGCCGAAACTCCTATAAGCCTTGCTCCGAAGAATATATTTAATTCAAAGGCATATTCAATTATTCAATTCAGCACTAAGCTTACAGCTGACAGTTTTTCGGGATGCGCAATAAAGTATAGTTTCGACAAGGGGCAGAATTGGTATTGGGCGAATTTAGAAAATGAGTTATTACCAAAAGGAAAAACACCTACTGGTAGGGAAGGTGCTCCTCGACAGGTTCTCGACTGGTGGCAGAACCGCGGGGAAATTTATAACGAGTTTGGATGGCGCGGGATTTGGGTAAAAATTCGATCGGACTTTGAGATTTGCCGAGTGTTTGTAAGGAAATATGGCTGGCGTCGTGTGATACAGGAGATAAATAAGGCGGGCTGGGCAATAGCAGCGGACGATACGATTGACGCGTTAATAGAAAATTCCGATTCTCTTCTGAATCAATTGCCCGACGCATTCCGCACAGCCGTGATCGCGCACGAAAGAATTCACCAGAAGCAGCCGGCTGGTGAGAAAGACGAGCTTGCTGCTTCCCGCGAAGAAATCAAGTCTTTATTGTGGAACCTGACGCCGAAGTCTAAGCGGGCAGGGATATTGGTGAGTGGCGGCGACTGTGCGTTGAACCCGTTAGCAGGATATACAGCGCGATATTTATGGAAAAGGGGCTATCTGGTGTATGGCATCAGAAACGGTTTGGATGGTTTAGTAAAAAAAGATCCATTATCGGAGATAGAACTGATTACTTTATCGATGGCGCGCCAAATGCCGTATTGGCCGAGTTTTGAGTTTGGTTCGACGAGAAAGCATATTATTGAAGGCGAGCCGGAAACAGAAACCGTCTTGAATAACATCGTTGAGAATTTCGGGGCGATGATTGTAATTGGGGGGAACGACCATTTAAATGAAGCGAAGACATTGGGTGAGTTGTTTACAAAGAGAAAGATTGATGTGGTGGTGGTGGGTGTTCCCAAGACAATTGACGGAGATACGCGTTACACAAAGCCGTGCGGATTGGAATCGGCGGCGCAGAGCGTGTGCGAATCTGTGTATCGGGCTGCGGCATTGCCCGGGTCGGGGGAAGTTGTGATTATTGAAGGAATGGGGCGCGACTGCGGCGCGCTGGTAACGAAGTCCGGGGAGGCAAGGTTTAAAAAAGCGATGCCGAAAGAACTGCGAGAGAGGGCCGAATTAGCAGATTTAACAATTGAGCGATATGTCCCAGAGTATCAAATGAGTGTTGCGGAAATTCGCCGGCGCGCGCAAGAAAAAATGGAGAAAGTGGGAGCGTTGACCGTTGTTTGTTCAGAAGGGCTTAAGTTGAAGAAAGATGAAGATTTGCAGGTGTTTTTGAAAGCGAACCCGGTGTTAGAGGAAATTATGCGCGGGCAGAAAAAAGACGCCCATGGGAATTTAATCATTCCGCAGGGGATTGCGGCGGAATTTTCAGGGGAGATTATTAAAGAGTATGACCCTATACTTGAGATCCTCGGGTTCCCGCCGCGCGGGGGGATCCCGACAAATGGCGAGAGAAAACTGGCGAAAGGATTTGCTCCGCTGATTGGTCGGGCGGTTGTGAAACGAATAAAAGGGAAAGCTGTGGCGTGCTGCGATGATAGGGGGTATCCGGAAAAATTGGGCCGTATTGAGCTAGTGGATATTGATACAGTTTGCGGGAAAGATGAATCCGGGAAATCAATCAGTAAGAACCTTGATAATATATATACGCAGGATGAGTTGAAAAAGTTGGGCGTTGTTGTTGAGCTAAATCAGCCTATAGATTCGACAATGATAGTGTGTAGGGAGATGGGCCGTCAGAAAAACGCGGAAAGCCTGGCGCGGGCATTGAGTTCATCGGGAATTTCGGCAGTGAAGCATCGTCGGCCGTCTGTGCTTTATGTAGGTGGAGTTGAAGCGGATGAGGCTGTAGACAGGTTGCTGAAGATTGTGGCGGCGTCAACGACCCCGGGCGTGCAGTATGTCTTACGACAGATTAAAGACACGACGTTGAGGTTGAGTCAAAATACGGGTTTGACATTGAGCCAGGTATTGAAGAAAGTTTACGCAATCAATAAAACCGCGAAGCACGTGAATGTGGCTGTGTCGGGAAACTTCCGCATCCGCCAAGACGATGAACTATTGCCGAAGTTATATCAAAAGAGGGCAAGGCTTATTGGTGAGATGGCGCCGCTTGCTGCGAAAGACGAAAAGTCTTTAGGAAAAGACGAAAAGAAGAAATTAGATTCCTTAAAGAAATCTATAGCTTCCTTAAATGAATTGTTCCTCCGCTTGAAAAGATCAAAGGCGAGCGACAGCAATTATTTTGAATTCAACCGTAAGCGCAAAGAATTGGGACAAGTGATGAAGCTAATTCTTTTAATGGCTGATCCTGCGTCAGAAGACGATAAACCGTTGTCCGATGTGCGGCTGACCTCTCTGGCCAGGGCGTTGGAGGATGAAAGATTTATAAAGACCGATCCTTCCGTTTCCGGCAAGAAGATCTTTTTCTTATGCGGCATTGCTATTATTTTAGTCTTTGCTTTCTTGCCCCAAGCCTGGGTAGTGCTTACCTCCTTAAAGGCTCATCTGCGGCTGGTGGGTTTATTGGCAGTAGCCAGCTTATTTGCTTTTACCGGCTATGCCACTATGGTAGATGCGGGTAGTGTTGTAGGCTTTGTAGGGCCGGAAGGTAGAGCGAAACTAAAGCCAATTCGTCGCAATAACCAAGGGTTCACGAATGAAAGAGCAAGATATCTTGCAAATTTAGCGGGAGAAATACCAGATCCTTTAAAGTCGTTACAACATCAATTAGATTGGCCATTTGATATGAGCAATAGGGGTTACATATTGATGTATCATAAAAAACATAGAGGTTTTAGCGACATTAGAATAGTGCCTGAAGTTCATGAAGGCATAGATATCCATGTTGAGGCAGGAGAAGCAGTATATGCTGTTACAGGGGGCATTGTCGGTCGAATTATTACAACAAATAGGCGTATAGGGGGAGTTCCTTCACAAGAAGTTACAGTAGTTATTGGTTCTTCTTCGGGGTTATTTGTGAGATATGTCCATTTGACAGAACTTGAGCCTTACGTAAAAGAAGGCCAAGAAATTCAGGCTGGTCAGAAGATAGGAAAAATTAAGCATTGGGGGCAGTGTATTTCACCAAATATCAGGCCAGTGGATGATTTGCCATACGATAGAGAAATTCAGAAAGACGATGCATCCCATCTACATATGAACTTTTATTGGGTTCCATTAAAGACGGGGATTTTAGCAGAGATTCAAGGTATAGCAGATGAGTTAGGATGTTATCTTGGAGAAGAAACTCTGCGTATCTTAACAGTGGCCTTAGCGCATATATCCGGCGCATCAAATAGGCGTTTGAATGTCCAAGAGATAAACCCCCTGCTTTTATTAAAACCGCTTTATAACACAACAAAGGACGCTCTTAGTTTACAAAGCATGATTTCAGCAGAGCCGGGCGAAAAAGGGAGTATTATTCCTCCAGCAGTTCTTGATTTAAGGAATCACAACTGTCTGCCTAATGATGAAGCTGGCAAGAAAGCGATGTTAGGAGAAATTGCATTTTCTTCTCTTATGATGCCCGAAGGTCTTGAAGTAGAATTGGAACCTTCTATTAGTTTAAAGAACGTATCTCCAAGCCAATGGTTTCAGATACCGGGATGGGTTATTGAGAACGAAGCTGCAGGAGTCATAGAGCCAGAAATAGATGAAACTTTTATTGAGCTTATAAGCCTGCCGTCTTTTGCTAGCGATATGCAGCAGCGGTTGTATGACGATATATTAAAACAAAATTCACTTCAAGCAAATGCTGTCCAGTCCATTCATGTCAATATTGGGATTTCAGAGCCATGTTGGCAGGCACTCAACGAAATAGGAAAAAAAGAAGAATTTTTGTTGAATGCCCGTTCTTTGATGTTCGCGCTTGTGCTGTTTTATGTCTCAGATAAGAGAATCCAGAGTAAAAAGGTCGACAAAACAGTTGTCTTGCATAATCCTGGTTCTATAAGGAAATTAAACAAAGTTTTTGAAGAAGGGGTAGCACATAAAGGTTTGGGAGTAGACTGGAGTGGTACTTTACCCATCAGCGGTATTCGTTTTGGGCATTTTGAGTATGCTTTTGCTGATGCCAACCCGCTTCTGTTTAAGTTGATTCAATGTTTCCATGTAGCCTTATTGTCGATGTATGTGCCTGAAAGTAGAGATTCATTGCATGATATAAGTCCTCTAGGCCAAAAGGCCTTTTCCCTTATTAAAGAAGTTCACAAAATTGCTGATGAGTGCGGTATTGATGTTGGTAATGCCTCGACCTACTGTCATTTAATATTATGGAGGAATAAGCATCAGGATTATTGCGCTAAAATGCGATCCCATCTGGAAAATTTAGCCAATTGTATCCATGATCAGATTATTCATTCTGATTCCCCTATTGACAATTCCGAATCTACGGGAATTTCAGCTTTACAAAATTTAGGAAAGGCAATAGCAGAAAAAGTATTACAACAAAAATCAAAGGGAAAACGCCCGGCTACTGTTCTTTTTGTTGGGCCGCCCGCAGTATTGAAATCAGAGATTATTAATATTATCAGCAGGTACTTGCAGGAAAGCGGGATAAAACCGGCAGTGGTTGATGAAGCGCCGCTTACCGCAAGAGTTATTAACAATACTCCAGAATTTGTTGTCCACGACAGGCTGCCCTCACCATTTTTATTATCTAGCATTAGACAATCATATTCCGATAAAGATGTGGCCTTTGTAGAAATAGTAAGCAGGCTGCCCGCTGATTACGAGGACGCAGATTTAATCATAAAACTTGAAGGCGGCATCTATGTTCGCCAAGAAAGAATTGTAGTAAGCACCGGCTCTGTGGAGTATGCACAAGAAAGAACAGCTACTTCTGGGATTACAAAGTTCCCCGGAAGGCAGCCGGATATGACAGTAAATACTGATTTTGTTACTATAGAATTTGCAGGACAGGGCTTATTAGTAAAATCATTAATAGAAGGTATATATAGTATTGATACATTTAAGGCGAATGTTTGTCTTTACTCTGGCCTCGACTGGCAGGTAAAAGAGCTTCTAGCTAATACCTGTTTAGTTAAAGACGGCCTTGTACCAGCGCTTGCCTCAAAGGGAATCTCTGCTGAAGGAATCATCGATCAAATCACCGCTACTAGTCTCTCTAGGATTGATTTTGACGGAAGAACCTTAGACTTTAAAAAAGCCCAAGACATTATCCGTAATAACCCCAGCTTTAATAAAGTTGCTCCAGGTATTTTTGCCTGGGAAGTTGGGCCGCAACTCTATCACTGCTCCTTTACTGAAAAAATAGAAGGCGCCTTACCTATATTAGAGATAAAGGCAACAGCGCAAGATAGATTAGGAGTAGGAAATAAACCAAAGAGTTCTCCTAGCCCAAGGCAAATAGTCGCAGATTCTCCGATTACTGCCGAAGCGACAGAGGAAGAGCGGAAATTACCGCGGATAGAGATTACCTTTAATGTTACAAAGAATAATGGCAATAATTATCAATTAGGCATGGCCTATGATAGGGCGGTAATGGATCAGCTGGGGTCAGACTTACGTCCTTTATTTGATGAGAGACTTGGGGTGCTTAAGGATGATTTTGAAAAATGGCTAGCTACTTTAGAACATGCGCCGCCTGAAGAAGCGCTCCCTGATCAATTTAAAGTAATCCTTATCCCTGAGCTTGCAGAAAAAGATAGATCTATTGGCCGCTGCGACACAAATATCTATTTTACTTATGCCTCTCTACGTAACCCCGCGGATGAGGCTGATAAAACACATATCCAAAATACGCGTTTCCTCTTCCTTTTCCGCCACGAAATTATTTCCCATTATAAGCAAAAATTAGACGACGACAAAGCAGTCCCTGCTGACCTGCTTTATGCTTTAAACAGCCCACAGTTGCTGAATTCCCTCAAAGAAGTGCTTTCCCGGAAAATTTGCGGGTTTGCATCGACTAGTATTTCTTTAGAATTAGCAAAACTCGATATTGATAAATGGTGTCAGGGCAATAGTGACAAGCCAAAGAACCGAAATTATTTCAGGGAATTGAAATGCCAAGTGTTAGAAATATACAACGCCAGAAAATTATTTGAGCTGTCGCTATCGGAACGGATAGCGTTTTGCCGCTTTGTGATGCAAAGGACAGAGCCTGTTCGGGTGCTGGCTGCAGTTGAATCTATCTATGCGGAATTAACGAACCCTGAGTTTAGCTACCGTTTAAATCCCGTGGAGTCGGTCCATTTTATCCCGCCTCAAGCGTATCATCTTTTAGCCGAGCAGTTCTCTTTGTTTGAAGCGCAATATTCTATTGCAGACAATAAGATTATTCGGTTCTTTGTTAATGCGGTGCTTTTCGACGTTTTGCATTTAGGGGAAAGGCGTGTTTCCGAACTTCTCTGGTTAATTGAAGAATTGGAAAAAGAGCTTGATAAACCCGGGAGCGGCAATCTGACGACGCTGGTCGCCTTGCAAGATTTACATGGCGGGGCGCGGCGTGCGCTTTCTCTTGTCGGATTTGCCTTGGGCCTTGAAAGCGATATTTACAAGCGCGTGCAGAATCTGGACGATCTTAGGCTGGCGCTTGAAGCGCGCGGAATCCATATCGATAAGCAGCCCATCAGGATAATCGGGTTAAATGATAAATACGCACGGGGTAATGATCCCGAGGGGGTGTTTAATTTGGTCGAGTGGTTAAGGAATCATGGGAAGGCTAAGCCCCTTCTTGGGAATCATACTTTCTGGCGCATATGCGCGGTTTTGGGGCTGCATTTGATCCCGGACATTTCCATGGAAGAAGGGCACGGGATAGGTTTCTGGAGCAAGGAAGATATATCTCATGCGGGATGGATGGCAATTGAGTTTGACCAGATTAACGAACGGCGGTTTAACGCAGAGGTTGATCGCGTGAATACTATTTTACACCTTTATAGCCTACCTCCTTTGGAAAAAATATCTTTGTTAAGTTTCAGGCTAAATATAGAAACAGAAATGAAACGGTTAAAATTGGAAAACGCGAAAATTCGCAAAGAAAATGAATTCCATAGAGGCGATGCCAGCTATCAGCCGAAACCGCAACATAAGCTTCCGGATATTTTTGCGCAGACATTAGCGTATCTGCGTAAACAGGTTGTTGACCGCAACGCATTAATAGCTACCTTAAACGCAAGAAACGACCTGGATATTGCGCCAATTAATTTCCCGGAAGTAAATCAGGATAATTACAGGGCCGATCCTGATGTTATCCGTCGGACACTTTGGGACCTTAAGAATGTCAGGCTTTTCTTTATAGATATACTAGGCAGCATCCATTTGCACAACCTTCTCCCGCTCGATTATGAAAACAAGGCTATTCAGGTTTTGTATCGCGGAAAACACGGGTTTCAGGCCATAGAAGAAATGCAAGAGGATATTCGCAGTTTCTTTGAAGGCTTAAGCACTATCCCGGATTCCCAAGCCTTCAGATTAAAAGTGTGGGAAACCTTAGGCGAGGCGTTTCTGGAGATTAACCGTTGGTTTTCTGATAAAGAGGCCCATGCCAAGCCAGTTGCTGTAAAACAGTTTGTTAACTGCGGCGGGCCGGCTGGCTTTGGCGGCGAGTTCTTGGGGGCTCACGGAAGGCGTTTTTCAGACAGAAGAGCCAGTTTCTTGATGGTTCTCGGGCATAACGAACGTAGAAAATTTGAAGACGAGAAAACGGCTCTACCGTGGATTATGCTTTCAAGAGAAAGCGGATTGGCGCTTATTGATTTTGAACTCTCCGAAGGCTACGGCGATCGAGGGGCTATTCTGACGTTCCTAAAACGCGATAAAGACGGAAGGATGACCGGCATAAGGAAATGGGGTTATCGCCCGGCTGATAAGGATAAAGGCGAGCATTCGGCAGACATTACAATAATCGAAGATATGACGTTTCAGGATATCGCAGGCTTAAGCAAAGGACAGAGAGCGACGCTGGAATATCTCTCTGACGGCGTGAACTTTATGCAGTGGCTTCACTTAAAAGCGTTGATAGAGGCCGATGATCTCTTAGGAGGCGTCATTAAAGAAGCTGGTATGACAGATAGGCCCGAGAAGGAGCGGATATGCAGGAAATTGCAGCAAGAAGTAGAAAGAAAAATTACCGATGACTTGCCGTTGGCTACCACAAAACTGGAAAATATAATTTCCCAGCTAAGAGGCGAGGCAGAAGGTTTTGAGAAAAACTGTATTGTGAAAAATTATCCTGAACTTGCCGAAATTCTCATGAATAAATTAGACCTTGGCCAGCACACTAAAATATTCGCTAAAGCTAATGGAAAAAAGGTGCGCGCTTTTAACATGCAGGCTGCCATTGAACAATTAGGCGCTAAAGCAGATTCAGTTTGGGTAATAGAAGCTGGGGAAGGGCTTTATGATGCAGTGCTTCCTGGTACGGAAAAGGCAAGGAAAATGATTGAAATCCTCAATCCTGGGCAGGCCTGGGTAGGATTCAAAAATAATGGAGACATTTTTGCTATTCCTAACAACCTTAAAGAAATAGAACTTGCGGAACGTTTAGGCGCATTAAACAGCCTGAAAAAGGCAAGAGGCAGGCAGGCAGTTGTTGAGGCTGTATTATCCGACGAAGATTTAAGGCATAGGGTTTCTTCTTTGATCCGCTCCCAGGACAGAGAAGAATTATTAGGTGATTTTGGCGTAGATAGGGCATGGGCGGAGGAATTTAGAGAAGAGGCAATCCGCCGGAGCATAAAAGATATAAAGGGCTACGATATCATAATATTGCAGATGGAGTATGAATTATCTACTAAATGCATGGATGTTCTATATGACTATTTGCTTAAAGAGTGTGGATGTAGCGAAGAGGATGCAGAATATAATGTCGGCGAAGTAGCTAAGCTTCTCATGTCCGGCGGCTTAGGCAGCTTTAAGCCGGATTTAGTGCGCGGCTGGTACAATGTGTTGAGAAAATATTCAGCTATAGCAAAAGCAAAAAATAATCTTTGGGCAATGGGCATTCTCTATTCTAGCGCAATTAAAGGTAAACTTGAAAACGGAGGCAAGATAGAGCCGAGGGGCCTTAAAAACGGCGAGAACTTAATAGATATATTGCGCTATCAAGTATTAGATCATTTTGCTACTTACAAAATAAATCTTGATTTACAGGTAAATGGCTGGAAGGACCATACAATCGGCGAAGTAACTGTAGAGATATACTCCAATCCTTTTTCTGATTTACGTGAATACTGGATGTATTGTCCGGAAATCTTTAATGAAACCTACCCGGGGAATGCGGATGATGATTGGCGCGCGGCGCAATCTTTACTTTACCGCAAAGCGCTATTGCAGTTTATTCTTGAGCAACATAAAAAAAAGAATATAGGAGATAACCTTATATTCTCCTTTAGCGAAACCAATACTACCTTGGCTATCCCGGAAGTGGTGGAAGATGAGTTTACCGGAAATCCGCTATTTCAGAACATCCTGAAGCACCATTATAACCATACTGTAGTTGCTGCAGGCCTACCTTGCTATCACGGCTATATGTTTAAACGATTGAAGATAGCCGAGCATTTTAAGAGCGCCTTGATTGACAACGAGAGTAAAGTGGATTTGGTGAAGATTACCGGAGAGGTGGCAGATGCAATTACTGGTTGCTCTACTGACCATACCCGGATAATGCGTGAAGGTATTTATAAAGATTATACGCATAAAATAGTTGAAGATGATTTATTCGGCAACAGCGAAGGCGCTGACATAGAAAGATGGCAGGGAGAAAGAATCCAAGCCCTAATCAGAGAATTCTGGGTAAGTAAGATGCTGGATCTTGGCGCGGATATCCCGGAATACAATCATGATGTTAATGCCAATGATTACACAAAATTCTTCGCCATTCTCGAAGAAAATGTAATTTTAAAAAAGAATTTTATCCAGGAATTACAAAAGGCGATGGAATGGCAGCATGGAAAATTTGTCGAAAGGCTTTTAAAAGGGGTATTCGGGCCATTACCGATATCGCGTAAAGAATTAGATAGTTTAGGCATAGATTGGTCAAAGATGACTTTCTTTACTTTTGTGCGCAGGCTTGCCGGGTATAAATTAAGTCATCTGGTCTTAGCACGTTTCTGGGATCCGGCTTTTAGGCAGAAGTTAGTCGATAAGGGCATAGTTATTTTTGTCGGCGGCAGAAGGTTTGATGGGCCGAAAGACGATCCTAAATACGGCCTAACCCAAAAGGATACTTGTCGGTTAATTTGGCAGTCAGACCCTAGAATGCGCTATCACCTTGTTTGGGTGGATAATCATCATGTTTATAATTCGAGGTCATTACAACAAGGAACTAATGCCGGAGGCATGTTATCTGTTAAAGGTAAGGAAGGCGGGCCAACCAGCGGTACAAGCAAGGCACCGCTAAACGGAGCACCTACCTTTGGCACGCCTGACGGCGTAGTGCCGGAGAGAGTAAAACCGATTATAAGAGACGAGTATGGAAATGTCAAAAGCGGTACGGGTTATTTAGTGCCTTATTTAGCGAATAGCGATGAGCCGGATATAGATGAGTTTGAAAAACAGATGCTGCAACTTCAGGATGACCGGCAGCATAAGGGTAGGTATGATGTAATTTGCTATAATTCTCTAAAAATGGCAATGACCCAGGGAGATATCAGGAACCAGGCAAAAGGTTTGTTCATGGTCTTTAACAGGATGAGAAGAGAGAAGATAGGCGTTGCCAATGATCCTGCTCCCGCTCCTCAAAAACCTCCGGCGGAAGTTAAGGTAGTTGTTCTGCAATGCGGAATTGACCCGACCGATTTCTTTAAAGCTGTAAAATGGCTATTTAAAAAGCTGTGGCAGGTAGTAATAGGAGAGTCAACCTCTTCCGTGGCTGGTGGGGCCTCTTCTTCTGCCACAGCTTCTTTATTCCCAACGGCCAGTTTAGAAAGAGAGGAACTTATTCAATCCATTATTAATATCTTTAAACAGGGCCAAAATCTGGAATTAACCAGAAAGACGATAGAGAAAAATATTGTAGTAGATACAACCAATGATGCTTATAGAATTGAAAAAGGATTGCCTATAGTTATCGCCTTAAGAGGGAAAATCTTTAAGAACTGCCCATTAGATAAAAAGCCGCTCTTAATAGTATTTACCGGCAGAGGAACGTTAAGCGATGCAAATCTTATCTTAGATGTAAAGAGCAAGCTTGGCCTTGCCCATGAAGGAGCCCAGCTAGCTAACTCAATGGAATATAAAAACGCCATTTGGGAAATTCCTTATCATGGAAAGAAAACAACTTTTGCGATTCAGGATAAGGATAATTGGATTGGTATGCCTGTGCTTTATGGCCCGAAAGATATTTATGATTTAGGCCTATTAATGGGTAAGGGCGGCGACCGCTTGACCCGTTTAGGCAAAGAAATCGCCCAGGATTCAGGCATAGAAGCCGAAGACAAAATCTTTGAAGAATATACAATGGCTATGGTGCTTGCTAGATTACTAGGGTTTTCTATTATTGACGGGCCGGATATGATGCGGGATGTGGATAGGAGAATGAGTATTATGGTCCGGGCAGCAGCAGAAACCGTAAAAGACGTGAATGCCAATGCTGCGAGGCTTAAGATTGAGCCTATAGACGAGAGAGAAGTTTTAAAGCCTACTACCAGCAATCCTAAAGAAGAAGGCGGTTTTTCACATACCGAATGGATGGTTACCAGCCGCGGAGTGGTGCAAGGGACTATTACTGCATTAAGATGGCTCAAGCATGTATTGGATAATAAAGCGGAAATGAAAAACCCATTTTTGAGGTGGCTTCTGCGCATGCTGGGGAATAGAAATAAATACTACAGCAATGCAGTGATTAATTTCATTGAAAATTTAAAAGTAAATATAGATTTTGATAATTTAAGCGGTTTAATTCAGGGTTTTGGTGACGTAGGTAGCGGTATTGGCGAGTTATTAGCCGGAGGTGATTTCTCCAGGTTTAATATTCAGACACGCGGATTTTCCAACAAATTCTTTGCCATTTACCGGGAAGGCGGCCTCGTAAGGAGTTTTATCTCGGAAGCAAGAATAATTGCTAAAGATAATCCTAATAGCCTGACCGTAAATAAGTTGTTAGAGATGAAATATCTAAATCAGGAATTAAAGGGTGCGATTATCTGGATTGCTAATCCGTTGAATCCTAAAACACAAGAAAATATTTTTAGTCCCGAACGAATTCAGGAAATTACACAACGCCTTGAAAGTTTTGGGATAACAGTAAAATTCGGGAACGAGTCAATTGTTGATGAGTTGATGTATCAGAAGGCAACCATATTTTTCCCGGCTGCCGGCGCCAATGTGATTAAAGATGCCGCACAGATTGAAAAATTACAAGTAGCAATTATTGCAGAAGGCGCAAACAACGCGATTAAGCGTTCCTTACAGCCCCTTTTGAGAAAAACCGGTATACTTTATATTCCAGGAGAACTTTTAAACGGCGGTGGAATCTATACCTCAAAAGAAGATATCCGGCATAATCATACCGATGGATTAGAGGCGATTATAGGCAATCCGGAATATTACCGTGTTCATGTTACTGATGAGATAGATACTTTGGTTTTACACCGCACAATGGCTTTCTTAGAGCAATGGGCAAGGGGATGGTGGAGTTTCAGGCGCGACCTTGTCGGACAGATGCGTTTAGTGGCGAAGAAGTTATTCTGTGTCGCAGATAATTTAGTAAGAAAGTACACTAAGCACAAAGATGCTCTTTTTACAGAATTTGTCCAGATCGACCAGGAAAGAACCTTGGCTAGATTGCCCTTGAGGCATTCGCTTTATGAAATTGCTATTGAGCTGGCGCCGTTGAATATTTTCTATCATACCAAAGAAATCCCTAAGCATTTAGCGACTATAAGGCGCTTGCTCTACACGGTAAAAGAAGACTATAGGATGGATAATTTCGCAATCTGCCAAATTAGATTTGCCTTGTTTATTTTATTAAAATTGAGCTATTATTTAACCCAGGGACAAAAAGAAAAATTAATAAAAACCCTTTCCATAATAATTACCAATAAGAACCTGGATCCGCTTTTAAGAAAAGAAGCCCTGGTGTGCTTATCTTTAGTGCTGAAGTGGCATAGGAAAAGTTCGGAGACTGAATTAGAAAGAGGAGCAGTTGAACTGATCCAAAATATTTTTGATGACCCCGAAGAAACAAATAGAATGCATTACTGGAGCGAATTTGCGTTGTACCGGGTTATGGGGGTTGGATCCCTGGAGACAGCGCGGAAAAACCATAAGCAGAATCATGGGAATTCCATATTTCTGCCTCGGAACCCCCACTATATCACCCGCATACCCGAGCTTGAGCCTGACCCATTATTTGATTTTGACAGCACGCTGGAAGGGCTTATTTCCGGTAAGGGTAGATATTTTCATCACGATGGGAATCCGAAAAAAGGAAAGGGCGGCCGGAAGCCAAGTGATGAGCTTAAGAAACTTAGAGCATGGGCTGAACTCCACAAAGGAGAAACCGTTGAAGAAACATATGAGCAAATTGCCGAAAAGTTAGGGTTAGATGCAACAATCGAATGCATGCGCCGAATCTTTCGACAATATGGCATTAAAATAAATTCAGGTAAAAGAAGGTCGGTTAGTGGTTGGCTTGCGGCTGGCACAGCGGAGACCACAGTTCCTCTAGGCGCCTCGGCTAATGGCCAGGAAAAAGAAACAGTCGATCAATTAGTAATGAAATATGGCGGGATTGATAGGATTAAGCAATCGTTTGGCACGCTCACTATTGATGAAGTTGGCGAACAATATTATTATATTCGCAAAGCCGCATTGAAGGAATTAGCAGCAAAAGGCGTAGTTTTTGTGCGCGGCCCTCCGGAAATCGGCGTTGCCCGTTACATTGAAAATGGCACCATCTATATTATTATTTCCCAAGACTCTTGGCATCAAGAAGTCCAGGATGCAGTCTACACAGTTCTCGCCAATATAACAGATCAAGAAAATCCAATTCGTAATAACGGCCAAGGGTATCCAAATGAAAAAGCCAGATATCTAGCAAATTTACAAGGAGAAATACCGGATTCTTTAAAGTCAATGAAACATCAATTAGATTGGCCGTTTGATATGAAGAAAAGAGGGTATATAACACAGTTTCATTCTCGAAATTATACTATCATTGTGAATAACCGATCAGTGTGCCATACAGGTATAGACATTCATGTTAATGCGGGAGAGGTGCGGGCTATCTCCGGAGGAGTTATTGGAAAAGTTATTGAGCTTGGTTTCAGGAGAGGCATGGTAGTTGTTGTTGGTTCTTCTTCCGGGTTACTTGTTAAATATGGCCACTTAATGGATCTTGAGCCTTGCGTCAAGGAAGGACAGGTAGTTCAGTCCGGACAAAAGTTGGGAAAAGTTATGCCGTGGGGCGCTGACATTGCACATTATGCGCCAGAAGAAGATTTGCCTTATGATAGAGAAATATTAGGTGAGGATGTCGCGCATTTACATATGAACATTTATTTCGTACCAGAATTAAAAATGGGCCTTAATCCAGGCTTGGTAAGAAAAGTAGCAGATGAGTTAAGGGATTTGGAAGATTGTGGTTGTGTTATTAACGGAGAAATTAATCCCTTACTTTTATTAAGGCCGCTTTATAGCATGCCATCTTCGCCAGAAATTGATAAAGTTTCAACGCCAGTAGTCCTAAATTGCGTCTTTTTACCTCCAATTAGTTTTGGCAAGATATATAAAGATATAAAGAAAATTTTTCGGTCTCTGCGGGATATTTTAAGGAATTTGGTTTACCTTCCGTGGCTGGTGGGGACCAAATCCTCCGCAGCGGCCGGCAATAATACAATTAAAATTGATGCTAGAAAATTTACGCTTGCGCCGTCAATCCTTGGTGTTGATCCAGCTCAAAGAGTAGAAATGGCAGCCAAAGCAATCATGATGGGTAAGGGCGGCTCTATGCCAATCATTGCGCATTTTGATGTAATTGATAGCAATAACGGACAAGGTAGCGCCATTGTGCAGGTAGGTGCAACAGATACGCTTAAAGATTTAGAACCTAATAAAGTGAAAGAGATAATCGCGAAGAGTAGTACGGATGCAATAGTTGATGTACATCTAATGGTTAAAGAAAATAGCAGCACGATAGGAAAAACGTTTAAAGAATTTGTCCAAGAATATATTAAGGCTGGAGCGCGAATCGTTACTTTGCATTGGGAAGGATTCCAGGACAAAACAAGGCTTTTGGATTGCCTAAAGATGATTAAAGAAAGCGGCGTGGTTGCGAGTTTAGCTTTTAATCCCGACCCGAAAGCGGATATAGATAGTATTATGGGATTCGTCCGGAGTAACCGTCAATATATAGGTATGCTGCTTCAAATGAGCGTTTGGCCAGGGTTAGGCAAGCAACCATTTGATGTGCTAGGCATAGCCCGCCGTAATATCGGACTATTTAGAAAGTTTTTTGATGGCGATATTGAAATAGACGGCGGCATTAATCCTGAGACCATAAAATCAGCAATCGCAGCTGGTGCAAATATCTTTGTTGCCGGCAGTGCTTTCTTTAAAGGCGATATCAATGATACTTATCGCGCCTTTTGCGAAGCAGTATCAAACCAGAGAGATAGCTGTTACAGGGGTAATTTGTCCCACAGGCAAGTTCATAATCAGCTCAATAATTCCGATAGCCTAGAAAATGTTACCAGAGAAATCAAGCCATCTTTAGAAATGGTCTTGGGATTCTATGACGATTTATTTAAAACTTTCTTCAAATGCGCGAATCCTTTACGTGGGCCACCCATCAAGGTCTACTTAGTAAAAGGCAAGAAACTCGCCTTCGGCGGCCACGCTGATATAGAGGTACGAAATAATAAAGTAAAGAAGATTATTATCTATATTCAGGATATAGAAGAGAAAGAAGAAATTCTTGTCCATGAACTCGGCGCCATCCTCGGCGTCTCGCATACAAATAACAAGAGCCTAGAAATAGCCTACCGAAATCCAAAGTTAACCGCAGAAGTTCTCAAGCATATCCCGGATAATATCAATATTACCCAGCTTAACCCTAATTTAGACAAGACCGAAAACAGGGATTGGAGTGGGAAGCTTTATGATCAATATGAAAAATATCCGTTCATTGAAAAAATTACCCGGTCATTAAAGAGGTTAGGCAGGATAATTACAGCCAAAGATGGAGTTTTAGATGGTAACGAATATGTGTATGTTTTTCATAATCCTGTGAATATCGGCGGTATGGAAACATATTTACTAACAGAAATTAAAACTTTGTTGGCAAGGAACAATATAACTTTACATCTGGTATGCGTATCTACCGATGAAGATTGTTTTGAAAAATTTAAATTTCGAGATTTAGAAGTTGGTAAAGGCGCAGTAGAATTTCACGTCGCATCGGATTATGCTGAGGTAGAGAAATATTTAGAAGAGCTATTAAGAGGAAGAGACATAAAAAATATTATATGTCATTCTCCGTGGGATAAGATAACAAACGTAGCTTTGCAGGTTGCTCATAAGTTTAAGACTAGGTCTATTGTTTACTACCATGGCGGTGACGATCCAATGCGGATAAGGCAGCTCAGTAATCCCAATAATCCAACGGTAAATAACTTGAAGCAAGCAGATACAGTCGCGGTAGTTTCTCAGGGAGGATACAGATTCGTAAGAAGCCTTGATATTGCAGAGAATAAAATTGTTATCGTTGGGCCAATGGTAAATGAAAAAGTATTTAGGCCGCGTAAAGCCTCTAATAAACAGGCGTTGAGAGAAGAATATGGTTTGAATAACCATTTTATATTTTTAAGTCCTAGCAGGACAACTCGGCTAAAAGGCCAATTAGAATTATTAAAAGCCGCAGCCCTATTAAAGCAGGAAGGCATCGATGAATTTCTCATTGTGATGTTTGAAATTACCGGAAACGATTGCGCAGATAGGTTAAAAAAAGTTATTACCGAAGAAGGATTGGAAGACAACATAATTTTTGTAAAAAGCCCCATACCGCAAGCTGAATTATTTAATTGGTATAGCATTGCCGATGCAGTAGTTTTACCAAGTTATACCGAAGGTTTCGGCTTGGTGTTAGCGGAAGCGCAATTAATGACAATACCGGTTATTGGGTCTAATGCCAGCGGCATCAGAGAAGCGATACTTGATAATAAAACAGGTTTTATCGCCGAGTTTAATCTTTATTTTGACCCTTCTTCCGCGGCTAATGAGGATGAAGTAATCAATGGTAACGCCAATGTATTATCTTCTGTAATGAAAAAAATAATGTCTCTAAGCCATCAGGAACGCAAAAGTATGGGAGAGGCAGGACGAAAGTTTATTAGAGCTAATTTTAACCCTCGGGATATTATCGCAAAGGGTCAGGAAAGAATGCTGCTTGTTGAACAGAAAATCGATACGGCTGATGAAGCCTTGGCTTCTATGCCGCGGGATCTCTCGGGAAAACATATACTTGTTTTCTCAACCCAATATTTTACTGCAAATGGTGTCAGTAAACATGTGGAAGCAATTAATAATTTACTCCTGGTAAGGTATAGCGGATTAATAATCCATATGTTCTACATAGTGCATTCTAACACTAGTGTAAGAGAGGGCTATGAAGATATAGGTAAGAGTAGAATATATTATTATCCTTTCCGCGGGAGTTACGGAAGAGATAAGTCTTTTGCAAATAAAGATGATAATGAGCTTTTCTATTCTAAGGCGAAAACGGTAATCTCTGAGAATCAAATTGATTTAGTCCGTATCCATAGCCCGCAAACGGGGTTTGCAGTTGTGCTGTTGGAATTAACGAAAGAAAAAAATATTCCAGTTTTTGCACAATGGCATTCTGGGGATGTGGCGACTGGGGAAGCAATTACCGAAGCGCATTTAAAGAGAGTTATAACTGAAGCAGATGTCGTGGTAACAGTGGCCAGGATGAGCGTGAAGCAAATAAAAGAAAAATACAGAAGAGACGCCATTTTTATCGGGTCGATAAGAGACCTCAAGGCATTTGATCCAAGTTTAGTAACCGCAGAAACAATAAAGTCTGTAAGAGATAAGTATCAGCTGGGAAACAAGGTTGTAGTATTATCTCCAAGCCGAATCAATGACGGAAAAGGTACTTTGGAAGCTATACATGCAATCGAGATTCTGAAACAAACTAACCCGGACTTGCTTCTTGTTATAATTGGGACTGCCGATGAAAAGAACTATTCGGCTAGAGTTAGTGAGCACATAGCAAATAATGGACTGAATAATTTTGTTATGATATTGCCTCATACTACTGATATAACCACAATGAGGGATTTATACGCTATAGCCTCAGTAGTTTTATTACCTACTAAACTCTCTGAAGGCACCTCTGGTGTTCTTCTTGAAGCACAATCCATGAGTAGGCCTGTTATAACCACTCCCCTCGGAGGCAATCTTAGCGCAATTGTACCTCGTAAAACAGCGATGATAGTGCCATTAACTAATGGTAATGACGGGTCGTTGACGATAAGCCCAGAGAAATTAGGCTTAGCCATCGCCTCAGCAATCAAAAATGGAAATAAGATGGGCAGAAATGGCAGAACGTTTGTCCAGCAAACATTTGCCCCAGACACTTTAATAAATAAACATATAAGTGCTTGTACAGTAGCTTTAAGAAGACGAACTCCGTCTTCACCTCAATCCTCTCCGCTGGTGTCAATTGAAAAGATCAAGGGGGCGAATTCTACAGAAAGATGCCCCAGACAAGAACAGCATCTTTCAAGAATCAAAGAGCTTTTAGGCGCAATTTATCCACATGCTCCTCTAGTGAATAAAATAGAAGTTAAAATTATTTACGACAATGTCGCAAAATTATTTACTACCGAAGAAACAGAAAACGTAATTACTTATACAATCCATCAAAAACTGTTTGATATTTTCGCCTCCAAGTCTAGGGATGCCAAACTAATCCTTTCGGATATTTCTCGCCATGAAATCGCAGAGTCAGAGAGTTTTAAAAAGAGGCGCGATCGTAAGAAGGCCCATCAAGCCGGAAACCTGGCAAACTACATTTATTATCGGGATCACCCCGAAGAGCTAATTAGGCTTTTTAAGGCCTTTACAGAGTTTAATATCAGCCCGGACAGCGAATATTTTCAGGATCTTTTACGCTGTGCACTAATGCAGGTCTGTGTGGTTAGGGCTTTAGCCGAAACTCTACGCATACTACCAGAAGATATTATAAACGAATTCATTAAAGCAGATATTGCGCCTAAAGACCTAAAATTTGCAGACGGAAAAATTCAAATTCCTCTTAAGAGGGCTTTAGAGATTATACGTGATGGTTTCCAGGCGCATAAGCCTTGTTACAAGCTCAATTTTTATCCGCAAGAGACAATTAGAATTATTTTCTTAAACGAGCATCCCTATGCAAGCATTATAATTAAGCGCTTAGGTGATTATAGATGGCATGCCGAGTCGTCTTCATCCTGGGGCTTGGAATCGCCTACAGAAACTTATCCTCTAAGAAATGATGCAAAATTCAGATTAATGATGTATGGGCTCTCTAATAAGGATTTATTAGGATTTTATCCTATATCAGAGAACGCTTCTCAGGTAGGGGCTACAAACCAAGAGCTTGAGGCCAAGTTGCTGGAAGATCCCCTTACCCCTTTAATGGAAAACTGTTTTAACCAAGCTTATTGTGAGGCTACAGGCCAGGTCATTAGTAAACTTCCCTGTTTGCTTATGGAGAGCAGTTTTCACTATCTAATACATGGTGGGAAGCTTTATGTAGATTTAGTACAAATGCTTAGTTTTCCCAAAGAGGAGGGGTATAAAATATACAAGATAGATGAGAAGATACTTATTGTCCACTGTCCAATAAAAGATATTTTGATTACCAGGATTAAAGAATTGGCGCGGAATGAGGGTGGTGACCCGGAATACTTGTGGCACGCAATAGCTATACCTCACAATGGAGATATTTTTCTCTATCCTGAAATTAGCTTGGAAGAAATTACCTCTAATAATACTATAGGGGCAGAGGCAGATAAGCAAATTAACTTTCCCCAGAATAGATGTACTTTATTAAGCGATACACCCAAGGAATTATTACATACAACCCCTTATCCAAGAAACCGCAAAGTCGCGGTGATAGAAATCAGGCCTTGCGAGGCAGAGATGTTTGGCAGTTTTGTAATCGAAGAACTCGCCGGATTATCCAAAAAAATAAGGATATTCTCGCTTTATGACCAGAGCCCTAAAGCAATACAAAGATTAACCAAGAGATTAAAAAGCTATAAACCGGATTTTCTGCTCTTGCCGCAATATGAAGATAACAATCCGCGGAATTTAATCTTACGTAAGATTATCCAAAAGAACATGCCGCTTGTTTCAAAAGCAGGCCTTCCTACTATAGTTGCCGGATATGAAACAGTGGGCCGTATTCTGAATTACAATCTTTTCTGCCCGCTCACCAGTGAACAGTGGAGAATCATGTTGCAGGCGATGGCAGCACATCCTTCACAAATGAAGCGGGTGCAGTATGATCAGGCAGCAACAGCCCAGGCTAAGGCGAATGCTATTTTGGTAAGGGAGCTCATCGAGCCAGGGCTGCCCAAGGAATTCGAATATGTGCTTACTTATAAATTAAAAATAATCAATAATGGAAAAATTGAGAAATTAAATCAAGGCAGGCGTTTTATCTTAAATCCGCGTGATATCGGCAGCCTAAAATCTTTCTGGCCACAAGACTCCTCAATAGTAGGCAATGAGCCGCATCCGGATGATGCTGCGATTGCCTTATGTGGGTTGATATATTTATTGAGCAGAGATAAAATGTACAATTCTGTGCATAGCCGTGTTGCTACAACTGGATACCGGGCAGCAATGAAAGGAATTATCGATGGTATCGAAGATACTGCTGAAGATAAGGAAACCAAAATCGCTTTGCGCGTCGAAGAAGTGATGAGAAGCGCAAAGATTCTTGGCGTTGAAACACAATTTTTAAGCCTGGGTAATTCCTGGAGAAACCCTGGGCTTCCTTTCTATGCATACCGGATGGATACGAAGATGCCGCCTGAAGAAAAAGATAAATTAAGAAAAGAGGAAGAAGAAGTTGTGCGCTCGGAATTATATAAATTATATTCAGATGGGCTTGAAAATAGAAGAAGAGGTTTGATTCTTTGTAATCCCGAAGAATCAGACAAACATCCGGATCATTTGATTTCGCGCGAACTTTGGCTGAAGGCAGCGTTTGAATTATCCCAAGAAAAAGGAATTATTATCCCGCTAATTGAATTTGTCTCGCCTTGGGCAGGGGATTTTAATACTTATTGTTATAGCAATAAAGCTCCGCCGATAGACGGCGCAACCCCGTTTATCCTCATAGCTAATGCTATCCCCGCAGGAGAGCTGTTGCTTACTGGCGGTTTTGCCGGCAAGCCTCCGCTTTTACCTGATTTTGCCCAAAGATTCAAAATCCGCAGCTTGGAAGAAGAAATTAAAAGCACAAACCCGATGGTTTCAGGAAGAAAAATAAAGAATGATGCCCAAAATGCGCATATAGTGGGAATGGGAAATGGAGCAGCCTTCAGTGATAAAAGGCTCCCTATTAAAAAATTTATAAAAAAGTTTAGAGCATACCAAAAAAACTTACAATTTATCGGGGTAGATAGATGGGAGGTATTAGATACAGAAGATGAGCGGCCATTAATGAGCCTCAATCTGAATACAATTCAAGCATTGCCCCAGGTTTTAAGAACAAAATTCCTTTTGGATCATCTCCTGGACCATGAGGCAAAAGAAAACCTGGCGCGTTTAGTAGAGAGTAACCTTGGTATACGCCAAATTGTAGCGCTGTATTTTAGTATAAGGCATTTTTTGAGCCTTAATTCACAAGATAGGCAGGCATTGTTTTCTGAAATAAGCAAAGTTGTCTCAAACACATGTGTATGTTGGTTATATAGGAAATATTTGAATTCTCCCGGGGAAGAGAAAGGGGCTATTTTAGAAACAACTATTAGTGCCGTTTATTCTAATCCCGCCATGGCAAAATTATTTACCAGAGAACGGCGTTCTCTGGATATATATTGTGAGATTAAAAAGAGCAATTACAGCGCCCGGACAATTATGGATCGTGCTTCTAAGGCCATTAGCGATATTGAGAGGCTTATTCCGCGGCTCGGAGAATTGGATGAACTATATAGGCAGATTTCTTGGAATGAGGCATTGGTTTTTTATTATTCTGTACATAAATTCCATGATGAAGATGAAAGCGATTCTTCTGATTCAAAGAATATTTTTTCTCTCTTGTCTTGTGTAAAGAAAACCCGCGGTAAATTTTCGCAAGATAAAGATGGCGATTTATTACAAAAGGCTTTTTTCAAGCTGCTCTTAATCCGCGAGAATGTATTAATTGACAGGTTTGTGCGTGCCTCCGGGCCGCATAGCGAATATATTCGCATGTACGAACACTCTTCAATAACTCGTTGTTTCCCAGAAATATGCGGAACTCTGGGTATAAATTATGAGATATTGGACTATTGGTATCAACTAGTTGTTGTTAACCAAAAAATCCGAAGCCGCCATAATGCGCTTTATGGCTCTGATGATGAGGATGATGGCCCTTGTATCCGGCCAGGTATTCTAGCTGCTAGCCAAGATTATGGAAGTATTTTTATTGGCAAAGAAATAAAATTAGCCAACATTAAATATCATAAAGCAGAACATATAAGAATCATTGTTCCTGGTTTCCCCGGTTGGTATAAACTGCTTATTTTGAAAAGCAACAAAAAAGAATTATTGGAAACTTTAGGAGTAAACAAGTTTTCCGGCCATGGAGCATTAATCCGCGTTGTTAATCCGGAGCTATCTAGAGATAATGCGACGTATATCGCTTGCGTTGAGGAAGGAAATGAAAGAGCATATAATTATGCAATAGCTCAGTTCTTAATAAGCATGATTCCATATAATTATCCTCATAGCATTATTGGGGAGGAAATAAAAGCTCTATTTAAGGAAAAAGATGGCAACAAAAGGGATGCTTTGTATTATAAATATGTTAAGAACATGGCTAAGAGATATAAATTTAAAATTTTTCCCGAGTTTGGCCAAAAAAAGGAAATTAGTATTGACAGCGCGCAAATTTATCTCCCCAAATTCGGCTGGACAACTATCGCTGCGCTGGATAGGCTGCCTAGGTCAACAGGATTTATTTGTTCGCCGCAATCTTCTCCATCGGTGTCAGCCAAAGCCAATCGTAATCAATCGTCAGTTGTGCTCGGCTGTTATTTGGTCCCTCCACACTTAAAATCTCTTTTTATTTTCCTTGGAATGAAAACGTTTTCATTACTGCGTTGGTTGTGGAATAAATTTAATGGCATGGAGCTAGCTCTTGCAGTTAAAACAAGTAAATTCTATTTTAATAGTGGAGCAATCCGGCCTAAGAATAGGCAAAACGAGAATATTATAGAACCTTTGAAAGAATTTCTTGCTAAAGCAAAGCGCCAATCCGTAATGCCTGCAGGCATAGAAATGCATTTTTCCTATTTTGGCAAGGAAATAAATGAAGGGAATATTTCACAGCTGCGTCCGGCATTAGAAAAATATCAGGTGCCGATTGTTACGATTAGCCCGGAAATTTGGGATGAGATGTTATATCAGGGCACACCAGAGGTGGCCTTTGGCGGATTAGGTTCAAGCAGCAAGGAGAGGAGATATAGGGCATATATATTGGCAGTAAAGGCAATTAATCTCTGCGTTCAGCAGGGCCGTAATATCAGTAACCTAGGTATTACTCCTAAAATGAATCTTTGGCCGGGAAATGACTTAGTAAGTTCGAATAATAATACCCCGGATGATAAGATGACGTTTGCTAACCTTGTAAAATCAATGGGCATAATTTTAGACTATGCTAGCCAGAAAAATATTATCGTGAGCGTAGAAAATGCGCCTTTGAACGAAGATTTGAAAAAGCAAAACAAAAGGCCGGTGATCTGCGATATAAGAGACGGCATAAGGCTGTATAAAGCGCTTAAAGATGGGGGATACGAAACAGATAATTTCGCTTTAATCTTTGATTTAAAGCATCAGCTTTCCATAGACCAAGATTTGGTTTCCCGTGCCAAGGAGGCATTTGACGCTGGCATTAGGGTTTATTTCCATTTAAATGACGCGAGCCTTGATTCTGATGCTACTTTTGAGCTTGCTACTAAACATACAGAGCAAATTCAGAAACTGCGTGAATACTTGGTGCAAATTGGTTATAACCGCGAGATTAGTTTTGATTATCAGCCCATGGATGCAGGGATGGATAAGGTAGTAGAAAGATACTCTAGGAGCCTGAAGGCCTGGAACAGCCTGGCAGGTATTAAAGAAGCTTATCAAACAGAAAAAGACAAAGGTTATAATATTTATAAAGCAGCTTTTAACCAGGATAATCATTTTTCCGTTGGCGAATTAGGCAGCAATATCGTGGATTTGGTATTGGGAGGTAAGCGTATTGTTTGGCACAAAGGATTTGAGGAGGCCAAAGGAAGAGTTACGCAGGTAATGGATGAAGAAAAAGGCATTCCGCTTCCCGGCGGCATACCTTTTATGTTCCCTTGGACTAGCAGAATCCATAAATCAATAGCCTCTTTTGATGGCAAAGAAATTAACCTTACAGACCTTAAATCATTAAAATTAGTCCGCCCAGTTAAAGGCTTAGAAGAAGAAACGAATGTCCTGCATGGAATGACCGATAAAGTTAGATGGCAAATTGCCGGCGCAGGAAAAACCTGGCTTGGCTGGCAGTATATTAAAATGACCTGTTTTACCGGTGATTATCCTGAAATAGCTAGCCGGTTTGGAAAACTTCGGATTACGCATATCTTTAAGGTAAAGAATAATAAATTTAAGGTTAAAACCAAAATAATCAATGAAGACGAAAATAGTCGTATTTTTAGTTTTGGCTTCCATGGATTTTACTGGTTAGAAAAAATCCTCGATTGGCTTGTTCAAGCCAGTGGAAGAAAAATCTGGGTTGCAGATAAGGCGCAGGTTCCGCTCTATCAGCCTCCACAGCCACTGACAGAGGATACAGATGTACGTAGGCCCACTGCTTTAACCCGCGCATTTGAGCAAGGGTATACTAATTTAAAAACTTGGTTTGGCTGGGCATTTTCACGTTTCTTTAACCCCCATACTAAAGAAGAGATAAAATTTAGGCAGAGCAGGGTTTACAAAAATCTTATGCTCTGGAGGCCGTTAGATAATTCTGTTATCCCTAATGGAGTAGCGAGTATCCAGCCAGTAACTTCCGCAGCTAATGCAATTAATCTATATAATTACGGAGTAAAAGAAGCTCATCCGATAATTCTTCAACCCGGCCAATCAATTAAAGCTTCATGGGGCATCCAGGTTAATTTTCCTGCTGCGACTGCTAGAGTCGCTGCCCCTGATAATAATGACCCTGGTTTTTCCCCGCCAAATGCCAATAACCCTATAGGAAAAATCGCAGCACTGGATAAACAGCGGGGTTGGAGAGAGGATCAAAAAGAACTATTTAAGAAATTAATTTTTACTTTAGGCGGTATTCCAAAGAATCGTAAAATCGCAATAATCAATGATCGCGCAGAGCCTTATGTGCTTTGTGATAGAGAGGATCTTGATACCTGTTTCTTTAATTTCGGTTATGAAAGATATTCTCCGCAAACTCTAATCCGCAGCGCAAGTTATCTGGCTGCCTGGCAAAAAGAACATGAGCGTCTCAGTCAAGATAGTTCCCAACATAATCCCCTTATATTACAAAAGATTGATCGTGACTTCGATGAGAATTCAAAAAAGTATGCTAGGGCAGTAATTGTTGCAGCAAGATTAGCCATGAACCCGCAGGCACAAACTGCTGCGCTTTATCCCAGATTCGCCGCAGAAGGATTTAGCTACGTGCAAACTCATGCCGATCAATTTAGCCCTGCGTATTTTATGATGATGGAATTGGTGACAAAGAAATATGCGAAATTACCTGGGATAAACCAAACAGATAGCGTAACCCTAGAGCAATTATCAAATGCCTATGGGGAATTGGCAAGAAAAGACTTGAATTATAATGTAGTGGCGCTAATTTTTGAAGACATCTACAATAATTCTCTTTCTTCAGAAGCCATCTATCAGGCTGCTTATAGCAATATCCCTGGCATGCCAGTGTTAATCAGTAAAGACCTGGATGACGCGGGCAATCTCTGGGCAGCGGAGATTATTAAATCGATTCAGTATTTCATGCGGATATTGCCGCCTGATGAGCCGATCGTCATGAATTACTGCACTGGTGATACCCCATGGATTGGCTACGCAAAATTAACTGATTGGTTAGAGAATTGGGAAGCTTTAAGCGCTCATCCCTCGGTTTTACACCGCTACGGCATAGACACTTCCTTAAAACCGGATATGAAACGGGTGATTGCTTATCCTTTGGATGCGATCTTCCCGCAGAAAAGAGATGCTTATTATGCCTTTGCCTGTATCCTGAAGAGCTTATTTGATAAATTGGGCATTCCCAAAGAAAATCAGCATTTCTTCTATGGAGACATTATTGATGATGGAAGACAGATGACTGAGGAAGAATTTAAGGAGCTCATGCAGGATGTAGAGGAAAGAGGGCTCTTGTATAAGGAATTTATAGAGGGAAAATTAGGCGAGCAGGATATTCAATTCAGGCATTTAAAGGCAATGCAGCTTCATGCCAAAAAAGCAACTAAAGAAATAGAAGAATTAGGCGGGGCGCATATCTTTTTATCTGGAGTCGGGCCTTCTTATGCCGGCAAAGGCCACGTTGGATTTATGGAAGAAAATACGCCCTTTGACCAAAAGGCATATATCGGGCCAGCCGGATATTTTATTGCCAGCGGCCATGCCAAAGAAAACTGCGGCATTGCCACTTTATCAGCCAGAAACGGCAAGCCGATGTATGGCTTTATTACTTTTGGTTTTTATGAGCTCTTATACCGGCAGAATCATGGCGAAGAAGAAAGAGTAATTGCTATTGCCACCAATAATAATAAGGCGCTTTCTGCAAAAATCGGCATTGAAGAGAAATATGACGAGCATTATCCATTAACCGGATTACAGAAGAGCACAGGCACAATGATCCTGGATAATGGTTCAGCATATCAGCTTCAGCTTATAAGCCATCCTTGGGAATTCCAGGCAATTTCAGAGTGGACCGAGGATTTAATCGAAAAATTCTTTGTGCAGTTGAGTAAAGATACAGGAAAACCAATAGCACAGTTAGAGCAGAAGGATTTTACTGACCTTCCTTTAAGAGGCGAGCAAAGAATCCAAAATTTAATCCAAGAAATCCGCCAGCAAAATTTACAATCACTCGCTCGGAGAAAAACCTGGTTGGACTTAAGGGGGGAGCTATATTATAAAATTCGCGCCAAATTAATCCGGCCCAGGCATTTTACGGAAAAATTAAATAATTTTTATAGAGATAGTGCATTGCTTCCTGCCGGCAGCAAGATATTAATCATCAATCCGCATATGGACGACGAATTCCTGGCAATGTATAGCCTGATTAAGGAATTAATTGCCAGCGGCCACCGAGTTTGCGCCTATTATGTGGCTAAGGGTTTTAGCGCTGTACATGACAGTTATTTATTCAGTATATTCGAGAGAATAAAGAAATTTACTGAAGATGAGCGCTTAAATTGCCCTTCCTTGGAAGAATTAATGCAAAAGCTGGCGCAAATTGGCAGGGAGAGAATGAATCCTCTGGCAAACGCTAAAGAATTTTATCCTTGGGAAAAAATGTCTGCAGAAGAACAGCTTGCCAGGGCACAGGCATTATTTGTCAGATTAAGCGATGAATTAAAAAGCAGGGGAATCGATGTTAATTCCCCGCAGAAAATAGCAGTTTTAATTGATTCTTTAATTTCCGTAACCAGAAACAAGCCGCTTTGGGGTGCTTCAGATATAAGCCTGGTATCAAGTATTAAGACCTGGGTTAGAGAAGCAGAAGCAAAATCAGCGCTCATGGGCCTGAGATTGGAATACGCGGATATCCATTCACCTTTGGATGTGACTTGGTATAATCCAGGGGTAGGAAGAGGCCTGACTGCAGATGACAGTGATATCCTTAAAATCAGAAAAATTATTGAAGAAGAAAAACCCGATCTGATTATTACTAACGGAGAAGGGTTCCCTGATTATGGGGCGCATTGCACTACGGAGATTTCTACCTATTTAGCAATAGCACAGCTTATCGAAGAGAAAATCTTAAATCCAAAATCTATCCGTTTCCTGCAATATGCCGGAGTTTGGGAAAGGATTAGCACCCAAGACGCAGACATCTGCCTGGAGTTATTTTCTGAAGAAATAGCGGAATTCAGCCGGACATTTAGGAATTATTATCCTTCGCAGGCGCCTGCGCCTGTCCCTGATTCAGGAACTGAGGAAATTAATTTCTTCTCTGATCAGGTATTAAAAAACAGCCGGGAAACATTAGAGGAGGTCAGCGGGCTTTTAGGCCTGCCTGCGCAGGGTTTCACAGGCATTCTTAATTATAAATTAATTGACTTTACGCAAAATGAGATTTTACAGGTAATTCGTGCCAAACAAACAGAGCTTGAGAGAGTAAGAGAGGCGAAGAAACAATCCAGTAACGAGGCCTTGCAAGGATATTCTACTCCAAAACCACCTATTCGCATCGAGAGCGTTTTTTCACTCCAAGAAAACGGGATTCCTGCTGAACAAGTTTTGGCCTGTGGATTATTTCCAATCACAACCTTCCTGGATCCCTTAAATCCCCTGACAATTATTTTAGGAATTTTATTTTGCGGCTTTCTGATTTACAAAATAATTACCCTCACGCCAGTAGGTTTGTGCAGGGATTTTTATAACAAATTAATAAAGACTTTCATTAATTATTTATTAAGTTCAAAGCAGCAAATTGCCTATGTTTCTTTGATAATAATGATTATGCTTATGCCAAAAACTGTTATGTTTTTCATTTCCTCTAGTTACTGCATAGCTTCTTTGGAGTGGCTGGGCATAGCTTTATTAGCCGGCACCTTATTGTCATTAGACATAGACGATCCTATAATGCTAGAAGATGACCCAAAAGCTAAGATGTGCCCGCCGAAAGAAGTAGATGCTGACCTGTGTTGGGAAGATTTACTTAGTAGAATACAATACTCGCCTCATTACGTTAGGTTGGCGGGGACGAGCCGCATCTTCCCTATATTATCCACAGATGATGATGCTGTGCTATTTTCATGTAAGGAGCGTTCAAAGCGAATAGAGATCATCGCTACGGAAATAATAGGACAATGGAGAGAAATATTTAAGCACGATCAGGACACAAGAAAGACCTCGGTTGATTTTAATAAAATAAAATTCTTAAGCATGGCGCGTGAAATCGCAGCGCCTCCCTTTTCGAACTTTGGTCAGGACGTTATCAGGCAATCTTTGGGTGGCAGCATCAGCGATGAAGCAGAAACCGCGCATAAAATTACCATTGGATTATTATCAGAGGTAGATGAAACAGTTTCTTCGGTTTGGGAGTCATTACAAGAAATAATCCCGTTGATCCATGGAGAAACGGAACAATTATCAATTGAGGCGCGGGCAGTGTTAATAGCGCATAAAGTTGTTGAGCTTGTAGAAGAGATGGTTTTTGCCGTGAGAGCAGGGCTGCTTGAGGATAGAAATTTAAATGGCGCAGTAAAAGAATTTGAGGCCATATTCGGTAAGAACTCCCTGGGGAGTGTTGGGGTTTTCTCGGGCGGGGCAGTGCATGCGCGTATAATCTATTTAGCCGAAAGATTCATTCAAGGGCTTTCTCAATCAGCAGAGCAGAAATATTTAAGGTTGGATGCAGCGGTTTTGCAAAAATTCGCTCATTGCCGCCAAATGGTTTTAGCGGAATTATGCGCTTTTCGAGAGAAAGTTTACAATATAGATAGGCTTAGAGATGATCTACAATTTGCAGCGAGAAGTTTTCTTAGGCCAGATAGTAACAATGGCCATGATATTGCGCTAAACAGGATTCTCCAATTTAGTGAAGGTGAATTACTTTCTTGCGGAGATGCAAAAGGAAAAATTAATAATTGGAAAACACACTTGTTGAGAGACCCTAATAACGGCCATATCGGAAAAGGAGATAGTTTATTAAGAAGAGTATTGAAAATGAGGCTTAAATCAAAAGGGAATATGGCCAGTATAGGAAAAATAGCCGGACAACTCCAGCTTGGACAGCCAAAAGTTTGGCTTCTGTTGAACCGGGCAGCGATAGATGCCTTCCTGGAAGAGATTGAAAAAGGAAGAATAGAATCTAAAATAATAGAAATCTTTAATCTTGAATATTCGCAGCTTTTGGCGCTTCCGGCATTGCTTAACACTCCCTATATTAAAAATCAGCTGGGTTTAAAAAAGGATTTGCCAGAACTTCTCGTTACCCCCGAAGGAATTGTTAATGAAGAGAATATAGAAAAGGTCTTGCAGGGGATAGATAGGATCTTATCTATTATTGAAAGCACCTATGGCGATCCCGGAGCACCTTTTGATCAATTATTCTGTGTAACCCGAGTTGGCGAGCTTGCTTTGGCAGGCGATTGTGAGGCAATATTCAGATACAACTTAATATTGAACCGCCACAGGGGAGTCTGTAACGTAAGCGAGCGAAAGAAAAGCGCTCACCAATACATTACACAAGAGATACTTAATAGCAGATTAAATAGAGGTGTAAAATTTTTAGAGTCTATAGAAACAGCCAGTCACGAGGATATTTATCCTACCTTGAATAAAGTTTATTCTATTATATGTGGGCTTGCCTCAGATGATTTTGTCTTTGATGCGGTAACTAATGGCGCTGATAAGTTCTTAGCTGTTCGTGATTTACTTTTTTCAAGCGAAACACTTGAACAGGCCAGAGACATTGCCATGGAGGCAGAAAAACTAAATCATAAATCAGGCAGTCTCTGTATAAATAAAAATATTTCCTATCAGAAATTAATGGAAATGTTCGAACAATGGAGATTGAGCGCTGATGCCTATGCAGTTTTTAGATATAACCTCAGGTTAACGAGAAAAAGAGGCTTACCTGTAGCGCACATCAGAAAACAAAGGCCAAATGTTGAAGGAGAGGCACGAATTTTATTCATCACTCCCGCAGACTTGGCTTTTACCATGCATAGAAACGAAAAATTTGTCCTTGATTTCGAAAATGGGTATATAGATAAGACCGCCGCCACTATGGTTACTGTACATTCGCTTATCAGCGCATTATCTTCTGCGGAGAATTTTTCACTTGATGATGTATTAAAAGATGAGGAAAACAGGTTTAGCGCTGTAACGAGCCTGCTCTTTAACACTGCCAGGCTCCAGGAGGCCCGCAGCATTATTTTACAAGCAGAGGCGATGAATGAAATCCCGAAAACAAAGCGGTTGAATGAAAAGTGCCCTCATTCAGCCGTAACTTCTTTATTAATTCCTGCTGAGGCAGGTAAAGGTGAGTGGGAGCTCGAGAAAAAGGCCTTTGCTATATGGGGATATAATTTAAGATTAATGAGGATGAGGGCAGTACCAGTTATTACCGAGAAAAATATCGGATTGTTAATCCATCGCGATAGTAAAAGCATGGGGCAACTAGAAAAACGCAATACCTCCAACCTTAAGCCCGTAATTACCGATATTCACCAGATCATGCTTGCATTATCATCATCCAGGGCTTTTATGTTAGACGGCATCACAGGCACAAACAGCAGATTTTTTGAATTGAATCAGGCGCTCTTTGATGAAGGAAGAATTAAACAAGCAGAATTATTGTTGAGGCGCATTAAGGAAATTGATGCCAAGAGAGCGAAACCGAAAAACAAAAATTCCTACTCAACCGTCATCAATACCATTCTTCCGCGTTTAGGCGAACAATTTATGTTAAAACAAAACGACAAGAGTTACTTAGTATTCAAAAGAAATCTGAAACTTTTGAGCCGGGGATACGGCCCTTTACGGAATAAAACATTAGCCAAGGCGTTACATGTAAATGTAAACACAGTGGTTGATTTAAAATTCGGACATAAACCAATATATTTCATGAAACTCTATAACGTTATTTCTACTATTGGCATGCTAAAAGGAAGTTCATTTAAAGAGGCGCTTGATGAATTGCTCCCTAGGCCTGCGAGTAAGGCAAAAGATGTATCTTCTCTTGGCTTAATCTCTGGCTTGACCAGTCTGTTTGCCTTAGGCGGGTGCGAAGCGCATAGCGCCTTAAGCAGCCATTGGGTGGGGGTGTTGTTAATAGTTGTTTTATTAATTTATGTCAGCACTAACTATATTTTTAGCATTAATAGAGGGGATGCTTGCGATTCACACGATGCAACCCCGGAGGGATTATTGGCCGTGGTTTGTAATGCTATAAAGGCGCAGGCACAAAGAGAAAATGCACTGAAAGAATTATTAAACTCACCCGATGGAGAAATATTACTCGGAAAAAGATTGATAGCGGAGAAACTAGGGCAAGAAGAACCAATTATCTTAAAAATTGCTGAAACGATTTTAGGAAAATTACCTCTAGAACTTAATGATTTAAGAAATACCTCCGCAATAGACATTATTTTAGAAGACTTGAGAAGCAAATTCGAACACCAGGGAGAAATTGAAGCACTAGTTAGGCAATTGGAATTGCGCAAAAGAGAATCTTGGCAGTCTGCGGAAAAAGATTTACTCGATATTTCAGGGCAGTCAGAAGAAGATCGGCTAAGAATTATCCGTTTAATAAAATTAGCCATTCAACAGAATACAAGCAAAGAGATGAAATTGCACCTTTTAGAGCGGCTCTGTGTTTTTACTAGCCCGACAGAGGTAATAAGAGTGGCACAGGGAGAATTAGATCGATTAATAGAGGGTAATCAGATTGACGCAGCTATTGAATTATCGCAGGCAATGAATCAAGGAGGGTTATCTTGGGTGGGCAGAGAAATAATTCTCTTGGCGCATAAGGATTCTGCATTTAGAGCAGCGCTGATGCCGCCGCTAGCTGCGCCGGTTGTAAAAAATACACCGGATAATAGTGAATTGGCAGAAAAAGCAAAAGCTGAATATTTAAGCCAGGCCAATGATGCAGCTAAACGGTTAGAGGCCTTGGCGATGTTGTTTAGGTATTTAAAGAGAGCAGATTTAATCGAGTTTTTCTTTGGGATTCTAAATGACCCTAAGAGCGATTTAGAGGCAGTAGGAGATGGCATAGGCACTTTAACGCTGGCTATAAATCATGGGCAGAAAGAAAAAATTATCCAGGCTTTTATTAATACCTATCAGCTACGCACGGATAAGAAGATAAGAAAGCGCATCGTGGATGCCTTTACTTTTCTAAAGGCGCGCAATAAAGCTGCAGAAGAATTCCTCATTCAGGTGGCGCAGGGCACAGACAAGCTAGCCTCGAGGGCCGCTAAAATTTTAGAAGATAATTTTCCTGATACGCATACTGCGTATCATTACAATGCCGCTATTAAGCCAAGAGATGAATATGAACAATTTTCACCTGTGAGAATAAGAGTGAATTTTATCAATGGCAGGGCGATAATAACGCAAGTCATAGAAGGTAACTTGGCTGAAAGCCGGAAAATAATCTTAGCATATAAGTTGGATCAAATAGTGAATCATCTTCCGCAGGCGCCTCCAGAAACCATTTTTCTGATTACCCCTCAAACAACCCCTGTCCAGATAAAAGATGTAGGTGCCTGCCGTTGTATTTCTGATTATAATCCTAGAACCGGAGAAATCATCCTCCATCCAATATTTTTAGAAAATGAAATAAAATTGGGCAATGAATTAAAGGCCACGCCTGCCCAGGTTTCCCGTTTTCTAACCACGGCTTTATATGACGAATATGGCCATCGGATATTGGGCCTGAATCAGGAAGAAGGGGATCTCCGAACCTTAAGGCACTTAGAAATTAATCCCGGTTGTTTATTTGCCAATATCGGAATTATGGACAGAGGCAATCCTAATGGAATTTATCCGATTGGCGATTGGGCCGACAGGTTAATTAATCAGCTAAATTCCCTGATACCGGAAAAGGCGCGGCAATTAGCTGAGCCAACGGCAAACATAAGCGACTTGTTAAAAAATTATTATTTAGACGATGAAGAATACGCAAGAATAGCTCGATTGAATTCCCTGATACTCGAAAGCGCAAAAGAAGCGGTCAAAGACACCAATAATCCAGCCATCAGCGACGTAGTTTCTACCGGTTCTACCGCCAGGCTGACTTGTTTTGGGGGAGATAATAGTTTTGATATAGTATTTGTCCTGAATAAACAATTTGAATTTACCTGGGATGCTGCCAGCGCCATGCTTAAAATTTTTGCACAAAAATTACAATCAAAAGGCATTGATGTGTTTGTGAAATCACTTCCGAAGTATGGGGGACAGGCCATAAACAGCTTAACAACGCATTATTACTCGGGAGCCCTGGGTTTGGTGGGCGGTAATAAGGCCATAAATACGTTCTTTTCATACATAATGGATGATGAGTATGTAGGTTTGCTAAAAAAACAGCTGGCTGCAATTACAGAACAATTCGGGCCGGAAAAAAGAGAAGAATATTTAGCAGCAATCAGGTTTACAAGAGTATTAACGTATGAACTCGGCCTGTCTAAACAGGAATCCGGCGATCTGACAGGTTCCGGTTTTGAGCAATTGATCATTAACTGCGGCGGTTTTCAGCAGGCAATGGAAATGATTTCTCTTAGAGGCGAGATTAGCAAGGTTGTGACAGATGTATATAAAGTAAAGACAGAACCGCCATTTCAGGTAACAGAGCAGTATAACATGTTGTTCCTTTGCCGCCAGGCATCTTGGGTTATACTGGTGAGGTTTGCCCAGTCAGTAATGGGCCATTTTGAGAGGGAAAAAACGCTTAAGGCTCAAACCCCCAGATTTATCGCAGAATTAGCTCCAGTGCGCATATTAAGTAAAGAAGCGCTTACATGGTTCCTGGCAGAATTAGAAGAATACCATATCAGGAAAAAAGAGCGTTGGTTGAAAATATACCGTAAAGAAATGAAACGCGCAGAAAATGAGCCGCTGATGGATTGGGTAGAGAGGATTTATAGGTTTAATTTGGGGCTTGAACCGGCAGATATGAAGGTAATTGAAAAAACAAATAACAGGTTAGTTCTGAGCTTCCCTAATTTCTGCCCGATATTAACCGTCTGTCAGCATTTCGGTTTAGATACGCGCCTGATTTGTTCACGTGTTTTCCATGGGCCATACCAGAGGCTGCTTTTTGGATTGCACCCGCAATTGGTGTTTTCCAGAGACTACGAAAATGGCTTGCGGCCATCTGCAAATGAATGTATTGAGGTGATTACTTTTAATACGCAGATCGGCCAGGGCCCCAGCAATGCAGAGAAGGTGATTGCTTTAAATAAGGATGCAAAGTTGGCGATTAATAGAACACATTATTCTCGGGCCATGAGTTATGCAGAGCAAGCTTTAGCGATTGATCCCCAAAATTGTTATAGCCGGGAATTATTGGCAGAGGCTTATCTTAAGGACAGGCAAAATGCTAAAGCAATTGCTGCTTTGAGCCATGACGAAGGAAAAAACCTGCGCCCCATTTTGGTTAATTCTCCCTATTCTTATATTCTTCTAACAAATGCCCTTTATTATTGTCGCAGGATTAAAGATGCTATAGATATTCTTAGCCCCAATCAGGGAGTAAGCCTTAAGCCGCTGCTTGAGCATGAACCCAGGGCCTATCTTAACTTAGCTAGATCATTAGCAATAGAAGGCAGGTTTAAACAGGCTGTGTATTTTATCGACAGAATGCTTATTCGTTTTGAGGATGAGCCTAAAGCATATGAGCTAGCTTTGATTTTCTTCTCTAGAGGGAACAATTACAAGAGAATTGATGAAATAACTGCTTTTGCCCGCGCACGATTCCCGGAAGATAAAAGGTTTTCTCAGGGAACTCCTCGAGAAATAGAAAAGCCTGCTCCGGAAGAAAAACCTGTTGTTGTGCCAGCATTGCCTGTAGAGAAACCCCAGGTTAAATCTGCGTCAGAAGCATCGGCTCCGGCCCCCAAGAGAGAAATTTTTAATAAGTCTAAGCTTTCTTCTTCTAAAGGATGTGGCGGAGAGGGCCGTAGTATTGCAGAACTAGTTTCTGAGTATCGGCAGACAGGGGATATGCTTTGGTTGCAGAAGATTAAGAAGCGGGTGAGGAAGAATCCCGAGCTGCAAAAGGAACTAAAGAAACTCGGGTTCACTTTAGCAATTATTTTTGTCATAGGTTTGGCGGTGTTTTTTGCGCAAAACTATCATCAGCCGGATTACTCGCACTATACTGCTGCTACCTTCGCGTTAACATGCCTGCCTTATTCATCAAGAAGAAGCGCATTTGTAAATAAACCGTTTATCCTGAATGAAGCGCGGATAGTGTTTAAAGAAACCGCTCTTGTTGTGCCTTATTGGGAGAGTAAACTCCTTGAATTTATTAACCAGCGCACAAAGCAGGGCTCTTATTTTGAGCTCAACGGTTCAAGTGGAATCTGGGTGCCGCTCTTTGATAAGGAATCAAGACAGCTTATTTTCGCGCATGTTTTTAGAAAAGGAACTAGTTTTGTCGTACTTGCGGATTATTTTGTCTTTCGTCTAGATATCAATTCCCAGCATTTATTAATTGATCAACAGCTCCAATCTTTAGGCTTGAGCGATGAGCACCTGCTATATTTTCCCTGTCGCGATGTCCCGCCTATCCCTGTGCGTGTGCCGATGTTGGCATGGTCGTCTCGTAGTATTGAAGCCAGTGACCTGATTGGTTTTCTTAGGTCTGCAAATTGCTCTGCGCGCCTGCGTTTCTTCCTCGGATCCCGTCAATGCCCTGAATGGACAATCGGCCCGCTTCTTTCTGACGAAACTAGGACAAAAGCGATTATTTTGCCTCTTTCCCCTGAAGCCCCGCCAGTCATAATTGACCGGCACAAACCTTATGCCAAAGTTATCGATGCATTTGCCTTGGATAATAGGAGTGAAGCGATCTTTGCTGCAGAGTATGGCGCACATAATGTTCCAGAGCTGGCAAAAAAAGCAATTAATCTGGTGGATACGGTGATGAATTATTCCCAAGATTTGGGTTGGCGCGGTGGGATACCACGGTGTTTCTTGCTTTATGGCGACCAGCTTACCCCTAGAGATATGGAGAAAAAAGATTATCTTCTAAGCCCGGAGCAAGAAGAAGCAATCGATCGCGCCATAAAAAATAGAGTTATTAATGGAACTAATCAAGAACATGCCAGAGACTTTTCCTTTATGGCGCAAGGCGTGGTTAATCTTATGGTTGATTCGCATAAACGCCGCGGTGTTTCATATAAATTACCTCAGCGGATCTTTTTGCTAATCGATAAAGGGCTGCCAACTGGCGGTAGAAAAACGAAATCACCGGTTATCTATTCGTTTTATAAAGGTAAGGCCGGGCAGTACCTCTTAAAACAACGCGGGATTAAATTCTTACGGCAGCCGGAGAGCTTAGAGGCGGCGTTCATTAATGCTGACGAGCAATTAAAGAAGCTAGAAAGAAAATTCATTCATGCAAGAATGTTGGTAATCAAACAATTTAGGGTATTTGTGCGGTCATTATTGAGGAGCACGAAGGATTTTGAAAAGGCGTGGGAGGAATTAAAGGCTGCATCCCAAGACGCAGAAAGAAACCGCGTTCACCAGAAGTTGTTGGCTATTTATCAGGCTAGCAGTGAGTTTATAGATCAAGCATTTTTCTTTGAAGGGCTAAGCTATGATGAAAAAGTCAGCCTGATGCATCCATTTAAAAACCATTTGAATGGCCTTTCTGCAATTAGCAATAAAAAAGAAGATATCTTCGCAGAGTTAAGGTTAGAGAAACCAGTAGAAATTGTAAGAACTATTGATGATGCTATTGCAGCAACTAAACAAGATCTAGAGGCATACAAGCAATTCCAAAGAATAGTTTTTGATATTGATAAGTATAGCGGCCTGCCATTTTTGAATATTGCGGCTTGTAAATCAACCGGAGAAAATCCAGCCTTGGGGATGCAAGACGACGGGAAGAAGGATGGACGCTGGGTGATGGATGAAGAACTTGATGATCCAGGCAGCGCAAAGACCAGGGCCGGTGATTTAGAGGCAACAGATAAAGAGATTGCGCATGCAAAAGAGGAGGCAGAGTCTTTGATTGCAGCCAGTAGCGGCCTTATTAATCCTATTTCTCGCTCTCTTCAGGAAAAAATTGTTCAGTTTATTACTGCAAGGTTAGCTGAATACAGGGCTAATGTTAAATATGCTGGGTTTGCTAGTCGGGCAAAAGGCAAATTAGACAATCTGGAATATGTTGTCAATCTGCTTAAAGCAGGAAAAGTCGGAAAGAGCAATTTACAAATATGGGCCGTAAAAGAAGGCACGCAAATATTCCAACGCCTGGAGCCAAAAGCAAAAGCAGCGTTAATGGCTGTTAATTTTATAGGTAATAATAATTCATTTGTAGTAGTTGTCGATGAAAAATACCTTAATGAAGCTAGTATCGCAATAGCCGCTCAAATTACCGCACATGAAATGCTGCATGGTATCGGCAAGCTTCGGAAGATTTACAAACTTAATGAAAGCTATATCAGAAGAGAGTATGAACCCTTACTAAACGCCGTAATACCTCGAATTAATATTGATGGTATTGTTACCGCAGAAACTATTAGCGATTTGGATGAATTAATCAATCAACTAACGTTAGCGCAAGAACAAACTTTTAATCTGGATGCTATGCTAGACGATGTATTAGGTTTAAATGATGTTGATCCAGAGACAAAGCCCCAAACAGGCGCTCCAGCCAAAGATATAGAAATCCTGAAGATAACATCCGGTCCTTTAGCATCAGTCGGGAAAAAGCAACAGGCCGGCTTATTAGCAACTCAAGACAGGCAGATAGAGATAGAAGTCCGCTATAAAGAGGGTGGCGATTTGCCTAATGATGTTACTGTGCATATTGATACAAAGGAAGGTTTTTGGGCGCGGCCTATAAACACAAGTTTATTCTTCAGGCAATTAGCCGGTTTATTAGAAAAAGAAATAAATCAATGGACGCAAATTAATCTGGAGCTAGATGGATATGCTGCTTGGGGCAGTGTAATTCCTAAAGGTAAACACATCTGGGATGTAATTTTAGAGTTATCCCATGCAACCAGGCAAGCTGTTGCAGGCGAGAAGCTTGATTCGTCAAGAAGCGATGCTTCTCTAGCGCAAACTCCGAAAACTCTACAAACTGATCCAGTAGTATCTTCTGAAGCTCCCTTAAAACCTCAAAAAATAGAAGAATGGCCAACAACTAAACCTAAGGCAGCCCCTAAACCAAAACATATAATATCAATCATCAATGCCATATTTTCTGGCCCGGCGCAAAAGAACGACAATCTAGTCCATGGCAGGGCTATACGTATAATAACCTTAAGCGCTACCTGTGATGGGGATTCGATTGAAGCTAGAATAGATAATCAGGCGGTAAGAGATTGGAAAATTAATCCTCCTATCTGTCTTTCTGCTGAATTTGCCCAAGCCTTAAGAGAGCCTGCTAACCAAAGCGAATTCTTTAGGCAAATCAAGCCGGAATTAGCTGCTCATTTTAGTGATTGGGAAAATACTGTTCTTGGGAATTCAAATTTTCCCGATAATTGCCAGAAATATATTCAGGAATTACGCGATAAAGCCAACCAGGCGAAGTCTCAAGCTTCTCAAAAAATTGAGCAGCCTAAAAAGAAGGGATTCTTCGGAGGAAAAGATCATTCTGACACCGGAGAATTCACCAGCCGCGAGAACAAGGCTTTATTAGCAGCGCTAACAAGCCCGGGAGCAAAATATATCGATATATACGATATTGATCAAGCCAAGGACGCATGCGAGATGATTATCTGTGAAACCGGCAAGCAGCCAGTAAAGATTAAGGATGAAAACCTGAAGAAATATATATTAAAAGCACAGAAGAGGCTTTCTCAATACAGTAGTGGTTTAATAAAGACGCCAGAGCATCTGTTGATTGTTCTGCAATTACCTGAAAAGCAAGAGACAAATACCTTAAGCATCGCTAACGGCGGCGCCTTTGTAATTAATGATAAAAATGCCTACGCTAGCCATTCAAAAAACGCAGTAATAATTTCCTACCAAACTTTAAAAACGAATAAAGTGAGGTTCTATACCGCCCTTAGCCACGAAGCCGGAATAAGAGAGGATATTGATAGAAAACTAAATCAATACGCGCAACATAGAAATGGTTTATTGAGAGAACTTACAACGCTGGAAGGGTTATTTAAAGAAGAAAAAATAAAAGTTGAGACTTTTGAAAAAGAACTGGAAAGGCTAATCAGCCGTTTCGATAAACTTAGAGAATCTTTATCAGGGCAAGAGCAGTCGGATAAAATCCGTGAAGAATTTGAATCTACAGTTGCAGGATCATTGACAATTCAAAATCGATTGGAAGAAATACGCAGTAATGCAGAAGAAAAAGATGATTCAATCCCTCTGGAGCCAAAGATAATTACTAGCTCGATCCAGGAAGAAGCTGTTTTGAACAATCCGCCTGTCCAGCCACCAACTCCGGCAACGGATAAGTCCAAAGCTGCTGATGTAAAAAAACCTAGCCCGGTCCAGGCGCCTGAAAAAGAAAAATTAGCAACTAAATTATTTGGGCCGGTAAAAAATTTATTTAATTCATTAACAAATAGAAATAACTTAACCATTTTAATTTTGTGTATCATTGATTTGGTAATTATCTTCGCAGTAGCTGGAAACCAGCTTGCTGTGGATAACGTTCTCTTCGCCGCGGTACCGCTGGCAATGGTATCTAAAAACGAGAATAATCCTATCAACACTATAAATGATTTAATGGAAGCAGGCAGCCCTGAAAAAAGGCATAATATAATCATCTCTATGTACCGAACAACTCCCGGCTTAATTCTAGAATGGGCACGGCATCATCAGATACCATGCAAAGAACTGTGCACAGAAATTAATCTTCTGGATGAGAAAATAAGCCTAAGCGTCAATGGGAATTCAAAGATTTTAAAAGAAATTCAGGCGATTATTTTTGCTGAATTATTACGTAAGTGGGCAAGGGTTACTTCTTCGACAGATGTAAACTCGAATACACAAGTATCCCGAAATGAAATAAAAGGATTATTGGATGATATGTTTATGCGTGCGTCAATTTCAGTAAGAGTGAACAACGAGGAAGTGATTCAGGATGCTCTTAAGCGTCTACAGGGGAATAAATTAATTGGAAATGAGCCTGTTGTTGAAGATGACGGACTTATTGAAAGGCAGATTCCCGAATTTTTCGGCATAAAGCCTAAAAACGTTACTCAAGAACAACTCCGCGCAATAGCTGAGTGCGTGAAAGAGAAGTTAGAATCAGGTTGCTCCCGGACAGAAGCTCGTAGGTTTTATCGCCGCTTAGCTATGGGCCATGGCCCAATGGTAGATAGGAGGGCTTACTTTAAAATTACATTTTGTGCCACCCGCCGCGGCGCTGCCATAGATAATATTGTCTACGTAATCAGCGGGCTTGGCGCAGTCGTTCTGGCAATACTTGGCAAATGGGACTTATTCGCCTTAGCTTTAATTTTTACTGGAGCATGGTTTGTTGTAGCTTTCTTGGCCCCGAAGGTAAATGCATTTCTTCAGGATATGTTGAACGGCCCTGATGATAAAAATACCACTCCGCCAACATTAACTATTCTACTTTTGTTTTTAACCGTCCTTGCAGCGCTTGAGATTTGGGGATATTACCATGGCAATACCGGTAATTTTCTTCTTGCCGCCGCGCCACTTGCAGTGGTAAGTAATATTACTAAGCATAAAGTTGTTTGGGCGCCAGGGCAGTATGCAAGAATTAAAATCGGAAAACTCACTTTATTAAATGTCTTTAAATATTTTAATTATCTTAAAGATGAACTTGAAATTCCGGGCATTTATGGCTTGTGCTTTGAGATAAAAGAAGCAAAACTAAAAACAATTCCCCTTGATAAATCTGGGCAGAAAATAGAAAATTTAAATTCTTTTCAGGAACTCGCTCTTTCTTGGGAATTAAACGAAGATGGCTTAATTGTTGATTATGGCAAAGATTCTCCTCGGCCGTATGAAATATCACTCATATTAGCATTAGAAGCTCAACATATTCCAAGGGTTGAAGTATTAGGTAGTGAAGATTGCGTATATATACGTGATACAAAGATTTCTTTTATGAAGTATTTTAGCAAAACCGGATTTTCTGCAGATGAAATAATATTAACTAAGCAAATTGATATAGAAGGCAGGGTTCTAGTTCAGACAAGAAGTAAAGAAGGCGAGTTATTGCATACCGTAGTTATAAATAAAAATAATACTTCGTTATCTTTTTGGGATTTATTGATAGAACAGCAAAAAGATTTTCTCCAGGCTAGGCCGGTGACAAAATCCATATCAGCCAAAAATGACAAATTTCAGGAATTCAATGTTTCTTATACCGGAATGGTTGGATTAAAAAGTTATCTTGAGAGGACGGGCCTTGGGAATATCCTTTCATGGAGCCTAGTTATAAAGTCAACAGAAATTACCCTATACGCGAATATATCCGGTAAAGAACAGCGAGAGTTTATATGGTCGATCCTTTTGGATCAAGATGGCTTTCCGCAATACGTTGAAGCGCCAAAAGATAAAAACAAGATGAGCGTTAATATCATGAAAGTTTTGCTGCAGCAGGGCTGCCCACAAGAATTTTTTATCCTTGAAAACAGGGCTGCCTCAAAGAATAAAAAGAGGCAGTACATTAAATATGCTTATCGCACTCCGGTAATGTTAGTTTACGGCATGCTAAATTCACTTCTAGCTTTCTTTAGACTCCCGGCATCGCAGATAAAGGTTTTGTTCTCGCGCGATATAAAAAATAATTCTTATTCTTTGGAATTCTGGAAAATAACAGCGGATAATAAAAAGGAGAAATGCCTCCTATCTCTTGATGTTAACTCTCATGGTTATCCACTTGAGCTGCCGGAAGGAAGGTCTTCTTACGAAGTGGTAGATGTAGCTATTCTGCAGGGTAAGATACGGCGTAGCAACTTCTATAGATTAGAAGCGCTCAAGATAAATCAAAAAAGTATATGCCTTGCAGGTATAACTTATAATGCCTTGTATGCACTTCGGGCATTAGCGAAAGCAACAAGTAAGCAAAAAATAAAGATAATACTTTTATGCGAAACAAGCAAAGCCTTAAAGTTCTATAAGCGCACAAAACAAGATAACGGTAAAATTAAAACCGAGCTGCTCCCATATCAAATTTTTATTGATGAAAAGACAAGGCGGCCTCTTTGTTTGCCTGCAGGTGAAGAAAATAAAACAGCATATAGCTTGATGCAAATATTGGTTTGGCAGAAACAGTTAGATCAGGAGAATGCTGTTATTTATACAAAAGGGGAAGGGCTGGTTTATATAAGCCCTGAGCAAAGGGATGCGGAATTAGCCAAGCGCGCTGCTTTACCGGGAGGAGAGCAGAATAATACGTCTTCCGCCTTGAAAAGATCATATAAAAATGGCGGTAATCTGGCCTTATTGCGCTATTGCTTAGTGACGGACAAAAAATTGCCGAGAAAAATATATGAAGTAGGACGTCAAAGGAAACACAGCAAAAAACCACAGGATGCAACAGTTGCTGAGATAAAAGAATTATTGGCACAGCGTGCTTTATTGCCTAAAGGATATTTTCTGCCTGGAGGAGATCAGAATAATGCTGTAACGGTATTAAAGCGGCCTTATGCGCAAGGCGGTGATTGGTGGATATTAAAGGCATGTCAGTTAAAGGGGATTTCTTTACCTAAGATAGATAAGAATCCTGTGGATCCTCTGGCAGAGATATTGAATAAATACAACCAGCCGGAAATTGCAGATGAAGAATTAGGAAGAAGATTATGGGAGCAAAATCTGCATGGAGAAAGAACAGCTAAAAACAGATTAGCAGAAGAAGTAGTTATCCCCTTGGTTATAAACATAATTAGCGATGATTTGCACGTTGCTATTAATAACTGGAATAGTGATCTTATTGATGAACTTATTGCGCAAGGTAATTGTATTGCTTTTTCTAAAATGGATGAATGGACATGCCAGGGGAGCTTAGTGGAATTTCTACGGGGCGTGTTGATTGAAGAATTACGGGAACACCTTAAGCTGCTGCGTAAGGAACGATCTAACCCGCTTAGAGGTGCCCTTAGCCAGACAAGAGAACGATGGGAGGGAAGGGGCCAGACATGGGCAGACAGTATAGAGACGCCCGGGCTTAGTCCAGAGGAAAACTTAGAGCAGGGGCTTAATGACTCAGCTGGAACTGTGGCTATGATCCGCCAAAGAGATGAGAGCTCTGGTCTGTCAATTATAACCTGGCAGGAAAAAGAAGCGTTATTTGCTGAACTAAGGAAAGCATTTCAGCGTTGGGAATCATTTCGAGGATTCCAGGATGGCGGTTTCAAGCGTTGGGCAGTGTATGTTGTCGGCAGCCTAGGCCAGATGGGAACAGCCCTTAAGGGATATTGTAATTTAAATCTAATGGTAATTACAGATTTGAGTTCATCAGAGGCAATGGATTGTTTAAAGAATCTACAGCAGCATTTTGGCGGAATATTACAGAACACGGCTACTAATCTCCCTTCTCTTATTTTTGGCCGGGATACAGATAGGTATGTTGATGGAAGCGTAGTTAATTTAGGCAGAGGGCTTAAGACTAATGAGGTAATCGCCTTACTCGAGCAGCACAATGTGGGGATACATTCAGAAGAGATTGTTAGCCTAGAGGTCGTTACTTTACAGAATTTATTTAAGGGATTTGAGAGGCCGCATTTACGCGCTTTAGCACAATTTGGGCCGGAAGATGTTTGTTTTGATACCGGGCGTAATGGAGTTCTGCTTTTAGAATCTGTGTTAGGCGCTGGAGATAGCTTAATGCAAGAATTAAGTGCACCGATAAGGAATGATTTCCCGGTAGAATTCGCCGAGTATATGCAAACTAAGCAATTAGAATTTCTCACAAGGCAAAGGGAACACTTAGAAAGAGCGCGCAGGCTTGCCAAGTTACCCGAACCCTCGCCTATGCCTGCGTTTCGCTTGCATGATGGCAATGACCCAGAATTACAGCTAGTGCTTGCCAGGGATCATTTTCATGGTAGCCAATTCAGGCGTGCTGCGCACCGGACGCTTTATGGCAGCTCTTCTTCTGCTGCCACAGCATCTCCAAGAGCAGCCTTAAGTACACTACCCACAGAAATATCAGATAGCTCTGAGCGAATTATGCTCCCCGGGAGGAATAGGAATTATTTTACTGTAAACAGGATTTTTTATACCGGCATCACTACTTATTTTGATTATTTAGTAGAGGCTGGTTACAAGAATTTGCAAAAGCTCCAATTTGAAGTCAAAAGAGACAGGATCGAAGCTTATGCGATTCTCTTTGGCCAGGAAACGCCTATATTTATTGATGCATTGCGCTTAGATGAAAATGGCCTACCTGAAAATGTTGTAATGAAAAAAAACAGAGGTTCGCTAACCGTTAAGTTTATGAGTGCTCTGCAGCAGCAAGGCCGGGCTCGCGAACTTTTTATAAAAACAGTTATTGATAGAGGATTTTCTAGTATTGTATTTTATTCTCGGGTTAATAATAAATTCTTTGTAGCCGTATTGGGCAGCTTCTTGAGAGAATTTAGCCTTTCACCCTCCGAAATCAGAATCGTTTCATATATAGGAACGGCAAACCCTTGTCGTATTGAAATTAGAAAAAAGAATGGGCTAGCAGTCGATTCCGGAGATTTGATTGCCACAATTGATACGGATAATCATGGTTATCCGCTTAAGTTAAAAACGGGGAAGAGTTCTTATCGTGTTTTGGATGTATTGATAGCCCAGAATAAGATTGAGAAAAAATACGAAAGGAAAGTTTTAACAGAAGATATTGATAAGTTCTACTTGCGGGGTGTTTTTTATACCAGCGTCCAGGGATATTTTAACCTCTTAAGGCAGCTTGTTGCAGAAACTATAGATAAGGTTGAGGCTGTTGAAACAGAAGATTCTATGGATTTGGTTGTTAATGCAAAATGCCTGCATCGTATCCTTTTGGATAGAGAAACAAGGCGTCCACTTTGTTTGCCTGCGGTGAAAGAAAAACAAATATCATTCAGTTTAATAGAGTTGCTGGTATGGCAGGGGCAGTTAGATAAAGAGGTTGCTGTTGTTTTTATGAGGAGAATGGATCTGGATTATTCGGGCCTCGAACAGAGAGCCGCGGCATTAGCCAAGCGCGCTGCTTTACCCGGAGGACAAAGTAACAATACATATAATGAACTAAGAAGGCCGTATGCAGAAGGAGGGAATCCGGCTCTATTGCGTTATTGTTCAGCAGCAGGCCAAAGATTACCGAGAAAATCAAGAGGATTATATGGTAAATCACCCCGAGATGCAACAGTGGAAGAAATAAAGGAGATGTTAGCGCAGCGCGCTTTATTGCCGGGTGGAGAGGCTAATAACACCGCAACAGCATTACAAAGGCCTTACTCATTAGGAGGCAATGATTGGTTATACAAGGCATGCCGGATAAAAAAGATTCCTCTTGTGAAGTTTGAACATAAACAGATTGATCCTCTGCTAGAGATACTAAATAGATATAATCAAGTGGACATGCCTGATGAAGGGACGATAAAAGAATTATGGGAACAAAATCTGCATGGCGATAAACTGGCTAGCAGCAGATTGGCAGAAGAGGTAGTAATGCCTCTGGTGATAAGAATTATTAGAGATGATTTACGTATTAGCATTAATAACTGGAACAGTGCTTTTATTGATGAGTTAATTGCAGAGGGTAACTATATTTCTTCTTTACAAATGAATGAATGGACTTGCCAGAGTAATCCTGTAGAATTCTTACAAAGCGTGTTAATTAAAGAATTACGGAAATCCTTGAAACGGATGCGCATCAATAACTCTGGTTTACACGAAAGCTCGCTCTATGATCCACGCGAATACAAAGATGGCGAGCCTTATACTTATCTTGATAATATTGAAAATCAGGAGCCTAGGCCGGAAGAGAATTTTATGGAGAGGCTTGGTCCGGATTCCAAGATTTTAGCTATGGTCCGCCAAAGAGATGAGAGCTCTGGTCTGTCAATTATAACCTGGCAGGAAAAAGAAGCGTTATTTGCTGAACTAAGGAAAGCATTTCAGCGTTGGGAATCTTTTAGAGGATTCCAGGATGGCGGTTTTAAGCGTTGGGCAGTGTATGTTGTCGGCAGCCTAGGCCAGATGGGAACAGCTCTTAAGGGATATTGTAATTTAAATCTAATGGTAATTACAGATTTGAGTTCATCAGAGGTAATGGATTGTTTAAAGAATCTACAGCAGCATTTTGGCGGAATATTACAGAACACGGCTACTAATCTCCCTTCTCTTATTTTTGGCCGGGATATACAGCGATGCGAGAATAATGAATTAGCTAATTTACTTGGGCAGAATAATGTTGGAATATATTCAGAAGAAGTCGTCAGCCTAAGGGTAGCTATTCTGCAGAATCTCCTTAAGGAATCCGAGCAGCCATATTTACGTGCGTTATCACAATTCGGGCCGGAAGATGTTTGTTTTGATACCGGGCGTAATGGCGTTCTACTCTTAGAATCTGTGTTAGGCGCTGGAGATAGCTTAATGCAAGAATTAAGTGCACCGATAAGAAATGATTTCCCGGTAGAATTCGCCGAGTATATGCAAACTAAGCAATTAGAATTTCTCACAAGGCAAAGGGAACACTTAGAAAGAGCGCGCAGGCTTGCTAAATTACCCGAATCTTTGCCTATGCCTGCGTTTCGCTTGCATGATGGCAATGACCCAGAATTACAGCTAGTGCTTGCCGGGGATCCTCTTCGTGACAATAAAGCTCGCTGTAGCGCCCAGTGGACACTTCATAGCAGGGGCAGTGTTTCGCAAGAGTTTTATATGTTTATCCTTCCGATACCCATGAACGCGGATTCTTATAAAGGATTATGGAAAGATATTCGGGAGCTAAGCGAATGGGTGCTGGGAAAAATCAGAAAAAATCAACTACTTATTATTTTATTAAGCCTCGTTGCGTTGGGCATTTGGGGATATTATCATAGTTCAAGTCTCGCCCCGCCGTTATTTCTTGCTGCAATTCTTCCAGTAATACCAATCAACCACAAACCTACAGAAAATGAAATTGAAGGCTATATTGAAGCTGCAAGCCCGGGATACAAGGTAAAGGATTTAGGCCTTTTAGGGGCTATTGCTGAAGCCCAACAGTGTGTTTATGGAAAGAGCCAGAGAATCTCAGAGACGTTGGAGTTAATGAAGAAAAAATTGGATATCCGTTTTGGCGACTTTAAGAGCTGGTCAGGATATCAAGACAAAATTCTTTATCTTGACCAAAAACTATTTTTTGATGCCAATAATTATATCGAGCTGCTTAAGATTTTAATTGATACCGCTTGTGTAATTGCCAATTCAAAAGATCGCAAGCCCGCCGTTAATATTTCTGCCGAAGACTGCGTGGAATTTCGTAAGAGAGTCTATGCAAAGTTGGCAGATTTGGCTAAATATGGGGAGCGTATTGATTATTTGTGTTCTTTAACGGAATATTCCCCGACTGATTGGGAAAAGATTATTGGATCAACGCATTTACCAGGGGTGATAAGAAATAAGACTCACTTTGGCCCTGAGGTGGAAAGAAAGTTTATAGATTGTATCAACCAAACACTTGGGCTTAGGTTGAATATCTCGCATATCCGTTCAGGAAAATCCTTGGCATTGGCCCTCCAGGAAACATCGCGTTCTAACCCTGATGAAGATTTGTTCCAAGATAAACATCAAAGGATAGGGATTCTTCTTAGAGAGTCGGGAATAACTGCCAGGGCAGAAATTGGCGAGCGTGCAGGATTAAATGGGCGAACGCTTTATTATATCGCGCAACGGGATATTGATTCCCCTGCTAATTTAACTAAAAAACTCGCGGACTTCTTAAAAGAAGAATGTAAGATTGACTTTGAAATATCTCAAATTTATACAGGATATCGATTAGTGGCTAGCCTTAAGGCTGTGTGTTCTAATTATGGAGAGCGCGCAAGGCTTTTACGCTATTGCGCAGGTGTTAATGAAGGCGAAATAGAGAACACCGGCTTAACAACAAAAAGCAATATTTCACATATTGAAAGCAGTAAATATGTTTTGCAGGCCATAGGAACCTTGAAAAAATTAATTGATTTATACAACCAGAGGCTAGGTACTTCATTTGGAGTTTGCGATATCTGTTTAAACAGATCATTAGAACAGGCTATATTGAATACCTCTAAGTTAGGCTTAAAGGATAATACAAAGCAAGTAAAAAAGAGGATAGGGTTAATTTTGTGGGAATTGGGATTAGACAGCTTGCCCGAAGATTTAATAAAAATAAATCCCTCAGTCAAGTCATTCTCTGAGCGCAAAAGTAAGCCACCGTTGTTTCCTTCAGTGGTAAAAGATGCGGGAGATTACTTTTTTAGGGAACTTAAGCAGAAGCGGAATATCGATTTAGAGATATGTCAGCTTTGGGCAGGAAGAAGGCTGTTTCCGAGCTTGTTGTATATTTGCCTGACTCATTGTGACAGTCTAAGGCTCTTGAGGTTTTGCTGCGGTATGACTACAGAAAAGGCTGAGTTGATTTTACAAAAGCAAGGCATTGTTGCTTGCGGCCAATTAAAGCGTTTGGAAAATGGTCTGCTAAAAGATAAGCGCCTGGTGAGTAATAAGGTAAAGGCAGTATCGGCTTTCTATGCACAACTCCTTGGCCAGCGCTTTTCGGGTAGAATTATATCCGGAAAAATACAATTGCCAGGAAATGGGAACATTGGTGAGAAGTTTGGCCATACGTACATTGTGAGTCAGATTGAAGCAGCGCGTAGGCTTATGGAAAAAGAAAAATTTAAGCAAGCACAAGAGAGGCTTAGTGGGTTATGGACTCAAGCTAGCGAATGTGGCTATGCAGAGTTGATAAATATAATAGAGCAGCTAATGGATATTTGTCTTAGCGAGCTTGAGCATTCGTCTATGCCTGCGTTTCGCCTAGATGACGGTAATGATACAACATTACAACCAGTACTTGCCAGGGATCATTTTCATGGCAGCCAATTCAGGCGCGCTGCGCACCGGACGCTTTATAACGTAGGTCCGTGCGAAGTAAAATGGTACCCCAACAAGAGATGCATTTGTATTGCAGGAATTAAACTTGATAATATAGACGCATATTTTAAATATTTACAGAGGCTGGGAATGGGGAATATGTTGGGATTAAAGTTTACAGCTCGAGGTAATTCCGTTAGTATTTCGCCAATATTGAGAAACAATAATAATGCAATTATTCTTCATACATTGAAGATACCGGCAAATGTTGCCAAATTTGCTCTTTTATCTGCGTTGAGGGAGCAAGGAATCCCTATGGTTATATTACCATCGTTTGGAAATCGGATAACTGTCAATGACGTCCAATACACAATGGTATTTTATCTTAACCGCGCCAGCCTTAAGATGGCAAACATCCGGATTACCGAGCAGAAATTAAACAAGGACGGTTGGCAACTCCAGGTAAGAAAGGCTACCAGCGGAATAGATTTGGGAGAGGTGATTACTGCTATTGATTTAGATAAATGGGGCAGACCAAAAAAAATAAAAAGTAAAGAATCAAATTTTTGTTGCAGTCTTCTTGACGTTCTAATGAAGCAGAAAAAAATTAATCTGGACGATGCCCCGCTAGTAAGGTATTGCGGAGTTAATGGCAGCATGCGAATTAATCATGTACGCTATCGTAACATTGGTTTATTTATCAGATATTTGAAAAATATAGGATTTGGCCGAGTCCAGAGGCTCAAATTCGTAATTAAAGTAAGGACAATAGATATATTCGCAGTTGTTAAATTAGAGAATAAAGAAATGCAGGAGGTGAAAATATTTACCATTAACTTAAATGCTTTAGGTCGTCCGGCCGGAGTGCGTTTGACCAAGCTAAATAATAAAGAATATCAAGTCGTGCTTATGCAGGCCTTAATCCAGCAGGGTTTTCCCGAAGAACTATATATTGGATTGGCTAAAGACGAGGTGAGGTATTATTTTGCTTTAAAAAATATGCATTGCAGTATTAATAGCTATTTGACTTGGTTTAAATTAACTTTTAATTATGAATTAACTGTTAATAAAGTAAGGATAGTAAGATATTTTTACCAAGGAGGCCGGCGTATAGAGATTAGAGAAAAAGGCAAGGAAGGGTTTGAGTCAGACAAGATTTTGCATGTGCTGGATTTAGAAGGAGACGGCTGGCCAATTGGGCTTGAAAAAGGAAGAACGAAATGCACTTTACTGGATTTACTTATTAAGCAAAAGAAAATAGAATACGCTAAGCCTTTGAGAGATTTTGTCGTAGATAGAAAGCAGAATCATTTTACTATCGGCCCGATGCGCTATAAGGACATAAGCTTATATTTTGCTTTTCTTGAAGATTACCTTAAATTGGGAGAAGTTAACGCACTTCATATCAAAGAAAGTAAAAATAATATAGATATCTTTGTACGCATTGAAGGCATTGATGCAAAAGAAGAGATCTTCAAGCATCGGATTTTATTAGATAATTCTGGCCTACCTTTAAAAATACCTTCTCTTTCCCAAACGCAAGTCAGCCTGATTAAAATTTTATTTTTACAGGGGCAGATTGGCCAGTCTGACTATAGCGCGTTCATAAGCAAACGCCTTGATAATAGCTCACTTCAAAAATACCCAACACTGAAATCTGTGTTTGATGCAGTAGAGGAGCGAGTTTTAGCAAAGGGGATCGAGAGCGTGTCCTGCGAGGCCTTAAGAAAACCAATTAGTCAAGGCGGGGATCCTCTCTTAAACGATAAGATTGTAGCTTATGGGATAACGAGGGTGAGAAAGAATAAAGCAACAGTATTGCCTACTAGAGAGGCTCTTGATGCCTATCTTCATGAACGGGCGGAAAAGATGGGTGGAGAAAAGAGTAATACTTATTCCCGTCTTACGAGGCGGAAGAGCGAAGGCGGCGATTACAAAGCCTACACAGCAAGCAGGTTTCTTAGGCGCAAATTGCCTAGAGAAGTCACAGGGCTATATCCGTGTCTTATGAGTACTTTACGTGGTTTATCAGAGCGGAAAATGCTAGGGTTAAAGAATACCCGTTTGGCATTAGATAAACCATTATTGCAGGGTGGGAATAGGACACTTTTATTAGCATGCAGGAGAGATGGCGTAGAATTGGATGGTGCGGTGAAAAGGCAACCGGGAAAATCTCATAATAAAAAATCTTCTAGGAGGACAATCGAGGATCCTCTCATATCTTATTTAAAAAAATATTCTGCTAGTTTAATTGACGGATCAGAGATTTCGGGCTTGGCACAGAAAATGCTTGCTGGAGACAGTGATGCTAAGCAGGAATTAATAAATAAACTTATGCCTTTGGTGCCTTGGGTGATTGAAAATGACTTGCATCTGCATTTAGGAAGAATGAATAAGAAAGAGAGTTACAGCGGATCTGATCTATTTGAAGAATTAATTGCCCAGGGGAATATCATTATCCTCGAGGCCTTAAAGGAATTTTTCGGCCAAGACAATGTGATTGTTTTTGTTAGAGACAGATTAATCCAGGGGCTAAGAGAGGCTCGGAACGATTTTTACAGGTCTCAACACCCTTGGCAGCCTTCATTGAATGAGCAGCTCAAATCCGAAGAAGGTGATTATACAAGAGGAGAGAGCATTCCTTCAGGGATAGATACGCCGGATATGATCGCTGCTGTTGCAGATGATAACCATGGGGAAGATTTAGCAAGAATGGTTGCTGAGCGCGATCTTAAAACTAACCTGCCGATTATTTCAGGTGATGAGAAAATGGAACTCGCCGCTAGCTTAAGAGAAATATTTACTTCTTGCGGGTTATTTTCTGTTTTTGAAAATGGTTCCGGGAAGTTTTGGGCAATCTATAACATCGGAAGCTTGGGCCGTGCAGGGACAGCAGTCCGCGGTCAGTGCAACTGGAATGGTATAATTCTGGCTGATATGGAAGATGATCAAATCGAGCGGGCCTTAGAAAATGTAGCCGAAAAAATGGGTGTATCTTTACAGAAAAATTCAGACGGCCTTCCTGTGGTTTTAATCGGGTCAGATACAGGGTATACTGATATCGGCCGTCAGTTAAGGCATATGTTTAGTAATTTTGGCGTACAAGCCGGCCACAAGGGTTTTCAGAGTATCGAGGCCATATCTGTGAATGGTTATCATGATGGAGGCCACGTCGATTTAACTAAATCGCATCTTAGGGCTTTGATGCACGTAGACAATGATGATTATGCCTTTCAAGCCGGGACAAACGGAATTTTAGTTATGGAATCAATCCCAGGCGCAGGAGAGGCTTTAATAAAAGGGCTCATTGGTAAAGTTCGCTGCGGAGTAAACAATGAAGAATTTGTTGCAGCCCGCTTGATGGTTGAAGAGAGATTTCTGAATAGGCAAAGACAGCATTTAGAAGAAGCCCTTAGGTCTGCCAATTCTTCTAATTCTGTACCCATGCCCGCATTTCAGCTTGGTTCCATACGCGATGATCCAGAATTACAGCTAGTGCTTGCCGGAGATGATCCTATTTGCGGCGGGCAAATTAGGTGCGTTGCTGCGCACCGGACGCTTTATAACAACGGCCCTTCTCCTAAAACGCAGCTTATTAAGTATTGTGGAATATATAGAGAAATGCAGATTAATAATGTGCGTTACCGCCATATGGGAGTATTTATTAGGCACCTGAAAAGAACGGGTTTTGGCGATGTACGCAGGATTAAATTCCTGATTAAGGCAAAAGAAATAGAACTTTTTGCCGTAGAAAAACAAGGTAGGGATAAATTTATTGAGAAGAAGATATTTTCACTTTTACTCAATGACTTAGGCCAGCCGCAAGGAGTGCGTTTAACAAAGATTAATAATAAGGAATACCAAGTTGTGATTATGCAGGCGTTAATTCAGCAGGGTTTCCCCGAAGAACTGTATATTGGATTTGATCATTCTGAAGCTAAGCATAGATTCCAGCTTAAAGGAATGAGTTGCAACATCAGTAGTTATTTGGGATATATGAATTTATCTGTTAAGGAAATCAAGCTAGTCCGATATTTTTATTCAGGCGGCAGGCGTATAGAAATCAGAAGAAAAAGCATAAATGGAGCAGATCCAGATAAAGTCCTGCATATATTAGATTTAGACAAAGATGGATGGCCGGTCGGCCTTAAAAAAGTGAGGACAAAATGCACCTTATTGGATTTGCTAATTTCACAAGGCAAGCTTAATTATGAGCGCCCTTTAAAAGATCTCCTAGTAGAGCGGGCGAGGTTAGATTTTACAGTCGGGCCGGTGCGCTACAGGGCCATTGATTTATATTTTGATTTTCTTGAAGATTACCTTAAATTAGGCGAGATCAGCGGGCTGCGGATTAAGGAAAACGCAGACTCTATCGATATCTTTGCGCAGATTAAAGGCGCTGCAGGCGTAAAAGAAAAATTTACCCACAAGATTACTTTGGATGGCTCAGGCAAGCTACTGCATATGCCTCGGTCTTGTTTGTCAGCCGTAAGGTTGCTTAAAATACTTATCCTGCAGGGCCAAATTAAACAAGGTGATTTTGATGCTTTTATGCAGGCGCGCCTGCAGGCGCACAAAGAAAATAATTCTCTCTGTAAATATCCTACGCGAGAAGCCGCGCTTGCTGAAAAACAGAAACGGGAAAGAGAACTCGGTCCAGAAAGCATAAGCAGTTCGTTTTTAAGAAAGCCGATTAGCGAAGGCGGCGATCCAGCTTTAAATAAAGCGATAGCAGCTTTTAAAATACCAAGGCCAAGAAAGCAAAGAGTAGTAAAAAAGCCGCAAGCTTTTGCAACACTCCAAGAGCTTAATGCATATCTTGATCAGCGGGCAGAGATGGAGGGCGGTGATCAAAATAATACTTGTTCCAGCCTTTGGAAGCCAGAGAGTCAAGGCGGTAATTATAAGGCTGTTAGGGCAAGCAAGCGCCTTAAACGGCAATTACCCAAAGAGAATAAGGGTTTGCGAGAGTATCCATGCCTTTTAGCTGCTTTACGCGGTTTAACTGAGCGGAAAATGTTAGGCTTAAGTTGTGCCTTTTCAGCGCTAAACCGGCCAGCAGGGAAAAACGGGAATAGGCTGCTTTTATTGGCTTGCAAAGTATATGGCATAGAATCAGATAAGCCAATAAAGAGAACAGAGGAAGAAGTAGCGGTAAAAGTAACGGTAAAAGTTCGTCCTAAGAAGGCACCTTTTATTCGGACCTTAGCTTACTCTTTGGCACATTCTGGCAAAGAGTCGGAAGTATATTATAAAAATGATAAGGCATGTTTTAAGGCCAAAGGAAGCCGTGTTTGTACGCTTAATTCATTTAAATTGTATCTCGGATTAACAGATGAGCAAATAGTTATCGTAAAAGTTCAAGGGAGAATTGAAATTTGGCAGAAAGACGAAAATAATATTCCTGAATCCGCAAAGTTTATAGCTAGCTTGAGCTTAGGCCCGAAGAAGGCTTTGCCTCAAGGATGGCCCGTGGAGGAAAAAGAATATCCTTTAATACTGCTGCTTCTCGGGCAGGGGAAGATTACTTTTGACCAAACAAGAATCAACGCTTTATTGGCAGAGTTTGCAGGGAGCCCAGGATCTCCGAGTGTAATTTTAAGGGGTACGGATGAATTCAACTGGGGTCCTTGTTGTTATACAGGATTTAGTAAGGGCACAAACAGCTTTTTCAATTATTTAGATACCTTGGATATCGGCGTAATAGCAGGTATAAAGGTAACGAGTCCTGAGTTAAAAGATAACAAGCCAGGTTTTGTCTTGGAATTCATTCCTTTGATTATTACTCCAGCGGGCTTAGTAGAGAAACCACAAGACTATACATTGTTTATAGATAGCTCAATGTTGCCCTTTGGTTGTGTTCAAGGCGGCAGGTATGTGATCGGTAAGATGCTCGCTGTGCGCTCGCGCTTCGGCTACATTGGGACCAATTCTTGGGATGAATATGAACTAGATTCCGAAGGCTGTGAGGTGGATATTGAACCGGAGGAAGCGAATATTAGGGTACGCGTAGCGATAAATACAAGGAAACGGGCGCCTAAGAAAACTCTACAACAGAAATTAGATAAACTCAGCGCCACGATTGATAAGCATGTTAAAGATATCGCTGAAAAAAGAAGAACTATGCCTTTAGAGGAGCAGAAAAAACCTGGCTGCCTATCTACTTGGAACGGAGAAATGAGGGAGTTAAAACGCAGAGTTGCTGGATTAAAGCAGGCAATAAACAATTCTTCTGTTGATGATAAGTCATCCTTATTGAGCCAGATTCAAGCTTTAGAGGAGAGAAGATCCGCATTCTCCGAAGATTTAAAACAAGCCTTAAACGCTCAAGGGCCAGCAGTCGTAAGAAATAACCCAGTGCCTCGTTTAAAAAAAGAACAGCCCGAGAAAAAAGGAGAAACATTAATTCAAAGATTGCAAAATTTAAAACCCGCTATCTGGAGTTGGCTTTTAAGGTATAAGGGTAACCATAAGACAGAGCAGGTGTTATGCGATTGTAATGGCGAAGCCAGATCATTGGAGAGAAGAATTGTGGCAATAGAGCGGAGCCTGAGTGGGTTAACTAGTGAAGAAAGAACTCAATTTAGAGGCGAGCTTCGCGGATTCAAGTTAGTAGTAGGAAACTTTAGTCTGCGCTGGGAAGAAATCCAGCGCGAGCAACATTATGGAGAACAACCAAGATTGGACGATGAAGATTCCGATTTTTGTAACAAGAACTCGTCCACTGGCTTTTCAACGCGAAGGTCCTCTTCTCATACGCTGTCAATGAATCCCGGGCATCATTCTGCAAATATATTTGAGACAGGATTAGGTGCACTAGGATATATAGGCTATGATCCGTGTCTGCAGGGAATTGGATTTAATGCAAACGGCACCCATTTTGCCGATGGAAGCGGGACAGAGAGGTTCGCAGAAGTGAAGGCGCCTCAGATAGAAAAAAGAGAAATTACTTTGGGTGTTGATGAGCAGGTAATTATAAGCTCGGATGGCAGCGATAGAGATTGTTTCTTTGTTGGCGGGATTAGCAGAATCGGAGCAAGAGTTTTTGGCCTGCGTTGTTTCTTCCCTTTTACTACAATAGTAGAAATGCAGATAGGCCAGGATGATCGAGAAAGAATTGAATCAAGAGCTCAGGGAGAATATCTTTTTGGCAGTAAGTTATATATATACCATCCTGCAAGCAGAAAATTCGCCACAATCAAAATTTTACCTGGTGGGGAGAAAGGAAGATGCATTTTTTCAATTCAATATCCTTCAGGCTGGCTGGTTTTGCCAACAATCTATATGGAAGAATCTTTTAGCGATAGTAAGCCAGTCAATCCGAGAAAATTTAAATATTGTTCTGACAATCTCTGCTCGATACGCACAACAGGCGGGTTTAGAGAAGAGGATTTCTTATATTTTAGAGGAGAGGACGGTAGATTCTTCCGCGAGATGCTCCTTGGTCCGCGTAAACATATTTTCCAGCCTTATGCCTGGGCATTGATTGCTTATAAGAAAAATATAGATTTTTATGACGCTGTTGAAGTTATGGAGGCCGGCGGAAAGATGAGAACCCTAACATCAGAACAGGCGAGAGAGCAAATATTAACCGGCGCCATCTACGCGAAAATGGGTAAATTTTATTTCAAGGCACAATCAGGTGTACGTATCACTAATGATCAGTTGGAAAATCTTACAGGAATGGGTCCAGGCATCAGTGAAGTGAGCAATAAATTCTACAAGACACCGGGCGCTTCCATTGTTCGGCAAACAACTCTTTCTAGGTTCATAGGACAGCATCCTTTGCCTGCCCATAGGACAGATGACGGAACGATTTATCAACCTGCTCCTTATGATGCGCTTATAGAAACATTTAATATATTGGAAAGGCATTTTGGCAGATTAGATAATAAGCATTTACTGGATTTGGGCGCCGGTGATTTAAGAGTTTCTTTAATGGCAAACAATCGCTATGGCATGAGAGTAACTGCCGTAGAAAAAAATGATTTTGTTTCAGAACACACGCAGACAAAATATAACTCTGCTTTGGTACAAGGATTAATTCAAGAAGACAATTTTAATCTTATGCTTAATCAAGATGCCTTTGATATTCCTTGGAGCGATTTTGACACCGTTATTTTTTATTATACCGAGCCTGATGAACAAGCGGCATGCGAAATATTCCGTAGCCGGCTTGAAGAAAAGGCAAAGGAAATGAAACCGGGCAGTGTATTGGCGATTATATTTACTTTAGGGCAAATTCAATTAGGATTCAATAAATTTCCTCATTTAAAAAATTACTGGAGGTCTCCTTCTAAGATTCACCGCGAAACATACCGGCCTCTTTTTCTAGAGCTTTATGAAAATTTTCGGGCTGTTTCTGGCTTGCCCCAAGCAATGCAACAATTTCCACCTCGTTACAGGGATCCGCTGAATCCGCCTACCGAAGAACAAAGAAACGAAGATTACTCCATGGCCCTGCAAAAAATAATCTCTTCCGGAGATAAACAGGCTTTTATTCCCGATTTCAATAAAATAAAAGAAACTGCTTTAAAAATTAAAGACGAAGAGATACGGGAAAGAATATTAGTCCTTGCCAGGCTCTTTGCGGAGAGGCTTGGCGGTAACAAGGCAGGGCCGAAATTTCAAATTTATTCCGCTAAACTCAAATACCACTTTGGTTATGCCCTTCTTGAATCAAAGTCCATTGTCCTCACCGAAGATATCCTCTCTAACCCCGTAGAATTAATCAAAACTATCATCCATGAATTCGGCCACTTGGCACGCAATTCAGATGAAAATGAAGAAGAATGCGAAAAGCTTGAAGGATATATTGATAGTGAAGACAGCCACGATATAGATAATGACAATGGAATAGGCCCAGAAGACAATGCTGACGAGGGGCGGGTTTTCGAATATATAATCAACCTTCAGGAAATAAGGCTTAGCCAAGCTATATCTGCGGTTGCTATGGCCGAGGATTTCATGGGCAAGAACGAATTTGGATTCTTTGAAGACCTGGAAGAAGCCAGGGAAGAGGCTGAGGCAGGGTTTTGTTTCATGAAAGAATATTTTCGGAAGGAAAAATTAAAAAAAGCGCATCTAGAGATGATGGAGGCTGAAATTGAGTGGGCAGAAACGGTGGTAAGGGATATTAAGATAGCATCAATACAACAACTGCCGCATTCTTTATATTCAGCCATAATTAACACGCATGGGAAGGGCATTGTTCCGGTTGTATATAATCTTCATTCCGAAGATGAATCTTCGCTTAAGGAATTATTAGGGGGCGAAGGGGTTAAATTTATTAAAAGCCCGGAAGAACTGCAGGGGAAAACTGCGGAAGTATTGATTTTACACCGGGTTTTCCCGCGGATTGCTCCGGCTTTTTATCCGCTTATTGATTCTCATGGGAAGAGGTTGGACAGGCCATATCTAGTAAGAAAAGAATATGAGGCAGGCGCTGATTTTCTCGAGATTATATCCCGCGCGCTTCGCGCAATAAAAATCGGTTCTTGTGTTATTCTTTGTATATCTTGCAAAGATTTTGAAAATAGGGGTGATTTTAACCGCTACCTTGAAGATTGGGTCAAGCCACAGTTATCAAAAATAAAAGGGATCGCCTATGCTGTGCTTAGGCCCAATATTGATGTTAATTTCGTTGTTATCGGAAAGCATAATGTAAGCGTAAAGGGGGCAGTTTTCTCTCGATGTTGCGACACAACCGACGATTCGGCTTTTGGCTTTTCACGAACTATGCAAGAGAGGATGATTCCGTTTGGTGCGTCAAAGTGGTTTTTCTGCAGAGATGGAAGAAGCGGGATAACTTCCATGGAAGAAAAAATTTCTTGCGGCCCGAACAGCCGGCAAAGCAAGGGCAGGATCCTGGAGAGCATCTCAAGAGCTTACGATGCAAAATACCTTCTTACTTTATTGAATCACGTTGACCCGCAAATACGCCGGCGTGCCCATAAAAAATATCGTCAACTTCTTAAACATGCCAAGAGAGCCAATAAGCCTTCTTTTCAGGCGCCTCAAGCAGGGCAACAAACGGGTATAAATACTTTTACCGGAAATTTTTCCAGAAAGATTATTGTTGGAGAGGGGAATCGTCAGGTCCTTCTACGTGTTTGCGAAATTAAAGAATTAAATGATTCTGAGCGCCGTGCTGTAGTCAATTCATTCCAGCGCTGGTTGGAAGCTAAAGAGCCAGGGGCGTGCCACCGGAATTTTATTGAAAATGTCATATCTTGTTTAGAAGAAAACCGCAGGGTATGCTCTAATTGTATCAGGCTTTACCTGGTTTTAAGCGATCCAATAGTTAACGGTAGCAATTCTCTTGAAGTTGAAGGTTTTCTTGAGGTTAAGGATTGTTATGGCGCGCAGAATTATATAGGCGATAGAGATGGGGTATGGGTAACGAATTTGGAGATAAACCCGCGAAATAGAAATCCTTTTCAGGAAGAATTAAGATGGGGCATCCCAAGAGAATGTATAACAGTGGCATCAAGAATGCCTGTTTTTAAAGGAGTTAGCCGTCAGCTTATCTGGTCTGTTGTCCAGCGAGAAATCCCCAATGTCAAAATAGGGCTAGGTTTTATTATTACCTCAGACTATGAGCTTGCGCAGGAAGGGGTTGAAATAGGCGTTTTATACACTGTTTATGGCTTAGGCCGGTTGATTTCCTGGCGCAGTAGAAAAAATCTGAAGATTTTAGAAGAGAGCGCTCAAGCGGGTGATACAGGAGCGAGAGAAATCCTTAAACAGCTGAGGCATCAATCATTAGAGAATACCAGGGTCATTCCTGCTTCAGCCCAAGCAACGCAACTAGGCGTACGCATTACTACTGATCCGCTGGAAAATCCTCACGTTGGCCCAACAGCACGCTTTCTAAAAACGCCATTTGATCCCAGGTGCTTAAATGATCAAATTAGGCGTGAACCTCTTGTGCAAAAATCAGGGAAGAAATGGCCATTTAATCCACGGGTTATGGGGGATTGGACATCGATTCCAAAAGAAGATCATGCCTGTAGGCAGGATAAGCCGCAGAAAAAATCAACCAAGATAGCCGCTGAAATAATAAGAATACAGGAATTTTTGAAGGCAATAGAAGATGGAAAGTACCAAGACGGTAATATTGTAGACCTTAGGGGGCTGCCTAAAGATAAAGAAATAATTTTGGTCGGAGATTTACATGCGCGTGTCGATAACCTGGACAAAATCTTCCATGAGGTGAAAGAAAAAATTAAAACCGGAAAGGCAATTTTGGTCCTTTTAGGCGATGCTATTCATTATGATATTTATAGCGAATATGGTAATGAAGAGCTACGAGAAATCGAGAAGTCGCGCGAGTTAATATTAGGAAAATTAACCAATATGGATGCATCGCTTGAGATTATGCAGAAAATAATGCAGCTTAAAATAGACTATCCGGATTGTATCTACTATCTTCTTGGTAATCATGATGATAGTTTTCAGCCTTGCTACAAAGGCCCGATCGATCAATCTCAGATTTATCGCCAGAAGCTCGAAGAGGAATACGGCGAAAGATATTTAAAATTTTATAAACAATTTTTACAAGCCAGCCCGATTATGCTTATTGCAGATGGCTTACTTGCCGCGCACGCCGGGCCCGTTTGTGGCTATTCATTAGAGATTATTAGAGGCATCAGAAAAAAAACTCTATTTCGTGCTTTATGGGGGAGATTTCGCAAGAATCCCGATCTACATTCCAGACAAATAGAATACGGGACGAAAGATATCAAGGAATTCTTAAAAGAATTGGGGCAGCCTAATGCCATATTTATCGTGAGCCATTCTCCAAAACTTATCCCGCATAAAGGATGGCATAAAAAACTTATGCAGAGGCTCTATATTATTTATGCTGCGCGGGACAGGACAGGTTATGCGTTATTTAAAGGAGGTAAGGTATCTTTTGTTAATGTGAGGCAAAAGAATCGGGGCCAAGCATCTAAAGAAGAAAAGATATTTACAAATATACCCACCATCCAGCCGCTTTCAGGAGAAGATAAACCCGCTGCCTCTGGGGATTCTTCAGCAACGTTGCCTATTATTATTTTTCCCATACCTTTTAATATGAATTTCTACAAAAAATTTTGGAAAGATGTTGAAAAATTAGCGAAATGGCTGTCGAAATATTATAGAGGAATCGGGCTTCTGGGTTATGGTATTATCTTTGCCGCAATAATAGAAAAGAACTTTTTCCTGTATAAAGGGCTCTTGTTAAGGGCGCCGGTATTATTATCTGGCATAGGGCTAATTTTAATCTCATTCATTCTTTATAGAACCGTAAGAGCGATAATTTCTGATTATGGCTATTGCCGGCCGCAGAGGGGCTTGTGGCGCGCCGAGTCTATTACTACTGACCCGGCATTTAATCTTCCTATCTCTGCAAATGATATAGTAAGAGGAGGATTCCCCGGATACAGTAAGCATATTGTTTTTCGCGATGGCAGCGGAGCAGGGGCTCCTAAAGAAAAGAAACCGCTTAGTTTTAATGAAAAGGCAAAAGATTTTATTGCTTTCTCCCGAGAAAAGATAAAATTAATTAGGGGCCTTTTGGGGGATTGGAAAGTAGAAGAAATCAATAGCCATATTAACGAAATTCTCGAGAAGCTACGGCAGAATTTTCAAAATGATGATACTGCTTATGGAAGAAATCTAGTAGATAAGATGGTTAAGTTTGTTGAGTGCAGGATATTATTAGGAGAAAGAACCGGACAAAATCTAGAAGCGATCTTAGGCCTGCTTGATGAAATTGAGGGATGTTTCTGGAGAGTAGAAAGATGCTTTAATTGCCCAGGGCACGGAAAAAAGAAACCATCAAGGATAAATCAAGAAGAACGGGTTAAACAGGTGAAAATTTTTGTCCTGAAATTGGGGGGAATTGCCTTGGATACTGAAGTTGCCGCATATCTTAATGTGAGCGTTCCGGCATTAAAGGCATGGGCTTATTTGCGCCACCTTGATTTAAAACAAATGAATATTTTCCCCGATAAATTATACCAAGACAATAAGGCCAAGGCATACAAAAAGTATAGTGATACGCAATCAGTGCTTAGGCAGGCGCACTCTGTGATGTATATCACGCAAATATCGTTTTGGTACTTGCGGCTTTTAGGCGCAACAGCAATAAGAAAACATTGCGAGGAAAAAACTAATCCTTCTCTGGAAGAAAAAGAAATTCTAACTGGTATAAGAGAAACCATTAAACAATGCCGGGATGTTTTCGCGCAATTGAGCGAAGAAATAGCAGGGAAAGGATATCTTTTGAATGCCGGAGAGAGAAAAGATTATCGCGCGATTGCCAAAGCAAAACTTCAAACAGCAGTCAGGCTACTGGATGGTAGCCAGGAATCTGCAGCAGCTTCACCTGTGGCTTCTGCAATACGCCACTTAAGAATCGAACTGGCTGGACTTAAATTCCGTACCGCACAAAGATTCTGGAGAGAAAAAGATCAGGAAGCGATTAGAGTGCGCTTTAACCGGTATCATAATATCAATGTTGGTAATCAACTCGTGCCAGTATCTACGTTTGAAGAGCAGAGATATAGCCTGGATTGGGAAGCGGCAGCAGCCTGTGACCATATTATTGATAGTGAAATTCAAGAAATATTGCCGATTAGGCAGTGGCTAAAGGAAATCATTCAGATCAGGCAGGAAATCTCAAAACCAGGAGCAGAGAAAAATGATATTATCGGCTCAAAGAAAAAATTAGCCAATATTTTTAATCAGCTTAATCCGTTTTGGAAACACGAGAAAATTATTGCTGAACGTTCTCTGGGATTAGCCCGTTTGCTTTTGGAATATAGGCTAGCCAATGCCAATGAAGTATTGGGTTTAACGCGCATGTTTCTGAAAATGCGCCGCACCCAGGCGCATTTGATTATCCGGGCAATTGAACGCGGCAGGCTTGCAGACTTACGTGAAGATATTGCTCAGAGGAATGAGAGAATTCTAGAGATGATGGCAGAAATATTCGATAGACTTGGCGTGCAGCATTTTGATTTATCTGGTGCCAAAAAGAAAATCGAGGAGCTTATTAATTTAAGGCAGATTAATACTGAAGCGCGTATTCAGGGTGAGGAGGCTACGGATGAACCGGAATTTGTCGGGCTCTGTTACGTCTTGAGGCAGGCATTGGATAAGCTAAACCAAGGAGGGCCGCATGCTATCCCCAATGCAAGGATATTGCTTGAACGCGCGGAAAGAAAAATTAAAGACGCAAAATTACTGGTTGATTTTGTAATTGATTTTCGTCAGGCCTGGGTAAGAAATTGTTTGAGCGGAAAAGCAAGAAATAAGCAGGATGTTTTCTACAATGTCTATATTGAATTTGCACGGAAAAATAATTTTGTGCGCGGCTCGCCTTATTTATGGGCATATTTTTGGCGCGCAATATTTCTCTCTTATCGCGTTGGAGAAGAAAAACCGCGTGTTATTAATCCCGCATTCGAAGTAGTAACCTGCCTGTATCGTATCCACCAGTTAGAGAAATTGAAATCAGCGCTTACCCGTCACATTGTGCTTAAAGAACAAATTGTCCGTCAGGGGCGAATAATTCGCCGCGCCCAGCCGCAAACTTACCAGGAAATTGAAAAAATAATAGAAGAGTTGGGTGGCCCGGATGAAACCCTGGTAAAAAATCTTACTCCCGAGCAAAGAGAGCGTATTGTCAAAGCTTTAATTGCGGATTTTTCTACCGGTTTATTTGAACAAGCAGAAACCGGTAAAATCAGCGTGAGTGATGCCTTAAGCAAAGATAATGCCAGTAAGGCATTCCTCGAGGGTTCAAAATCGTCTCTTTATTTTTCCTTACCTATATTAGGGCTGTTTCTGGGCGGGTGCGACAGCCTTGTAGCCTCTAGTTTTATCCAACACTGGCTGGTGTGGGCAGTGGTTTTGGCAGTTGCGCTGGTGGCGGGAGTATGTTTTGCGGCACAAAATAGAAGCGTCCCCAATTTTCCAGATGACCTGGAAAACTTAAACTGGTCTTGTAAATGGAATATTAAACCCGGCTTTCTTCTTGCTGATATCCGTAAATTAGTAGAAATCCACGAATCGCAAGAGAGTTGTAAGTTAGGCAATCGCGCAGTGAAAAATATATTAAGAGAAAAGAGGCGTATGAGTGTTGAGCCGAATGCCATGAATGCTCATGAAGCATGGAAGTGGATGATAGGCATGCTTGTTATATCACATCTCCTTCTTATGGCAATATTAGTAATATTAATTAACTTTGCTTTTTCTCCCGTTGCGTGGACTTACGAGGTCATTCTTGCCTGTATTGGTTTAGTTGCTTCTTGGTCGTGCCCAACGTTAATGCTAATTTGGGTAAATATCCATGATGCAATGAAAAAAATGGGATTATCCTCTAAAGAAATTAAATCCAAACCCATTGCCTTATCTTCTATTAACTATGATGGTTTTATCCAGCTTCGCAATGCCGGCGCTAGTAGCGATGATTTGAAAGAAGAGCTCCGAAGGGCATCCGCCGGCAAAGGATTAGATCCTTCCGGTATTCAGGCATTTATGTCATTAGCAACCTCGAAAAGTATTTTTTCAGGAATAACCTTTTACTGGATTATGGTGCATGAAAAGATTGAGGCGCAGTTTAACTCGCATACAATGGGAATGCTGGCGCTTATTCCGGTCCTGGGTTGGTTTATACGGATAGCAGGCTGGATTAAGCAAAGACATCCAAATAAAGAGGCTACTATTGAAGATAGCCCCAGAGAACAACTTAACAAATTGTCTATACAGGAGAAAATGAATGTTTTGCATAATGAAGCCATGCTTATCTTAGGGCGATGTGCAAATGCGGACTTGAACGCTCATATTTTGGACATTCGCGTTGAAGGATATGAAGGAGTGGAATATGTCTCTGATTTATTGCTTTCGCTTAAAGACGATGAGCGGGTAAAAAGGAGCAATGATTTACAGCAAGCTCCTCGGGTAGGCGATGTTATTTTTTGCCGGCAAGGCTGGGTCTATATTTGTGTTGAGGAGGTTGGAAAAGGATTGTTTGTAAGATGTGATTTCCATCTCGTGAAAATTTCGTTACAGAACGGTAACTCTATTAGATTGAAGGACATAGATTTTATTGTGTCTGCTAGTGATCAACAGGAAGGGTCTCGTTATATAGCCGATATCCGTGGAGGGCTTAATTATGGCCAACGGCAAGCGCTACGTAATACGGGTTCTCCAGCAATATTAAATATTACAACAATTGAGGCCATGGTTAGAAATCTCAATCTTCCGACGTGCTTGACTAACGCCGCTATGCTTATTTATCTTTTAAGGCAACATGACGAAAAAGCCGTGCTTTTGGGGATGTTTCGTCAAGGAGAAGATATACCCTTCCAGTATTTAGTAGGGACAGAACATTTCGGGGAAATAGATATTGCGCCTTATGACGATGAATGCGATACATACGAGCGCACTGCCGAAGTAGGAGAGCAAGATTATCAAAGAGGCTTGGTATGGTTAAGGGAAAATGGTTATCTCTTTGAAGACCCTGCCCGCACCCGGCCGGGGCACGAGATACCAGAGAGGGGAAAAATTATAGATTATGTGAGAAGCCTGGGAGATTTAAAAAAAAGAAAAGAAATCGCCTATGCAGCTTGCAGCCAGGTATTCGTTGGTTTAACGAAAATTCCCGATGAAAGAGGAAAGGTTTGTGCCAATGAGTTAGATAAGATTCTTGCCGGCCATCGCGTGCGCGAAGTGCCCAAAGAAAATGTTTTTAAAGATATTTTCAGTACGGTTTATATTGATGGAAACAACGAAAAATGGATACTCATTGCTAAGGATATTTCCGACCCCACCCACCCCGAATTAACCCCCTCGATAGCCCATGAGGTAGGAGCTGCCTGTGGTTTCCAAGACTTAGAAAATGAATTAATCGCGCAAAAATGCCTAAAAATAATAACTGCCCCGGGTTTTAACTGGTTAAAAGAAGGTATTGGCCTGGAGATAATTGTCAGGGATCATGGAGCCAAGATCATAGCGGACAAGAAAGTCAGTGGGACGTTTAATGATGTAACAAAGGATATCCCGCGTTATGCAGCTTTAGGAATTAGGGTAATTCTTCTCTTGGATGTCTTAGAACATACACCAGAGGGGATATTTAATATATTAGGTTATGATAAGGTTAATCCGCAGTTAGGCAACGAAGAAGATTTGAAACAGCTCTTAGCTATAGCGCATGAAAATGGAATTAAAGTAATAATGCCGGGGATATTTAATCATGTTTCGAATAAGAGTCGTTTGTGTAACGACCATCCGGAGTGGTTTGTGCGTTATTGGTGGGGTGGTTTAGTAGCCGCTAGCGACAAGAGAGATGATCATCGGTGGTACTCTTTGGCGCAGTTTAATCTTACCCATCCAGGTGCCCGGGAGCATATTATCGAGGCTGCTCAACATTGGATAAGATTCGGCTTTGATGGGTATTGGCTCGATGCTGCCAGAGGCTTATTGAATGAAAATATCTATAATAATTGGGAAGAACTAATAGGCGGCCGAGTTTACCTTAAAGAAGAAATTGTCCCTTGTATTTTACGTGCCTGCCGCAATATTAATCCTGATGTGCGTTTAATGGCAGAGGCATTTGATGCCTCCGATCGCAAGAACCTAGAAGATATGGGTGTTGATTTGACCATGGATTGGGAGGTAATTGAAGCGCTGGTTGATGCTTTCAAAAATTGTAACTGTAATAAGCTTCGCAATGTTATGTCAGGGATAAAGGGGATTGGCGTGGCTAACCGCGCCCTGCACAGGATTAACCACGATAAATCCGGGTATCGCGATCCTCCATTTTGGTTTAATACAGAAGAAGTATTATTTACTATCAGTTTATTAGGGGGCCTGCCTGGAACGCTGTGGTTTTTCGAAGGCGAGATAGAGGGGGCGAAAGATTATCATTTTGTTCAGCAGGAAATAACTCCTATAGACTGGCAAAATGCCGATCAAAGGTTGTCAGCGGGATTAAAACAATTAATACCGGTTTTCTCTTTGTCGGAATTCCGCCGCGGAGAATTCATACCGTTGGAAGTTTCTTGTTCAGATGCCTATATAGGTGCGTTTTGCCGTAGGCTAGATGGCGAATTGGTGATTGTGGCATTTAATCCTTCTAATAAGGTTACTCATGACGGCAAGATGTGGGCAGGGATCAACTTAGCGCCATTCGTCGATGGTAAATGCGTGGCCTATGGCCTACAGAATATAATTACCGGAGAAGAGTATCCTTTATTTGAACTAAATCCCGCAGGTAATAATTGGCTTCTTGTTGGATTAATGCCGAAAGAAGTGCAATGTATCAGGGTCAGAGCCAATAGGACAGATACTATCATTGAAAAAGCAGCCGATTATCATTGTGCTGTCTTGGATCGTTTACGGGAACAGAGAAACCGTATTCCTAAAGGTAAGCGGATCCTGGTTTTTAATCTTGATGCCCATAATGATAAGCATGATGGAATAGGCTTGCCAGGTTTATTCTCCTCAAGCCAGGTAAAAGATTCTGCCTGTTGGGCTCAGCGTGCGGAAGACGAGGGCCTGGCATATGTTATTCATTGTAAGCGTAAAACAGGGATGGAGTATGATCAAGAATATCACTGGTATCATAATTATTTATCCACAATTGTTGAACAAATCGAAAAATTGCGAGACAAAATTTCTGAAGTCTGGGTAACTATTGATTATGATTACTTTTCTTTAAGGCGGCCTCCCGAACATGAGAATCAATTTTATTACCATTTAGAAGGAACAGCTATTGAAAAAGAGCTAAATTTAATGGTGTCTTTCCTCCGAGAACAAAAATTATGGCCCACACGAGTTATCCCTGCCATTTCACGGGAATATTTAAGCTGCAAAGCCGATGACGCATATATTGCTCAATTAACCCAAGGTATCAGAAATGCGTTTAGCAACATGAGCTATAATACCCACTACAATTTTTTACCTCCGCTAGAGCCCGGCAGCCCGGGAGCTATGTTTGATTGGCAGCTAGGCTTAGGAGAAAAGGCGGGCCTCAGTGGTAACAGCCGCAGGGTATTTTATCGCAGAGAATTAAAGTTCCCTGCAAACAGGGAAAGGGCCTCAGTTGAAGATTTCTGGCAAATAGTTATTAAATTAAAGGATTTGCCAGTAAGGCAAGGTATGGAAATAGAAAAACTGCCAGAGGTGGTATCATTGATAACCATGATTTGCCGTCTTAGCCAAATTGGCTTTCATGGAGCAATTCTTACAGCGATAGTTAAGAATGTCCTTGACCAAAAGAAGGCAGAAATTAAAGCCTTAAAGGCTAAATCAGCAGAAACTGTTTCTCAGCCAAGCGGGACAGTGTCCTCTAAAACAAAATCTGTCAAGATTTATGATTTTGGTCTGTTATTCGCCGCCCTCGGCGGGATTTTAACTTTAATTCAGCCCCAAGCCCTACCCGGGTTAGAAATTCAAGCGGCTTTGGCGTCGGTGTTAAAGGACGGGAACTTATGGCTTATAGCTATTTTAGCAATTTATTTGATAACAAATATGTTTGCCGACATCAGAATGCCAAGCATCCTTTCTATTGTCGCTTCGTTAAGGCGCAGTCGTCAGGATAAGGCAGCTAAACAAAGAGAAAGAAGAATTGCCGAAGCTTTATATAGCAAAATTGATCTTGATTACAGCCGTATTCCCGAAAGTAAAAAAGATAAACTAAAAGAATTAATTATTAAAACGAATATTATGGAGAGGACGCTTTCTATTATTTATGGTTTAGATGTCGAGAAAGAAGCAGTTAGTTTAATAAAAATTGAGTATATATCAGAAGGGACCTTTAGGCTAGTAACTAAAGTGAAGGTTGCCCTGAATACTAATACATCGTATATTTTTGTTTTAAAAATTGCTAAAAGCAATGATAACGATTATTCCCGGCATCAGGTATTAGGTAGATTTATGGAGCCAAGCCGGGAAGTAAAGGGCATATCTACGGGAATATGGGAAATAAGCGATAAAACAGTTGTCCTTACCGAAGAGTTTGTTTCTGGAGAAACCTATGAGGATATTAGGCGTCGATTAAACCATAAGCAGCTGAAAATTGTTCAGCGCAATATTGTCAGCCAGGCCATCCTCTATTGGAAATTACTAGGTAATGTTTTTATTAATGATCCCCACAGGAAACAATTTATAGTTACCAATGATAGGAGCTTGGATATAAAAATAATCGATGGAGGATGTGTTGATTTAATTGCAGATTGGAGAGATCCAAATTTACGCTATGAAATTGACAATAAGGGCGGAGTTAATTTGTACGATCACGATAATAACCTCGTTGTAGAAATAGGCGATATTGGCAGAAAAATTTCAGCCCCAGAATTGATTAATGGTTTAATCTCTAAGCTTGAAGAACCTGACGACCCGGAAGATTTTGAGGCACGTTTCCATGTTGGCCCAGATAGGGCATTATCAAGGGAAGCGCTTGTGGAGGGGATAATCAGGGCTTTAGGTAGTAAGGAAGGTTTAAAATTTTTGAAAGAAATCAAAGGTATCGATAGAGAGCTTGATGCATTAATTGCCGGGTTGGATATTCATTCTTTTCCACAACAAGACGGATTGTTGTCGCACACTAAAACGCCTCTAGATGAGGCCGTAGAAAGAATAAGAGATGAAATTCTTTTGGGCAGAATGGTGAAATCTCTTTTACCTGTGGAACAGATATACAAATTGGACAAGAAAGAACTTGAGTTTTTTCTAAGAACGCTTTTTAAATTCTGGAATAGGAGTTTGTCAATTTCCTATGACGGGCTTTCCTCGGGTGGTTATCCAGCAGAACTAATCGAAGCGATTGAAATACTTTATAATCTCGATGGTTTTGGTCCTGGAGTTTCCAATAAAACAACTGTAAAGAAAATGAAGCAGATTGCAAAAGTTAATAGCGGGTATGTATCCAGAAAAGCCTGGAGGCAGGTATTGAATGAAATGCTGAATCACAACCCCGTGCTTTATGCTAAATTCGTTGAGATGCTTGATGCCCGCAGCCCGGGGGATGATTTAAGGAAATTCGATGCCCTCAATGATGAAGGCTTAATTTTAGACGAGGATCTAGAGAGGTTTATTCGATGGAAAAAACTATGGCAATGGGGGAGGAGGAACACGAGCCTCCCGAGTGGATTGGAGTTTTCTCGGATAACTCTCCCGGTTGTTAAAAAAATGGAAGGCAGAAGAGACAAGCCGCAAGTAGTGCGATTGCCAAAACCATCCCAGGATATACAAGGCCTGGTTCAAGAACAAAGAAACCTATTAGATAAACTCGGTAGGGAAATATCGGATTTTACTCGTGTTGTGCGGGACATTGCCGGAGATAGCGATTATCAACTTATAATAGATCAACTTAATACAATTACCGGGCTGATATCTGAATACCTTCAGCAGTTAAATGCACAAGATAGCGATGAATTTAAACAACATTTATTTGATATAGAAAAGGTTTTCTTGGAAGGTGAAGTGTTACAAAGTTTAGTTTCAGAAGAGTTAGGGGAGATAAAAGTATTTCTTTCTTGCCTGGATGATGGTAATGAAAAAAATAAACTGATAGATTGTTTTGAACAGTTTTATCCCATAGGAAGAAATTGGATAAAAAATTCGGAGGATAGTTTCCAATTTACTGAACAAATGTTTTCTAAGCCAAACAGGAATAGGAAAAACGGCCCTAGTATCCCTGGAATAGATGACTCATTTAGCCTCGGAGTAATTTCCGGATTAGCATGGTTTTTAGATTCGCTTATGCCCCAAGCCCTTCCTGGGCTGGAAATCCAAGCTGCTTCAACCTTCCCGTATCCGCTCTGGTTTATTATTATAGTTGCGGCATTCTATTTTCTTTCAACCCTTAGTTTCGAAAATAACAGCATTTCAAATTTTACATTTGAAAATTCAGCCCCCCTTGGTGAAAAAGTTAAATTTCTTAGAAAACAGCGCAATTGGACCCAAAGTAAGCTTGCAGAAAAATCAGGGGTTTCGGATACTCAACTATCCCGTATAGAACAAGGAGATATAAAAACAAAAGTAACAAACGAAACAATCTCTGCTTTGGCAGACGCCTTTGAGATTCCTCAAGAAGTACTCATGATTCCTGAGCCTATAGAGGTCCCGCAGGAAATATTAGAAAAAGCCAAAAAATTCCCGGGGCTGTCAGAAAAATTATGGTTCTTCAGGAAGGATTTTTGGGGTTGGAGCCGGACCAAGCTTGCCGAGTTATCAGGTGTATCGGTAAAGGAAATTAAAGCAATCGAAAATGGCTACTTAAAAACAAAACCATTGGCCCGGGCAATAAGAAAACTGGCCAAGGCCTTGAAAATTAGAAAAACAGATTTAGTCCCTGAAATTTCCGGTATACCTGCGGATATACTAGCAAAAGTTAAGAAATTTAAGACCACCGGAAAAATAGTGAGGTATTTAAGGAAGCAAGTTTGTGGTTGGAGCGTTAAAGAATTGGCAAGGCGTTCTAATGTGAGCCGCGAACGAATAATTATTATTGAAGCAAGCCCTGTTCAGATGCGGCATAATAAAAAAACATTGCAAGGGTTTGCTACGGCTTTTAAGATTCATAAAAAAGACCTTATCCCTGATGGCCCAAGCGAGGTGCCGCCGGAAGTTCTGCATGTTCTGCAAACACTGCCTACTTTTAGCCAGCGGCTAAGATATGTAAGGAAAGAGCATTACCATTGGTCAATACCAACGCTGGCAAAGAAGTCTCATGTTTCAGAGAAAACCATCAGCCGTATAGAAACGCATCCTTTTGGGATAACCCCGCGAGAATTAACAGTTATTAGATTATCAAGGGCGCTTGCTTTGGATGTGGCCGAGCTTATGCCTATTAATGGGCAGGGCCCATCAAAAGGTAATCGTATTTTAATCGAAGCCAGGGCTTGTCTTGTTAGAGCAGAAAAGTTACTAGAAGATGAAGATCCTGAAAGCGCTGAACAACAATTTCAGGCAGCATTGAATCTGGTTAATACTATAAACCATGGTAAGAATAAGAGCGGAGAAGTTATAAGAATTAAAAGTGCCGTGAAGAGAGGGATTTCAAATTGTAGTATGCCAACCTCTCGAAAAAGATATGCAGAGATTTATGATCTTGGCTTGCTGTTTTTTAGTCTCGGAGGAATCCTAAATTCCATCCAGCCCCAGGCCCTGCCTGGGCTGGAAATTCAAGCTGCCTCAAGCTCTTTTGCTATAGGGTTAATTATTCTAATATTTTTATCTATTCTCCTGCAGTCATTCTCCTGCACAAAAAATATAAACGGTCTCAATCTACCTGTCGTCCAAAGAGAACCCGGCTTAACAGAAGATGAGCTAGCCATAAAAAATTTATCGCGCCGTGCGAATTGGAATGCGGAAGAAATTGGCCGCACCTTCAATGAGTATGAAGAAATAATTTCTCTGTTAGATCCGCCGGGTTATGACAGTGAATTCATCTTGGCTATGCGAAAGGCGAGAATTTATGCGGATATGGGATGCGGCATGGGCCGGGCCGTTGTCGAGGCCATCAAAAAAATACCGAACCTAGAAAGAGGTTATGGTATTGATATAGCTCAATGGACAAGAGAAGACGTTAGCGGTTTAAGGCAAGAGCTATGGGATAGATTCTCTCAAGCCCGGCAGGAAGCACTCATAAATAATCATTATATATTTATAAAGGGGGATATTGCAGAAGTTGCTTTACCAGAAAGGCCAAACGTGATTTCCAGCGTGAATGTATTGCATTATCTGAAAGATCCTGTGAGGGCGCTTATTCATTTATACAATCAGCTTGCGGTCGGAGGCACTTTGTTTATTGCAACGTTAATTCCTGCAGAAAATAATGTTTTGTCTTGTTATGAAAATGTAGAGCAAGAATTAACTAAAGCTCATTTAGGTGGAATGCGTTTGCATAAAATTTCTCCGCAACGATTGGGGTGGCACGTCGATGGTATTTCATATTATCTGATTACTTTGAGAAAAGAGAATGAGGGGTTTCTTGAAAATCAATGGGATTTGGTAGCTACAAAATTCAAGGAGTTTACTATCATAACTCCTGACAAGAAAACAATTGTTGCATGCCCGGAGTATACAACAAGACGCGAGGCACACGAGACAACGCAATTAATTAATGCTATTTCAGCTGAAATCCCAAAAATACAAACTCAATTTTTCGATGCCGTAAAAAAAGAAGGTTTATTGGATAATCGAGATTACCGCTGCATGATTATTTCTGAAATATTGGCAAAATTTCTTTCGGCGAAGTTTTCTCTGCCCATAGGAGGAGAGGCAGGGGAAAGAATAGAGGTTATCCCGGGGTGTTATTGCCCCAAGGAAGCCGAAAAAATATATCATCAATGGCTCGCGATTTATATTCAAAATTCTCCGGTACTTTACATTGACGCCACCCAATGGCAATTTGATCCGGGCTCCGCAGAGAAGATACTCTGCCTTCCTTATCAGGAAGCATTAAGAGAATACAAATTAATTGAAAATAGGGAATTATTTACAGACAAGATGCGGGCCTGCGCCATGCCAGAAAATATAGTTAAGGCTGCAGCTACGGGTTCAGAGGAAGTAACAGATTTCCTTAATAGGCATTTCGCTGATCAGGACCTAATTTTGCAACAAGAGGATTTATATTATTCTTATATAGCCTATCTTTCTGATGAAATAGTGAGGAGCGGAAAGATGTTTTATCATTTTGGCAGGGAAATAGAGGCGCAGATAAATAATGCCTTGGAGGTGTTAGGAGTGATAGATCAGAGTTTGCTTCGTCAGCCGCCTCCAGCTGTTTCTTTTCAAGCGCAGGGGCAACAATCTCGCCCCGTAGTAGTATATTTTGGCGATAACCATCCGCAAACTGTTTATGGCTTCGGGCTATTATCCCTTGCCCTCAGTGGTACCTTGGCGCAGGGTTTAGGGTCAGTTATGCCCCAAGGCCCGCCGGAAATGGAAATTTGTGCCGCATCAATCCGCCTCGGACTAATCCCTATCGCAATTATAGTAGTAATTGGCCTAATATTGTATCTGTGCACAGAAATTAAAGCTGTTAATTCCGGGGACACAGTACTTAATTCCGAGATAAGTATGATTTCCCCAGGCCCAGAAGGCGATAGTATTTATGAAACCATTCTGCCGTATAAGATGGCGATGCGGGAAGTTGAAGGCCGTTTAGAGCGGCATAAGCAAGAAAATAATCTTTGTCAAAATGACCTTAATTGGCTGCTTGCAAAACAACAGCTGCTTAAATCCGGGTATAATTGTGTTTCAAATGCTGTGCAGAATGGAAATTTTACCCGGCAAAATGTGGATGATGAGCTAGAAAAAATAGAATCTAGGATTCCTGCCTTGGCAGCTTCCATTGTGGATATAATTGACAGGTTAAGCAAGTATGTCATGGGATTATTGACGCGAGGATATGACGCAGATTGTTGTTTTAATACATACGACTGCGGTGGTTATAGAGACTGTTATTTATGCCCGATCCCTGAAGATGAGAATCTTCCGTTTCCGCAGAGGATTGCGATTGAATACCTAAGGGCCAGAAATTTAGGCGTATTTAAGTTTATGGATAAACATAATCCCGGAGTTTCGCTTATCGTTACTATGAGCCGCCCTTTTGGCCAGCCTGATGAGAGGGGAATTATACAATTTAAAATTGCTCAAGGGTGCCTATGGGGCGGTGAATTTTACGGAAGAGAAAAATTAACCGAGCTGTATAAACGCCTGGTAAAAATACAGGCAGAGATGGGAAAGGCAAATGAAAAACGGGAGGCCCTTGTTAAACAAATTCTGCTGTTGGGTGTTTTCTTGGGTAAACCCGCAACACGAGCGCATTATGAAATTGCAATCGCAAGGGGCAATTTGTCTGAATTAGGTTTGCCGCAGGTGGCTGTTCAGTCGAGAAATAGAACGCAAATAGAGCTTGTTTTGCCGCCGTGGCCTGTAACCAAAGATCAAGCTCCTAAAGAAGAAAGATACGGCTCCTGCTTAGATAGCGGAATGAAGCTTGATCAAGAGTACCAAAAATTTATAAATCAACTTGAGGAGAAGTTTTGCGGCGCGGTTAAAACAATTATCCGTACTTTCGAGATAATCCATTATGACTATAATACCATATTTAAGCTTCTAACCTTTACTGTCCCAAACGAGCTTTTTCTGCGAGTAGTGGAATTGCTTAGAGGAACAAATAATGGAGAAGAAGTTAGCCTCTTCGCATTATTAAACCAATTAGCGCTTGTCCAGGAGTATCCTGCTTTGCTTTCGCAAAAAGGAAAAACTGCGCTTGCGCAAATAAAACAGGATTTGGAAAATAAAGATTTGGACAAAGCGAAGTTAAAAGAATATCTTAATTTCCTTAAGGAGCCTCCGTTTGATTGGTTTGAGTCGTATTTTGAGCATTTTACGCCGGAACAGGCATTTTCACTTGCAATGCGGCCGCAGGGAGGCCCATTGCACTTTGGGTTTACTGAAGGTTGCCTCAATGGCTGCGACCACTGTATTTATTGCAGTTATGAATACGAAAAGCCAAGATATATGCCTTGGCCATGGGTACGGCAAGTATTATTTGCATATTCAGTATATCAGCATAGCGTTGGTAAGCTTATCATTGAGCCCTATGAATACCTGGATAATGACCCCTTGCAATATTATGATCCGCTATATAAAAAAGATTATTCAGATATCGTCAAATTATTATTAGAGAATAAAATATTGTTATCGCGTTTTGATATTAGCACCGGTGGATGGGATATCGGTTCAGTTGGAGAAAGGGCATTCCAGAAGATTGTAGAGATTTTACGCCAACAAAATATCCCTGTCTCTATACATTTCCATATTAATACGCACAGTAAAAGGTATAGAAAGTTAAGCAGGCAGAGCTATATCGAGAATATGGCAGCTGCTTTTAGTTTAGCTGCAAAATTATTAAGAGAAGACCACGTAGCTTTTTCGTATATCACACATCGCGATGCTGATTTGGATTTCTTAAGGGCAATTATCGGAAAAAGAGATTATGATGGCCATGTGTATGAGGCCCTAAGAGGGGGCCGGGCAGTTAACTTGCCCGAAGAAGTAACGCAGCCTTATCCTTCATTTTGGCCGATTAAAGCCGTTATTTTCCGCCCTGACCGCAGTTTCGAGAAATTTCTTTTTGAAGCAAAAGATGGTGTAGGTAGAGTAACAAGGCAGCCAATAGAGATTTCGCCGCGTGCCCATTCCGAAGTAGGGAATACAAACATATCGGGTTTATCACAAATTCCGCCAAGCGGGATAAATACTGTTATATTCGATGGCGTGCAAGTTGGCACGGAAGAAGTAAGGGGCAAGATAAAAGAATTACAAAATAATATGCACATTTTTAATATCGTATTAGAAGATACAACATTAAAGATAGGGGTTTTAAGCAAAAATGGCAAAAATATGCATAAAGATATTAAAATTCCCTCGTTAGAGGAAAAATGGATAAACCGGGGCCTTATTATTCCGGAGTTGAGAATTATTTTTTGGTTCATGCCAGAATGTCAGCAAAATTTATCATTAGCGCGTGCAAATTATATCATTATCGCCCGTTTCTTTATAGAGAATGGTTTGGCGCCCGATTATAAATTAGGTAAAACCATCCAGCCTGATATTAGATGTACCTTTAACCGAACCTTTAGTAGCATTGGTGAATTAGCGCAATATAATTTAGAAAGTAACCCAACTGTTATACCGTCTTTCTTGCTTCTCGGCGCCTTGGCGCAAGTTTGGGATTCGGTTATGCCTTCCGGCCCGCCGGGAATGGAAATTCAGGCTGCATCATTTCTTCCCAGCCCGTCTATATTAATAGCGCTAGCAGTTTTTGGCTTAATATGTTGCTTATGCGTAGAGAATAGAACCACTTCTAATATTCCAGGTGTAGGTTTTTATCCGGGCTCGCAAACTGAAGCTCATTTTTATAAAATTATCGGCCCAAGAGGTATTCATGCGCGGCCGTTAGATGCGATTGTTGACGTATTTAAAAAATATCCTCGGCATAGCTATGAGTTGTCTTTTCAAGATAGAACAAATCCGGTTTTTCGTTTAAATCCACAGGAGGCCCTTGACCAGTTTTCTTTCAGGCATTTTTGGTATCAAGGGAAAAAAGATAAGGTTGTGCTAATAACTATTAAAGGAAGTGATCCGGCTAAAATTTTTGAAGAGTTTAGCCGAATACAGGATAAGGCGGATGGAGTTTTGTTGTTTGAGGAAGTGGATGCGCAAGGGAAGCCCAAAAATAAAAGGGGCGGCTCTATTTTTCCCGGAGTAAAGCCGGATGGCCCTCTTGCTATGGGCTTAGTTGTCGGCCTCGCCGGACTGACCTCCACCGCCAGCGCGGCCATGACATATTGTGTAGGTTTAGATGAAATTAGTTCTGTTGCCACGTGGAATATTAAAATTGTTGAGGATTCAGCTATTGCTAGTTTTTCTAACATGATAAAATTCCTCCCAGTGGTTTTGCCTATCAGTATTTTAATAATAACCTTGATTTTATTTATTCGTTATTCAGACTCTGTCGATAAAATACTAGAGAGATTCTCTAAGTTGTATAGATCTATTATAGGCAGCTTGATTCTTCTACTTTGTTTATTAATTATATCTTCCGCTATTCCTGATAAACCGGCCTATAGCCCTAATGCATTGGTCTATTTAAAAGATGGGAAGGGCCATATTTATGAATATCGTGGCCCCGTCTATTTAGACCACGGTAAAACGAATAGTAACTTTCATGTTATGGCAAAGGACTGCACCCGATTGAATCTTGTAGTTAATCAGTTGACTAAAAACAGACAAATCAAGAATATTTTGTTACTTTCATGTAATCCTCAAGGTGGACAGTTAGGCGAAATTGACGTTCCGGCTATTCATGCAATTTCTACAGTAAAAAGACAAGATAAAATTTGTAGATGGAATTTAGGTATTGATAAAAGGCAAGTAGTATATTCCGAGAATGGATGGTATTTGGTTTTGCCCTCAGGAGAAGAAATAGAATTGGGAGAAGCTTTGGAACGGAGACTAGCAGGTGTTAAATTATATAGCCCCGTATCTAAGTCGAAAATTGACCTTACCTTAAAAGGCTTAGTCGGTCTCGGCTTAATTGCCGGCCTCGGTGGCTTGGCCTCCACAGCGAGCGCATGCGGCGGCTTAAGCGATTCCCTGGCGTCCTTGTCCTTCACCGGCCCGCCGGCAACAAACATTTGTGCCGCATCAAGCCTGCCTAGTTTATCTATGGTGATAACTTTTGTAATAATTATTTTGTTGTCATTCCTCTTAGTAGAAAGTAGAAACGGTACTAATTTCCCTAAAATTACTAGCAATAAAATGTTTAGTGCTTGGAGTAGGGCCAAAATTAAAGTCAATCCGTTCCACGGGTTATCAGCAAGCAACATAATATTGCTTACAGTGAATAATCTTCAGCTTAAAGGTCTTCCTTTCGGAGTTTCCTATTGTTTTGTTGATTCAGAGGGGATAATCAGCAAAATGGCACCCTTTAATATTATCGTCCTTTGTCAGAATGCCTGGGCATTATTACCGGAGACAGAAGTATTTGTCCTAGTGGAAAGCGATACGATTAAAGAAGAATTTTTACAGAAAATCTCCCTCCATATTGCATATATTATTTCGCATTATGATGAAATTAATCGTGGGCCCAAACAGAACCTGATAAAGAGGTTGATAGATAGGAAGAGAACTTTCGAAGAAAATTTGAGAAAGCAAGGTCTTGATTTACGGCAATTTGATCCTTATGATCCACAGAGTCGTCGGCTCGAAACGAAAGCTACCCCCAAATCGAAGAGGACAAATAGTTCTGTCAGTTCTGCTTTGTTCCTTGGCCTCTTCGGCCTCGGCTCCACAGCCAGCGCAGCAACTTTTTCCGCCGGCGGCATCAGCGAATCCCTGGCGTCCTTGTCCTTCACCGGGCCTCCGGTAGGAATGCAGATAGCTTTAAGTCCTCAAGTCGAATTCATCATGTTAATATTGCTAGTAGCAGTATTAACTCAAGCCATAATTCTCTGGGCAGGTATGAAAATTACAAAAAATAGAATCGCCCCCAATATTCTTAAATTAAGGAGAAAAAATAAAATTGGGCGCATATACAGGATATTAGGCGTTGGGTTATTCAAGAAAATATGGCATTCAACTATCGGAAAGGTTCCCGTTCAGAATAATGATATGAAATTAAGCGGATTCTCAAAAGACGCGTTATTAAAAAGAATCGATACGGCTGAAAAAATATCCGCCATTCATATGCGACAAATCATACGTATTGTTTTGGTCCTTATACCCTCTTGTGTGATTACATGGTTAAAAGGATATTATTGGGTTACGGGTACATTTTCATGTTTAGTTTTGATCTTTATTTATCCTATCTTGCTTCAGAAGTACGTCAGGATTCGCCTTCTTAATGTGATTGAACGAAGACAAACACATGAAGCCAAAAATAAAAAAGACGATCTAGATTCCTCGAAAACAAGCTCAAGCGGCACAACCTTCGCCGCTTTATTTCTCGGTTTCTTTGGCCTAAGTTCCACAGCCAGCGCATGCGGCGGCATCAGCGAATCCCTGGCGTCACTTTCCTTCACCGGTCCGCCGATTATTCTTATTGGTGTAATTATGATTTCTTTGATGATCTTTTTGAAGAAAATAGGTTTTTTTGGTTATCTCCGTGCGAAGACACAACTCATTACAAATAAATTATTTAACATATTTAGAATTACGCAAAAAGGAGTTATAATAATATTGTTTGGTTTACTGATAATATTTACTTCTAGTGGTTGCGCAGATTTATCATCTGCAGCATTGTCCAAGGCTCATATTAAGGAGGCAGATAACGAACTGGCGGCAAAATATTATGTGGGGGCTTTTTCTCATTATTATGTAGCTAATTATATGTCTCCAGAATCATTAAAAAAATTAGATAACCTTAACATTGAAGAGAGAGCGAAATTTATTGATAGTTTGGAGTCTACTATTGCATGGTTATCGGAGCAAGAAAAAAGAGAAATTTTGTTAAAATTAGGATTCATGGAAAGAGAATTAGACGAAAGCCGTGCAAGAATAAGACAGAACAACATTCAGGCTAAAGAATTTATCAAGTGTAATTCTGCCCAAGAGTATCTCCGGATCGCCGATGATAAATTTAGCGCAGGAGACTATTCTGATGCTTTTATTTATTATTCTTCAGCCTATGATCTAAATATAAGAATAAAATTACCCAATAATTTAGATTCTGAAGCAAAAAATGGAATGATAAGAAGTTACATGAATAAGCTGGGAACTATAGTAGCGGAGCAGGAATATTTCAAAACTAACGGCCTTTTGTCTAAGCTAGGAATAACAGAAGAAGACATGCAAAATGGCTGTTTGAATATTGTGGACCACCCTGTTTTTAATGTCGCCTTTTCTGCCGCTAGAATGTTAGCAGTATTAGGAGATGATTCTGGAAAAAGAATATTAATGACGGGTCTCAAAGGGGAATATCGCGTAGTAGATGTTTTTGATAGACAATCAGAAGAAGAGTTGCGCCATAGTAAAATAATAGAGAAAGAGTATATTCATCTGAATATAATCCCGAAGTTTAAGTTACCCGAGGAGCAATTAAGGAAAAATATTTCAATGTTTTCAGCTTTTGCCTTGGCGGAATTAGGGGATAAAGAAGCTATGGATCAACTCATATCTGTCCTTTCAGATTCTAAAGAATATAGCCCACAAATGCGCTTTGATGCAGCCAGCTATTTAGGCAGATTCCAGGATGAGAAAGCAGCTGAAGCTTTGATGATCTCTACTCATGATAGCGATGACAATATCCGTTGTGTATCTATTTGGGCTTTGGGGAATATGGATAGCTCAGCCTCAACTTTTAAACTGCTTACCTCAACTTTAAAAGACAAAAACATCAACGTGGTGAACGAAGCGGTTACTGCTTTAGGTAAATCCGGAAATCCCGAGGCAGTAGCACACTTGAAAGATGTATTGAAGCACGGAAATGAGAGTGAAACTAAATTAAGGGTAGCTGTTGCCTTAAGCCAGTTTGATGACAATGAGAATATCCCCATTTTCGTTAAATTAGCAAAAGATTATTCTCCTGAAGTGCGCGCTGCAGCCATATCAGGATTAGCCGGGTATGATACAGAAAAAGTCCAGAAGGTAAAATTAGCGGTATTAAAAGACGATGAGCCGATGGTGCGGCAGCAGGGAGTTTTAGCGCTGAAAGAAAAAGCAGCGGAAGATCCTAAAATTGCCGGAGCGATCTTTAAGTTATTTAAAAAAGAATCAAATCCCGATGTCATGATTGCCTGCATTGATGCTTTAAACGGTAATACGCAACCCGAAGTTAAAACAGCAATCTCTTATTTCTTGAATAATTCTGACTGGAGAATGCGTTATGTGGTAACTTCATATTTATCAGGTTTTTCCGACGAGCAAACTACAAAACAGATTTCAACTATGCTTAATGATAAAGAAGAAAAAGTGAGCCAGTTTGCTATTGAGGTTTTGACTGACAGGACAAAAGATTTCCCTTGGGTTTTTGAAAAAATATTCCCGAAACTAACTGATCCGTCGAAGAATATCTCTTCTATAGCTGCTATTTCTCTAGCAAGGCATATTGATACCTATCCGCAATTAGAAGAGCCGATTAGCCGGATGCTTAGAGATGCAGATTTAAATACGCGGCAGGGGATTTTATCTGGCCTTGGCGCATCAGAGAGTATTAAGGCAATTGAAATGATTAAGCCGTCTTTAGTGGCTGAACAACCAATATTAAGACAGCAGGCAGTGCTTTCTTTGGGGCAAATTAATCAGCCCGAAACAATTTCCTTAATTAAATCTTTAGCCCAAGATAGCATCCCGGAAGTGAGAAGCGCTGTAGCAACTGTTTTTGGAATAAAGGCTGCGCCGGATTTATTAGAGCCGATTAAATCGTTAATCAAAGACGAGCATCCCTTAGTGCGCCAGGCAGCAATTAATGCATTTGCGCAAATTCCCGACGCCCCGCTTATGGAAATGGCGCCTTATTTGGCTGACAAAAACCCAGGAGTCAGGTTATCGGCAATTTCTGCTACAAGCCCTAAAGTGGGAATTGAGCCATTCATCACCGATAATTTTATGAAATTGGCGCGGCAAGATTCTAACTCTTTGGTCCAGGCAACAGCCACTGCTTATCTGGATAAAATTAAATCTCCGGAGGCAATCAGTATCGTCGAAAATAATTTCCGCAGTAATAATTCTTTGCTTCGTCAGAGCGCGATTGGAGTGGCAGGTAGAATTGACTCACCGAAGATGCTTCCGATTCTTTCTCAAGCTGCAAGCGACCCACATCCTTTTACGCGCAGCACTGCAATATATGGCCTCGGCAACAAAATCATCCAGAATCCGCAGATAATAGATATAATTAAGCCGAGTATAAATGATAATAATTCTTTGGTAAGGCAAACAGCAGTTGGTTCGTTGCTTAAAGCAAATGATTTTAAAATAGATGATTTTGTCGCGCCACGCCTACAGGATATTTCTCTCAGTGTTCGACAGAATGCAGCTTTATCTTTGGGAGGCAGATTACAAAGCAATCCCGAACTGATAAAGCCTTTTGTCCAGAGCCTAAAACAAGAGCAGGACCCTTTCACAAGGCATATTCTTGCTTCGGCGTTAAAAGGGCTTCCTGATAGATATGGTGCTATGTTAGACCAGAGTTTGATCCAAAAATCTCTAATGCCTGAGTTACGAGTTAGTGGCTGGTCTACAACAGAATTACCCCGCCCCAAAGTCGGAGTTGAAATAGGATATAAACATATTACGGGAGACATCTATCATACATTCGTGAGTGTAAGCTATGGCGGTGAGACGAGGACTATCGGTTTTGATGCTGTTCAAAAAAATCTAGCTCTATTTTGGAGAACGGAAGGATACTATCGGCCAGAACGAGGAGTAATTAATCAGCCGATAATATATCGCACTATTACCGCAGATCCCATACTCACAAAGAATGCGTTTAATCTTATCCCGGTCTATGCTGGTAAAACAGGATACTACAGTGCTATTAATCCACCTATTCTAGGAATAAATTGTTATGGTGGTCGAAATAGTTTTCTAAAAAATGCTGGTATTGATATGAAAATTTCCGATTTACCTTGGGCTCCGTTAGCTCCAAATTTTAAATTTTCACGTACAGGAACAGCATTTTCTTCTGATCCTTATTTTTCTTATTCGTTTAAAATGCAACAAAACGTAAGCTACCCTGATCTATCAATAAGAGTAACTGAAATGAGAAATTGGAGTACTTATCGAACAGGGTATCAAACTCTTTGGCAGCCACCAATTATTACTCCGCCAAACCTTAGCTTAGAACAATTCAGGACGCCCATGCCTGCGATACCAAGATATACTGAACCAATAAGAATAGATATGCCTGTATTTCAGCCGTCGATTCAACTAACTCAGCCGGTTATGCCAAGGTATGATCCAATGCCACGGGTAGATATTCCTAAATATCAACCGCCACCAACGCCGCCACCAATGCCGAAAATGGATTATAACAGGAGGTAGAAATGAAACTATTGATGAAATTAGTAATAATTTTTTTAATATTAATTATCGCTTACAGTTTTTTGTATTATTTTTCAGTCTATAATGATACGGTCTCCTCAGCTTTTAAAGGAAAAAATCTCAAAGGAAAGATTGTTTATTCTTTAGGAGGTTATTGTATCAAGACCATAGAACTACCGTCGCAAAGGAACACTGTAATATATTCAAAACACGGATTAGATGAAGATGTGGGGTTAATAGAGAATCCTTATTTCTCTCCTGACGGTACTATGGTTATTTTTAGCCAAAGCAGAAGTTTATTTAAGGATGAGTTATATGTGATGAATTCAGATGGTTCAAATGCAAATCTATTTTTGCACATGGATAATGAAATAAGTGCCCTGTGTCCTTCTTGGTCTCCCGATGGTACAAAAATAGCCTTTATAGTGCAGAATACCGGGCGGGAAGGGTTATATATTATTGATCGACATAGCCATAACATCACTAATATTTGTAATATTCGGCCTTCCAAAGACCAGCCAGCTTGGTCTCCGGATAACAAAAAGATTGCTTTTAGCTCTGAGAATATAGTCAGTAAAAATTTAGGTAATGGCTTAAGAGAAGAACGAAATATGGGGGGAATTTATATTATTGATATCGCCACGGGTAATATCGAAAATTATATTGATTTAGCTGATCAGCCAGCCTGGTCTCCCAACGGAACTACGCTGGCTTTTGAAAGAGGCGATGGTTATCACGTCATTGATGTTTTTGATAAAATTGGACAAACGGATAATTTAATTATTCCATATAGAAAAGCTGTTATTGGGATAGGCGGTTCTTTCCCTATCAGGTGGTCGCCGGATGGTAAATATTTAGTTTTCTGTAAAGAGCTTTGGTACGGGATAGCCGGCATTTATATTGCTCCTATAGATAAGCCTAGGAGCCAGATTAGGATCGCTACAGATGATCAATCAATTATCGGTATGTCTTGGACTAAATAAGGAGAAAAATGAAGCAGCGCGCTATTTTAGTTATTATTTACGGTACTATTTTTTTATTAATTAGCCTCTATAAAATAATTTTTAATCTAACTGATCTTATTCATAGCCCAATTGACTTATGCTATATAATTCTTCTTGAATTCATAGTTTATCTTTTTATGGTTTTTGCCGGGTTTTGTATGCTACAGGGAAGGCCTTGGTTAAGCGCGGTAATCCCGGTAATAGGACTGGGAGTTATTTTAAAGGTTGCATTGCAAGTTATGAGTACAGTTTCATTAATTCTAGAAATGGGTCCGTTAGCAATGCCATTATTATTTGCTCCTAAGGGGATTACGGATACAACCGTATTTATATTATTACGATTATTTTTTGTTGCAATGGATTTTATTGTACTTCTTATCATAGTGCTAGATGATAAATAGAACGCAATAAGGCAGAGTATCTCTAAAATTATATTTCCCAAATGCTTGCAAGCGTGAATAAATTAATAAAGAGTTTTTAAAAAATTATGGTATAATAAAAAGGAGCGAATATGCAAGAGCAGAGACGCTTGCCGCGCTGGAACATCAATCGGCAGGCGAAGATAAAGCTTTCCGGTGCATATGCTTACGCCAACTGTTTTCTTAAGGACCTCAACTTACGCGGCCTGCAGTTTGTTTTAAAAATTAAACTGCCGGCGGATAAATTTTTCAGTTTATTTTTGAGTTTATCCGATGAGGTCAGCTTGGAGACAGAGGTCTATATTGCCTGGCATAAGGCAATAGCCGGCGGGAATATCTACGGTGTTTATTTTACTAAAATAAGAGATGGCGACAAAAACAAGATTTATGAATTTATGCGCAGTAATTTTCCCGGCCAAGTGGACAATAGATGGTGGGAAGACAAAGAAGAAGGAGGAGGCAAGATGAAGCAGGATAAGTCTGAAGATAAAAGGGTATTCGCCCGTTTTCAGACACAATTCCCGGTGAGGCTTCTAGACTCGCGCTCAAACAAAGAAATCAATGCAGAGACTTGTGATATCAGCGCCAAAGGAGCAGGTATTATTTCAGATGCTGCATTAACCCCAAACAGCTCTTTGGAGGTATGGTTTGATATTCCTGACAAAGGCGGTCCTCTTTATACGCGCGGTGAGGTGGTTTGGTCCAAAAAAACCGCTGATGGCAGGTATCGTTCCGGCATAAACCTGGAAAAGGCGGATTTGATGGGTTTAGGCAGGGTTCTAAGGAATCATTAATATATTATTATATATATAATAAAACTTGAAAAGTGGCTAAACATATGCTAAATTTTAGTATTGTCTTTTCTCCCCAAAACAAGCTTAATAAGCACAAAAAGAAGAGGTTTAATGAAGCGTTTTTTATGCTGTTGTATCCTGGGATTGTTCTTGTCCGGTTGCACAGCGGAAGATTCCGCTAAAACCCACACCATCACAGTCTGGCACTGGATGACTGACCGGGAACCCGCCTTCCAAGAATTAGCCAAAAGATACACAGAAAAAACCGGAATTGAAGTAAACTTTGAACTTTATGCCCCATCTGACGTTTATAGTCAAAAGATACGCGCGGCAGCTCAAGGCGCTACTCTCCCTGACATTTTCGGCGTCTTAGGAGAAAAACGCGATTTCGCCGCGTTTATTAAAGCGGGCCATGTTTTAAATTTAACGCCTTATATGGATGAGATGCTGGGCATCTGGAAAAACAGATTTTTCAGCAAGGGCCTTGCCGTTAATGAATTCCTTGATGGTAATATTTATAGCGTGCCCGGAGGTATTTACGGTGTGCCCATAGATATCACAACTATCCAAATGGTTTATAATAAGGATTTATTCAAAGAATTAGGGTTAAACCCGGACCGGCCGCCGCTAACTTTCCAAGAATTTCTTGAAATCGGTAAAAAGATTAAAGGGAAGAAATTACAGGGATTGGTTTCCGGATGGGGCGATCTTTGGTTGATTGATTGCCTTGCTAATAACTATGCCTTTAATATCATGGGTGAGGATAAGGTTATGGCGACGATCAGGGGAGAGGTTCCTTATACAGATCCTGATTGGATTAAAGTGCTGACTATTTTTAAGGAAATGAAGGAGTCAGGCATGCTTAGCGACGGTGTCGTGACCATGGTGAATAAAACCGCAGAACAGCTTTTTGCAAATCAGAAAGCTGTTTTTGCTTTTAATGGGTCATGGTGCGTTAATGTTTATCGCGGCATGAACCCGAATTTAAATTATGCAGCTATGCTTCCGCCCAAGGCAACGGAAGAACATCCGATGGCTATCTGGGAAGGCGCAGGCAGTTCATTTATGGTCAATGCCCGTGTAAAAAATAAAGAAGAGGCAGTGAAATTTTTAAAATGGCTGACTGACCGCGACCAACAGGCCTTCCTGGCAGATGAGACATTCAACCTGCCGGCGAATAAAGATTGTTTAGGAAAAATTTCTCCTATCCTCGCGCAATTCGCCGATGATATGGAGTTAACTACGCACCCTAATGTCTGGGGCGTTTCGGAGTTCCCCGTGGTAATCGAGGCGCTTGATCGAGGCATCCAGTCGATTATTATCGGAGAAAAAACTCCCGAGCAGGTAGCTTCCGCAGTTCAAAAAATTAAAGAAAGAGAACTGTCCAAGAAACATTAAGCACCTGAATATCAACTATTCGTGATGAGAATAAAATCTACTCTCGAAAACTATTGTTTCGTCTTACCGGCAGTATCAATCTTTATTGTCTTTTATGTTATCCCGTTTTTTTGGGTTTTTCAATTGGGCCTCTTTGATTGGGACGGCATACTTCCTACAAAAACCTTCGTCGGCCTGGCCAACTTTAAAGAAATATTTTTTCACGATTCCAGCTGGTGGCAGGCAATGGGCAATGCCGGCTATATTACGCTGATTGCCCTTACTTTTCAAAATATCCTGGCGTTTTTATTGGCTTGGGCATGCGACCGGGAAATTAAAATGAAGAATTGGTACCGCATGATCTTTTTTATCCCGCCGATTCTTTCTGAAATAGTCGTGGGCATGGCCTGGCGTTTTATCATCAATGATATTGATGGAGCCAATATTATCAATCGGATGTTTGCTGCTATGGGGTTTCCCAATTTAGTGCATAACTGGCTATCGGACCCAAAGACCGCACTTACTACAGTCGCAATAGTGCATTGTTGGAAGGGCTTTGGTTGGGGATTTTTAATATTTCTCGCAGGGCTGCAAACCATTCCGCGGGAACTTTACGAAGCAGCGCGTGTTGACGGAGCAAATGCCTGGGAGTCATTCAAGAAAATTACTATTCCTTTAATGGTTCCGGTAATGGTGTTAGTTGCGATACTCACAGTTTTAGGGACGATGCAGGCGTTTGTATTGATCCTCGGGCTTGTGGGTGGAGAATTTGCCGGGCATACCTCTGTGCCGGTATTAAGGATTTTGGCATCTATGCGCGGCTCGTCGCGTTTCGGATATGCCTGCGCACAAGGGATAACTTTCGGGATGATTTTGGTGGCGATTTCATTTATTCAATACCGTTTTTCTAAAAAGGCAAATGCGTAAGAGGTCTCAAGGTCTCAAGGTCACAAAGTCACAAGGTCACAAAGTCACAGGGGCGAAGGATAAAAATAAATAGAGAAAATGGATATTAAAACAGCGGCTTATTATAAAATAAAAAAAATTAGCGTTAATTTGTTGATTCATTTATTTTTAATCAGCGTTGCCGTAACCTGTCTGTATCCGTTACTTTGGATGGTCGCCTCGAGCCTAAAGACGCAGGACACCATTTTTAGGGATATTTCCCTTATTCCGCAACAGTGGCATTTTGAAAATTATGCCAATGCCTGGCGTGAGGGCGGGTTCGGCCGTAACTTCATTAACAGTATTTTTTATACCGTTTCCGTGGTTTTTGGCATAGTGATTATTTCTTCGATGGCGGCATATGCCTTTGCGCGGTTGCATTTTCCGGGGAAGAACATCATGTTTTTTACTTTTCTGGCGGCAATGATGATTCCTATTCCAGGAAGCTTTGTTGTTTTATACGTATTATTGAACAAGCTGCATTTAAGAAATACCCCTTTGGGCTATATTCTTTGTATGATTAGTGTCGGGCTTTCTACCAGCATATTTTTGTTGAAAACATTTTTTGATAAAATGCCCAAGGAACTAGAAGATGCCGCGCGTATTGACGGATGCTCGAAATTAGGTATCTGGTGGCATGTGGCCCTGCCTTTGGCAAGGCCGGTTTTGGCAGTTGTGGTAGTATTTAATGCCCTAAATGTCTGGAATGAATATATCCTGGCTTTGATTATTTTTGATAGCCGCAAATATATGCCGCTACAGGTGGCGTTGCAGGCATTTCAAGGAGAATTTGTCACCAATTATCCGTTATTGATGGCAGGGCTTACTATTACTGCCTTACCCATAATATTAGTGTATTTGTTGATGCAGAAGTATATTGTCAGGGGAGTGACTAGCGGCGCGATGCTTGGATGAGGCATTGTTTAATATTGCCTATACTGAATATATTTGTTATAATGCAACACTCATAAAGCGTTTTTATTCAGAATCATTGTTTTAATTGAGAGGAGAAGGTTAATTAATGGAACAATCAGCTGGTCAACCAAAACACCATATTACTGCTCCTAAGGATCGTATCTCTATTTTTCAAAAAGCCGCCTACAGTATAGGATCGCTGGTTAATCAATTCCAGGCTGCCGCGATTGGATCGCTCGTTATTGTTTTGAACTTAGGATTAGGCATGAATCCCGCTTTAGTCGGCCTGATCGGTGCTATTCCCCGTCTTATTGATGCTTTTTCAGACCCGCTTATTGGCTATAGTTCAGACAATACCCGCACCCGCTGGGGACGGCGCAAGCCTTGGATCTTTTTTGGAGCTCTCACTTCTGGAGTTTTATTCGCATTAATGTTCAATCTCCATAAGGGGCAAGTCGAAAGTTTCTATTTTTGGTATTTTTTAATCATTCAATGTTTCTTTGTTATTTCCTTTGCCTGCTATTCGATTCCCTGGATCGCACTCGGCTATGAAATGACGCCTGATTATCATGAGCGGACCCGCTTGCAGGGGTTCAGCAACTTTTTCGCGCAAATTGCCTGGCTTGTCGCACCCTGGTTCTTTAAGATTATGAATAATAAGACTATGTTTCCGGATATTGTTGCCGGGGCGCGCTCCATTGCTATCATGGTCGGTGTTTTTATCGTGGTTGGCGGTATACTTCCCGCGATTTTCAACAAAGAGCTTTTTGCTAACTTGCCGAGGGCGGAGAGAAAAAAAGGCTATTGGAATGTTATAAAAAACCTTTTAGGCAATTGTGCGACTTCTTTAAAATGCCTTCCTTTTGTTAAGCTTATTGCGGTCACATTCTTAATCTTTAACGGATTCATGCTTGCTTCTGCTTTTACACTCTATGTTATTGTCTACTATGTTTATGGCGGCGATTGGGGAAAGGGCGGCACATTGCTTGGTTGGTTTGGCACAGCAAGCTCTGTCTGTACTTTTATCGCCATCTCCGTAACCACCTGGATTTCCACAAAGCTGGGGAAGCGGAAAACCTTTTTAATTGCTATGTGCCTTGCTATTATAGGTTATGCCCTTAAATGGATAGGGTATAATCCTCAATGCCCCTATTTACTGATGATTGCTGTTCCATTCTTGGCATTTCATTTGGGAGCGCTTTTTACCATGGTTCCTTCCATGGTCGCTGATGTCTGTGATCTCGACGAACTAAATTGCGGAACGCGTCGAGAAGGCATGTTTAGCGGTATTTACTGGTGGATACAAAAACTCGGACAGGCAGGTGCATCGGTCCTCTCCGGGGTCCTCCTTAATGTGACTGGTTTTAATGTTGCATTAGGCGCAAATCAGGCACCGCAGGCTTTATTTTATATGCGGCTCTGTGATATCGGTATTCCGATTGTCTCTACAATAATCGCTATTTTTATTATTATGACTTTTGACATTTCAGAAACTAAGGCATATGACATTCGTGCGCAGGTAGAGCGGCGCAGAGAAGAAAGACGCATTGAAGAAAAACGCGTAGAAGAAGAAAGACGTAAAGGGGAAAGACGAGAGTAAGGTTAGGAGAGGTTGTAGGATGAGTAAACGAGTCACAGGTCACAAGACACAAGTCACAGGTATAAAGCAAAAGCTAGGTTGCTTGTTTTTTGCTTATGCCCTTGTGTCATGTGTCATGTGTCATGTGTCAGCCGAGGGAGTTCCATCTTCCGGTGAACTTATTACGAAGGCCTGGGAGGCACACGGCAAAGGCGACATCGAAGCGACGTTTAAATATACCCAGCAATGCATTGATTTATATAAAGATCAGGCAGATAAAGAACAGGCTTCTTTAGCTGGCATGCCGCGGGGGAAAAAAGAAATCGAGGCAGTGCAGGCCTTGAATGATGTGGCCACCGCTTATTTTATTCAGGCAGAATCCTATATGCAGCAGGAAAAAAATGACGAGGCAATCAAGATATTCCAGATAATTATTGATAAATATAAATTCGCGCAAGCCTGGGATCAGCGCGGTTGGTTTTGGCACATTGCTAGGGCCTCCCAAGAAAGTATTGATAAGCTAAAAGATAAAAAGCCTCTGCAGCCAACAGAGCCGCCTAAACCGCCGGTAAAACCCACGGAAGTAGTTTTATACGACCCGGGTAAAGAAGATTTCGTGGAATATGAAAAATACGGCGAATTTAAAAATATCGGGACAAAAGATTATAGATACATAATTAAGGACCAGGAGGGTTTAAGCGCGGCAGTCGGAGAAGGTATTTATCCAAATACTACTTCTATCAGATGGGATCCCGAATATAAAAAGGCGCTGAAAGAAAAAAGACTCGAGGGTTCACAGTGGGATTTTGTGCATTCCCCGGATTTAGAAGCGGCATTTTTGAAATGGGCAACTACCTCTGAACCTCAGGGCGTAAAGATGTTCTATACCGGATTAATTTTAGAAAAGGCGGGGTTAACTAAACACGCCATCAAATGTTATTATTCGATAGTAGTGAATTTTCCTGGCAGTTATGGCTGGACCTATTGGCACACGCCCTGGTATATAGGCCAAGCGGCAATTGCCAAAATAAATTTTCTCCTGCGCCGCAATCCCAGCCTGGGCCATAAATTAGTGGACGCAGATATTAAAATCATCAATGGTTATGATAGCGATGTTTCCAATGATATTGTGATGACGAACCCGGGTAAATTTATTAAGGTCAGCCCTCTGGAAAAATTAAGGCCCAAGCCTTCAACCGATTTATTAAGCATAAAAAAACGCCGCGGCAAAGGAAGGGTGCATTTAATCGAATATGAAACCGGCGATTGGCAATTATTGGTGAATAATAAGCCGTATATTGTTAAAGGTATTACTTATACCCCGACTAAAGTAGGCCAGTCCCCGGATAACAATACCATGACCAACTGGATGGAGGATGATTTTAACCAGAACGGAAAAATCGACGGGCCGTATGATTCATTTGTCGATAAGAATCGAAATAATATCCGGGACAAAAACGAACCGGCGGTGGGAGATTTTAAATTAATGAGAGATATGGGTGCGAATACCATCCGGCTTTACCATCAGCCGTTTCCTGTGAATAAAGAATTGATGCGCGAGCTTTATGATAATTACGGGATCATGGTGATTATGGGAGATTTCTTCGGCAAATATGCAATTGGTTCAGGCGCCCCCTGGAATCCCGGAACAGATTATAATAATGAAGAGCAGAAAAAGAAAATGAAGGAATCGGTTTTGAGCATGGTGAACGAATTTAAGGATGAACCTTATATTTTGTTCTGGCTTTTAGGCAATGAAAACGTTTATGGCTATGCCTGTAATGCTGACAAGGAACCGGACGCGTTTTTTAAATTCGCCAATGAGGTGGCACTGGCAATAAAAGAAATTGACCCCCAGCATCCCGTGGCTATCGGTAACGGAGATATTCTCTTTTTGGATAAGTTTGCCAAAGATGCGCCGGATATCGATATTTTTGGGGCCAATGCCTACCGCGGAGATTATGGTTTTGGGATGATCTGGAAACAAGTTAAAGAAGAAGCGGACCGGCCGGTGATTATCACCGAATTCGGCTGTTCTGGTTTTTCTGAAGGCAAAAACGAAGAAGAATCCGAATACCTCCAGGCAGAGTATCACCGTGCTGCCTGGGAAGATATAGAAGGCAATTCTGCTTTTAAGGGCGGTGCAGGTAATTCCATCGGAGGCATTGTATTTGAATGGCTGGATGAATGGTGGAAGGCCTATGAACCAGCGCGCCATGATACAAAGGGTTTATGGAAGGGCCCATTTCCCGATGGTTTTATGCACGAGGAATGGCTGGGAGTTTCCGGGCAAGGCGATGGGAAATTGAGCCCGTTCTTAAGGCAGTTGAGGCAGGCATATTATATGTATAAAAAAACATGGCGGTAAAAACAAAAAAGGAGGAAGGGGAATGAAGAAAATCAGCATTATTGCATTAACGTTGGTATGCGCGATTGCATTTACAGGGGTTGCCTTCGCCCAAGAAGAAGTAAAGGCACCTGAAGTTGCAGCAGCAGCGCCAGCAGCTCCAGCATGTAAGGTCTTTAATGTTTATACGGATAAAAGATCTCCGGATAATCATTTTATTCCTTCGGGTTGGATGGGTGATGTAGGTGATGTCAAAATGAATGACCAGGCAATGGAAAATCCTCATACCGGGACCACCAGTCTCCAGTTTACTTTTACCGGTAAAAGGACCCAGGGCCAGGGTTGGTCTGGTGTATATTGGCAGAATCCCGCGAATAACTGGGGTTCGAAAAAAGGCGGGTATGATTTAACCGGAATGACCAAGCTTACTTTTTGGGCAAGGGGAGCAAAAGGCGGGGAAATTATCCAGAAATTTGTAGTTGGAGGGATTAAAAGCACGTATCCTGATTCCTCGACTGTGGAAATGGGCCCGGTTGAACTTACCGATACCTGGAAAGAATATGCAATCAATCTTTCCGGAAAAGACCTTTCCTATATTAGCGGCGGTTTTGGTTGGGTTGTAACAGCTGACCAGAATCCAAACGGTGCGGTATTTTTTATTGATGATGTGAAGTATGAAGCTGACGCGTCAATAAAACCGGAAGGCCGTAAACAGGAAAATATGCCTTTCTATATTTACTCAGACAGTTCCTCTCCCAAGAATCATTTTGTGGCATCGGGCTGGATGGGCGACTATAGCGATATCAAGTTCGATAGCGTCTGTAAGACTGACCCTTATTTAGGGGATTCTTGCATCAAAATTGTTTACGGTAACAAAGCAAGCCAAGGTTCGCGTTGGGCAGGCATGTATTGGCAGCACCCGGCGAATAACTGGGGAACTATTGACGGCGGCTATGATCTTGCCAAGGCCACCAAAGTTACCTTTTGGGCGCGCGGAGATAAAGGCGGAGAAAGAGTCGAAGAGTTCAAAATCGGCGGAATTATGGGAGAGTATTCTGATTCAGATACCGCAGGCGTAGGCCCGGTTATCCTGAATAAAGAATGGACCCAGTATTCAATCGATCTAAAAGGCAAAGATATGTCGTATATCATCGGCGGTTTTTGCTGGGCAACAAACTTAGATGCAAATCCGGATGGAGTTACTTTCTATTTGGATGAAATAAAGTACGAATAAAATGCAATTCGCAAGACACAGGACACAGGACACAGGACACAGGATCACGAGACAGGAGCTAGCTCTGCTAGCTTCTGTCTTTTTGTCTTTATTATTTATTCTTCCTTTGATCAGTTTTGCCGCGAAGCCTAAACCATCGGTATATATCAAAAAGCTTAAAAATAATAATTATCAATTGATCGTTGATCGTAAGCCCTACATCGTTAAGGGTATTTGTTATAATCCTATCCCTATCGGCGCTAACCATGAATTCGACTGGTGGAACGATCCGAATAAACCCTGGATGACAGACGGCAAGTTGATGCAGGAAATGGGAATTAATACTATCAGGATCTATCAGGTAGGCGCGGATTCGGAAAAGGTAAGGACGGTAATCCGGGATCTGTATAATAATTTCGGGATCAGAGTGGCCCTGGGCCATTGGCTGGGTTTTTGGGAATACCCTTGCCCTTTATATGGCAGTAAGCAATTTCAGGATAAAATAAAAAAAGAAGTATTGGAGATGGTTGCGCTTTATAAGGATGAACCGGGCGTGCTTTTCTGGACCTTAGGTAACGAAAACAATTACTCCTGTTTAGGCAGGGTGAATCCCTGGTCCACTGATGAAATAGATAAAGAACCAAGCCCGCAAACGCAGAATTTCATGCGCGCAAAATTATACTATGCCTTTATTAATGAAATCGCCCGGGGTATAAAAATGATTGACCCCAACCATCCCGTTGCTTTGGGTAACGGCGAATTAGTGGGTCTGGAGGTAGCAAACCAATTCTGTCCGGATATTGACCTGGTTGCTTGTATTATTTATAGAGGTAAAACATTCGGGAATTTATTCAATTCATTAAAAAACATTTTTGATAGGCCGGTAGTGATGGCTGAATTCGGCGCGGATTGTTACGACGCTAAACTAAAAAAAGAGGATCAGAATATGCAGGCTTTTTTTCTTGAGTCGCAATGGAGGCAGGTCTATGCTAATTTAGCGAATAATAAAGAAGGCGCGGGAAACTGCCTGGGCGGGTTTATCTTCGAATGGACCGATGAATGGTGGAAATATAATGAAGCTGACCCCGAAGGATGGAAGCTGCATAATTCAGAAGCCGGATGGTCCAGCGGCAGCTATTATTTCGATATCCAGGTCGAAGGAAACAAAAATATGAACGAAGAATGGTTTGGGATCGTTTCTCTATCAGAAGAGCTGAAAAACGGAATAAATCTTCGCACTCCCCGCAAGGCCTATTATGTAATCAGGGAATTTTGGAAAAACCCCGTAAAAGCGCAAAGTGAAAAGAGCAAAGCGCAAAACAAAAAATAGAAACGGAAATAAAGATGAAAAATTTAAAAATTTTGGTTTTAGTTTTTAGTTTTACGCTTTTCGCTTTACATTTTACGCTATTCTCTTATGCCCAAGAGGGCAACAAACTAGCTGCTTTGACTAAACAGGCAATCGAGGCAAAATCCAATGAGGAATTGTGCATTGCATTCCAGGGCCTCAGTGATTTATACCTTAGCGAAAATAAATATAATGAATTTATCGATTTTCTGAAATCACTGGCCGAGCAAAAAAAGAGCCTTGGGCCGGCAGTAGATTATTATATTGCGCTTACCCGATATAATGAGCTTAAGTATTTAGAAGAAAAACAAATCTGGGAGGAGTATTTCTCCCAAGGAAACAGCTACCGCGAGCAATTAACCGCTTCTTTACAAAAGGCGATTGTAGAGCTTGCCCCAGGAGACCCTTTAAGTATTTATGCGAAGTTGCTTTCCTGGAAATTCCAGAAAGATCAGGAAGGCAGCTCAAGCGAAGATACGTTAAATACCCTAATGGAATCAGCGATTAATTATTCCAAAACAACAGAGTCATTTGAGCCCTTAAAAAGCGTTGCCGATGAGCTGCTTCTAGGGCAAGAGAGGGCCAGGGCCAAAGAAATCTATAAACTTTATTTGAATAGACTGGTAAGCTCTAAAATCAGCAATGAAAAACTCGAGGAAATAGCCTTTAATTTTTATAAAGCAGGAAATCTTGATTTGGCAGAAACTGTTTACGATACCTATATCGCGCAAATCCAAAATCAGGAAAAGGATAAGTTGATTTTAGCATTAACCAATATCGCGAAAAATTTCTCTTATAAGGACGGCGGCATCAGCGACCCTGCTTATGCAGAACGGATTTTTCAGAAAATCGAAGATTTGGCAGCCAGGGATATTTTTTCCGAAGAATTAATTTATCTGCGCGCATTTAATGCGGAAAAGGCCAAGGAATATTCTCTGTGCCGGGATTTATACAATGAACTCTCCAGGAGATTTCCGGATAGTAAATATGGCGCAGAGGCCGATTATAAGGCAGGGATAATCAGCGCCTATGTGTTAGCAGATTTAAAATCAGCAAAACCGTCTTTTGAAAAATTAAGCAAAAAAGAAAACCCCGGCCAGGAAGTAATCGCAAGCCTTTATCAACTCGGCCTCTTGGCGCAATGGGAAAATAATCTCGAGGCAGCAAAGAATTATTACAATGAATTGATCGCGAAGGCAAAAGGCCTATTTAAGGAAAATGTAGCGCTCGCTCAAATCAGGCTAAAAGAAATAGAGGAAAAAAAGCCTTTAGAATATAATTTAAAGTCATTTTTAGACCTTGCGCTTAATACCCCGGTTTCAGCAGGGGCAATAGAAAAAGTAGGATTAAAATCCGCTCCGTATAATTCAACCAGGGGGGTGGAAATAAAGATTTCTTCTCTTTCTACAATGAGTCCAACCGGATGTATGCCTGTGGAAGTGCAGTATCTCTGGTCAGGAGATACCGGAAGCACCAGCCCCGGCAGCCAACACGCATCCTTTACCACACAGTATTCCGAACCAGGGATAAAAGTAATTAATCTGGCTTTGATTTCTTCAACTGGCGCGATTGCCAGGGATATCGACTTCCTGAATATAAACTAAGGTATCCTTATTTTTCTCCCTTCAAAACAAACCTTGACGAACTCCCCGCACTTGGCTATAATTTCCCTATGATTCTTTCCAAGCAGCAGATAATTCAATTGCTAATTGATAAGGGTTTCTTGACGCTGAATCATAGCGAGGAGATCCTGAATATCCTAAAAAAAGATAATGGCAGGTTGAGTGCTGTTCTCCTGGACGGAAACTATATACAAAAGGAAACCTTACACGATTTTATAAACACGAACCTGCGGCCTTCCTATGCCGACACGACGCAGTTAAAAGCAAATCCTGAAGCAATCAAATTAATCCCCCCGAATATCGTCAGAAAGTTCAAAATATTCCCTTTTTTTGAGAATGAAAACGGGCTGGTTTTGGGAGTAGGAAATCCTGAAACTATCCTTGACCTGGATGTGGTAAGGGAGTTACAAGACAGACAGGTGAACCTGGTGGTGATCCCGGAAGAAGAGTTGGCCCGTTTAATCGCCAGATATTATCCTGCCTCCGACGAAGCTGAATTTGAATTGGGAAATATGGAAAGCATCTTGAGTGAGGCAGTGGCAGAGATGAACGTGAAGACCAGGGGCGAAATGGATGTCTCTGAACTGGCCAAGCTTACCCAGGAAATGCCCATTGTCAAGGCGACTAATTTTATCCTCGACCGGGCAATAGATTCCAAGGCAAGTGATGTTCTGATTGAACCTTTGGAGAGTTCAACGCGCATACGTTTTAGGATCGACGGCATATACCATCAAATTGAGAGCCTGCCTTTATCATTCCATCCTTTTATTGTCTCCCGGATCAAGGTCATCTCTGACCTGGATATTGCCGAACACAGGTTTCCTCAAGACGGACAGTTTAAGATTAAGGTAAGGGATAAGGAAGTGGATTTCCGTGTTTCTGTTTTTCCTACGATTACCGGAGAAAAAGTAGCGGTGAGAATTCTCGATAAATCGCTTGGGCTCTTGGACGTTGATAAATTGGGCTTGAAGGAAGAAAAATTAAAAAAATTAAAAGAAACAGCAGAGTTGCCGCATGGGATGATTTTGGTCTGCGGCCCAACCGGATCAGGTAAAACCTCGACCCTCTATTCGCTGCTAAAATACGTGCATAGCGTAGAAAAAAATATTATTACCGTCGAAGACCCGGTGGAATATCAGTTGAAGGGGATTAACCAAGTTTCAATTAATACGCGAACCGGGCTTAACTTTAGCCGTTGCCTGCGCTCTATCCTTAGGCAGGATCCGGACATTATTATGATCGGGGAAATCAGGGATTTTGAAACAGTGGATATTGCGATTAAAGCTGCATTAACCGGGCACTTGGTTTTAAGTACTTTGCATACCACAACTGCCGCAGGCTCTATTGTGCGGCTTGTGGATATGGGGGTTGAGCCATTTTTGATTAATGCCTCGGTGTTAGGGATTGTTTCACAGCGCCTTGCCCGTAGGATCTGTATTTATTGTAAAGAAAAAATTCCCAACCAGCCTTATTTCCACGGGGCAGGTTGCAAGGAGTGTTTAAATACCGGATATAAAGGAAGAATTCTTATCTCGGAAATTTTATATTTAAGCCCGGATATCAAAGAAGCAATCCTCTCGGAGCGGCTGGAAGAAAAAAGAATCAAAGAAATTGCCAGGGCTGAAGGGATGAAGACCCTGCGCGAAGAAGGGGAAGACCTTGCCCGGGCTGGTATCACGAGCTTAGAAGAGGTATTGAGAGTAACGCCTGCAGACTAATTATGCCTAGGATAAAATTAAACTTAAGTAAAATTTTGGTCGATTCCAATAAAATCTCGCCTGACGATTTGGAAAAGGCCCTGGTTATCCAGAGGAGAACCAAAAAAGACCTGAAAGATATTCTAATCAGCGAAGGCCTGCTTAACGAAGATGAGCTGCTTTCTTTAATTTCCTACCACCTAAACATTCCTTTTATCGACCCGTCTAAATATGACATTGACCCAAAAATAATCAATACTCTTCCTGAAGAGTTGGTGCGAAAATACTCTTTTTTTCCGCTCTATAAAATCGGCGATACGCTCTTGATTGCTGTGGCCGAGCCGTTGGATATCATCACTCTTGATAACCTGCGTTTATCTATCGGCTGCGAAATAAAACAGGTCCTGGCAAAGGAAAAAATAATTTCGGATTGTATCAATACCTTTTATTCTGAACCGCAGACCTTGCCCGACATCCTCAAGTATGAAGAGTCGCTGGAAATAGTGCGCATTAAAACCGGGGATGACTCGGATTCTAGCGACCTGATTCAAGAAAGCCAGAAGGAGCCGATTGTCGAAGCAGTGAACCAAATCATCAGCCAGGCAATTAAGAAGAGGGCGTCGGATATTCATCTTGAGCCCACAGAAGATGATTTGACCATCCGTTACCGCATTGACGGGATTATGCATAAGGTTTATTCTTTGCCCAAGAAGGTGCAGCGGGGTATTGCCGCGCGCATTAAAATATTATCGAATCTGGACATCACAAAATTTTATCTTCCGCAGGATGGCAGGTTTCCTTTGGTAACTATGGGTAAACAGATAGATTTTCGCGTTTCATCACTTCCCACCATCTACGGAGAAAAATTCGTCTTAAGGATTTTAGATAAATCCGGGGCAATGGTGAAATTAACGGACCTGGGATTCTCGGATCATTCGTTGGCTTTATTCAAAGAAGCGATTTGTAAAGATCACGGCATGATCCTGATTACAGGGCCCACAGGAAGCGGTAAATCTACGACACTCTATTCAATACTTACGGAATTAAATACCATGGATAGGCATATCGTTACCATTGAAGACCCGGTGGAATATCAGATCGACGGAATCAGCCAGGCCCAGATTAGGTCAGAGATTGATTTTACTTTTGCCACTGCCTTGCGCGGGCTCTTGAGGCAAAGCCCGGATGTAATTATGGTCGGAGAAATCCGCGACACAGAAACCGCCGATATCGCGATTAAGGCCTCGTTAATCGGCCAATTAATCTTAAGTACGCTGCATACCAATGATGCGGTGAGCGCCTTTGCCCGTTTAATTGATATGGGCGTAGAAAGGTACCTTGTAGCGTCGTCATTAATACTGATTTGCGCTCAGCGGCTTTGCCGTAAAATTTGCTCTAATTGCAGAGAACCGGTTAAGGATATACCAGCTCACATGTTGCAGGAATTGGGTATAAAAACAGAAAATAAAGAAGTAAAATTTTACCGCGGCAAGGGCTGTCGTAATTGCTATAATACCGGTTATAAAGGCAGAATCGCAATCTTGGAGGCGCTGACTGTCGACGATTATGTTAAGGGTATGGTGATTAGAGAAGAGCCTTTTGACCGGATTAAGGACATTGTAGTTAAAGAAGGCAGATTAGTGACTTTAAGAAGCGACGGCATAGAAAAGGCAGTGGCAGGTATTACTACTATTGAAGAAGTCTATCGAGTCACTGCCAAGGATTAAATATATGGCCATGGAAACACAGGAAAACCTAGTTTATCTTGATGATTTAACCGGGCTCTATAACCGCAGGTATCTTTATTGGCAGCTGCCAAAAGAGATGTCAGCTGTCCAGGAGTCCCAGGGCAAGCTTTGGCTGTTTATGTTGGATATCGATGATTTTAAAGTGATCAATGATACCCACGGCCATTTGAGCGGAGATGAATTGATTCAGGATATCGCCAGGATCATGAAAGAAAACACCAAGGCCACGGATAAGAAAATTAGATATGCCGGCGATGAATTTACGATCATACTTCCGAATATCGAGCGTAAAGACGTTTTGGCAATCGCGGAGAGGCTGGTTTCCAAAATAAATAACCAGCGCTTCAAAGAGAAGCACAGCGGCAGAGAAATGCATATTACAGTAAGCGTGGGCATTGCCGGTTTTCCGCAGGATACTACCGACCCAACGGAATTGATTAATCTTGCGGACAAGGCCCTCTACATGTCAAAACAAAAGGGCAAAAATTGCGTATCTGTCGTTTCTGAAATAACGCCCGAACTTTTCTGGAAAAAAGAAATACTGGAGCGCTTCCCTTGTCCGGTTTTAGCAGGGAGGCAGGATGAACTAACCCAGCTAAAAAATACGCTTCTAGAAGTGTCCAAAGGCAAAACCGCGCTTTTTTTGATTACCGGAGAATTGGGCATCGGCAAAAGCCGGCTGCTCAGTGAATTTGAAAATTCCCTGCGCACTGGCGGGATTATAAATTTATCGGCAAGGTGCTACGATAAATTACTCACACAGCCATTCTATGCCTTAGGCGAGGCCCTCGATCCCTATCTTACGGGCTTGAATAAGATAAATCCAAGTGCAGTAGAGGGGATATCTGAAACTGAACTGGCCTGTTTATCCGCATACATGCCGTCGTTTAAGGACCTTATCGGTGAGCATTCTGCAGAAGAGGGCGTATCTAAAGAAGAAGACTTCTTAACTCCGGCATTAAAGAAATTCCTGCTGAATATTTCCAAGTCTGAAACAATCTGTTTTACTTTCGATGATTTGCAATATATTGACGCGCAGAGTTTGAACCTATTGACGGAATTCATTAAAGATAACAGCGGCTCTCCAGTATTTATTGTCGGGACATATTCTCAAAAGGACTTAACCATCCCGGAACTCGGAGACACGCCTTTGGCAGGCGTGATTAATACCGAGGAATTCAAGTCTGGGCGCCAGGAATTAGTGCTTTCCGGATTGAGAGGGACTGATGTCGGAGAAATCATTGCCAAGATATTCCTTAATGTCCCGATTACCCCTGATCTACCCGGGATTATCTATCAAAAGACAAGCGGTAATCCGCTCTTTGTCGAAGAATTATTAAAGTACCTTGTGGAAAAGGAGTTTGTTTCTTTTAGAGATGGAAAATGGCATCAAAAGTCAATTAGTGCCTCGGACCTGCCCGGTTCGATAGAGGACGTAATTAAAAGCAGGATTGATGGCCTGGACGAGGAAACAAAAGAGATGATCGCCAAGGCAGCGGTTATCGGCGAGGATTTCCAGGTTGATCTATTGCAGAAAATCGATAGCGAGGATAAAGGCTATATCCTTGATCTGGTGGAGGCGGCAAAGAAAATAGGCCTGATTTATGAAAAGGGGACCAAGGGAAAGGACGAATTCAGGTTCGTTACCAGCGAAATCCGCAATATTCTTTTTAACGCCCTGGGAGGAGAGCGTACAAAACACCTCTATTCCCGTATCGGACAGATTAAAGAACAGCTCCATCCGGATAAGCTGAATAGTATTGCCGGTGAACTCTATTTTAATTTCAAAAAAGCAGAAGACCAGGTTCGCGCCGAACAATATGCAAAGATAGTGAAGGAAGGTAAGGGCGCATTCTATGACCGCACGATTCAATATGCCCAGTCTTTATTAGAGGAATCAGTGCAGGAGAAGATGCTCTTGCCTTTGAGTAAAAGGGTCTGGGCAACTATCCCCAATTTAATCAGGGGAATTTATATGGCAACGGTGAATTATACCTTGTATCCTCCGGGCAGCAAGATGATCTCCGATCTGATAGAAGATATCTATAAAAAGATCCAGGAGGTATTCACAGAATCGGAGATATTGAATATTGCCTGCGTAGAGCAGAGCGTGATTGTGAATAGTAAAAAAATCGGCAAAGAACTGGCGAATTTTTTCCTGGAATCTTTTCTTTCTGTAATGAGAAATTCCGGGATAGAGAGTGTTTCTTTTATGAAGGGCCTGTCTCTGGAAGAATTAGTTACGTTCCTCGATATTATTTGTTCAAACGAGCCTAAAGAAGAAACCGTTTCAGAGCTGCTCCAGAAGCAAAATGTCACGAATATTCAGATAAATGAAATAACTTATGATGTGATGAGAAAGAAATCCAAAGAAAAAGAGAGCCTGCAAGAAATCATGCTTATTGACTATCTCTTAGGAAAATTGCCGAACTCAGGAGATGGTAAAAAAATAGATCTATCCGAGGGCCTCTCGACCCACGCCCAGGAAATTGCCCAGGCATTAGAGAAAATGGGAGAAGAGGCAAGCAAGGATTCTGGTAAGGATAAAGAAAAAGTAAAAGCGGCAATTATGGCAAAGAGTATTCAAAAAATCGGCAAGCAATTTTTGGAAAAAGGCGAGGACTGGTCGAAATATAAAGAGGGGCTCGCCAAAACACTTTTGTCTATGGAGCCGCATTTACGCGCAAATATATTTTCCAGCCCTCAGGAAACCGAAGGAAAGGGCAAAGAAGAAAAGGGAGTGGATATTATTAAGGAAATCAGTTTTGAACTCCCTGATGACATAGTTATTGACGCCTTAACTAAGCTCTATCTGGAAAAGGACACTACTATAGATATTATGCGTAAGATGATTAAAAGGTTCCTGCCTTCTCCGGAAAGAAAGGTGAAACTTAAGCCCGTAATCAAAGAAAAATTAATGCAATTGGGGGCAAGTTCCGAAGAATGTGAATTAATTTTTGACGAAAATAGCTGGGAAAGGCTGTCTTTAGAAGAGAAAGTGAAAAAGATCCTTCAGCTGCCCAGCCAGACCATAAATAGATTAATGCCGGTGATTAAGTTGGGCGGGATAGTCAGAGAGCTTCTCTCTAGCGGAGAAGAGGTTAAAATAGAAGAATTAGAAAATAGGTTTATTCAACTCTGGCAGGAAGGTGTTATTAAAAACGAAGCCCTGGGGGCCTACTTTAGAGAAGTGATGGATATTTTTCTTCAGAATTCACCGGAAAAATTAGCGGTACAATTTACCAAAAAATTATTAAAAATAAATGCTGACAAAAAAGAATTCGCCCCTGTATTTTTTCTCATCTTGAATAACTGTTTGGAAAAAATTATGCAGTTATTTTTAAAGTTAAAAAGATTTGATCTCATCGTTCAGATTCAGGTTAATTACGAAAAAGACCAAAAAAGTACCTTTGTCCTCTCAAAAATACTTGAGCCGACTACGACGAAACTGGTGGATGAGTTAATCAAGAGGATCGATATTAACCAGGATTGGACGGAATTAACCGACACCTTGATGGTAGTAAAGGAGATGGCGGCAAAACTCTTGATAGACAAGGCGTTATTCGAGAAGGGCGTGCCGGAAGGGAAGTACTTCGAGGCCTATTTAAGAAGAAGGACGATCGGAAAGATTTTGGACCAGATACCGAAAGAGACGCTTTTAAAAATACTCACTAAGGAAAAATTCTTAAATTCACCGGTTTACGTTGTAAAAAATTTAATCGAGGTAATCGGCGGGATGGAGAAAGAAGATATTGTTAGTGTGCTTAATATCCCCTTGGACAATCCCGATGCTGCGATAAAAAGGAAAGTGATCTTCACTTTAAGCAAGATGAAGGGTGAACAAAGCGCAGGGCTTCTGCTCTCGATTTCCAGAGATACCAATCAAACTGTTTCCAGAGAGGCATTGAATGCGCTAAGAAATAGAAAAGATCCATTTGCATTAGCGGCCTTAAAACAGGTGCAAGGAGATTTAAATGGATGATAATCTTTCCGGCGGTAAATTTATTGCCAAGAAAAATTTACTTGGACAGATACTTATTGAAAAGGGCCTTATTACCGGCCCGCAATTAGAACAGGCGCTGGAAGTGCAAAAAGTAAAAGGCGGCCTCTTAGGGGATATCTTAACTCAACTGGGCTTCGTTTCTCAGGAGGCGTTAAGTATGTCTCTTGCCAGCCAAACTGAAACAGTATATATCCCAATAGAAAAATACAAAATTTCCAAAGATGTGCTAAAATTAGTTCCTAAGGAAGTAGCAATAAAATACCAATGCATCCCGTTAGAAAAAATAAATAGTATTTTAGCGGTAGCAATGGTGAATCCCCTGGATAAGCAGGCGACTTCGGAAATTGAGGATATCACGGGTTTTAAGTTAATCGCGATGATTGCTACAAAAGTCCAGATAGAAAAGGCCATCCAGGCCAACTATTAAAGAGGGTAATACGTTATGCCTAAATTTGCTTATACTGCAAAAGATAGAGATGCCAGGCTCGTCACCGGGGCTTTAGAGGCGCAGGATAAAACCCTGGTGATAAAAGAACTCAAAAAAAGAAATCTTACCATTATTGATATCACCTTAGATGAAGTGAAAGAAAAGCAAGTTTCTCATCGGCCGTCAGGCAGGATCAGGCCGATGGATATGGTTATCTTTGCGCGTCAGTTGGCCACCCTGATTGATTCCGGTGTTTCTCTAATTACCGGATTGAATATCCTGCATGATCAGGTGGAGAATCCGCACCTTAAAAAAATCATCTTTAATATCAAAAACGATATCGAAGCGGGCAACAGCTTATCCGCTTCTTTTGCGAAATACCCGGAGGCATTTCCGAATATATTTGCCAATATGATTAAGGCGGGTGAAAGCAGCGGCAGCCTTAATGAAATCCTGGAGAGGATTGCTGATTATTTGGAAAGGACGGAAAACCTCCGGAGAAAAATAAAATCTAGCCTGACTTACCCTGTTTTAATCGTGGGGATGGCGGTAGTCATTGTCGCATTCCTGATGTTGAAGGTTGTCCCGACCTTCAAAAATATTTTTGCCTCTCTCGGAGGGGATCTTCCCGGGCCCACACAAATTTTAATTACGGCAAGCGATGTCTGCGTGCGCTTCTTTCCTTTTATTATCGTTGCCTTCGTAGTTATGTTTTCGCTTTTTGCAAGATATATCAATACTGGTAAAGGAAGAATGCAGTTTGATACCTTTAAACTTAAAATCCCAATTTTCGGGACGATTATCAATAAGATTGCAATCAGCAGGTTCACCAGGACCTTGGCAACCTTAGTGAAAAGCGGCGTCAGTATATTAGAGGCCTTTGAAATCGCCGGACGCGTTTCAGGGAACAAGGTAATAGAGGCCGCTACAGAACAGATCAGGACGAATATGCGCGCCGGTGAGAATATCTCTGAGCCGATGGAGGAAACCGGCAAATTCCCGCCTTTTGTCGTGAAGATGATTGCTGTCGGAGAACAAATCGGAGAATTGGAAAAGGTCCTCACCAAGATATCTGATTACTACGAGAATCAGGTAAATGATACCCTGACCGAATTGACTTCGATGATCGAGCCTTTAATTATCGGTTTCTTAGGAGTAACCATAGGTTTTATTGTCGTGGCGATGTTCCTGCCCATCTTTAAACTGACCCAGATAATCAATAAATAATTTTAAAGGTCTTCTAAGGCGAGCCCTGTTGCCACGGCCATATAGGGGGAAACTTTCGAGATTGTTTCTTGGGAGATACTAGGTGAGAAGGTAAAGTTTTTTAACGGATCAAGCGTCAAGATTTCCAGGCTCAAGTAGCCTCCTAAAAATTCCTTGAGGCCAAAGAGCTGGGATGACCCGCCAGAGAGATAAATCTCGTCAATCTTTTTCTCCGTAAGATTTTCAAAAAAATCTATGGAGACAAAGATTTCGTTCAATAAAGACGCTAAGGTAGTTTTGATCAATTTCGGGACATCACTAGATGCGTCTTTCAAATTATGTTTTAATTCTTCAGCAGCCTTTTTATCCAGCTCCATTTTAGTCTGCAATAATGCCGTTATCGATTCTCCGCCAAAACGGGTATCCCGGATAAAATAGGGGATTTTTTCCCGCGCAATCACCAGGTTCGTAATTTTATCTCCGATATTCAAAAGCGCGACATTGGTTTTTTCTTTATTCGGGTAATTAAAATACAAGGTGTTCATGAGGGACAGCGCATCCATTGTCACCAGGCGCGGCTCAAGGCCTGCCTTACGCACTAATTCAATACGAAAATCAAGAAAATCTTTTTTTGCGGCAACTAAAACCACGCGCATTTTATTTTCTGAATTTAATTCATCTCCGACAATGCGGAAATCCAAATATACCTCTTCCGGCTTAAAAGGAATATGATCCTCTAATTCAAAGATGATTGCTTTTTTCAGTTCGTCTTCGCTCATCTTTGGCAGGGATAAATGCCTCGCCACAACGCTTTCACCTGAAATTGCAATGTTCACATCTGTGGTGGTGATATTATTTTCTGTGAATGTTTCTTCGATTATTCCAGAGAGGTCCTGGATCGAGCGGATATCTTTCATCGCCAACGCCGTGATTTGACGGACATTGCCCGACATATTCATTTCGACGACTTTTAAATTATAGCTACCGATGTCCAGGCCGACGATTTTCTTGGTTTTTTTATTCAGGAGGGGGAAGTTTAATTTCATTATTTTTTCTTGCTTAACGGGGTGCGGGATAATCGTTTAAAGGTGTCCGTAATAGCAGCGCTGCGTAAATAATTCTTTTTTTCCTTATCTAGGCCCGCCAATTCATCAGTGGCATCATCAAAGCTGCGTTGGTCCCTTTTAATTAAGACAGATTCATTGACAATATGCGGGGCAATAAAGAATATCAATTCAGAATTCACTATTTCCTTTGCTTCTTGCGAAAAGAGAAGTTTACCCAGGAAGGGTATATCTCCGAGGAAAGGAACTTTTTTAATTGTTGTGGTGTCATCTTTCTTCTTAAGCCCGCCGATAACCGCCGTGTCTCCATCCTGAAGCATGAAACTTGTTTCGACCTTACGCGTATCAATAGAAGGTTCATTGGTAGTGCCTACAAAAGACGCAACAAAACTTTGTTCGCCCTTAACGCTTAAAGAAATCACTCCGTCTTTAGTAATATGCGGGGTGACATATAATTTAATTCCGATATCTTTAAATTGGGTGGAGGTAACTGTACCCGTACTTTGAGTGCTGGTGGAAACATAGGTATAGGGAACTTGTTCGGTAATTTCAATTTGCGCTGCTAAGTTATCCAAAGTAAGGACACGCGGATTAGCAAGTATGGTGACACGGCTGTCTTCTGCCAGAAAATCCATTTGGGCAGTCATGTTCCAGCCCGGCAGGATGGTCTTGCCGTAATATAAATTGATTGCAGTAGCAGCGGTGGATAACAGGCTTTGGTTAAAGTGCCTTTCCGGGCGTTTTTTACTGGTTACTGTCCAGTTTGTGCCGAAATCATCCGAATCCGTCAACTTTATGCTGACAATCAAGGCTTCAATCATTACTTGAGGCGTGCGGGTGTCGAGTTTGGAAATAATACCTTCAATCTTAGAAATAATATCGGCTGAATCGTTAATGATCAAAGAATTGGTCGGGATGTTTATTTCGATGCTGCCGCGGGTCGAGAGCATTTTAGTTAGGGATTTTTGTATTTCATCTGCCTTGGCAAAATTCATTGAAACAATCTTTGTAGTAAGGGGCAGGGTCTCATCTTCTTTTTTAAGTGATGACAATGACATAACCCGGATGATATTATCCTGAATCTTGTAAGTAAGCGAATTGGTCTTGAGAATATTATCTAACGCCGTCTGCCAGGTAACATCTTTCAGATTCACGGTAATTTTTGCTTTGACATCGTTATCTAAAATAACGTTCAGGCCGCTGGCCTCGGAAATGATTTTTAAGGCGTCCTCGATATTCACTTCTTTAAGGTTTAAGCTGATGAGATTCGCTACGGGTGCTTCGGAGAATAGAGAAGAGGAGGAGGTTAGGGCGATAATTAAGAAAAGGATAATTTTAAGCTTTAGGTTTTTCATTACTTCTTATTCGGCTCCCATTTTAGCTCAAACTGTTTATCGCCGTAGGTAACAATTACTTTCTCAGAAGTAATTTTTTCTATTCTTATTTGCTTGAGGGTCTGGCCTTCTTTTACCAGCTCCCCGTCAATCAGGGCATAAAAGGTATTGCCGACCTGGCTAATGCCCATCAATGTTACTTTCGGAACCAATCTTTCTTCGGTCGGCTTAGTAAAGTCGCGCCGAATATTGCCCTTATCATCGATTAGCGGTATAAAAGGGTCACGGCTATTCGTTTCATTATAAACTAAATTCTGGATTTGTGCAAATAACTTTGTATTATTTAATAACGTGCCAAATATAGATATAATAATATAAATATATACTTTTTTATTTGTCATTTGAGTTTGATGAAACTAGTATTGGTACGATAAGTTCAATTTCGACGCCATGATTCCAAATATCCTTAGGGTTATACTGGATCTTTATTGTTTTGACAGTTATAAACTTCTCGTTATCCTCAACTTTTCTTAAGAAATTGATCAGTTGGTAATAATCGCAATCGATCTTCAAAGTAATCGGTAATAACTCCAGATACATGTCCTTCCGGCTGGGGATCTCCGTGCGTATTCTTTCCTTGGGGTTAATATTTTTTAAGTTAATCTTTATATTTTGGGCAAATCCGTTTAAGACGGTAAATAAATCTTCGGCATCCAAAAAGAAATTATTTTTAAAACTCATGATTTCCGATTCCGCCTCTTGTATTTCTGCTTTTAAGGCCGATTGTTCGATGGCGATGTTCCCGCCTTTTGCGATTTCTCTCTGGGCCTTTTTGATTTCAGATGCCAACGAGGCTCCTTTCGACCAGTAATCAATGGTAAATTTTAAGCAGGCCCCTGCTACGATAGCGACGATAATCAGCATAAAAATAATTTTTGTTTTGGGATTTTCTAATGCCTCTTTAATTTTGATCATTGTTTTCCTGTATATCTGCAAAAAATGATAAAATTCATCACTGTCAAATTATTTTTTCTTTCTGACTGTAGCGGCCCTAATTTTATTTCTTGGAAATCTCTGCTAAATTCGGAATTATCCTTTAAGGTTTCGGCAAATTTTGTAATCGAGGCGATGATTTCCGCATCCATTAAAGACGTCGCAGACCCCCTGATTGTCAGCGTATTGACAATTTCAATTTTAGGCGGCTGGGTTTTGGCGCCCTTTATTTTAACAGGCGCAGACTTTATTTCTTTGGAATCAATAGAAAGATTAGTCAGCCATACCTGAGGAGGTACGGCCTTACTGATCAAACCGAGTTTTTCCGACCAAAGGATTTCATTCTTCGCCTCATTTTTTAAGAAAAGCAGGGCATCGGCCAATTGGTTTTTTTGAATTTTTAATTCTTCTGTTTTCTGGTAACCTAATTTTAAATCCTTGACCTGCTTTTCCAGGGCGCGCAGGGTTTTTTGTTTAGCTTGCGCTTGTGCAAAGGCGAAGATTAACAACACAATAAATATAGGAATAATCATCAGTATCGGCCCGGAAAGAGGAATTTTGTTTTTTGCTTCCTTAACGGCCCTGGCTGCTGCTGCAGGGGAAGGGACGCCCTTTTTCCTTTTCTCCAGGGAGCCGGATGATTTTTTTGGTGAAGACGGTAATAAGTTTATCAGTGCCATAATTTAAATAGTTTTAGGGAAGAATAGTCTTATTCTTAAATTCAATAATTTTATCTATATCTTCCTGTGTAAAAATTCTATGCCCGTTACGGTTCTTTTTTACCTCCGGGACCTTACTGTCCCAGATCCACAAGAAAAGCGTGGTCCGGGAGATCCCGACTTTCTTTAAGACATCTTTTGTGGTAAAGCTTTTTTCGTTCATTTGATATACTTTAATATACTTTGATATAGCTTAATATACCTTAATACATCTTAATATATGTTGATATGCCTGAATATATTCTAATATACTTAATAGACTTGTCAAGAATTATTTTCTTGAGCGCAATACCCTTGATTTAATGCAAACCCCTTAATATTTAAGGGTTATATAATTAAAAATACTTGACTTGGGCATCCTTTAGTAGTATAAATAATTAATTGAATTTATATTTAATCTTTTAAAACCCTAAACATCCATTATATGGAATCATTAGAATTCAAAAAAGAAGGCCTCACCGAAAAAGAGAAGCGTAACATCAGTATCCTCGATATCCTGCGCAGGCGAGGGCCAATTACCCGCCCGGAAATTTCCAAAGAGATGGGTATCAATGTCGTAACAATTTCCAATTATATCGATGACTTCATCAAAAATAAATTAGTCTTTGAAAAAGACTTTGACGTCTCTGAAGGCGGCAGGCGGCCAACGCTTTTGGACCTTAATCAAAGGGCAGGTTATATCATCGGCGTAGGCTTGAATCTTATGAACATGGTCGGGATCCTGGTGGATTTAAAAGGCAACATTGTCATTAAGACGCAGATTGCCCGGCCCAAGCCTTCGGTCAAAGATGTTACCGAATGCGTCCTGGAAATCATCCGTGAAATATTAAGGCGTTCAAAGGAATACACCGATAATATTAAAGGTATTGGTATAGGCATTGCGGGTTTGGTGAATAAAAAAACCGGCTCAATACATTGGCCGCAAAAGATGGATCATTATTATAGCTATGCATCGGTTGACCTTCCTTTAAAAGGGCTGATTGAAAAAGAATTCAACCTTGCTGCTTTAATTGAAAATGATGCGACAGCAGCCTGTTTCGGCGAGCACTGGCTTGATTTAAGGCGGGAATACAAAAATGTAATTTATATGTTTTCCGGCGTTGGTTGCGGTATAATGATTAATGGAGAGATTTATACGGGCTCCAGCGGTTATGCCGGAGAGGTTGCCGTATATAATTTTAAAGAGCAGGATTTATTCAGTTGCGCCGAGGGCAATGATTGTTTTATTAAACGCTGGGAGCTGGATTTAGGCATCGTAAACGACTTGAAGAAATTACTCGGGCAAAACAAAGAAGCTGCCCAGGATTTTTTTAAATTAACCTCGAGCAGCGTGGAAAACGTGGATTTAAAAAGCGTTTTTATCGCTAACCGTGCAAAAAATCCGCTGGCACAAGCTGCTTTAGAGATGGGCGCAAAACGCCTGGGCATTAAAATTGCATCTTTAGTCAACCTGCTTAATCCCCAGGTAGTAATCATCGGTGGAGGCATGGAAGAGGCAGGGGACGTTTTCTTAAATAAAGTAACTTCTACTGTGAAGGAATGGGCATTCCGCGAGACAACCGAGGGATTAGAGATTGCATATTCGCAATTAAGGGAAAATGCGGTGGCGCTGGGAGCTGCAAGCCTGGTAATGCAGAGAATATTCGCCCGATCATTATAAAGGGGAGGGATGATGGAGCAAAAAGCCAAAATAATTATAATCGCACTTGGCGTATTTCTGGTGGTACTCGTCTTTTTAAACTTCCAAACATTAAGTTCAAAACAGGCCCTTCAGCGTGAAGCCACAAGGTTGAGCGAAGAAAACTCCGCGATTAAAAAAGATTATGACCTGATTAGTAAAGAAGCCAAGCACCTGAAAGAGGAAATGAAATCGCTCAATCAGGAATTAAGCGCAACCAAAAAAGAAAAAGATGAAGTTCAGGCCAGGTATGAAGCCATAGAAAAAGAGAGGCAGGAGTTGGCCGAGCGCCTTAAGACAATAAAATCTAAACCAGAGCCTGTGGCAGAGCCGCTAGCTGGTTTGCCAGGAGATACCTATTGGGCGAGTATCCTAAAAGCAAAAACTAACCTGGAAATGCAATTAGAAAGTATCCGCGCAGAATTAAAGAGCCTGCAATTGAGCAATGAACAATTAGCAAGAGAAAAATCAACCCTGGACTTAGAGATGAATAACCTCAATCTCGAGAAACAGGATTTAAGAAGGCAGTTAGAATATAACCAGAAACAAATAGTTTATAATCAGAAGGCTATAGATAGTGTTACCTTGGAATTGGTGGGAGAGAAAAACGATAAAATGCAGATAAGTGATAATCTTAAGGCGATTAAAAATGAAAATCTCACTTTGAGGAGGCAGCTGAAGAGTTTAAATAACCGAAAAGCAGAACTGGAAAGAAAAATCGATGAATTACAGGGCGAGAATGCCGGGTTTAAGAAAAAATTCGATAATGTGGATATTCTTCTGAAGGATAAAGCGATCCAAATCGAAACCATGAAAAAACAGATGATTACCGGTCAGGCTGCTCCTGAAAAACAAGGGGGAGAGAAGAATTCTGCGGTGGAGCTTGCGCCGATTGTCGTGCGTCCACAACAGGTAGTTATCCCTCAAAACGAAGATGCAACGTCTTTAGGTAAAGTGCTCGCCCTCAATAAAGAAAATAATTTCGTGATTGTGGATTTAGGCGAGGAAGCAGGCGTCAGGATGGGCGATGTATTTAAGATTTACCGGGATAGCGATGCAATTGCCAGCGTCGAGGTTATCCAGGTCCGTCAGTCGATTTCAGCCTGTGATATTAAAGAAGAAACTACTCCTATAAAAGTCGGTGATAGCGTAAAGTAGGCCCGGCTATACTCTCATGACTCGCATCAAAAAAGCCTCTTCCAAGGCTGCTTCTATAGAAGATGTCGCGAAATTGGCCAATGTTTCTATCGCGACAGTTTCGCGCGTCATCAATAAACTTTCCTCTGTAAGAGATAAAAACCGCATTCAAGTCCTGGAAGCAGTAAAAAAACTTAATTTTCAACCTTCGGTTTTTGCCCAGCGCCTGGCCACAGGAAGAAGTAATACTGTAGCCCTGGTAATTCCCCGTTATGAAGGAATGTTTTATTCTTTCTATGTCTTGGAGCTGATCCGCGGTATCGGTACACTCTGCGAGGCATTGAAATTAGATTTATTGCTGCATCTGACAGATACTAGCAGCGTGCTTAATCTAAAAGGCGTGGGCGGGATCATCTTTGCGGACATTATCGGCAACCGTCAACAACTTGATGACGCATTTAGAATCGGCATCCCTTGTGTGGTGATCAACAATCTAGTCGATGATTTAGAAGTGAATTGTATTTCCGTGGATAATACGGTCGGCGCAAAAGAGGCCGTGCAATACCTGGTTAGCCTCGGGCATAAAAAAATCGGCCATATCACAGGAGATTTAATTACACAGGCAGCAGCGCAGCGCCATGAGGGTTATAAGCAGGCCTTGAAGGCAAGCAACATCCCATTGCGCCAGGAATACATTGTTAAAACAGATTATTCCCGGGGGCAGGCGCGGGTGGCTACGGAGAAATTATTAAAGATGCCTGATGCGCCGACAGCAATTTTCGTTGCTTCTGATTCCATGGCCCTGGAAGTAATGGCAGTGGCCAGGGAAATGGGCCGGAATATTCCCCAAGACCTTTCAATTGTAGGTTTTGATGATAATCCCTCGGGGCTTTATGGGCCTGTGGCCCTGACAACTGTCAGGCAGCCTTTAGTGAAAATGGCACAGATGGGCGTAGAAGATTTAACCGTATTGATGAATCAAACGAAAAAAGAAAAAGCAAAAAGAACTGTTCTTCCGACAGAATTGATAATTAGAGAGTCCTGCCGCCCGATCGCTGCGAGTTAGGATAAAATACAATTTATAGTATACCTTTGTTTCTTTTATACAATGGGTAGTATTATTTTTGTTGACAGCAGATTTAAGCAATGTTATAATTTTTTGCAAATCAATTTTAACCCTTCAACTAAACGAGGTGGGAAATGGCGCTAAAATTATCCGATAATGCCCTGAAGGTGCTGGAAAGAAGGTATCTGAAAAAAGATGCCAACGGCCATGTGATTGAAACGCCTGATGAAATGTTCCGCAGGGTTGCCCATGCTATTGCCCAGGCAGATAAGGCCTATGGCAGGACCGAGAAAGAAATCCATGATACAGAAGAGGCATTTTATCAGATCATGACCGCGCTGGAATTTGTCCCCAATTCTCCGTGTCTCATGAATGCCGGGCGCGACCTCGGGCAATTAAGCGCCTGTTTTACCCTGCCGATAGAAGATTCCATGGAATCAATCTTTGAGACATTAAAGGCCACGGCAATGATCCATAAATCCGGCGGCGGAACAGGTTTTTCATTCTCGCGCCTTCGGCCAAAGAACTCCGTTGTAAAAACCACCGGAGGTGTTGCCTCGGGCCCGGTTTCATTTATGAAGGTTTATGATTCGGCAACTGAAGCAGTAAAGCAGGGAGGGACCCGCCGCGGCGCAAATATGGGGATCCTGCGCGTTGACCATCCGGATGTCCTCGAATTCATTTCCTGTAAAGAAGATAATAAGCAAATTAATAATTTCAATATTTCCGTTGCTATCACCGACGAGTTCATGGAGAAATTAAAGAGAGGCGAGGAATATGATTTAATCGAGCCTCACTCGCGCCAGGTAGTAAAACGTCTTCATACAAAAGAAGTATTTGATTTAATTATCAAACAGGCGCATAAAAACGGGGAGCCCGGAGTGATCTTTATCGACCGGATCAATCAACATAACCCCACGCCTAAACTAGGCAGAATGGAAAGCACTAACCCTTGCGGAGAGCAACCGCTTTTGCCTTATGAAAGCTGTGACCTGGGTTCAATAAACCTGGATCGGCTCTGGAAAAAAACCAGCGATGGAAAATGCGAGGTTGATTGGGAAAAGCTTAGAGAGATAACGCATCTAGCGGTGCATTTTCTGGATAATATTATTGATGCCAATAAGTTTCCCCTGCCGCAAATCGAGAAAGCAACCCGCACAACCCGTAAAATCGGTTTAGGCGTGATGGGCTGGGCAAGTTTATTGATCAGATTGGAAATTCCTTATAATTCCGAAGAGGCAGTGGCCCTGGCAGAGAAGGTGATGTCCTTTATTTTAGATGAAGCAACCAAAAAATCACAGAAGATGGCTAATCAGCGCGGAGTTTTTCCTGCTTTTCCGGGCAGCATTTACGATAAAAGAGACGGAGGCTTGCGCCTGCGTAATGCCACTCTGACTACAATTGCGCCTACTGGTACAATCAGTATCATCGCCGGGCCATGCTCTTCCGGTGTTGAACCGCTTTTTGCCATTTCTTATTATCGCAATGTCATGGACAATGATAAGTTAGTGGAAGTAGAACCTTTATTTGAAGAGATTGCCAGGGAAAGAGGCTTTTATAGCCGGCAGCTAATGGAAAAAATTGCCGAAAGCGCCTCGCTTAAAGATGTTGAAGGAATTCCTGCGGATGTGAAAAAAATATTTGTCACTTCGCATGATATTTCTCCTGAATGGCACGTAAAGATGCAGGCGGCATTCCAGAAATATGTGCATAATGCCACTTCAAAGACAATTAATTTTCCGCATGAGGCGAGCCTGGAAGATGTACGAAAGGCATATGTATTGGCATATGACCTTAATTGTAAGGGCCTGACTATTTATCGCGACAAGAGCCGCGAGGAGCAGGTTTTAAATGTTGGGCGCAAAGATACAAAGCCGGAACAGCAAAAGATCGTCGAGAGCAATAAGATCAGCCCTCGGCCGCGCCCGGAAGTGATTACCGGGACCACGACTAAAGTGGCCACGGGTTGCGGTAATTTATATGTAACCATAAACGTCGACCAGGAAAATAGGCCCTTTGAATTATTCACCCAGATGGGAAAGGCCGGCGGTTGCGCAGGTTCGCAGCTGGAGGCAATCGGGAGGCTTGTTTCTTTGGGTTTTCGTTCGGGAGTGGAAGTAAAATCTATTATTGAGCAGCTGCGTAATATCCGTTGCCCCAGCCCCTCATGGGAAAAAGGGCAACGCATTTTTTCTTGCGCTGATGCCATTGCCCGTGTAATCGAAAAAAGGTTGGTAAATAATAGTATTGATGAGGTTGCAGTTGAGATAGCCAATGTGGCAATGAAGCATTCGCATAATGATGAACCGGTTGCTTCCTCGCACGGAGACGGAGATGTTGTGGGAGTTTGTCCTGACTGTGGAGGATCGCTGCGCCATGAAGAAGGATGCGTGAAATGCCATTGCGGTTATTCTAAGTGTTAAAATAGCTTATTCATAAATAACGAAATCCCTGCCTGCTTACACCAGGCAGGGATTTTTTAGGATACGATGAAAAAAATATTATATATCGTTTTAGATGGCCTGGGAGATTCGCCGCTTAAGGAGTTAAATAATAAAACTCCTCTTGAAGCAGCGCGCACCCCGAATCTAGACCGTTTGAGCCAAAAAGGAAAAACCGGTATTGTCTATCCTGTTGCCAAAGATATTGCGCCTGAATCCGACATTGCGGTGATCAGCCTTTTAGGTTATGACGCAGGAGAATATTACACCGGCCGCGGGCCGTTAGAAAGTTTTGCCGCAGGAATAATGGTGAATGATGGCGACGTGGCCTTTCGGGTAAATTTTGCCACAGTGGATGACGGCGCAAAAGTGATTATTGACCGCCGTGTAGAAAGAGACCTTACTACCGAAGAGGCAAATAATCTCGCCCGGGAAATTAATGCTAAAGTTTCTTTGACCAATGCCACATTTGAATTTAAAAATACCGTTGGCCACCGGGGGGTTTTAGTGATCAGGGGGATGCATAATAAATTATCCGGCTGGATTACCAATACCGATCCGGCTTATTCAAAGGAAGGATTTTTCGGGGTAGCAGTAGAAAAATTCGAGAACATAGTAGCAGAATCCCGCCCCATGCCAGGGCATGAAGATGCTTTAGAGGCAAAGATGGCCAGCGATGCGTTAAATGAATTTACCGCCAAGTCTAATAAAGTTTTGATTGAGTCCGCAACAAATAAAAAGAGGATTTCCGAGGGAAAATTACCGGCGAATATTATTTTGTCGCGTGACGCTGGCGATCACCTGCCCAAATTCCCCCAAATTAATTCACTCTATAATTTAAAATTCGGCTGTTTTGTAGAAATGCCGGTTGAGCGGGGAATCGCGCTATTAACCGGGATGGAAATTATTGAGGTTCCTTCTGCATCAGGGCATTTGGATGTAGATTATCCGGTTTGGGCAAAGGTTGCTTTGGACGCTTTAAAAAAATACGACGGGATTTATGTGCACATCAAGGGCCCGGATGAACCGGCACATGACGGCGATTTTACAAAGAAGAAGGAAGTTATCGAGGCAATTGACAAATTCTTTTTTACCAGCCTTTTATCAGAACTCGATATTGAGAATACGGTGATTGCAGTCACTGCCGACCATTCGACTTCCTGTGAAATAAAGGCGCACACTGCTAATCCCGTGCCGTTGTTAGTTTCAGGCAGCGGGATTAAGCCGGACGGGACATTAAGCTTTTCAGAAAGAACGGCAAAACTGGGTTCACTCGGTGAAATCCCCGGCTCTAAGATTTTACCCCTCCTTGTAAAATTAGCGCAAGACGCTTAAACTAAAATGTCTAATTATGATGTAATTATAATCGGCGCCGGCCATGCCGGCATTGAGGCAGCACTTGCTGCAGCAAGGCTGGGTTGTAAAACTTTAGTGATTACGCTGAAAATTGATACTATTGGCGCAATGAGCTGTAACCCGGCAATCGGCGGAGTGGGTAAGGGCCAATTAGTTAAAGAAATCGATTGTCTGGGAGGAGAAATGGCGCGGGCTGCTGACGCCTGTGGTATCCAATTCAGGATATTAAATGCCTCTAAGGGCCCTGCTGTGCAGTCATCGCGCGCGCAGATAGACAAGTATCTTTATGCCAGCTACATGCAGGAAGTATTTAATAAGCAGAAAAATCTTACTCTCAAAGAGGCAGAGGTAAAAAGATTAATTGTTGAGAATAATATTGTTAAGGGTGTGGTCCTTGAGCAAGGCGAAGAAATATATTCCGGCAGCGTAGTTATCTGCCCCGGGACATTCCTCGACGGCCTGATCCATATGGGATTAAAGCATTTTTCCGGAGGCAGGATTAACGAGCAGGCAGCTGTGGGCCTGCCTACGCATCTGCGGGAATTAGGTTTTAATATTTTGCGCTTTAAAACCGGAACCTGTCCGCGTCTTGAAAGGGGCACGATTGATTTTTCAAAGCTGATCGTGCAAGAGGGGGATGTCCTTCCTAAGCCGTTTTCTTTTTTTACGCAGGAATTATCCCAGAGGCAGGTTTCCTGCCATATTACCTATACTAATATTGGCACACACAAGATTATCCGCGATAATTTAGATCAGTCACCGCTATATGCGGGGATTATTAAGGCCACGGGAGTGCGCTATTGCCCTTCGATTGAAGATAAAATCGTCAAGTTTGCGGATAAATCCCGGCACCAGGTATTTCTCGAGCCAGAGGGCCTGAGTACCAATGAAATTTATCCTAATGGCTTATCGACGAGTTTGCCAGAAGAAGTACAGTTAAAAATTTTACATTCTATCGAAGGCTTGGAAGAGGCAAAGGTAATGCGTTTTGGTTATGGCATTGAACACGATGTAATCGAACCGACACAGCTTTACCCGACATTGGAAACAAAATTAATCGAGAATTTATATTTAGCTGGGCAAATTAACGGCACTACAGGTTATGAAGAGGCAGCAGCCCAGGGCCTGATAGCTGGAATTAATGCGGGATTATCTATTCAGAAGAAGGCGCCTTTAGTTCTCGACCGTTCCAGTAGTTATATTGGCGTATTAATCGATGATTTGACAACCAAAGGTACACAAGAACCATATCGCATGTTTACTTCGCGCCTGGAATACAGGTTGTTGATTAGGGAAGATAATGCGGATTTGCGCCTCGGGCCTATTGGATTCGATATCGGCTTGTTAGATAAAGACAAATACCTGTGGATTAAGGAAAAGCAGGAAGAGATAAAAAAAGGTATGCAGGTTTTACGCGAGAGCCGGATTAAACCCACTGAAGAAGTAAATAACGCTTTGGCGCTTCTTGGAACCTCGGGGATAAAAAAATCATCAACAATTGAAGAGCTTTTAAAGCGGCCGCAGATAAATCTCGCAGGCCTAAAAACTATACCTGGGATCAAGTTAGATTTTTCCGAATCTGCTATGCAACAGATAGAAATTGAGGTAAAATATTCTGGTTTTATCGCAAGGCAATTAAAAGAAGTCGAAAGATTTAAAAACTTAGAAAAAATCCGCTTGCCGGATAATTTAAAATATAGCCTGATCCCCGGCATATCCCGGGAAATTGGGGAGAAATTAAACAAATTTCGGCCGATTAATCTTGGCCAGGCATCGCGGATCTCCGGGATGACCCCGGCGGCAATTTCGATATTGATGGTATATTTAAGGAAAGTAAATGCGAGTTCAGGATAAAAATTATTCTCAAGTCAAGAAAATAGCTCTTAGCTTAGGGGCGGATTTGTTTGGCGTTGCAAGCATTGACGAAATAAAAAACGAATTTGAAATTTCTCCTAAGCTGCGGGAAAAAATTGACAAGGCAGTTTGCCTGGGGGTGAGGCTCTCTCAAGGGTTATTGGAAGAAGTTGAGGCATCTCCTACGCGGCTTTATTTTCATCATTACCGCGCGCTCAATAATTTTCTCGATCAATTGGCGCTAAGGCTCAGCCACGATATGCAAAAAAAAGGTTTTCTTGCTATTCCTATACCTGCTTCGCAAATCGTAGATTGGCAAAAACAAACAGCGCACCTTTCGCACAAAAAAATTGGCAGCCTGGCCGGCTTAGGTTGGATTGGAAGAAATAACCTCCTGGTGAATAAAAATCTCGGCAGCCAATTTAGGCTGGTGACTATTCTTACTAATATGCCGCTTAAAATCGACAAACCGTCTAAAGATAGCTGTGGCAGTTGTTATCTCTGCCTGAAGTTTTGCCCTGCAGGGGCGATTAAAGAAGAGAGCGTGAATTTTGACCACATTAAATGCTTTGAGAAATTAAAGGAATTTCAGAAACAGAGATTAGTCGATCAGTTTATCTGCGGCGTGTGCGTGAATATCTGCCGGCCGAAAACAAAAAAATAATTTGAGGTAAAACTAAAGATGCACTTTTTACAACAGGATATCAGCCAGATTATTATGGATTTAAAAGACATGGGAGTATTCATTGCCATGTTTTTAGAATCAAGTATCGTGCCTATCCCTTCGGAGGTTGTAGTGATCGGCGCAGGCGCCATAGGCATATCATTAGTTTCTGTAGTAATCTTCGGCTCTTTGGGTTCTACCTGCGGGGCGATGGTAGGTTATCTCTTGGGCAGATTCGGGGCAAAGCCCGCAATCTTAAAATTCGGGAAATTTATTTTCATCAAGCCGCATCATCTTGATAAGGCAGAGGCCTTTTCCAAGAAATACGGGGCATTAAGCGTTTTTATCGGCAGGCTTGTGCCGATTGTGCCTTTTAAGGTCTTTTCCATTGCCGCCGGAATCACGAAACTTCCCTTTTTACCCTTTATAATATTTACCTTAATTGGTGTAATCCCGAGGATTTTTCTTCTGGCTTTATTCGGGCAGGCAATTGTGAAGTATACAAGGCCCTGTTTATTAATTGTTGGCTTTATTGTATTATTGTTTGTGGCCTGGCAGTTGACAAAAAAGCTGCAAAGCAGCAGCCGGAAAAAACGCACTTGACAAGCAACCCTGTTATGGTATTGTATTTGAGTCATGGACGGCTCACTTTAGAAATAAAGTGAGTCTTTTTCATTAGTGGCAAGAGAGGAGATTTAGAATGACACTCTGGCAAATGGTAAAAACAGGCGGCATTACCATGTTTATCCTGATCTTATGCTCTATTATATCAGTGGCGATTATAATCGAACGGATGATTTATTATAGGAGAAGGTCGAGGGTAACGAGAAAAGAATTTATGGCAGGGATTAAAAAAGAACTGGAAAAGGGAAACATCGAAAAAGCGCAGGAAATCTGCAAACAGACCGATACGCCGTTTTCTAACGTAGTTTATTCGGGTTTAAGTTTCTACGGCCATGATGAAAAAGAAATCTCCAATAACATGAACCGGGAAATCGTTGTCGAGACGACAATATTGGAAAAATTTACCTCGATTGTCGGGACGATCGGGAGTGTCGCGGTTTATATCGGGCTTTTTGGTACGGTCATCGGGATCATCAGGGCCTTTCATGATATTTCTATGGCAGGGACCGGAGGAATAAGCATAGTCATCCGGGGAATTTCCGAGGCCCTGGCCTGCACTGCTGCCGGGCTTTGCGTTGCAGTACCTGCAGTCATCGCCTATAATTATTTTATAAAAAGAATAGACAGCTTCATTAATGATATGGAACTATGTGCTTCTGAAACAATAGACTTGTTAATCTCCAAAAGAAAATGAACCTAAGGGATAGGAAGCAGAAGTTAATTGCCGAAATTAACATTACGCCGTTTACAGACGTAATTTTAGTCTTATTGATAATTTTTATGATTACAACTCCGTTAATGCTTCAATCCGGGTTAAAGGTAAACCTCCCCAAGGCCAAAAGCGCACAGCAAATAAAAAATGCAAAGGCGCAGGTGAGTGTAACCATCACCAACGAAGGCCTGATTTACCTGGATGAAAAAATGGCGACTAAAAAAGAATTGAAAGAGCAGATTTCCGGGATGCACCGCGATAACCCGGAACTGGAAGTAGTATTGTTATCGGATAAAATGGTCAGGTTCAAGGATATCGTCAGTGTCCTGGATATCCTGAATGATTTAGGTATAAATAAACTTAATATCTCTGCAAAGACAGAAGACTAAGTAAAGAAAGGGGAAGCTGGAATGTTTGGTTCACTGAATGCAACGTTGTTTGAGGTGGTTTCTATTTGGAGTGTACTTTTTATCGCACTCATGGGGTTGGGTTATGCCTTTATGTTAAAGACGCAAATTATGAAATATGATAAAGGTACGCCGCAAATGCAAGAAGTCTGGGGAGCAATACGCACAGGTGCGGATGCCTATCTTGGCCGCCAATTAAAAAGTATTCTTCCTTTAATTTTAATTTTAACCGGAGTTTTATTTTTCTCGGTTTATATCATTCCTCCTACAGAAGAGGCATTGATGCGTTTTAAGAATTTTAGCCCTGATACAGTCCGGCTCATCGTCGGTATCGGCCGCGCTGCGGCATTTGTCATGGGCGCTTTCTTTTCGCTTACCGTCGGGCAATTTGGTATGCGTATGGCAGTGCAGGGAAACGTGCGCGTGGCATCTGCTTCGCGCAGGAGTTTTGCCGAGGCATTAAAGATTGCTTATCGTACCGGGACTATTACCGGTATGCTTACCGATGGCTTGGGTTTATTGGGCGGGACGATTATTTTCATTATTTTTGGTATTGCCTCACCTGATGTGCTTTTAGGTTTTGGTTTTGGCGGTACTCTTCTGGCATTATTTATGCGCGTGGGCGGCGGAATTTACACTAAGGCAGCAGATGTCGGAGCTGACTTGGTAGGGAAGGTGGAAAGAAATATTCCCGAGGATGATCCAAGAAACGCGGCAGTAATTGCAGACCTTGTGGGTGATAATGTCGGCGATTGTGCTGGTATGGCAGCGGATATTTTTGAGTCATATGAAGTAACGATTGTCTCCGGATTGATTTTAGGGCTTGCGCTTGTCACATTGACCCACGAGATAAAATGGATCATCTTTCCCTTGCTTGTGCGCGGTATTGGTGTACTTTCTTCAATTATCGGTACGTATCTGGTCAAAGGTAAAAAAGAAGGCGAGTCTCAAGATGCCTTCTCAAGCATTAACCGCGGGTTTTATTCTTCAGCTGCAATCTCCATGGTGGCATTTTTATTTTTAGCACATTATTATATGCATGAATGGAGGGCCTTCTTTTCAGTAGGTGTAGGTATTTTGCTCGCAATTATAATCGATGAGATTACCAAATACTTTACGCATACGCATCATGCACCGGTGAAAGAAATTGCCGGCTCATCAAAGACAGGTGCTGCAACTTTGATTTTGCGCGGGCTTTCCATTGGTTTTGAATCTTCTGCTTGGCAATTTATTGTGATTGCTCTAACTATTCTATCGGCAGTCCTTATTTATTGGGGGCAACCTGTAATTTTTGTGCTTTATGGTGTTGCTATGACCGGTATTGGTATGCTTACTTTAACCGGTAACAACGTGGCCATGGATTCTTTTGGCCCAATAGCAGATAATGCTAACGGCATCGGAGAAATGGCGCACCTGGAACCAAAGGCGCGTCAGATTATGGCGGATTTGGATGCAGTAGGCAATACTACCAAGGCAATTACCAAGGGCGTGGCAATCGGTTCAGCAGTGATTGCCGCAGTTTCTTTATTTGGGTCATTTATTACAGATGTTACCAAGGTTCAGGCACAGCTTGGCATTGTCGAAAACTTAAGGCTGCTTGCTACGGGTATCCGCGTATCAGAGCCGATTGTTTTCATCGGCCTGCTTATCGGAGCGGCACTGCCTTGTTTGTTTTCCGCATTGATGATTAATTCTGTGACCCGGGCTGCTTCTTTAATCGTAGAAGAAGTGCGCAGGCAATTCCATATTCCGGGATTAATGGAAGGCAAGGTTAAACCTGACTACAAAAAAGCCGTAGATATCTGCACGATTGCCGCGCAAAAAGAATTAATCGGCTTGGCTTTAATCGCAGTAGTCAGCCCGATTCTAATCGGCATGGTTTTAAGAGTAGAGGCATTAGGCGGATTCTTAGCAGGCGTCATCCTTTCCGGCCAACTATTAGCAGTATTTATGGCCACTGCAGGCGGTGCCTGGGATAATGCCAAAAAGACCATTGAAGACGGATTATACGGGGGGAAAGGTTCAGAAGCTCACAAGGCCTCGGTCGTTGGCGATACAGTCGGCGACCCTTTAAAAGATACATCTGGCCCGGCATTAAACCCGATGATTAAAGTAATTAATTTAGTTTCCTTGTTAGCAGCTCCGGTGATTATTAATTTCCGTATCACTGATCCGGGTGTAATTGTGGCGATTTCAATTTGCACCTTATTGATCTTTGGTGCGATAATTTATTCAAAGCACGGCGCCCTAAGTTTTAAAAACAAAAGGGTGGAAGCAGGGCTTTAATAACTGTTTTTTTAGTTACCAAGCTAGTAATTGTTTTACTTGTATAAATAACACGCTTAATTTCTCTCGGGTTTTTTAAAGGGCCTGAAAGAATAGCGGGGGAACCAGGATTGATCTAGATGATCTTGGGGCGAATATCTGAAAGTATTCAGATTAGGGTTACTCGACCCGAGCCCGACAGCTAACCTCGTCAGCATATATTGAGGGAACACACCAGAGAATGCGTTCTCTGGTGTTTGTTTTATAAGGAGCAATAAATATGAAGATTTTTGATTTAATCTCAAAAGAATCTCTGGCAATCAATTTAAAATCTCGTTCCAGTGAGAGCGTAATCTCGGAGATCGTAGATTATCTCTACAAGAGCCATAAAATTGCAGATAAAAGGCAGGTGTTGGATGCGCTGCTTAAAAGAGAAAGCTTTGGCACGACCGGCGTGGGAGATGGAGTGGCTATTCCTCATGCCAGAATCGCTAATTTAAAAGAGGCGGTGCTTTTTGTCGGCATTGCCAAGCGCGGGATAGATTTTTCTTCTTTGGACAATAAACCGGTTCAGCTGATTATGCTTTTTTTAACCCCGCTCCTGGAAAGCGAACTGCATTTAAAAATCCTCTCCAAAGTTGCAACTATCCTAAACGACAAAGTACTTACTAGGCAACTTATTCAAAGTTCAACTGGCGACGAACTTTATCATCTTTTAAAGAGAGCAGAGATAGGTAAAGAAAATTTCCAGGCCTTGAGTAAAGAAGATATTTATCTGGAACTTGCCAGCAGCGACAACGGTATAAGTAAAATTTCAGCCGAGAAGCGCCTGGAGGTATATGGCCGGAATAAATTAAAATCCATCAGAAAAACTCCGCTTGCCTTGAGATTCCTCTCCTACTTTACTGATCTTTTGGCAATCTTGATGTGGATTGGCGCAGGGCTTTCTTTTTGGGCCCAGATGCCGGAGGCGGGTTGGGCCTGTATTGTAGTAATTGTTGTGAACGCCATTTTTAGTTTCTGGCAGGAATTTAAGGCAGAGAAGGCAATTGAGGCATTAAAAAAATTGATTCCTTCTTATGCCCGCGTAAGGCGCGAAAGCCAAGAAATCAAAATTCCCACTAGCGAGATTGTGCCGGGGGATATTATATTAATCGAGGAAGGGGACAATATTCCCGCTGATGCCAGGTTGATTGAGGCCGAGGAACTGCGGGTAAATAACAGCGCATTTTCCGGTGAATCAAAGCTTTCGCATAAAATGTCAGAGGGTTTTCACAACGGACGAGGTTTCTTGTGGTTAGAAATGCCCAATCTCATCTTTGCCGGAACGAGTGTGGCATCGGGAATGGGCAAGGCTGTAGTAATTGCCACTGGCATGAGCACGGAAATCGGTAAGATTGCCTATCTAACCCAGACAGTAAAAGAAGAATTAAGCCCGCTGCAACTGGAAGTGAACCGCGTGAGTAAACTGATCGCCTTGATCTCAGTGATTATGGGCTTTGTTTTCTTCTTTGTCGGATTAACCTTCACCAAAATGACTTTGCTTGCCTCGGTAATGTTTGCCATCGGGATTATTTTGGCTAACGTGCCCCAGGGCCTGATGCCAACTCTCACCTTAGCGCTTTCCATGGCAGTCTTACGCATGGCGAAGAAACACGCTTTAATCAAAAAACTTTCTTCAGTAGAAACTCTTGGTTGTACAAGTGTGATCTGCACGGATAAAACCGGCACACTTACAACCAATGAGATGAGCGTAAAAAAGATTTGGATCAATGGAAAGATCATCGAAGTAAGCGGCGCAGGGTATGAGCCAAAGGGCGCATTTAATTTTGCAGGTAAGCTTAGTTCCCCAGATACATTTAAAGATGATGGCCTGGAATTATTGATGCGCAGCGCAAGTTTGTGTAACACCGCCAAACTTACTAAGCCTTCTCAAGAACAGAAATATTGGGGGATTATTGGCGACCCGACAGAAGGAGCGCTTTTGACACTAGCTTTAAAAGCCGGGCTCGATTACGAGAAAGAACGTCAGAACGCAACCCTAGAAAAACGTTTTCCTTTTGAATCGATCCGCAAGAGAATGAGCAGTATAAATAGGCTTCCCGACGGAAATTTATGCGCTTTTGTCAAAGGCGCGCCAAAAGAACTTTTGGAAATTTCCACGAAAATTATTCTTGGTAAGGATATCATCGACTTAACTCCGGAAAAGAAACTGGAAATTATTGCCGAAATAGATAATTTTGCCAGGGAAGGCTTGAGAATCTTAGGTTTTGCCTATCGAAACATCGGGACAGATGAGATGGCTAATACATCAGCACAAAGTATAGAGAAAGATTTAGTTTTTATCGGAGTTACGGCAATGTATGACCCGCCGCGGCCAGAAGTAAAAGATGCAGTTGCTCTTTGCAAAAAGGCAGGTATTCGCGTAGTAATGATTACAGGCGATTATCAGATCACTGCATTATCTATTGCCAGGCAAGTGGGAATTGTTTCTACGGATGATCCTGAAGTGATTGCCGGGACGGATTTTAATAATTTAAGCGATGCACAATTAAAGGATAAGCTCGCTAGAAAAGAAGTTGTTTTTGCCAGGGTCAATCCCGAGCATAAATTGCGCGTGGTGAATATCTTTAAGGCATTAGGTAATATTGTGGCAGTTACCGGTGATGGAGTAAATGATGCCCCGGCGTTAAAGAGGGCAGATATTGGCGTGGCAATGGGCCTGCGCGGGACAGATGTGGCTAAAGAAGCAGCAGAGATGGTCTTAGTGGATGATAATTTTGCCAGTATTGTCGCGGCAATTGAAGAAGGCCGCGCGGTATTTGAGAACATCAAAAAATTCATTACCTATATATTTGCCCATTTGGTGCCTGAAGCTATTCCTTTTATTTTCTATGTCATTTTTAAGATTCCTGTTCCGATTACCGTAATGCAGATTTTGGCTATTGATTTAGGTACAGAAACCCTTCCTGCCTTGGCATTGGGCATAGAAAAACCTGAACCAGGGATTATGGAACTTCCTCCGCGGCCAAAGAAAAAAGGCGTAATTGACAAAATCGTACTTTTTCGCGGCTATATTTTTCTTGGTTTACTCGACGCTGCTGCAGTGATCAGTGTTTATTATTTTGTGCTTCTTCAGGGCGGCTGGAGGCCAGGCATGCAGCTTGAACCTAATGACGCAACCTTCAGCAACCCGCTGCATTTAAAAGCCATGACCACGGTTTTTGTGGGAGTTGTCGTGATGCAGATCGCCAATGTCTTTGCCTGCCGCAGTGAAAAATACTCTACGTTTAAAATCGGTTTTTTTAATAATAAACTGATCCTTTGGGGGATTGTCTTCGAATTGATTTTCACCTGTCTGCTCATCTACCTGCCGTTTTTCCAGAAGATTTTCAATACCATTGGACTGGGATGGCAGGAGTGGGGGATATTATGCGTATTTATGGTCGTAATATTCTTCCTGGAAGAATTAAGAAAAAAAATGGCTTCCAAGGTTGACAAGCAGGGAAAATATGTTAAAATACTTGCCTAAATTACCCGCAGGTTAAGACAGGGTCAGTCTCCTGCCTTATTCATCAGCAACTACTTTTAGCCAGTTAATCATGAATAACGAATTTTTACTGCTAGCGTGTATTTTTGTCCCTAATCTCGGGGCATTTTTATTGCCTTTGTTAGGCAAGGTTTCTCCACGCCTAAGAAATGCTGCGGCATTGCTTTTTGCCTTAGTACCGCTGGTTTTTTCTGCGCTCCTGGCAATTTCTGTGTTAGGCGGGAACGACGTAACTGTAAGCAAGGCATTGCCTTTAGGATTCAATTTTGTCTTTACTGCAGATGGCCTGGCAGTATTTATGGCCATTGTTTCTTCCTTTATCAGCGCGATCATCATCCTGTATTCCTTCGGATACATCAGCCACTATGAGCATCAAGATGAATATTATCTCATGGTGGTTTTATTTTTGGGTGCGATGCTTGGCCTGGTCTATGCCGCCAACCTGATTTTCTTATTCCTATTCTGGGAGATCACGGCAATTGTCAGCTGGCGCTTGATCGGTTTCTTTAGAGAAAAAAACCATGTCTTAAAAGCAGATAAATCATTCCTGGTTACGGTTTTCGGCGCCTTGGTGATGCTTGTGGGTTTTGTGATCCTTTGGCAGCAATACGGGTCATTTGACTTTTCTGTAATGAAGGGAGGCTTTAAAACCAATCCTGTTTCTAACCTGGCAATTTTTTTAATTCTTTTCGGTATTCTTTCCAAATCCGCGACTTTGCCGTTTCATACGTGGCTACCTGATGCTGGTGTGGCGCCTTCGCCTGTGACTGCATTGCTGCACGCTGCAGTGCTGGTGAAAATCGGCGTTTATGTTTTTGCCCGGCTTTTTATCGCAACTTTTCCCATAGAGGCCTTTTGGCAGACCGCAGTGCCGATTATCGCTGGAGTGAGTGCACTTGTTTCCGCAGGAGCAGCATTGTTAGAGACTGACCTGAAAAGGATTATTGCTTACTCAACAATCAGCCAGATCGGCTTTATTTTCTTAGGCTTAAGCACGGGGAATATCATTGGCGTTGCCGGCGGCTTATTATTTATCCTTATGCATGGCCTGGCAAAAGCAGGTTTGTTCCTGGTTGCAGGTATTGTTGAGCAGAATACCAAAACCAAAGATATTACAAAGCTTGGTGGCCTGATTACAACTATGCCGGTGACGGCAATGGCATTTTTATTTTGCGCATTTTCCGTGATGGGTATTCCGCCATTTGGCGGTTTCTTTAGCAAATACATGGTCTTTGCCGGAAGTTTAGAAACCGGACACTTGATGATCACGCTGATATTTTTATTGGGTGCTGTGTTGACCATCCTTTATTTATTCAGGGTCTTCAATTTAGTCTTTTTAGGAGAAGCAAAAACCCTTCCTGTAAAAGAAGGAACGCCCGTCATGGTATTTTGTGTGGCAGCGCTTGGTATTATTTCCTTACTTGCAGGAATTTTTATTCAATATCCTAATGAGATGGTGCAAATAATTACTCGGACAATGCTCGTAGGTGCAAAATGACGCAAAACACACTAATATTACCAATTATCTTACCTGTTGTTGCCGGAATACTGGTATTAATAATAGGTAAGAGGCTTACCTGGTTTAAAGAGGCCCTGACGCTTCTTACTACTGCCGCCTGCCTTTTTATTACAATAAAACTTTTTAATACCAATATGGTTTATCATTCTCCCTGGGCAGGTTTTGGCATGGATTTTTCGCTCAGGCTCTATAATTTCAGCGCCTTTATTATTTTGGCAATTTCTTTCTTCGCTTTTTTGATTTCTTTATATTCTGCTAACTTTATGCGCCAGAAATCCAGCGCCGTGCAATTTTACGCCTATTTTCTCATCTGCGTGGGATTTGCTCATGGAGCTGTGCTTTCCGATAATCTGCTTTTGTTGCTTTTTTTCTGGGAAGGGCTGCTTTTGAGTTTATTTGGCCTGATCGCCATCGGGGGCAAGGGTTCATTTAAAACCGCAATCAAGGCCTTTATTATCGTGGGAATTTCTGACCTGTGTATGATGATCGGTATTGCCCTGACTGCATACCTTGCCGGTACCTTGACAATCTCTCAAATAAGTCTATCGGTTAATGCACCACTGGCAGGTTTGGCCTTTATATTTTTGATGATCGGCGCGATTTCCAAGGGCGGCTCCATGCCGTTTCACAGCTGGATTCCGGATGCAGCTAATGATGCGCCGCTTCCTTTCATGGCCTTTGTCCCGGCTTCTTTAGAAAAACTTTTGGGGATTTATTTCCTTACCAGGATTTCTCTCGATATGTTTAAGCTGCAGGCAAATTCCTGGATCAGCACGCTTTTAATGGTAGTCGGTGGAATTACAATTATTCTCGCAGTAATGATGGCCTTAATTCAAAAGGAATATAAAAGATTGCTTTCCTATCATGCCATCAGCCAGGTAGGATACATGATTTTAGGTATTGGCACCTGCCTTCCCGTAGGAATCGTCGGTGGATTGTTCCATATGATCAACAATGCTTTATACAAAAGTTGCCTTTTCCTTACCGGTGGGTCAGTGGAGAAACAATGCGGCACAACCAAATTGGAAAGGCTTGGGGGGCTGTGGCGCAAGATGCCGATAACTTTTATTTGTTTTCTCGTTACCGCTGCTTCGATTTCCGGGATGCCGCCATTTAACGGATTTTTCTCCAAAGAATTAATTTATGATGCGGCATTAGAGAGAGGGATGATCTTTTATCTCGCTGCGATCATCGGCTCGTTTCTTACCGCAGCCTCATTTTTAAAACTCGGGGCAAGCGCGTTTACAGGAAAACTGCAGGATGAAAATAAAAACGTCAAAGAAGTAAAATGGCCGATGTTGGTCCCGATGATTGTGATTGCGGCAATCTGTATTTTCTTTGGCCTAAGAAACGACATTGCGATTTTAAAATTTATCCAGCCCGTAATTGGGGCAGAGGCAGGCGAGCACCATTTTTACGGATGGCCCGAGAACTCAATGCTTGTAGTTATTACAGTTCTGGTATTAATTGCCGCATTCCTACATCATATATTTAACGCAAAGAAAATGGGCGGGGCTTTGCATGCCGCAGACCATATCCGTCATGCGCCGGTTTTATCAGGCATCTTTGATAAAGCAGAGAGGAAAGTCCTTGATCCCTATGAGATCGGCTGGAAGATTGTTACTCCATTAGCAAATATCTTACATTGGTTTGACCGCAGGATAGATTGGGTTTACGACAATTTTAGTGTCGGAGTAGGAAACATCATTTCTTTTGGTATCAGGCGAGCCCACAACGGAAATTATGCCACCTATATTATCTGGTCAGTCCTTGGTTCTCTTTTAGCAATTCTATTTATGAGGAAATAAATGTTCTATCTTTTAATTTTATTACCATTTTGTTGTTTGGTTTTATTGAATTTACCGCCGAAGCGCATCGTAGAGAAACCCGCTTTCTTAAGGCTGGGATTTTCCGCAGCGATTCTTTTAGCGCTTTTGCAATTATTCTTGGTCATCAGGCAGCCGGTGATGTTTTGGTCGATGGAAAAAGATACCTTGGCGCATTTATTCACCTTTGGCTTAGGCGCGGATGCTTTAACCTCGGTGATGTTTATTTCTATTGCTATCGTATTCTTTGTTTCGGTAATCGTCGGATGGAATACGCTTTCCAAGATACAGGAAAAATTCTACTTTGTTAATTTATTATTAATTTCGCTGATCGGAATGAATGCCACGTGCCTTGCCAGTGACATTTTTTCTCTCTATATCTTTATCGAAATTACTGCACTTTCATCATATATTATGATTGCCATGCAGAGGAACATCCTTTCCTTGGAAGGCGCCTTTAAATATATGATTTTATCAGTGATTGCTACAGTGCTCATGCTTACTTCTATTGGCTTAATTATGCTACTTTGCGGCAGCACAAATTTTGCTACTGTTGCAAGTGTCTTAAAGATTTCTTCGGCAAGTTATTTTGTAAAATTAGCAGTGGGTTTATTCGTTTGCGGGTTATTCATCAAATCCGGATTAGTCCCGTTTCATGGCTGGCTGCCGGATGCTTATTCAGCAGCACCGTCTGCAGCATCTGTGTTCCTTGCCGGCATAGTGACTAAGGCCACCGGCGTTTATGTCTTGATCAGGTTGGTTGTTTCGGTATTCGGATTTAATTTGCCTCTGCAAAATACAATTATGTTTGTCGGCGCTCTTTCAATTGTTGTCGGCGCATTTGCTGCTTTAACCCAAAGCGATTTTAAACGCATGCTGGCTTATTCCAGCATTAGCCAGGTGGGCTATATTATTCTGGCTTTAGGCTGCGGCACAAAACTCGCTTTAGTAGGTGCAGTATTCCATTTATTTAACCATGCGATTTTTAAAACCCTATTATTTACCAATGCCGCATCTGTTGAGCAGCGCTTGGGCAGCGTAAATATGGATGATATGAATTGCCTGGGTGCGAAGATGCCGGTGACGAGCAGCACGTCTGTAATTGCCATGCTTTCTACAGCAGGCATTCCGCCGCTTTCCGGTTTCTGGAGCAAATTAATTATCATTATGGCGCTCTGGAATGCACAGAGATATGGTTTTGCCCTTGTTGCGGTGTTAGCGAGCGTAGTTACCCTGGCATATTTTCTCTCTATGCAGAGGCGGGTGTTTTTTGGAAATCCGGGCTTAAAGGTTCAAAATATAAAAGAGGTAGGTTTTGGCCTTACTTTTGTGCAGGTAATGTTGGCAGTGATTATTATTGCCGTAGGGGTATTTTTCCCTGTTATCCTTAATAGCTTAATATTACCGGTGGGAAATATTTTAAAATAAGATGACACTAGACACTATACTTTTAATCCTTTTAACTTTAGCAGTGCTCTGGACTGTAATGACCGCCAGGCTCTTAAGGTCTGTTGTGGGCCTAGCGATTACCAGTGTGATACTTTCCATCATCATGTTTAGATTGGATTCACCGCTTGCTGCGGTGTTTGAGTTGTCTGTATGCGCAGGCCTGATCTCGGTAATTTTTATCACTACCATCAGCTTTACGGAAAGATTAAGTAAGGAAACTTTTGAGATTAGAAAGAAGCAGAGAATGCATAGATTTTGGCTGCTTCCGCTGATTATAGTGATAACGGTTGTATTGCTTAGCCGCTGCAAAGTATTATTAGATTTTAGCCTGCCTGTGCCGGCACAAGAACAGGATGTGCGTAATGTGCTTTGGAATATCCGCCATATGGATTTGCTTGGACAGGTAGTGTTATTATTGGCAGGGGCATTGGGAGTGGTAATCTTATTTAAGGAGAATAAAAAATAATGAACGTTGAGGCATCTCAACTCTTTTGGCATTACGGCATTTTTATTATTCCGCTTTTTATCGCCGGGCTGTACTGCGTCCTGGCTACCTTTAACCTGGTGCGGGTATTAATTGGCGTAGAAATCCTGATTAAGGCGGCAACGCTTTTAATCATACTTGTCGGTTATATCACGAAAAATATCGCTTTGGCGCAGGCAATTGTAATTACTTTAATTGTCATTGAAGTAGTGGTGATGGTGGTTGCCGGAGGGATTATCTTATCGATCTTCCGGCAGAATAAAGATATTGATGCGCGCAAATTAACTAATCTAAAAGGATAAACATGCAGGCAACCATTTTATCAACTCCGGTAGTAGCCTTTATAATTATCTGTGGCTCGGTTACCTTGCTTTCTCTTTTGTTTTCACGCTTGGCCTTTAAAGAGAAAACGCATCCCAAGGGAGAGACCAAGGCCTATTCCTGCGGCGAAGAATTTGACGAAGGCCATATGATCCAGCCGGATTACAGCCAGTTTTTTCCTTTTGCATTTTTCTTTACTGTACTGCATGTAGTGGCTTTAATGATTGCCACTGTGCCGAAAGAGGGTTTTGAGACCCTGGCCATAGCCGTGGTTTACATTATTGGTGCGACAGTCGGGTTATTCATTTGTCTAAGGAAGTGATCAGATGAAAATGATTTCGAAAATAATTAATTGGGGCAGGTTAAAATCTCCCTGGGTGATTCATTTTAATACCGGTGCCTGCAATGCCTGTGACATCGAGATTATTGCTTCACTCATGCCGACATTTGATTTAGAGCGTTTTGGTGTTGTGCTTAAAGGTACGCCCCGGCATGCAGATGTGCTTTTATGTTCCGGCCCGGTAACTAGGCAGATCGAATGTAGGTTAAAGAGGATCTACGAGCAAATGCCTGAACCAAAATTTGTCGTAGCAATCGGCACCTGCGCCTGTAGCGGAGGGGTTTTTGACGGCTGCTACAATGTTTTGTCCGGGATTGATGCAGTTATTCCTGTTTCAGCTTATATCCCCGGTTGCCCGGCAAGCCCGAAGGCAATTATCGACGGGGTAGTAAAGTTATTAAAAGGATATGAAGCAAGCGAAAATAAGAGAGGTGCGAAATGACCCAAGAAGAAAAAATCCAGCAGGATTTAATTACGAAATTCGCTTACTTAAAAGATGCAGTGATAATTAAAAGAGAGCGCAGGATCTTTTTGGATGTTCCGGAGGAAAAGTTCCTCGAGGTTTTTAAATATCTGGTAAATGAATTGAATTTTTCTTTTCTTTCTGCAATCACCGGGATGGACGAAGTCAGCGCCATTGCCATTGTTTATCATTTAAGCAGAGAAGGAAAAATTATCTTGAGCCTGCGTATCCGCACAGCGCGGGATAACCCGAAAGTCGAGACTATCACTAATTATTTTCCTACTGCCGATGCCTATGAACGGGAATTAACGGATTTATTAGGTGTTCAGGTGGAAGGTTTAGCTCCCGGGCATCGTTATCCATTACCGGATAACTGGCCAGGGGGTTGTCCTTTACGCAAAGATTGGAAAAGCGAGGTGCCTCATGCATGATTCCGGAGACGTCAAGGTTCCCTTTGGGCCACAGCATCCGGCGTTAAAAGAACCGGAAAGTTTTCTCATTACTTTACGGGGCGAGAAAATCACCTCGATCAATATAAAAATAGGTTATAATCACCGTGGTATAGAGAAGGCCTGCGAAGAAAGAACCTACATTCAGGACCTTTATTTAATTGAAAGAATCTGCGGAATTTGTTCGCATTCGCATTCCACAGCCTTTGTGCAGGCAGTAGAAGAAATTGCCGGGCTAGAAATACCTAGCCGCGCAAAATATATCAGGACGCTCATCGCAGAGTTAGAGCGCATTCATAGCCACTTGCTTTGGCTGGGCGTAGCCGGCCATGAAATCGGATTTGATACATTATTAATGTACACCTGGCGCGACCGGGAAGTGGTAATGGATTTATTAGCCTTGCTTACGGGAAACCGCGTAAATTACGGGATTAATACTATCGGCGGGGTAAGGCGCGATATTACGGAAGAGCAAAAAAAAGAAATTCTTAAGGCGGTTGATATCCTCGAAGAGCGGACGAAATATTATATCGGGATTGCCACAAAGGAGACTACTATCCTTGGTAGGTTATCCGGTGTTGGGGTATTGTCTCATGATGATGCAGTCAAGCTGGGCGCAGTAGGGCCGACTGCCCGCGCATCAGGCGTTGATCAGGATGTGCGTAGAGATGACCCTTATGCTGCTTATGCAGATTTAGATTTTAAGGTGATTACCGATAATCATTGCGATGTTTATGGCCGTACCTTGGTGCGTGTGCAGGAATTATTAGAGTCTTGTAAGATGGTACGCCAGATTATAGAGAAAATTCCCGATGGCCCGATTCTCGTTAAGGCACCGCGTAAAATTCCTGCGGGTGAAGCAGTGAGTAGATATGAGGCGCCCAGAGGCGAAGACCTGCATTATGTCCGGGCTAATGGCACAGATAAGCCGGACAGGGTAAAGGTGAGGCCGCCGACTTTAGCAAATATTCAGGCAGTTGCGCGTATGCTCGAAGACAGGTATTTAGCAGACCTGCCGATTGTAATTGCGGCAATCGATCCTTGTTTCTCCTGCACGGATCGACTGGTTACTGTTAATGACGCAAACCTGAAGAACAAGGAAACAGTAAAGTGGGATGTCTTACGGCTTAAGGGTATAGAGTGGTATGCAAAAAAAGGCATTGAATTTTCTAGCCTGAATAAAAAGCTGCAAAAAATCATGGAAAGTTAATCTATGTTTAATGATTTATTCAATATTTTAGTTTTCCCCGGCTTTCTTTTCCTGTTTGTTTTTGGTTTAGCAGGGGAATTCGTCGATAGGAAACTCAATGCCCGTTTTCAGAATCGCAGAGGCCCGCCCTGGTTCCAGCCTTTGGCTGATTTTATCAAGCTATTGGGTAAAGAGACGATTGTACCGGAAGAGGCAGATAAGACAATTTTCAATTTTATGCCGGTGCTTGCACTTGCCTGCACAATCACCGCTTCTTTGTATATTCCGATGTGGAAATCCCAGGCGCTTTTTGCTTTTAACGGTGATTTAATCGTTGTGCTTTACCTGTTAACTGTACCGACATTAACCTATTTTCTCGGCGGCTGGTATTCCCGGTCAATTTATTCGATGATCGGTGCGGTGCGTTCTTTAACACAGCTCTTTGCCTATGAAGTCCCGCTTTTTATGAGCCTGCTTGCTTCGGCATTACTGGCTAATACCTGGACGATTAGCGAAATAAGTTTTTTCTATGGCCAGCATCCGGGTTTATGGCTGATTAACCTGCCGGGATTCGCCATTGCTTTGGTTTCACTGCTTGGGAAGTTAGAAAAAGTTCCTTTCGATATCCCGGAGGCAGAGACGGAGATTGTCGCAGGAAGTTTTACGGAATACAGCGGAAAATTACTGGCAATATTCAGGACCTCAATAAATATCGAAATGATCGTCGGGGCAACGTTACTGGCCGCGGTATTTCTTCCCTTTGGATTGAATTATTCATTCATAGCAGGGTTTGTTATTTACATCGTAAAAATTATCTTCATCATTTTTCTCATTTCATTGCTGCGATCTGTGATGGCGCGTTTGCGGCTGGACCAGATGATCAGTTTCTGCTGGAAATTTTTTGCCCCATTAGCATTTCTGCAGGTTTTGATTAACCTGATTGTCAAACTTACGGTGGCCAAATGATCCGACCAGGTAAAATTATAAAATTAGCCTTAGAGTCTTTAACCAGGGAACCGGCAACTACCCGTTATCCTTATGAAAAATCCGGGATGGGGAAAAATTTCCGCGGCAAAATAAAATTCAATGCGGAAAGATGCATCGGCTGTAAGATGTGCGAGCGTGATTGCCCGACGGGCGCGATAAAAATCAAGAAGATTGGTGAAAAACAATTCGAAGCGGAATTTGATTTAGCTAAATGTATTTATTGTGCGCAATGCGTTGACTCCTGCCTAAAAAAAGCCCTGGAATATACCGGGGAATTTGAGCTTGCCCAATTAGACCGCAATAAATTAAAAGTCACCCTTAATGCAAACCCTGAAAAACCAGCTGATAAATAAGTTTAAAGGCGCCAAACGCTTAGCGATTTTAGGTATTGGTTCGGAATTGATTTGTGATGATGCTGCGGGAATGCTGGCAGCCAAGCAACTCGATAGCGGGCCGTCGCTGAATAAAAATATGCCCTGCCGCGTTTTCTTCGGCGCCACATCTCCGGAGAGCCTGACAGGCGAAATTAAAAGATTTAAGCCCACCGACATCCTGATTATTGATGCCGCTGATTTTAACGCAACCCCAGGCACTACCCGTTTTATTGAGCTAGAAGATATTGGGGGAGTAAGCTTTTCTACGCACCGGCTGCCGACAAAAATCCTTACTGATTATCTGATCAAATCCCTAAATTGCCGGATAGCTGTAGTTGGCATCCAGCCTAAGTCACTGGATTTCTGTGCAGCAGTTTCTCCGGAAATAAAAAAAGCGGTTGATGAGCTTGTTTTTGCTATAAAAGAGGCCATTGAGTGCTTGACCCCGCCGTAATAGTGTTATATAATCTTTCCGAATAGTCTAGCGATTCCTACAATGAAAAAGAAAATAGAAAATTGGATGAGAGTTCAGGTGCAGAATGCCGGGGCCAAAGGTATTGTCATGGGCTTAAGCGGCGGCATTGACTCTTGTGTGGTTGCTGGCCTGGCAAAGGAGGCTGTAGGCGTAAGTCGGCTTTTGTGCCTGGTCTTGCCGATTCATAGCCATATCCAGGACCTCAAAGATTCCCAGGTAGTAGCGCGCCAAATGAAAATTAAGATCAAGGTGGTTGATTTGACAGGTGTTTACGATGCCTTATTAAAAATTCTTCCGCCAGCCGGCAATCTGGCGCGGATGAATTTAAAGCCAAGATTAAGGATGTCGGTAATCTATTATTTTGCGAATAAACTTAATTATTTGGTTTGCGGGACAGGTAACAAGGCAGAGTTAAGTGTAGGTTATTTTACTAAATATGGCGACGGTGGAGTAGATATCTTGCCTATCGGAGATTTATTAAAGCGCCAGGTCAGACAAATAGCAAGAGAATTAAAAATCCCCGAGCGCATTATTACTAAGCCGCCGACTGCCGGGCTTTGGCCGGGTCAGACTGATGAAGGGGAAATGGGCCTGGCTTATAGTGAGTTAGATGATATCCTAGAACGCATGGAAAAGAAAAAGCCGCAAGTTGTAGAAAAAGAAAAATTAGAGAAAGTAAAAAGAATGATCAAGCGGTCTGAACATAAAAGAAAAAAGCCAGAGGTTTGCTACATCTAGAATAATATTTCCCCTCGGCAGAGCTCGGGGTCATTTTCCCCAAGCGCCAAAGGCTGGGGAAAATGAGGAGGGTTAAATGGATGAAATTTTGGAGATTTTAGAGAAGGATGCGCGCGCAACAGTGGAAGATATGGCTAAGATGTTAAAGAAAAAGCCTGAAGCCATAAAACAGGCAGTGAAAAAATTTGAAAAAGAAGGGGTTATTTTAAAATATAAAGCAGTAATAAATAAAGAATTAATTAAGGACACGGATTCCGAGGTCAGGGCATTAATCGAGGTGAATATTATCCCGCAGAAAGACGTGGGCTTCGATAAAATCGCAGAGCGGATTTATTCATTTCCGGAAGTTACCAGCTGTTATCTTATTTCCGGCACCTATGATTTGCTTTTAATCGTGGAAGGAAAAGACCTGCATACGGTCGCGCAATTTGTTGCCGAGAAACTGGCTCCCTTAGAGCACATTCGCGGCACAGCCACGCATTTTCTCTTAAAGAAATATAAAGAAGACGGAGTTATTCTAAAACATAGAGAAGAGAATAGAAGGATAGCAATATCATATTAAAATTTAATGACAAATGTCAAAATTCAAATGTCAAAATAAATCCAAAATTCTAATGTTAAAACTAAAAATAGATTTTTGTTATTTGATATTTGACATTTAGATTTATTTTGAATTTTGTGCTTTGTTATTTGAATTTAACTGGTGAATCTTATGAAGAATATTATATCTAAGAAAGTTCAGGAGATGCAGCCTTCCGGCATCCGGGCATTTTTTGATTTAGTGCTCGGGATGAAGGATGTGATTTCGCTCGGCGTAGGCGAACCTGATTTTACGACACCTTGGAACATCATTGAAGCAGGGATTTATTCTTTAGAGCAGGGATTTACCTCTTACACCTCTAACAAGGGGCTGTATAAATTAAGGCTGGGGGTCTGCCGGTATCATAAGAATAAATACAACCTTGAATATTGCCCGGATGAAGAAATCTTAATCACTGTGGGTGTGAGCGAGGCAGTGGATCTGGTGTTGCGTTCTATTATTAATCCCGGGGACAAGGTTCTCATCCCTAGTCCAAGCTATGTATCTTACGGCCCGATTACTGAACTTGCTGGAGGAAATGCGGTCTATATTGATACGCGTTTAGATAATTTTAAACTCAAGCCGCGAAATTTAGAGAAACACATTGATCAAAAGGTAAAGGCGATTATTTTGACTTATCCGAATAATCCCACAGGCGTCTCCTATACCAAAAAAGAATTACTTGAACTGAATAAAATCCTCCAGAAGCATAAAATTCTTTGCATTAGCGATGAAGTTTACGGCGATTTAACCTATAATTTTGAACATGCGCCGTTTGCTACGCTCCCTGGGGCAAGGCAGAATACAGTTTATCTTAATGGCTTTTCAAAAAGCTATGCCATGACCGGCTGGCGTGTGGGTTATGCTTGCGGGCCAAAAGAAATTATTGCAGCAATGACTAAGATCCATCAATATACGATCATGTGTGTTTCTATTACCTCCCAAATGGCAGCAGCAGAGGCATTGGTGGTAGGAAGAAAATCAGTTGAGGCGATGAAACGCGAATACCGCAGGCGCAGGGAATTAATCGTCGATGGATTGAATGATTTAGGTTTGGATTGTTCTAATCCCGAAGGCGCGTTTTATGCCTTTCCTTGCATCAAAAGCACGAAACTCCATGCCCTGGATTTTTCCCAGCGCTTACTTAAAGAGCAAAAAGTAGCGGTTGTCCCAGGCACTGCATTTGGCAAAGAATATAATGACTATATCCGTATTTCCTATGCTTCAAGCTTTGAAAATTTAAAAGAGGCTCTCTCGAGAATGAAAATTTTTGTCAAAGGCTTATAAAATGTCTCCCAGAGAAAAAAATTACGAAGTCCATATAAAACAGATTGAGTTGCTCTCTAAAGTAGCCAATCTGATTACCTCTGGATTATATCTGGAAGAGCTCTTGCGTCTAGTAGTGCAGATTACTGCAGAAATGATGAATTCCAAAATCTGCTCTCTAATGCTTTTGGATCCAGAGAAGAAAGAATTGGTAGTCAGGGCTACACAATCTATTTCAGAAAGTTATAATAAAAAACCCAACCTTAAATTGGGCCAGGGTATTGCCGGAATTGTTGCCAAAGAAAATAAAGTTATCTGTGTTTTGGATATCAAAGAAGACAGCCGTTATATTAATATTGATATTGCCAAGAAAGAGGGGCTTTGTTCATTGGCAAGCGTGCCTTTGGCAGTAAAGGGCAGAGTAATCGGCGTTCTAAATGTCTATACCCAGAAGAAACATAAATTCTCCAAACCCGAATTAAATGTTTTGACTGCGGTGGCAAGCCAGGCTGCAGTAGCAATTGAAAATGCGGAATTGGACTTAAAGGTGCGTAGCGCAGAAGAAGCGCTTACTACGCGTAAGCTCGTTGAACGTGCCAAGGATATTCTTTCACAAGAAGCGCGGATTACGGCTAGCGAGGCGTTTCGTTTGATTCAGAAACAGAGTATGGATTTGCGTAAATCTATGCGCGAGATCGCCGAAGCAATAATTTTAGCCAAAGATATCAAGGCTATTGGCCCCAACAATAAATAAGTACATGAAGAAAGCTGATCTTTATCAATGGATTAAGATTGCTGGATTTCTTTCTTTTATTCCTGCCGTTTTGGTTGCCGGGCCTTTAATCGGGTTCTTCACAGGAGAATTACTGGTAAAAAAGTTTAAATTGCCGGAATATATTATTTTTATCTGTATCGGGATCGGTTTTTTGGGAAGCGCTGTAGAAACAATTAAAATCATTAAGGCTACACTAAGGCAAGAGAGTAAACGTTGACAACAACTTCTCCCGAGTTACCGAATATAGTTGGAATTTTAGCAGAAGCGTTTAAGGGGAGCGCATTTTCCCATTTTCTGCATCTTTGGGAATATCTGATTTTTTCTTTGCTCATTGTAATAATTCTTTCTTTATTGGCATATTTTGCTACGCGTAAAAGTGCTTTGATCCCCAAAAACAGGCTGCAGGCAGCAGTGGAATTAATCGTCGGCGGATTGGATGATTTTGTTTGCGGAATCATGGGGCCCGAGGGACGAAGATTCACTCCATTTGTGGGAACGCTTTTTATTTATATATTATTCCTGAATCTTTTTGGCCTGGTACCTTTTATGAAGTCATCGACATCCAGCCTCTCTACTACTTTTGCCTTAGCGCTTTGCGTATTTTTTTACGTGCAGTATACCGCGATTAGAGAATTAGGTTTTTTGGGTTATCTGGATCATCTCTTAGGCAGGCCAAGGGGAATTTTGGCCTATTCGGTTTTCGTGCCGCTAATGATGTTTTTCTTACATGTGATGTCGGATTTTTTCGTGCGGCCGGCAAGCCTCTCGCTTCGTCTTAGAAATAATATCTGGGGTGATGACATGCTCTTGGCTGTCTTGGCCAAGTTTGGTTTAACCGGTGTGCCGTTGATAGTATTTAGTATACCGTTAGTAATTTTAGCCTCGATTGTCCAGGCTATAGTTTTTAGCCTTTTGAGCACGATATATTTGGCATTAGTCATTCCGCACGAAGAGGAAGTAGAAAGAGTATAAAAAAATAAGGAGGATGGAAATGGATTACAAAGCAGTATTAGCATTAGCAATGCCGTTTGGCCTAGGTTTAGTTGCGTTTGGTTCAGCAATCGCATTGGGTAAAGCAGTTGCCGCAGCAATGGATGCAACCGCCAGGCAGCCAGAGGCCTCAACCAAGATATTAATTAATATGGCCACCGGCTGTGCGTTTATCGAGGCGTTAACAATTTACGCCTTGGTTTTTGTATTCACGCTCGCAGGAAAATTATAAACGGATATTAATTCTCGATGGAAATCCTTAAGCTTTTAAGCACAAGCGAAATTTTCGCGCAAATCATCAGCTTTCTTATTCTGCTTTTTCTCTTGAGGATCTTTGCCTGGAAAAAGGTCCTGAAACTCCTTGATGAGAGGAAAGAAAAGATGGCGTCTGGTTTTAAACAGATTGAAGACGCTAAGCTTGAGCTGGAAGCTTTAAAAAAAGATTATAAGGTAAAGCTTGATGGCATCGACGCTGCTGCGAGAGTTAAAATCCATGAGGCAATTGCCGAAGGCAGGGTGATTACGGAAGAAATCAGAAAAAAAGCCTTTGAGCAATCAGAAGAAATTATCACGCAGGCCAGGGATAATATTAAATACGAGTTGACCAAGGCTAAGGAAGAGTTAAAAGAAAAAATAGTTGATTTGACGATTGAGGCCACAAAAAATTTAATCGAAGAAAAATTTACAGGCGAAGATGATGAGCGCCTGGTAAGAGGATTTTTAAAGGATTTGGACCAGATGGATTTAAAATGATAGATCAACTTGTTGTAAAAAGATACGCGGATGCCTATATTGCTTTTGCCCAGGAAACCTCAGGCCTGGACAAGGCATTTCTAGATTTTAAAAATATTAAAGATGTGATCCGTGATAATCCCGATCTCTTGGCGTTTCTCAAACATCCGGAAATCACGCAAAATGAAAAAAGCGAATTTTTAGATCGCTTATTGGGTGAGGATTTTTCCGACGAATTCAGGCAATTTTTGAAAGTGCTGCTGGAAAAGGGCAGGATTGATAAGCTTCTCGATATCGCAGAATTTATTCGCATCCATTATTCTTTTGGCGAGGAATATGAGGCGCTTTTAAAAACATCATTTCCGCTTGATCTGGAGCTGATCAAGGAAATCAGGGGAAAATTAGAAGCTAAATTCCAAAGAAAATTCAGGCTCTATATCGAATTAGACGGAAGCCTGTTGGGAGGGATTCAGGTTGTCATCGGAAATAAAGTAATTGATGCTTCAGTAAAACACAAACTTTTGGAGCTGCGGGATAGGCTTAGGCAAGTGAGGTTAAATTAATGGCATTAAGGCCGGAAGAAGTTACTTCAATCATAAAAAAAGAATTAGAAAAATATAAGGGCCGTTTAAAGGTTGAGTCCATCGGTACGGTCATTCAGGTCGGGGATACCATTGCGCGTATCTATGGCCTTGATGATGTAATGGTTGGTGAATTAGTAGAATTCCCAGGAAATATTCTCGGGATGGTCTTGAACCTGGAAGAAGATAGCGTGGGTGCGGTGGTCCTGGGTTCTGATAATCCTGATCGCACGATCAAAGAAGGGGATATCGTAAAACGTACTGGTAAAATTGCCCAGATACCAGTTGGCCTCGGGCTGTTGGGAAGAGTAGTCAATCCTTTGGGTAAGCCCATAGACGGAAAAGGCCCGATAGTTACTGATAAGATTAGGCCATTGGAAATGGGTGCGCCTAATGTCGTAGAACGCCAACCCGTAACTCAATCATTGGAGACCGGGATCAAGGCCGTGGATTCGATGATTCCCATTGGCCGGGGGCAGAGAGAATTAATTATTGGTGACAGGCAGACCGGTAAAACCGCCATTGCTATTGATACGATCATCAATCAAAAAGGTAAAGGCGTTTATTGCGTCTATGTTGCTATTGGCCAAAAGATTTCCAGCATTGTTGCTGTGAGCCAGGTCTTAGAGAAACACGGGGCAATGGAATATACAACTATTGTCAGTGCTTCATCGCGCGCCTCGGCATCTTCGCAGTACCTCGCGCCTTATTCCGGTTGTGCAATCGCAGAAGAATTCATGTATTCGGGAAAAGATGTTTTTATTGTTTATGATGACCTCTCCAAACACGCGCAGGCATATAGGCAGTTGTCTCTACTTTTACGCCGGCCTCCGGGAAGAGAGGCATATCCGGGTGATATATTTTATCTGCATTCACGCCTCCTGGAAAGGGCGGCAAAATTAAATGATTCCTTGGGTGGCGGTTCGCTTACTGCCATACCGATTATCGAAACCCAGGCAGGCGACATTACAAGCTATATCCCGACAAACGTGATCTCAATTACCGACGGACAGATTTATTTGGAGAACGACCTTTTTTATGCGGGTGTGCGGCCGGCAATCAATGTCGGGTTATCGGTTTCCAGAGTAGGCGGAAAGGCACAGAATAAAGCGATGCGCCAGGTGGCAGCAAAATTAAGGATTGACCTTGCCCAATACCGGGAGCTCGTGGCATTTACCCAATTCGGCACAGAATTAGATAAGTCCACCCAGGCCCAGCTTACCCGCGGGGAAAGAATGGTAGAAATTTTAAAACAAGGCCAATTTTCGCCGCTTTCTATTGCCAAAGAAGTAATGATTATTTATTGCGGCACGCGCGGATTCCTGGATGACCTGCCGATTTCAAAAATCAAGAATTTCGAGGAAGAATTCTATAAATATCTTGATCGAGAATATCCGGAGATCGAACACGAAATCGAGACAAGAAATGAATTAAGCGATGAGCTGATGAAAAAAATGGACCAGATAATCACTGCATTTAAAAATAAATTATATGGCACGCTCACTGAGACAGATAAAAAATAGGATCCGCAGCATCGCCAATACCAAAAAGGTAACCTCGGCAATGGAGATGATTTCCGTGACGAAATTGAGCCGCACGGAAAAAATGCTCTATCAGTTAAGGCCGTATTATTTTGAATTAAACAGGTTGCTTGAGGATTTGCTTGGTAACATTAAAGGCGTTACTCATCCTGCATTTGAAAAGAGAAGTACTTCGGGTAAAATCTGCCTTTGCCTTTTTACTTCTGACGGCGGGCTGTGCGGTGTCTATAATACTACTATTATCCGGGCAGCAGAAGAATTCATCAAAGAGAAGGGGAAAGATAAAGTAAGATTAATCACCGTAGGTAAAAGAGGCTTTAATTATTTTAAAAAGCGCCAAGTAGAGGTGATCAATTCCTATATCGGGGCGCATGGAAAATATTCGGATAAGTTATCCAAGGCAATTGTTGCTGAGTTGATTGAGTTATTCTTAAAAAAAGAGGTAGATGCAATTTATATCGCCTATATGCGTTTTGGCAGCACGATTATTCATAAACCCATAATTGAAAAATTCTTAAATCTCGAAACAAGGGAGGTCTCCGGTTCCGGATATATTTTTGAACCCGATGCCAAGAAAATTATCGATGTATTAATCCCAAAATACCTCTTCATGAAAATGAAATTAATTTTATTGGAGTCGTTTACTTCAGAACATGCGGCAAGGACTGTGGCAATGAAAATGGCTTCAGACAATGCCGGAGAATTATTAACCAGCCTCACCCTATTAAGGAATAAAGTGCGCCAGGCAATTATTACGCAGGATATTATGGAAGTCATTTCATCAAGCGAGGCGTTGAAAGGATAAGCTATGGCAGAAGGTGAAATCATACAGGTAATCGGGCCGACAGTGGATTTAAGATTTCCCCAGGGCCAGGTCCCGCAACTTTTAAATGCGATAAAAATCGAAGACAGCAGCAAAAATATTAATCTTACCTTGGAAGTCGCGCAGGATATTGGTAATAATACAGTGCGTTGTATTGCCTTGGGCCATACTGATGGCCTGGCGCGCGGCATGAAGGCAAGGGATTTAGGCAGCCCGATTACTGTGCCGATTGGCCAGCAGACGCTTGGCCGTGTATTTAATCTCTTGGGTGAGCCGATTGACGGAAAGGGCCCTGTAGCGCACCCGGAAATACGTAACCCGATTCACCGCAGGTCGCCTAATTTTGAAGAACAACTGCCGATTTCCTCGATTTTGGAAACCGGCTTGAAGGTAATAGATTTATTGGCACCGATTCCCCGAGGCGGAAAGGTCGGCCTATTCGGCGGGGCAGGTGTGGGTAAAACCGTAATTGTTATGGAACTTATCCGTACTATTGCCACCGAACACGGCGGAGTTTCAGTCTTTGCGGGAATAGGAGAGCGCAGCCGTGAAGGTAATGAACTCATTCTGGAATTGAATCAATCCGGTGTAATTAAAAACAGCGCGCTTGTTTTTGGCCAAATGAATGAACCGCCGGGATCGAGGCTGCGTATTGGTTTATCGGCATTGACAGTTGCGGAATATTTCCGTGACGAAGAAAAAAAAGACGTGCTTTTATTCATCGATAATGTTTTTCGCTATGTGCAGGCTGGTTCTGAAGTTTCGACACTGCTCGGCCGTATGCCTTCGGCAGTAGGTTATCAGCCGAATCTTTCCACGGAAATCGCACAGCTGGAAGAAAGAATTGCTTCGACGCGAAACGGCTCGATTACCTCAATTCAGGCGGTCTATGTCCCGGCTGATGATTTGACTGATCCTGCGCCAGCAGCAATTTTTTCCCATCTCGATGCAAAAATCGTTCTTTCGCGCCAGATTGCAGAGCTAGGGCTTTATCCTGCAGTTGATCCTTTGGATTCCAGCTCGCGGATTATGGACCCGCGGGTTATCGGTGACGAACATTATAATACTGCGTTGGCGTCGCAAAAAGTCCTACAGCGCTACAAAGACCTGCGTGATATTATTTCTATTTTAGGCTTGGATGAATTATCCGATGAAGACAAATTAATCGTTTCCCGCGCAAGAAAACTGCAAAAATTCTTTTCCCAGCCGTTTTTTGTTGCAGAGGCTTTTACCGGAATGAAGGGGAAATACGTAAAACTTGAGGATACGATTAAGGGAGTACGCAAGATTATAGATGGAGAATTAGATAGCCTTCCTGAACAGGCGTTCTTTATGGTAGGAGACATCGAAGAGGCAATAGAAAGAGGAAAGTCACTTAATGGCTAAATTATTTTCAGTTAAGATCCTCACGCCACAAAATAAAATTTACGAGGGAGAGGTTTCATCTCTCGTGGTCCCGGCTGAATTAGGCTATCTGGGGGTTTTGGCAAACCATGCGCCTTTGGCCTCTCTACTAACTCCCGGAAAAATTATGCTCAAGGATGCGTCCGGAGAAACGAAAACAATTGTTTCCCAGGATAAAGGTTTCCTGGAGGTTTTTCATAACCGGGTAACGTTGCTTTTAGGTTAAAATAGCTTGACAATCTAGTTTCGCGTGTTATACTAGTTATGAAGCACAAGGTATGTGCTTCAAAGAGAAGACAAAGACGTTCCTGCAAAGGACGTCTTTTTTGTTTTACAGCGCTTCTCATTTCAAAGTCAGAAAATCGGATAATGACGTCCTTTAAGGCGTAAGTTTGCCAAACAGGGCGTTTTTTTTGTTCCATGAACGATGGCGTTCTCTAAACCCGATATGCGGGCTAAAGAACGCTTTTTTGTTTTTAGGGAGGAGTATTGTGGAAAATCTGCCTTATACAGAACAAATCAGGGCAATTTCGAAAATAAGCAAGGCAATAGTCTCTGATTTTTACCTGGAAGATATTCTGCGTTTGATTGTCGCGGTTACCGCAGAGTTAATGAGTTCGAATATCTGTTCTTTGATGTTGATTGATGAAAAAAATAACGAGCTGGTAATCAGGGCCACGCAAAGTATGAGTGAGGGATACAATAAGAAGCCTCCTTTAAAAATAGGGGAAGGTATTGCCGGAAAGGCGGCAAAAGAAAATAAGGCGATAGCGGTCAAGGATGTGATGAAAGAGAAGGAATATAAATACCGCGATATCGCAAAAAAAGAAATGTTGCGTTCTTTGTTGTGTGTGCCCCTGTCAGTGAAAGGAAAAGTGATCGGGGTGATCAATTGTTATACCTCGACTATGCATGAATTCAGCGAGACTGAAATTGAAATTTTAACATCAATCGCCAATCAGGCAGCAGTGGCTATCGAGAATACGGAATTGATCGTAAAAAGCAAGGTAATTCAGGAAGAACTGGAGGCGCGCAAGATTACCGAGCGTGCCAAAGGGCTTTTAATGGCAAACGAAGGATTAACAGAGGAACAGGCATATTTAAGATTAAGAAAATATAGCATGGATAAGCGTAAAAGTATGCGCGAAGTTGCGGAGGCCATAATTTTGGCAACGGATATTAAAAAACAACATCATTAAGAGAAAAGGAGGGATGGCAACGTCAGCTAAAGAAGGACCGGGTTGGTCCACATGGACAAAGTGAGTATCTAATAAAACGTCTGTTACACAGGAGGAAAAAAATGTCTTTCAGTAAACCGAATGCAAGTGCTGCTACGAATACCAGAAATAGAGTGAGCCCATCTCCTGTTTCCGGGCTATGCGTAACCTGTTTGGATGGTTGTATCGGATTTTGCGAAGTCGCCAAATCCGGCATCAGGGGCAGAGAACTAATTTATCCGCAACCTTTCGGTAAAGTGGTTGCCGGAGCTGAAAAAGATTATCCAATAGATTTTTCTCATTTTAATATCCAGGGAACTTGTGTGGGCGCCGTGGGAATAGAAGCGGATTCTGATAAAGCCACATTTCCTGCAGTAGATGTTTCTACTGAAGTCGGCGGGAAGAACAAAATTAAATTAAATGTGCCGTTTTTTACCGGTGCTTTAGGCTCTACTGAAGTAGCGAGGGTTAACTGGGAAGAAAATGCCGTGGGAGCAGCCATTTCCGGGACAATCGTGGTTATCGGTGAAAATGTCTGCGGCATGGACCACAAGGCAGAGATAAAAAATGGCCGCGTGGTGCGTTCTCCTGAAATGGAGCGCCGCCTAAATAGCTATAAAAAGTGGCATAATGGCAATGGCGAAATCGTTGTGCAATATAACGTCGAAGACGGACGCCTGGGTGTGCCGGAATACGTCTTGGATTTAGGTGTTGTGGCAATTGAGCCTAAGTGGGGCCAAGGCGCAAAAGATATCGGCGGAGAAGTAAAATTGCCTTCTCTGGAGAGGGCGCTGGAATTAAAAAAGAGAGGCTATATTGTACACCCTGATCCAGAAGATCCAGTAACCAAAAAAGCATATAAAGAAGGGGCAATTAAGGAATTCGAACGCCACTCAAGGCTCGGCATGGTTGAGGAAGAAGCGTTTTATAAAGAAATAGAGAGGCTAAGAAAACTCGGGTTTAAGTATGTCTCCCTAAAGACTGGCGCTTATCGTCCTGCAGATCTGGCCCGGGCAGTGAAATATGCCTCGAATGCCAAGATTGATCTTTTAACAGTTGATGGAGCAAGCGGCGGCACTGGGATGAGCCCTTGGAGAATGATGAATGAATGGGGCATACCTACAGTTGAATTGGAATGCCTGCTTTATCAGATGCTAAAAAAGCTGGATGATCAAGGTAAGTATATTCCTTCTGTTGCCATGGCAGGCGGGTTTTCTTTGGAAGACCATATTTTTAAAGGCATCGCATTAGCCGCGCCGTATATCAAGGCAATCTGCATGGGTAGAGCTACTTTTGCCGCAGCCATGTCAGCAAAAACCGTAGGAAACTTAATTAAGCAAGGCAAGGTCCCGGCGGAATATAAACAATACGGCGATACTATTGAACAGGTCTTTGCAGCTGCAGAAACATTAAAGGCAAGATATGGCAAAGATTTTAAAGATATCCCGGTTGGTGCGATTGGCATGTATACCTATTATGACCGGTTGGCAACAGGCCTCAAACAACTCATGGCAGGGGAAAGAAAATTTGGCTTGAAATATATTTCCCGCGACGATATCGTGGCATTGACCAGGGATGCTGCAAGTATTTCCGGGATTCCTTATGTCATGGATTGCGACAAAGAGGAAATTGACCGAATCTTGGAAGGGAAAGAGGAGGCAACTCATGGAAAAAAAGAAAGGGCTATGCAGTACGTGCGTTAATGATAGCACGTGTTGTTTTGTAAGAAACCCTGTAGTATGGCAATGCGAAGAATTCAGCGAGTATGTTTCTTCTAAGCCAATCCAGGAAAAAATGCCGAAACGCATTAATTTAAGGCAAAGACAAGAACAGTTAGAAGCTGTTTACGCTGAATAATTCAGGAACAAGAAAGTAAGGACAGAGGCGTCCTTTATCCTATGGCAGGTTAAGGGCGCCTCTTTAATTTCTTATGGTGGAAAGAATGCAGAAAGAAAAATTACGTATAGCCTTGGCACAGATTAATTGTACGGTTGGTGACTTAGCCGGCAATTGTCAAAAGATCTTTGACTACATAAAGATGGCAGAGATGCAAGGCGTAGATATAATTTCTTTTCCGGAACTGGCAATCACAGGTTATCCTCCGGAGGACTTGCTGCATAAACCGAAGTTTATCGAGGATAATCTAAAATCCTTAAAAGGCCTAGTGGCTTTAGTCAATGAGATTGTAGTGATTGCCGGATTTGTCGATAGAGATAAAAATAGCCTTTATAATGCGGCAGCAATTATTTATCAAGGCAAGATCCAGGGAATTTATCATAAAATGAAGCTGCCAAATTACGGGGTTTTTGATGAGATTCGTTATTTTAAGCCCGGGCAAGAGCCGTTGGTTTTTAGTTACGGAAAAAACATTTTTGGAGTAAATATCTGTGAAGATATCTGGCACATAGATGGGCCGGCTAGGCTTCAGGCAAAACTCGGCGCCGGCTTGATTTTTAATATTAATGCCTCGCCGTATCACGCGGGAAAAAATAAAGAGCGGGAAGAAATTGTCAAATGCGAAGCAGAGGCAAACAGAATTTCTATTGCCTACACAAATTTAATCGGCGGGCAGGACGAGTTGGTATTTGATGGTTCGAGCATGGTGATTGATGGAAAAGGGAAAATAATCAGCCGGGCAGAGAGTTTTAAAGAAGATTTGTTGATTTTGGATTTGGAGATAGCCAGGAAGACAGCAAAGCCTGCGCAGAAGGTGATTAAGATCGCGGATAAAATTCCAGAGAAGATAAGGCCTATTCTGATTAAGAAAGAAGCTTCCCCTAAGGAACGCGTAGCAGAGATTTATCAGGCTTTGGCCCTGGGCCTAGAGGATTATGTGGCTAAAAATGGGTTTAAGCAAGTGGTGATTGGTTTAAGCGGAGGAATTGATTCTGCGTTGGTAGCTGTTTTAGCAAGCGATGCCTTAGGAAAAGAAAATGTCACCGGAGTTTTTATGCCGTCGCGTTATTCTTCCCGGGATTCTGAAGTGGATGCAAGAGAATTAGCAAAAAACCTAGGCATAGAATTATTGAATGTTTCTATCGAACAGATTTATAAAATGTATTTAATGGTGCTTGAACCGCGTTTTGCAGGTAGAGAAAAAAATATCGCCGAAGAAAATATCCAGGCGCGTGCCAGAGGCAATATTCTCATGGCGCTCTCCAATAAATTCGGCTGGCTGGTTTTAACTACAGGCAATAAATCAGAGATGAGCACAGGTTATGCCACTTTATACGGAGATATGGCCGGCGGGTTTGCTGTGATTAAGGATGTGCCTAAGATCTTAGTCTATAAATTAGCAAAATACAGGAATTCTCTCGTAGATGTGATCCCCCAGAGGATTTTCACTAAAGAGCCGACAGCTGAACTTAGGCCGCACCAGAAAGACCAAGACAGTCTGCCGCCTTATGAGGTGCTTGACCCGATTTTAAAGGCCTATGTAGAAGAAGATAAAGAGTTAGAAAAAATTGTTGCCTTAGGTTTTGATAGGGAAATCGTTACTAAGGTTTTGAAACTCGTGGACAAAAGCGAATATAAAAGAAGACAGGCTCCGCCCGGGATTAAAATTACTCCCAAGGCCTTTGGCAGAGACAGGAGAATGCCGATAACCAATGGTTATCGCGGCTATTAAAATGGAAAACTTAAAGTTCGAAGAATTAGTGAAAAAAATATCGCCAAAATTAAAGGGCATAACGCACAGGCTGAATGGCCGTTTTACCTTTTTTAATGATGAGGACCTTTATCAAGAAGCGTTGCTGCATCTTTGGCTGGAATTTAATGGCAATCAATTATCTGATAAGACAGAGAGCTATGTTTTACAGGGATGTTACTTCCATCTAAAGAATTATATTAGGGTTAAGCAAGACAAAAGAAGATTGATCAGCCTTGATGCCTTAGTGAATGACGAGGGAACTGACCTGGAAGATTTACTGCCATCATCTGATCCAAAGATATATTTCGATTATCTTAATAGCAAGGTTTTAGTAGAAAAGATGCGTAATAACGGCTTGAGCCTCCGGGAGAAAAGAGTACTTTCTTTTTATCTCGACGGACTAACCACGAGAGAAATCGGCAGGCGCATGGGCATTTCTCATGTCGGGGTGATAAAATTAAAGAACAAAATTAAATCGCGCTACGAAAAATTTATCAAAAATTAAATTAATTTAGTTACCAAGCGGAAATATTTTTTACTTGTATAGGTGTAAGGCTCCTAGGGCAGCGCAAACACACTGAAGTGTAAATAACAAATACAAAGGCGTTCTTTTTATGAAAAAGAACGCTATTTTTTTAGACGCAGGCGTCTTTTATTTCCCATGAAGGGTATAGAAGGCGCTTTCTTATTATTAGAAGAAAGGATGTGAAAATGTTTAAGGTTAAAGGTCAAAGGTTAAAGGTCAAAAGTAAAGGCCAAAGGTCAAAAGTTTTAATTTTAATTTATAGTTTTGCGTTTTTAATTTTAAATTCTAAATTTTCTTTTGCCACCCCTACTACTTTAATCTGGGCTCCCTCAACAGATATTCAGCCCTATAAGAAGATACATTTTAATGCGGATAATTATACCCCGGTAAAGAGCAGGGATCATAATGATAATCAGCTTTATGTGCAGCAGATTTATGGGCCGACATTCAGCTTGCTCTCGGATAAACCCGAGGAGAATTTACTGGGGAAATTATGGTCTCCTTTAGGTAAAATCATGGCGGAAACCGGGTTTGATTATAAAAAAGGCTTTGGCCCGACACTTGATAAATGGCCGGTTTATTTTCATTTTAAACTAGGTGTGCCCGAAGATGCATATTTTAAATACATGCCGGCATTTGCCGTAGGTTGTTATGATATGGGTTATAAACATAATTATACCAATAATAATGTTTGGTATTTGCGGGGCGCTAAAACCGTGAGTATCGGCAAGGTTAACTTGGGTAGATTTTCTGCCGGTTATTTCAATGGCAATGGAAGGGCTCCGTCTTTACGCGACCAAGACAGCCTGCGTGATAATTCAGGGCCAATGCTTGCCTGGGAACGGGTAATCTCGGAAATCAGCGACAAATTGTGGTTGTGCGTGGATTACCAAGGCACAAAATCAGCATATGGCGCGCTTAATTACGGCCTTGCCTGGAAATTTACAAATAATGTCTCTGCAATCGTTGCATACGATACTTATAATAACCCTAATTTTAAGGATACGATAACTTTTCAGCTGGATATAGATTTTTAAAAAAGGAGGAAGAGGAATGATCAATACCGGAGATACAGCGTGGATTTTAATTTCATCAGCCCTGGTTTTATTGATGACTCCCGGCCTGGCGTTTTTCTACGGAGGCATGGTGAGAAAAAAGAACATGTTGAGTGTTTTGATGCAGTGTTTCATTATTATGTGCGTCTTAAGCTTGCAGTGGGTACTCTATGGTTATAGTTTGTCATTCCATCCGGGAGAGGGCTTCTGGGGAGGCTTTGGCTGGGCTGGATTAAAAGGCGTAGGCCTGGAGCCATATGCAGATTATGCAGGGACAATTCCTCATCAGGCATTCATGATTTTTCAGGCAATGTTCGCCATCATTACACCGGCTTTAATTATCGGCGCATTTGCCGAAAGAATGAAATTTTCCGCGTTTCTGGTTTTTACTTTACTTTGGGCAACTTTTGTCTATGATCCGCTTTGCCACTGGGTTTGGGGTATGGGCGGATGGTTAAGGAATTTAGGGGCATTGGATTTCGCAGGAGGGACTGTTGTGCATATCAATGCAGGGATTGCTGCTTTAGTTACAGCACTTGTAATTGGCAGGCGTAAAAACCTGGATTCAAATATTCCTGCTCCGCATAATTTGCCTTTTGTTGTTTTAGGCACAGGGTTATTGTGGTTTGGTTGGTTTGGTTTTAACGCAGGCAGCGCTCTGGCAGCAAACGGCTTGGCAGTAAATGCCTTTGTGGTCACCAACACCGCTGCCGCAGCTGCAGGTTTAAGCTGGGCGATTATCGAATGGCTGCGTAATGGCAAGCCCACAATGTTCGGCGTGGCATCAGGCGCTGTAGCAGGATTAGTTGCGATTACTCCGGCAGCAGGATTTGTCAGCGTTGTTCCTGCAATAATCATCGGTTTATCGGTGAGCGTATTTTGTTTCATCGCAGTCAGCGTGATTAAGCCGAAATTAGGTTATGATGATTCACTTGATGCCTTTGGCGTGCACTGTGTAGGCGGTATCTGGGGTGCTTTAGCTACCGGCTTGTTTGCTTCCAAGGCGGTAAATACTGCAGGAGCAGACGGTTTATTTTTTGGTAATCCTAAACAGTTCCTGATTCAACTGCTTACGGTTCTAGTGACCATAGGCTATACGTTTATCACTACTTATGCAATTTATAAATTAGTTGATTTGTTTATTGGTGTGCGTGTGAGTGAAAAAGAGGAAGTAATGGGGCTTGATCTTACTCAACACCGCGAAAGAGCATATACGGTTCTAGAATAAGGGGGGAATTATGAAATTAATCATTGCAATCATTCAGCCGCACAAGCTGGAAGAAGTAAAAGAAGAGCTTTATAAAGCTGAGGTTAACCTGATTACTGCCAGTGAAGTCCTGGGGCATGGCAGGCAGAAGGGGATTACCGAGGTATACCGCGGGCATAAAGAAACCGGCAACCTTTTAAGAAAGGTGCGCCTGGAAATTGCCGTAAATGATAACTTTGTTGAGCGAACGGTCAAGGCAATCATTAAGGGTGCAAAAACCGGGGAGACCGGAGACGGGAAAATCTTTATCCTGGGCCTCGACGAATGTATCCGTATCCGCACTGAAGAGCGCGGTTCATTGGCCATAGGCTAAGGCTACTCAAATGTCCCTTTTTTTTATTTTAAAGCTGTGCTACAATAACTAATTATTAGCAAGAGTATTTAAAGGGAGGAAAATATGTCCATTAGACAGAAAATTCTATTTAAGGTAAAAGGCATTGAATTAGAAAAAGTCGAGTTACCTAAAAAAGTGTCTTCTTATTTTGGTGAGAATACCTTTAGTTTGGAAACCATGCAGAAGCATATTTCCAAAGAGACCTTTGAGGCCTTTAAGGCCTGGATGTCTGAAGGTAAGACTATTAGTTTGGATCAGGCAAATGAGATTGCCAATGCCATGAAAGAATGGGCAATCTCTAAGGGCGCAACTTACTATACCCATTGGTTTCAGCCGATGACCGGACTCACAGCCGAGAAGCATGATAGTTTTATTTCAATCACCGGCCCTGGCAAGGTAATTGAAAAATTTTCCGGAAATAAACTTATTCAGGGAGAGCCTGATGCCTCGAGTTTTCCTTCTGGTGGTATTCGCGCTACTTTTGAAGCGCGCGGTTACACTGCCTGGGATCCTTCAAGCCCGGCATTTATTATCGAGAGTAAATTAGGCAAGACCCTTTGCATCCCGACAATTTTTATTTCTTATCACGGCGAGGCGCTGGATAAGAAGCTGCCGCTTTTACGTTCTGATGAGGCTTTAAATAAATCAGCTATCGGGCTTTTAAAGCTTTTTGGCCATACGGATGTAAAAAAAGTTTTTTCCACTTGCGGCCCGGAACAGGAATATTTCCTGATTGATAAAAATTTCTATAATTTGCGCCAGGATTTGATTATGGCCGGCCGCACCTTAGTTGGTGCTGCCTCTCCTAAGGGCCAGCAGCTTGAAGACCAATATTTCGGCACGATCAAAGAACGGGTAGTGAATTTTATGTTTGAAGTGGCAGAAGAGGCATATAAACTCGGCATACCGGTAATGACCCGCCACAATGAGGTTGCCCCGCATCAATATGAATTTGCGCCTATATTCGAAGAATCGAATATTGCCGCAGACCATAACCAGTTGTTGATGGAACTGATGAAGAAGATTGCCTTGCGCCACAACCTGGTTTGTCTTTTACATGAGAAGCCGTTTGCCGGCATTAATGGAAGCGGCAAACATCTTAACTGGTCATTGTCAGATGATAAAGGAAATAATTTACTTAACCCGGGAGAAACCCCTGAAGATAACCTGCAGTTCTTAGCAGTATTAGCCGCGGTAATGCGGGCAGTTTATCTGCATGCTGATCTTTTGCGCGCTAGTGTAGCCTTAGCTGGTAATGAACACCGCCTGGGAGCAAATGAAGCGCCTCCGGCAATCATTAGTGTCTTCTTAGGTGAACAGCTTACCTCGATTATGAATATGTTGGAAAAAGGCGCCAAGACAAAAGTTTCTAAAAAAGATATTATTGATTTAGGGATTGCCAGGCTGCCTAAATTTAATAAAGATACGACCGACAGGAACCGTACGTCTCCTTTTGCCTTCACCGGAAATAAATTCGAATTCCGCGCAGTTGGCTCGTCACAAAATATCTCAACTCCGATTACCATAATTAACACGATTATTGCCGAGAGCTTGGATTATGTGGCAGATAAAATTAAAAAGGCACAAGGTGGAAAAGATTTTAACACCGCTGTGCTGCAGGTTATTTCGCAGATAGCCAAAGAAACCAAGGATATTCTTTTTGAAGGCAATAACTATGCTGCGGAATGGATCAAAGAAGCAAAGAAGAGGGGCCTGCCTAATGTTGCCTCAACCGTGGAAGCCTTAGAGGCCTTAACCAAGAAAGAAAATATCGCGCTTTTTGAAAAATACAAAGTTTTCTCAAAAGAAGAGATCGTGGCGCGAAATCATATCTGGGTGCATATGTATAACCTTACCCTGGAAATCGAGGCCAATACATTAAATGAAATGGTCAATGCCTCAATCGTGCCGGCAGGTTTTGAATATCAGCAACTTCTTACAGAAAACTTGGCTGGGCTGATGCGCCTGAAAAAAGAAGCTGGCGTAAAAGTAGATGCCCCGGCTCTGGCTGATCAGAAAGAACATCTCGCGGAAGTTATCGCTAAAATCTATTATGTCAGGCGCAATGCCAAAGAAATGGTTAAGCTGCTTGAGAAAATTAAGAATTTAGATAATGAAAAACGCGCCAGGATTTACTTTGAAGAACTCAAGCCTTTAATGGAACATATCAGGAAACATGCCGATGCCTTAGAGTGTGTTGTTTCCGACGAGCATTGGGACCTTCCCAAATACCGGGAAATGCTTTTTATAAAATAGGTTACCAAGAGGGCGGGTTTTTTACTTGTATAAGTAGAGAGTTGGTTTAGCACGAGGTAGTGCTTTAATTTAGGCAACTAAAGAGAACACAGGCGTTCACTAAAAGCTTTAAAATTAAGCTTTTGTGAACGCCTTTTTTTGTCAGCAAGGCTGACTAAAATTTAGGCAAAAGATGATTACCGTAATGATTAAAGATGACAAAGTAATAGAATTCGGGGATGCCTTATTCAACGAGAAAGAAGGTGTCCTCTATCGCTCTGTAGTCGAGGCAATCGAACTGCCTTTAATTGAGCAGACGCTAAAGCTTACTGAAGGTAACCAGCTGAAGGCTGCGAAAATTTTGGGCATTAATCGAAACACTATGCGCAGTAAAATCAAGAAACTGGGGATTAATCCCAGTAAATGGAAGGTTTGAAGATGAAATTCAGGCACTTACCAAAAAAACAAGGGCTTTACGATCCGCGCTTCGAACATGATGCCTGCGGAGTGGGTTTTGTCTGTAATATTAAAGGCAAAAAGTCCTCTGCGATTATCAAGCAGGGGCTGGAGGTATTGAGCCGCCTTTCTCATCGCGGGGCAACCGGAGCAGATCCTAAAACCGGAGATGGCGCAGGTATTCTCATTCAGATCCCGCATGAATTTTTTCTTAAGGTTGCCTTGCAAAATAAAATAAATCTTCCTGAATCAGGAGGATATGGCACAGGATTAATTTTTCTGCCCAGAAGAAATAAAGATTATGAATTTTGTAAGCATATCTTCAGTAAGATCATCAAGGAAGAGGGGCAATTGCTTTTGGGTTGGAGAAAAGTCCCTGTAGATAATTCCTGTATCGGTAAAACTGCCAAGGAGACCGAGCCAATAATCGAGCAGGTCTTTATTGCCAGAAACAAAAATATAAAAGATGCGCTTAGTTTTGAAAGAAAATTATATCTGATCAGAAAAAGAGTGGAAAACCGCCTGCGTGCTGCAAAGATCAATTCCGGGGGGCTTTTCTATATTACCAATCTTTCCAGCCGGACATTTTCCTATAAGGGCCTGTTTATGCCTGATCAAGTCCAGGATTATTTCCTTGATTTAAAAGACAAAGATTTGAAGAGTTCGATTTGCCTGGTGCATTCCCGTTACAGCACGAATACTTTTCCTACCTGGGATCTCTCGCAGCCATTCAGATTCCTGGCGCATAACGGCGAGATAAATACATTACACGGTAATATTAATTGGATGCGCGCCAGAGAAGGCTTATTAAAGAGCAAGGCCTTTGGAAAAGATATTGAGAAGATTAAACCAATCATTGTCCCGCGGGGAAGCGATTCAGCGACTATTGATAATGTCTTTGAGCTGTTGGTATTATGCGGAAGGCCATTATCTCATGCCATGATGATGCTTATTCCCAGCGCCTGGCAGCAGAATAAACTTTTGGATAAAAAGGTAAAGGAATTTTATAAATACCATGCTTGCTTGATGGAGCCTTGGGATGGCCCGGCAGCAATTGCCTTTACTGACGGAGAAAGAATCGGCGCAGTCTTGGATAGAAACGGCCTGCGTCCGGCGCGCTACATTGTCACTAAAGATGATTTTGTGGTAATGGCCTCAGAAGTAGGGGTGTTGGATATTAAACCCGAGGATATCTTGATCTCCGGCAGGCTGGAACCGGGAAAAATATTTTTTATTGATACAATACTGGGAAAAATTATTAATGATAGTGAGATAAAACAGGATATTTCGACCAGCCAGCCCTATGGCCTGTGGTTGCGTGATCACCTCGCGGAGTTCGACAGCCTGCCTGGGTCCAAGCAGCCAGGGCGAAAAATAGAAAACACTCTTACTTGTCTCAAAACTTTTGGATTTTCCAGGGAAGACCTAAAAATAATTATCAAGCCCATGGCAGAAAATGCGCAAGAGCCCATTGGCTCTATGGGTAATGATACTCCGCATGCTGTACTCTCGAAGAAGCCGCAGCTGCTTTATAATTATTTTAAACAATTGTTTGCCCAGGTGACTAATCCGGCAATTGACCCGATCAGGGAAGAATTGGTGATGAGTTTAGAGACCTATCTTGGCCCGCAGGGGAATCTCCTGGAAGAAGGCCCTATTCATGCCAGAAAATTAAGGATCAAACAACCGATTCTTACTAATGAAGAACTGGAGAAAATCCGGCATATTGATTTAAATGGTTTTCGCAGCAAAGAGATATCTCTGCTTTTTAAGGTTAGTGCCAAGGCAGGCCTGGAAGAAGCCCTGCAGAGGATTTGCCTTGAAGCGAAAGAGGCAATCAAAAAAGGCTTTACCTTTATTATATTGAGTGACCGAAACACAGATAAGAAACACGCAGCCATTCCTGCTTTGTTGGCAGTCTCCAGCGTGCATCATTATCTGGTAAAGTTAGCGATGCGTACGCAGATAGGAATAATTTTAGAAACTGCCGAACCCAGAGAGGTGCATCATTTTGGCCTGCTTTTTGGATGCGGGGCAGATTGTGTAAATCCTTATCTGGCTTATGAAGCGATCAACTACTTAATCAAAGAAGGCGACATAAAATTAGATTTTGATCAGGCATTGCATAATTATATCAAAGCCGTGAATAAAGGGATCCTGAAGATTCTTTCAAAAATGGGAATTTCTACTTTGCAGAGTTATAGGGCAGCGCAGATTTTTGAGGCCGTCGGCCTAAACGAAGCAGTGATTGATAAATATTTTACCGGCACTGTTTCGCGTATCGGAGGTATTGGCCTGGATATCATTAGGGAGGAAGTAATTTTGCGGCATAGCCAGGCATACCCGCAAAGAAAATTAAGTGAGGACGTGTTGTTATCTACGGGCGGTGTTTATCAATGGAAAAAAGACGGTGAATTCCATCTGTGGAATCCCGGAACCATTGCCTGTTTACAGGATGCCACGCGGGAAAATGATTATAAAAAATATCTTGAGTTTGCGCAGTTGATCAATAATCAAACCGATAATCCGGCCACATTGCGCAGCCTTTTTAAATTTAAACACGCTAAATCCATTCCTCTTGAAGAAGTTGAGCCAATCGAAGAGATTGTGAAAAGATTTGCTACGGGCGCGATGAGTTTTGGTTCGATTAGCCGCGGTGCACATGAAACATTGGCAATCGCGATGAACAAATTAGGCGGAAAATCCAACACCGGAGAGGGAGGAGAAGACCCGGTGCGTTTTACTCCTTTGGCTAATGGAGATTCTACCCGCAGCAGCATCAAGCAGGTTGCTTCCGGTAGATTTGGCGTAACCACAAATTACCTGGTGAATGCCGATGAGTTACAGATTAAAATTGCCCAAGGCGCAAAACCAGGCGAGGGCGGCCAATTGCCCGGGCACAAAGTAAGTGTAATGATTGCGAAAACCCGTTATACCACCCCGGGCGTGACTTTAATTTCTCCGCCGCCTCACCATGATATTTATTCTATCGAGGACCTGGCGCAATTAATCTTTGATTTAAAAAATACCAATCCTAAAGCAAGGATCAGCGTAAAATTAGTTTCAGAAATTGGCGTAGGTACAATTGCCGCAGGCGTGGCTAAGGGCCATGCGGATATGATTCTGATTTCTGGCGGTGACGGCGGTACAGGTGCATCGCCTTTAAGTTCGATTAAGCACGCCGGACTTCCCTGGGAATTGGGGCTTAGTGAGGCACATCAGACTTTGGTTTTAAATGATTTAAGAAGCAGGGTGCGCTTGCAGACAGACGGACAAATGCGCACTGGCCGCGATGTGGCAATTGCCGCGATGTTGGGTGCTGAAGAATATGGTTTTTGTACCGCGGCTTTAATCATTATGGGCTGCGTGATGTTAAGGCATTGCCATCTGAATAATTGTTCTGTGGGCGTGGCAACCCAAGACGAAATCTTGAGCAAAAGATTTAAAGGAAAATCAGAATACGTGATGAATTATTTTCATTTTGTGGCAAAAGAACTGCGCGAGATTATGAGCTCGCTGGGAATACATAAAATTGATGAATTGATCGGCAAGACAGATCTCTTGGAAGAAAATAAAACCATGCTTCCCTGGAAGGCAAAACAGATTGATTTTTCCCGGATATTCTATAAGCCGGAAGTCCCGAGAAATGTGGGAAGGTTCTGTAAGATTCATCAAGATCACGGAATAGGCAATGTCCTGGATCTAAAATTAATCAAGGCCAGCAGCCCGGCGCTTCAAGAATCTAAGGCGATAAAATTAGAGCTCGAAATTAAAAATACCAATCGCACTACAGGTGCGATGTTGAGCGGTGAGGTCTGTAAAATTTTCGGAGAAGAGGGCCTGCCGGAGAATACTATTACATCTAAATTTAAAGGCACGGCTGGCCAGAGCTTTGCCGCATTTTTAGCCAAAGGCATTACCTTTGAATTGGAAGGCATGGCCAATGATTATGTTGGTAAGGGTATTTCGGGCGGGAAAGTAATTATTTATCCTGCAAAAAAAGCAAATTATCTTTCCGAAGAAAATATTATCATCGGTAACACTGCCTTTTACGGAGCGATTAACGGAGAGGCATATATCCGCGGTATGGCAGGAGAGCGTTTTTGTATCCGCAATTCAGGGTTGCATGCAGTAGTTGAAGGAGTGGGCGACCACGGATGCGAATACATGACCGGAGGAAGGGTAGTAGTTTTAGGTAAGACTGGAAGGAACTTCGGCGCTGGCATGTCCGGCGGTATCGCATACGTCTACGATCAAAAACAAGAATTTAAGGAGAAATGTAACCCGGATATGGTAGAGTTGGAGGAATTGAACGCCGAGGACCAATCCAGCATCCATAATTTATTATCGAACCATTACCGCTATACACAAAGCACCTTAGCGAAAAAGGTGCTCGATAATTTTAAAAGTGAAAGTAAAAAGTTTATCAAGGTTATGCCGATAGAATATAAGCGTATATTGGATACCGAGAAAATCGAAGAAGAACTTGAACTAATTGAGGTATCAGATGGGTGATGTCAAAGGTTTCTTAAAAGTTAAACGTCAGAAATCCGCATACCGGCCGGTTTGCGAGAGGACAAAGGATTTTCGGGAAGTGGCCCTGTTGCGCCGTCAGGAAGAATCCGAAAAGCAGTCCTCGCGCTGCATGGATTGCGGTACGCCTTTCTGCCACTGGGGTTGCCCGGTGGGAAATTATATTCCCGAATGGAATGATCTTGTTTTTCACGGCCAGTGGAAAAAAGCCATGGAATTATTGGATGCAACGAATAATTTTCCCGAGATCACCGGCAGGATCTGTCCGGCCTTGTGTGAAAGCGCCTGTGTCTTGGGGATTAATGATGACCCCGTGACTATAAGAGAGAATGAATTGGCGATTATCGAAGACTGTTTTAAAGCCGGGATCATTAAGGCCCAGCCGCCGAGAGAACGCACAGGAAAACGCATCGCAATTATCGGTTCTGGCCCGGCAGGGCTTAGCTGTGCGGATCAATTAAATTCCGCAGGCCATACGGTCGTGGTTTTTGAACGCGATGAGGCAGTAGGCGGGATATTACGCTTTGGTATTCCGGATTTTAAACTGGAAAAACGCATCCTCGAACGCAGGATAGATATTTTAAAAAAGGAAGGGATAGAATTTGCTACTAGTGTAAATGTAGGAGTTGATTATTCTGTAACTAAACTCAAAAAAGAATTTGATAGTATTTGCCTTGCTTGCGGCTCAAGAGTCCCGCGGGATATGAAGATTGAAGGCAGGGATTTAGAAGGAATTCATTTTGCGATGGATTATTTGATTCAGGCTAATAAAAAAATAAACACAATCAATGCAAAAAATAAACGTGTGGTGATTATCGGCGGCGGAGATACCGGAGCTGATTGTGTTGGCACCGCTCACCGGCAAGGGGCAAGTTGTGTGGTGCAAATAGAAGTTTTGCCTCAACCTCCTGAGTGCCGAAGCCTTGATTTTCCCTGGCCAAAACATCCTCTGATTTTAAAAACTACTTCCAGCCATGAAGAAGGCGGAGAGCGGCGTTGGGCAGTACTTACTAAAAAGTTTATCGGTGAACTTGGTAAGGTGAAAAAACTCTCTTGCGTTGAAGTGGATTTCTCTGAAAAAGATGGCAATGGCTGCAACATGATGAAAGAAAGGCCGGGAAGCGAATTCGAGATTGAGGCTGATTTAGTAATTTTGGCGATTGGCTTTCTGCATCCCGAACACAATAATCTGCTTAAAGAATTAGATATAGAATTAGACAAGCGAGGCAATGTCAAGGCAGGCGCAGATTTTATGACTTCCAGTAATGCCGTATTTTGCGCAGGCGACATGCATCGCGGCCAGTCTTTAGTAGTTTGGGCAATTAGCGAAGGTAGAAAAGCCGCGCACTATATAGATAAATTCCTTATGGGCTCAACCCGCTTACCTAATTTTTAATCCTACCTCACCCCACCGCGTAGGTGGGGCAGCGGTTTTTTCTTTTTAATTGACAATTCTTGGTTTATCGGTAGAATAAATTCATGGAAAATAAATTACCCTTCGGACAGGAAAGACGTAAATTTTCCCGCTTAAGGCTGCGCCTGGCTGTGGTTTATCAGGTTGATAAACCTCTGACACTGCGCATGCAGATTGGCGACAGGGAAATCATGGCAACTGCCTTGGATTTAAGCGAAGGCGGCATGGCAATCTCCACTAATTACGACTTGCCTTTAGAAACAGAATTATTGATTAAATTCACGCTTTTTAAAGTTGACAATGAGGGCCGGGTAAGTTTCTATGGCCCTATGGAAATCATCGGCGCAGTGCGTTCAAGCGCGGCAATAGAGGCTAATTTACACCGCTTGGGTATATTTTTTACTAATATCGATGATAAAGATAAGGCGGAAATTATCAACTTCGTAAAAATCGCCTTAAAAAAGACAGAGCAATAATGACTTTTTTAGAGCAACCCCCTTTGAGATAAAGGCGGGTTGTTTTTTTGTTTATAGAAAAAAGGAGGGTGGGAATGTTAAGAGATGCGCAGTTGGGGAAAGAATTGGTGATAACGGTAGTAAATAAAATCGGCATCCTTGCAGATATTTCTAAAATCTTAGCTGATCGCGGTTTGAATATTCTAGCAGTGGCAGGTTACGCGGAGGAAGGTGCGTCTGGTGCAGCGAAAATTATGTTAGCCTGCGACGACAACCAGCGCGCAGAAGATGCACTTAAAAAGGCGGGGTATACTAATATTAAGGAAAGCGAAGTGGTGGTGGTTGGCCTGGAAAATAAGCCCGGTGCGCTTAAATATATCGGCGCGCAGTTGGCCTTAGCAGGGGTGGATATCCAATATATTTACGGTACTGCTTGTACCGAAGGCTGCCCGGCAAAGATAGTTTTAAAGACAAGCAATAACGAGAAGGCGCTGCTTGCCTTTAAGAAGTAAATATTTTTTAACAACTTGGGAGAGGATATATAATGTCTAAAAACGCGCTAAGAATATTTCTTTCAATTGTGCTTACAGCCATTATCCCCATGGCTATGGCAGCAGAAATTGATGCCAAGCAAACAGCCATAGATGCGGCATTAACCCAAACACCACCGGCAACTGAAACCCCGGCAGAAGAAGAAGCCCCTGTTTCAATCGAGGCCTATCGGCAGAAATTAAGCACGGAGATAGTTAAAGAAGAAAGAGCCATTACGCACGAATTCGAGTCCTATTTACGTTATATCCCCAACGAATCTCTCTATGCGCAACCGGGCAAAGTCTCTGTAATCGAGTCGGCAATGGAATATAATTTTTCATTCAAGTTGTTTGAGGAGCTGCCGGTGCAATTGGGCATAGGAAGTAACTATCTTGGTATTAATGCCAGTAACGATGTCCCGGTTTCTTTGCCGGGGAAGCTAACTTCTTTTTCTTTCGGAGCAGAAACTACCTTGCCGCTTTGGCCTTTTGAAAAAACTTATCTGCGCTTAGGAGTAATCCCTACTTTTTATTCCAGTAATTGGAATTTTAAGGCAAACAGCCTTAATATGTCTTCAGTTGCCATTGTGATCTATCAACCCAATGAAAAGCTGACCCTGATTGCGGGCGTGGCATCAAATCCAGGTTTTGAAAATTCGCTTTCACCTTTCGGCGGTTTGATTTATAAGCCTAATGATAAATGGGCATTTAATCTTGTGCCGGACCGGCCGACTATTTCCTATAATGTCAATGACCGTATAGCTCTTTTTGTCGAAGGCGGGATGTCGGGATCTGAGTATAAAGTGACAAAAGACGGGTTAAAAGGCGTGGCATTGGCCTATAACGAAACACACGCAGGCGCAGGAGTGAAAATTAAGATTAATAAATATATCGACGCCTCTCTCTCCTGCGGCCGCCTATTTAATCATTACTTAAAATACCGTGATAGTTTAGGTAAGGTCGATATCAAAAACGGCATATATTCAGAATTCAGGATCGAGGCAAGAATATAAAATGGCTAACGCAGGGCCGAAAAGAATATTAATCGTAGATGACGAAGAAGAGGCGTTGGAGTTGCTTAAGCTTATTCTTGAAAAAGCAGGCTACGAAGTTATCCCTACGACAAAAGGACGGGAGGCGGTAACTCTGGCCAAGGCCATTCATCCGGATTTAATTATTCTGGATATCATGCTGCCTGATATGGAAGGCGGAGAGGTGGCAGCAGTGATTTCGGAAGACCCTGGTTGCAGCGAAATCCCGATAGTTTTTTTAAGCGGCGTAATTGTAACCAAAAAAGACAATATTCCCGGCCAGAAAGCCGGCAAGCATTTTATTTTGGCAAAACCTGCTAGTGCAAATGAAATCCTGGAGATGGTCAACAGGGCCCTTGGCCATTGATCGCTGCTAATTTTTTTTCTTGACAAAAAAACTTGTTATGATAATCTAAGCGAATCATAGACAGAGACGTCCTATGAAATTATAGGGGCGGACTCTGTCTTTTTTTACAACCAATTACCAGAATGAAAATCTTAAAAAAAGAAAATTTAGCGGATAATTCCGGGATTAAAATCACCAAACTAGAGGTTTCTAGCCCGGAAATTGCCAAAAAGGCCCAACCTGGCCAGTTTGTGGTTTTGATGGTTGAGGAAAAAGGCGAACGCATTCCGCTGACAATCGTAGATAGCGATCCTCAGAAGGGAGTAATTACCCTTATTCTTCAGGAGGCAGGGCTTACAACGAAACTTTTAGGCAGGCTTAAAACAGGAGATTCTTTGTATGTCATCACCGGCCCCATGGGCCACGCCACAGAAATCAAGCAATACGGTAAAGTGATCCTGGTCGGAGGCGGAGTAGGCATTGCCGAAATTTATCCTGTGGCAAAGGCATTAAAAAGAGCTGGGAATCAAGTAATTACTATCTTGGGGTCAAGGAACAAAGAATTATTGCTCCTGGAAAATGAATTAAAAGCAGCTTCCAGCGAGCTTCTTGTGGCCACAGATGATGGCTCTTACGGAAGAAAGGGTTTTACGACAGATATACTCGATGAGCTCCTAAAAAAAGAAAAATTTGACCTGGTTTATGCCGTCGGCCCGATACCTATGATGCGCAAGGTGGCAGGGATCACCAAGAATTATAATGTAAGGACAATTGTTTCCCTTAATGCCTTAATGGTCGATGCAACCGGGATGTGCGGGGGTTGCCGCGTGAATATTGCAGGACAAGTGAAATTCAGCTGTGTTGACGGCCCGGAATTTGATGCTGCGTTGATTGATTGGGATGCGCTGGATAAAAGAAATAAGGTTTACCTAGAACAGGAAAAACATATCTGTAATTTGTATAAATTATAAATTATGAAAAAAGAAGCGATAAAAGTTCAAGAAAAAGCAGCAGCTGTAAGAACCAATAACTTCGAGGAAGTGGTCATGGGGTTTGCTGAAGAAGAGGCCATTCAAGAAGCTGGGCGCTGCCTGCAATGTAAGAATCCTGCCTGTATTTTGGGTTGTCCTGTAGGAATAGACATTAAAAAATTTATTTATCATATCACCCAGAAAGATTATAAATCCGCTTATTTTTCTATTCGGGAAAAAAATGATTTTCCTTCTATCTGCGGCAGGGTCTGCCCTGCGGAATATCAATGCAGAAAGGCCTGCGTCTTGACCAAAAAGGGCGAGCCTTTTGCTTCGGAACAGGCAATAAATATTCATTTCCTGGAGAGATTCGTCGGTGACTATGGAATGAAAAATAATTTGGGAATCCCTGTAGAAAAAGTTGCTAAATTTGCCGGATTTAAGGTTGCGGTTGTAGGTTCCGGCCCGGCAGGCCTGTGTTGCGCAGGAGAATTGGCAAGAAGAGGGATAAAAGTTGATATTTTTGAGAGCCTGCATCAAGCGGGCGGAGTTTTAAGATATGGCATTCCGCCTTTTAGGTTGCCGCGGGACATTCTGGACTATGAAATAAATTACCTAAAGAAACTCGATGTGGCAATTGTCCCGAATTATATTATCGGAAAGATTAAAAGCATCGCTGATCTTTTCTCTGAGGGCTATACGTCAGTTTTTCTTGGGTTAGGCGCGGGTGTGCCGGCATTTTTAGGCGTTGAAGGAGAGAACCTCTGCAATATTTATTCAGTAAATGAATTTTTGACCCGGATCAACTTGATGTCCGCTTATAAATTTCCTGAATTTCATACTCCGATTAATGTAGGAAAACATATTATTGTTATTGGCGGCGGTAACACTGCTATGGATGCGGCGAGAAGCGCCTTGCGCCTGCAAAAATTAAAAGGCATTGCACCTGATACGACAATCCTTTATCGCCGTACAGAAGTAGAGATGCCTGCCAGGCGCCTGGAAATCGAACATGCCAAGGAAGAGGGAATTAAATTTGAATTTCTCGTCCAGCCATTGGGTTTTAGCGGGGATGAAAAAGGCTTTGTGAAAAAAATAAAATCATTAAGATGCCGTTTAGGAGAGCCGGATAGCTCTGGTAGAAGGAGGCCCGTAGCGATCGAAGGAAGTGAATTCGAAATTGATTGCGACTTAGCGGTAATTGCCATTGGCCTGGCGGCAAATCAGGTTTTAACAAGAGCAACCCCGGAATTAAAAACCGATAAATATTTTGATGTGATCGTTAACCCCGAAACTATGGAGACTTCAATGCCGAAAGTCTTCGCAGGCGGGGACATTGTTGGAGGTGAGGGCACAGTAATCGAAGCAATGGGTATGGCGAAAAAAGCAGCAGAGGCAATAATTAAACGTTTCAACGAATAAGTTAAAGCAGCACTCCGATTTTATTCAATGTCTGGAATAAAGCGGAAAGACGACGTAAGTCAAAGGAGGAACAAATGTCAAAGAAGATTGAAGAATTCATGGCAGGGTTAATCGAAAAGAACCCCGGCGAACATGAATTCCACCAAGCAGTGCGCGAAGTAATCGAGTCAATCATCCCGCTGATCGAAAAAAATCCAAAATATCAAAAAAATAAAATCCTGGAAAGGATCGTGGAACCGGAAAGAGTGATTATGTTCCGTGTTCCCTGGTTTGATGATTCCGGAGAAATCCAGGTAAACCGCGGTTACCGGATCGAAATGAATAGCGCAATTGGCCCATATAAAGGCGGCCTGCGTTTGCATCCTAGCGTGAACCTGGGGATTTTAAAATTTCTCGCCTTTGAACAGGTTTTTAAAAATAGCCTCACTACCTTGCCGATGGGCGGAGCAAAAGGCGGTTCGGATTTTGACCCCAAAGGAAAATCCGATAATGAGGTGATGAGGTTCTGCCAGAGTTTTATGACCGAACTTCAAAGGCATATTGGCCCGAATACAGACGTGCCTGCAGGAGATATTGGTGTTGGCGGCCGTGAAATCGGGTATATGTTTGGCCAATATAAGAGATTACGCAATGAATTCACCGGCGTGCTTACCGGTAAGGGCCTGAATTGGGGCGGAAGCCTGATTCGGCCGGAAGCTACAGGATACGGCTGCGTTTATTTTGTGGAAGAAATGCTAAAGACTAAAGGCGAGTCCCTCAAAGGTAAAGTTTGCGCAGTATCCGGTTCAGGTAACGTTGCACAATATACAGTAGAGAAACTGATTCAATTGGGTGCCAAGGTAGTTACTTTGTCTGATTCCAATGGCACGATTTATGATAAAGACGGCATAGACAAGAAAGAATTAACTTGTGTTATGGACCTAAAAAATGTCCGCCGCGGCAGGATCAAAGACTGCTCTAAAGAATTCAACTGTAAATATATGGAGAATCAAAAGCCATGGTCAATTAAATGCGATATCGCGTTTCCTTCTGCTACGCAGAATGAAATCGATGAGAATGATGCCAAAGAATTAGTGAAGAGCGGTTGTATGGCTGTTGGTGAGGGTGCAAACATGCCGACTACGCCAAAGGGCGTCAAGGTCTTCCAGAAGGCAGGAATTCTTTATGCTCCCGGTAAGGCTTCTAATGCCGGCGGTGTAGCTACCTCTGGACTTGAAATGTCGCAGAACAGTATGCGCTTGAGCTGGTCGAGAGAAGAAGTTGATAAAAAACTACACGAGATCATGATTGCCATTCATGAACAGTGCGTTAAATACGGCAAAGTCGGTAAAGATGTAAATTATGTCAATGGTGCTAATATTGCCGGCTTCGTAAAAGTTGCTGATGCTATGATAGACCATGGCGTAGTTTAAGCAAAGTATAAAAGCGAAAAAAGCCTCCTTTTCACAAGGAGGCTTTTTTTTGCTTGATTAGTCCGGTAAATAAGCTAGAATATTTATAAAAGGAGTTGCTTCTATGAAAATGATTATCGGATTGACTTTTCCCGGCGAGCTGAAAGATGAATCAATAATTTGTTATCTCTGTAAAAATTACGATATTAATCTAAGTATCCTCGAGGCATCATTCTCTGAATATTCCGGCTGGGCAATCTTAGGCATAGAGGCCAATGAGCCGGAGATGAAAAAGGCATTTGAATATTTAAAAGGCAAAGGAATAAATATTCAGAAGATTGAGTCTGTAAAATAATTTGCCTTGCTTCCTTGAAAAGCGCAAAAAATGTGTTATAGTTTAATTGTAGGATGGCAAAAGTGACATTGTGACAAATTGACAATTTGGTAAACACCTAAATGATAACGGCAAACCAAGAGTAATCTTGGGACGCAAAGCAACAGGGCCCCGACGTAAGTCAGGGTAGCCTAGCTGCCAAAATAGGGAAGAAACCTTGAGCGTCCCTCAAGGTTTTTTTATTGAACTTCCTAGGCCCTTAAGCTTTGCATAAGGGCTTTTTTATTTTAAAAGGAGGTGAGGGAGATGAGAGCAAAGATCACGAAGCTTCCGGAGAAATGCATCAAGCACCGGGTAATTACATTATTGGATAGGGAAGAAATGGACTTCTTAGATAAATTAGGTAAAGACGCGCTTTTTTCAACTGGCCACAAGCTTTCTTACAATGAAATCCTGCGCGGCCTGATTGATTTTTCCATTGATATCGGCCTTTCAGGAAACAAGATCAGTTCAGAAAAGGCATTGAAAGAAAAGATCTTGCAGCAGACATTGGTGAAATTACAGAGAAGTAAACAGAATTAGCTAAAAGGAGGAAGATCATGAAAAAGTTATTTATTTTAATTTGTATGTTGGCTCTAGGCTTAGTGCTACCGGTAGAAATTTATTCTCAGACGCCGGAACAGGCGGGGATGGCCACATCTATCTCCACAGTAAAGCCGTATAGTGCTACAGCAATACAAAGAGGCGGTAATGTGACTATATTTAAGTCGGATTTTTTGAAGTCTGTGAATACCGTGCCTTCTTATGCGGATAGCCCGGCAGAAAAAGGCGGGGTGGGTACGATTAATGCAGTTACTGGTTGGACAGATATCCCCATAGAAATGGCTACCACTGCCGATGAATCTGATATGATCTCTGGGCTTACTTATGGTTTTGGTAAAGGCGTGGTCACTGGCGTGGCGCGCAGCATAGCAGGCGTAATCGATATCGCAACCTTTGCGATTCCGCCGTATGACGAACCAATGATGCAGCCGAATTACAAGGTGAATAAGCCGATGCAGGATGGCTTAAAGATTAAATTTTTTGAATGGTAAAATAATTTTTCCCACCAGCCAAAAAACCAGGCTCTAGCAATAGGGCCTGGTTTTTTTGCGGGCTTCTTGCCTGTATTTTTTTGGGGACGCTCGTTTTGCCCTGCGCGCAAAACTTTGTCCTTCGCTTCGCTCAGGACAAAGCCCTGAGCCGTAAGTCGAATGGGCTTCGCTCAGCCTTCGCCCTCGCTCTCCCGCAGACGGGCCCTAGATAAATGTCTTTTTTATAATTTGGTGCCGTCTGCGGGATCCATGCCCGCTCGGGCTCCACATGCCCCAAAAAAACACAGTCAATCCGCCCGCAAAAACCTACCCCACCTACGCGGTGGGGCAGGTTTCGACATCCGCTCGAAAATGCGCCAGATTCATTTATCAATATAGCTAATTTTCTCGGTGGCTTGGCTGTGATACACGAAACAAGCTTTACTTTTTTGCGGGTGACTGCGGAGCCGAAGCCCTTGCCCGCGCGCAGCCATTGCGAGCACGGGCGAGGTGGCGCAGCAGGCAGGACCCGCAAAAAAGCACAGCCAAGACACCATAGAATATTAACTAAAATTATAAATAGTTTTCATTGACCGAGCGAAGGACGGGATTTACAATATAGGCAAACAGGAGGCGAGAGATGAAGTTATTAAGCCCGGTATTTAACCAAGACGAATTCATACCTGCTAAATATACTTGCGAAGGACAAGATATAAATCCGCCGCTACTGATTAAAGATATTCCATCTCTGACGGAAAGTTTAAGCCTAATCGTTGATGACCCGGATGCGCCTGCAGGCACATGGGTGCATTGGGTGGTTTTTAATATTCCGCTGATTTCCGAAATTAAAGAGAATAGCGTACCCGGAAAGTCAGGTATTAATACCATAAATGAAAAGAAGTATCATGGCCCTTGTCCGCCGTCAGGCGTGCACCGTTATTTTTTCAAACTCTATGCGCTTGATGTGATACTTGACCTGAAAGAGGGCGCATCAAAAGGCGCTTTGGAAAAGGCAATGCAGGGGCATGTTATTACCGAGACGGAATTAGTTGGGCTATATACGAAGAATAAATAGGACAAAAGAATTTGACACTTGCCGTAAATATGTTATACTAAATAAGTAGTTCAATAGCGAGCTACAATAAAACAAAGGCGTTTAGAGGCCGGATTGTCGGCGCTAAACGCTTTTTTTGTTGGAAAAATTATGGCAAAATACATATTTATTACAGGAGGGGTAATTTCAAGCCTGGGCAAGGGCATTACCTCTGCCTCTATAGGCAAGATACTCGAATCCCGGGGCCTAAAGATAACCCTGATGAAACTCGACCCTTATATAAATGTCGACCCGGGGACAATGAATCCTTATCAACACGGAGAGGTTTATGTCACTGAAGATGGGGCAGAGACAGACCTCGACCTTGGCCACTATGAGAGGTTTACTAATTCCAAGGCCACTAAATTTAATAATGTTACAACGGGGCAGGTTTATAACAGCGTTATTTCAAAAGAAAGGCGCGGCGATTATTTAGGTAAGACCATCCAGGTTATTCCGCATATCACTAATGAAATCAAAGAAAGAATTAAAAAAGTTGCTGAGGTATCTGGTGCGGATATTGTTTTGGTCGAGGTGGGGGGTACAGTCGGCGACATAGAAAGCCTGCCGTTTTTAGAGGCTGCCAGGCAATTCAGGCTGGATGTGGGTTTTAATAATGCGCTCTATATTCATTTAACTCTGGTGCCATATATCAAAGTTGCCGGTGAAATTAAAACTAAGCCTACGCAGCATAGCGTGGGAACACTGCGAGAGATTGGAATACAGCCGGATATCCTGATTTGCCGCACTGAAAAAACACTCTCCGAAGAAGTAAAAGAAAAAATTTCCCTTTTCTGCAGTATTAGAAAAGAAGCGGTTATTGAAGCCAAAGATGTAGAGACTATTTATGAAGTGCCGTTGGTTTTTAAAAAGCAAATTCTAGATGAAATAATCTTAGGCCACTTTAATCTAATCTGCAAATTCTCCGACCTGAAAGATTGGCAGAATGATGTAGTAGAGAAGGCGCTTAATCCCAAAGAAAAAATTAAAATTGCCTTTGTGGGAAAATACATCGGGCTGCAAGATGCGTATAAATCAGTTTATGAGTCTCTGGTGCATGCCGGGATTGCCAATGACGCCAAGGTCGAGGTAGAAAAAGTCGATTCAGAGTTAATTGAAAAAGAAGGTGCGGATAAATTTTTACATGATGTTTCAGGCGTGCTTGTCCCGGGAGGGTTTGGTTATCGCGGCATAGAAGGTAAGATCAAGGCAATTAAGTACGCGCGCGAGCATAAGATTCCTTTCTTAGGGCTGTGCCTGGGGATGCAGTGCGCGGTGATCGAATTTTCCCGTAATGCCTGCAGTATGCGCGGGGCGAATTCTACGGAGTTCAATAAGAAGACGAAATATCCTGTAATCAGCCTTTTGGAAGAACAGAAAAAGATCAAAGACATGGGTGGCACGATGCGCCTGGGGTTATATTTGTGTAAATTGAAGAAAGGCACCAAGGCCCAGCTATTATATAAAAAGAATATCATCCATGAGCGCCATCGCCACAGGTATGAATTCAATAATAAATACAAAAAAGCATTGGAGAAAAAAGGCTTGGTGGTTTCCGGCGTGCATCCGAAGAATAGCCTGGTTGAAATTGTTGAGTTAAAGAACCACCCATTTTTCGTAGCTGTGCAGTTTCATCCCGAGTTCCAATCAAAACCGGATGTCGCCCACCCCTTGTTCAAGGGCTTCATCAAGGCTGCCTTAGAAACCACGCGTTAGCCCTTTCTTCTTTACAAAATAAAGCATCTATAATATAATAACTTCGATTTCAGAGAAGGAAGATAATGAAAAAAATCGGTTTTGATAACGAAAAATACCTCAAAGAGCAAACCGCCGCGATTTCAGACCGGGTAAAAAAACTTGGCAATAAACTCTACCTTGAATTCGGGGGTAAACTCTGTTTTGATTATCACGCTGCCCGGGTCCTGCCTGGTTATGACCCCAATGTAAAAATCCGCCTTTTGCAGTTATTAAAAGATAAAATTGATATTGTTTTGTGTATCTATGCCGCAGATATCGAAAAGGGCAGGGTAAGGGGTGATTTCGGGATTACCTATGATGCCGCCACCTTTAAACTAATTGATGATTTAAGAAAATGGGGATTGGATATTCTGGCAGTGGTAATTACGCGTTTCAGCGGACAATCCGCAGCTACTATTTTTAAGAATAAATTGGAACACCGGGGGATCAAAGTCTATTTGCATTATTCAATCGAAGGCTATCCTAGCAGCCTGGACCTGGCAATCAGCGAGGAAGGTTTTGGTAAAAACGAATTTGTGAAAACTACTAAGCCTATAGTTGTGGTAACTGCGCCTGGGCCGAACAGCGGGAAACTTTCTACCTGCCTATCGCAGCTATATCATGAACATAAACGGGGCGTAAACGCCGGTTATGCAAAATTTGAAACATTCCCCATCTGGAACATCGCGTTAAAACATCCGGTAAATGTTGCCTATGAAGCAGCCACTGCAGATATTCAGGACTTTAATCTGGTTGACCCCTTTCATTTAAATACCTATAAAGAAACAGCGATAAATTACAATCGCGACGTCGAGAGTTTTCCGATCTTGAAATTAATCTTAAGTAAGATATTAGATAAACAGGCAGACCTGCCGTTATATAATTCTCCTACTGATATGGGGGTGAACCGCGCGGGGTTCGGTATTATCGATGACAGAATAGTGCAGGAGGCGGCAAAACAGGAATTGATCAGAAGGTATTTCAGGTACAATGCTGAATATGTCTTAGGCATAGAGAAAAAAGAAACCGTGGAAAGAGTGATGATTTTAATGGAGGAATTAGGAGTAAAAATTTCGGATAGGGCAGTGGTGGAAGTAGCGCGTAAGGCCTCTGAAGAAGCGGAAACGAAAGGCAAGGGTAATGACGGCATCTATTGCGGCGCTGCTATTCAACTGAAAGATGAAAAGATCATTACAGGAAAAAATTCAAAACTCATGCATGCCTCCTCAAGCCTGGTAATCAATACGATTAAGACCTTGGCCAATATTCCCGATGAAATACTTTTGCTTTCGCCTAATTTGATAAAACAGATCGCAAAATTAAAAGAAGGGATTCTGGGCTGTGATTCGGAGAGCCTGGATTTAGAAGAAACCTTGATTGCCCTTTCAATTAGTGCAGCAACCAATCATACCGCAGAAATAGCAATGGAAAAATTGACAGAATTAAAGGATTGTGAAGTTCATTTAACGCACATTCCTACTCCCGGCGACGAAGAAGGCCTGAAGAGGCTAGGCGTCAATCTTACCACTGACGGAAAATTTTCTTCGCGCAACCTTTTTGTGACTTAATAAACCTGGTATTACAAACCCAAATAAAATGATCGCGATCCTGGCATTAGAAGACGGCAAAATATATAGGGGTCTATCCTTTGGAGCAGAGGGAGAGAGCTACGGTGAATTGGTTTTTAATACCAGCATGACCGGATATCAGGAAATCCTCACCGATCCTTCTTATAAAGGCCAGATTGTGGCGATGACTTATCCTTTGATCGGTAACTACGGCGTAAATAAAGAAGATACAGAATCATCTAGGCCATTTGTCGAAGGATTTGTGGTCAAGGAATGCAGCAAAATTTCCAGCAATTGGCGTTCCCAGGATACGCTAAGTGAATATTTAAAGAAAAATAAGATTATTGGCATTGAAGGAGTGGATACGCGCGAGTTGACTTTGCATATCAGGGAAAAAGGCGCGATGAAGGCAGTCCTCTCGACCATTGACCTCGACGAAAAAAGCCTGGTTAGAAAAGCCAAAGAATCAGCTGGGCTTGAGGGTATTGATTTGGTTAAAGAAGTGACTTGCTCAAAGGCCTATGCCTGGAATAAAAACGGTAAATTTAAAGTAGTGGCACTTGATTGTGGGGTCAAATTTAATATGCTGCGGATTCTGGCGGAGAATAATTGCCAGGTAACGGTTGTCCCCGCCAAAACTACCAGTAAAGAAATCTTGGGCCTTAAGCCAGACGGGCTCTTGCTTTCAAACGGGCCAGGGGACCCGGCAGCTGTTCCTTACGTGGTCGAGACCGTAAAAGAATTAATCGGGAAATTGCCGATCTTCGGGATTTGCCTGGGCCAGCAGATGTTGGGCCAGGCATTTGGCGGCAAGACCTATAAATTAAAATTCGGGCATCACGGCGCAAATCAGCCGGTAAAAGATTTAAAGAGCGGAAAAATTTCTATTTCTGTGCAGAATCACGGTTTTTGCGTGGATATAGATTCCCTCAATAAGAAAGATATCGAAATCACACACATAAATTTAAATGACAATACACTGGAAGGCCTACGGCACAAAAAATTACCGATATTTTCCGTGCAATTCCATCCCGAGGCCTCGCCCGGGCCGCATGATGCGGATTATTTGTTTAAAGAATTCGTCAAGATGATGGGAAAAAAGAAAAAAAATGCCTAAACGCAAAGACATTAAAAAAATCATGATTATCGGTTCCGGCCCAATTGTCATAGGACAAGCGTGTGAATTCGATTATTCCGGCACCCAGGCCTGCAAGGTTTTAAAGCAGGATGGTTTTGAAATAATTTTGGTGAATTCCAATCCGGCAACAATTATGACTGACCCGCAGACCGCGGACAAGACATATATCGAGCCGATCACCGTGGATATCGTGGCAAAAATCATTGCCAAAGAAAGGCCAGACGCGTTATTGCCGACATTGGGGGGACAAACTGCCCTGAATACCACAGTGGGTTTAGCGGAAAAAGGGATCCTTAAAAAATATAAAGTTGAAACCATCGGCGCAGATATCAAGGCAATTAAAAAAGCAGAGGACCGGGAATTATTCAAAAAGGCAATGATAAAAATCGGGCTGGATTTGCCGAGGAGCGGCCAGGCCTATAATTTTAGAGAGGCCGAAAAGATCGCTAAAGAAATCGGCTTTCCTTTAATTATCCGTCCCAGCTTTACTCTTGCCGGAACCGGCGGGAGCATTGCCTATAATAAAGAAGAATTTGAAAAACTGGCAAGGCGCGGTTTAGAGTGCAGTATGATTAGCGAGATTCTGATCGAGGAATCGGTTACAGGATGGAAGGAATTCGAATTAGAGGTAATGCGCGATTTAAAAGATAATGTCGTGATTATTTGTTCGATTGAAAATTTCGATCCGATGGGCGTGCATACAGGAGATAGCATTACTGTGGCACCTGCCCAGACATTAACCGACAAAGAATATCAAAAAATGCGCGACGCAGCAATTGCCTGTATCAGAGAAATCGGCGTAGAAACCGGAGGTTCCAATATCCAATTTGCCGTGCATCCGGAAACCGGCAGGATGGTGGTCATCGAAATGAACCCCAGGGTTTCCCGGAGTTCTGCGCTTGCTTCTAAGGCTACAGGGTTTCCCATTGCAAAGATCGCGGCAAAATTAGCAGTGGGGTATACCTTAGATGAAATAGCTAATGATATTACCCGTGTGACACCGGCCTGTTTCGAGCCATCGATTGATTATTGTGTAGTAAAAATCCCGCGTTTTACCTTTGAGAAATTTCCTTCTGCAGACCCTACATTGACTATCTCGATGAAATCTGTGGGGGAGGCGATGTCCATCGGCAGGACCTTTAAAGAGGCGCTGCAAAAAGGATTACGTTCCCTGGAAATAAAAAAGTATGGTTTGGAAAGCGCGCTTTTTAATAATTTAGAAGAAATAAAAAATGATAATCAGGCCAAAGAAATCATTAATCAAAAATTGAGAGTACCTAATGCCGAAAGAATTTTCTATATCGGCGATGCATTGCGTTGTGGCCTGGATATTGAGGCGATCTACGAAGCGACAAAGATTGACCGGTGGTTTCTCCATAATCTCAAAGAAATTATAGATTTAGAAAAAGAAATTGTTAAAAATAAAGATAATTTTAGCGGGGAAACCTTACTTAAGGCGAAGCGTTTCGGTTTTAGCGACCGGCAATTAGGAAAGTTAGTGGGAAAAGAAGAGGAAGAAATTTATAAGTTACGCCAGTCTTTGAACGTCGAACCTGTTTTTAAGTTGGTGGATACCTGTGCCGCAGAATTTCAGGCTTTTACCCCGTATTTTTATTCTACCTACGATAACAGCCAGTAAGGAGCGTTTATGTCGGTGACTTTAACATTTTTGGGCGGAGTCAGGACAGTTACAGGGTCGAGCCACCTCATAAGATGCCAGAGGTCAGAGGTTTTGCTCGATGCCGGATTGTTCCAGGGGCATCGCGAAGAATTCTATAATCTCAATACTACCTTTAATTATAACCCACACAGGCTAAGTGCCATGCTTTTGTCTCACGCGCATATTGATCATTGTGGGAACATCCCAAATGTAATTAAACAAGGGATTCGTTGTAAGATTTATTCCACACATGCCACGAAGGACCTCGCGAAACTGATGTTGGAGGATTCAGGAAAAATTCAGGAAGAAGATATTAAATATATCAATAAAATAAATAAAAGGCTGAAACTTCCTTTAAAGAAACCTCTCTATACAAAAAAAGAGGCGAGCAAGGCGACGCGTAAATTCCATCCGCTTTCTTATAACCACAGGTTTTGTGTGGCAAAAAATATTTTCGCCACCCTGGTCGATGCCGGGCATATCCTGGGTTCGAGCATCATCGTGTTGGATATAAAAGATGAGGATCGTGATATCCGCATTGGTTATGCCGTGGATTTAGGCAGGAAAGGCCTGCCGCTTTTAAACGATCCGGTGGTCCCCAAAGGGCTCGATTATTTAATTATTGAAAGCACCTATGGCGGCAGGTTGCATGCGCCGATACAGGATGCAAAAATTAAATTGAAAGAAGCGATAAACCGGACCATAGAACGCCGCGGCAAGATCATTATCCCGTCATTTACTTTGGAACGCACCCAGGAAGTGATTTATTTTTTGAATGAACTTATAAAAGAAAAAGCAATACCCGCTATCCCGATTTATGTTGATAGCCCGTTGGCTACAGATATTACAGAGGCCTTTACCTTTCATGTAGATTACCTGAATAAGCAGGCAAAAGAGGCAATTTTAAGCGGGAATAGCCCGTTTGAATTCTTGAATTTACGTTATGTGCGCGACCAGAGAGAATCCAAAGGGCTGAATAATGATAAGCGGCCGATGATTATTATCGCCGGTTCAGGGATGTGCGAATCAGGCAGGGTCCTGCACCATTTAAAGAACAATCTTGAGGATTCCCGTAATACCATTCTTGTCGTAGGTTATATGGCAAAGGATACCTTGGGCAGAAAAATTATCGATCGCCTGCGTTATGTGCCGATATTCGGGGTGGAATATGAATTAAACGCAGAGGTGGTGGCGATCAACGCCTTTTCCGGCCATGCTGATAAGAATGAATTGATAGATTTTGTTTCCAAGGCACTTCCTTTAAAGCGAATATTCTTAGTGCATGGCGACGTAGAACAATCCCAGGCAATCTTCGATACTTTTACGCAAATGGGGCTGAATGTCCATTTGCCGCAGAGAGACGAAGAAGTATTGCTAGATTAGGGATTATGTGGTAGTATGGTTTTCCAAAATATCAGAATAAACACCAGTGGCACACTGAAATTTACCCTTCGACAGAGCTCAGGGTGATTTCAGTGTAAACGCCAGAGGCACACTGAAATCAGGAGGGTAATAACATGGCAGGCGGTAAGGCAACTCAAAATAAAGACGAAGCACTAAAAGTATCAGAAGGACAACCTGTGACAACAGGCAAAATCCTCTGCCGGCACATTAATACCTACAAGGCCGGTAAAAATGCCAAAGGCGAAGGTTCGATCTTTGCATTATGTCCAGGTAAAGTGCATTTTACCAAGAAAAAGACGCCCCACGGCAGGATCAGGACGTTTATCAACGTTATCCCCGAAGCAAAAAAAGCAGCTTAAGCTATGGATAGATTGTCTCAGGCAAAGAGATATTCCAATACAAAATACCTCTTGGCACTTATTGAGATAATCTTCCAGGTTGCCTTTCTCATCTATTTTCTTTTATTCGGTACTTCCGATTGGATCACCCTTCGATTAAGCAATGCGCTCCCGGGATTTTTGTTATTACCAACCTATCTATTAGCGCTTCTAGTAATCTATTCTATTGTAAACCTGCCTTTAAGTTATTATGCCTCATTTGCCTTAGAGCATCAATTCAGTTTATCGAAGCAAAAAATCAGCGATTGGTTGAGTGATCAGGTGAAAAGCGGAATTATCTTTTATATTATCCTTTTGATCCTTTTTGAGGTATTTTATTATCTCTTAAAGATCAGCCCGAATTATTGGTGGTTTATTGTCTCGATGTTCTGGATATTCTTTAGCCTAATCCTGGCAAAACTCACCCCGACAATTCTTATTCCGCTGTTTTTTAAGTATAAGAAACTCTCTGACGCTAACTTGAGAGAGAGGATTATCAAGCTTGCGGAAAAAATGAATGTGAAAATCCTCGATGTCTTTGAAATTGATTTCAGCAAGAAAACCCTTAAGGCCAATGCCGCCTTTGTGGGCTGGGGTAAATCAAGGCGGGTGATTTTGGCAGATACCTTAAAAGACAAATATAGTTATGATGAGATTGAAATTATCTTAGCGCACGAATTTGCGCATTATAAGCTGAAGCACTTGTTGAAACTCATCCTGATTAATTCCCTGGCCACAATAATTTCCTTTTATTTTATTTTTCTCACTAGTTTTGTAGTTTTAAGCTGGTTTGGTTTTTCTTCTTTGTCAGATGTTGCCGCATTTCCCATCGTCGCCTTATATTTTATTATCTTCGGGATCATTACACAGCCATTTCAGAATTATATCAGTCGGGTGATGGAGACGCATGCAGATCAGGCCGCGCTTAAAATCACCGGATTAAAAGAGGCATTCGTTTCCACAATGAATAAACTCGCTGATCAAAACCTCGCTGATCGTTCCCCGCACCCAGTAATCAAATTTTTCTTCTTCGACCATCCCCCCATTGACGAGCGTATCAAGATTATTCATTAAGATTTTTGCGGGCTTCTCGGCTGTATTTTTGCGGGAACGCTTGTTTTGCCCCTGCGTGGCAAAACTGCGCTCGGGTCGGCTTCGTCGCTCTCCCGCAGACGGGCCCTAGATAAATGTCTTTTTTATAATTTGGATCCGTCTGCGGGATCCATGCCCGCTCCTCGCCTTCACGTCCCGCAAAAACACAGCCAATCCGCCCGCAAAACTGACATGCCAGAGTTCGTTGATTTTATGGATGGCTTGGCTGTGATACATTAAATCAAGCTTTTACTTTTTTGCGGGTGACTGCGGAGCCGAAGCCCTTGCCCGCGCGCAGCCATTGCGAGCACGGGCGAGGTGGCGCAGCAGGCAGGACCCGCAAAAAAGAAGACAAGACGCACATATGAAATACTTAGGTTCAATTGGGATAAATAATGAGGAAAGGTAGTTAAATATTAGAATCCTAGATTGCGTAAGAGGGGGAGGGCGATTTCGACGATTTCCGGGTCGAATTGTTTGCCGGACATTCTTTTGATTTCAACGCATGCTTCTTCGAAGGTGAGCGGACGACGATAAGGGCGGTTGGAGGTCATGGCATCAAAGGCATCGCAGATCGCCAGGATTCTTCCACCCAGCGGAATTTCATCTTCCTTTAGGCGGAAGGGATAACCTCTGCCGTCAAAATGTTCATGATGCGATGCGGCGATCACGGTGATATCGCTTAGGGAAGTGATTAAATTCATAATATCAAAGGTATGTTTGGCGTGTTTCTGCACTTCACGATATTCTGCAGGCGTAAGATTCGTAGGCTTATCAAGAATTTTTCTCGGCACAGTAAGTTTTCCGATATCATGCAACAAACCTGCCCAGCGGATCCTGGTCGTTTCATCATGCGAGAGGCCCATGCTTAGGGCAATTGCCATGGCATAACGCGAGACACGCAGGGAATGCCCGGAGGTAAAGGGGTGTTTCATATCAATTATCTGTGCAACTGCCTCCAGGGACTTACCCACGGCATCGATCTTTGCAGGAATTTTCAAAAGCCCGACTTCCTCGTGGAGTTTTTTAAATACCGCGGGGATATTTTTTGGATGGAATATCCTATGGAATAAGCGGTTACGCTTTAAGGCATCAAAAGTCCTTAAAAATAAATCTTTGGTGTATTCCCGGTTGATATTTTTAGCCAATTCATCTTTAAGTTCGAGAAAATTTTTTACATGGCCGATCTGCAGGGCGATGTCGATTGAATCAGCAATGCGGATTACCTGTGAGCCCCAGGGGATATCCTTTTTGATTTTCGCCCGGGGATAACCCATGCCATTAATCCATTCGTGGTGGTCGAGCACGAGTTTTGCCACCGGGTTCATCTGTGGCATGTTGGAAATTAATTGCGCGCCGATAATCGGATGAGAAAGCAGGACGTTACGGCTGGTTTTATCGGTACGTTTCAAATAATGAATAATGTGTATTGGGAATCCTACTCCGCCGATATCGTGCAAAAGCGCGGCATAGAAAAGCTGTTTTAATTGTTGCGGCTTGATAAATTTTTGCGCGCAATAACCCGAGATAATGGCGACCCGCCAAGAATGATAAATCTTCTTTTTGTCTTCAATGTCGATGATATAAGGGAGCACCGTAACTAATTCATTAACAGTCTTGGTCGGGTTAATGATCATTTTAGCCCTTCTTTAAAAATTCTAAGACCACTCTTGCTGCACGCTCACTTGCGCCATTTTGTCCTAACAAGGATTTCACCTCACCCAGTTCACTAGCCATACGGGATAAATTTTGCGGGTTCTTTAAAAGCACTAATGCGCGATCGGCAATTTTTTTGGGGCAAGCCTGCCATTGGATAAATTCCGGGGCAATTAATTTATTAGCAACTATATTTACCATGCCGATAAAAGGAACCTTCACCTGGGGACGGTAAAGCAGGTAATTCAAGGGGTTCATTTTATAGATCACAAAAAAAGGTTTCTGCATAATTGCGGTTTCAAGTGTTGCGGTTCCTGATGCCACCAGGGCAAAGCTGGCTGCATTCAGGCAATCATAGGTTTTCCCCTCGATGATTTTCAAGTCGATGTTGAATTCTTTTATTTTAGGAATAAAAAGATTCAGGTCCACCTGCGTTGACTTTGCAATCACGAATTGCACATTATTTAGGGTCCTATTGATATAAAAGGCTGTTTTTAGCATAATCGGCAAAATATTGTCGATTTCTTGTTTACGCGATCCAGGCAGGAGTGCAACAATTGTTTTTGCTTCAGACAAACCGTATTGATTAATGAATTGGCTTTTTTCCATCGTGGGCTTCACAATATCAAGCAGGGGATGGCCGACAAAGGTAACGTCTATGCCGAGGTTTTTGTAAAATTCCTCTTCGAATTTAAAGAGCACGATCATTTTGTTGATGTGTTTCCTAATTGTTTCAATCCTCCCTGAGCGCGATGCCCAGACTTGAGGGCTGATATAGTAAATTGCCGGAATGGTTCTGTTGACCTTCTTTGCCAGGCGCAGATTAAAGCCGGAGAAATCAACCAGAATTACTGCATCGGGTTTTTCTTTCTTTATTTTATCCAGGATTAATTTTTGCAGGCTAAAAAAAGCAGGTAATTTTTTGATCACGTCGAAAAGGCCGATTACGGAAAGTTCTTTGATGTCAGAGAAAGTGGTTGCCCCGGTTTTTTGCATCAAGGGGCCCCCAACTCCGGAAATGCGGATTTCGGGGTCGAGTCTTATGATTTCAGTAATCAGGTTTGCGGCATTTAAATCGCCCGAGGGCTCGCCGCAGATCACCATTAGGTGTTTTTTTTCTGCCATATCTGATTCTGTATTTCTAAGGCCAATTTTAATGCCAGCCTTGCTACTGTACCGGAGACCAGCGGTTCTTTTTTATTTATCACGCAATCCACAAAAGATGCCAGTTCTTTTTGCAGAGGTTGTTCTTTTTCAATCGGCAGGTCCGTTTTAGAAATCTTAAATCCTTCTTTCCTATATACGCTTGCCTTGGCATCCTTGTAATCCAATGATATATAGGTATCTTCCTGGAAAATGCGGATTTTACGCATTACTTCATCTGAAACACGGCTGGCAGTAAGGTTTGCCACGCAGCCGTTTTCAAAAGTGATGCGCGCGTTGGCAATATCTTCCAGGGGCGTGAGGACATTGACGCCAACGGATTCCACCTTTTCAACTTTTGATGCCACGAGCCCGAGGACAATATCAATATCATGGATCATAATATCGAGGACCGCGCCGACATCCAAGGAACGGTTAGGGAACGGGCTTAAGCGGTGGCATTCGATAAATTTAGGATTTTTGATCAGTTTAAGTGTGGCGCTAAATGCAGAATTAAAACGTTCAATGTGCCCGACTTGAAGGATAAGTTTATTTTTCCCAGCTAATTCAATTAAAGCATCTGCTTCTTCCAGGCTGGGAGTAAAGGGTTTTTCGACCAGGGTATGGATTTTTTGTTCGAGAAAGTATCTAGCTACTTCATAATGCAGTTTTGTCGGCACAGCAATGCTTACTGCGTCAACAATTCCGGGAAGCTGGCGGTAATCCGCTACTGCCTTAACGCCTAATTGGCCGGAAATCTCTTCCAGGCGTTTCTTGTCCGTATCACTCACCGCCACTAGCTCGCAGTTCTCGATTTCTTTATAGATTTTGGCGTGGATGCTGCCTAAATGGCCAACTCCAATAACCGCTACCCGTAATTTATTCATGTTAAGCATAATATCAGACTAGTAAGCCACTTGCAACAAATTTTTCTTCTTAACCGTGTACCCACCTACGCGGTGCGGTTTACCGCACCGCGTAGGTGAGGTAAGGTTTAGATGATAAAAAAGGTTGCGGGAAGCAAGGCTCTGTGATAGAATACCTTACTTTTGAGGTCTAACAAGATGAGCTAAACCTGCCTGCCGGCAGGCAGGCAGGAGCAAAAGATGAAGGAATACCTAAAGTTACTAAAATTCGTGAAACCGTATATGGGGCTATTTTCTCTAGCTACCGTTTGTATGGTTTTTTCTTCGATTTTTGACGGGGTTTCCCTGGGGATGATCATTCCCTTTGTGGATAGGGTTTTTACTAATAAAAAAATCATTATCCCCGCCCAAATACCCAAATTTTTAGCGGATTTTGTGGATAAGATAAATGCTATCCCCTCTGACAAGCTTTTAATTTACATGATCGGTTTTATTATCGTGCTTTTCCTGTTAAAGGGCTTTTTTGGCTACTGGCAGAGTTATCTGATGTCAGATATCGGCCAAAAAGTAGTGCGTGATATCCGCGATAAGCTTTATAGCCATTTTCAGAAGCTTTCCTTGGATTATTTCACGCATAAGCGCGGGGGAGAGATGATTTCCCGGATTACCAACGACGTGAAGCTTGTGGAGAACGCAGTTTCCTACGGCTCCACGGATTTAATCTACCAAACCGGGCTCGTGGTGATCTATTTGTTTTTAACTATTTTTCTCTATTTTAAATTGACCGTGATCTCGCTGGTCCTCGTGCCTTTGGTGAGTTTTCCGATTATCAGAGTCGGCAAGATCCTCAGAAAATTGTCGAAGAACTCGCAAGAAAAAATGGCGGATATAAATTCACTGCTTTACGAGACGATTATCGGCACCCGGATCGTCAAGGCTTTTAATATGGAGAATTACGAGATCGATAAATTCAAGAAGGTTAATCGGGATTATTATAAAATTTCCATGAAATCCATCCGCCGGCTTTTAATTTTGAGCCCGGTGACGGATTTCTTGGGGGTTTTGGCCGCTGCTTTAATCATTTACTGGGGCGGCCAGGATGTGATTTCCGGAAAGATTTCTTTCGGGGTTTTCGGCGTGTCCATGGGCGCACTCTTATCGCTGATTAGGCCGTTTAAGAAATTAAGCCAGGTGAATTCCATTAACCAGCAGGCAATGGCAGCCAGCAGCCGCATCTATGAAGTTTTAGAGATTGATCCGACGGTAAAAGAAAACGCCAATCCTGTAGAGTTGGCCGGTTTTAAGAGCAAGATTATTTTCCAGAATGTTTGGTTTAAATATGCGGAGAACGAAATTCTCAAAGGAATTAATCTGGAAGTGGAAAAAGGACAAATTCTGGCAATCGTTGGGCCTTCTGGCACAGGCAAAACTACATTGGTGGATTTAATTCCGCGTTTTTATGATCCGCAAGAAGGCAAAATCCTCATTGACGGCCAGGACACCAAGGAATGCAGTTTGAAGTCTTTGCGCGCGCAAATTGCCATTGTCACCCAGGAGACCATTCTTTTTAATGATACTATCCGCGCCAACATATTTTACGGCAATCAAAAGGCGGGGGAAGAGGATATTCAGGAGGCAGCGAAAAAAGCCTATGCCCATGATTTTATTATGCATTTACCTGCAGGCTATGATACGGTTATCGGCGACAGGGGAATGAAGCTTTCCGGCGGCGAGCGCCAGAGAATTGCCATTGCCCGGGCATTGCTGAAGAACCCGCCGATCCTTATCCTTGATGAAGCTACTTCGCAGCTCGATGTTGAGTCGGAGCGTATTGTGCAGGAGGCCTTAGACAGGCTGATTCAGGGGAGAACCGTTTTTGTCGTGGCGCATCGGCTTTCCACTGTAAGAAATGCCACAAAAATAATTGTGCTAAGCAGCGGTAAAATTATTCAGTCTGGTAATCACAATACCTTAATTAATGAAGAAGGCCTTTATAAGAGGCTTTATCAGATGCAAGAGTTACAAAAATAGTATTGAAATTTGAAATAATTGTGCTATATTACTTGTTTAATTTCACAAATCACGGTTTCCGTTTGACGCAAGGCAATTCAGGCGGAATTCCAAGGAGCTAATAGCCTTGTTCTGCTTTAATGGCGCATTTGCGTATGTGCCGCTAAAAGCACTAAAGAACGGCTATGGAAAGGGGAACAGCAGTGCCTACAGAATTAATCAAACAGTTGTTGGAAGCGGGAGTGCATTTCGGACACAAGACTTCGCGCTGGAACCCGAAGATGAAGAAATTTATCTTTGGCGCGAGAAGCGGCATCTACATTACCGACCTGGAAAAAACAGAGGAATGCCTGAATAAGGCGCGTGATTTCCTTTTGGATATAACTTCTAAGGGTGAAGTAGTGTTGTTTGTGGGAACCAAGAAACAAGCGCAGGAAGTTGTGCAGCAGGAGGCCATCCGTGCAGGGATGTATTATGTCACCGAGCGCTGGCCAGGCGGTTTACTGACTAATTTTGCTACTGTAAAAAAGAGCATCAATCGCCTAAAAGAAATCGAAAGAATGAAGGAAGACGGAACTTACGAAAAAATAACCAAAAAGGAAATCGCCCGTCTGGAAAAAGAATTAGCCAAGTTAAAGAAAAACTTCTGGGGTATTTCTCAGATGGAGCGTATGCCCAAGGCAATCTTTATCGTGGATACCAAAAAAGAGGAAACCGCGGTTCAAGAAGCAACGCGCCTGAAGATTCCGATCGTGGGCCTAATTGACACCAATTGCAATCCTGACCCGGTGGCGTTTCCTGTCCCCGGTAATGATGATGCCACTAAATCCATCCGTTTAATCACCAGCCTGATTGCCGATTCGGTGATTGAAGGAAGGAAGAGATTTTTGTCTTATCTCTCGGAAAGCGGCATTGCAAAAACCAAAGAAGAAACCCAAGAGGTGGACGCAGTTATTTTACCTGAAGAAGAAATCAAGATAAAAGAAATTGAAGAAATCGTGGAAACCGAGGTTGTCCCTGAGGGCGATGCCAAGCTTGCGAAAAAAGCCCACATCAAGCCGAAGGTCGACGAGAAGCCCCGGCTAAGAAAGAAGGTGTAAAAAGTAAAAATGACAAAGATATCTTTAGAATTAATCAAGGACTTAAGAAACATGACCAGTGCCAGTATTGCTGAATGTAAAAAGGCGCTGCATGAAACCGAAGGGGACCTGCAGAAGGCAGCAGTGTTATTGCGTAAACGGGGGCTTGAGATCGCCGCGAAAAAACATGACCGCTCTGCTAAAGAAGGAAGAATTGAGGCCTATGTGCACCTGGGTAATAAAATCGGAGTGCTTCTGGAGGTTAATTGTGAGACGGACTTTGTGGCGCGTAACGAGGAATTCGCACGATTCAGCAAAGATGTAGCTATGCAGATCGCCGCTTTGAGCCCAACGTACATCAAAAGAGAAGAAGTCCCGGAAGAAATCATCAAAGAGGAAAAAGATAAAGAGCTTTTCTATAAAACCCATTGTTTATTGGAACAGGCCTTTGTGAAAGACCCCTCCATGACAATTAAGGATTTATTGGGAAGCCTGGTGGTAAAATTTAACGAGAATATTTCTATTCGTAAGTTCATGCGCTATAAGATTGGTGAATGAAAAATAAACCTGTTTTTAAAAGAATTGTTTTGAAGTTAAGCGGTGAGGCGCTGCAAGGAAAAAGGCCTCATGGCATTGACAATTTGATTTTGGCCTCAATTGCCCGTCAGATTAAAGAGCTTAGGGATTTGAACGTGGATGTGGCAATTGTCCTGGGCGGAGGGAATATCTTGAGGGGCCAAGAGCATTCTAATTCTCATGGCCTGGACATGGACAGGTCAGTAGCTGATTATATGGGGATGCTCGCCACGGTGATTAACGGATTGGCCTTGCAGAATGTGCTGGAAAAGATTAATCAGCCTACGCGTGTAATGACGGCAATAGAAATGCAGCGTATTGCCGAGCCATATATCAGAAGAAGGGCAATCAGGCATTTAGAAAAAGGCCGCGTGGTGATTTTTGTTGCCGGTACAGGCAACCCATACTTTACTACGGATACTGCAGCAGCATTACGCGCCATGGAGATACACGCGGATGCGATCTTAAAGGCAACCAAGGTCGACGGTGTTTATTCGGCTGACCCTTTAAAAGTAAAAGACGCAAAGAAATTCTCCAGATTAAGATATATCGATGTGCTGAAAAAAGGCCTGAAGGTGATGGATGCAACCGCAATCAGCCTTTGCATGGACAATAAATTGCCGATAGTTGTATTTAATTTAAATAAAGAAGGAAATATCAAAAGAGTGGTATTGGGCGAAAAAATAGGAACAGCAGTCTGTTAAAAGAAGTGCCATGTGACTTGTGTCTTGTGTCATGTGGCATGAAAAGGGGGTAGATGAAATGACTACCAAAGAAATCCTGCATCATACTGATGAAAAAATGAGGAAGGCGATTGAATCCGTAAATAGGGAATATACTGAAGTGAGGACGGGCAGGGCGCATCCGGGATTAGTGGAGGGCCTGCATATAGATTATTATGGTACACCTACTTTGATTAAGCAGCTGGCGTCTATTTCTGTTCCTGATCCGCATTTAATCACGATTCAACCCTGGGATCCTACTGCGATTGTAGAGATAGAAAAGGCAATCATGAAGTCAAGCCTGGGAATCAACCCTTCTAACGACGGAAAAGTAATTCGCCTCGCGGTTCCGGCATTATCCAAAGACAGGCGTTTGGAATTAGTTAAGGTGGTGCATAAAGTTGCAGAAGAGGGCCGTGTATCATTAAGGACCATCCGCCGGGACGGCAGAGAAGCAATAGAGAAGCTGGAAAAAGATAAGATTATTTCCGAAGACGTAAAATTTAGGGCCATCGATGAACTGCAAAAGTTGGTTGATGGGCATACTGTAAAGATAGACGAGCTCCTAAAGAACAAAGAAAAAGAAATAATGGAGTTTTAAAAATAGATTTGGGCCTCTAGCTCATCCGGTAGAGCACCACACTTTTAATGTGGGTGTGCCGCGTTCGAGTCGCGGGAGGCTCACTTAATTTAGTAATCGAGAGAATATTTGATTGAAAAAAAAGGAGATAGGCTTGAAGTGGAGCGATAAATTAGCCTATTGTATTGGTCTTTTGGAATCTGATGGCAATCTTTCGAAAGATGGCAGGCATATAATATTTGTTTCAAAGGACAAGGACTTAGTTAAAATTTTAAAATCTTGCCTAAATTTAAAGAATAGGATTTCAGTAAAAGGTAGTGGGTATAATAAAAAAGGCAAGTATTACTATATACAATTTGGGAATATAAATTTTTATCGTTGGCTGAACAAAATTGGCATAGAAGCAAATAAGAGTAAGACAATCGGATCCCTGCTGATACCAAAAAAGTATTTTTTTAGTTTTTTAAGAGGATTATTCGATGGAGATGGTTGTATAACGTCATTCAAGCATCCCGAGAGCAAATACCCTCAAATAAGAGTTAAATTTGCTTCTGGAAGTGAGAAGTTTCTTATTTGGTTAAGAAGTGAAATCGAAAAATTAATTCATATAAGAGGCGAAATAAAGCCACTTCCGAGAGTTTTTGAACTGGTTTATTGTAAGAGTAGCTCCATTGATTTATTAGAAAAAATATATAAGAAATCAGAAGTTTTTCTAAATAGAAAGTTTGTAAAAACTAAGCTTTTATTAGCGGAAGATAGGGGCGGATGGTGCAACTGGCAGACACGATAGCCTTAGGAGCTATTGGGGCAACCCTTGGAGGTTCAAATCCTCTTCCGCCCATTAAAATTTTCCGGCAAGGAAAATTTTAATAGCATTCAAGCGAGCATTAAATGGCCAAATGAGGGCCATAGCGAGCGTAGTGCAGAGAATTAACTCCGAAGAGGGCTAAAAGACAATGGCTTACCACTTTGGAATTTGGGGATGGAAATCATTGGGTAAGTGGCTGGCAGAAAATCAAAATTCTTCAAGGTCTATACCAGTTATTCTGGTAGTTTTTGCCTTACTTAGCATTATTTTTGTTTGTGCCATTATTTGGATGGTATCAAGGTAATTTTTTTTAATAGCAGCAGAGAGAAATAGTTTTCTTGCGGGAGTAGCTCAGCTGGCTAGAGCGCAACCTTGCCAAGGTTGATGTCGCGGGTTCAAATCCCGTCTCCCGCTCTGATTTTTTGCGCAGCAAAAAATCATCCCGAGCATTCACCTATCGGTTCGCGATGCGAGGGACAAATTTTTTAACAATAGGAGAATAGTATGAAGATCATGGATTTCCTTTCCAAAGACGCGATTATCACTGATATCAAATCAACCAAAAAAACCGACGTGATTAATGAATTAGTCAGTGCCTTGATTAATGCCGGGGAAGTTGAAAAACGTAACACCGCCAAGATCATCGAGGCATTGATGGGCAGAGAGGCGCTTGGCTCAACGGCAATCGGCCAGGGCGTGGCGATTCCTCATGCCAAATCAGACAGTATTACCAAGCTTGTAGCTGCTTTTGGCCTCTCGAAAAAAGGCGTTGATTTTGATTCTCTAGACGGAGAACCCGCTTATATTTTCTTTCTGCTTCTTGCTCCGCAGGATTCAGCAGGCCCTCATCTTAAGGCATTGGCCCGCATTTCTCGCCTTCTTAAAGATAAATACTTCCGGGATAGTCTGCGTGCCTGCGAAGATGATAAAGCTATCATTAAGATAATCAGCCAAGAAGATGATAAAAAAATCTAACGAAATTTACAAGAATTTGATGCGTTCAAAGTTCAAGAGCGCATACAAATGGCTGTCTCCGGGCATCGGAATAAAGCGCTGGCTGGGATTGGCATTTATCGGCGTAGCTATCACAATTTTCGGCTCTCTTTTATTGCGCACGGAAGAATATTGGGTTACCTATCTATTGGACCTGGTCCTGGTATTTTCAGGAATCATAATTTTATTTTTAAGTTTCGGCAGGTTGATCAGGTCATTGATCACGGCATTCATCCCTACTTCAAAAAATATCGAGCTCCTGGATCTTTTATATCAAAAAAAACAATTGGGCCGCGGCCCGAGAATCGTCACTGTAGGAGGAGGCACCGGATTATCGGTATTGTTAAGCGGGCTTAAGGAATATACCTCTAATATCACCGCAATCGTCACGGTTACTGACGACGGCGGTTCTTCCGGCCGTATCCGGCAGGAATTCGATATTTTGCCTCCGGGCGATATCCGTAACTGCCTTGTGGCCTTGGCTGATGCACCGACATTGATGAGGGATTTGTTTCAGTTTCGTTTTGATACGAATTCGGAACTCTCCGGGCATAGTTTCGGGAATCTTTTTATTACCGTCATGACGCGGCTTACCGGTGATTTTGAAAAAGCAATAAAAGAAACAAGCAAGGTCCTGGCGCTTAAAGGGCAGGTGATTCCATCGACATTGGACAACGTGACCCTTATGGCAGAGCACAAAGACGGTTCTATTACCGAGGGTGAAGAGAAAATCCCCAAGGCCCATAAGCCGATTAATAGGATTTTGTTAAAACCGAATCATCCTACGGCAACTCCGGAAGCAATAAAGGCGATCGAAGAAGCCGATATGATAGTTTTGGGGCCGGGTTCGCTTTACACGAGCATTATTCCTGACCTTCTAATTAAGGAAATTACTGATGCAATCGTTGCTTCAGAGGCAATTAAGGTATATGTATGTAATATCATGACCCAGCCCGGAGAGACCGATAGCTTCCGAGTGTCGGAACATATTAAAACTCTCGTGGCACACAGTAACCCGCGGGTTTTTGATTATTGTATTGTGAATACCGGAGAGATCCCCGGTTCTATTCTAAAGCGTTATGCCCAGGAAAATTCGTATTTAGTGGTGAATGATACGCAAAACATCCAGAATATGGGTTATCGGGTGGTGGAAAATGATTTTATAATTGCCGAAGATGTGATCAGGCATGATCCGGCAAAGCTGGCAAGAATAATTGTCGGTTTAATCGAAGAGGTTTAAAATAGATGGCATTAATCAAAAAAAAATTAACTGTAAACAATAAACAAGGGCTGCATGCAAGGCCGGCTGCTTTGTTTGTGCAGGTCGCCAATAAATTTGACGCGCGCGTTACCGTAAGGCGCGGTGATGAAGAAGTAAACGGAAAATCGATTATGGGCATCCTGATGTTAGGTGCGGAAAAAGGAAGCCAGATTATGATTGAAATCGAGGGCAACGACGCAGAATCGGCTTTTGTTGAGTTGGAAAAAATAATCAGCCAAGAGGAATAATATGCTAAAACTAAAAGGAATAGCTGCGGCTTCAGGAATTGCTATTGGCCCCGCCTATAAAGTAGGAAGGGAAGAATTAGTTGTTCCGAGAACGGAAATAGGTGAAGCGGATATTCCCCTGCAAATACAGCTTTTCGAAGAGGCATTAATCAAGACCCGCCGTGAGATTATTGACCTGCAGAAGAGGATTGCCAGTGATATGGGCCAGGATGAGGCGCAAATATTTGATGCGCATTTGTTGGTCCTTGAAGACCGCATGCTCATCGAAGAGGTAATCTCGAGGTTGAAGAAAGAACATATTAGCGTTGCCTTTATCTTTTCAGAAGTGCTTAAAAAATACGTGGAGGTTTTTTCTAAAATTGAAGATGAATACCTTAAGGAGCGCACGGCTGATGTAAATGATGTCGGAAAAAGAATTTTGCGTAACCTCCTGGGCAGGGAATATAAGGGGTTTGAAAACTTGGCCGAAAAAGTCGTAGTCGTGGCGCACGACCTTTCTCCTTCTGATACAGCGGCAATGCATAAACAGAATGTCTGTGCCTTTGTTACTGACGTCGGAGGCAAGACATCCCACACCGCAATTATGGCCAAGTCTTTGGAAATCCCCGCGGTAGTCGGTGTCGAGGGAGTTACTGCCAAGATTAAATCCAATGATATGTTGATTGTGGATGGAGTCACCGGCACGGTAATTATTTCTCCGGATGACGAAACGCTGCATTTCTATCAAGAAGAAGACACGAAATTAAGAGGGATCGCGGAAAAGTTCCTTCAGGTAAAAGATGAACCCGCGGTCACGCGCGACGGTAAATTAATCGAAATTAGCGGGAATATCGAATTTCCCGAAGAAGTCCCTTCTGTGCAGCTGCATGGCGGCCAGGGTATCGGCCTCTACCGCACGGAATTCTTCTATATGAACAGAAAAGATGCGCCATCAGAAGAAGAGCATTATCAGGCTTATAAATATGTCGCCGAGACGATGAATCCGCATCCGGTGATTATCCGCACGCTTGATTTAGGCGGAGATAAATTTTTGTCGCAATTCGAAATGCCGCATGAAATACAGCCGTTCCTGGGATGGCGGGCAATCAGGTTTTGTTTGGCGCGGCCGGATATATTCAAAGTACAGTTACGCGCAATATTACGTGCTTCGGTGCATGGTAAATTAAAGCTGATGTACCCGATGATTTCCGGTATCGAAGAAGTTCGGCAGGCCAACGCAATTTTAAATGAGGTGAAGCAGGAATTGACCAAGGAAAATATTCCTTTTGATAAAAATATCGAAGTAGGCGCAATGATCGAAGTGCCTTCTGCGGCAATGACCGCCGATCTCCTGGCGACGGAAACGGATTTTTTCAGTATCGGCACTAACGACTTGATTCAATATTCTCTGGCAGTTGACCGCGCCAATGAAAAAGTTGCTTACCTATATGAGCCGGCGCATCCGGCGGTTTTAAGGCTGATCAAAAATATCATCGATGCGGCGCATGATGCCGGGATTTGGGTCGGGATGTGCGGAGAAATGGCAGGAGAACCGGCACTGGTATTAATACTCTTGGGCCTGGGCCTTGATGAATTCAGCGTTCCGCCCTTTATTATCCCGGAGTTAAAATACCTTGTGCGTTCGGTTACCATGGAGCAGGTGCGTTCAATCACCAAAGAGGCGCTGAAATTATCTACGGGAAAAGAAGTAGAAGAATTCAGCCAGTTAAAATTAAAAGAAATCCTGGGATAGATATATTATGAAGGCATTAATTTTAGCCGCAGGTTATGCTACTAGATTATATCCTTTAACTAAAGAGTATCCCAAGCCGCTCTTGGAGGTAAAATCAAGGCCCTTAGTCGATTATATCCTGGATAAGCTCTGTAGCGTTGAAGCAATAGACGAGATTCTGGTTGTCACAAATAATAAATTCTTTCTCAAATTTAAAGATTGGGCAAAAGGGAAAAAAATAAAAATTAAGTTAACTATTGTCAATGACCTGACTAAGTCGCTGGAAGACAGGCTTGGGGCAATAGGGGACATGAATTTTGTCATCGAAAAAAAGAGGCCCAATGATGATTTATTGGTGATAGGCGGGGATAATTTATTCAATGAAGGCTTAGAAGGATTCATTGAATTTGCCAAAGTTAAAGCGCCAAGCCCGGTGATCGGTATTTATGACCTAAAAAATATAAAAGAGGCGCATAAATACGGCGTGATAAAACTGGATAAGAACTGCAAGGTTGTAGACTTCAAAGAAAAGCCAAAATTGCCCAAATCAACATTGGTGGCGATGTGCCTGTATTATTTTCCCAAAGAAAAGTTGGGGTTAATCAAGAAATATTTGAAGGACAAAAAAAATAAACAGGATGCTACGGGTTATTACATAGATTGGCTGCGAAAAAAAGAAGCTATTTACGGATTTACGTTTCACGGCGCTTGGTATGATATCGGAGATGCTAAATTTTATAACAAGGCAAAGGCCAGCTTTGCAAAATAGGAGGGTAGGATTAGATGCGTAAACATTTTTTTACTTCTGAATCAGTTGGTATGGGGCATCCGGATAAGGTATGCGATCAAATTTCAGACGGTGTATTGGATGAGGTTTTAAAACTTGACACTAATAAAGAAAGAAGCAGGGTTGCTTGTGAGACTTATGTAACTATGGGGCTTTTAGTCGTGGGCGGAGAAATCACCACCAACGCCTATGTTGATATACAGAAACTGGCACGTAAAATTATCAAAGAAATCGGTTATACGCATCCTAAATACGGTTTTGATTATGAAACCTGCGCAATTATCAATACAATCAATTCGCAGTCTCCGGATATCGCCCAGGGCGTAAATACGGGCGGTGCAGGGGACCAGGGAATTATGTTTGGCTATGCCTGTAATGAAACCGATGAACTGATGCCGCTTCCGATAATGCTGGCGCATAAATTAGTCAGGCGCATGGCTACAATAAGAGAAGAAAATATTTTAAAATATCTAGGGCCGGATTGTAAATCGCAGGTTACTGTTGAGTATCATAATGGGATTGCCAAGCGCGTGGATTCTGTGGTGCTTGCCTGTCAGCATACCCATGAAATTCTCGATAAAACCGGAAAACATATCACCAGCCAGGCGCGCCAGGAGATGATTGATACAATTGCCAAACCTATTTTAAAAGGGCTAATCGATAAAGATACGAAATATTATGTGAATCAAACCGGAAAGTTTATTATTGGCGGCCCGCAGTCAGATACCGGAATGACGGGGAGAAAAATTATCGTCGATACCTACGGCGGAAGCGTTCCGCATGGGGGTGGTGCATTTTCCGGAAAAGACCCGACCAAGGTTGACCGTTCAGCTGCTTATGCCTGCCGTTATATTGCAAAAAATATTGTTGCCGCAGGTTTAGCAGACAAGTTTATGGTCCAATTGTCTTATGTTATTGGCTATGCTGATCCGCTTTCGATTTTTGTCGATACCTATGGAACGGGGAAAATCTCCGATGATAAGCTCGTTAAACTCATCCGCGAGAATTTTGACCTGACACCCAGGGGGATCATCAGTTCTCTGGATTTATTACGGCCGATATTCAGAAAGACCGCTTGTTTTGGCCACTTTGGCAGGACAGAATCTGAATTCAGCTGGGAAAATACAAATAAAGCCGCGATATTAAAAAAAGCAGCAACGAAATTATAAGGAGATTTCATGAATTACGACATCAAGGATATAAAGTTAGCAAAGAAAGGTTTGTTACGCATTGAATGGGCGCGCAACAACATGCCTGTTTTAGGGTTGATCCGCGAAAGATTTAACAAAGAAAAACCCTTAAAGGGATTAAAGGTCGCTGCCTGTTTGCATGTAACCACAGAAACCGGGGTATTGATGGAGGTTTTAAAGCTCGGCGGGGCAGAGGTATTTTTGTGCGCATCGAATCCTTTATCAACGCAAGATGATGTGGCAGCTTCTTTGGCGCATGATTTAAAAATCGCGGTTTATTCTATTAAAGGCGAAGATACAGATACCTATTATCGCCATATAAAAGCGGTATTAGAGGTAAAGCCAGAAATTACTATGGATGACGGAGCGGATTTGGTGAGCAGTATTCATCAAAAGCCCGCTCTACAGCACAAAAATATTCTCGGAGGAACAGAAGAGACAACTACAGGCGTGATTAGATTACGCGCCTTGGCAAACCAGGGCAAATTACGCTATCCGATCATTGCGGTCAATGATGCAATGACCAAGCATCTTTTTGATAATCGTTACGGAACCGGGCAATCCACGATTGACGGGATCATCCGTGCCACCAATAAGCTGATTGCCGGAAGCAATTTTGTCGTCTGTGGTTATGGCTGGTGCGGTAAGGGTGTTGCCATGCGCGCCAAAGGATTAGGCGCCAAGGTAATCGTGGTCGAAGTTGACCCATTACGCGGTTTAGAGGCAACTATGGATGGTTTTGATGTAATGCCGATAAAAGATGCGGCAAAAATCGGCGATATCTTTGTGACAGTTACCGGTGACATCAATGTGATCCGCGGAGAGCATTTTTCTATTATGAAAGACGGGGCAATCGTTTCTAATTCCGGGCACTTTAACGTGGAAATCGAAATCAGCGCCTTAGAGAAAATGAGTAAAGAGAAAAAAGAAATCCGTTCCTTCTGTGATGAGTATATCTTAAAAGACGGCAGAAAAATTTATCTCTTAGGTGAAGGCCGCCTGATTAATCTCGCTGCTGCAGAGGGCCACCCGGCGCAGGTGATGGATATGTCTTTTGCAAATCAGGCATTGAGCGCAGAATATATGACTAAGTTCCATAAAAAATTAAATAACGATGTTTATAAGGTACCGGAAGCGATTGATAAGAATATCGCGGATTTGAAATTGAAATCCATGGGAATAAAAATAGATAGCTTGACGGAAGAGCAAATTAAATACCTTTCTAGTTGGGAAGTAGGAACGTAAGGTCAAATGTCAAAATTCAAATGTCAAAATAAATCCAAAATTCAAATATCAAAACAAAAGTTTTGTCATTCGACATTTAGAATTTGAATTTATTTTGGATTTTGTGCTTTGTGATTTGACATTAAGGGGTGGGAAGATGGCTATTAAAAGGATAGCAGTTCTAACAACAGGCGGGGATGCACCGGGGATGAATCCGGTTATCCGCGCAGTGGTGCGTACTGCCTTGCAGAATAAATTAGAGGTGATGGGAGTTTTTCGCGGCTGGAGCGGCCTGATTAACGATGAAATGAAATTAATGGATCATCGTTCGGTTTCCGGGATCATCAATCAGGGCGGGACGATTTTAAAAACCGCGCGCTGCCAGGAATTCTTTACTGATGAAGGCAATGAGCGGGCATACGAGAATATCAAGAAAAACTCGATTGACGCTATGATTGTCATCGGAGGAAACGGAAGTTTTGCTGCCGCGCATAAATTTTATAAGAAGTATAAAGTTCCTTGTATTGGTGTTCCGGTTTCCATTGATAATGATGTCAATGGCATAAATTTTACCGTGGGTACGGATACCGCGGTAAATACTGCGCTTAATGCAATTGATAATATCCGCGATACCGCAACCAGCATGGAGCGGGTTTTTGTCGTCGAGGTCATGGGCAGGGAATCAGGATTTATAGCTCTCACCGTTGCCTTGGCAGGCGGCTGCGAAGAGGCGATTATCCCGGAAAGAAAATTTGATTTACAGGCAATCTGCCATGATATTGTAGAAGGAAACTTGAGAGGCAAGGTCAGCTGGATTATTGTGGTTGCCGAGGGCGCGGGGCACGCCGAGCATATTGCCAAAGAAATCAAAGAGATTACCGGCCTGGATACCCGCGCAGTGGTCTTAGGGCATGTGCAAAGAGGAGGCAGGCCTACTGCCTTTAGCCGCGACCTGGCTTTGAACTTAGGTAAAATCGCCGTGGATGCTTTATTAAAAGGCGAAACCGATAAGGCTGTGGCTTATGTGAGTGGAAAAAATATTACCGTTGATTTCGAAACTGCAATTCAGAAAAAAGAATGGCACGTGGATAATTTATATAATTTACTCAAACAACTTAGTTAGGAAGGAGAATTAAAGATGGGAAGAAGGCCTCAAGATGTGGAAAAAATTGCCATGGAACTAATTATGAGTGATGATGCGGCACTCAAGAAAACATTAGCCAAGAAGATCCTTGATATCTCCTACAAACGCGGGATTTATCCTTCAAGTATTCATGAATTTTATATTGCGCGCGGAAAAGGGGAATTCCACGGATTGACTGTCCCGGCGATAAACTTAAGAAGCATGACTTATGATCTCGCGCGTGCAATCTTTCGCGTGGCAAAGAAAAATAATTCCGGTGCTTTTATTTTTGAAATTGCCAAATCGGAAATGGGCTATACTGCGCAGATACCTGCGGAATTTTCTTCCGTAGTAATGGCTGCGGCAATCAAAGAAGATTATAAAGGGCCGGTATTCATCCAGGCAGACCATACCCAGGCAAATGCCAAGAAATACCAGGAAGACCCGGAAAAAGAATTAGAGAGCCTTAAGGCAGTGATTAAGGATGTCGTAGATGCCGGCTTCTATAATGTGGATATTGATTCTTCTACATTAGTTGATTTATCGAAAAAGGATATTAAAAAACAGCAAAAGCTGAATTATGAGGTTTGTGCTAAGTTGACGCAGTTTATCCGCCAGATCGAACCCAAGGGAATTACGGTTTCCGTGGGCGGAGAAATCGGCGAGGTCGGGCACCAGAATTCAACACCGGAAGATTTTCGTGCCTTTATGGAAGGCTTTAATGAGAAACTGCGTAAAGGGAGAACCGGAATTAGTAAAATCAGCGTCCAGACCGGCACTTCGCACGGCGGAGTGGTTTTACCTGATGGCTCAATTGCCCAGGTGAGCTTGGATTTTGATGTCTTAAAAACGATCTCCGAAATTGCACGCAAGGAATATGGCATGGGAGGCGCGGTACAGCATGGCGCATCAACCCTGCCTGATGAAATGTTCCACAAGTTTGCCGAAGTAGAGGCAGCAGAGGTGCATTTAGCTACGGGATTTCAGAATATGATGTTTGACAGTGTGCATTTTCCGCAGGATTTAAAAAATAAAATGTATGAATGGCTAAAAACCAATGCAGCGTCAGAAAGAAAAGCTGGAGAGAGCGACGAACAGTTCTTCTATAAAACACGTAAAAAAGCACTTGGGCCATTTAAAAAAGAGATTATGGGATTATCCCAGGATGTGCGCGATAAAATCGCCGGGGAAATCGAATTAAAATTTGATTTTCTCTTTAAAAAGTTGAATACCGTAAACAATAAAGATTTAGTAGATAAATTCGTGACTTTAAAACGCGTGATTGTACGCAAGCCCAAAGACGCAACCAATGTTGTGCATGATGGAGAGGGCGCGGATTAGTTTAAAAGTTCAAATTATAGGTCACAAGACACAAGTCACATGTCACAAGCTTGTGTCATGTGTCATGTGTCAGGTGTCATGAGATTTGTGACTGATACTAAAGGAGTCGACGATGCGTTCAGACAAGATCAAGAAAGGTATTGAACGGATTCCGCACAGGGCGTTGCTACATGCAACAGGATTAAGCAGAAAAGATTTTGACCGGCCGTTTATCGGAGTGGCCACTTCTTTTACAGATTTAATCCCCGGCCATGTGGGTATGCGCGATTTGGAACGTTTTATCGAGCGCGGAGTTTGCTATGGCGGAGGCGTGCCTTTCTTTTTTGGCGTGCCGGGAATCTGCGATGGCATTGCCATGGGCCATTTAGGGATGTGTTATCCCTTGGCACTGCGCGAAATCATCGCCGATACCATTGAAACCGTCTGTAACGCGCATCAATTAGACGGTATCATCTGCCTGACTAATTGCGATAAAATTACTCCCGGGATGTTGATGGGCGCAGCGCGCATGAATATTCCGGCGATTGTGGTGACTGCCGGGCCAATGCTTTCCGGAAGATATAATCAGAAGAAGCTTGCCTTTGTGCATGATACCTTTGAAGCAGTGGCTAAGGCAAAAAAAGGAGAAATTTCCGCCGAGGATTTAATTTGCCTGGAGCAGGAAGCCTGTCCGGGCGCAGGATCCTGTCAGGGATTATATACTGCCAATACCATGGCGTGTTTAACAGAAACTATGGGTATGTCTTTGCCGGGTTGCGCCACAGCATTAGCAGTTTCTGCGAAAAAGCGGCGCATTGCCCAGGCGAGCGGCGAGCGCATCGTGGAATTAGTAAAGAAAAATATTTTGCCCAGGGATATTATTACTAAAAACTCCCTGGAAAATGCAATTACCGTGGATATGGCATTAGGCGGTTCAAGTAATACCGCGTTGCACTTAATGGCAATTGCCCATGAAGCAGGCGTGGATTTTGATTTAAAGGCATTTGATAAAATCGGCAAAACTACCCCGCATCTTACTTCTTTAGAGCCGGTGGGCAGCCATTATATGGAAGACTTGGAATATGCCGGAGGCATTCCTGCGGTATTAAAGCGCCTAAAAAGTAAATTACATAATACTCCGACTTTAAGCGGCAAGAGTATATATTCTATTGCCGATGAAGCAAGAATTTTTGATGAAGATGTGATCAGGCCGTTCAACCGCGCGTATCATCAGGAAGGCGGGTTAGCCGTGCTTTTTGGTAACCTTGCTCCGGATGGGGCAATTGTGAAACAAGCAGCAGTAAATGCCAAGATGATGAAATTTATTGGCCGGGCGCGGGTTTTTAACCAGGAAGAGCCGGCAATGGAAGCAATCCTGAATAATAAAATTAAACCCGGAGATGTGATCGTCATCCGTTATGAAGGCCCGGCAGGCGGGCCGGGCATGCGCGAAATGCTCGCACCGACTTCCGCGATTGTCGGCATGGGCCTGACTGATTCCGTAGCCCTAATTACTGACGGAAGATTTTCCGGAGGGACAAAAGGCCCTTGTATCGGCCATGTTTCTCCTGAAGCAGCCAGCGGAGGCCCGATTGCTATTTTAAAAGACGGTGATATGATTGATCTTGATATCAAAAAAAGAAAAATTGAGGTAAAATTATCTAAACAGGAAATTGCAAAAAGAATGAAAACCTGGAAACCGATCCCGCCGAAAATCAGGACAGGTTATTTGGCGAGGTATTCCAGATTAGTTACTTCAGCCGATAAAGGAGCAGTGTTGAAGTAAGGTCAAAGGTCAAAATTCAAAGGTCAAAAGTGAAGGTTAAAGGTTAAAAGTATAATTCAAAAGTAAAATTAGAAGTATTTAACTTTGACATTTGACTTTTAAACTTTGAACTTGAGGAGCGAAGCGACGAATGACTGGTGCAGAGATATTATTAGAATGTTTAAAGCGCGAAGGAGTCCAGGCAATCTTTGGATATCCCGGCGGACAGGTCTTACCTTTATTTGATAAACTCTATGATTCAGAGATAAGGTTTATCTTGGTGCGCCATGAACAGGGCGCGGCGCATGCTGCCGATGGTTTTGCCCGGGCAACCGGAAAACCAGGGGTTTGTATTGCGACCAGTGGCCCAGGTGCAACTAACCTGGTGACGGGAATTGCCAATGCCTATATGGATTCTATTCCCATGATTGCAATCACCGGCCAAGTTAAATCCCATTTGATCGGAAACGATGCTTTTCAAGAAGCAGATGTTACGGGAATCACTCGGCCGATTACCAAACACAATTATTTAGTCAAAGATGTGAAAGATTTGGCGCGCATTGTGCGCGAGGCATTTTTTATTGCTTCAAGCGGCAGGCCAGGCCCGGTGTTGATTGATATTCCCTCGGATATCCAGATGCAGGAAGCGGAATTTATCTGGCCCGAGACTGTGGAGCTGCGTAGTTATAAGCCAACTTATTTCGGCCACCCCGGGCAGATTAAGAAAGCCGCGAAAATGATTTCCAGCGCCAAGAAACCGTTGATCTATGCCGGAGGCGGCGTGATTACTAGTAATGCGCATTTAATTTTGCGGGAATTTGCGGAAAAAATTCAGGCTCCGGTGACCTGGACCTTGATGGGTATCGGCGCATTCCCCGCAACACATAAATTATCTTTAGGTATGCTTGGCATGCATGGCACAGGCTATGCAAATCACGCGATTATGGAGGCAGATGTGGTGATTGCCGTGGGCGCGCGTTTTGATGACCGCGTTACCGGAAGAATCGATTCTTTTGCCAAGGGCGCAAAAATCATCCATATCGATATTGACCCTTCATCAATCAGTAAAAATGTCGCAGTGGATATTCCGATAGTCGGCGATGCGAAAAATATCCTCGGTGAATTGCTGGAACAGATTAAAAAATCTCCTGATACCAAAGATTGGCATAGTATTATCGAGGGGTTAAAGAAAAAATATCCTCTGAAGTATAAAGACGGAGATAAGATTAAGCCCCAATATGTGATCGAGCAACTTTGCGAGGCTGCTAAAGAAGATACAATTATTACGACTGAAGTCGGGCAGAACCAGATGTGGGCAGCGCAGTGGTATAAATATAATTTCCCGCGCACATTTATTTCTTCCGGCGGTTTGGGCACGATGGGCTTTGGATTTCCGGCGGCAATGGGAGCTAAAGTGGCATATCCGGAAAGGCAAGTGGTGGATATCGCAGGCGATGGATCAATTCAGATGAATATCCAGGAATTAGCCACTTGTGTTTGCAATAAAATCAATGTGAAGGTTTTTATTTTGAATAACGGATACCTCGGCATGGTCAGGCAATGGCAGGAGCTTTTTTATAAAAGGCGCTATTCGCATACCTGTATCACCGGCCCGGATTTTGTGAAATTAGCAGAAAGCTACGGTGCAGTGGGCATTCGCGTGACAAAAAAAGAAGATGTGCGGCCGGCGATTGAAAAGGCCCTGGCCACAGAAAATACCGTGTTTGTGGATTTCCATATTGAGCCGGAAGAGAATGTTTATCCCATGGTTCCGGCGGGTGAAGCAATCAATAATATGATAGAGGGATTGGCGTAGGAAGGTCAAAAGTCAAAGTTCAAAGTTCAAAGGTGAAGGTTAAAGGTTAAAGGTAAGGAGTAAAGCGACGAATGAGACATACGATATCGGTATTAGTGGAAAATAAATTCGGCGTCCTGGCACGCGTTGCCGGATTATTCAGCGCGCGCGGATATAATATCGCCTCTTTAGCGGTTTCCGAGACTTTGGACCCGGCTACTTCCTATATGACGATTGTCGTAGAGGCAAAGGATGAAAAAGTCCTCGAGCAGATCAAGAAACAGCTGAATAAGCTAATTGATGTGATCTCGGTGACTGATTTTACGAAAAAAGAACATGTGGGGCGCGAATTAATCCTGGCAAAAGTGAATTATTCCCCTAAAGACAAGGCAAAATTAGAAGCGGTGGTGAAAAAATACGTCGCCAAGATCGTTTCGGCAAAAGGCAATATTGCGATTATCGAGGCAGTAGATGAACTGGCAAAAATTAAACAGTTGCTTGAGGCATTAGATCAGTTTGGAGTAAAGGAATTAGTAAGGACCGGAAAAATTGCAATCGTGTAATTCTCGAAAGGAGAGGTAAAGTTATGGCAAAGATTTATTATGATCAAGACGCGGATCTGGATTTATTAAAAGGAAAAACCATCGCAATTATTGGCTATGGAATACAAGGAAGAGGCCAATCATTGTGTTTAAGGGATTCCGGGTGTAATGTTATCGTCTCGGAAATGGAAGGGACACCAAATTACGAGCTGGCAAAAAAAGACGGATTTACTCCGGTTTCTGCCAAAGAAGCTGCAGAAAAAGCCGACATTATCCAAATCCTCACCCAGGACCATGTGCAGGCCAAGGTTTATCAGGAAAGCATTAAGCCTTCCTTAAAAAAAGGCAAGGCACTTTGTTTTTCACACGGGTTTAATATTCGTTTTAAACAGATTAAGCCTTCGAAAAACGTGGATGTTTTTATGGTCGCACCCAAAGGCCCGGGCGCTTTAGTGCGCAAGATGTATGAAGAAGGTAAAGGCGTACCTTGTCTAGTTGCGGTTTATCAGGATGCAACCGGTAATGCCTTGAAATTAGCCCTGGCATATGCCAAGGCAATTAAAGCCACTACTGCCGGCGTCATTGAAACCACTTTTGATGAAGAAACCGAAACCGATTTATTCGGCGAGCAGGCAGTGCTTTGCGGCGGAGTGAGCGAATTAATCAAGGCAGGATTTGATACCTTGATTGAAGCTGGATACCAGCCGGAAATCGCTTATTTTGAAGTTTTACACGAGTTAAAATTAATCACGGATTTAATTCAGGAAAGAGGAATTTCCGGAATGCGTCGCGGTGTTTCGAATACTGCCTGCTATGGCGATCTTTCCCGCGGCCCGAGGATTATTACAGCCAAGACCCGTAAGGAAATGCAGAAGATCTTAAAAGAAATCAAAACCGGCAAGTTTGCCCGCGAATGGATCAAAGAAAATGAATTGGGTAGGCCTAACTTTAATAAATTATTAGCTGACGGAGATAATCATCTCATTGAGAAGGTAGGCAAGCAGCTAAGGGAAATGATGCCCTGGATGAAGAAGTAAAGTCAAAAGTTAAAAGTCAAAAGTTAAAGGTACAGTTTAAAAGTCAAAAGTAAAAACAAAAAGAATTAAAAAATCAAAAACCTTTAACCTTTAACTTTCACCTTTGACCTTTGAGTTTTGACCTTTAACCTTAACAAACATGGACAAACTAATTATATTCGATACAACACTACGAGACGGAGAGCAGGCGCCGGGAGCGAGTTTGAACCCGGCAGAAAAGCTGGAGATTGCCCACAGCCTCGCTGAAATGGGCGTGGATGTAATTGAGGCGGGGTTTCCAATTTCTAGCCCCGGAGACCTGGAATCTGTAAAGCAAATTGCCCGAATAATCAAAGGCCCGATTATCTGCGGGTTGAGCAGGGCAATTAAAGCTGATATTGACGCAGCAGCGGAAGCAGTGAAGCCTGCCAAGCGCGGACGCATTCACGTCTTTCTTGCCACTTCTAAAATTCACATGCAATACAAATTGAAGAAGGCAGAAGATGAAATCATGCGCCTGGCAATTGAGAACGTTAAATATGCCAAGAGATTCTGTGAAGACGTAGAATTTTCTCCGGAAGATGCCTCGCGCAGCGAGCGGGAATTTCTCTATAGAGTACTCGAAGCAGTAATTAATGCAGGGGCAACCACTGTGAATATCCCTGACACCGTAGGTTATGCCCTGCCCACAGAATACGGCAGCCTGATCAAGGCAATTAAAGAAAATGTAATCAATATTGATAAAGCAGTAATTTCCACGCATTGCCATAATGATTTGGGCCTGGCTGTGGCAAATTCCCTGGAGGCGATCAGAAATGGCGCGCGCCAGGTAGAGTGCACAATTAACGGCATTGGCGAACGCGCGGGAAATGCCTCAATGGAAGAAATTGTCATGAGTATCAGGACGCGCAGGGATTTTTATCGCGATGTGGAAACTAATATCAAGAGCAGTCAGATCTGCAAGGTCTCCAGGCTGGTAAGCAAGCTGACTGGCTTTGTAGTCGCACCGAACAAGGCAATCGTCGGCGGAAATGCCTTTCGCCATGAGTCCGGCATACATCAGGATGGAGTGCTCAAAGAGCGTTCGACTTATGAAATCATTAAGCCCGAAGATGTGGGGTTTATCGGCACAGGGATTGTCCTGGGCAAGCATTCAGGCAGGCATGCGCTTTCTGAACGGCTCAAGGACTTGGGTTTTGATTTGAAGGATGAACAACTGGCCAAGGTGAGCGAGCGTTTTAAGGCGCTGGCTGATAAAAAGAAGAATATCTTTGACGATGATTTGATTGCACTTGTTGAAGATGAAATCAAATTGATCAAGCCGATTTGGAAACTGGAGAACTTTAGCGTGAACTCCGGGACAAACATTGTTCCAGAGGCAGCAGTGAGCCTGAAATTTAAAGGCAAGGCAATGGCTGCGAAGTCTTCTGGCGACGGCCCGATTGATGCCTGTTTTAAGGCAGTTGATAAGGCAACCGGCATCAAGTGCGAGCTGCAGGATTACCGCATTGAAGCAGTGACCAAGGGTAAAGATGCGCTTGGCGAAGTAAGTGTCAAGCTAAAAGCAAAAAACAAAGTAGTTTCTGCGCGCGGTTCCAGCACTGATATTATCGAAGCTTCAGTCAGGGCGTATATTAATGCCTTGAATAAAATAGAAAGCCTTTAATCCCACCAAAATAATGGATAATGAAACCTCCATTAAAATCTACGGCCTTTTAGGTAATCCAATTAAACATAGCTTATCTCCTTTAATGCATAATGCGGCATTCCATGCTTTGGGCCTGAATGCCAAGTATGAGCTTTTTGAAAAAGAGCCGCATGAGGTAGAGGGTTTTCTGCAGTCGCTTGAAATTAAAAATATCTGCGGGATTAATGTTACTGTGCCTTATAAAGAAAAAGTCATTCCATTTTTAAGCTCTCTTTCTGAAGAGGCACAATTAATTGGCGCAGTAAATACCATCAAAGTTTGTTCTAACAAGCTGGAAGGTTATAATACTGACGGCGAGGGTTTTATCAAGCACCTGACCGCGGATCTAAGGTTTGACCCCAGGAACAGGTCTGTGGCCATGCTCGGCGCAGGCGGGGCGAGCAAGGCAATCGCAGTCTATTTAAGTATCTATAAAATAAAATCGCTTTCTATCTTTGATATAGATAAATATAAACTTAATGCGCTGGTGGAGCATTTGGCAAAACATTTTAAAGCAGTGCAATTCAAGGCATGCAGTTCAGTGGAAGAATTAAATATCAAGAATTGCCAGCTTTTGATTAATGCCACACCCATCGGCGTAAAAGAAAATGATCCTTGTTTAGTGAGCGAAAATTTAATCCACCCGGAATTATTGGTTTATGATTTAATCTATAATCCGGCTCAAACAAAATTACTGGCATTGGCGCGTAAGAGAAGAGCAGGCGCATCCAATGGTTTAGGTATGCTTTTGCACCAGGGCGCAGCAGCATTTAAAATCTGGACTGGCCGCGAGGCACCACTCGCTGCAATGCGCCAGGCACTTATGCCAAGGAGTTAAAGGAACTTAATTTCAAATGTCAAAATTAAAATGTCAAAATAAATCCAAAATTACAATATCAAAACAAAAGTTTTGTGATTTGACATTTGGAATTTGAATTTATTTTGGATTTTGTGCTTTGTCATTTGACATTAATCAACTTGGAGGATTTATATTATGCTGGTTAGAATATTCGTATTCATCTTTGGGTCTTTGGTAGGCAGTTTCCTGAACGTCTGCATTTATCGCATGCCGCGGGAAGAATCAATTGTCAGGCCGCGCTCGCATTGCCCTAACTGCAAAAAAATGATTGTCTGGTATGATAATATTCCTTTAATCAGTTACATTCTTTTAAAGACGCGCTGCCGGCATTGTAAAACTCGGATTAGCCCGCGTTATTTTGTCGTGGAATTAATCACCGCATTGATGTTTCTCGTATTTTTTAACCGCTATCATTTAAGTTTTGACTTTCTTTTTTACAGCCTTTTTGGCTGCGGCCTGATTATTGCCACTTTTGTAGATATCGGCCATAGGATTATCCCGGATGAGATTTCTGTGGGAGGCCTGGTCGCCGGCCTTTTATTAAGCGCCTCCCGCGGGCTTAACCTGCATCCTTTTTCCTGGAGCTGGAAGCCATTGTTTAATTCATTCCTGGGCGTAATTATTGGCGGCGGGATAATTTATCTTACCGGGTATTTATTCGACCTGGTCTATTTTAAATTATTAAAAAAGCCTCCGATTCAGGGAGAAACCGAATCTATGGGCGGTGGAGACATCAAATTATTGGCAATGATCGGAGCATTCCTCGGTTGGCAGCGGGCAATTTTAACATTTTTCATCGCGCCATTTTTTGGAGTGATCATCGGGCTGATAAATTTAGTCACAAAAAAGGATCACACTATACCCTACGGCCCTTTTTTATCTTTGGCAGCATTAGTTTCTTTGTTTTGGGCGGATAAAATTATACGCTTATTCATTTTTCAATAATTTAAGCATATGCCGGAAAAAATAGTGCAAAACGATTATCTTCTCACCACAGTTGCAAAAGAAAAGTGGCAGAAAATCGGCACGCAAAGGCGCTCCGGCGTGCTCGTTCCGCTGTTTTCCGTTTATTCTAAGTCCAGCCTGGGTATCGGCGACACCCATGACCTGAAATTATTGGTGGATTGGTGCAATAAGACCGGCAATTCCATCCTGCAGTTATTACCTTTAAATGAAGTGGGTATCAGTTTCTGTCCATATGATTCCTTGAGTTCATTTGCCTTAGAGCCTTCCTATATCCATCTGGATTCCCTGATTAATTCCCATAAAAGCCTGATTAGAGATGAAGCAGAAGAGGTGAAGCAGTTATTTCCCGTTGGCCGCATGCACATGGATTACCGGATCAAACAGGAGAAATTGCATCTCTTGCGGGATCTCTTTGGCCAAGGCGAGGATTGCCAAACTCCGGAATTCAATAAATTCAGGCAGGAGAATGCTTATTGGATTGAAGACTTTGCGCTTTTTAAAGTAATCAAAGATTGCCATGATGGCCTGCCTTGGTTTGAATGGCAGCCCAATTTTAAAAACCGTAATCCGCAAACACTTGATGCCGTGCGCAAGGAATTTAAAGACGAGATTGATTTTCAAATTTGGATTCAGTGGTCGATTTTTAAACAGCTTAAGGATGTAAAGGCATATGCCGAAGAGAATAATGTTTTTATCAAAGGTGATTTGCCGATTCTCGTTTCGCGCGACAGCGCGGATGTCTGGCAGCATCAGGAATTCTTTAAGCTGGAGTTTGCAGCCGGCGCACCTCCGGATATGTATTGCGCCAAGGGCCAGCGTTGGGGCGCTCCCACCTATAACTGGGGGAATATTTCTAGCGACGAATATAGATATATTAAAGAAAAATTACAATACGCCGAGAATTTCTATTCGATCATCAGAGTTGACCATGTAGTGGGATTATTCCGTATCTGGAGCATTCCTTACAATGAGCCAAGAGAAAATCAGGGGTTGAATGGCTTTTTTGATCCACGGGATGAAAGCTGGTGGGGAGAGCATGGCAGGAATATTTTAAATGTGATGATTAATAGCACAAACATGCTTTTGTGCGCTGAGGATTTAGGGACAATCCCCAAAGTCTGCACGGATTCCTTGAATTTCCTGGGCATTCCGGGAAATGAAGTGCAGCGCTGGACAAAAGATTGGAAAGTAGGGCATGATTTCTTGCCGCCCGAGGAATACCGGCCGCTTTCCGTGACGATGCTTTCAACACATGACACGACTAATTGGATGGCGTGGTGGAAATATGAGGCAGGCACAGTTGATGAAGGCTTATTTGTGCGCAAATGCAATGAGCGTGGCATAGATTATACCATTGTGCGCGATTTATTATTCGATTTAGACTTATCTTATCATGGACGCCTGCGCTGGAAAAATAATATTAGTAATGTTGAGATTCTATTGTCTTATCTAGGCAGAGAGCGCCATGAAGTCGGCGATTTTGTCGATATGTACCTAAATACTTACCGCGAAAAAGAAAGATTCTGGCATCATTTGGGCATGAAGGGCCCGTTGCAAGAAGAGGCGAGCCCGGAACTTGTCAAAAAGGCGCTCAAATGGACGCTCGATTCGCGGGCAATTTTCTGCATTCAACTGCTCACAGACTGGTTGAGCCTCGCAGATATCTTCGAGGGCGACCCTTATCAATACCGAATCAATACTCCCGGCATCATTTCCGATAAAAACTGGTCATTGGTTTATCCGATTTCGTTGGATGAGTTGTTGAGGCATAGGGTGAATGGTGTGATTAAGAAAATGCAGGCAGATTCAAAGCGGTTTGCTTAAGAGAACTGCTTAGCGGGTCCTGTCAAATTTGCGCAAGCAAATTTGATACCGAGGCCACCTTAATTTGATAATTTAGCTGCCGAGGTACCTTTTCGAGGTCGCGGGTCCTGCCCAAAGTCGGCAGCTCATGGGCCCCTCCGCCCGGTGTGGATCCTCCCATTCGCTGCCTCTTCTTTGGTCACCCGCGAGCGGCAAACCTACTTATAAGAACGCAACCAAGCCATCTGTAAAATAATAGCGGTTTTGAAAGGGTTTAGAAGTTTACTAAATTTTTAAACGAACATGACTAGCGAAAAAATCGAGAAAATATTTCCTGGGCCAGTTTTATTATTAGCCGGTCCAGGTACAGGAAAAACCCATACTTTGGCATTGAGAATTAAGTTTCTAATCGAAGAAGAGAAAGTAGACCCAAAGCAGATAACAGTCATTACCTTTACGAATGAAGCCGCAATAAATATGCGTGAACGCATTAGCGATATGGAGAAACCAGATGTGTATATAAGTCCAGAGAACCAGCCCGCATTTATATGTACAATGCATAGTTTGGGGCAGAGGATCATTACTGAGAATATTGCTAAAATTAATCTTCGGGAAGATTTTAGGTTAGTAAGTTCTTCATATCTCCAATCATTATTATTTGATGATTGTGCACAATTGTTGAATCTTAGTAGAGAAAAAGGGAAAGAAGCAAACTTATGTCGGCAGAAAGGGAAATGCACAAAGGATAATAATGCCCAGCGGTGTCAAATATGTGATCAATACAGACAATTATTAACAGTAAATAATGCCATAGACTATAATGATCAAATTATGTTTGCCTGTGAAATATTAAGGAATAACGGAGACGTTCTTGATTCCTATAAACAAAATACAAAATATTTATTAGTAGACGAATATCAAGATATTAATCATTCGCAGTTTGAATTTATAAAGTTGCTCTGCGGGGGACAGGAAGAAGGTCTATTTTGTGTAGGAGACGATGACCAGAGTATTTACAGTTTTAGAGGCGGCTCATGTTTTTATATCAAGAACTTCAATAGAGATTTTAGCAATTCTAAGACTGTTTCGCTCGATACCTGCAGACGTTGCCCTTCTAATATCTTAAAAAGTTCCTTAAAGATAGTAAATATATTTAGTCCCGATACACTCTCAAAACCAGTATTAAATTTTACTCGTCCCGATGGTAGGATATTTGTATATGATGTGCCTAGCCAAAAGAAAGAGTCACAAATCATATCCGACATTGTGAGAAAAGCATTACCCTCGAAAGAAGTTTTAATACTAATTCCTCATAGAGGTTTTTCCCTTCCCATTAAAAGAATACTTAGATCGCGTAAAATAAATTATCAATGTAAAGTAGATATTGATGACGATTCTGGATTTAGTCGTTTAGATATTCTTAAAGAATGGATAACCGATAGTAATGATAACTTTGCATTAAGAGAATGTATACAATCTATTATTGATTCAGGTAATTTTGGAATTCCTACAAAAAAAGTTAGAAAACCAGAAAAAAAGTCAGAGAGGGAAAAGATACTAAAAACCATTAGTTCTTGTTGGAATGAAGTAATTTCCAATAAGGCAGATTATTTTACTGCTCTAAAGCAAGCGGGAGAGAATAGCAGCATCGTTAAGCAAATAGTTGACGCTCTAGAAGAGTTGCATACTCTAGCCAAAGGCAATGCTAGTAGTTTTTTAAAATCTGCAGTAGATTATCTTAAATTATGGAAAGACCCAGAAGAATTGTTTAATGAAATCAGTAAATTACTTGAAGAAATTTCAAGCCGAAATATGGGTGGGAGTGGTATTGTCCGTATTCTAAGTATGCAGAAAGCAAAAGGGCTAGAAGCCGATGTAGTAATAATAGTCGGTCTAGATCAGAGGGTTTTCCCTAAAGAGAAAATAAATAAAGAAGATGAGGAAGAAGCGAGTAGATTATTATATGTATCTATGACACGAGCCAAAGTTGATTTACATCTATTCCACGCTAGAAAGAGAGAGGCTTCTATAACTTTTTTGCCACCTGTTGAAGGTCAAGGATATAGCATTTTGAGTATTTCTCCTTTCATTGATGGCACTATAAATGAATATGCCCGTAAAGTATATATAAAGAGCGAAAACTAAGAATCATAGAAACCGGGGACACGATACAAGAATTCCGGCAAGAATTCCGGGGACACAGTAGTAAAAAAATAAAAGTGATGGATATTAAAACTAAGAGAAATTATTTTATTTTAATCTATTTACTATTTTTCCTATTTCTCCCGATAATGTGTTTTGCCCAATGGGATAGTAATCAGGAATCAGGGGCACCCAGTGAAACAGATTATATCAGAAAAGGCGGCGTGGATAGGGACTTAGACAATGACGGCGTCTGGGACTATGGCAAAGGCGGTGTTGATAGGGATTTAGATAATGATGGAGTTTGGGATTACGGTAAGGGTGGTGTTGATAGAGATACAGATAATGATGGTGTATGGGATTATAAAACAGGTGGTGTTGATAGAGATGTGGACGGGGATGGTGTTTGGGATAGCGATAAAGGCGGTGTGGATAGGGACTTAGACAATGACGGCGTCTGGGACTATGGCAAAGGCGGTGTTGATAGAGATATGGATAACGATGGAGTCTGGGATTATTGAACAAGGGAAAATCTGGAATAAAGGGGACGGGTATATTTTTTGCAATTCCACCCCCGCAATTCCACTTCCGAAGTGGCACCAAAACCCACCCCACCGCGTAGGTGGGGGGAGAAGGAATTCCGGGGACATAGTGCGCTAACCCGGATTTGACGGACACCTAAAATAGGGTACAATACCCTAAGGAGGTGTCAGATGAAGGGTCCGGGAAGATATACAAAAGAGTTTAAGTTAGAAGCAATCCGGTTGTTAGACTTAGGCGATAAACCAGCCAGCGAACTAGCCCTGGAATTAGGCGTAAAGCGAACTCTGCTTTATCGCTGGAGAGATCAAGCTAGAGAAAAGGGCGATTTAGTTTTTTCAATAGCCCCCGGCGGGCCTAAAAACGATCATCTCAGTGAAGTCTCTAGGCTTAAGAAAGAACTAAAAGACGTAACCGAAGAACGGGATATCTTAAAAAAAGCGGCGGCGTACTTTGCCAGGGACCTCAGATGAAGTACGCTTTGAATAAAGGGGACGGTTCTATTTTTTGCAATTCCACCCCCGCAATTCCACTTCCGAAGTGGAACAAACCTACCTCACCGCGTAGGTGAAGGGAACTAATAAGCATTATGCCTCTTGAATAAAAAAAGGAGAACAAATGGAGAAGAAAAGGTCTATAGGAGTTACTATATTTGGAATTTCTTTATTATATTTTCCATTAATGCAGGTAATTAAATTTATTAAAGTATGCCAATATTCTTCTAAATTGCAGGGGATTTTAGTAAAACCTTCTTTCTCTAAAATCGCATATAAAAGTCCATTAATGACCTTATTGTTCTTTGTTATAGTTAGTGTTCTTGTTTTTGGAATTCTCAGTTTTAAAAAATGGGCATATTATATGTTAATAGTGATTGCTTCTCTTGCAGTTATTCAAAACGTATATGATTTATTTATAAAGCTTAATTATATTCGTAACGGAGTTCGTGTTAAGCCAACACTCCTTATAGAAGCAGCCATTCTATTAATTTATTTTGCTACTATGATTTATTATTTCACTCGTTCCAAAGTAAAGGAACAGTTTAACTAAGAAACTAAGGGGCCGTCTACTTAAAAAAATCGTAGACGCTTTATGTAATCCTCTACGTATTATGGGAATTCCGGGGAATTCCGGGGACACGGTACTTAATTATTTTGGTTAAGGAGAACTAATTTGGAAAATAATAATGTAAAATTCGTTCCTTTACTTGTTACTACCGATCAAGCGAAGATCGCTTTTATAAAGTCACTCTTAGACGGAGAAGAGATAAAATATTATATAGACAACGAAAATGTCGCTTCTACAATGGGTACTCCTCCAGAGATGACAGTGATGGTTTTAGAGGAACATTTTAAACTTGCAGAAGAACTATTAAAAGATGTGAGATGAATTACGGCAAATAAAGGGGACGGGTATATTTTTTGCAATTCCACCCCCGCAATTCCACTCCCGAAGTGGAAAATTCCGCATTAAATCCTACCAGCAAAAATAATTAAAATTGGAGGAAATATTCTTAACCCATTACAATTATTAGGTTAAGTAGCTAAATTTAAAATAATAAAAATGGATTTTAATTCTTTGGCTTGACCTCAAATAATTATGTGCTAAGATTCTATTATGAATAAATATGAATTTCAGTTTATGATAATAACTGGGGTAGGGGTATTAGTACTTCTTTCTTCGGTTGCTTCTCATTCTACAGCGCAAGAAAGTAGCGTGTTTGTTAAGCAACCGGACATTCATCAAGAAGTTTTGCCTTATCCAAGAAGTCTGAATAATGCCGTTGTTGCTGGTCTTACTACTTCAACTAGCTGGGAGCATAACAAGGGCTGGAACCTTTGGTGACAGTCACTTTTGTGACAGGCATTATTGGAATTCCGGGGACACAGGACTTAATTAGGGAACTGGCCCCCGCAATTCCACCCCCGCAATCCCACTTCCGAAGTGGAACCAAAACCTTCCTCACCGCGTAGGTGGGGGAGCGGTGAATCCTACCACTGAAAAATCTCAAAAAACTTAGTTAGATTTTGCCTTTTTCTACGTCTATTAAGAGTAGGAGGAGGATAAAATGCCTGACGCTATTTCGGTAGAAGTAATTGCCACAAAGATTTTATTGATACGTGGTAAAAGAGTCATGTTGGATAAAGATCTGGCTAAACTCTATGAAGTTGATACGAGCCAATTAACCCGCCAAGTAAGACGCAACATTGATAGGTTCCCAGAAGATTTTATGTTTCAATTAACAAAACAAGAACTGCGAAACTTGATATGCCAATTTGGCACATCAAGTTGGGGCGGTACCCGTAAGTTGCCCTATGCTTTTACTGAGCAGGGTGTGGCTATGCTTTCCGGGGTGCTCCATAGTAAGAGAGCTGTACAGGTCAATATCCAGATTATGCGAGCGTTTATTCAGCTTAAAAGAATGTTATTAACAAATGTAGGCCTTAAGCGTAAGATAGAAGAAATGGAAAGAAAATATGATAAACATTTCGTAATCGTATTTCAAGCTATTAAGCAGCTCCTTGAACCATCTCCCGTAAAGGAGAAGAGGATAATCGGATTTCAGACTCATAAAGATTATTAAAAAAGATTAAATTTTATTATGGTATATCTCTCTGTTTCTGTTTTAAAAGGAAAACTGCCAAAGCATTAAACCAAGCGATTAAAAGAAATATTAATCGTTTTCCGGATGGTTTTATGTTCCGGTTAAGTGAAAAAGAGAAAAATGAACTGGTCACAATTTGTGACCGGTTCAATAGAATAAAGGGGACGGGTATATTTTTTGCAATTCCACCCCCGCAATTCCACTTCCGAAGTGGAAAATTCTGCATTAAATCCTACCATTAAAAAATCTCAAAAAACTCAGTTAGATTCCGTCTTTTTCTACGTCTATTAAGAGTAGAAGGAGGTAAGCATCATAGAAGAAAAGATATTGACAGAATAGCATAAAAGTAATACAATTGTATATACAACCTATGATGCAGCAGGCTTATGGCAGAGTTTAAGTGGAATGTTTTGAAGAGTGAGCGGCTAAAACGCACTAGGGGAGTTTCTTTTGAAGAGATTATTACCGCGAAAATTATTGACATTAAGGATAATCCAAAGAAAGAAAATCAGCAAATGATACTTTTTGAATATAGAAACTATATTTGGCTAGTGTCTTGTGTTCGTGACGGGGACAAGCTTTTTCTAAAAACGCTTTATCCGAGCCGTAAATATACGAAACTCTATAGGAAGGAGAACGAGAAATGAGACGAATTAAACTTACCAGGCAAGAAAAAGCTATCGAAGACGCATTGTTAAGGGGCGAATATGTAAGTGTCAGTAAAGAGAGATTCAAAGAAATAGCAGATATGCTTGAAGCCAGGAAAAAAGACGCAGTTTTGAATATCCGAGTGAATAGTTACGATCTTGAACATATCAAGCAAAAGGCGCGCAAAATGGGGATTAAGTACCAGACTTTTATTTCTGAAATTCTGCATAAAGTCGCACAGGGGTAGTATTCATAAAGATTCAAATTGAGATTCCTGCTTTAGGGGAGTATAATTAATAAGAAGCCCAGGAGGGAAAATGTTAAGGCGGATCATAAAACATAAATATTTCGTGCATGGCGTAATAATCGTATTGGCCCTGATTACAGTTGCATCGTTCGTAATGTTTAGCACAATGACCAGCGGGACTACAAATTAATTAATAACTAAAAATATCCGGGTGCTTTTCAAGGTGGGCGGGGAAAAGGGCCAGGTTTAAGATAGAAAAGATATCTTTTTCATAAAAAAGGAGGAAACATGGGTACATTATTAGGTCTAATTATCCTCGTGCTAGATATCATTGCTATCGTTGACGTTGTCAAAAGCTCGCAAGATACAACAAAGAAGGTCCTCTGGATTTTATTGGTACTTATTCTTCCTGTTGTCGGTATGGTGCTCTATTTTCTCCTTGGGAAGAAAAAATAGTAATTAAGTATTGTGTCCCCGGAATTACCCGGAAGTAACAAACTATGGAAATAAAAATTGTTCGTAGCCGCAGGCGCTTCCGCACGGTCAGCGCACGTTTGGTGAAAGATACACTTTTGGTCCAGGCACCGGTGATGCTGGCCGAAAAACACCTGGAGAAAATCGTTGCGGATTTTCAGTTGAAGTTCGAGAAGAAGAAACTAAAAGATGATTTGGATAAAGCACAGTCTCTTCAAGATGTGGCCAATAGGCTAAATGAAAAATATTTCGGCAATAAACTAAAAATAGATTCCATCGAATATGTCACTACGCAGAACAGCAAGTTTGGATGCTGCAACTATTCTACCGCTAGAATCCACATCTCACATAAAGTAGGCCTGATGCCGGACTGGGTGAGAGACTATGTTTTAATCCATGAGATGGCGCATTTGCTAGAGCCGAATCATAGCAAGGCCTTCTGGGATATCGTTTCACGTTATAAATTGGCTGAAAGGGCGCGGGGCTATCTTATGGCCATGGGGCATCAGAGAGAAGAAGGATAAATGACAATAGTAAACATTATCGAACAGGCAGGAAAATTATTGGATTTAGTGGATTATCAGGGCGGCTCTATTGTCAGCAAAGAGATAATCAAAAAAGACAAAGGAACAGTTACGCTCTTTGCCTTTGATAAGGGGCAGGGTTTGAGCGAACACATCGCTCCCTTTGATGCGTTAGTTTATATTTTCGACGGTTTAGCAGAAGTAATCATTTCAGGAAAATCCTCCTCTTTAAAAACAGGTGAAATTATTATTATGCCCGCCAATAAACCGCACGCTTTAAAAGCAACGGAACGTTTTAAGATGCTCTTAGTAATGATAAAGGTTTGAGAGGACGGTATAATTAGGGCCATGTCAATCATTCAAGGGACAGAATATTATATTTCCAAGCGCATGGGCCGGGCGATCATTGATTACAATATGCTCTCTGACGGCGATAAAGTTGCGGTGGCAGTGTCCGGAGGCAAGGATAGCCTGACGCTTTTACGTGTACTCAATGACCGCAGGACATTTGTGCCGATAAAATACGATTTAATGGCAGTGCATGTTGATTCAGGTTATCCTAAGTCATGCTCTAAGCAATTGGAAAAACATTTTAAGCAAATCGGGGTAAAGTATCATATCGAAAAAATCGATGTGATGAAGAAAACCAAGCCCAAAGATATTAATTGTTTCTGGTGTTCCTGGAACAGGCGTAAGGCCATCTTTGAAACCGCAGCGCGCTATGGCTTTAATAAAGTTGCCCTGGGCCACCACATGGATGATATTATTCAGACTATCCTTTTAAACCTTTTTTTCCAGGGCGAGATTTCCGCAATGAGCCCGAAACAGGAGTTGTTTAAGGGAAAAATTACTTTAATCCGGCCCTTGGCTTATGTAGAAGAGGATTTGATCAAGCGTTTTATGAAGGCTGCTAATTTTAAAACCTTTGATTGCATCTGTCCCAATTATCATACATCCAGCCGCACCAAAATCGCCCGGATCATTGCAGATCTCAAAAAGACCTGCCCGGATATAAAGAAAAATATCTTTAGAAGCATCAAGCGCATAAAAAAAGATTATTTGCTTTAAGAGCACGGTGGTATAATTGTAAGGTCAAAGGTTAAAAGTCAAAGGTTAAAGGTAGAAGTGGAGAAGCGATGATTTGGGTAATTACTAGTTTATTTGTAGTCTTGGCAGTGATTCTGGTTATCCTCGTATTGAAGATTTCTGCTCAAGTCAGCGAGCGGCTTAATCAAATGAATTTATCGCTGCAAGAAGCGCATAAGGTTATCGGGCAGAACCTGGGCAATACCACTACCATTTTCGGCAACGTTCAGGAAAAACTCGGCCGCCTTGAAGAAACCAACCGCCAGATTTACGAGATTAGTAAGGATATCACCAGCCTTCAGCAGCTTTTACGCGCGCCGAAGTTCCGCGGCCAGATGGGAGAAACACTTTTAGAAAATCTCTTGGCCCAGGTTTTGCCTAAAGATCATTTTACGATGCAGTATCGTTTTAAATCCGGGGATGCCGTGGATGCAGCGCTTCGCTTGGGCGAGCGGATTGTCCCGATTGATGCTAAATTTAGTTTAGAAAATTTCCAGAAAATGATTGATACGCAAGATGAGCAGGAAAAAAATAATTTTCGTAAGAAATTCATCCAGGATGTAAAAAACCGCATTGAGGAAATTTGCTCCAAATATATCCTGCCGGCAGAGAATACCTATGACTTTGCCTTTATGTATATCCCTGCGGAAAATGTTTATTATGAAGTGATCATTAAGGAAGACCTGATGAGCTATTTTGTTTCCAAGCGGGTCATCCCGGTTTCTCCGAATACCTTCTATGCCTACCTGCAGGTGATTTGCCTCGGGCTCAAGGGCCTGAAGGTTGAAGAAAATGCCAAGGCAATCTTAAAAAATTTGAGTTCGCTGGGAATAGAAATCAATAAATTCAAAGAGGATTTTAACACCTTAGGCGCGCATCTGAATAATGCCAATACAAAATACCAGGACAGCCAAAAACGCCTGGATAAATTTCAGGATAAGCTGGAGAACATCCAGGAAACAAAGCAAATCGAAGAAAAGGTAGCGTAGTGATTTTTTCCCTTCCCAAACTCATCTGTCAAACAAGCTGCCGTCCGAAAAACATGTCGTTATTCTATGGCGATACAGAGGAGAGCCTGAAAAACCGTAAGGATTTTTTAAGCCGCCTGAATATCGATCATGAGGCCCTGGTTTGCGCGCATCAGGTGCACGGCGATAGGGTGAATTATGTTGGTTTGGATGACAAGGGAAAAGGCGCATTAGCGTATGAGGATTCCATCCGTAATACCGATGCCTTGATTACCGACGTGCCAAATTTACCGTTGGCAATTTTTACCGCAGATTGTTTGGCCGTATTTTTGTATGATCCGGTAAACCACTGCCTTGGCCTGGTGCATGCAGGCTGGCGCGGGACAAAAGAAAAAATCGTTTATAAAACCGTCCAGGCAATGCGAGGTAAATTTAAAACAAGGCCTAAGGATTTATTGGCCGGCATGGGGCCATGTATCAGGAAATGTTGTTATAAGGTAGGCGAGGATTTTCAGGGGCATTTTAGCGAGGGGTTAATCAGAAAAAATCATCGTCTTTATCTGGATTTGCCAGGGATTAATCGGGGCCAGCTCAGGGAAGCAGGCCTCATGGGGAGCAACATCATCGATTCTTCTCTTTGCACAAGTTGCAAGAATAATTTATACTTTTCTTTTCGTAAAGAAGGCGAGAAGGCAGGAAGAATGATGTCAGTGGCGATGCTAAAATGAAAAATTATCACCTCGAGTTTATCCTCAACGCCTATAACACCGAAATTAAGGCGATAAAAAACGCCTTAACCGAATTTGTCGCGGATATCGAAATTAATGAAACAAAAAACGAAAATAACTCCAGTGATTACAAGATTCATCTTAAGGCCGAGGACCCCACGGTTATTTTTGATCTCTGTTCGCAATTTGGCAGGATCAAATCAGTAAGAATAGAGGAGCCTTGAAAGCGATTTTTATTCATGGTATGATGAACTCATGTATTGCGTAATTTTCGTCACAGCCTCAAGTAAAATTGAGGCAAAAAAGATCTCCCAGGCGCTTTTAGAAAATAAATGCGCTGCCTGCGTGAACATTATTGATAATATCGAATCAAACTTCTGGTGGCAGGGGAAAATTGATCATACAGAAGAAGTGCTCTTAGTGATAAAATCAAAGAAAAGCAAGTTGGCAAAGATCATTAAACTGGTAAAGTCCTTGCATAGCTATGAAGTCCCGGAAATTATTGCCATGCCGATTGTCGCAGGCGAGAAAAAATACTTAAGGTGGATAAATGACTCTCTCCGGTAGCCCTTTTGATTATCTGGTGGCGTTTTTCGGCGGAATCCTCGCCAGCCTGACGCCTTGCGTGTACCCCTTAATTCCGGTAAGTATCGGCTATATCGGGGTAAAGGCAGGCGGTTCAAAGCTCCAGGGATTCTTTTTAAGTTTTTCTTTTGTCACCGGTATTGCGGTGATTTATTCTATCTTAGGCCTGGTTGCATCTTTCACCGGGACAATCTTTGGCAGCATCAGCGCATATCCTGCAACCTATTTTGTGGTCGGCGGCATTATTATTATTTTCGGTTTATCGATGTTGGATTTATTTCATATCCGGCTGCCGCAATTGATAAGATTTCCCCAAACAAACAACAGGGGTTACTTTGATGCATTTCTCCTGGGCCTGGGCACAGGCTTGATTGTGTCTCCCTGCCTGACTCCGATCCTTGGTTCGATATTGCTCTATTTAACTGCCAAAAAAAGCATTCTCTATGGCACAACGCTTTTGTTGGCCTTTGCCTATGGCATGGGCCTGATTTTCATCTTCGCGGGAATTTTTAGTTCCTTACTGGTGAGCCTGCCTAAGTCAGGCAATTGGATGGTTTATATTAAGAAGTTTTTTGCTCTGGTTATCTTGGTTATGGGGTTTTATTTTATTTTTGTCGGTATGCGGAGGCTATAATTCATGAAAAAACATCTTACATTGGCAGTAATATCACTAGCCGCGTTTTTATTCTTCTCTAATTTCTCCGCTGCATTTGCCGCAGATAAGCAAATCGCCCCGGATTTTCGGTTAGAGTCAATTATGCGCAATCAAGTTACGCTTTCCAGCTTTAAAGGCGAAAAACAAGTATTATTATTATTTTGGACCACCTGGTGCCCGTATTGCAGAGAGCAGTTGATGTGGCTGAATGATAAGTATTCCCAGTTTTCAAAACAAGGCCTGGAAATATTAACCATAAATGTAGGCGAGTCTCTTGGAAGGGTAGAGAGGTTTGTTAATCTGCGCAAACTTACTTATCCGGTCCTGCTTGACGAGACTTCTTATGTTGCCTCGTTGTTCGAAATCATGGGAGTGCCTACCTATGTCCTTGTTGACAAAGAGGGCTGCATTGTTTTTTCGGAGAATACCTTACCGGAAAAAAAGTTAGAGAGCTATCTTTCCAAATAACCTTAGCATGGATAAAAAAATCGAAAATCTTATAGAAAATTGGCAGAAAAATAATATTAGTGCTCTTTATTGCGCCAACAAAGCAGAGGCACTGGCTAAAATATTAGAATTGATTCCGCTTAAATCAAGTATCGGCATTTCCGGTTCGCAAACCCTGGAAGAACTGGAAATTGTGAAACATCTAGAAGCGCGCGGCAATCAGGTAATGAATCAAAATAAGCCGGGCCTTAGCCGCGAAGAGAGCCTGGAATTGAGAAAGCAAGGCAGCTTGGCAGACTATTATCTTACCAGTGCCAATGCCGTCTCTTTAAAAAACGGAGAATTAGTTTTTTTAAGCGCCTGGGGCCATCGCATCGCCGGAATCTCCAATGCCAAAAATGTTATTGTGATTTGCGGAATAAATAAGTTAACCCCGGATTTAGAAGCAGCGATCAAACGCGCTAAAGAATATGCCATGCCTTTAAATTATAAACGCTTAAATTGGGATAGTGCGCGCAAGATGTGCTGCCAGGTGTTAATTGTTGAGGCAGAGGCTACAGCGGGCAGATTGAAAGTAATTTTAGTCGGAGAAGAATTAGGATTTTAAAGAAAGGGAAAAGTTATGTTTGATAAGATGAAACAACTGATGGAAATGCAGAAGAAAATGCAGGAGATGAAGCGCGAATTGGATAATACGAATTTTGAGATTGCCAGTTCTGATAATTTGATTAAAATCACTATGAATGGCTCACAAGAGGTAAAAGAAGTGGCCCTGCAAAGCGAGCCAAAAGATTTGGATAAGGCAAGGCTTGAAAGAGCAATTAAAGATGGTTATAATAGGGCGATCAAGCGCTCGCATGATTTGGCAGCGGAAAAAATGAAGGCAATTACCGGTTTTAATTTACCCGGCTTAACTTAAACTATGTTAAAAGATAATATCCGGCAATTCCTGGAGAAAAAAGAATTTATCAGTGTGGCAACTTCTGACCTTAATGGAAATCCCAATGCCGCGCCCAAGCTGCTTTTAAAAACCGAAGGCAATTTTATTTACCTGATTGATTATTCTATTAGTAAAACCTGGCAGAATTTAAAGATGAACCCCCGGGCCTCGCTTTCCTTTATGGATACAAATGAGCTTATAGGATATCAGATAAACGGCTCTGTCCAGTTAATCGACAGCGGAGAGGAATTCGATAAAATCCTTAAAGAATTAGTTGATAAGGAAATTATTCTTTCATCCAAGCGCATTGCCGAAGGCGTTGTTTCCGGCAAGAAGCATAATAATTTCGAGTTAAATATTTCTCAGAGATTTGTGATTTTAAAAATAAAAATAGAAGAAGTCGCCGAGATTTGGCCCAAGGGGCAGATAACGAGAGAAAAGGTATGAATAAATTAAAGGGATTGGCAATCGGGATCGGAAGCCTGCCTTATACAGAAGAGGCCCCGGCGCTGGACTTGATTTTTAAATACCTGCCCGAGACTCCTTTCTGGCCGCAACTGCCGAAAAGGGATATCCGCGAGGGCATGGTTGCTCAATTCAGCCAGAACCTGCCTTGTTTAAAAATGACTTCTGACGGAATTTTCTATGACCCGAAAAATCAGGAACACGAGCTGGAGATTTTTTACGAACAGATTATTTCCAATAACCTGGATTATTTTAAAATCGGCCCGGATTTTGCCTCGGGCCTCTTTGAGTTTTATACAAGGTTAGAAAAGGCCAACCTGGAGAAAGTAGAATTTATCAAGTGCCAGATTACCGGGCCGATCACCTTTGCCGCCAGTATTAAGGATAATAAGGGCGTGGCGCTTTTACATGACCCGGTATTTTTGCAGGTAATCACCAAGGGCCTGATTATGAAGGCGCTCTGGCAAATTAAACTCTTCAGTAAATTCGGTAAGAAGATCATTGTTTTTCTCGATGAGCCGTATTTAAGCGGTTTTGGTTCTGCCTTTACGCCGATTGATAAAGCAAGCGTGGTGAAAGAGTTGTCAGAGGTTGCAGATGGGATTAAAACAGAGAATACCCTGGTTGGGGTGCATTGCTGCGGCAATACCGATTGGTCAATATTTACCGATATCAAATCTATTGATATTATTAATTTCGATGCCTTCAGCTTTATGGATAAATTTACGCTCTATGCCAAAGATTTGGCAGGGTTTTTGAAACGAAACGGTATTATTTGCTGGGGGGTGGTCCCTACCCAGGAATTTACCGGAGAAGAGACCGCAGGTTCATTGGTAGATAGGGTTAAACAGGGTATAGGTGATTTGGTTAAAAAAGGGGTAAACAAGGGCCTGGCTGCAGATAATTTGCTGGTGAGCCCTAGCTGCGGTTTAGGTGCATTAGACCCTCTTAAGGCAGAGAAAATTCTCAAGCTGCTTTTCGAGGCCTCCGCAATCCTCCGAAATTCTCCATAACCTGCCCAAAAAATAAATTATTTGACAAATTCCAGGAAAAGTCGTATAGTATAGCTCTGCTTTTATCCGAAACAAAATAAGGAGTGAGATAAATGAAAGAAATAAGGATTCACGCCCGAGCAGGACAGGGCGCTATTACCACAGCCTCGTTACTGGGCTATGCATATTTTTTAAAAGGAATGTATCCTTATGCGTTCCCGCATTTTGGGGCTGCCAGAATGGGCGCACCGATGAACGCATTTGTCCGTGTAGATTCAAAGCCCATCCGCTTAAGAAGCCAGATTTATGAGCCGGATTACCTCTTGATTATGGATGCCACGATCATGCGCGGGTTCAATTGTTTCTCCGGCCTGAAAGATAACGGCATTGCCATTATCAACAACATGGAGGGCCTTGAGGCCCCTAAGGTGAGCGCCAGGCAAAAAGTATTCCTCGTTCCGGCAAATGATATTGCGATGAAGAATATCGGCCGGCCGCTGGGGAACACTGCTTTATTAGGCGCTTTTTGCGCTGCCACAGGAGAGCTTGAGCTGGATGCCCTTATCGAAGCAGTCAAAAAGAGATTCAGCGGCAAGGCGCAGGAAGGAAACATTCAATCTGTTAAACAAGGGTATGATTTTATAAAGAATATAAGGAGTAAATAATGTTTGGCCCATTAATCGTAAAATCCGGTTCCAGCAAGAACAATAAGACCGGGTCTTGGCGCATTGAGACCAGGCCCCAATTTTTAAAAAAGAACTGCATTGGCTGCAAGATGTGCGCCTTAATTTGCCCTGAAGGGTGTATTGAAGGAGAGGGCAAGAATACCTATGATTGTGATTACTCTTATTGCAAGGGTTGCGGTAATTGCGCGCTCATTTGCCCGAAAAAAGACATTTTAATGATAAAAGAAGAATCAGCAAAGGACCAAAAATGAAAGAATTTTTAGAAGGCTCTCACGCTATTGCAGAAATAGTAAAATTATGTAAGCCGGGAGTAATTTCTGCATATCCAATCACTCCCCAAACACACATTGTAGAAGATTTGGCGCAGATGGTTTCCAACGGAGAATTAAATTGCCAATTCATCAACGTCGAGTCAGAGCATTCTGCAGCCTCGGTGGTTTTAGGCGGAGTTGCTGCCGGAGTAAGGTCTTATACTGCCACCAGCTCTCAAGGCTTATTTTACATGGCAGAGGTAATTTTTAATATCGCCGGCCTGCGCCTGCCTTTGGTTTTGACCTGCGCAAACCGCGCGATTTCCGCGCCGATTAATATCTGGAACGATCAGCAGGATTCAGTATCCCTGCGTGATGCCGGATGGATTCAATTATATGCGGAAGATGTCCAAGAAGCAGTGGATCAGCATATCATCGCATATAGAATCACCGAAGATAAATCCATGATGTTGCCGGTAATGGTATGTATGGACGGATTTATTCTTACCCATGGTATTGAAACCGTGGATATGCCCTCCCAGGAACAAGTCGATAAATTCTTACCCCCTTACAAAGCATTATATAAATTAGATGTGGATAATCCGATTACTATCGGGCCATTAGTCGGGCCGGATTATTATATGGAAACCCGTTACGCAATCGAAAAAACCCAGGATGAAGCACTGGAATTTATTCCCAAGGTGATGCAGGAATTCAACAAGGCCTTTGGCCGTAATTACGGCTTAGTCGAGGAATATTGCACAAAAGATGCCGAACGCGTCATCGTGGCAATGGGCTCGGTCTGCGGCACGATTAAAGATGTGGTTGATGAATTAAGAAGTAAGGGTAAGAAGGTGGGATTATTAAAGGTCGTGAGTTATCGGCCTTTCCCTGCTGGAGCAATCTGTGATGCCTTAAAGAATATTTCCAAGGTGGCGGTTTTGGATAGGGCAGTATCTTTAGGTTCTTATGCGCCTTTGGCCGCTGAAGTCAAGGCTGCATTTTTTGGCAAGAAAAAAGCGCCTCAGGTTATCAGCAGTTTTATTGTCGGCTTAGGCGGCAGGGATATTACCAAGGATTCGATTAAAGAAATTTATAAACTACTTACGACAAAGGAACTGGATGGCGAGTTTATAGATTTGAAACCCGAACTTTTGAAGGAGAACTATGACCCATTCGACACAGTTGAGGGGAATGGTGAGCGACCGAAGGAGCCGAACCATGAATAACCAACTTTTTGCTCCGGGCCATACAGCTTGTTCGGGCTGCGGACAATCTTTAGCAGCGCGTATGGTGCTTGAGGCTGCCGGAAGAAATACAATTATCGTAAATAATACAGGGTGCCTTGAGGTTTTTTCTACGAATTATCCCGAATCTGCCTGGGGAGTTCCCTGGATTCATTCTCTATTTGAGAATGCTGCTGCAGTGGCATCAGGTGTTGAGTCTGGCTTAAGATATTTGGGTAAAAAAGAATCAATTAATGTCATTGCCCAGGGCGGAGACGGTTCAACTGCTGATATCGGGCTACAGGCCTTGTCAGGAATGCTTGAGCGCGGCCATGATATTTTATATGTCTGTTATGATAATGAGGCATATATGAATACCGGTGTGCAGCGCAGCGGCCTAACTCCTTTTGATACCAACACAACTACGAGCCCGATTGGAGCAAAATCAACAGGAAATGTCCGTCCTAAGAAACCCATGCCGGAAATTGCCGCAGCGCACGGGATACCTTATGTTGCGACAAGTTCTGCGGGATTTCCGCAAGATATCCAGAGAAAAGTTAAGAAGGCCTTAAGTATTAAAGGCGCAAAATATATGCAAATACATGTTCCTTGCCCCTTGGGTTGGAGGCATGGCCCGGAGTCTACGGTGAATGTAGCAAAATTAGCAGTAGAGACAGGGCTTTATCCGTTGATTGAATATGAATACGGAAAATTAAGCGCAGTGCGTCAAATTCAACCGAAACCAGTGGAAGAATATCTTAAATCCCAGGGAAGATTCAAACATCTGTTGAATAATCCTGAAGAAATCAAAAAAATTCAGGATATCGCAGATTCTAATATAGATAAGTATGGCCTCAAAATTAAGGCACAAACCGAGGCGGGAAGTTAAAAAGGGGGTAGGACATGGGAAAACAAGCAAGATCTATTGTGGATGTAAGTTTAAAAGAATTAGTACATGACCTCAACAAGGCATATGCAGACGAATGGTTAGCGTATTATCTTTATTGGTATATGGCCCAGGCTGTTTCAGGCCGCGCCTATGAAGATATCAGCGAGATGCTTAATAAAATTGCTAAAGACGAATTAGAACATGCTACAGAAGTAGCGGATATGATTATAAAATTGGGAGGCATGCCGACTGCCAATCCGATGGAATTAGAGAAGAATGCCAATAATCCTTATTTGATGCCGCCAAAAAACACCGCAGATATCAATAGGATTATCCGTATTGTTACTGAAGCAGAGGCTGCGGCAATTGATGTGTATCACAAGATTGCCAAGAAGACCATAGGCAAGGATCACGTCACTTATCAATTGGTCACGCATATTTTATCCGAAGAAGTTACACACGAAGAAATGTTCGAGAATTTGTTAGAGAGATAATTTTTTTCTAGGAGGAAGAGTCATGGCAAAGGTGACCGTAGATAGCGCAACTTGTGTGGGATGTGGCTTATGTGAGCAGTCTTGCCCGGAAGTATTCGAGGTGCAAGGAGACGGTATTGCGCACGTAAAGGCCCAAAGCTGTGCAGAACATAATCTAAAAGAAGTGGCTGATTTGTGCCCGGTTAATGCGATTAAAATAAGCTAAAAAACAGGGGGACGGTTCTATTTTTTCTTCAGAAAAAAACAGAACCGTCCCCTTTATTTTATCCTCTTGTCGGCAGGAAGTCTGTGTTTGGTATTTCCAGCCAGGAGATAAAGGACGAACCCATCAGGCTATTACCGCTATCCCCGGAGTTATTCTTGGCAAAATTTATTTCATAGGCATAGGTGCTTTTTGGATTATATGACCCCGAATAGTAAGGTAAGTATCCGCGGTTATTATATCCATAGTTATAGGAGCTATACGTAGTTCCTTTCCATGTCCAATAATTATACCCACCATCTATACGGCGGGCGCCGGTACTATCGACCCAGGAATAAGGCACATAGCTGCGTTTACTTGCTTCTAACTCGATAAAAGAACCGGTGATTGTTTTTGTCCTGGTTACTCCGCTGCTGTCTACCCAGCGTTCCAGGATATAACCTTGCGGGTCATAAGGCGAAACCATTGCCGTATTATAAATTACATCGCTTGAAACACGGTTAGGCTGGCTTGTTTCTGTTGCAATATCATATTTTGTTTCTCCTGCAGTAAGAAGCGCACTTTGTGCAGTTCCCGCATCAGGATATACATCCGGGTTCATCAATTCTTTGATGTTGGCCGGTGTCCAGGAAGCTGGCAGGGTCAGGCCGTATTTGGCAAAAAAATCTTTCACTGCTTGAGGAGAATTATTTCCAGTAAGGCCCGTATTGTTTAGATAAGTAGTTACGAAATTAGTGCTTTGTAAAGAATAAGGGTAGTTTTTGCTCCCTTCATAATAATTGTATGACGACATATTAGAAATAGAGCCCAGGCCCTCTGCATATGATTCAAAGGCATCGGAGACAGTATAGATTAATCTGTTTGAGCTGATTAATGCCGCCGGCCGCCAGGTGTAATCTGCGTCATTACTTTGACTTGGATGAGCCGATTGGTAATAGCTATAGGCGCTTGTTCCTTTATCGCGCTGGTCAAGGTTAAAACTCCCGGCAACATAAATATTATGTTTTGTTACAACCGTTAATCCTTCTTCAGGAAGCACCCCTGCGTTTTTAAGCAGGACTGAAAAGTCGTAGTAATCTATATCGCTAGAATCTACATCGTCAACATAAATTACTCCATTAAAGTTTTTATCTGACACGTAGTCCCTTAATGCCGCCACATCAATTTCCAAAACTTTGGATTTTCCGGTGTATGCCTGGCGTACGGGGTTTACTATTTCAGTGAAGCTTACGATTCCGGCATCTTCTAATGCTGTAACCGTATCGTTCCAGCCGTATTCTGAATCAGGCATGGTATCTGATGCTTCCGCGCCCGCGGCATCTAATTTCTCATAACATTCGATAATCAGATCCCAATCCGCGTCTTCATTATTATCCCACCAATCAGTAAAGGTGCTCCATGAATCATCTTGGTATGCATAAGTTACAGTTTCTCCGTTAGATAAAATTATATTTTCCACTGTATTTGCCCATTGCAGATACTCATCGCTAAAGCCTTTTGTCAGGGCCAGCCCCCCGTCTTCTGCTTTCTTAAGATAAGAGTCGTTATCCAGGCCAATAGGGGTAAGATATTCCGCTCCATTAGATTGGTCCTTTAAGATATCGGATAAACTCAAGGTTTCTGTTTCGCCGGTATCGGATTTTGTGATCGTAACTGCGGATTGCGCAGCGAGCCAGGCCGCCCAGGCATCTGCCTGTTCTTTGGTATTAAGATAGCTTACATCGATATTCTCTCCGCTTGAACGGTCGGTGCCATAAGTTAAATCATCCCACCATTCTTGATTGACAGTACTCGGGTTAACTCCTAGGCCTAACCAATATTGACGCGCCACGTCACCCGTCCTGAGAGAGGCATCTGTGTAACCATGGCTTGTTTTCCAACTATTCCAAAATGTATTAAGATCAGTAGTGGTTTGAAAAGCAGCATATTCGTCCGCTGTAAGAAAAGAATTGGGGTTATTTTTATTGCAGACTAACCAGCTTAAGGCATTGTTGTCTATTTGAAATTCAACTGCTTTTTCTCCGCTAACAGGGTCCCCGCTATATTTATCCCAGGACCAATCATTGCTTAAGGTCACTGGCAGCGTTAGCCCGTCGATAGAGGCATTAGCGCCTGAACCAAACTTATATAGAGTATTATTCAAATCTCCCGGCGCGTAATAATTATAAGGCGGTGCGCTGTTTCTTATCATAGCGCTGATTCCATCCTTATTCGAGCCGTCATAACTTACAGGCGCGGTATATTGGGAATTATTCAGGCCAAAATAACCATTTTTATTGGTAGTTGTCCCGGCTGCGCTTAGTTCTTTCATGTTGGTAAATTTGGGAGAGCCGGAAAAAAGAATCGAGCCATTGCAGTGGATCTTTCCATAGCCTGCGCCATCGTATGTCGCTGCTCCAAAGGTGCGGCTCTCGGGAAAGAAATAAAAATAGGAGAATAAGGCTTGTTTATTAAACCTGGATTCGATGGTCCGGGTGGCTATGCCGCGGGAATCTGTTCCTTGGGAATGCACGATGATTTTCCCGGTGGCAGTACCGCTAGAATTTAATTCAGGATATACCGCAACATGGAAATAATGCCCGGTAACAGTATACGTTCCGCTGGGCCCGCTAAAATTACCGCCTAATTTTGAATTTGAAGAAGTAAGATTCTTTGTTTGTAAGGTATTACCCGACCATTCATGGGTATACCATTCAAAGTCAGCTTGAGCAAGTTCGCCATAGGCGTAATCTATGCCTTCCTCCGCGCTGTAATAGGCCTGGACCCCGGCTTTTTCTCTTAAAGATGTCCTTTGTTCGGAGAAACCCCGGATGAATAGAGCAGAGGAGATCACGCTCAAAAAAAGCAATACTGCCAGGGAAAGCAATAAAGCCATACCTTTATTATTAGATAGTTTTGTCTTCATAATCATTACCTCTAAACAAAGTATAGCCGATTTTAGGCCCAAAAACAATGCTTTAAAGGTTGGGTTAATTTCTCACCCAAACCCTTGATTTTAATACAGAAGTAATGGTTTTTGCATTTCCCGTATTGCTGCCGGTAACGACAATTTCTATGCAGCGCGGGGAATATGTATTATCTGGTAGGCCGCGGAAACCCATTGATTCGATATTATTGGCGAGAATTTTTTCCGTAATATCGGTTGCCTTTGCGGTTTTGTTTTCTTTATAGACGATTCTTCTTAATTGGTGCGTTGTTTTTCCCGTAACATCCACCAATTCAAAAGCAACCCAATAATTTTGGTGGCCATCAGCTCCCCAGACCATATCATTATTTGAATCTAATTGTGTTTCCTGGCCCGAGCGTAAAGGCACTTGAAAACGAATATGTGTGCCGCTAAAGGCTACCGAGCCTGAATCATCAAGGATCTGCAAGTGCGTGGAATCGCCTTTACTCAGGCGTAATTCTTTGGTCATTGCCTGCATGGCAAACCTGACGTCCTGTTGCCCTTGGGTGCGTGCTTCACCAATCTGATAACTGGAGAGGCCAACCATTAAAACACTGATAATCGCGCCGCTGATTACCGAGAATATTACCAGCGTAATCATCACCTCGACTAAAGAAAACCCGGATTTTATTGATTTTATCTTCATCTTATTCAATGTTAAGTAGGTTCATGCGCACAGATGCTGCGGAGTCGATTTCACCCGTATGGGCATCAGTAGTCCAGGTATCTTCTCCGCTATCTAACTCGCCGTTTAAATCTTTATCTTCCCCGATAATCCTGCCCCCGGCATCTTCCCAGCAGACCACCACCCTTATTTCATACATTTTCACCGGGAGGGCAGGGGTGGTATCATTGGTGATGTCTTTAACATAAGAGACCCCTTTAAAATTAGTTAAAGCCGTATCGCTATTGTCGGCATAGACATCAAACGCCAGCTCGTTATACGCAGTTAAATTATCGAAAGAGATAGTATTTTGTTCGGTAGAGTCAGTAGGGTCGATGCGCGCCTTGATTTTTTCCATTCTTTCCTGGCAGGCATTTAAAGCAATGCTTAAGTTATGAGTGGTTTCCAGGCTATGCAGGTATTGGGAAATAAATAACAAAATTCCCCCAAATGCCACGGTTAAAAGCGTTGAGGCAACCAGGATTTCAAATAGGCTAAAGCCGTTTTTTTTACGCATATTCCGCTATCCTCTCTCTAATAACAAGTATAGCGCACCACTCAAGCTAAAGCAAGGCAGGGGGCGGGGAAGGGAATTTTAGTTTTTTTGAGCCTGTTTTCGTAAATCTTCGCCAAACTTAGTGAAGGCTTCCTGTTTTTTCTGCAAAAGCAGTTTTTCGCTGAATTCAGTTTTTTCCTGTTCAAACTTTTTTTCATCCGAAGGAACCAGGGATTTTAACTTAAGGATATAAAAACCGGAAGGGGTTTCAATAATTTCGCTGAATTGAAACTCTTCGAGCCCCCGGGCAGTGGTCCAGAATTTATCCGAAGCGCCGATTCCTTCGATATAGCTGCCGAATTTGAACATTCCGGTGGCATCTGATTTTAGGCCGAAGATCTTGGCAGCGGCGTTAAAGTCAATTGATTTTGGATTGATCTTTTGCAGGTCCTTTAAGTGCTTAAGGCAATTTTCAATTTTTTCTTTGGCAAGTAACTTCGATTTATCTTTCATCAGTGCGTCTTTTACCCCTCCTTTTACTTTCTCGAAATCAGGGATAAAAGGCTCTTTGCGCTCCTTAATGCGCAGGATATAGTAATTTTTATCTATGTGCAAGGGGCCAAGATATCTTCCGGGCTTGGATTTAATCAATAGATTTAGCAGATCCCCGGACCAGCCAATGCCGGGGACAGGGCCTTGCTCGGGGAAGAGCCCGGTTTCTTTGAGCGTGAGGTTATTTTCCTTGGCTACTTTATCAAAGGGCACTTTTTTTGTCAGCTGCTTATAGATTTTTTTTATCTTATCACTATTCGCAGGGTCATCTTTTTCCCCGGAGGAAAGCTCGACATATTCCAGATTAAAAGAGAGGGGCTTTTTGAATTGCAGGGAGTTTTTATTGAAGTAATCTTTTAATTCATCGTCTTTGATAAAAATATCTTTGTTGAAATCAGCTGTTAAGGCAGCGATGTAATTAACGCTAATTTCTTCATTGGCCTTTTTGTATTCGTCCAGAATATCCTTATCGTTTAATTTTATTCCTTCGGTGATTTCTTTATAGAGCTTGGAAAGCATGATATCCTGGCGGGTTTCTTCTTCAAAGACCCTCGCCTGGGTGTGAAAAACGTATTGCAGCATTTGTGCGTAGATATGGTTATCAAAGCCGCCTTTGTTTTGGAAAAACGGGTAGCTCTGCACCAGGTCAATCACCTCTTTATCAGTTACTTTAACCCTTCGCTTCTCGGCTTCTTTGAGCAGGATTAAGCGTTCCCATCCCTGTGATTCCAGGTCAAGATATTTTTCAATCTCGGAAAACTTATCGCCGAATTGCATCAGTGCGCGGTTTCTTACCGCAGCCATAGAGTCTTGCAGGTCGCTAAGGGAAATTTTTTTGCCCATAATCCTTCCTGCGAATGTGGGCCCTTGCTTGTTGCGTGCCATATTTCCCGTGCCCCAGAGAGTAAAGGCAGGAACGATGATGATTGCTAAAACAATCCAGATTTTTTTCTGAAGTTTCCTGTTGCGTAATATCTTAAGCATTTCTTGCCTCCTGTTGTAATTACAATATAAGTATTATAGCTAAAAATTATAGGAATACAACCGGATTATTATAATTAACCTCTATATGTTTCTGTAGTTTTGCGGGCTTCTTGGCTGTATTTTTGCGGGAACGCTTGTTTTGCCTATAATGAATTTATGATTGTGTCTTGTCTGTGCTTTTTTGCGGGTCCTGTCTTTTTTTATGCTTGTCTTGTCTGTATTTTTGCGGGGACGCTCGTTTTGCCCTGCGCGCAAAACTTCGCTCAGCCTTCGCCCTCGCTCTCCCGCAGACGGGCCCTATATAAATGTCTTTTTTATAATTTGGAGCCGTCTGCGGGATCCATGCCCGCTCGGGCTCCACATGCCCCGCAAAAACACAGCCAATCCAACCATAAAAAAGACTAACTTATTATATAGATAAGTAACGAACCATAACCCTCCTCACCGCGTAGGTGAGGTGAGGTTTTTTTGCGGGTGACTGCGGAGCCGAAGCCCTTGCCCGCGCGCAGCCATTGCGAGCACGGGCGAGGTGGCGCAGCAGGCAGGACCCGCAAAAAAAACAAGCGTTCCCGCAAAAATACAGGCAAGGAGCCCGCAAAAATTGATCATTAAAAGCGACAACTGCTTACAGAAATCTTCTTTACAAAGAGAGAAGGAACTTGTATAATGCTTTGCGCAAACGAAAAAGGAAAGTAAGATGAAAAATAAAATATTAAAATTAGGCCTCCCCAAGGGAAGCCTGCAGGAAGCAACCTTTAAGATGTTCAAGAAGGCAGGATTCAATGTTTCTTTGCCGTCTGAAAGATCGTATTTTCCCTCGATCGATGACCCGCAAATAGAGCCGGTGTTATTGCGCGCACAGGAAATGTCGCGCTATGTGGCTGACGGTGCTTTGGACTGCGGCATCACCGGTAATGACTGGATCCTGGAAAATAAATCAGATATCGTAAGGGTTACCGATTTAGTTTATGCCAAGCAGAGCCTAGGCAAGGTAAGATGGGTTTTGGCAGTTCCAGAGGCAAGCGGTTTAAAATCTCCCAAGGATTTAAATGGTAAGCGCATTGCTACAGAATTAGTCAGCGTGACCAAGGAATATTTTAAGAAACTAAAAGTTAATGTCGACGTGGAATTCAGCTGGGGCGCTACGGAAGTTAAGGTCAGTTCAGGCCTGGTGGATGCAATTGTAGAACTGACGGAAACCGGCAGAAGCCTGAAGGCAAATAAGCTGGTCGAGATCGCCACGCTTTGTGAATCTACGACGCAATTTATCGCCAATAAAAAATCATTTAAAGATACATGGAAACAGGGAAAGATGGAAGAGATTGCGGTTTTATTAAAAGGCGCGATTGCTGCAGAAGCAAAGGTGGGCCTGAAGATGAATGTTAGGAAGGCGAATCTAAAAAAAGTCCTCGCAGCTCTGCCGGCCTTAAAGAAGCCCACGATTTCCGGGTTATCAGAGGATGGTTGGTATGCGGTTGAAACTATAATCGACGAGAAAGTCGTGCGTATTTTAATCCCGGAGTTGAAAAAATCCGGTGCAGAGGGGATCATTGAGTACCCGTTAAATAAAGTAATCTATTAAAGGTCAAAGGTCAAAATTCAAAGGTCAAAGGTAAAGGTTAAAGGTCAAAAGTAAAAGTTAAAAAGGGAGCAACGAATGCCTTGCGGCAGAAAAAGAAAAAGACAGAAAATAAGGACCCATAAGAGAAAAAAAATGCGCCGTCGTCTTCGTCACATTAAGAAGAGAGCTTGGGCCTAATCGTCTCACAATCAAATCAAATTTAATGACTTTTAAGCGTAAAGATTACTTAAGAGGGGTGATTCTTTGCCTCTTATCATCTTTAGTTTTATTTAGCGCGACGAATGTTTTTGCCCTTGATAAGAAAAAATCAGGTGCTCTTAGCCATTACATTATGGCAGGGGTGTACGACAAGCTCGGGCAATTAGACGCCTCAATCAAGGAATACAAGCAGGCCCTCAAACTTGATTATGATAATCCGGATATCCATTTAAACCTGGCTGCCAGTTATATCAGAAATAACGAATTAGATAAGGCAATGGATGAGTTGAAACTGGCGATAAACTTTGCTCCGGATTCAGTAGAGCCTCATGCGATTTTAGGGCTCTTATATTCCCTGCAGGGTAAATCTGGAGAAGCCGGCCGCGAATACGAACTTGCTCTGCGAAATGCCTCAAAGATTGAACCTAAGAATACAGACATTTACAAGGCCCTGGGTGAATTATACCTGCGGCAGAGAAAATTTAAAGACGCAGAGAGTGTCTATCAGCTTTTATTGGAAATGTCGCCTGATGATGCCGAGGTGCATTTTTACCTCGGAAGTATTTATTATGAGGGGAATAAAAAAGAAGCTGCAGAAAAAGAATTAAAAAAGGCAATAGAAATAAAGCCTGATTACCATGAGGCCCTGAATTACCTCGGATATGTTTACGTTGAGAGTAATAAAAATTACGATTCAGCCGAGGCCCTGATAAAAAGGGCAATACAGGCCCAGCCGGATAACGGCGCGTACCTTGACAGCCTGGGTTGGCTTTATTTTAAGAAGAATAAATTTAAAGAAGCCTTAAACATATTAGAAAAGGCCAGTAAACTGATGGATGACCCTGTGATCTATGACCACTTGGGCCAGGCATATTTTAAAACCGGTGACAAAAAGAATGCCAGGTTAAATTGGGAAAAATCCTTGAACCTAGATCCTGGCCAAGAAAAAATCAAAGAAGAAATGAAACAGTTGGATAATATAAAAAATGCCGTACGCTGAAACCAAAATCAGGGAACTGGAAACAAAGACAAAGTTAATCCGCCGTTCAATAGTGGAAATGATTTGCAAGGCCGGTTCCGGCCATCCCGGAGGCAGCCTCTCCGCAACAGATTTAATCACCGCTTTATTTTTTTCCGGAACACTGCGTTATAATCCCAAAGACCCTCATTGGCCCGATCGCGACAGATTTCATATGTCTAAGGGCCATTGTGCGCCATTATGGTATTCTGTTTTAGCAGAGGCAGGCTATTTTCCGAAAGAGAAACTTTCTACTTTAAGGCAATTTGGTTCAATGTTACAGGGCCATCCGGATAAGCGCACGCCCGGGGTAGAGGTTGCTTCAGGGTCTCTCGGACAGGGTTTATCAGTCGGCTTAGGGATGAGCCTGGCTGCAAAGATAGACAAAAAGGATTACCGTACGTATATCTTGATGGGAGACGGAGAAATCCAGGAAGGCAATATTTGGGAAGCGGCAATGGCATCTAGCCACTATAAATGCGATAATCTTTGCGCAATTTTGGATTATAACGGTTTTCAGATCGACGGAAAAACCTGTGCGGTGATGAATCTCGAGCCGATTGCCGCAAAATGGCAGGCATTCGGATGGCATTCAATAGAAATAAACGGCCACAATATGAAGGAAATATTATCTGCCTATGATGAGGCAAAAAGCGTAAAAGGCAAGCCATCGATTATCATTGCGCGTACTGTAAAAGGCAAAGGTGTTTCTTTTATGGAGAATGTCTGTGATTTTCACGGCCGCGCACCTACAAAAGAAGAAACTGAAAAGGCCTTGAAGGAATTAGCATAAATGGAATCTTTATATCAACGAGATGTTTACGGTAAGGCCCTGGTCGAATTAGGAAAAACAAATAAGGACATCGTTGTTTTAGATGCGGATTTGTCCAGCTCCACCAGGACCGGTTTATTTGCCAAAGAATTTCCCGAAAGATTTTTTAATTTCGGCGTAGCAGAGCAGAATATGATGGCCACAGCTGCCGGCCTAGCCAGCTGCGGAAAAACGGTTTTTGTTTCGACCTTCGCAATCTTTGCCTCTGGCCGTGCCTGGGATCAGGTAAGGAATTCTGTAAGTTACAATAATTCCAATGTGAGAATTGTTGCGACTCACGCCGGAGTCAGCGTCGGTCCGGATGGCGCAAGCCATCAGGCGCTGGAGGATATCGCATTAATGCGCGTTATCCCGAATATGAATATTGTTGTTCCTTGCGACGGCCCCCAGACGCGCGATGCGATTATCGCCAGTATGCAGATTAAAGGGCCTTTTTATATCCGCCTTGGCAGGCCAAAGGTTGACACAATAGAGGGTAAAGGCGCTTTTGCATTCGGTAAGGCCGAGGTTTTAACTCAAGGGAATGATGTGACGATTGCCGCCTGCGGAATCATGGTCCAAGAAGCATTGCAAGCAGCGCAAAATCTCTTAAAGAAAAATATCCGTGCCAGAGTGATCAACGTGCACACAATTAAACCCTTGGATCGTGAAACTATATTGAAGGCAGCAAGTGAAACGCGCGGAATTGTTGTTTGCGAAGAACACGCTATCATCGGAGGCTTGGCCTCCAGTATTGACGAGGTTGTGGCGGAAAATCATCCTACCAAAATTATGAGAATTGGCGTGAGAAATAGATATGGCCAATCAGGCGAACCCGCAGATCTCCTTAAAGAATATAATCTTACAGCCTGGGACATAGAAAAAGCAGTTTCCCGGATTGTCGAAAACGCATAATCAGGCTTGCTTGGGGTTCCTAGATGGAAAAGCTCTCCCTTAATTCCTACGCTAAATTAAATCTATATCTCGAAGTAATCAATAAACGCAAGGATAATTATCACAACATCAGCACTGTCTTTGAGCGGATCAGTTTATGCGATAAAATTACTCTTAGCCTGCGCCGAGATAAACAAATAAAGATTATTTCCCGATCCCGCGATATCCCTAAAGACAAAACTAACCTTGCCTTTGAAAGCGCGAAATTGCTTCTTGATAGTTTAGGGATTAAGAGGGGAGTAACGATTAAAATAGAGAAAAATATCCCGGTTGGCAGCGGTATGGGCGGAGGCTCCAGTAACGCGGCAAGCGTGCTTTTGGGCCTAAATCGATTGTTACACTTAAGGCTTTCGCAAAACCAACTTGTTTGCCTTGCAAAAAAAGTAGGCAGCGACGTTCCTTTCTTTATTTATGAAACTCCCTTTGCTAGAGGAGAAGCAAAAGGCGATTGTATTGAACCACTTAAGTCACTTTCGCGCCTCAAGCTCTGGCATGTATTAGTGGTGCCAAAAATCAAGGTTTCCACTCCCTTAATCTACAAAAATTGGGACAAATTTAGTAAAAATCTTGGGTTGACAAGCCCGGGACATGATGTTAAAATGTTAACTTCGGCATTACGAAAGAAACACCTCGGGATGATAGGTGTATCCTTGTTTAACAACCTAGAGCCTATTACTGCCAGGATTTATCCGGAAGTGGCAGTAATCAAAAGTAAGTTCAGCCTTTTAGGTCTTGAGTTTAACTTGATGTCAGGAAGCGGCCCGACGATAATGGCTCTCGCTTCATCAAGAAAACAGGCCTTTTCAATATACAGGCAGCTTGTGAAAAACAAGCAATGGCGAGTGTTTAGGGTCAAAACACTCTAAGGTTGTTACGGCAAGGAGGTTTAAAAGTTATGGAGATCACCGAGGTCAGGATTTTCCTCAAGGATTCACCCGACAAAAAATTAAAAGCATATGCAACTGTGACTTTTGACAATGCGTTTGTAGTAAGAAACATCAAGGTAATAGAAGGGACAAAGGGCCTATTTATTGCAATGCCGTCGAGAAAGATCAAACAGCCCTGTGCCAAATGCGGATTCAAAAACGAATCCAGAAGTAAATATTGCAATCAGTGCGGCGGCCAATTACCGGTGGTTTATCAAACTGCGGCAATGGATCCAAGCAATACAAATGCCCAGTCAGATCAAAAAGATATCGCCCATCCCATCACCCAATCCTTCAGGGATTATTTGCAGAAAAGGATACTGGATGGTTTTGAGCAGGAAAAAACAAGAACGGCCAATGGCGTCGGGCGCCTGGAAAGAATCTAACGCAATCATAACCCAATAGCAGGCAACATCTGGGATGTCGTCCAATGGTAGGACACGAGAATTTGGGTCTCGCTATTGTGGTTCGAATCCACACGTCCCAACCAAAAAATATTGAATAAATGAAGAAAAAAGTCGCAATTATAATTCTAGCTGCGGGAAAAAGTACGCGCATGAAATCCCAGATGCCTAAGGCGCTGCATCTCCTTTGCGGCCGTACGATGCTGAATTATGTTTTGGATTTAGCAGCCAGCTTAAAGCCGGAAAAAACTATTGCGGTCTTAGGCTACAAGCATAAAGAAGTAAAGAAATTGCTACCTAAGGGCATTAAGGTTAGTATCCAGAAAAAACTTATCGGTACCGGCGATGCTGTAAAAGCAGGTGTTGCTAAATTAAAGAATTTCCAAGGTACGGTGTTGGTGCTCTATGCCGATAATCCGTTATTAAAACCCGAAACTATAAAGAATTTGCTCAAATATCATAATGACAATAATCGGGCGGCAACGCTTTTAACTGCCACCCTGGAAAAACCCGAAGGATACGGGCGCGTCTTGAGAGACGAATATTGCAGTGTTAAAAGGGTTATTGAAGAAAAGGATGCGGATGATGCGGAGCGGGACATTAAAGAAATCAATACCGGCATTATCTGTTTTGACAGCAGGCAATTGACGAGGGCGTTAAAGCTCCTTCGCCCCAATAACCGTAAGAAAGAATACTATCTTACCGACGCCATTAACTTAATTTATAAAAATAACGGCCTGATTGATAATGTGAAATTGGCCGATATAAATGAGGCGCTGGGAATTAATTCCCGCGTGGATTTGGCGCGGGCAAATAAAATTATGCAGTCAAGGATTAATGAAGAGTGGATGAAAGAGGGCGTGACTATTGTTGACCCTGATACCACCTTTATTGGTTTTGGCTCGAAAATCGGCGGGGACACCGTGATTTATCCCTTTACAGTAATAGAGAATAATGTTAAAATTGGTAAATTCTGTTCTATTGGGCCATTCGCCCATTTAAGGTGCGGCACAATTATTGAAGATGAAGTGTTGGTCGGAAATTTCCTGGAAATTGTGCGTTCCCAAGTCGGTTCGAAAACCCTAATAAAACATTTTGGCTATGTCGGCGATACATCTATTGGCAAGCGTGCGAATATCGGCGCGGGCGTTGTGATTGCTAATTTTGACGGTAAAGGAAAAAGCAAGTCAATAATTAAAGACGACGCCTTTATCGGTTCGGATACGGTTTTAATTTCTCCTGTAAAAGTAGGAAAAGGCTCGGTAACGGGAGCCGGTTCCGTAGTATTAAAAAATATGAATATCCCGGATAAGACAGTGGTCGCAGGGATTCCTGCAAAACAATTAAATTTAAGAAAGAGGTAAGACATTATGGATAAGTTGGCGATATTCAGCGGAAATGCCCATCCGGAATTGGCCCAAGCGATTTGTAATTGCCTGAAAACAAAACTTTCCGATGCCTTAGTATCTAAATTTAGCGAGGGGGAGATCCGAATTAAGATAAATGAAAACGTCAGGGGTAAAGATGTTTTTATCGTGCAGCCCACTTGCCCTCCGAGCAATGATAATTTGATGGAGCTTTTGATCATGATCGATGCGCTGAAACGTGCTTCAGCAAACCGGATTACGGCAGTAGTGCCTTTTTTTGGTTATGCCAGGCAGGACAGAAAAGACCAGCCGAGGGTTCCGATTACGGCCAAACTCGTAGCAAATCTTCTGACCACTGCCGGAGCAAACAGAGTGCTCACTATGGACCTGCATGCCGGGCAAATCCAGGGATTTTTTGATATACCAGTGGACCATCTTTTTGCCATAAATGTCTTCATAGATTATTTTAGTAAATTAGGGCCGGATAACCGCGTGATAGTTTCACCGGATGTGGGCAGCATAAAAATGGCCAGGGCCTATGCCAAGAGGCTTTCTGCAGGATTGGCGATTATTGACAAAAGACGGGATTCTCCGGAAAAAACCGAAGTCATGCATATTATGGGCGAGGTCAAAGGTAAGGATGCCATAATTGCCGATGATTTGATTGCAACCGGAAGTTCATTAATTGAAGCAGTACAGGCGCTCAAAGGTGCGGGCGCGAAAACAATCATGGCAGCGATTACGCACGGGGTTTTATCCGGGCCTGCCATTGAACGCATTGAGAAATGTAAGGATCTACAAGAGCTGGTGATTACCGATAGTATTCCGCTGACGGGCGAAAAGAAAAGTCCTAAAATAAAAGTCCTATCCGTAGCAAGTCTTTTAGCCGAAGCAATAAAGCGAATTCATAACGAAGAATCAGTCAGTTCATTATTCGACTAAAGGAGAGTGTATTCAAATGGAAGAGATATTTTTGGATGTAGAGTTAAGGCAGGAAACGGGCAGGGGAAAAGTTAAAGACTTAAGGGATTTGGGCTTTATTCCCGCAGTTATCTATGGAGAAGGCAAGGAATCCCAGCCGATAAAACTTTCTCATAAAGAATTATTTCATCTTTTGCATCAACACCGCCTGGAGAATATCGTTATCAACCTGAAATTCAAAGATGATAAAAAATTAAAGAATAAGGCATGCCTGATTAAAGAGATCCAATATGATCCGGTTAAGGGCGATATCGTACATGTGGATTTTAATGAAATTTCCCTGACCAAGGCAATCAAGGTTAACGTGCCGGTTGTTGCCAAGGGCGATGCTATTGGCGTCAAGCAGGACGGCGGATCGCTTGAGCATGTGCTCTGGGAAATTGAAGTCGAGTGTTTACCAACGGATATTCCAAAAGAATTTGAAGTTGAGGTCAGCGCGCTGAAGATCGGCGATGACATCCACGTCAAAGACATGACATTCCCTTCTAATATCAAAGTGTTGAATCCTCCTGATGCAATTGTTTTGTCAGTTGCTGCGCCGGTTAAAGAAGAAGTAGTTGCAGCGCCTGTTGAGGGAGAGGAAAAGCAGGAGCCTGAAGTAATCAAGGAAAAGAAAGAAGTACCTGCTGAAGGTGAAGAGGGTAAGGCAGAAGAGAAGGAAAAGAAAGAGAAAGAAAAGTAATTTTTTAATGAAATTAATCGTTGGACTGGGCAATCCCGGAGATATTTACAAAAATTCTAGGCACAATATCGGTTTTCTGGTTGTCAAAGAATTAGCAGGGACAAAAAAAGCGGCCTTAAAGAAAGAATTCGGAATTAAATCTCTAAGCGCCAAAACCAGAATTAATCACGAAGTTGTAATTCTGGCCCTTCCGTTAACTTACATGAATTTATCAGGCAATGCAGTGAAGAGGTTGCTTGGAAAATACAAACTGACTGTCGAAGATCTTTTGGTAATCTGCGATGACATGGACCTGGAATTCGGCCGATTAAAAATCAGGCCATCGGGTTCTTCCGGCGGGCATAATGGCCTTGAATCGATTATCGGTTCTCTGGGAAGCAATTGTTTTGCAAGGTTGCGCCTGGGGATAGGAAGGCCGGCTCCTCACGAAGACGCGGCAGAGTTTGTGCTTTCGGATTTTTCTTCAAAAGAAAAAAAAGAAATCAAAGAGATAATTGCCGAGGCAGTCGAATGTAGCGAGAGTTGGGTTACCAACGGCACCTCCGGCACAATGAATGTTTTCAACAAAAAAGAAAAGAGAGGATAAAGTTAAATGAAATACGAAGCAATGTTTATCATCAAACCCGAGTTATCCGAAGAAGAGAAGAAAACTTTATTTAACCAGATCGCCGAAGCAATTACGAAAAACAACGGCACGGTTACCAGCGCCAGTATCTGGTCGGAAAAGAAAAAGTTATATTTCACCCTTAAGAAACACACCGAGGGTGTCTATTACCTGGTAAATTTTAGCGTTGAGACGCAAGCCATCACTAAAATTAGGCACGCATATAACCTGAATGAAGATATCCTGCGTGTCTTAATCACGAAGCTCGAACAACAATAAGGAGAGAGGTATGGCAAGTTTTAATAAAGTATTATTAATGGGTAATCTTACCAAGGATCCGGAGCTGCGTTATACGCCGCAAGGCACGGCAGTAGCCAATCTAAGGTTAGCAGTAAACAGAAAATATCGTGATAGAAACCAGGAAATGAAAGAAGAAGTCTGCTTCATCACCGCGGTTGTCTGGGACAAGCAGGCAGAAACCTGCAATCAATACCTGCATAAAGGCAGCCCTATTTTTGTCGAGGGCAGGCTGCAGTCTCGTTCCTGGGAGGATAATGCGGGTCAGAAACGCAATGTCATTGAAGTAAGGGCAGAACGTGTTCAATTTCTCGGTAGGGCGCCTGCTAAAACAGGGGATGCTTCAGACGAAACGCCGCCGCCCCCTCCGGTGCAGGAAACAGCTACTACCGAATCATCTTGGCTTGAGGAAAGTGAGGAAAATTTAAATGCGTGAAAAAAAGGAATTTGCAAAAAGGAAGCTTCTTAAGAAAAAAGAAAAAAGCGCTTTTGCGCCGGTCCATCGTAGATTTTGCCGTCTCTGCGTGGATAAAGTGAAGTCGTTAGACTATAAAGATGTAAGACGCCTTGAGGCCTTCATTAAGGAAAGAGGAAAAATTTCTTCGACTCGCAGTTCGGGAAATTGTGCTAAACATCAAAGAATGGTTGCCGAGGCAATTAAGCGCGGGCGCTATCTTTCGCTACTGCCTTACGTACGTAACTAACAAATTCAAGAATCTCCGGAGGCTGCTATGGAATTGATTTTAATCAAAGATGTCGAAGGAATCGGTAAATCAGGCCAGGTCCTGAAGGTCAAAGATGGTTTTGCGCGTAATTTCCTTATACCCAACCATCTGGCATTACCGGTAAATTCAGCTAATCTAAAAAAATTAGAAGAAGAAAAAACAAGAAAAAACCAGGTAGAGGAAAAACACAAGAAAGAGGCTGAAGCTTTAAAAGAGAAATTGTCGGCTCTTTCTGTAACCCTGCCTGTTTTGACTCAAGAGGGAGATAAATTATACGGCAGTATTTCTACCTTAGACTTGGCAAGCGCCCTGCGGGACGAGGGTTTTGAAATTGACAAGGCTAAAATTGTCCTCGATGAACCGATAAAATCCCTGGGGATTTATGAAGTTCCCGTCAAATTACATCCGGAAGTTTTGGCAACGGTCAAGGTTTGGATTGTAAAAAAATAAAATGGCTGATTTAATACTGGAAAAATTAAAGCCGCAGAATCTGGAAGCGGAAATGGCGGTATTGGGCTCAATGCTTATAGATGAAGAGGCCATTTCCGTCGCGGCAGAGAAACTCGACAGTAATTGTTTCTATAAAGGTACACACAAAAAGATTTTCGAATCAATAATTGACCTTTACAATGCCAATAAGGCAGTGGATCTCATCACGCTCACTGATGAATTAAAAAGAAAGTCTCTCCTGGAAGAAATAGGCGGGGTAACTTTCTTGAGTAGCCTTGCCAATTCCGTCCCCACCTCAGCAAATATCAATCACTATGTCCATATCGTTAAAGAAAAAAGCATTTTAAGGATTTTGATTAATAACGCCACAAGGATCGTTGCTTATTGCTATGAAAGCGAAGGCAATATCGACCAAGTGGTGGATGAAGCAGAGAAGCTGATCTTTGAGGTCAGCGAAAGAAAACAACAAGGGACATATCTGCATCTTAAGGAAATTATCAAAGATAGCATCGAAACCATAGATAAGCTTTATCAGAAAAAAGAGCATATTACCGGCGCACCTACCGGTTATATAGATTTTGATTTGAAGACCGCAGGGCTGCAGCCATCGGATTTAATTATTGTCGCAGGAAGGCCTTCTATGGGAAAGAGCGCCTTTGCTTTAGGCATGGCAGAATACGCGGGGGTTGTAGAAAAAATACCGGTTGCCATATTTAGCCTTGAAATGTCCAAAGAGCAATTAGTGCAAAGAATGCTTTGCGCGCATGCCAAGGTTGACGCGCATAAAGTGCGCACCGGTTATTTAGCTACATCAGATTGGCCGCGGCTTACTGCCGCAGCAGGAAAACTTTCCGAGGCGCCTATTTTTATCGACGATACCCCGGCTATTTCGGTCATGGAATTAAGGGCCAAGGCAAGAAGGCTGAAGATGCACCAGAACATTCAGTTGATTATTTTAGACTATATGCAGTTAATGCGCGGTTCAATGGGCGCGGAGAGCCGGCAACAGGAGATTTCTGAAATTTCCCGTTCTTTAAAAGCGCTGGCGCGTGAATTAAATGTGCCGGTTGTAGCAATCAGCCAGTTGTCGCGCGCAGTCGAATCACGCACTGACCACCGGCCGCAGTTATCAGATTTAAGGGAATCCGGGGCAATTGAACAGGACGCAGATGTAGTTGTGTTGATTTTGCGGGAAGAATATTATAATCCTACGCCGGAAAATCAGGGTATTGCGGATATTATTATTGCCAAGCAGCGGAACGGCCCGGTCGGGACATTAAAGTTATCTTTTATCAAAGAATACACCCGGTTTGAGAATATTGCTCGAATAGAGTAAAAAAAGGGGGAAGGAATGTATAAAAGAGGCTTTACAATCGTCGAAATATTAGTCGTAGTGATTATCGTCGGGATTTTAGCGACTTTGGGTTATCCTGCATATGAGAATGCCAAGGAAGATGCCATGGCAAAGGTCAGCCGCACGAATATGGAAGCCTTAAAGACCGGCGTAGATGCCTATATTATGGAATATGGCAAAATGCCCGGGGATTTAAGCATGCTGCCGGAGGATGTGTTAAAAAAGGCATATGCTGCTGCAGTAAAGAAAACTGGTGCATGGAAAATAAATTTAGCTTACTTTATTATTAATCTCGGCGAGAAAAATAAAGCCTATGCCGGAGAGCAGATTTTTTTAAGCAAAATCGCCAAAGGCAACAAAAAAATACTCGTTGATCCTGCTAATTCCTATATCGGGGGTATTTCTTATGGATTAAGTGCTGCTTTAATCAATATGACTGCAGCAGCATATAAGCTGCAGATGCAGAGCGCGGATGAGCGTGAGAGTACAGCGCCTGTAGTGGCCGAGAGTAATATCTCGACATTCAATAGGGAGCAATTAGATTTATTACCCAAAAGGCATAAAAAACATCATCTCTTTGGCCAAACAGTCTCTTATGCACAATATGTATCATTTGATTCTAGGGTATTTGATAATTTAGGCGGGCCAGGAGCGGAGATACAGCAAGCCGGTGTAGAGCCAATAACGCCGATAAATAATCAAGGTGATAGTCACTACGACCGTTGGTACTGGCGCCGTCATTAAATTGAATTAGGGCTACCTTAATTGAATTGAAAAATTATCGTGAGCAGGCTAAGTTTATAATTATTGCTGTTTGTTGTTTTTTTGTTTCCGCAGTTTTAATCACTATATTTCCCTCCAATTTTTCCGGAATCAATGATTTTTCCTCCAGATACGTTTATTCCTTATCAAGAAAATCAGTAAAGGTCCCTAAACTTATCGGTATCGAGGTGGATAATTATTCGGTGAGAAAACTCTCGCAACGTTATCCATTGAAGAGGTCAAGCTATGCCGAGCTTATCAAGATCCTAAACAGTGAGAAAGTAAATACCATTGGTTTTGACCTGGTTTTTTCCGGTGTTTCCGAAGATCCAGCAGATGACCTCTTGTTCAAAGAAACATTAAAGAATATCTCTTCACGTGTAGTCTTAGGCGCTTTTATTGATAATCTCCCGCTTGCGGAATTTATCGATTCAAGCTACGGGGTGGGAATCCTTAATTCACCCGGCGACAAAGACGAAAGAATCCGCAGGCTCCTGGGGAGCCTGGATATCGACGGAAAAACATATTATTCCCTCTCTGTGATGCTGGCTTCATCTTTTTTAAAAGAATCTCCACAGGAGGTACTCACACGTTTTCATACACGCCAAGACCGGACTTTTTTTATCAATTACCTGATTAAACCAAACGACATCATTCGATTGAGTTTATACGATGCGATCAACAATCTTGATAAATTAAAACAGGAGTATGGCAGTGATTTTCTTAAAGGTGCCTTGGTCTTGGTTTATCCGCACGGAGAGGTTTCTCACGATATCCAGGCAACGCCATTAGGAGTAATGCCCGGAGGCCTGCTGCATATTAATGGCACGGCAGATATTATTCTCGGCAAGACATTAAACAACGCGGAGGCCTGGCTGTTTCCTTTAATTATTTTTTCACTTGTTGCTTTATTTTATATCCTTAAATATGCGGGTTTCTTGTACGGAGTAATTTTTACTTCGGCGATCACTTTTATTATTTTCTGGTGTGTTGTGGCGCTGGGCCTCAAGGGGATGAGGGTGGATTTTTCTTTGTTGGTTATTTCTAATCTCCTGCTTTTTGTCTCCATGAGCCTTTACAAGTATGTCAGTTTTCTCGCCCAGCTTTTAAAAATAAAGATCAAGGCGACCATTGATCCTTTAAGAGGAGTTTTCACCCTGCGGTATTTTTATTATCGCCTTGAATTAGAACTGAAAAAACTTTATTTTTCAAAGGCTCAATTCCTTATTTTTATTCATTTGGAATCATTTAGGCCGTCGACAGATAACCTCAGTATAGATGAAGCAAAAAATTTATGGAGAAGGATCCGCGATGTGATTTCTTTGAAGGATAGTTTCTGGTCACTTTATTCGCAGGAAGAAATTGTCGGCTGTATAGCGGTTAATCCTTCCCAGGTAGATGCATTGGTTAATTCGCTAAAAAATAATTTAGGCTATTGTTTGCAAGACTTAAAAATAAAAACAAAAATAAGTTTGGGCTACCTTAAATTAAAAAAAGGCTACCCGATCAGGGAACTGCTTTTTGTGGTGCAAAATGAATTAAAGAAAAATCCGGATACATGCGTGTTTTTTAAAGAGCAGGATTTAATTTATCTTTTGCATACAACTTACCCCAGGATCAGGGAGGCAGATCAATTCTTAGAGGGGCTTGGAGAAGATATCGAAGAAAAAAACCGGCAGTTGCTGGTTTTAATCGATAGCCTGAATAAAGAACATGCCAAGACTAAAGAGGCATTTATGCAGACGATTACCTCTTTGGCTAAAGCGCTGGAGGCGAGGGATCCTTATACAGAAGGGCATTCGCAGAGAGTGGCAAGTTATGCTTTGAAGATGGCGGATAAATTGGATTGGTCTTCGGAACTAAAGGAAAAATTAAATAACGCAGCACTCCTGCATGACCTGGGAAAAATCGGCATACCGGACAGTATCTTGCACAAGAAGGACAGGCTTAATGATGAAGAATATGATTTTATAAAAAAACATGAACTAATCTCCATAAAAATACTTGAGCCGCTAAAAGATATCAAGGATATTCTGCCGTGGATCATGTATCATCACGAAAAATGGGATGGCACAGGCTATCCGCATGGCCTGGGAGGAAACAACATCCCCCTGGGTGCGCAGATTATCGCCCTGGCAGATACCTTTGATGCGATCACTACCGGACGTGATTACAAGAAGGCATTGTCTACAGAAGAAGCGATAAACGAGCTGAACAGGGCCAAAGGTACGCAATTCAATCCGCAGCTTATAGATGCGTTTATCGAAGCCATAAAGAAGGCCTAATCTAGGTTAAAAATAGTTTGCAATTTGAAGCTGTTATGATATACTAATAAAAATAATTGCCTTATAAAATTATAATGCTTAAAAAATTCTTCCCTTTATTAGTATTTGCCTGCGTTATTTTCATCCAATCCTCGTTTGCCCAGGAAGGACAAGAGCAGTCTGCTGCTTCCCAGGGTACGGCCCAGGTCCAGCCAGAGGCTCAAAGCACTCCAGAGCCGGCGCCTATCAAGATGGTTACAGCTATAGAGATAAAAGGCAATAAGTCTATTAGTACCAATACGATTATCTCCAAGATGAAAACCAAAATCGGCGCGCCTTTTCAGGACAATATCATCAGCGATGACTTAAAGCGGCTCTATCTTTTAGGATTTTTTAGTGATATTAAAATCGATACAGAAGACTATAAAAAAGGCTTGAGGGTTGTGGTTACGGTTACCGAGCGGCCGATAATCAGTAAGATTACCTTTGAGGGGATGAGGCGCATCACCTTAAAGGACGAAAAGATTAAAGAACAGTTGAAGTCCAAAGAATCCCAGTATCTGGATTATCCTAATTTAGCCGAAGATGTGCGCATCCTAAAAAAAATGTATGAAAGGATCGGCTATAGCAATGCCAAGATTGATTATGCCATTGATACAAATAAAGAAACTAATCGTGCCAATGTGAAATTCATTATAGTTGAAGAAAAAAGAGTTAAAATTAAAAACATCTTTGTAGAAGGCAATACTATTTTTAAGGACAGAAGAATACTAAGGTTAATGAAAACTAAGAGGGCATGGTTTTTTAACGCCGGTGTCTTAAAAGATGATGTTTTGAAAGAAGATGCCGAGCGCATAAAATCTTTCTATAATAGAGAAGGTTTCACCGATGCAACTGTCACGTACGAGGTTAAGCCAGAGGCGAAGAAGCCGTTTTTCTTGGATATCTACATTAAAATAAATGAGGGCAAGAGATACCTTGTCGGCAGCGTAATTATACAAGGCAATAATGATGTTTCTCAGAAAGATATTTTAGCCAAGTTGCAAGATTGCGTCCCGGGCAAGGTCTTTAGCCAAGAGGCGCTGAAAAAGGACATCACGAATATTCAGAGCTTATATTTTGACCGCGGCTATATCTCTGTCCAGGTCCAGGAAACCACTTCTTTGAACCCGGAAACAGGCAGGATCGATGTTGTTTATAATATTGCGGAGAATGAAATTGTTTACGTGGGATTGGTTAAAGTAAGGGGCAATGTCAAGACCAAAGACATAGTTATCCGCAGGGAGTTAAGGCTGAGGCCGGGGGATAGATTCGACGGCGAAAAACTGCGCCGCAGCAAGGAAAGATTGCAGAATCTGGGCTTCTTTGAGGAAGTGAATTATGACACGGAAGAAACGCCCGTGCCCAACAAAAAAGATTTAGTTGTAGAGGTAAAAGAATCAAAGACCGGAGCGTTTAGTTTTGGAGGCGGTTACAGCACGGTTGATAAATTTGTCGGCTTTGTCGAAGTCGAACAGAATAATTTTGACTGGAGGAACTTCCCTTATTTTACCGGTGCCGGGCAAAATTTAAAATTCACCGCATCTTTTGGTACGACAAGCCAAGGTTATGACCTTAGTTTCACCGAGCCCTGGATGTTTGATTATCCCGTTGCTTTCGGGTTCGATGCTTATAAGCGCACCCATGACTTAGATGAGGATGTCGGTTATGCCTATGATGAAACTATCCTGGGAGGAGATGTGCGCCTAGGCAAGGAAATCTCAGAGTACATGCGGGGCGATTTGATGTACCGCCGTGACCAGATAAAAATCGGGGAGGTTGCCGCTGGTTCTTCAGCTGAACTGATTAAAGAAATCGGAAAAAATGTCATCAGCAGTACTCAATTTACCCTTACTTTTGATAACAGAAATAATGTTTTTGATACTACTAAGGGTAATTTAGCCGTAGGGACAATCGAATGCGCCGGAGGGCCGTTCGGAGGAGACAAAAACTTCGCTAAATTTACCAGTAGATTTTCTCATTATTTTCCTTTGATGCGCGGTTCTGCGCTTGAGTTCAGGGCGCGCGTGGGGGCGTCATGTCCTTTTGGCAATTCTTCGGAAATACCGATCTATGAAAGATATTTTGCCGGAGGTTCGAATACAATCAGAGGCTACGAAGAAAGGGTAATCGGCCCCTTTGATCCGGCAACCAAAGATCCTATCGGAGGCAACGCTCTTTTAATCGGTAATATCGAATACCTTTATCCGCTTTTTAGTTTTCTTAAAGTGGCGGCTTTTTATGATATAGGAAATGTTTGGGGGAAAATAAATAAATTTGGTTCAGGCGGATATAAATCAGGCATTGGTTTGGGAGTGAGAGTTAAAACCCCTATCGGCCCGGTAATGGTTGACTACGGTATCCCTATGAATAAAGCGCCCGGAGAAGACAAAAAATCCGGCGGCAGGTTCCATTTCAATGTCAGCCACGGGTTCTAAAATAAAAACATAAAAAAGAGAGAGGAGAAAGAAATGAAGAAATTCGTATTGGCAATTTTTGCACTTGTTGTATGCAGCCTTGTATTCACCAATATCAGTTTTGCCGCCGATAAATTCGGTTATGTGAGCATTGATCGTATAGGTGATTCTTATTTAAAGGCAAAGACCTATATGAAGAGCCTAGAGGACAAGGAAGCCGGTTATACAGCAGAGATCGATAAAAAAAGAAATGAAGTAAAACAGTTTCAGGAAAAAATTAATTTATTAAGCGAAAAAGAAAAGGAAGCAAAATCAGGAGAATTAGAAGCAAAAATCAAAACCCTCCAGGATTTCGTGCGTGAGAAACAATCTGATTTACGTAAAGAGCAGGTTGATAAGACTATCGAGCTCTCCAAGGAAATTAAGGATGCAATAAATAGTTTCGCGGCGAAAGACGGCTATACTATTATATTCGATGCCGCAGCATTGGCATATCAGCCAAAGGGCATGGATGTAACAGATAAGATTATTGAAATCTTGAATAAGAATTATAAAGGTAAGTAATAATGCGTAAGACTCTCAGGGAGATAGCCCAGCTTATTGACGGAGAGGTTGTAGGCAACGGAAATACGGTGATCACCGGTGTTTGTGGGATAAAAGAGGCGCAGGCTGGAGATATCACGTTTCTTGCTAACCCCAAATACCTCCCATTTATCGATAAGACCCTTGCTTCTGCAATTATCACTTCGCGCGAAGTCAAGAATGCCTCAAAGCCTATCATCCGTACCGAGGACCCGTCTTTGGCATTTGCAAGGATAGTCTCTTCTCTTATGCCGAGTGAAGCAAGGCATCCTCGGGGTATACACCAGAGCGTTATTCTCGGTAAAAACGTTTCTCTCGGGCCAAATACCGCAATTGGCGCTTATGTCGTTATCGGAGATGATACAGAGATCGGTGATAATACAATAATCTATCCGGGTTGTTTTATCGGGCATAATACAAAAATCGGTAACGATACATTAATCTATTCCAATGTTTCAATCCGGGAAAATGTTACTATTGGCAGTAAAGTGATTATCCATAGCGGCACTGTGATTGGTTCGGATGGTTTTGGTTTCGCGACCATTAAGGGCGAACATCATAAAATCCCGCAATTGGGCACTGTGGTCATTGAAAATGACGTAGAGATCGGTTCCAATGTTTCAATTGACCGCGCCCGTTTCGATAAGACATTGATCGGCCGGGGGACAAAAATTGATAACCTGGTGCATATTGCACACAATGTAATTGTCGGCGAGAATTCCCTGATTATTGCCCAGGCCGGGATTTCCGGCAGCACAATTATCGGCCGTGGCGCAACCTTAGCGGGCCAGGCCGGGCTTGTAGGGCATATCACGGTGGGCGATGGAGCAATAATCGCGGCACAAGCAGGCGTAACAAAATCAGTACCGGCGAATACTACTGTGTCGGGATATCCTGCACGCGAACACAGTAAAGCGTTAAAAGTAGATGCCTGTGTACAGAATCTTCCTAAATTGTATGAGACAATCAAAGAGCTGAAGAAAAAAGTTGAAGAACTAGAGGCAAGGCTGAATAAAAATAAATAAAATGGCTAAACAAAAGACAATTGCTCGGGAAATGACTTTAAGCGGCATCGGCCTGCATACGGCAAATAAAGTAAAACTTACTTTTAAGCCTGCTGCGGTTGATACTGGAGTGACCTTTATCCGCACTGATTTACCTGCAAGGCCGGAGATCAGGGCCCTAATTGATGATTCTATTTGTTATGCGCGCAGCCCCCGCCGTACTTCTATCGGCAAAGATGGCGTGCAGATTTTTACAGTAGAACATCTTATGGCCGCACTTTCCGGGGCCCAGATAGATAATCTAATTATAGAGATCGATAACGAAGAATTACCGGGAATGGACGGCAGCAGCCTTAATTATCTGGAGGCATTGAATAAGGCAGGTATCGTTGAACAGGAAAAAGAGCGTTCTTTTTTTACGGTGAGAGAGCCGATTATTGTCGAAGAAGACGGCTCTTCGATTATTGTTGTCCCGTCGGATGAATTAAAGATTTCTTATACCTTAAAATATAATCACCCATTTCTGAATACAGAGTTCTTGCAGCTTGATATTAATCCGGATTCATTTAAAAATGAAATTGCCCCTGCGCGGACATTCTGTTTGGAAGAGGAGGCGCTTGGGCTGCAAAAAAACGGGCTGGGCCTGGGTGCGAATTATGACAATACTCTCGTTGTAGGTAAAAACGGCGTGATCAAAAATAAATTACGTTTTGAAAATGAATTTGTGCGCCATAAAATATTGGATTTACTGGGAGACCTTTTTCTTTTAGGCCAGCCAATCCGCGGGCATATCATTGCCATAAAGAGCGGCCATTCCCTGAACACGAAATTAGCAAAACGTATTGAACAACAAAGATACAGGAATTCTTTAGGTGCTATTGGTATAAACCACCAGCCGCAAGAAGGAGAGGCCTTGAATGCCGAGGAGATTATGCAGATACTTCCGCATCGCGACCCCTTCTTGTTTGTGGACAGGATTATTCATTTGGAACGGGGAAAACATGCTATTGGCCTAAAGAATGTAACTATCAATGATTATTTCTTTAAAGGGCACTTTCCCGGCAAACCGGTCATGCCAGGTGTTTTAATGATCGAGGCCATGGCGCAAGTCGGGGGTGTGATGATGCTCTCTCCGGAGGAAAACCGGGGGAAGCTGGCATTTTTTATGTCAATTGATAACGTAAAATTCAGAAAGACCGTTGTCCCGGGCGACCAGCTGATATTCGATGTTACCGCGGGTAAAATAAAATCCAGGACCGGCCAGGTGCATGGCAAGGCGCTAGTGGACGGTAAAGTTGTGGCAGAGGCAGACCTGATGTTTGCCCTTGCCGATAGGTAATTAATATGAATATTCATGAAAGCGCGATAGTTTCTAAAAAAGCAAAACTCGCCAAAGGAATAGAAGTAGGGGCCTATTCCATTATTAGGGATAATGTGGTTATTGGCGAGGATTGTAAAATCGGCAGCCACTGCCTGATTGAAGGTAATACTACGATTGGCAAGTCTTGCGAGATTTTTACAGGTTCAGTTATCGGTTCTCCTCCGCAGGATTTAAAATTTAGAGGAGAGGATAGCGCTTTAATAATCGGCGACAATAATATTATCCGGGAATACTGCACTTTTAATCCCGGCACAGGCGAAGGCGGCTCAACCCGCGTAGGCAACAACAATCTTTTTATGGCCTATTCGCACGTTGCCCATGATTGTTATGTGGGCAATAGTTGCGTGATTGCCAATAACGGAACCCTGGCAGGCCATGTAACTATTGAAGACAAGGCAGTGGTGGGCGGTTTGGTTGCCATACACCAATTTGTCACTGTAGGCACGCTTTCCATTATCGGCGGATGCTCCAAGGTTGTTCAGGATATCCCGCCATTTTCTACCTGCGACGGCCATCCGGCGCGCGTCTATGGATTAAATCTTATCGGCTTAAGAAGGCATGGGATAAAAAAAGAATGCATCCATCAGCTTAACCACATATTCAGAATATTATTCAATTCAGGTTTATCAATTAAACACGGCTTAGAAAAAGTCGAAGAAGAAAATAAACTCTGTGATGAAGCAATGTATCTGATTAATTTTGTTAAAAAATCACAGAGGGGCATCAGCCGTTCCTGTCGCCGCGAATTTCAAGAATAAAATAAAGTTATGGAAAAAATTGGCTTAATTGCCGGAAACCGTAAATTTCCTTTGTTATTTTCCCAGGCAGCGAGAAAGAGGGGCTGTTCTGTTGTTGCGGTTGCGGTTAAAGGCGACACCACTCCGAAATTAAGAAAGCTCGTCGATAAAATTCACTGGTTGTCTCTGGGTGAATTCTCCCGGATGTTCGAAATATTTAAATCCGAAGGCATTACTAAGGTGGTTATGGCAGGCCAAATCAGCCCTTGGCGTTTATTCGGTAAAGAAATCAATAAGGACCCGTTATTAAAGGAATTACTTGCGAATGCCGAGAATAAAAAAGCCGATACGATTTTTGGGGCAATAGCAGAAGAATTAAAGGCAAGGGGATTTGAACTTTTGGATTCAACTCTCTACCTCGAAGAATTTATGCCCCAGAAAGGTACACTAACAAAGAAAGAGCCGGATTTTATTGGATGGGAAGATGTATATTTCGGGCTGAATTTAGCCAAGGAAGTCGCTTATCTGGATATCGGCCAGAGTGTGGTAGTAAAAAATAAGGCAATAGTGGCGGTAGAGGCCCTGGAAGGGACAGACAGGCTGATTAAACGGGCGGGTAAAATTGCGGGCCGCGGCATAACAGTAGTTAAAGTAAGTAAACCTGATCAGGACCTGAGGTTTGATATACCGGTAGTCGGGTTGAATACGCTAAAAAACCTGGTTAAGGTTAAAGCCAGATGCCTTGCCTTTGAAGCAGGCAAGACCTTGTTTATAGATAAAGAGCAAAGTATCGGGCTGGCCGATAAAAAAGGGATTGCGATTGTCGCAGTGTAAATCTTCTTGACAGCCATGAGATTGTTATGTATAAATATAACTAAATAAAGGAGGTTAGCATGGCAAGGATAACTGCAAAATCAACAGAGTTCAAGCTTCATGCGCCAAATGCGAAGAGGGTCACTCTCGCAGGTAGTTTCAACAACTGGGATACAAAAACCCTTACTGCTAAAAAAATGCTCAAAGGGAATTGGTCAGTGAAAGTAAGTTTAAAACCCGGCATCTATGAATATAAATTCCTTGTTGACGGAAACTGGGTCAACGATCCTAATTGTTCCAGCTGTGTCTGTAATTCTTTTGGGTCGCAGAATTGTACCATCAGCGTAAAATAAAAGCTTCTTTAAAAACCCCCACCTTTATAATTTAACTTTAAATTTACTAGGTGGGGGATTTTATTTAATATGAAATATATCTACGGGCCACTACAATCTCGCCGCTTAGGTAATTCCCTGGGAATTAACCTAACTCCTTTCAAAATATGCACTTTTGACTGTATTTATTGCCAATTAGGCAAGACTACTGTCAAGACACGGGAGAGAAAAGAATACCTTGCTCCCGGAGAAATTATTGTTGAACTTAAGACCTGGCTGGAACATAACCCGGAGGACCTAAAAAAGCTGGACTACATTAGCCTCTCGGGTTCAGGCGAACCTACCTTAAATATCAGCATTGATAAACTGATCAAAGAAATAAAGGAAATCTGCCAGGTACCGATAGCAGTAATCACCAATGCCTCTTTGTTTAGCGATGCCTCGGTGCGTAGTACTTTGGCTGCAGCAGATTTGATTGTTCCTTCACTGGATACTGTTGTATCCACAGCATTTGAAAAGATCGACCGTCCGGAGGGCTCAATTAAAATAGAAGAAATCATCGTGGGGTTGATTAGTTTAAGGAAAGAATTCAGGGGTAAGATTTGGCTCGAGGTAATGCTGGTTTCCGGGATCAACGATGATTTGCGCTATATCAAGAAATTAAAAGAAGTAGTTGACGAAATCAATCCTGATAAAATTCAACTTAACTCCCCGGTGCGCTCAACCGCTGAATTAAATATAAAACCTCCCTCAAAAGAGAAGATGAATAAGATTAAAGAAATTTTAGGGGATAAGGCGGAAATTATTTGACGCTGCGCCTATAGCCCAATGGACAGGGCACCAGTCTTCGGAACTGGCTATTGGTGGTTCGAGTCCACCTAGGCGCATTTTTAAGAATTTTGTCCAGGTAGTAATGCGTAAATCCGCTGCATGATTTCATTAGTCGTTTTTTCAATCAAAGAATCGTCAATTCTTTCCTGATTAACAATCCCAAAACTAAAAGGCTTGCCAATATTTACTTCGACAGTTTCCTTGCGGTTTAGTTTAAATTTTCCAGGGGAGAGCGCCTTATCAGAACCACAAATACCAATCGGGATTATCGGGGCTCCGGTAGATAATGCAATCACGCTGGCTCCTTTACCGGGGATTATTTTTTTACCGCCATCCTGTATGCAACACCAGCGTCCTGCGCCTTCAGGGAAAATCACTATCCACCTATTTTCTGCCAGTGCTTTTTTTGCCTTTTCAACTGTGCCATTAACCACAATCACCGGGAAAAACCAATAAAACCACCTCAATTGCCAGATATTATAGTTTGCTTTAGAAATTATCCAGTGTAGATTAATTAAATTATTATAGAGAGCAAATGCGATAACGAAAACATCCAGGTAACTTGAATGATTAGCCACGATTAAGGCGCGGGAGATTGGCGGGATATTTTCCCGGCCCTTAACTGTGATTTTAAACTGAAGGGCCAATATGGTTCTGCAAATAAAATAGAAAATTATACGTAAGAGGTTTGTCAAGGCGTGCATGCTTTTATTATAATTATGATTAGGCTCAATTTCAATACTTTTTACTGTGTAAAACAGAATATATATAGTATAATATAAACGGGTTTTGGTTGTTTAATATGCCTAAATATGCCTAAGATGACAAGAAAATTAGAAAGAAGAAAAGCAGAGCGTATACCTTTGAAGTTATCGGTAAAATACCGGATAAAAGGCAGCAGGGCGCAATTTAAAGAGGCATTGAATGAGAATGTCGGAGGCCTGGGGCTAAACTTAGTTGTAGGCGGCCCCCTGCCTAAAAACGCGCTAGTAGAGTTGGTGCTTCGCCCCTTTGATACTAAAAAGCAATACAAAATGTTATGCATGGTCCGTTGGTGCAGGCAGATTGATAAAAATAAGTTCCAAGTAGGGGTATGTTTTAATAAAATAAACGAATATATGTCTTTTGTTGAGTTCCTTTGTGAAAAAATAATGTGCGTTTCAATGGAAAATGGCGAAGTATTATTGAATAAGGGGGAAAACAATGAGGGCCAATAATAAAAATCGCAGGATTGTCGAGAAAAGAAAAACCAGCCGTTTGCATATCCCGTTGAACATAGAATACAGGGTCATGCCGAAGCAGAAAATTATCAAAGAGAAATTAACTGATATTAGCGGGGGCGGGGTCAAATTGACTTTGGATTCTCCGTTAAAGAAGGGGGAAAGGCTAAAAACCCTGATTTACTTTCCCGAAGAGCGCTTACCAATTACCGCATTTAGTGAAGTAGTTTGGTGCAAGCCGAGGATGGTGAATAACAAAAAGAAATTCGACCTTGGCGTCAAATATGTCAAGATTACCCCCCGTGACAGGAACAGGTTTATTTTTGTTTTTTGTGAGATGATGATTAATTATTTTATTTTAGGTAAATTTAAATAAATCCGGCTATGGCCAATAATAAAGAGAAAACAGATAAAAGAAAAATTTTAATCGTCGATGATGAGCTTGATGCCTGCCAGGCAATAGCCAGCTATCTTCGTAAGCGCGGCTTCCAGGCAGAAGAATCACCTGATGCCTATAATGCCCTAACAGTAATAAAGAATGACCTGCCTGACTTGATCATTCTTGATGTAGTAATGCCGAAGATGGATGGCTTCGAGTTGTTAAAAATCCTAAAAAACGACAATAAGTTCTGCCGAATCCCTGTGATTATGCTGACAGTAAAAAGCAGCGCTAAATACGTAGAAAAAGGGATTTCCTTAGAGGCGGATTTCTACCTGCCTAAGCCTTTCGTTATGGATAACCTTATGGACTTTATTAATACAGTTTTATAGAAGGGGAAAGATGGGCGAAACCTTAATATGCAAGAATTTTCCTGAGATAGGCAAGATTGAATATAAAATTGCCGCCTCAAGAGGAGAGCTTGAACAGGCATTTGAGCTTATTTATAAAGAATATGTGATGAGGGGGTTTATCCTGCCTAAGTATTATAAAAGCGGATTGAGGATAACTCAAAGTAATCTTATCCCGGGTACAACCGTTTTTGTTGCCCTTAAGGATGGAGAGGTGGTTGCAACAAATGCTATCATTCCGGATTCTCCGCTAGGCCTGCCTTTGGACATGGGTTATAAAGAAGAGGCGGATTCCCTGCGTAGGCAGAATAGGAAAATATGCGAGGGCGGATACTTGGCGATTAAATCAGAAATGTTTGGCCGGGGTTATTTCTCTATGTTCAACTTTAAAAAACTGGAATTCATGTTTACCCTTTTTAAGGTGATGTTCCAATACGCATTGCTTTATGCGAAGTTTGATGACTTGTGTATTGTAACCAATCCGCAATATATGATTTTTAAATTCTTGCCTTTTGAGATTATCGGGCCGGTAAAATATTATGGCTATGACCGCATTAGTATAAAAAAGAAAGCAGCGGTTTTTAAAAGGCTGAATTTATCTAGAATGCGTAAATATATTGATCAGCCGCTGAAAATATTTGGGAAAAGGTTTGCTTTGTATAAAATGTTCTTAGAAGAGCGGATTCCGCAAAATTTGTTTGATGCCAGATACAACTTTACGCCCGAAGACATAAATTATTTTTTTATACAGAAATCAGACGTCCTAGAAAATTTAAGCGCTAAACAAAAAGGATATATAAAATCTTGTTATGGCCTAAATGAAAAAGATATAAGGGTTTAATAAAAAATAGCCCCCCCTATAAAAACCTCATCCTTTTTGGTTACGCGCATAAGAACAATAGCCCCAGGCCTTTTTTAATAAATGCCTTGGGCATGGGAGTGATTTATGAACAAAAGTTTAAATATATTTAAGTTTGGTATTTTATTGATGGTTATATTTATTGAATTTGTTTTCGCTGAAGAACTAACCGGTAAAGAGATTGTCCGGCGCCAGGAGGATTTGATGCGCGGGAATTCACTTTCTGGAAGGTATATTATGACGGTAACAACTCCTAGCTGGACAAGGACGCTTGAATTAGATGTTTGGGAAAAGACAAGAGAGAAAACATTCATCCGCATATTGTCTCCGGCAAAAGAAGCAGGCACCGGCACGCTGCGGATTAAGGAAAATATGTGGAATTACCTGCCGAATGTGGAGCGCACAATAAAAATCCCTCCCTCAATGATGCTGCAGCCATGGATGGGTAGCGACTTTGCCAATGATGATTTAGTTAAAGAAAGCAGCATCGTTAATGATTATACGCATACTATCTTAGGCGAAGAAGAGATTGGCGGCGAAACAGCATATAGGATTGAATTAATCCCCAAGCCAGAGGCAGCGGTAACCTGGGGCAAGATTATTTTGATAATCAGAAAAGCTGATTTTGTCCCCTTAAGGGAAGAATATTACAAAGAAAATGGAGAATTAATAAAAGTCCTGGAATATTCGGAAATTAAAGAGATGTCGGGCAGATTAATCCCCACTTATTGGAGGATGGCCCCGCAGAAGAAAGAGGGGCATTCTACGGTTATCGAAGTGGTAGATGTAAAATACGATAAGCCGATAGACGATGGGATCTTTACTTTAGAAAATTTAAAGAGGATTAGATGAAGGCTTGGATTTGCACAACCTTATCGAACTTTTTCGGGCCAATGCAAGGCGCTGCCCGGCTTTATGCCTATACGAAAAAATCCGGGCACGATGTTTGTTTAAAGGATTTTAACCAGGATGCCTACTTTACTTTATTATCCAGGCCGTACCTGGAAAATACTTTCCAGCGGCTCAAATATATGTTGGATCCGGCAATAAGGACAGATTTCCTGCGTAAGAATTTAGGCTCTATCCTGCAAAATAGTTCAAACAATTCCATAAAGAGGCTCTTAACCGGGGAATTGATTAAATCCAGCCATAATCTTGATACCTTAAGCCGCATCGAGCCGTTTCAAAAAATAATCAGCACGGTCATAAATTCAAAAATTAAAAACGATAATATTTATTATGCCCTTTTAGCCCACGGGCCGCAGGTTATAAATGAGGTTGAGCGCGCAAGAGAGGCTTTGGATAAAAATTTCTACAATTTGGGGCTGGATTCGTTTATTGAGAATTTTAGTATTCTTCTCTGCGGTAAAGCCATAATTGACGCGGCATATTTTCCTGGACAACTGGATTTTGGATTTGGTTTCCACGGCACAATTTATGAGCCTTCTACAAGTGATATCTTGCGCGCAGTTCAGGATGAGAAATTTAATTTCCTCATTCCATATTTTTCTCAAGAAGTAATCCCCCAGTTGGAGAGGGAGAAGCCGCAGGTTGTGGGAATTTCTATCACGCATACTGCGGAATTTATCCCTGTTTTTACTCTGGCAAGTTTAATCAAAAGAAAATTCCCCGAAGTACATATCTGCTTAGGCGGCTCTACGTTGACCGAAGTTGCTTATAAGATAGAAAAAAACCGGCTGCTTTGGGAATTTTTTGACAGCATGATCCTAGGGCCAGGTGAATATGCCTTTGGCAATTTATTGGAACAGCTGGAAAAAGGGGAAAATCTGCAAGGCGTGCCAAACCTGGTATATAAGGAAAACAACACAATTAGAAAAAGTGAAAAGTCCGTTGAATTTGATTTAAATGACGCCTTGACGCCTGAATTTACCTCTCTGAGGCCGGGCCAACCATTGCCTCTAGAGGCCTCCAGCGGTTGTTATTGGGGAAAGTGTATGTTTTGTTACTATCCTAAGATGGGATTAAGCAATATTGATGCTACGCTTGAAGCAAAACGCGTGCGTAAGATCAACCTTGTAATTGAAGATATGAATAAATTACAAGAACGCTATAAGCCGCTTTATATCGGATTTACCGATTCCGCACTTCATCCTGAAAGGCTTAAAGAGATAGCAGAATACAATAAAACTCGCGAAAAAAAGATTAAATTTTCTGCTTTTGTCCGTTTTGAAAAAGAATTTAAATCCAAGGAATTCTGCCGGTTTTTGGCAGAGGGAGGGCTCTTGGGCGGCCAGGTAGGCCTTGAATCCGGTTCACAACGCACCAATGATACGATTAATAAAGGAGTTAAGGTCACTGATGCAAAAATTATCTTAAAGAATTTTTATGCTGCCGGAATATTAATGCATATTTATTCCATAGTGGGAGTGCCGGGTGAAACTATGGGAGATGCTGTAATGACCTATAAATTTATTAAAAAAATGCGTAAGTTTCTTACTCTGGATTGGCAGATATATTCATTTTATGTCTTAGAGCGCGGGCCTTTGGCACAGAGGCAGGAGGAGCTTGGTTTAAAGCTTAAACCACTGCCCGATGATTTTCTCGTACAGGTTACACGATACGAAGTAAAACAGGGTTTAACGCAAGAGGATAGCGTTGCCCTCGCAATTAAGTATTATGAAAAGTTAAAAAAATATATGCATCCTTTGTGTAAGATAATGGATATCGAAAGCTGTAAGGGGCTTATTATTGGGGAAAAATCCAGAAAATGAATACCTTCGCTAAAATAGCCTGGAGAAATATTATCCGGAACAAATACCGTTCGATTATTACGATAACGGCTATTTCTTTCGGCCTGGGCGCTTTGATTTTTTTACGCGCCTTCGTCGATGGGGCAGACATCCAGATGATCAAGAATTATACTGATCTGGTTTCCGGGCAAATTCAGGTGCACAAGCAGGGTTTCCAGAAAAAAATGGGTCTTGAACGCAGTATTTCAAATCCCGAGGAAATGGCGTCTCAACTTAAAGCCATTCCCGGCATAATTTCCTTTACTAAAAAAATTAAAGAATATGTCCTGGCCAGTTCTACCGAACAATCCTCCGGGGTGATGCTGGTGGGGATTGAACCGGAACAGGAAAAAAAAGTAAGTAAATTACATGAGCGTATCCGCAAAGGGGAATTCTTGTCTGAGGGCAAAGACGACCAGATTATTTTAGGCAAAGATTTATTGGAGATATTAAATGTAGAATTAGGGGACAAAGTCGTAATTATGGGCCAAGCTGCCGACGGAAGCCTTGCTTCTGCCGCCTACAGGGTTTGCGGAGTTTTGGATACAGGCGCGGAAGAAATAGATAAGGCAATGGCATTGATTACTTTAAGTGCGGCGCAAAAACTGCTGGTTATGGATGGGAAAATCTCTGAGTTTACCATCCGCGCCGGTGAGGTATATAAACTGCAAGAGATTACTCGCCGCTTAAAAGAAAAACTGGATACCAAGACATTGGAGATTTTGACTTGGAAAGAGATATCGCCGATGCTTGCCCAGACCCTGGAATTCGATAGGGTGTTTCTTGATTTTATCCTTTTGATCTTCATTCTGGTCGTGGCAATCGGTATCCTGAATACTATTCTCATGGGGGTTTTAGAAAGAATCCATGAATTCGGCATCATGCTTGCCCTGGGGACAAAGAGAAGGCAAGTGATCTTAATGGTGGGATTAGAGTCGATATTTTTAGGATTAATCGGCATGTTCTTCGGGTTAATATTAGGGATTATGGTATCAACCTATTTTTCTCTACGGGGAATTGACCTTTCATTCCTCGGGTCATTTTTTGAATCGTGGTATGTTGGATCAATAATCTATCCGTGCCTTTTTCCCAGGAATCTATTTCTTTCTTCGGCAATAGTGCTATTAACCAGCATCCTGGTTGCGATTTATCCGGCGTGGAAGGCGGCAAAATTAAAACCCGTAGAAGCCCTGCGGCATTTTTAGGGGGAGATCCATGGCATTGGTTGAAATTAAACAGTTGACTAAAATCTATAATGAAATCGACGGGATAGCTACAACCGCGTTAAAAGGCATAAATTTGATTGTTGAAGATGGTGGTTTTGTTGCCCTTGCCGGTCCTTCGGGTTCAGGTAAGACTACCCTTTTAAACCTGATCGGTGCTTTAGATAAACCAACAGAGGGCTCAATACTCTTTGCAGGCCGCGATGTTACGGCTATTTCTGTGCATCAGCTGGCAAACTTTCGCCTGAGAGAGATCGGTTTTGTTTTTCAGGCCTACAACCTGATTAATACGCTTACCGCCCTGGAGAACACAGAATATGTTATGCTCTTGCAAGGGGTGGATGCTAAGGCCAGAGAGCAGAAGTCCAGAGAACTATTAAACAGAATCGGCTTAGGGGAATTTTTAAACCGCCGGCCGAATCAAATGAGCGGGGGCCAGCAGCAACGCGTAGCTGTTGCCCGGGCAATCGCCGCCGGTTCAAGATTAATCTTAGCTGATGAACCAACGGCGAATCTAGATTCTCTTACTGCCGGTAATTTACTTGATTTGATGAAGGAGTTGAACCGGGAAAAGAAAATCACGTTTATCTTTTCTACCCATGACAAGATGGTGATGGATAAAGCAGATAAAGTGTTTCGCATGAAAGACGGAGAGATCATAAGTTGAGCTGCTTTATATCTGCAAAAAAGATTTTAATCGCCTATCTGTGTTTAAGTTTTTTTCTCGCTATTGGTATTCCTTTTTCTCTTGCTGAAGAGCTAAAGGCTATAGAGGATTCCCAGAGGGAAAAAGCAATGGCGATGGCATTAGAGTTAAAAGAGGCCGAAAAAAAGCTTACCGAGCGCCAACCTTCCTGGAAAATCGATGAAGAAAAAAAGATAAAAGAAAGTAAATCCCCTTTTTATCTGCAAGGTTACTATAAGAATCTCCTGGTTAATTCTAAAACTACAGATACCGACCAGGGGCTTTTTTATGACCTGAACCGTTTGAGGCTCGATTGCCGCCTGGATCTAACCGAAACATTGCAATTCAAAGCGGTTTTTGACCAAGAAGCGCTCTTCAATGATTTTTCGCAAGATATTGATTTTCAGGCAGTACGGAGCAGAAACCAGAAACACACGGCCCTACTCGACGGTGACTATATTTATGCCGACAATAAACATATTTATTCCAAATTTTCTCTATATCGGGGTTATTTTAAATACAGCGGAGAAAGAATTCAGGCAGTATTCGGTAAACAGTTAGTGGATTGGGGCAGGTGCCGTTTTTGGAGCCCGATGGATTTATTTAATCCGGTCAACCCTACTGATATTGAAAAAGATGAGAGGATAGGGGTGGATGCCTTAAATACGGAATTTTCGTTATCGCCCCAGACAAACCTGAATTTTGTTTATGCGCCGCGCCGCACCTTTGCTACTTCCAGCCTGGGTATGAAATTATTCCATCAGGTAGGTGAATTTGATTTGATACTGATAGGAGGGGAATTTAAGAAGGATGAGGTCTTTGGTTTTGGATTTGATGGTTATCTGGGGAATGGCAGTATCCGCGGGGAATTCACCCAGACCCATGCCAATAAAGGCAGAGATTATTTCCGCGGGACAATCGGCGGAGAATATAGTTTCTCTAATAGGGTCCACGTATTAGCGGAATATTTTTTTAATGGAGGGGCGAACGACAGCGATCCCACTGCATTCATTACTTCATATAATTATGCCAGCGATGTGTTGACACTTAAGAAAAATTTACTGGGTTTATTGGTGGATTACGAAGTTACTCCCTTGATTAAATGGGATAACTATGTGATTTATGATTTCGACGGAAAGAGCGTATTTTTTAATCCTGAGGTGCGCTATAATATCTGGAAAAACTTTGACCTATCAGTTGGAATGCAATTATTCTGGGGTAATAGTAATAGTGAATTTGGAGATTATCAGAATACATATTATTTGCAGGGCAAGCTGTTTTTTTAGGAGGGACAACGATGAATATGTTAGATTTTGGCTATTTTTTAGGCAAGGTATTCTTTGAGACAGTATTTCTTTTTTATAGGCGAAAGATTTCTGGTAAAGAAAAAGTTCCACAAAATAAGGGTTTTATCCTAGCATGTAACCACATTTCATACTTAGACGCGCCATTACTTGGTTGTAATCTTTTTCCGCGGCCTATACACTGGATTATTGCCAAGTGGGTTTATACAAGGTGGTTTTTTCGTCCGCTTTGTATCGTAAGCAGATGCGTACCGGTCAACGGCAGCACAAAGTATGCTCAGGCAATATTAGATGGCGGCGGGATTGTCGGGATATTTCCCGAAGGCTGTGTTGTCTGTAGTAAGCAAATTCAGAAAGGCCGCCATGGCGTAGCTGTGCTTGCGCTTAAAACCGGAGCGCCGGTTGTCCCTTGTTATATCGAGGCCGAATTATATTCTTTAAAAAGGCAAAATATAGTGCCAAAATTTTTCAGGCCCATAAAAGTGACCTACGGCGCGCCATTATACTTTGAGCGCTATCCCGCCGATTTAATCCCGGAAGACGTTTTAAATGAAGCTGTTGCAAAAATTATAAACGCAATTAATGCATTGGGCCAGGCGTCAGCGTAAAAAAAATCCCAACTAATTAGTTGGGAGGAAGACGCCGATAGCACCGGCGTGGGTTTTTATGACCACTTAGGCTTCGGCAACTGGCTGCCTTGTCCCGACGCGCAGTCGGGGTTTAGGCCCTTTAGCTTTGCGCCCCATCCTTTCGGATAGTTTGCTCTTATCGGCATTTAAAGTATAGCACAGGCTGATATGGTTTTCAAATCGAGGGGGTATTTTAAAAGAATTTGGGTGGATTATTGAGGTAATTTCAAATATTTGGCCCATTCATCCGCTGCGCCTGGCCAACGATACCATTTTTTTTCGTAATGAGAATAATAACATAAGCCCTTGTTTGTCTTACGGCGCCAGACATATTCCACGGCATAAAGTTGGGTCGGTGGAGTTGCGGGGACCCAAAATCGCTGTACATAATAATCGAATTCTGAATTTTGCGGGATAGTAACTCCTAATTGATCCTCAAAAGCCGCATAATCTTCCGGCCTCATGCCTGCCCCTGTAGTGCCGACGCCCAAGGGTTGCCCGAACTCTGCAAGATATCTATCTTCGCCTAAGGCTATCAACGATACCGTAGAAACGATCTCTGCGCTTTTTGCCCGGACAGCACCTGCTTCATATTGTTTATATGCGAGAGTTGCTAATACACCGACAATAATTACTACAATTAAAGTTTCAATCAGGGTAAATGCGAATTTAGTTTTTAGTTTTTGCATAACTAGCTCCTTATTTAAATCATAACACAAAAAAACATAACTTTCTATGATTTTAGAATAGGCATGGTATAATTAAGCCAAGATGAAAAAGATTAAAATTCTGATTATCGATGATGAGCCGGATATTTGTTTTTTCTTAAAGCAGAGCCTGCAGAGAACTGGCAAATATAAAGTCTTAATAGCTAGCGGCCCGGATATCGGCAGATGGATTGCCTCTTGCCGCTGGCACAGGCCGGATTTAATCATTTTAGATATTATTATGCCGCATATAAATGGATTTGAGTTGCTAAAGAGGTTGAGGGATGATAGAAAAACCATGTATATCCCGGTAATTATGTGCACAGCCTTGGGAGACATGGCATCCAAAATAAAAGCCGAAGGCCTTTATTGCGACGATTATATTGTTAAGCCAGTGGAAATGGAAACCATCAAAGCAAAGATAGAGGCAATATTAGCGAAGCGGGGCATGAAGGTAGAAGATGAGCCAAAGCAAGGTGCAGTATAAACAAAAAAGGCGTCCAGTTTTTTACCGACGCCTTTCTTGCGACTCTACTTCGCCTTCTACAGCTTGTATTGTCTACAACTTAAGTATACACTGTTTATTTGGTTTGTCAACCGGTATTATAAAGAAAACCCTGCTTGCAAAATCTTCTTTTTTAGGCTAAAATAGTTAAACTAAATTACGGGCCATTAGCTCAATTGGCAGAGCAGGACACTCTTAATGTCAAGGTCGTAGGTCCGACTCCTACATGGCCCACGAAACTTTTTGCGCAGCAAAAAGTTGAGTCCCGAGCATCAAGGCATTGCTTCAGGATGCGAGTGGACCAAATACTGCTAGTGCGCAGCAGAAGCGAAGTCCCAAGCCGATGTTAATTATTTGACTGAGGCTAGGGGAGTAGAGACAAAAATGTGGTACGTTTATATCTTAAGGTGCAAGGACGGCTCTTTGTATACTGGTATTTCTACTAATATTGAAGCAAGGATAATTGCTCATAATAAAGGCAAGGGTGCAATTTATACGAGATCGAGAAGGCCAGTAGAACTGTTATATACCGAGGAATATGACACTAAATCTAAAGCCTTGGTTAGAGAAATAGTAATAAAAAGTTTCAGCCTTGAGAATAAGCGTAATCTAATTCAACATGGTGTAGGTAAGGCTCCTCCCTCGACCCTGGCGAAATTACAATAGGGTCTCGGGATTCCGCTTCTTGAAGTTATAGCTTGAAGCATCAGACTCCTACATGGTCCATTAATAAAACTTGAAAAACTTCGAAATCCTAGAACATACCGCTGATATCGGCATCAGGGTGAAGGCAAGAGACCTCGCCGGTTTATTTAAGGCTGCAGGCCTGGCAATTTTTGCACTTTCCGCAGAAAAGCTTCCTACCAGGGATAAAGAAAAACACAAACTTTTAGTGGCGCAAAAAGCAACAAGCATCGAAGAATTATTTGTTAATTGGTTAAATGAATTATTGTCTTTATCAGCTGTAGAAGGCCTGATTTTTGAAGACATCCAAATCAATAAAATTGAGCAAAATATCGTCGAAGCAGTTGCTTTAGGCAGCGACATTAAAAATTACAAAGTAAATACTGAAATCAAAGCCGCAACGTATCATCAGTTAAAAGTCGAGAAAAACGCTTCAGGATGGATTGCTGAGGTAATTTTCGATGTCTAGCACCGCAATCAAATTAGAAAAAGTCGATGATTATCGCTGGCGCATACCTAAATCCGCAGGGATGAAGGTCCCGGGGCTAATTTATGCCGACGAGAAATTGCTCAAAGATATTTATCAGGATAGGGCCCTAGAACAAGTTGCCAATGTGGCGTATTTACCGGGGATAGTAAATTATTCCCTGGCAATGCCGGATATCCATTGGGGCTATGGTTTTCCTATTGGAGGAGTGGCAGCGACAGATATCGAGGCAGGAGGGGTGGTTTCTCCCGGCGGGGTAGGTTTTGACATAAATTGCGGGATAAGATTAATTAAAACCAATTTGCAATACGAAGATATCAAAGATAAAATTGAAGATTTAGTAAATATTTTATTTTCTGATGTGCCTGCAGGCGTGGGCTCAAAAGGCGATATTAGAGTTGGCGCTAAAGAAGAAAAAGAAATTCTGATCAAAGGCTCAAAGTGGGCAGTGGCCCAAGGATATGGTTGTCAGGATGACCTTGATTGTACAGAAGAAAACGGCGCAATTAGCGGAGCAGACCCGGATGCAGTTTCAGATCGGGCCTATGAAAGAGGTAAGGCCCAGTCCGGGACGCTTGGTTCGGGGAATCATTTTTTAGAGGTGCAAATCATTGATCAGCTTTATGATGCGGACCTTTGCGATGCCTTTAATTTAAACTTAGGGCAGGTAACAGTGATGATTCATTCCGGATCGCGCGGTTTAGGATATCAGGTCTGCGAGGATCATGTGAAAAATATGATGCATTGCCTGGATAAATATAATATCAAAGTTCTCGACCGCCAACTTGCCTCAGCACCGGTAAATTCTCCTGAAGGTAAGGCATATCTATCCGCAATGCGCTGCGCGGCAAATTATGCCTGGGCAAACCGGCAGTGTTTAATGCATCTGACGCGTCTCGCTTTTGAAAAAGTTTTTCAGATGTCCTGGCAGAAATTGGGCATGAATTTAATTTATGATGTGGCGCATAATATCGCAAAAATAGAGAAATACAGTATAGATGGCAAAGAAAAAAATCTTTGTGTGCATAGAAAAGGCGCTACGCGCGCTTTTCCGCCTGGCCATTCAGGGTTGCCTGAAAGATACAAGAAAACCGGCCAACCCGTGATTATTCCCGGTGATATGGGCAGGAATTCGTATTTACTCGTCGGCACAGAAAAGGCAGTAGAGACATTTTATTCGACCTGTCATGGCGCGGGCCGGATTAAATCCCGCACTGCCGCAACTAAATCCATAAATATAAATGTTTTATTGAAGGAATTGCAATCTAAGGGTATAATTGTTAAAGCGTCGGGACGGGATACGCTGGTAGAAGAGGCGCCCCAGGCATATAAAGATGTAAATGATGTGGTAAATGTAGTGCATAATGCGGGTATTTCTAAGCGTGTCTGCAGGATGCAACCGTTAGGTGTAATCAAAGGATAGTTGCAGGAAGTCCTGAGCCTGTCGAAGGACGACCGTTAGGTGTAATCAAAGGATAAAAAATGCTAGAATTAAAATTCATTCGAGAAAATCAGGAAGTAGTGAAGCAGGCCTTAAAAGACCGTAATCTAAAGATTGATTTGGATATTTTAATCAAGCTCGATGATTCCCGGCGCAAGGTCCTAAGTGAGCTTGAGGCTTTAAGGGCGCAAAAAAATAAAACCAATGACGAGATCGCGGTTTTGTTGAAAGAAAAAAAAGACGCCAAGCCAAAAATTTCTGCAATGAAAGAAGTCTCTCTGAAGTCCAATACTCTGGAGGGCGAGCTAAAGGTAATAGATGAAGAGTTGAATAAAATAGTTTTAACTATTCCTAATATCCCGCATACTTCATTGCCAAAAGGGGATGCCTCCAATAATAAAGTTATACGCAGCTGGGGAGAGCCACCGCAATTTGATTTTAAACCTGCAACGCATGTTGAAATAGCAGAGAAATTGGATATTATTGATTTTGGCCGCGCAACAAAAATTACCGGATCGAATTGGATACTTTATAAAGGCCTGGGCGCAAGATTAGAACGCGCGCTGATTAATTTTATGCTTGATTTGCATATCAACAAGCATGGATATACCGAGGTCTTTCCGCCATTTTTAGTAAACCGCGCCTCAATGACCGGCACAGGCCAGCTTCCGAAACTGGAAGAAGATATGTACCGCTTAAAAGACGATGATTTATTTTTAATTCCTACAGCAGAGGTGCCTGTAACAAATATTTTCCGGGATGAGGTTTTGGAAGAAGAAAAATTGCCTATTTTGTACACAGCATATACTGCATGTTTTAGAAGAGAAGCAGGTTCTTACGGCAAAGATACCAAGGGCTTAATGCGCGTGCATCAATTTGATAAAGTAGAGATGGTGAAATTTGTTAAGCCGGAGGTTTCCTACGACGAATTGGAAAAATTAGTCGGGAATGCCGAAGAGGTTTTACAGTTATTAGGGCTGCCTTATCGGGTGGTCGTCTTGGCAACGCAGGATTTAAGCTTTGCCGCGAGCAAATGTTATGATTTAGAGGCATTTGCTGCAGGAAGTAATAAATGGCTGGAAGTTTCCAGCTGTAGTAATTTCGAAAGTTTCCAGGCGCGCCGCGCTAATATTAAATTTAGAAAAAAAGAGACTAAGAAGCCCGAATATGTACACACCTTAAATGGTTCAGGCGTGGCTATGGCAAGAACAGTAATTGCGATCTTAGAAAATTATCAGCAAAAGGACGGCTCAATACTTATTCCAGAAGTATTGAGGCCGTATATGGATGGAAAAGAAAGAATTTCCTAAATTAAAAATTGAAGATACGGGCCCGGAATTGGGCAATATTGGCGGAGGGCTAAAGCCAAAGATTTCCAATTTCACCCGCCGGCTTTTTATTTTTACAAAGTTGGCTTTAGGTATTTGTTTACTCCCTGTTGTTTATTGTATGACTGTAGCATTCTTGAAGCAATTCAGCCTGGTCGGGAAGACACTGGAGAATTATTTTTGGTGGGGGATCGTGGCGTTTCTGGTGATTTATTTGTTTATTTGGGAGCCGGTGAAAATTTATACCAGGGGCCAAAAGATACTGGAATGGGTTTTTAGTTTTTTTAAGCCGTTAGTAAGAGTGGCACCGTATTTATTACCGATTTATACAATAATTATCCTGATTGCTTATTGGATCTCGACTTGGTTTAACAGTAATCTACTGCCGTATTTTATTTTTCTTTTCGGGTTTAGTATGGCATTGCATCTGGTCTTTAGCGCCAAGACCATGCGTGCGAAGAAAGAGGATTCATTAAAGGCAAATTATATTTTCGGGTTTTCTTTAATCTACATCCTGAATCTGGTTTTATTGTCATTGTGCCTGAATGCGATTTTCGATAAATTTTCCTTTGTGGCATTCAGTATCGATTCTTTCCAAACCGCCCAAGATATTTTTAACGCAGCATTTACTCAACTCTTTGTAATAAAATAATAGATGATTTTGGTGGGGTGGCTGAGCGGTTGAAAGCGGCAGTCTTGAAAACTGTTGTGGGCATTAGTCCACCCTGGGTTCGAATCCCAGCCCCACCGCCATTCCTCATTCGTGTGCTTCCAGCCAAGAAATAATATCACTTAATACCAACTCATTACCGGGTTCATGAAATAAGTCGTGGTAAAAGCCCGGATATTCCTTAAATACCTTATCAGTTGAGCCGCAGTTTCCATAGAAATCCCTGCTTCCCTGGATATTCGTTATAGTATCTCCCGTCCCATGCAAAATAAGCACCGGTATAATAAATTTTTCCAGTTTATCCGAAATCTTTTTTAGCCAGCGTAAAAATTCGAACGCAGAATGTGCGGGCAGCCCTTCTTTGCGCACAAGAGGGTCATTATTATAATCAGCAACTACGCGTTTATCCCGGCAGATATATTCAGTATTGATTTTTTTTAGCCTTAGGCGGGGAAAAATGCGGCCAAGAAGCCCGGAAAAAGACCTTATCAATGATGATATTCCGGAATCAAGCTGGAGCGCCGTAGCACTAAAAATCGCGCCTTTTATAAAAGCGGGCCTGCAGGTTAAAATATACGCTATGCTAATTACTGCCCCTGCGCTCGGGCCCATTAAAAAAAACGGGACATCAGGTTCGTTTTGGCGGACAAAAGCGGAAAAAACCTCAAGATCCTTGATTAGGGATTCAAACGAGGAAATAAATAATGATTCGCCTTCTGATTTTCCATGGCCCCTTAAATCAAAGGCATAAAAATTATAGCCGCTCTGAGCAAATTTTTCCGCCAGATCGGTATATCTGCCGCTGTGTTCAAATGCGCCGTGGACGAATAAAATTGTTGCCTTAGGGGATGCCCGGGGTTTCCACCATTGCGTGTATAAATTCAGCGAATCATAAGATTTGATTTTCATCTCGCCATGCGCCATATTATTGCCCCTTTCGGTTATTATACTCTAAAAAATATAATTGCGTAAAGATTTCATTGCCGGTGTGATTTTATGAGGTTATAATATATAATTAAGAAAATTATAAAAAGGAAAATATATTTATGCTTCCCAAAAATGATTTTGTTATCCACTATTTATTTGCTAAAACAGCAGCTCAGAACGCATCCCGGGTTGCTATTCGGATTAACAGGGACGGCGCATGGGAGAAATTAACATACAAAGAGCTGAATGGCCTGGCATTAAAGGTCGCCGGTTTCTTATCCGCTAAGGGGTTTGTTAAGAATGATTCCGCGGCCATTATTTTAGAAAACAGGCCGGAATGGCCGGCTATTTATATGGGCTTAATGTATGCGGGGTTAACCTGTGTGCCCCTGGATCCGCAGTTAAGCGGGCCCGAAATAAAGAATCTTGTTTTAGACAGCGGCGCCAAGTTGATATTCTGCTCCAGTACGGTTTTCGCGCAAAAGATTAAGGCCGATATAATAGAGGGGCATGTTTCCAACATCGTTGTTTTGGATGCCTCAAGCCCGGAGGATGAAAAAACAATTCCTTTTAGCCGGATATCAGAGAATTCAACACCGGCATTATCTGTTTTTCCGGATGTTTCTTGTGAAGATGCAGCTTTGCTTGTTTATACCTCCGGTACGACGCAGGAGCCCAAGGGCGTATTGTTGAGCCATAAAAATATTATTTCTAATTTTAACAGTATTTCTAAGATAGGGATTATTTCTCCCGCGGATAACCTGCTTTCAATCCTTCCTTTGTATCATACGTATGCCTTGATGGTAACGCTTATAACTCCGCTATTGTTAGGGGGGGAGGTCACCTATTGCGCCTCGGGTTTTAAACCGCAGGAATTGGCCGCGATAATCAAGGATGCAGGGGTAAGTATTGTTGTCGCGGTGCCGAGGCTGCTTTCTTTGTTTTATAACGGGCTGACTGAAAGCACAAAAAAAATCCCTGTTTTTGCAAGGCGCCTGGCAGTGCCTTTTATAAGAAAAAAAATAAAAGATAAATTCGGCGCGCGCTTGAGATTATTTGCCAGCGGAGGGGCAAGGCTTGAGCCGAAGATCGCCAAGGGCCTGGCCATGCTTTTCGGGATTAAAGTGATTGAAGGCTACGGTTTAACGGAAACATCCCCGGTAGTTACCTTTAATCCACTCAAAAGGATTAAATTTGGTTCAGTAGGAAAGCCCTTGCCTGATGTAGAGGTGAAAATAGATAATCCAGATAGGCGCGGGGTGGGGGAGGTCCTTATCAAGGGCCCGAATGTGATGCGGGGTTATTTTAAACATCCGGAATTAACTGCCGAAGCCATAAAGAACGGTTGGTTTTATTCCGGAGATTTAGGCTATCTGGACAAAGAAGGATATCTATTTCTTTTAGGCAGGAGCAAGGATGTTATTGTCTTGGATTCAGGGAAAAATATTTACCCCGAAGAACTGGAGGAGTATTACTCGCAGGCACCGTGCATCAAAGATATTTGTATAATGTCAAAAAAAGAAATAATATTCGGGCAGCCTAAAGATATTCTTTTTGCGGTGGTGGTCCCTAACTTTGAAGTATTTAAAAATAAAAAGGACACCAATGTTAATCAAGGATTGCGTTGGGACCTGGAGATGCTGGAAAAGAAGCTGCCAAGCTATAAACATGTTATGGGGTTTACTTTTACTTCGCAGGAATTACCGCGGACCGCCTTAAGAAAGCTTCAAAGGTTCAAGATAAAGGAATTTTATGCAAATGCTTCTTGCCAGCCGCTTAATGCGGAAACTGATATTGATATTGGGCTGGATAATCAGGGCGTTGATTATGACGTTGCGGAAAAAATAATCCAGTATCTTTCCAAACAAACCCATCGGCAGGTAAATTTGAATAGCCATTTGGAAATAGATTTAGGTATTGATTCTTTGGCCAGGGTGGAGCTGGGCCTTGGTATCGAGAGTATCTTTAAAATAAAAATTCCGGATGAAACCCTTTCCAGAATTTCTACAATAAAAGAACTTGTCGATAGCGTCAGCAGCTTAAATCAAGAGGCTTTTGGCCAGGGCCTGGAAGGGAAGAAAGACTGGTCGCGCATTTTGGAAGAGCCGCCTTCAAAGGAAACCCTCAAGGAAGTCAGGATCGAATTCGCTTGGATCGCATATTTATTTTCTTTCATAGGCAAGCAGGTATTCCTGTTTCTTTTTCGGATAATTTGGTTTCTCAGGGTGAGAGGTAGAAATAACCTTCCTCTCGAAGGGCCGTATTTAATTTGCGCTAACCATGCCAGTTTCCTTGACGGGCTTTTTATAATTTTAAGCCTGCCCTTCAAAATCATGATGCAGGCCTATTTCCTTGGTTTATACGGTATCTTCAAAAATCCGGGAATTAATTGGACAAAAAAGTTTGGCAGGCTGGTTTTTATCGATAATAATGTGCATTTAGTCGAGGCTTTAAGGGCGACATCTTATTTGTTATCGCGAGAGAAAATTGTCTGTTTGTTCCCCGAAGGGATACGTTCCATAGATGATAAAGTAAAAAAATTCCAGAAAGGGGTGGGGATATTAATTAAAGAGCTTGATGTTCTTGTAGTTCCGGCCTACATCAAAGGTTCTCATCAATCCTGGGGAAGGGGAATTCGTTTTCCCAGGCCATATCCGGTAAAGGTTATATTCGGCCAACCAATATCCCTAAATGAATTATTGATTCGAAAGCAGGAAGAGGAAGATATTGATGATTATGAGGTGATAGCGCGCAGATTGAGAGATAAGGTCGTGGAGTTAAGCCTGATACCTTGAAATAACTTGTTTGGGGCGGGCTTTTATGATATTTTATATAAAGGAGCGGCCAATAGAGTGTTATTTCTGTTAATCTGTTTTGCGATTTTTATCGATTCTGTTCTTTATGGAGTGGTTATTCCGATCATCCCCGCATTTACGCGCATAAATAATATCCCTGCGTATATATTAGGTTTGATTTTTGCGCTTTATCCGGCGACCATCCTTATTTTTAGCCTACCCCTGGGAATACTTGCCGACAAACGCGGGCGTAAACCGTTGATATTGATAGGTATGTTTGGATTGGCGCTTGCGACAGTGATTTTTGCTCTTGCGCGTTCCGCATCAGTGTTGTTTCTAAGCCGTTTTTTTCAAGGCCTTGCCGCTGCCGCAACATGGACGGCAGGGTTAGCAGTAATCTCCGATATCTTTCCTCCGGAAAAAAGAGGCGAGAAGATCGGCATTGCCATGACTGCTTCAGGGTTGGGCTTACTTATAGGGCCCGTTATAGGAGGAGTCCTGTCAGAGTGGTATGGCTATGCGTTCCCCTTTTATGCCTGTACGTTTTTCACTTTAATCATAGGCATAAGTTTTATTTTTGTTAAATTTGAAAGAGGGCCCAAAGAAAAGATAGCATCATGGCCCATTCCCTGGCGCGATGCTAATCTAATCCTTTCATGCGTTACAATTATTCTGGGTATCGCCGGGTTAGGCATGCTTGAGCCGCTTCTGCCCTTGTATTTAATGGAGCGTTTCCTGGTGAATAAAGGCTCGGTAGGCATTCTATTCGGTTCTATTGCGCTCGCCTATGTTATATCGCAGCCTGTTTTCGGCAGGCTTACAGATTTATATGGAAGAAAACCTTTCATTCTAGCCGGTTTTATTGCCACCGCAGCCTTGTGCCCGCTTATAACACAGGCGAATTCTTTTTATCTCGTTTTTATTATTTGTAGTTTATTAGGAATAAGTTTGGGTTTATTGGTTACGCCCGCCATGGCCCTATTAACCGAAGTTTTTGACAAGAGAAAAGGGGCATCTTACGGCATTTCCGCAGGTGTATTTAATATTGCTTATTCTATAGGGTTAGTTTTGGGCCCTATCTTTGGCACGGTTAGTTATGAACACATGGGATTCTCCAGGACATTTATTTTTTACGCGGTGATTATGTTGTTAATCGGGATAGCCATTTTTAATATGCGCATACCGCGAAGGAATCCGGGTAAAGCTGTTTTTTAGTGAACGACCATGGATAATTCTTTCTATATATATGTCATAAGGGCTGCTGCAATAGTTTGGTTATTGGCAGGGGCCATTGAATGGCTGTTTATTTTCGGGATTTTGAAAGAAGAGGCGCCTAGGGCAATTGCAATATTCTTCAGGTCATGCGCAATTCTAAATCTACTGATTGCCTTTGGCCTATGGAATCTCATGGAATGGGCAAGGCTGTTAGGGTTGGTTGTTGTTATTTTACAATTCTTTTCGCACAGCTATATATTGCTTGGCCAGAAGCTAAGAGGGGTCCGTTTAGAAAAATGGCGGCTAATGGAAATAATATTATTTATAGGATATTTGATATTTTTTAATCTAAGGCACGCAGTAATTTTGTTCCGTTCCAATTAACAGGTGAAATGATGAATAACCCGTCCATAGACGAGATAAAGAGGGCAGTATATAAAGATTTTTTTAGCACACTAACCTATCCCAAAAAAGATATTATAGATGAGTTGATTACCGAGCATCCATTCGAATACCCTGCGGGCTGGAAAGACGCATTCTTTAAGGCAATGCAATTCAATTTCGCATATCAATTTGATAATTGTGAATTTTACAGAAAGCTTTGTATTAGGAAGGGCTTTGATAAAACCAAGTTGGCGAATTTTGAGGATATCTGGAATATCCCCTTTATTCTTAGCGACATTTTTAAATACTATGATCTTGATACCCGTTCGGACGATGATTTGAAGATTGAGTTTTCTTCATCAGGGACATCAGGCAGGAAATCCAAGGTTAGTGTCAACCGGATTACCGGCATGCGCCTGCTATTTATGAATTATTTTATATATAAGTCATTGGGCCTTGTTTCTTCCGGGCCGCCGGTAAATTACCTGATGATGAGCTATAACCCGGAAATAGACAGCTCTATCAGTACCACCAATTCAGATATCTTTGTGTCTTATTTTGCCCCCCCAAAAAATATGTTCTTTGTCTTGGATAAAGACAGCAGTAATAAGATAGTGTTCCTTAAAGATAAAACGATTGAACAGTTGAGGCGTTTTATTGAAGAAGGCGCGCCTATACGTGTCTTAGGGCTGATTCATTATATATGCGAGGTTATTCTGGCCTATAAGCTTAAATATGGCAAGGTTTGTTTTCCTGCGGGCAGCTATATATTGCATGGCGGAGGATGGAAAAGCTTCGCGAATTTATATGGGCATGGGTTTGATTTATCGGTATTCTTGCAGGAGAATACCAATATTGACATAAATAACGTCCGCGATGTTTACGGCCTTAATGAACATACCATTTTTTATTTAGAATGCGAAAAACACAACATGCATATTCCTAATACTGTATTGGCTTGTGCGCGCGATCCGCATAACATGCAAAGATTACCATTCGGCGCTGCCGGCCTTATCCATTTAATTACGCCTGTTATCGAAAGTTATCCCGGGCTGTCGCTTTTAACCACAGATTACGGCTCTATCGGAGAATCGTGCCCATGTTCGATAGGAGGGCCGTACTTAAAAATATTAGGCCGTGCGGGTATAACTAAAAAAGGCACTTGTGCGTTAACTGCAGAACAATATATCAATATAGCCAAATAGGAGGTGTCGTGGCTGATAAGCAGGATTTTAAACAATTCATTTTCGGAAAAGTTATGGATCTGAATAAGCCTTTTTCAATGAAGGACATTGAGGAGATAATTGCCCGGGGCAGGCAGATTCAGCAATCAGGGGTGCTTCCTTCGCTGGAGCAGTTATCAAATTTCTTTTCGCGTCTTTCTAATGCCTGGTCAGATCCAGCGTATCATTTGCGGAAAGAGGCCCTTGAGGTATTGAAAGAAAATACGGGCATGAGTGAAGGCTTTATCAATCTGGTTTTACAGGAATTCGCGAAAGTATTTTCTCCGCAAAACTTAATGAAGAGGTTGGAGGGGGAGTTTGGCGATTCGTCTATACAGGATCGGCCGGTTCTGCAGAAATCAACGAATACCCGGCTTATTGTCAGGCCAGCGGGATTAGTTTTGCATGTTGTGGCCGGGAATGTTTTTACAGGCGCCATTGAAAGCCTGATCGACGGGATCGTTACTAAAAATATTAATTTCTTAAAAATGTCTTCTGATGACCGGGATTTTCCCATTATCTTTGCCCGTAGCATCATGGAATGCGATGAAGAGGGTATTATAAGCGGCAGGATTGCGCTACTCTGGTGGCCGCATCAAGAGACGGAAATAGAAAATTTATTCAAACAAACTATGGATCGCATTTTATTCTGGGGGGGCCATGATGCGCTCTTGAATTGGAAAAACGGCCTTGGATTACAGGCAATCCTTATTCAACATGGGCCAAAGATTAGCTTCGGCGTTATTTCTAAGACGGGGATGGAAGCAGCGGATTTGAATGATTTATCCTATAAGATCGCGCTGGATGTTTCGCTCTGGGAGCAAAAAGCCTGCAACTGTCCGCAAATGCTTTTTATTGAAGATACGATTAGCGAGGATAAAATCAATTTGTTCATGAATGCGCTGCAAAAAGGCTTTAAAAAAATAAATAGCGAAATGCCGCCTGCCAGCCGCTCAAGCGATGATCATGTCGAGGTCCTAAGGTTCCGCGAGCTGGCAATTGCCAAGGATATTATGACAGATGGGCATACGGATGTGTTTGGCCCGGATACGCTTGATTGGACGATTGTTCATCAAAAATCTTCTCAGGGACAGCAATTTGAATTATCTCCGCTGAATAGGGCCATTATTATTAAGCATTACGCGTCTTTAAATTCCCTCGCCAACCTTATTAAAGATAATGCCTTTTATCTGCAAACCGCAGGTTATTGCCTTGGGCATGCCGAAGTTTCGGATTACGCGATTACTTTATTCAATATGGGTGTTACCCGTTTATGCCCGTTTGGAATTATGTCAATTGTTGCAGCCGGCACACCGCATGACGGCAGCTATGCCTTACGGGATTTAACCCGGATGACTGTTATAGAATAGGGTTCGACTCTAATTATATTGACTAAGGGTATTTTTAACTTATAATACTCTATAAATTAAATTTTGGAAGGATGGCAGAGCGGTCGAATGCGGCGGTTTCGAAAACCGTTGAGATGAAAGTCTCCGCAGGTTCGAATCCTGCTCCTTCCGCCAGTGATACCAATTCGAACCTTTTTGCTCTTCATCCAGGAGCGCTAAGGTTCGAATTTTTGTATGGGCGACATAATAGGGTTTAAATTTCCTCTCATTTCCCTCAAAAAGATAATAAAAGTCCTTTTCCTTAGTTAATATCGGCTCTAGGTTTATAGGCGCAAGTAGTTCTTTCAGGGCCAGGGAAGAGGAGACGGTATCCTTATTCAGCGTCTCGCGCAAATTTTCCAGCCTGTGGTTAATCCACTCTTTTGGCGGCGCCTTAAAGCTGTTATCTTTCTGGAATTCTAAAGATCCTATTTCTGTTGTTAATTCTTCATTTCTTTTTTCCGCTTCAGTTAAAGCTTCAGATACTGCCTTTGAAAGATTGCCCACTCTGATAAAATTAAGGTAATTTTGTATTTCCTGCTGTATTTTTTCAAATTGTGCCCTTTTCTTCTTAACTAAGTCAGGCACTTCATTGAAACCTTCCGCAGCTAGCTTTTCCACATTCTTATAAACATATTCCAGGTTATCAGCAGTCAATATTTTTTCTTTCAGCTCATTAATAATGATTTTCTCAACCCTTTTGCGCGGCACAAGCAGGGTATTCTGGCAGGTTTTTCGTTTTGCATTATAACATCCGTAATAACCGCCGCCTTTGCCGCTTATAAGGACAATCGCCCCGCCGCAGGAATTACATTTCATCAACCCCGATAACAAGTGATTTGGGCTGGTATGCACATAGCTTTTTTGCTGGTAGAAACTTTTCCTTTTCTTACTCACCGGCCATGTTCCTTTAAGTTCATTCCATTTCTTTTGCGCCCGTTCCCAAAGCTCTTTATCTAGAATGATCAAATCTTCACGGTAAATAGGTATTGTGTCTTTTTCAGGCCGAATTACTTTCTTTTTCTTGCCGCTTAAAGGATCTCTTACCACTTTTGATTTTCTCCAGTCCCATATACCTATATACTTCTGGTTTTTTAATATTCGTGATATAGTAGAAATGTTCCACCCGCCGCGCCAGTTTTTCTTGGTAGGCATCTTTTCTTCGTTTAGTTGGACAGCTATTTTATGGATGCTTTTACCTTCCGCAAATTCTCTAAATATCCTTTTTACGATTTCCACCTCTTCCGGGTTTATTTTATGCACCATTCCTTCGTATTTTGCCTGCCCTTTTCTGTTAAGCTTCAATTCGCCGACAGGAGAGGAGCGATATCCGTATACCTTTTCGCCTGCGCTAAAGCCCCGTAATTTCTGCCCCTCTAATCCGCGTATAGTCTTTTTTCTTAAGTCATCCAAATACAATTCATTTATCAGCCCGCGCATTTGAATCCCAAGTTTTGAGTTTTCATCATCTGTGCATATTCCATCCGCAACCGAGATGATTTTTACTTGTAAATAATTAAATTTGAGTACTAATGTAAGCATTTGATGATTACTCCGGGATAACCGTGATAAGTCATCCACTACTACAGCTTCGAATTCTTTATTTTCGGCAGCTTTCTCTAAAGCTTGTAAGCCCGGCCTGTTGATAAGAGAGCCTGATATAGCCTCATCCACATAGATATGTTCTTCGTTTATAGTAATATCATGCTCCTTACAGTAATTTCGGCATACTCTTGCCTGGTCATCAATACTTTTTTCGCTCTGATTCTCAGAAGAATATCTTGCGTATATCGCCGCTTTCATTTTTCCATTCCGTCATTGCGAGCCCCGCCAAGGCGGGGCAAAACAATCTCTGAAAAGACATCACGATTTTTCTTTGCCACTTCTATATATTCATTTGCTAAGATAGCAGAGATAGAGTCTAATAAATGCTGGATAGGGACAGAATCTTTCCAAGAGAAGCTAAGGCGTTTCTTTTCAGTAATATTTTTTTCAACTTCGACTAAGTCCGATTTACTCATAGACCTTGATTTTATTACTAAATAGGTATATATTAGCTTTTAGGAGTATAAAATTCCAATATTCCTATAATGACTAAATTATACCTTAAAGGGTATAATTGTCAAGTATTATTTTTATAGTTTTTGGAGGAAAAATGGATGCCAAAAAGTTAGGTAAAAGGATTAAAATCGCCCGGATAGAACTTGATATGAACCAAACTGACTTGGCAAATAAAATAGGCGCTAAGCAAAAAAGCATCTCACGCTATGAAACAGGCCTTTCAATGCCTTCGATTGATACGCTGTTAAAGATTTCAAAAGCGCTTAAGAAAGAAACATCTTATTTTCTGGAAGCATAAGTTCTGCCGGGAAGAAAATCCCGGCTTTTAAATTTGGTGGTCAATGGAGGTTTAAGAAAGTGGGAATTGGTGCGTGGATTAAAAAGCAGGAAAATAAAAGATGATAGAACTTAGGTCCCATGAAAATAAAAAAGATAAACTAAGAAAAATGGGCTTATTTCGGCTTTGGAGAGAAAGCTTTATCACTAGGAGGCAGACTAAAGAGATAAAGACAGCAAATTTGGCGATAGAAAAAATCTATGCTTCTCTTTCCGGGTTAACTGACCTTCCTTTGGCCATGAAATATTTAAGCGAGGCCGAAGAAATTCTTCATAGAGCAAAAGTATCAGTAAGATGGTCGAGAATAAGGAATAAGCGTGTATTTGGAGAAGATTATTTTGAAGGACCAGACGAGGAGATGATAGCGGAATTCAGATTTACAGATACCCTGGAGTTTATTGCGGGATTGAAGTTATTGATTAGGATTATATTGGCAGGGAAGACCCATCAGGGTATTCTTGAAGAAATGGCTAGCTTTTTCAATTGGCTTGGTTTTGACAGTCACCAGGTAAATCTATCTGTTACAGAAGAAGTTATTGGTCAAAGTAGGTGGGAAGTTATTACTATAGAAAACTCTAAGTGTATAACTTGGGATGATATGAGCCCTGTTATAAGGAGGAGGCGTTTGGGGTTAAAAGAGATATTCGAAGGCGCGGGAGGAGAGTTTTGTTATCAGTCTTCTCTTACCCAGGGAACAAAGATAATACTTAAGGTACCTCCTCTGTATTTAACTGGAGAAAATAGTTATAGATGAACGACAAATACGATGTAGCGATTATCGGAGCAGGAATCGGCGGGTTGGTCTGTGGCTGCTATTTGGCAAAAGCAGGTTTAAAAGTTATCATCGTCGAGCAACACAATAAGCCCGGTGGTTATTGTACTTCTTTTGAAAGACAAGGATATAAATTTGATGTTGGAGTGCATTATTTGGGAGGAGTTAATACTGGCTTCTTGGGAAAGGTTCTAGAAGAGCTTAATCTGAAAGATCAGTTAAAAGTAACCCAATTTGATCCTTCGGACAAGATAATTATGCCTGACAATATAACTTATGTTAGGGCAAAACCAGAAGATACAATTGAAGAATTCAAAAAAAGTTTTCCTAAAGAAACAAAAAATATTGATACTTTTTTTAAGTTTGTGATGCAGAACGGTTTTTTAAATATATATGCCAAAAGTAGAGGTTTGAGCTTTAGGGCGTTTTTAGATAAAATTTTTCAAGATGAAAGATTAAAAGCTACGCTTGGAGTTTTAGTCGGGAATATTGGAACTTCTGAATATAAGGCAGCAGCTTTTCCATGTTTAATTCTACTTTCTCAATACATCCTTGATCCAGGATATTATCCGGAAGGAGGAATGCAGAAATTTCCAGATATTCTTTGCGAAACTATTAAGACGCTCGGTGGAGATATAATTTTATCTCAAAAAGTAAATCAGATTATAGTTAATAATAGGAAGGCTAGCGGTATTATTCTAGAAAATGGGAATAAAATCTATGCAAGTATGGTTGTATCAAATGCAGATGCCAGAGAGACTTTTAGTAAATTATTAGATTTTCCGACAAAAGAATTAAAAAGTGTTAATAATATGCAGCCTACACCGTCAATGTTATTATTGTACTTAGGATTAAATATAAATTTAAATAAAATGATGAAAGAAAAATGTAATTTTGGGTATTTTTCTACTTATAATGTTAACAGGGCATATTGTGATTTAGAAAGAAATGTTTCAGGAAAGAAATTAGATTGGATAATAGGAGCCGTTCCGTCTTTACACGACAAAATAAGTAATGGTAATGATTCTTTAATTTTAATGATATTTGCTCCGTATAAATCTAAGGCTTTCTGGGAGGAGAATAAAGAGGGGTTGAGCGAAAAAATGATAGATAAATTTAATGAATTAAGAGTTATTCCTGATTTGAGAAAACTTATAAAAATAAAGGTTATCGGTACCCCCCAAACACTCCAGAGGTATACTTTAAATACAGAAGGATCTTTTGCCGGTTGGTTGCCTACCGTTGAACAGACGGAAAGAAAATATCTTTCTCAAAATTCGACTGTAAAAAATCTATTTCTTGCTGGACATTGGTGTAGTACGGGATATATACATTATGGGGGCGTTCCTAATGTTGCTTTTCTTGGAAAAAGAGCCTCTCAATTAATTAAAAAAGAATTTAAGAAAATAAAAACATAAAACTATATGAGCTTCTATTCTCTTCCCCCGCTAATTATAGGCATTGTGCATCTAATTATAGTTTATTTTGTTATTAAAACAAATAGATCGCCAGCAAACATATCCTTCTCGTTAATGTGTATAGGAGGGTCTATCTGGTTATTTTCTTATGCTGCGCTTTATAATATCGCAGATTATGATTCTAATTTTATAACTTTTCTTTGTAGACTAAGCTATTTGGGAGTAACGCTAATCCCTATAATGTATTATCGTTTTGTCATTCATTCGTTAAGAATCCGGAGTAAAATCTCGGTTTATGTATATATAATCGGTTCCTTATTTATTACTATTAGTATTTTTACTCCCTTGATAGTTAATGGAGCATATAAATATTTTTGGGGATATTATCCTAAACGAGGGTTATTGCACCCCTTGTATTTAGTGTATGTTTTGACTTTATTCTTAATATGCCTTGGCCATTTATATAAGGGCTGTAAAGACACTAGCGATGCTTCAGGACGACTGAGAGTTAAATATCTTTTTTGGGCATTTTTATTCGGAAATCTAGCAGCCATTGATTTTATCCAAAATTATGGGTTTGAATTTTACCCTATTGGTTGTTTTTTAATTGGGATTTTTGGAATAGTTATTGCTTATGCTATTGTAAAATACCGGATTATGGACATTCGCGTTGCCATTACTCGCGCCGGAGTATTTATTGCAGTCTATACTATCGTTTTAGGTCTGCCTTTTATTTTAGCAGCACGATTCAAAGCTTGGCTTATTGATTATATGGGTCCGAGTTGGTGGATTGCGCCTTTGGGTCTGATGGCTGCTTTAGCCACGATCGGACCGTTCATTTATATCTATATCAGCCGCAGGGCAGAAGAGAAGATATCGGGGGACAATAGACGTTCCCAGAATACTTTAAAACAGGCTGCAGTTGGTATGACGCGTATCCGTAATCTGAAAAAACTCCTCAATTTAATTACACACATCGTGACCAAGACCGTCAAAATTTCCTACGCGGCAATTTATCTTTATGACCATGAAAAGGACGGATATATTCTTCAAATCAGCCGAGATAACGGCAAGATTTCTTTAAGTAAATTGAGTTCTGATAATCCGCTGGTGACCTGGCTGATGGTAAAGCGCGAGCCAATGGTCTATGAAGAAATCAAGCGTCAGATGGAAGATAATACCAACGTGACCTATAAATTCCTCGAGGAGAATATGCGGCATTTGAACGCGGCGGTAATTATTCCGAGTTTCCTGGAAGATAAAATTATGGGTTTTATTGTCCTGGGCGAGAAAATCTCCGGGGAAATTTATACACAGGATGATTTGAATGTCTTTCAGGTGTTGGCGTCTCAAGCTGCTTTGGCAATTGAGAACGCGCAATTCTATGAAGAGGCAAAAGAAATGCAGGACCAGATTGCCCAGGCAGAAAAGATGGCAACCATCGGGACCATGGCCGACGGGCTGTCGCATCAGATCAATAACCGCTTTTATGCCTTGTCTTTGATTGCCGGGGATTCCATTGATACGATAAAAATGACTGATACCTCTAAATGCACGCCGGAAGTAAGAGAGATGATTGATTCGATTAATCATGCCTTGGAGCGCATTCAGGTGAATGTTATGCAGGGCGGGGAAGTGGTCAAGGGTATCTTAAAATATACCAGAAAAGGCGATGAGAAATTTGAGGACCTGACCATGGACCAGATTATTGACGGCACGCTTGAGATGGTGCAATTTAAAGTGCGGCTTTCCGAAATTGACATTGTGCGCGACTATCCTAAAGATGGGCCGAAGATTCGCGGCAACCTCATTCAACTGCAGGAGTGTTTTTTTAATTTTATCGATAATGCCTATGACGCGATTAATGAGCGCAAGGCCGAGATGAAAGAAGAGGGTTATCGCGGCAGGGTGGTTTTTTCCACTATCCCCAAGGGCGAGTACATGGAAATTACAGTTGAAGATAATGGCCTGGGCGTGAAAGAAGAGAATATCAGAAAGGTATTTACCCCGTTTTTCACCACCAAAATCTCCGCACGTAAAGGTACGGGGCTGGGGCTCTATGTTATAAATAAGATTATCACCGATGCCCACAAAGGCCGGATTGCCTTTGAATCAGAGCATGGCATCGGCACGCGTTTTATCCTGGAATTACCTATAGCAAAATAGCGAAATAGCAAAAAACCTACCCCACCTACGCGGTGGGGTGGGTTTTTCCACAGCGTAGGGGACGTTTAAACGTCCCCTACGCTTTTTGTTTATATTTTCAGAAGAAAAAAATAACCTTGAAATTAAAGGAGTTATGTGTCATACTTCCTTTAATCTTGCCACGGGACAAATTAAAGGAAAGTTATGGCCCAAGGAAAAAGGACTAAGCCGAATAAGATAGTTATTCTAGGAGGTTTGGTCTTATTTTTTTGCCTATTTTTTCGTATTTCTTTCGCTGCTACTCCCACAATTGCCAGTATCTCGCCTACCAGTGGTTCTACAGCCTCAAGTTTATCTGCAATTTTCCAATGCAACTACTCCGATACTGATGGCTGGGCTAATCTAAAGGAAGCCTACCTTTTAATTAGCACTAGTTCGGCCTCGCTAGTCAATTCTATTTACCTATATTATGACCAGGATGCAAACTTACTTTACTTGCGCAATGATGCCAATACCGCTTGGCTTGGGGGGTATGTACCGGGTTCTTCTAATATAATTGAGAATTCCTATGTCAAAGTGAATTGCGCTGTTACTTCTATTGTTGGTTCGGGCAATATTTTGACTGTAAAGTGGTATTTAACTTTTAAATCAACATATTCAGGTAAAATTTATAACACTTATCTATATATAAAAGATGATACTGGAGGCAAAGCAGGTTGGACGAAAAAAGGAACCTATACAGTAAATAAAGCGCCTACCATTGGCACAATTATTCCTTCATCAGGCACAGGCCAGGCAAATACGCCTCAAATTTTTACTACAACCTATTCTGACCCCGACGGCTGGCAAAACATCCAGTATGTCTATTTTCGGATAGACAGTTCTACCTACGGGACAAATTGCCCATATTTTTATTACAAACAGAACACTAATTCACTCTACCTTCGCAACGATGCCAATAATGCATGGTTAGGCCCTTTTGCTCCCGGTTCAAGCAATATTATTGAAAACTCTTATGCAAAGCTTGATTGCGCTGCGACCACAGTTAGCGGCTCGGGCACAACTATGACTGTCAATTGGGCTGTTACAATAAAGCCGTCTTTTACCGGCACGAAAAATACTTATCTATATGTAATGGATGATTGCAATGTCTATGTCAGTTATTCAAAAGTTGGCACCTGGGCTATACCAAATAATTCTCCGACCGTCGGAACAATCATTCCTTCTTCAGGAAGTTCTTTTCCGGACCAAGCCGTAAATTTCACGACTTCTTATTCTGACCTGGACACTTGGTTAAATATCCAGTATGTATATTTTCTCATTAATACCTCAACCTCTGGCACAAGCTGCCTTTATGCTCAGTATAACCAAAATTCCAACAAACTTTACTTACGAAATGACGCTAATTCTAGTTGGTTAGGCGGTTATGCGCCAGGTAGTGCGAACACAATAGAAAACTCTTATGTAAAACTCGATTGTGCCGCAACCACAATTTCAGGTTCGGGCAATGACCTGACGGTTAACTGGAAAGTAACTTTTAAATCTACTTTTATTGGCACAAAGAAGATGTATCTTTATGTTAAAGATGATCCAGGAGCCTATAAAAATTGGACGCAGGCAGGCAGTTGGATCATCCAGGCCGATACTACGCCCCCGGTGATAACTCTTAATCCAGTAATCAGTCCTACAAATCAAAATGTCGTTCTTTCTTATACAGTGAGCGACGATATTACTCCGACAAATGAGATTGTCGTGACTGGGGATAATTCTCCTTACACGCAAGAAGGCACCCACAATGTTACTTTGACTGCGAAAGACAAAACAGGCAACACTTCAAGCGCGTCTATAAGTTTTACCATTGATAAAACTGCGCCTGTTATTGTAATTAATTCGCCACAAAACGGCTCGGTTGTAGAAGACTCGCCGGTTCAATTTCAAGGAACAGTTGACGGCGTAAGTTTCTCTGAATCCCGAACCCTAAACCCCGGCCAGAATACTCTCACTAAAACCAGCACTGACAGTGCAGGAAATACCGCTTCAGCCTCAATAACTGTATACCTATATATGGGTGAGCTTATTGGCCCTGAAGGCGGAGTTGTAACTTCTCAAGACGGTAAGGTAAAAGTAGTTATACCTCAAGGCGCTTTGACTACCCCTACACGAATAAGAATATCCAGAGTTAACAATGATAGTTTAAAAGACGCTACTCCCGGAGGAAGAACACTTTTAAGTGCGGTTGAATGTAAACCTTACGGCCTTATCTTTAATCAGAGTAAACCAGTTGAATTAATCTACAGCTTGGACCAGGCTGTGGTTCCCGGCACAGCCGTAGAGCTTGGCCTTTATGATAGCGTCCAAGATAAAATTATCTCTACAGGACAAATTACCACAGTTCCAGTGGATGGTTATACCGTAAGTTTTGCTCTTGTTCATTTTTCTACTTATGCTGCCCTTGAATATCTCACTCCGCAAAGCACGCCCATTGGAAGCGGAGTAAAGATACCCCTACCGGATTTACTTACCGGAGCTTTTAGCCATGCCATACCCATAACAGTTCCTCCTGGTAGAAAAGGAATGCAACCTGCAATCGGGTTAAGTTATCGTTCTTCAAATTCTAATTCCTGGGTTGGCTTAGGCTTTAGCCTTAATCCCGGATATATCGTGCGTTCAACAAGATTAGGCCCGCCTACTTACAATGACGCTCAAGATACCTTCTATTTTGTTACTGACGCAGGCACTACAGAACTTGTAAACCTTATTGATAATCTTTATCAGGCAAAAGTAGAATCAAGTTTTACTAAATTTTTTAAAGAAGCAGATGATACCTGGAGAGCTGTTGGAAAAGATGGAAGCACTTTAAGATTCGGCCAAGTTAGCGAGGCTAAAGAAACTTCTGCTTCCGGCACCTTTAGTTGGTATTTAACCAAAGCCGTAGATACCAATGGGAATTATATTGAATATCAATACGTCAAAGATCAAGCAAAGAGCTACCTCTGGCGTATTAATTATACCGGAAACGAAATGGGTGTATCACCTGCAAATACAGTTGAGTTTTCCTTAGAATCAAGAAATGATATTACTTCCAGCTATATCAGCACCTCAAAAATCACCACAGCCAAGCGCCTGAAGGAAATTGAGGTCAGGCAAGGCTATGATTTAGTCTGGAGTTATGAATTAGGATATAATTATAGCCCTGATACAAACCGTTCGCTGTTAAAGTCTATTGTTCAAAAAGGTTCCGATGGAAAAAGTTTACCCGCACAAACACTTAGTTATCAACAAGTAAAATAGGAGGACAGACGAAATGAAAAAAATAATTTATTTTATGCTATTGGTTTTATTTTTGCTGCCTATGACCCATAGTTATGCGGCTGTACCCCATTTAATCAACTACCAGGGCCGGCTGACGGATACAAGCGGTAGTCCATTAACTGGTTCATATGCTATTACTTTTAGGATTTATGATGCTGAAACTGCCGGTAGTCTTCTTTGGGAAGAAGTACAGTCAGGGGTAGTCATTCAAAAAGGCATCTTTAACGTCATGCTTGGTTCAGTAACTGCGCTAGACCTTGCCTTTGACAAACCATATTTCTTAGAAATTAAAGTCGGCTCCGAAGTCATGAGTCCGAGGCAAAGGATGACTTCTGCGGGATATGCGATTACAGCCGAAAATTCCCAAAAAATACAAGCCGATGCTGCCGATTCAAGCTATGGATATCTTTCAGATAAAGTAGACAATACAACAATAAAGGTCGATACCACTACTCATAAATTAACTTTAACAGAATCTCACGGAAACAAAATGTTTACTTCTTCCGGAACTACTTCTTGGACAGCGCCCGTAGGAGTAAGCACTATTTTTATTACTATGGTTGGTGGAGGAGGTGGTGGTTCGGCTCCACGGGATGGTAATAATCCAGGAGCTGGTGGTGGCGGCGGGGGAACTGCAATTAAGATTCCTTATTCCGTGACTCCGGGAAGTTCTTATACAGTAGTCATTGGGGCAGGGGGTAGGGGCGGTATAGGAAATGGCGCGACAGGGGGGAATGGCGGAGTATCTTCTTTTGAAGAATATTCTGTAGCAGGGGGTAATGGAGGGGAGTATTATCCTACATGTTGTGGGTCTAAGGGAGGAGCGGGGGCTTTAGCAAATAGTGTGAATGCTGCTGGGCCTCCATACAATACTGTAGGCATGTTTTATTCACTTGCCGGCGGTAATGGGGCTGATGCTGGTGGTGGAGGTGGTTCTGCATTTGGAAGGGGTGGCAGCGGTGGAGGCACTGTTCCGGGTGTAAATGGTTTTGGGTATGGTTCTGGCGGTGGCGGTGGCGGGAGGCCAAGTTTTAATGGCGGAAACGGCGCATCAGGGTTAGTTTTGATAGAATGGTAAACAAGCAGAAGAAAATTTATTTATGAATTTTCCTTACAACAAACATAACTTATTTTATCGAGTTTGCGCAAGCGTGCTGATAATCTTGCATCTTGTTACCTTCGGCCCAATTCGCGATGCGTTTGCTTTTACTGCCCAAAGCGCGAGCTATAATATCAACTCCGGAGCATTAAATGAAGGCGGGAATAGCCGCAATGCCGCTTCAAGTAAGCTTTGGCAGGATAGTATTGGCGAGCCCTGCGTAGGCCGCATTCAAAGCCCAAGTTACATTCTAACCTCCGGTTATATCGCTACAATTCAATCTAACCCTCCGGCACAAACCCAAGAAATTCCTTATCAATCATGGGTAATGAATACATCCAAGAACAATGCTTTTGATTTGGATGATTATTTTACCAGTCCCGATGGTTATGCCTTAACCTTTAGTGTAACGGGTAACTCTAAGATAAATGTGGCCATTGATTCAACCACGCATGTAGTCAGTTTTTCTCAAGCCACTGATTGGTTTGGTATAGAAAAAGTTTATTTTACTGCTACTGACACTGAAGGTAATACTTTTCAAAGCGACGAAGTAGTTCTGCAGGTGGAAAATGCAATCGGCCTTCCTAATAAGCCAGCTATAGTCGATACCCAAATTATGCCCTCGCCGGCAAAAGAAGGTGACCTAATAACAATTACCATAAAAGCCTATGATTTGGACAATCAAGACTTAACCTTTAACTATAGTGACTTCTTTACCGAAACTAGGCATTGGAAAGACGGAAGTTTCTGGTATTCAGAGGCAATCTGGCAGACAGGCACGCACTCCACCGGCCATTACACTACAAGAGTTACTGTAACTGATCCTACAACTTTAACTGATATTGCTCCGGTAATAGTAAATATCGGTAATTTTAATCATCCGCCGGTATTAAATGATCTCCCCGATATCACAGCTAACGAAGGTGAGTTGGCTATTATTGTGCCTCACGCCACAGATAGTGACAATGACCCAATAGTCTTTTACTATTCCGCGCCATTTGACACTCAAGGCAAATGGCTGACTAATTATAATAATGCAGGTACCTATAATATACAGGTTACTGCTTCAGACGGCATAGACACGGTTTCAAAAACCGCAAAAATTATTATTAATAATACTAATAGGGCACCTGTGGTAGTTTTAACTTTAAACAAATATACAGTTAAGCCGGATGAAATATTCAATATTACTATTTCTACCACTGATCCTGATAACGACCCGATGACTTTTTCCCTGAAAAAAGACGGCGCAGAAATAGCTTCAGGCAATATTATTTCAACCTACAGCGCTACCACCTCATTTGCTGATTTAGGTGACCATAATATTGCGGCTACAGTTACAGATTCAGGAGGTAAATCTAATACTGACACTAAAGGTGTAGATGTTGCAGATCCCAATGCTAACAGGGATTCTATCAATCCGGTAATGGGTGATTTTAACGGAGATGCTCAAACGGATTTGGGCCTGCATAATTCTGATACCGGAACATGGGAAATTTGTATTTCTGATAAAGGAACATTTAGAAATGCCGTTAATTGGCTCACTGGCTTTGGCACTTCAAAAGACTGGTGGCCGATAGGAGGGGATTTTAACGGAGATAGTGAAACTGACGCAGGCATCTATAACCCCGGAACCGGCGAATTAAAAATAGCTCTATCCAACGGCTCAAACTTTTCTGTTTCCGGTACTTGGCTTAATTTCCCAAATGCATCTTATTCTTGGCAGCCGTTTACTGGTAATTTTAACGGGGACAAATACACAGATTTCGGCCTCTATAACAAAGATACCGGCGAAGTTAAAATTGCTTTAAGTACAGGAAGCAGTTTTGGCCCACTTACTACTTGGGTAGATAATTTCGGCAATGATTATATCGCGCTTGCAGGCGATTTTAACGCAGACGGCTTAAGCGACTTATGCTTATTTAAAAAATCCAGTGGTGAGTTTAAAGTCGCTTCTTCTAATTCAAAAGCATTCGTAGATGGCGCAAGCTGGCTCTCCGGGTTTGCTGCAGATAAAGATGCTTTAATTTCTGATTTCAATAATGACGGTTTAACTGATGTCGGCTATTGGGATAAAACAGGGGGCAGGTGGTATTATGCGATTTCAACCGGCGATAGATTTGTAGATAGCGGTTTATGGCTAGATAACTTTGGCACAAGTAGTGACGAATCTGCCACTACCGGAGACTTTGACGGTAACGGCCTCACTGATGCTGCAGTTTTCGATAAAGACCAATTAGGAATTAACCGTTGGACAGTACATCTTTCTACAAATAAACCAACAGACTTTTTAACTGAAATAAACAACGGCATCGGCGGAAAAACACAAGTCACTTATACTTATGCCGCAGAAGGCGATAATCCGAATTTACCATTTCCGGTTTATGTAGCTTCTGCTATAAGTTTAGTGAATACTTTTCCTGCAGACCGCGCTGCTACTTATACCCAGAACTTTAAATTCTCCGGCGGTTACTATGATGCGGGAGAACGCGAATTCCGCGGTTTTGCCAAAATAAAGGTAACCGACCCGATTACTAATAATTATAGTGAAACTTACTTCTATCAAGGTAAGCCCGGCCAAGACGGCGCTTTAAAAGGCCAAATTGATAAAATTATTGCCTATGACGGAAATGCCAGGCAAATTAGCTCGACCCAAAACACTTACGAAGTCAAAAAAGCCGGGCCTCAAGACCGATTTCTTGGCTTTCCTGCGTTAATAGAAACCACTACCACAGTCTTCGAAGAAACCGCTGCTTCTATCACCACTAAAGATGAATTTGTTTATGACAATATCGGTAATCTTTTAGAACAAAAGAATGAAGGAGATACTTCAAAAACCGGCGATGAGAAATCTTCATCCATAACTTATGCCCTGGCTTATGCAGCTGGTTTCAACCGTCCGTTGGAAACCGCACTTAAAGATAAAGACGGCAATATCGTTTCTAAGAAGAATTTTCAATATGACAGCAAAGGCAATTTAACTTATGAAACTACTTGGCTTAACACCCAAGATACCCAGCCCTATACACAATATGTATATGATTCTTTTGGTAATCTTACTTCTACTACCAATGCCTTGGGTGGTACTGTTATTACTGACTACGAGACCGACTTTTATACTTTCCCTGAAAAAGTTACTAATTCTTTAGGCCAATCTATCCAATATGCATATGAGCCAAAATTCGGCGCGGTAAAATCTACTACTGATACTAATAGTAATACCTCGAGTACAACTTATGATACTTTAGGAAGAGCCATACAAGTAAAAAATGCTTATAACCAAGTAGTCACCTCTTATAGTTATCCTGATTTTAACACTAAAACCACGACCAATGCCATAAGCCTCTTTAAAACCGAATACATCGACGGGTTGGGAAGAAAATACAAAACTGTCTCAAGCGGCGAGGACGGAGTAAACCAGAGGAATATCTCAAGCGAGGTTTACTTCAACTCGCGAGGCTCGACCGAAAAAGAATCTCTGCCGCATTATGTTGACGATGATTCTGCGCAGATTTCCTATACGAGATATGAATATGATATAAGGGGCAGAGTCAAAAAGACAATTTCCGATTTCCCCGGATCAAGCGCAGACGCTGAAAGCTCGATTAATTACCTCAAGCCGCTCTACGTGGAAACTACCGACCCCATGGGCCACAGGAAAGGCACGCTTAAAGATGCTTATGGTAATATTTTGGAGGTAACTGAATTTACTTCAGGCGGAGTATATAAAACTCAATACGAATACGATGTTCAGAATAATTTAATTAAAACTACTGATAATCAAGGCAATATTACCCAAGTCTTCTATGATTCTTTGGGCAGAAAAATCAAGATGATTGACCCGGATATGGGCACTTGGACTTATGCTTATGATTTAGTAGGGAATCTCAGGAAACAAGTCGATGCCAAGGGCCAAATCTTAGAATTTAATTATGACAGCCTTAATCGTCTCACCGACAAATTCGCCGATGGGCAAACTTTGGTTACTTATTTTTATGATGATGCAGCAAAAGATAGCTGTATTGGAAGGCTTTCCAAGATTATCGACCAGTCAGGTTCAACCGAGTTCTTCTATGATAAATTAGGTAGAGAAATCAAATCTACCAAAATCATTGATGTAACATCTTACACTGTTGAGCGTACTTATGATGTTTTAGACCGCCTTGCCACTTTAAAATACCCCGACGGTGAAATTGTTACTTATACCTATGATGTAAACTCCGGCCTCTTAGAAAAAGTCCAAGGGGCGAATGTTTATGTGCAGGATACAACCTATAGCGCCAAGGGCCAGATGAAAGTAATTCAATACGGCAACAGCACACAAACAAATTATACTTATGGCCAGGATTTACGGCTTGCTCAAATTTATACACAAAAAACCGGCAGCACTGTTTTGCAGAACCTCAATTATATCTTTGATAAAAATGGTAACGTTACGACACTTACCGATAACTTAAAGTCTAATATTCGTACCTTTAATTATGATGATCTTAATCGGCTTACTGAAGCATATAATGTCCCTGCTCCAGGCGGCGGCTTTAGCACATTTACTTACCAATACGATTCTATCGGCAATATGACTTATAAGTCAGATGTAGGAGTAATGAGCTATGGCTATAATGCTGGTCCTCATGCTTTAACAGGCGCAGGCGGTTATACCTATCAGTATGACGTCAATGGTAATATGACCGTCGGGAAAAATAAAACTCTTGCTTATGATACAGAAAACCGTTTGCTTGAAGTAAATGAATCAGGTACAATAACTACATTTGTCTACGATGGCGACGGTGGAAGAGTAAAGAAAACCACCTCTAGTGGCACCACCACCTACATCGGCTCGCTCTTTGAAAAAGATGCTACCGGAAAAACTATCAAATACATTTTTGCCGGAGCAAATAGAGTTGCAACAGTCGAATCTACCGGCAGTATTTATTACACACACTCCGACCATTTAGGTTCATCAAATGTGATTACGGATAAAAATGGTTCGCTTGCGCAATACTGCGAATACACGCCTTACGGTATGCTTGCCCGAAACGAAGGCACAGATGTCACTAAGCATAAATTCACCGGCAAAGAACTGGATAATACAGGGTTGTATTTCTATGGTGCCCGTTATTACGACCCGGAGATTGGAAGATTTATCACTGCAGATACAATCGTCCAAGCGCCATATAATCCTCAAACTCTAAACCGCTATTCTTACTGTGGGAATAATCCCATAAATTATGTCGATCCTACGGGACATTTCTGGTGGTTTTTGCCAATTATCATCGGTGCTATTGTAGGCGGTGCCATGGCAGGAATTACCGGTGGTAACATTGGTTTTGGTATTCTTTGCGGTGCTTTAAGTGGTGCAATGTTTGCTGGCGCAGCTGGTATTGTGACTGCAATGAACCTGCAAGGCCTTGCTGCTGCAGGAGTATTTGCTGGAGCAGGAGCAGTTTCCGGAGCAGCAAATGCTGGAATTACTGGTGGGAATGTCGGCATCGGTGCGTTAACTGGCGCAATAGGCGGAGCTTTGGGTTATGGCGCCAGCACAATAGGAGGGCCGCTTGGGCTTGTTGCGGGTCTTGCTGCTGGCGCAGTTGGAGGAGGAGTAGGTTCAGTTTTACTTGGAGGAGATTTTGGTACAGGCGCTTGGCAAGGAGCTGCTGCTGCCGGAATTGCTTATGCAGCTTCAGCAGTTGGTAACTATGTTGAAGGTAAATCCGAAGCAGTAAAACAAGAACAACAAAATAAAATCGCTGATCTTCAAGGAATGCTGGATGATGCGTATGCTGAAGGGGGAACAGGGGAATTAATAAAAGAATCACAAAATATAGCAGTAGATTTAGGTAAAATAACTGTAAAGTCTAATCGAGAAATGCCCTCGAGCATTAAATTAACGTCCGATATTATTTCAGTTGGTGCTGATGTTGCTGGTAGTAAATTTGGGATACCCCTATTAAATGCATTATCGGTTAGCGTGAGTGCTCATAGCCTAGCTTTTGAGGGTTCAATGTCAAGCTTCGTATTCAAAGCGGCAGGCGTTATTGTTGCAGGAGCGGCGCTTCTTACTGCAAGCCCTTTTTTAGCAGCACTAGGGGCAAGTATGACTATACATGGTTTCATTCTTGATTACGCGCCAAATCCTTTTTACAGAAGGAACGGTGAGTAGTATTTAAAAGAGAAGGGTTAATTCTATGATCAAAAATTATTGGTGGTTTTTATTTACTATTCCAATTTTAACATTACTTTTATTTTATGGCAATGTTTTAATCAGGCGAAGGCTAATAAAACAGAGGGGCCAAATAACAAAGAATTCGTTTATTTGGATTATATTCATTGTTATTGGTTTGTTATTATTTTTTCAATGGTTATTGGATTCTCGATTCCATTCTATCGTTTATTTAATTTTTAGTATGGTTTGGATTGTTGGAGGCATATTCAGGCTAATACAAAGATGAATCCCAGACGCTTTCCAACCCAAGCCGGACAGTCTCCCTTTTAGCCTAAATCCGTAAAATATTAAGCAAACCGCCAATTTTCCTCCCCATTTTCAGCTATGCAAAAGAATTAGCCAATGGTATAATTAAAACTTAAATGGCCACTCATTCTAACGAGATATATAAAAATATAGCTGGGGATTTTTATGATACCCAGGCAGGTTCGTTCAATCCATTGAGGAAATGGTTCCATGTCAATAGATACCGTATCGTCAATAATTTGGTAAAAAGTAAGTTTAAAACCGGAATGAAGATATTAGATGTAGGATGCGGTAGCTGTAACTGGAATATGCAAAAATTAGATGTATATGGTATTGATTTAAATGAAAACCTCCTCAAATTAGCCAAAGACAAAAAGCGTTTATCCGACTATAAAGTGGCGGATCTTTATGATGCCGCCATACCTAATGAATCTTTTGATATTGTGGTTGCCTCCGAGGTAATCGAGCATATTCATGATTATCAAAGGGCAATAAAAGAGATAATGCGTATTTTAAAGCCAGGAGGATATGCGGTTATTTCCGTGCCTTTTGATACCTTCTCGAGCTTTTGGAAATATTTATTTTTTTTCCAATGCTTGATTCAGGGCTATATATTTAGAAATGCCTATTATAGAAAGCAATGTGGGCATGTGCAGCATTTTTCCAAAGAGAAGCTGGAAACAGCCTTTGCCGGGCAGGGTTTCAATATAGATACTAGTTTTGTTATGCGCAGGTTTAGTATATTTCTGGCTGCCCAAAAACCAGGCCCGGGAACGCAGAAACCATTAGAATACGAAGACCTCACAATTATATTGCCGACCTTAAATGAAGGAAGCGATATAAAAGAGTTGCTGGATTATCTTATTTTAAAATATCGTAAAGCAGCTATTATTGTTGGGGATGACGGTTCAAAAGACGAAACAAAAAAGGTGGCATTGAGTTTCACAGGTAGTAATGTTTATTTCCTTGATAGAACGAATTATCCAATACACGGCCTCGCTGCCAGTGTTATAGACGCAATACGAGAGGTAAAGACAAAGTATTTTGTAGTGATGGATGCAGACGGTCAACATCCTGCAGATAAAATAGACGAATTAGTCAGCCAGCTAAGGCTTGGTACAAATTTAGTTATAGGTTCTAGAATAAATGTTATCGGAGGTTGGCCGTGGGGGAGGAAAGTCTTGTCTTATCTGGGTACCGGTTTCGGCAAGATATCATTACTTTTACGCAATAAGCTTTATTTAAGTTACGATATCTTAAGTGGCTTTTTTGGGGCAGATACAGATTATTGGAGGAAGATTACGCTTGAGAATAGCAATAAAAATAAATTCCGGCCTAGAGGCTATAAAATTCTTTTTGATTTCTTAAAAATAATCCCTAATGATACTTCAGTTGCAGAGGTTTATTATGAATTTAGCTCGTATAAAAAACTAAGCTCAAAGATGAATTTTAAAGTAGTTTTGGAGTACCTAAAGGCATGCTTAACATAAAAAATGTTACTCAAAATATTTAATATTTTAGTTATTATTGTTTTTGGTTTCTATTTAAGCCTCTTTATACTAAATTACCCATCAATTTCCAATATTAATGGCCCCACCGTAGGTATGCTATTCCTGCTTACATTGAGTTATATATTTAATAAAACAGACCATTCCAAATCCTACTTTTTAAAAACTCTCAATTCCATAGTAAAAAGCCAAGACAAAATTTTAGTAGTTTCTTCAGTAAGTGTACTTTTTATTATTTTAACTTCCTTGAGCATAGCCAGGCATTTTGCTTTATCTTCTTGTTCATCGGATTTAGGAATTTTTGACCAAGCTATCTGGAATACTTTAAATGGAGATGTCTTATTTTCTTCAATAATGGGTAACTTCAGTTTGTTGGGATATCATTTCTATCCGATATTGCTATTTTTCGTGCCATTCTATGAGTTGTGGCCTAGCCCGCTTGTTTTATTAATAATCCAGTCACTTCTATTGGCATCCAGCATAATTCCTTTATATCTCATCGCAAAGATGTATTTAACAGATCGTATAATTATTTTTGCCATGATAATTTCCTTCGTTCTATCAAAACCCTTACGTGGCGTCGGGCTTTCGGACTTCCATACAGAATGTTTTATTTTACCGGCCTTATTCTGGGCATACTACTTCTTGATAAAGAAAAGAAATCTCCTGTTTTTTCTTACTATATTCGTACTTTTATTATGCAAAGAAGATGTTACTTTCTTAGTTGCGGGATTTGGTTTATTTACAGCGTTCTTCCAGAAAAGGAGAGGTCTAGGATTAGGTTTATTTATCCTGGGGATTGCAGCTTGGTTTATTGAGACAAAATATATTATCCCTTTTTTTAATCCTTTGGGTATTTACCCTTATATGGATAGGCTGCCTTTTGGCCTGACTTATGCGGATAATTTTAAAGCAGTCATTACAAACCCCGCTTTATTAGGAAATCTTTTTTTTACCGGTGATAAGATGGAATATGTAATGAAGATTTTTGGCCCATTCGCTTTCCTTCCTTTATTGAGCCCTGCCCATTATATTTTGATTGTCATTCCTTTACTAAAGAACCTTATAACCACAGATACCAACTTTTCAGGATACTACAATATTACCTCGCATTATACAGCCGCGGTAATTCCTTTTGTTTTTATAGCAGCAATCTATGGAATAAGGCGGCTGGTTAATAAGTTTAATAATAAGAATACAGCAAAAGCAATAGGCGGGATTATTATCATAGCTGCGCTATTTTTCTACGGCAAGACTGATGCCAATAAGTTTTGGCGATTTATGAAAACAATAAAAGAAGGCCATACTTTAGAGAAGATCTCTTATTTAAAACAGGTGCCGCCAGGTGTTTCTGTAGCAGCTAATTTTAATTTAGTGCCTCATTTATCGCATCGTAAATATATTTTTGACTGGAATCCGAGAGAAAAATCCAGCCATATCTCTCAATATCTAGTGATAGATTTAACGCTGTTGGAATATTTAGGCAAGGAGGAGACAGCTCAAATTGAATCATATCTTCAGGAAATAGATAAGCTAGGTTTTAAAAAAATCCTGGAGAACCCAGAGAAAACCTTTTTTATTTATCATAATCCCCAGCTTACTCTTAGCCCAGCGGAGAATCTCTATAAACAAAACAGATGATTCTTCTATTGAGTAAAGTTTTTCTTGATTTTCTCCGTTAAGTGTTTATATTAAAAGTATGATAAAAAGAGCCTTTATTTTTCTTATTTATGCCTTAGCATTTGTTATCCTTGTCTTATGCATGGGGCAAGTTAACAAATTCTTAGAAAAACATTGTTATCCCCTCATTGAAAAAACAGGAATCTGGGATGATTAAATAAATTTCTCCGTTTAAAGATAGACGGCGTTACTTTTAATAACCTCTTGCAATTGCCCAAATTTAATCATCAATATTTCACTTCTCTTGAATTAAATAAAACTAGGGGACGCTTCGAAACTAGGGGACGCTTCGGGGTTTTTAAAATTTCTTTGTTAGAAAACTAGGGGACGCTTCGGGGTTTTTAAAATTTCTTTGTTAGATTTGCCCTCTTTCTACGTCAATTAATAGTAGAAGGAGGGATTTTTTATGCCCAGGATAAAAAGGCTTATTCCAGTTGATTCTGCGGTACATATTATTTGTAGAGGTAATAACAGGCAAAACATCTTCCATAATGATAGTGATAAGCTGTATTATTGGCGCTTACCAAAGGCGCTGAAGGATGAAAACAGGATAGATATCTTTCATTATTGCATTATGGATAATCATGTTCATCTAATTGTTTGGATCACGTATGCCAGCAAGCTTTCTAAATTCATGAAACAGCTAAATTTGTCATACTTTAACTATTATAAAAAGCTATATGGCTATTGGGGCCATGTCTGGCAAGGCAGATACAAAAGTAATATTGTTGATACTGACAGCTATTTGCTGCATTGTGGTAAATACATAGAGCTTAATCCTGTGCGCGCAGGTATTATAAGCTTTCCGCATGAATATGCTTTCAGTAGCTACAGGCATTATGCGCTTGGATATTCTGATGCCTTGATCAGCGATAGCCCTGTTTATCTTGGCTTAGCAGAAGATGATTTGAAGAGGAGAAAGCAATATATTGCATTTGTGGTAGATAGCGATATAATTAATAAAGATCGCCTTGCTAAACAAGCTTTTATTGGGAGCGAGGAATTTATAAGGAGATTACGTCAATATTATGGTATTAAAGAGGCAAATTCTAAGGGAGGAAGGCCGAAGAAGCTGAAAACATAGAAACGTCCCCTAGTTTCTATTCTCCTCATCCCATGGGTAAACTTATCGGCTGGGGAATGGTAGCTACGGGAGCTTATTTATCGATTAAAGATTGGGCGACTATTCCTGATAAAGCCCAAGGTATCGCTAACGATATTTATATTGAATCTGGCATGAAAGAACATTATGATGAAATTGATGATGCATACAAAGAGCTTGAAGAGATAAATCAAAGGTAATGAGATAAAAGATTCTAAAATATCAATTTAATACCGGAGGATAAAAAGAATGGAACTGACAGAAAAAGAAGAAATATTTATGAAGCGCTACCAGGGTTTCTACAAAACCTATGTATTGCTTTTTATTTTTATTCTGATTTGTTTTTCTATACAGATTTATGTATTTTTTTCTCAAGTGATACCAGCTTATACAAAACCATTTCAACATTCTCCCGCCACGCAAGATTTTATAAAAAATGGTCTATTTAAAACGTTTGAAATTTCATTTTTTTGGCTTGCTTTATTTATAGGCTGCTCAATTGGTGATTTTCTTAATTATTTTAAGGTAAGGCGTATTATTAATAAGCTCAAGAAAAACCAGTAGTACCCTTACCCAGATATTTTCCAAATCAATCGGCGAACTGTCCTTAGTTAAAACAGCCACCCAATAAAATCCATACCAATTATTAAAAAATTAGAGTATAATTTAAAATATGCCAAGCCATAAACCAAAATTATTAGTAGTTGACGACGAACCTGACCAATGCGAATCCATTAAGAGCTATTTCTCGAAAAGAAATTTTCTTGTCTTTACCGCTGCAAGCGGCGAAGAAGCACTTACCTCGATTAAAGAAACCAAGCCGGATTTAGTCCTCTTGGATATGAAACTCTCTACTGATATGGACGGCAAGGATGTTTTACGCATTCTTCGTCAGTCTGATAAAGACACAAAGGTAGCTATCGTAACAGGAGACATACTTACTGAAGAGAAGATTAAAGAGATAATTGATTTAGGTATAGTAGAATTAGTCAGCAAGCCGGTTGATTTTCAAGCTTTAGAGAAGGTAATCAAAAAAGTCTTAAAAGATAATTATCCTACAGCAGTTCATCTTAGGGCAATAAAACACGAAGAAGATCTAATTGATGTTTCTTTACGTCGCATAAGCCATGATCTCTCCAATATTACAAGCGACATCGCTAATAAATGCGAATTGTATATTCTGGATACAGAAGAAGGCCTCAACAAAGATAAAAGCGATAAAGAGCGTCTTGATGAGGCAATTAACATACTTAAGTCTGTGGTTAAATCTTCCGAAAGGCTTACGGATTTAGTCAAAAAAATATCCTCATTGGCAAAAAAAGAAATATAACATTTCGCTGGTTTCAACATCATATTGCTTTCGCAGTTAAAAACGATATAATAAACCTATGTTTAGATTAGGTTATATTCAGGATAAGTTTGACCAAAGGGACTATCTGATGCGGGCGTATCTGCCTTTGGTAAAACTGCCCAACAAGATTGACTGGACTCCGCAGATGTCTCCGGTCAGGGATCAGGGGCAGGAAGGCACTTGTGTGGGGTTTGCCGCAACTACCGGGATGAAGGAATATCAGGAAAAGATTGATTATCGAAAGTTCATCATACTTTCTCCGCGTTTTCTTTACAGCGAATGTAAAAAAATTGACGGTATGCCGCCCCACGAAGAAGGCACTACCATCCGCGCGGCAATGAGTGTACTTAACTCTAGAGGAGTCTGCCAGGAAAAATTCTGGCCCTATCAGGCGCTTAAGAAAGATAAGCCTTTAAGCGGCGCTTCTAGCAATGCAAAAAAGTTCCGCATTCTGACTTATGCGCGTATTCTTAATCTCGATGAGCTGCGCATGAGCCTAGCCACAAAAGGCCCTGCGGTTTTAGGAATTAAAGTTTTCCCGGGGATATTCAAAACAAAGAGCGGAATCCTGCCTCTGCCAAAGAAAGGCGAATACAGCGTCGGAGGCCATGCCATTTGCGCTGTAGGTTACGATAATAAAAAACAATTGGTTAAGTTTAAAAATTCCTGGTCTGCGAAATGGGGAGATAGAGGATACGGCTATATTCCTTTTGAATATGTCAGGCAGTATATGATGGATGCCTGGAGCTCGGTAGATATCGAAGATCCAAACCCCTTAACTTTGGCAAGCATTTTAAATTATCAAAAGAAGGCACTGGCCTAAAGCCTCATGGAGAAGGTAAAATACGAATTTGACCCCCACAACAGGCTGATTATAGATAGCAGCCTTAGGGGGATCAGGAAAGTCTTAGACGGACAATTTAAAATCTCCGCTTACAATTTATTATCCTACCATGTCAAAGCCCCTTTCCCCGAAGATATAAAAGCCCCGCATCAGGTAAAATTAAAAGGCACTTGGTCATTAACAGAGGATCATCAACTGCGTCTTACCTTAGATCAATGGACAAGGCCGACTTTTGGGGATCAAATAACTCTCCAGGGCGAAATCCTGGATGTAAAAAAGAATTCCCTGCTTTTTGCAGTGAAAACCAGGACTAAAGATGATCTGCCGTCTACATACGTCATTGAGCTTGCCGGCGCCTGGCAGGCAGATGCACAAAACCGCCTTACCTTCAGAGTAAATAAAGAAAACAGCGGCTCTGATTCTCTTACCTTTGAAGGCTCATGGCAAATAGATGAAAACTACCAGATTATTTATAATTATTCCAAAGAACAGTTAGAGCGCAAAGTTAAAGAAATACATGCCTTAACCTTCCAAGGCTACTGGGATATTCAGGATAAGGCTAGGTTATCGTTCGTGCTTGACGCTGATTCTGATTCCAGGTTTGATTTTAATACAGCTTTAGGCATATTCAAAGACAATTATATTAAATACGAGTTTGGTATAGGCTTAACCTCTGACCAACAGCCAATAAAACAGACTATTACTTTCTTTGGTAAATGGCGGGTTAAAAAGAATATCGGCCTGGTTTTTGAAATTGAGCAAGAAGGCAGGCAGATTCAATCAATCGTCTTTGGCGCGCAGGCAAAACTAACCAATATTGGCACAATATCATTTAGCCTAAGGAATAGCTTAAACCAGGATATCGGAGCGGAAATTGAATTATCACATGATATTTTTAATGAAGACGGCCAGGCATTCCTGCGCCTGCTTAAAGAAAAGCAAGAGGTAGCCATACTCGTCGGTGTCGGGTGGAGATGGTAGGAATGGGAGAGCGATGGGAATAAATAGATTTAAAAGGTTAATCTTTCTTACAATTCTTGTATCGACACTTATAGCCGGCACAAAGATTCCTTTCTGTTTTGCCGATTCCTATCAGGCAATCGTCGAAGACATCAGCGGCACCAAATATTTCCCCGCTGTAAAAGAAATTGTCGAAGACATCAGCGGTGCAAAATATTTCCCTGCCGTAAAAGAGGCACTTTCCGAAGCAAAAAAGTCCATTTATATGGTGATGTATTTTGTTGGTTTTAACCTTGATAATAAAAATTCCCAGGTTTATGGATTAGTTGAGGAATTAGTAAAAGCGCATAAGCGGGGTATTAAGGTAAAAGTAATTCTTGATCAAGGTATTGATTTTTCCAGAGAAGAGCGCGGAGTCAGGAGGTGGGAGATAGTAAAAAAGAACGCCTCTGTATTTACTTATTTAAGGCAGCAGGGTATAGAGGTATATTACGATGTCCTTTCTACCATTACTCATGCCAAAGCTATAGTTGTTGACGAGGAAACAGTAATTGTAGGCAGCACTAATTGGTCGGAATCTTCTTTACAGAAAAATTGGGAAACTTCCTGTTTGATTAAATCCAAGGAATTAGCCCAACAGTTTCTCAAATATTTTTCTCAAATTAACATCGATCGCGAAGTTAGCGATTTTAATGAAAAGAGAAAGTCCGGCGTTCGCCTCAACCCCGTCTTCTTAAAGGACTCTTCTTTATCCGCTTGCATGCTAAAAACTTTTGACACAACCGCCTTTAATTTATACCTCTTTTTGCTAAAAGATTATGATGGAAATCCAGATGGAAAAATAGGCATAGATTACAAAAATATAACTTCAAGCCTTGGTTTGGATAAAGAGTTAAGCTTTATTTCATCAAGAGATAGATTAGTGAGAGCATTAGCCAGGCTTGACGAGAGGTATCGGCTCATCATTAGAGAAAAACAAGTACCCAATCCGCCTCTGGTGGTATTATTGAATTATCCTCAAGAATTGCCTTATGTCATTCTTCAAGAAGGTTATATTTCTATACCGAAAGAATACTGGCTATATGGCTGGGATAAGCTGCTTTCTATGCCTGAAAAGTTTTGTTTGCTTTTAAATCTTTATAAAACCGATATTATGTGCAATCCGGTTTGGGCCAGCTATATGGGGGATTTAACCAGGGAATTTAATATCAGCTGGAGCACCCTTAAAAGAGGGATGCAGGGTCTGAGGAAATTAAATATTATAGAGATACAATATCCGGAATACCCTGAAAAGGGAGGTTTCGCAGGAAGAGGAATTTCTTATATTAGGTTACACGGATTATATTCTCCGGAGGTTTTGAAAAAAGAGAAAGATAGATTAGCTAAAGCTTATGATAAGAAAGAGTTTGAGAATGCGGAAAGTTATGCCCAAGTGATTTATAAGGGGAACGACCCCCGGGTCATTGAAGATATCTTAAAGTTAATGAAAGAATATGGCGTTAGTAAAGTAGGCCGGGCTTTTCGTATCGTGTCCCAGATGGCTCCCGATAATCCAAAGAGAATCTATGAATATGTAGTAGGAATTCTTGAAACCGAGTCTAGGAATAAAAAATAGGGGTTTTTATATGGCCGAGGGCGGAATAAAGGGACTGTCCCTGAATTAATAAGGAGGATCGTATGGCAGAAGGCGGATTTGTGGTTAAATTTGACGGTAAAGAAGTCGAGCGTTGTTACTCCGTGGCATTTGATTACGACGACTGGTCCTACACAATTAACGGAAAAGACAAAAAGGATCTGCCGGAAGTTAAAACTATTAGTATTGAGGTAGAGTAAAGGTACTGTTTATGGTATAATCAGGCAAGTTGAGATTTACTTAAATACAGTTGACATTCAAAGGATTATGGTGTATAAAATAATTAATAAATGGGTGTGGTATGTTTCGAAGGGGGAATCTGCCACGTTAAAATAATTCAAACCTTCGCCAATAGGCGAAGGTTTTTTATTGTTTCTAACTTAAAGCTCTAATGTCCTTACGAGATATGGCGAAGAAGATAGGGGCTAAGCAAAAGAGTATTTCGGGATATGAAAATGGCATGTCTTTACCTTCTTTACCGACATTGGAGAAGCTATCCAAGGCTTTAAAAAAGCCAATGGGATATTTTATGGAGAAGTAAAGAAAGCCGTTCTGTCGTTATTCTTTAAGGAGTTGTTATGAATAGAAAATATATCATTGAAGCGCCATTTCACAAAAAAGCATTATGACTCTATTGTGATCATAAAGAAGGAGACTATACCTATGGATATTCGCGAGTTGCTTTCAATGTCTAAAACCCACTTCTCCTTAGAGGTTTTTGACGATAAGACCATTAGTGCAGTCGAGGAGGCACTCATTGAGAGAGGCGGCAAACCTTATCTCAAGTGTCGAGTTAGAGAGAAAGAAGTGCTTGCTAAGCCAGAGGAGATTATTCGTCAGCTTTGGCTTTATCGCTTGGAGACTCATTATAAATATCCTACTTCTCGACTTAGTGTCGAATACCCTATTACTTTTGGTCGCGATTCTTCTAAGCGCGCAGACATAGTTGTTTTTGATGCAGACCGTCCAACCGTTCCCTATCTTGTTGTAGAGGTGAAGCAGCCCACAATCAAGGGCGGGAAGGATCAGTTGAAGAGTTATACGCACGCCACCGGTGCGCCTCTTGCCTTATGGAGCGACGGGACCTCTGCCGTTATTTGGCACCGTAAGAATCCAAACTATTTCGTTGAAATTCCCGATCTACCTACAGCCTCACAGACTATTGAGGACATCGTCGAACAGCCGTGGACTGTAGATACCTTGATTGAGAAAGAAAAGCAGCGAGAAGCCGAGGGTACAAAGGCTCGCTCTCTCCGCCAACTCATCGAAGACCTTGAAGATGAAGTTCTTGCCAACGCCGGTGTGGATGTTTTTGAAGAAGTATTTAAGCTCATTTTCACTAAGCTTTACGATGAATTAGCCTGCCACCGCAAATGGAAAGGTCAGAAGTATTTACGATTCCGCAATCAGAATACCGCTGCCCAACTTAAAAGTGCTATCCAAAGTCTTTTTGATGAAGCCAAAGAAAAGTGGGGAGGGGTATTTCCACCCGATGATAAAATTAAACTTACTCCAGACCATCTCCAGGTTTGTATTGGCTCGCTAGAGGAATGGAAACTTTTTAATTCCAATCTTGACGTAGTAGATGATGCTTTTGAATATCTTGTTAATAAGTCCTCTAAAGGCGAGAAAGGTCAATATTTTACACCGCGGTGGGTTATTGATATGTGCGTAAAGATGCTGAATCCTAAGGAGGAGGAAACACTAATTGATCCAGCTTGTGGTTCTGCCGGGTTTCCTGTTCACTCCATTTTTCATGTGTGGAAATCTATTTTAAAGGATGAAGGGCTGCAAATTTCTAATCTATTTACAATGGATGAAAAGCCTGCACGTTGTGTCGAGTATGCTCGCGAAAAGGTTTTTGGTATAGATTTCGACGAAAAGAGTGTTCGTGTCGCCCGTTGCTTGAACTTGATCGCTGGCGATGGAGAAACAAACATTCTTCACCTAAATACCCTAGATTGGAAGAAGTGGGATGAAACCATTAAACAGGAAGACTGGCAGGACACCTACCATGAAGGCTGGAAAAAGCTTCGCAAGCTCCAATCTGTGAAAAGCGACTATCGTTCTTTTCAATTCGATGTGCTGATGGCAAATCCGCCTTTCGCAGGAGACCTCAAACAGCCAGATATGATTTCACTCTACGAGCTTGGTCATAAGGCTAACGGTAAACCGGAGGACAAAGTTGGTCGAGATCTTCTTTTCATTGAGCGCAATCTTGACTTTCTTCGTCCGGGTGGGCGTATGGCTATAGTTCTACCGCAAGGTCGTTTTAATAATGGCAGCGATGTTCGTGTGCGTCAATTTATTGCCGACCGCTGTCGTATCCTCGCCGTTATTGGTATTGATCAAAATACATTCAAGCCGCATACTGGCACCAAGACTAGTGTTCTATTTGTGCAGAAATGGAATGATGACCTCAAAGCTGGACCACTCTGCCCAAAAGTGGACGACTATAACATCTTCTTTGCCACACAACGCAAAGAAAGTAAGGATACCAGTGGTGAAAAAATTATTGCACATGGGAAAAACGGCGAGCTCTTACGTGACAGCCATGGACATTGGGTTGTCCAACATGATTTGTTTAACCACGATGGCTTAACGGAAGATGGCATTGCCGAAGCCTTTGCGGAATTCGCCGCAAAGGAGAAGCTAAGTTTTTTCGTATGAGCCCCTTTGATGCCGAGCGATATGCTCGAATATTAAAGGGGCTTCAAGCAGCAGAAGTAAAATTTAGTGATTGCAAGGATAACCCCGATTTTCGTATCGACGCGGAATTTTACGAATCCCTTCCTGCAGAAAGCTCTTATTTTAAATGGGAACCTATAGGTAAGCACCTTCTAAAATCAGAGTATGGAATCTCTATTGAAATGAACGAAGAAGATAAGGGGTTTCCGATCTACCGAATGAATGAGATTGAAGATATGCTATGTATTTGGGATATTGCAAAGAGTGCTGCTATCTCACGTTCAGAAGCTGAAATTTATTTCCTTAAGCCTCGGGATGTTTTGTTCAATCGTACTAATTCCCAAAAATTTGTTGGAAGAACAGGACTATATCTTCCATTTACTAATGAGCAGCGAGTTTTTGCGTCCTATCTCGTTCGTCTAGTCCCCGATGAAAAATCGCTTTTACCGGAGTATCTTGTTGCTTACTTGAATTCTAGTCGTGGCATTCGTGATATAAAGCGGCGAGCGCGTATATCGATTAACCAATCAAATGTGAATCCAGAAGAAGTTAAGGCTATTAGAATTCCGCTTTTAAGTAATAAACTTCAGCTTCGTATTAAAGACGCGTTTGATATTGCCCATAAGAACCAGAAAACAGCAGCTGTTATTATGACAGAAGCAGAGACCTTGCTTATTAATACATTAGGACTTCGGGGCTGGTATCCGCCGGAACCGTTGAGTTATAGTCGTCGTGCCTCAGAAGCATTTGCTACCGGGAGGCTAGATGCAGAGCTATTCCAGCCTAAGTATGACGCGCTTAGAACTAAGCTGAAACAAGCTGCACCGCTTTCACCATTGTATAGTTTTGGCAAAGAGATTCTTAATGATTTTGTGCCAGTAGATTCGGAAAATTATTACTATACAGAAATTAGTGATATTACTATAGGTGATGGAGCCGTTGCTGCGAATGAACTTCTTGGCAATGAGCTTCCAGCAAACGCTAAAGTAATTTTGAACGGCGGAGAATTATTAGTATCAAAAGTGAGACCTACGCGTGGAGCTGTTGGGATTGCACCAGAAGGGCCGCTATCTAATCATGTTGCAAGCGGTGCATTTTTTGTTCTTTGTGTGCCATCTCTCGCACGGGAGTATCTCCAGGTTTTTCTACGATCAATGCCGGGAAGGTTATTGTTGGAAGAACGTTGTAAGGGTAGCAGTTATCCAGTTTTAGACGATGTTGACATCCGAAATGTGAGTGTTCCCGCCGTTTCATCAGTGATTATGGAAAAAATGCGGGACTATGTTAACACTGCACATGCCGCACGTCAGCGTGCTCACGCACTACTTGCCGCCGCCAAGCGTGTAGTGGAAATTGCTATTGAGGATTCCGAAATAGCTGCGTTAGCCTACCTAAAATCAGAGGAGTCTAACTATGCCAACGAATAATACCGCCAACGTCAAACAATGGCTGGAGCAATCAAATGTTGATTACTTTACCCATTTCGTTAAAGCATGGATTCCTTTTAATGCATGGTATCGTCATACTTATCCAGCATTAGGAAGTGAGTGTGAAATTTTGGATGAAATTAAAAGTGACGGGAATCGTATTCGAACTAGGTTTATGGCAAGACTAGAAGGAACTGATCCGGAATCTGAAGAAATGCGCAATCACATATCGGCTCTTCATCGTCGATTATCAGCAGATCCCCTTAGAGATCGTACTGGTCACGCGATTAGCTTTGAAAATGTTTGTGTTGGTAAGAACCCAAGGGCAAAGGTGGAATTTACATCGTATGGTTGGAAATATATTGTCGAACGTCAAAAGATCCCGGTAAAGCAGGTTATTTGTACGATCATTAACAGGTCCGGGAGAGTTGTGAGTACCATTATCCAGCCCGGAGACTGGGATGTAGATGTTTTCCAAGTGAATACCGACTATCTTGCATTAAATGCGAAAAAGAGATCACCATTATTAACATGCTATAAGCAGGCCAACCCATTTAATTATTGTAGTCTTCTTGCTGGGGCTGCGGTAAGAGATACACTGGAAATGGATGGGTATAGGTTCGTCCACGATACAGCCATGATTTTCGCCGGTTTAGTGGATGTTCTCTATGCGATGCGAAATCTTCTTTTTCATGGAGAACTTGTGCCCGATCCGCAGACGAATCGAACCTATGAGCCTGCGTATCACTTACTGCGCCACTTGATTGAAAAAATTGTTTAGAATGAAAGTTAGTTTTGTAGATTATTTTAATAATAAAGTGTAAGTTGACGCACTATTTTTAAAAATTTATATCCTTTGGAGAAAATATGAATTCAAAAACCTTCGGTAAGACTATCAGGCTATTTCTTATAGACGGTTCTCCTCAAGGGCGAATGTCATGCGAATTGTCAAACTGGGTCGGCAAAGCATATAAAATTCCACGTACGATGATAAAGGACTCAGCTGATAGAGAAGAGTTAAATAATACTGCGGAACCAGGGGAACCAGGGGACGTTTCTGGTTTTTACGAGATAAATAGAAACGGTCCCTAGTTTTCCTAATTAGTTTCGAGGCGTAAAATGTTCAGTAAGGAACAGTTCATTCAAAAGTTAAGGTGGGTCAGGATCTTATAAGGAAACGGTCATTAAGATTATTGCCTTCGTTGTTTGAAAGGAGCGTATAAGTGAACCTTTATGAATTGAGCAAACCTTATATTAAAGTAATATGTTCAACAAGCATTTTACTAATAGTTACCATTTTTATTGCTCCACAGATAAGGGAAGGGTGGAAAGATATTACAAGATTAAGCATGGTAACCGCAGAATGTGTTTTAACAATATTAATAGCAGCAATTTTTTCTCCCCTTTGGTTAAAAAAAGGGCTAGATGAGTTATCTAAAAGACATAATGCAACAAAACGCCTTGATAAGCATTCTCTTATATTATTGGCTACAATGAATGGTTTGACTTATCGCGAGCCAGCTTTGGCCATAGATGTTATCTTAGCATTGCGACATTTAACTAGTTTGGAACTCATTGAACTAGATGTATTTCCCATTTCATTTGAAAAAGTCAGTTGGGGATATTATTTGACGGATTTAGGGAGGTATATTTTAACTGAAAAGTTAGAAAAGAAGGAACTTTTTCCCAAAAAATTTTGCGAATTAATAAGAATCCGCTATTGGCAAGGTCATTCTCCGAAATTTATTACTAAAAAGCGTGCCTATAAGCGTAATATATTTTCTCTCTCTTGGGATGGATCTTGGAAAAGGTTTGAGAAAATAATAAGAAAGATAGAACCAAATCATCCCGAAAAAGACACAATGGAAATTTTTGAGGAATATCTTCCTGGAAAAGCCTATGATATTGTTATGACAGAATTGGTAATTCCTTGGCAAAAGGAAAGAAACTAGGGGACGCTTCGGGTTTTCGATAAGTAGGATAAATAGAATACATAGAAACGGTCCCTAGTTTTCTTAATTCAAGAGTTTGGAGAAAACGTTTTGTAAAAAAGAAATTTAGATTTGGTGTCGGGACTCTTAAGAAAGACGATTGGAAGATTGAATCAATCAAATAAGCTTTACGGTAGGCAGATGTTCTTGGAAGTGATGGCACAAAAAAGGCGCAGTTTACCGTATAATCAATGCTATGAGATTTAGGAAAACATACGACCTCAGAAATAAAGAGAACAGAAAATTAATATCTCAAGGTTTTTGGCGGCCTACCGCTAAAGACTATAGAGATATTATTGAAGATTATATAAGAGTTGCCAGAATTCGCCGGAACAATAATCTTGCCATTTCAAAATTACAGATGCATTTATTAGAGGATTTGATAACCCACCAAAAAATACTCGATAATCTTAAGGAGCAATTAAAGTTAAATCTAGAACATGTAGAATATGTTAAGCAAGAGATATTTGTTCAAGAAGCAATATTGAGGAATTTACAGGATATAGCTGATGGCATAGCTTTTAGGTATTTTGGATATGATAGAGCCTTATTACATTACTTGGGCATGAAGCCTACTCGTGGGCCAGTTAGACCGCACCCTGGTTTAATTGTAGAACTACAAGTGTGGTCGGAGGCATTTGACTATGGGCAGGCAAAGGCTATTATGAATGATATTACTAACTATCTCAGGGTTGGTGATGTTACGGTTTTTAAAGACAATGAGGAGGTAGAATTTATCGAAGTTAAGTCTGGGAAGTCAACACGTGGTAAAGAAAGAAGAGCGCGATTAACAAGACAGCAGAATAAACTAGAAGAAACGGTAAAATTTTTTAATACAGGTCTTACTGAATTCGACGGCCAAGATTTAATCATAAAGAAAATTCCCATTGTTTTAGATTGCAAATTCGATTTGGTTATGGAAACGATTCGAAAAGCAAAAGAGTGTGGTATGTCTCATTGTATTATTGAAGACTATCTAATTGTGGAATGCATAGATCTCCAAGATGCGAAAAATTCGGAAGACTTCATTGCTTATTTCGAAAAATACACCAAACCAATTACGAATGAATGGCACAAGAAAAAAGACCATATTTTTGGTCCGCTTTTCTTTCACGAAAGGCTTGATTTCTCACATAATTTAGTTCCTATTTCAATCTGGCCTTTAGATGATGAGACGTGTGCAGATTTAATGATGGGTAGATTGATGTTAATCGCAACGGCTAATATTTCAGAAATACAGCGAAAATTTGAAAAAGAGGGATGGACAATAGAAAAGTCTGTATTCCAAATGAAAAAAGAAGAAATTGAAGCAAGCGATATGAAATCATTAATGACTGTGCGAAAAGATGATTTTTTTGTCGAAGTTCCTCCTGGCATGTTAGCAAGAAACATTTTTGAATTTTTAAGTCCCACCACTCTGATTAATACTTTTCAATGGAATTACGAGAACACCCCTAAGAATCAAGATGGGTTAGTATTAATGGATTATGAAAAAGAGAAAGACATATGGGATTAAAATTTTAACAACTTGGCAGATTTTACTTTCAGTGTTCTGGCAAGTCTTTCAGTAGAGTTATTTAAGAAAACTAGGGGACGCTTCTGGGTTTTTATATTTGTCAAAGGTGACTTGAGTGCGAGTTTATGTTTATTGTATAAAGTCTGATTATCAGTATCAATCCGCAATCAAAAACCGCGCCTTTGAAAATGATTGGTTTAAGCTTAGCGAAGACGGCTCAGTCATTATTAAGGGCTCACATTATAAAGGCTATGCCTGGGATGGCTGCAGCCCCAAACTTAAAATAAAAGACCTCTATATAGGTACTCCTGAGGCAGTGTTAAATTTTGGCACTGGTCAAAGTAAAACTTATTATGCCTCTTTGGTCCACGATGTATTCTATCAATTCAGCAAAAAAGTCAGGTCATTTATTAGGCGTAAAGAAGTAGATAGGGAATTCTATAATATCCTAAAAAGAGACAGCATGAGATTCGCCAAGGTTTATTATATCTTCGTACGTTTATTTGGCTGGATATGGTGGTATAAATAACCAAGTTCTGTAATATTTTCCTCATCAGTTAGGGGATCCCTAAGTATTATCCTACCGTGCTCTCTTTAACATAAATCTCAAATGTGTTATTCTTTAGTCTTATCCTGCATATCCGCGACTTGGGAATCCAGAATTTCCTTCCGCTATCTACCAGTATTGCCTTATTAGTCTCATGTATAATCCTGACTTGCGCCCGGATGTATCTTTCTTTGGGGTATATGGCGTTGCGGATGCTAAACATCCAGCTCATTTTTCCTCCCAGGGTTATTAGTTAATGTTTTTTGGAATTTACAGGCCCTTATTACAGTATTTTTAGCAATATTTAAGCTCTTGGCTATATCTTTACAAGGCATGCCCAGCAAGCGTAATTCTGTTATCTTTTTTGCTAATTTTTGGTATAATGGTGTGCGTTGTAAGGGTTGAATTATAATCTTAGCGTAAATTTCGGAGGCGGTTCGAATTGGTTGCAACCGTGTCCGCCAAATATATCTAAATTTTGGAGAGGTCGCGTAGTGGTCGAGCGCGCGTGTCTGGAGAACACGTAATCCGCAAGGGTTCGAGGGTTCAAATCCCTCCCTCTCCGCCAGATTTCTTGATGAACCCTCCGACGATGAGGGAAGGGAAAAGCGACCATGCTAATCGCGGATGCGAACCCTGAAGATAATAGGAGTCAACGATGAAACAATGGTATGAGTCACTATTTGAAAATTACGCCCATAAATACGATGAGGAATGTTATGTTCATGGGACTATCGGGGAATGCGATTTCATCGAGCAAGAGATAAATCATGATAAAAGTCAAAAGATCATCGATATCGGCTGTGGCACAGGCCGTCATTCTATCGAGTTGGCTAAAAGGGGCTATCGGATTACCGGCATTGATCTATCCGAATCACAGCTTAAAAGGGCGAGGGAAAAGGCCAAAGAGGCAGGGGTGACGATCGATTTCCAGAAGCATGACGCGCGGGCCCTTCCGTTTGAGGGCGAATTCGATCTGGCTATTATGCTTTGCGAAGGTGGTTTTTCTTTAATGGAAACAGATGAAATGAACTTCGAGATATTAAAGAATGTGACCAAGTCATTGAATAATAAAGGGAAATTTATATTTACCACATTAAACGGATTGTTTCCACTTTTTCATTCGGTCAAGGAATTTTACGAGTCAGCAAGCAAAGAAGGAGGCTCAACTTGTAAAAGCATCTCCTTCGATTTGATGGCCTTCCGAGATCACAATACAGTTGAATTTGAAGATGACAACGGGAACAAAAAGGTATTGGAATGCAATGAACGCTATTATGTTCCTAGTGAAATAACCTGGCTTTTAAAATCGCTCGGATATAAAAAAATCGATATCTTCGGCGCAAAGCTCGGAGCATACTCAAGAAACGACAAGCTGTCCACCGAAGATTTTGAAATGCTTGTTGTTTCTCAAAAATGAGGATTAATTATTGTTGGGGCAGTCTAAAGATATTTGCCAGCCCATGCTCCGCTTGCGGTATATTCTCACAAGTGACATGTGCCCGTAATATTTTTGAGAGATAGGTATTAATGACAGCCGCGAAATTACAGCATAATTATATCCGTTACGTTATCATTATTTTTGTCGCAATAATGGCTATCGGCCTGACTGGCTCGATTTTCTCCGGCCATACTTCAGGCGATTTTGACGTATATTATCAATCCAGCCTTAATTATCTGGCACACACCCCAATATACATCGCGCATAGCGGCATAGAGGAATTCAAGTATTCTCCGCTTTTTGCCTGGTTTTTTTCCTTCTTTACGATATTCGAAAAAACCACCTCAATGTATCTCTGGAGTATCCTGAATATATTCCTTCTTTTCTCTATGTTCTATTTCATTTTTAAACTCCGGCAGATTTCTTTTAACTCAATCAAAGATTTCCTGATTATTTTCTTTCTTTTTGCCTTGACCGGGAGGTATATTTTTTCCAATATCAAAATCGGGCAGGTTAATATTCTTTTATGTTTCCTTCTGGTTTTAACCATGTATTTTGATATCAAGAAAAAATGCCTGTGGGCAGCTGCCTGCCTGGCGTTAAGCTTAATGATTAAATTATTTCCGCTATTATTCCTGGCGTATTTTATCCTGAGGAGGAAATTTAAAATTGCAGGTTTTACTGTTTTGGTAACGGCGGCCCTCCTTTTATTACCGGCGGCCTATTCGGGTTTTAGTTTAAACCTGAAATATCTGCATGAATGGGTAGTTTTGTTAAAGACAACTCCCGCGACGATGTTGTATTCGGTGAAAAATTATTCCCTGTTCGCATTTTTTGCCTGGCTGTTTATCTCCAGGCACGAGCCGCAATTTATTCTTAACTACCGTTTTATTACCAAGGGCCTGACTTCCGAAGTTTATTATGCCTGGGCAGCCAGTTGTTTTGCATTCTTCGGCCTGTTTTTCTATGACGCAATTTTTAAAAAGGAAAGAGATGAAAGAATCGTATATCTGGATTACTCCTGCCTTTTTGTCTGTGTATTGTTATTTAATCCGCTTGCCTATTTGAACGCCCTGGTGCTTTTAGTCGTTCCATATTTTTTCATTTTGCGCTATTTGTTCTATTTGGATTTAGGCAAACTTTGGGTGAGGGTGATTACCTCTCTTACAGTGGTCAGTTTTATTTCATCTATGGCCTATAACAAGGCCTTTTTTAAGGATATTGAACAATTCTATGCCTCTTTGGTATACAGGTTTCCAATGTGGACAATTATTTTGGTTTATCTGTGTCTGTGGCTGGTTAAGTTTTCGCTGAAATTAAAGTTAAAAAGGCAGGCAGCCGGTTAAAAACAGCCTTTTTATATATTGACACCCACTTTAAATATTATATACTCTAATTTAGAGCAAAGTAATACTGCTATTCCTAAATAAAAAGAGGAGAGGCAATGTTTATGCGCTTTAGGAAAAAAAACGGACAGCATGCATTTGAAGTCGCGATTATCATTATGGTGGTAGCAGGGGCACTTATCGCGATGGGGATGTATCTTAAACGCAGTTATCAGGGGAAACTAAGAGAGGGCTCTGATACTATCGGCCCGCAATTCTCCGCCGGAGAAACTATTGGGAGAAAAGAAACAATCACCCAAACTTTTTCTAATGAAACAAAAGCCTATAATGAAACTACTACCACAGAAATCTACCAAAATCAAACTGTGGGTGTTAATGAAACCACTCCGGAATTAGGAACTGAAATCTTTGAATAAAATTGCAAAATAAACCAGCTGTAAAAAGTTACCGCAGTGTCAGCCACGGATTTAAAGTATCCGTGATGCTCTTGCTTTTTTCTCTCGTTGCTCTCCGTCTTATCGTGGTTTCGTATTTTCCTACCATAGACATTATTCCCGATAAGCTCCTGCTTTTAGTGGTGCTTTTTATTGTTTTTTACCTCTGGATCCAGGAAATGAGGGATTATGGCCATTTGTTAAGGATAAATAGGGACCTGGAAGAAGCGCATGAACAGTTAAAGCAAGCAGAAATCAACGCCATAGCCTCGTTGATTAAGACCGAAGAGGAAAAAGATTTATACACCCGCGGCCATTCGGAAAGGGTGACTGATATTGCCTTGGCAATAGCAGAAGAGATGAGGCTTGACGCTGAAACCAAAAAATGTATTGCCCGCGCAGGGGTTTTGCATGATATCGGAAAAATCGGTATCAGCGACGCTATCCTCCTCAAGAAAGAAAAATTAACCAACGATGAATGGGAAGTGATTAAGAGCCATCCCGGAAAAGCAGTAAAGATTTTAGAGCCGCTTAAATTCTTATCTACGGAAAGTGAAATCATCTTAAGCCATCACGAGCGTTGTGACGGCAAAGGATATCCGAATAAGCTAAACGAAGAAGAAATCCGGGTGGAGGCACAAATTTTGGCAGTAGCAGATTCTTTTGATGCGATGAATTCCAGCCGTGCTTATCGCGAGCTGTTAAGTAAAGAAGATATTGTTTCGGAATTAAAGAGAGTGCGCGGGGAGCAACTTTCCGCAGATATCGTGGATACCTTCATTAAGCTACTTGAGAGAAAACCACAGCTTTGGAGAAGATAGAGGGGCCTATTCTCCGAAGACTTCCGCACTAAACACATAAATATCGCATTTTCCGGTTTTCCAGGCATCAGCATCTATTCCTGCTTTGCTTTCGCAAAGGCTATTCATAAATTCTTCTTTGCTCCAGCCGGTTTCCGTAGCTACTTGGGGAAGATATACCCCGCTGTAAAATCCGCTTCTTACGAGCACCCCGTGTTTACCCAAGATAATCTCATCAGGATTAGCAATTTTCCTTAACGGAGATAATGCGGAAATTTCAATATGGATATTCTTTAGTTCGTCTTTTGTTACAGGTTGGAATCTTGGGTCATCAGTTGCCGCAGCAATTGCCATGTCGCGCACAGTCAGATAAAGTGGCTCTTGCCCGACGATGTTTCCAATGCAGCCGCGTAATTTGCCTTGCTCGTGCAAAGTGACAAACGCACCCATTACTTGCTTCAGCACAGGGTCATTTTCTGTGATTTCGGGCGCTTTATTTTTTGTCAGGTATTCCTGGATGGTAAATCGCGCGATTTTTAACAACTTGCTTTTTTGCTGCTCGCTTAATAGGTTTTCCATTTTATCACTCTCCGTTTTAGTAAAGGCTGCGCTGAGATAGCCGACTACCTGTGATTTATCTTTTGTTGTATCACCGGAATTTCCCACTTTCAAGAGATAAGATTTATTTGCGCCTAATTTTTTTGCCGCAGAGATTACCGCAGCCACAGCTGCAGTTCCGCAAAGGCGGTTTTTCCCGGAACAAATTAAGAATAATTTTTCCGGGTCCATTTGTTTAATTAATTCTGCGGTCGCAGTATCTGTTGCTTCTGCTTCCAGACTCGGTAAATAATGGCTCATATCAGTAGAGGCAATGACGAGGAAATTTTTTTCTTGGTTCAATGCCTGATACAGGCTTTCGGAAAGTAGCTGATAATTTTCTTGAGTTTGCCTGCCGATTGCCAGAAGCACGATTTTGGGGTTACCGAGCGCCACTTGAACAAAGGGCAGGATCATTTCAACTGAATTTTCCTGGTTAAAGGCACCAGGCTGATCGAGGAATTTCTTATTGCTAGTTAGAAGGGATTTTGTAAGTTTTTTTTCTGTAAAAAGCGTACCCAGGGGAGTTTTGAACCCGTCTTTATTAAAAATCGCAATCCCGTCATAATCTTTTCTGTGGCTAAAGCCGACAACGATCACCTTATCTATTTTTTTATCTTTAAGAATTTTAAAGCTAAAGGCGGCAACGGGCCCCGAATAAGCAATCCCTGCATGAGGGGAGATTATTGCAAGGATTTCTCCGTCGATAGCCGGCGGATTGGCATGATCAAGGTACTCTTGGATCTGCTGCGATAATACCGAGCTTTCAGCCGGATACCAGCTTCCGGCTAAATCCGCGTCCTTAATCTCAAGCCCTAGGGCAAAAGATGGGAGAGCGGCGAGCGCGATTAAGAAAAAAGATTTAATCATGGTAAGCTAATTATACCGCTTACCCTTGGCGCAGGCAAATAAAAAGAGTTGAATTCACCTAAGCCATTGGTTATAATAACATTCTATTCTAAGTATAAATAAAGGAGGTGGCTATGGAGCAGAATACTTTGGGGCTTTTTTTAAGCGGGATAATATTTTTTATGTATAGCGCTGCCTGTATTTTAAGCCTGGTGTTAACTTTTTCCAACGAGGCGTTCCGCAAATTGGATGAAAAATTAAGTTCTGAATTGGTATCAACTCCCACTCTTAGCCCGGTTTTGGAAAAAAAGATTACTCATATAAATAACTGGATAGTCACTCGCAATAGAATAGTCGGCCCGATTTTGATTGTATTATCTATTATTAACCTAAATTTCTGTTTTCTGATTATCAGGTCAGCCTAATATTTGCGCCTGTGGCTCAATTGGATAGAGCACTAGCCTACGGAGCTAGTTGTTGGTGGTTCGAATCCACCCAGGCGCACGAATTTTTGCGAAGCAAAAATGAGTCCCGAGCAGCAATTTATAAATTTTGGCTGCGAGGGGCATGCAAATGAAAAAGATCCACGAAATATACATGCAAGAGGCCTTAAAGGAAGCAGCAAGGGCCTTAGAAGAAGATGAAGTTCCTGTCGGCGCAGTAGTCGTCTATCAAAATAGAGTGATTGCCCGCGGCTATAATCAGATCGAGCGCCTGAAGGATCCCACCGCACATGCAGAAATGCTTGCCTTGACTTCCGCGACCAATTATCTAGGGACAAAGTGGTTGAATGAGGCTAGTTTGTATGTTACAATTGAACCTTGTAGCATGTGTGCAGGTGCGTTAGTGCTCGCCAGGATCAAAGAATTATATTTCGGCGCCAAAGACCCCAAAACCGGCGCCTGCGGTTCCGTAGTAAATATTGCAAATCACAAAAAATTAAACCACCGGATTAAAGTCAAGGGCGGCATCCTCGAAGAAGCCTGCGCCATTCTTTTAAAAGAATTTTTTAGAAAGAAAAGAACAAAATAGCAATTTGGAGAGGTGGCTGAGTGGTCGAAAGCAACTCACTGCTAATGAGTTGACCCGGGAAACTGGGTCCCTGGGTTCAAATCCCAGCCTCTCCGTAAAATCTAATAACTATGTCCTACACAGTTTTTGCTTTAAAATGGCGGCCGAAGACATTCGATGAAATTGTCGGCCAGGACCACATTGTAACTACCTTAAAAAGCGCTTTGCAAAAAAATCGCCTGGCGCACGCATACCTCTTTGCCGGGCCGCGGGGCGTAGGTAAGACCTCAACCGCAAGAATTTTAGCCAAGGCACTCAATTGTAAAGAGGGCCCAACAGTTAATCCCTGCCAAAAATGCCCGTCTTGCCTGGAGATTACCCAGGGCCGTGCCTTCGATGTAATTGAAATCGACGGAGCATCAAACCGCGGCATTGACGAAATCCGCGCTCTCCGTGAAAGCATTAAATTCGCACCCACCACCGGAAAATTTAAAATTTACATTATTGATGAAGTGCACATGCTCACCACCGAGGCCTTTAATGCATTATTAAAGACCTTAGAGGAGCCGCCGGAGTTTGTAAAATTTATTTTTGCCACTACTGCGCCGCATAAAGTAATTCCCACGGTGCTTTCCCGTTGCCAGCGTTTTGATTTTCGCCGCATTCCCACAGTGCAAATCATCGCGCAATTAGAAAAAATCATTAAATCCGAACAAATTCATGTTGATAAAGAGGTTTTGTTTGCTATAGCCAGGGCAAGCGACGGCGCTTTAAGAGATGCAGAGTCTATTCTCGATCAGTTAGTCTCATTTTCCAAAGACACGGTATCGCTAAAAGATGTAATTTCTGTCCTCGGCCTGATTGAAGAGGATTTATTATTCGAAATCACGGATAAAATTACGCAAAAAAATCCCAAAGAAACACTTGAACTTCTAAATAGGATTATTGATGAGGGTAAGGACTTGAGCGTATTTTTAAGCAATCTTATCGAGCATTTCCGTAATCTCATGGTAGCTAAAATCGCGCAGGCAGACCCCAAATTAATTGATTTGCCCGAGGAAATCTGCCAGAAACTCTTCGAGCAATCCAAGCGATTGACCTTAGAAGAAATTTTTGTGGCTTTTAATGTCCTGGTTAATTCTCAGGAGCTGTCCAAGAGATTGGATTCGCAAAGGATTCCTTTAGAAATCAGTTTAGTGAAATTATCTTATGATAAAAAATCCGCAACTCCAGTTCAAACTCACAACAGCGAACCACCCAAGCCGCAAGCCCAGCCAAAGCCGGCTGTGCATAAGATAGTGGCGCAGGAAATAAAAAAAGAAGACCACCCGCCCCAGCCTCCGGCAGTAGAGCAAATGATCACTAAGACCATTGAGGATATAAAAAGTGCCTGGCAAAGAATTATTGATGCGTTGACTTCAATCAAAATTTCTGTGGCTACATATTTAGGCGAGGGTGATCCGCTTAAGATTGAGAAGAATGTGCTCGTTATCGGTTTTCCCAAAAATTATTCTTTGCACAAAGAATCCCTGGAGAAAAAAGAAAACAGGGATATCATCGAAAAAGCTTTGTTGGATATAGTGGGCGCTCCTCTAAGAGTGAATTTTGTGCTCACGCAGGAAGAGGCGCGGCAGGAAATTTCAGACCACCCGATCATTAAATCTGTTTTACAAACCTTTAGCGGACGGGTAATTAAAGAGAAGGCGCATGGCGACTTATACTGAATCAATAGAAAAATTAATCGATAGGCTGATTAAGCTCCCCGGTATCGGCAGGCGCAGTGCCGAGCGCATTGTTACCTATATCCTCGATACCTCAAAAGAAGAAATCAAGCAGCTTGCGGAAGCGCTGAATAATGTTAAAGAAAATGTGCGCTTCTGCCGGATCTGCCATAATTTAAGCGAAGAGGAATTATGTAAAATCTGCCAGGACAGCCGGCGCAAAAAAAATATTGTCTGTGTGGTAGAGAAGCCAAGCGATGTTACGGCTATTGAAAAGTCAGGTAATTTCGACGGGGTATATCATGTCTTAATGGGTTCAATTTCTCCTCTTGAAGGCAGGGGCCCCGGAGATTTGAAAATAGACAGTTTAATCGGCAGAATTAAGCTGGAAAATATTTCCGAGATTATTATTGCTACAGATGCCGACACCGAAGGCGAAACCACGGCAATGTATCTGACTAAGGTGCTTAAGCCGCAAGGCATTAAATTGAGCCGGATTGGCCTGGGCCTACCCATGGGTTCAAATCTGGAATACGCTGATTCAGCAACACTTACTAAAGCAATGCAATCCCGCCGAGATATTTAAGCAATGATTACCATCACCAATCTTTCCAAAAATTACGGCCAAAAAATTCTTTTCGAAGATATTTCTCTGACGATTAATGGCGGAGAAAAAATCGGCCTTATCGGCCCGAATGGCGCGGGGAAAAGTACGCTTTTTGCCTTGCTCCTTGGCGAGGTCGAGCCTTCTTCAGGCGATGTGCAGGTGCATAAAAATATCCATATCGGTTATCTTCCCCAGGAATCGAGTTTTAAATCAGAGCATACGGTTTTGGCGGAATTGACCGAAGGCGATGAAAGAATTATAGAGCTGCGCCAGGAAAAAGAGAGGCTGGAAACAAACAATGAAGCAGGCTCGAAACATTATGGCGAGGTGCTGCATAGTTTAGAGACGCTCGGGTTTTTTGAATTGGAGCACAAAGCAAAAAAAATCCTCATGGGCCTGGGTTTTAAAGAAAAAGATTTTAACCGGCCGATAAGTCAGATGAGCGGCGGTTGGCAGATGCGCGCGTTATTGGGAAAACTCCTGACCTACCATTATGATTTATTGCTGCTTGATGAACCGACAAACTATTTGGATTTAAATGCCGCACTTTGGTTAAAGGATTATCTGTCCGGTTTTACAGGTACGTTCATTATGATTTCGCATGACCGGGCATTCTTAACCGATGTGACTAATTATACGTTGATTCTCGAAAATGGCTCGATTTTTAAGGTGCGCGGGAACTATGAACATTATGAACAGATAAAAAGCGAAAAGCGCATCCACCTGGAAAAACAATTTAAAGAGCAGGAAAAGAAAAAAGAGCAATTGCAAAGATTTGTCGATCGTTTTCATGCCCAGCCTAATAAAGCTGCCTCAGTGCGCGCCAAGCGCCGGGTGTTAGAGCGCATGGAAGAGGAGGCGGTTGTCTTGCCGCCTGATTTACGCGAAAGTATCGGAAATTTTAGATTTCCTCCCACGCGAAAAAGCGGGCATCGTGTAATTACTTTAGAAAATATCGCCAAATCATATGGCGAGATAAAAGTATATGAAGGCCTGAATTTCGAAGTCACCCAGGGAGAGAAAGCGGTTTTAGCAGGGGAGAATGGCGCGGGTAAGTCGACTTTATTAAAAATACTTGCCGGCGTCGTGGATACTGATTCCGGAAACCGCAGCGTGGGCCACAATGTGGATATCGGATATTTCTCCCAGACGCGCATGGATGTTTTAAGCCCGGAAAATACGGTCCTGCAGGAGGCATATTTAGCAGCCCCGGGCTATATGTCCGAAGAAAATATCCGTACTGTTCTCGGAGCATTTTTATTCACCGGAGATGATTCGGATAAAAAAGTCAAAGTTTTATCCGGCGGAGAAAAGAGTAGATTAATTTTAGCGAAACTTTTGATTGACCCGCCGAATTTCCTGCTTTTGGATGAGCCGACAACGCATTTGGATGTGGATGCAGTTGAGGCGCTTGTCCGGGCACTCCTGGAATATGAAGGCACGCTGGTTTTTATCAGCCACGATATTTATTTCGTGCGTTCAGTTGCAAATATGGTTTTCGAGGTAAAAAATGGCAAGATCAGAAAATTTTCCGGAGGGTTTGATTATTACTTAGAGAAAAAAGATGAGGGAGAAATAATTATCGAGAAAGCGAAACAAAAGATCAACCCACAGCGGCAAAAGCAGGAAGAAGAAAAGCAAAAAGCCAAAGAAGAAGAGAAGCAGCATAAGGCAGAGGAAAGAAAGCGTAAGGCCTATAACGCTAGTATCCGCGAAAAAATCACTAAATTAGAAAAAGAAAAAGAAAAATTACAACTGGAAAGCTATGCCAAGGCGAGGGCATTGTCCAATCCGCATTTCTATCGCGATGAAGAGACGGCAAAGGAGTACGGCCGGCGCATGAAAGAAATCGAAAGACGAAATTCCGAGATAGTCGCGGAGATAAAAAAGCTTGAAGAAGGAATAATTTAAGGTAAAATAATACCACAATTCCCCCTTAGCTCAGTTGGTAGAGCAGGAGACTGTTAATCTCTTTGTCCTAGGTTCGAGTCCTAGAGGGGGAGCCAATTACCCATAATATCCGAGCTTTTTGGATATTGGGGACGAAAGCCCTCAATCTGAAAAGGTTGAGGGCTTTTTTATTAAAGGGAATTCAGTGATCATCTAATTTATTAAGGTAAATCTAAATAAGGATAAGAATAGTGAATCACTTACATTATGATTTGAATTTACAGTTAGGTGATGTCGCCGAGGTCACGTTAGACAAGCAGGCCAATGTTCGGCTACTCGATGATATCAACTATTCGCAATATCAAAGAGGTGCTCAGCATCGATACTATGGCGGGCTTGCAACAAAGTCACCAGTACAACTTAGTGCGCCGCACCCGGGACACTGGCATTTAGTAATTGACCTTGGAGGTCATGCTGGAAGTGTTAGAGCCTCTGTGCGTACAATTAGGGGATAGGGTATGAGCGAAATTAATCGAAAACAACCCGATGTACTGCCTAAAGTTCATTATGGCAAAGCTGCTGATCTCAAGGTTCATCTAGTATCTGATGAAGAATTAACAAGACTTGGCGAAGGCTCAGGTCAGTCTCTTTTTCTTAATTTTGGCATTGCATGTCTTTCCAACGCCTCTGCTTTTCTGATTGCATTGCTAATAACTAAGATTGACTCAATGAAAGTCTTCTGCGTTTTTGTCATTATCACTGCTCTTGGATTTTTATCTGGGATAGTTCTTTTCATACTATGGTGGTGTACTCGTAAACCCATAAGCAAACTAGTTAAACAAATACGAGGCCGAATGCCATCGGAAGGAGAGGGGCAGCCATTCCCGACATATTCTGAAACATCTGAGGATGTAACTCTTGGAATAGATGAAGCAAAAGATAAAGATGCTAAAAATAAATAGACGACATATGATTAGTGATGGTTGGGAGAATTGCGATGGCTGATTGGGAAACTACATTTAACGCATGGTCGCAGCCACCTGGGCAAGCTGAGCAAGAAAGGTGCGCAAATGCTGAACAAGCTATAAAAAACGCTATTAAGTCTAGCAATATACTTAAGAGCCGGGATATTAGGGTATTTACTCAGGGTTCTTATCGCAACAACACGAATGTTAGAAAAGAGAGCGATGTTGATGTTGCTGTTGTTTGTTATGATGTTTTTTTTAGTGATCTTCCTACAGGTAAAACGCGTGAAAATTTTGGTATTATTGATGGTAACTACGATTACCCTCAGTTTAAGAATGAGGTGGGGCAGGCACTTGTTGATTATTTCGGCAGCACATCAGTTACTAGAGGTAATAAGGCCTTTAATATTCGAGAAAATTCTTATCATGTTGAAGCGGATGTTGCGCCATTTTTCGAGCATAGACGATATCAGGAAAATGGCACTTATATTTCGGGTGTGGAACTCCGCCCCAATAACGGGGGAAGAGTCATTAATTGGCCGCAGCAGCATTATGATAACGGAGTTTTAAAGAATAATGCAACAAACAGGCGTTTCAAATCGTTGGTACGCATTTTTAAGTCACTCTGTAATTATATGTCCGAGAAAAAAATTGCCGAGGCTAAACCAATCGCTGGTTTTCTCTTGGAATGCCTAATTTGGAATGTCCCAAATGATAATTTTGGACATTCATCATATTCTGACGATGTCAGAGCCTGCTTGATTTTTCTCTATAATAATACAAAATCTGATGACACATGTAAGGAATGGGGAGAAGTAAGCGAGCTTAAATATCTTTTCCGGGCCGGTCAAAAGTGGACGCGAGAACAAGCGAATACATTTATTTTATCTGCTTGGAATTTTATAGGATTTAAATAAAAGTATGAAGAATTTAAATTTTAAAAATTTTATTTTTATTATTTTGATTATATCGGCTTTTGTTTGGTGGGTCATAGCTCAAGTAAAAGCAATAGATTTATCTAATCTTTGGATTTTGTTGAAGCAAATTCCGGATGTTGCTTTTGTGAATGGAATTTTCTTCGCCATATTCGCTAAGTGGGGTTGGAAACTGAGAATTTTCCAGGGGTGGCTTGTTCCATTTCCTGACCTGAATGGTACGTGGCAGGGGGTTATCAAGACGACATGGGTTGATCCGAGAACGAATGCCAGCCCAGCACCTATATCTGTAATTTTGACCATTAAACAAACGTTCACCCGCATTAGTTGCGTTATGCGTACAGCAGAAATGACTAGTTACAGTTTTGCGGAAGACTTTCGACTTGATGGTGAGAATCAAATCAGACAATTGATTTATTCTTATGCCAGCAACCCGAAATTAACTGTTACAGAAAGAAGTGCGCCTCATAATGGGACAATCATCTTGGATATCGTTAATACGCCTGAAAGGAAGCTTAAAGGGCAATATTGGACAGCCAGAAAGTCAACTGGGGAAGTAGAACTGAGGTATCGAGAAAAGAACCTTTTGGACGAGTTGCCAGATTCTTTAGGCGCTCATCCAATGGCAAAGAAAGAATAATCTACAATATAATATTCCATCTTTTACCTTTCTTTTTATAATTCATTCCCAAATAAATAGTTACACAAAAGTTCGGATTTTTGGGGGTCGTGGGGAGCCAATTTTGCAAAGCAAAAATTGGCCCTGAGCAAGCGAGGCGTGAAGCGCCGAGCGCGTCGAAGGGTATAAATCTGCTCTAATCCATCTCAGCAAATCTCGCGATTAATCCGCTAAAATCTGCATTAAATATATAACGACAGCGAATATCTTTTGAGGTAAAATAATAAGATACGCTTTCCCGATTAGGCTGGAAAGTGTTTGGTTATATAAAAAAGGAGGCAGTGTATGGAAACCTCAATATTTCTCGCTAAGATCATCAGCGTATATCTCATCGTTGCCGCAATCGGTATCCTTTTCAACCTGAAAACCTATCAAAAGGTGATGGAAGACTTCTTTAAGAATGCTGCTTTGATTTATCTGGGCGGTGCGTTTGCTTTAGTTATTGGCCTTCTTATCGTGCTATCCCACAATGTCTGGGTAACTAACTGGCAGGTAATTATTACCATCTTTGGCTGGCTGGGCCTGCTTAAGGGCATCTGGTTAATCGTTTTACCGAATACAGCAGTTAAAATCTCACATCCATATCTGAAAAAACCAGCCTTGTTAGTAGTTCATTCGTGTGTAATTCTTGCCTTTGGCGTGCTCCTGGCCATTTTCGGCTTTTTCCCGGGATAGGGGGATAATTCCGCAAATCCGGGTTAGCACACAGTACTTATTTGGAGGCCTAAAGATGAGAGAACGCATTAAATTTATAAGCTCAATACTGCTTGTGATATGTCTAGTATTGCCAATTTCTAGCTGCACTAGGTGCGAGGATTCTAGTGGAAAGCTGATTGCCAAATATGATCCTAAAATTCATACTGATGTAAAGTGTGCCACTACATATAACTATCCATTAAAGCATTTTGACCCCAAAAATATTTATAATTGGCTGCTCTTATTATGTTTTATATGGCCCATCCCTATTTTGGCCTATCGGAAGAAAGGCGGCCGTAAATTAATTAAAAATATTTGTTGGGGTATTGAGCCGATATTTGTCGTAGCATCATCTTGGTATATCTATATGGCTGCTTCTCTTTTTGCGAAACCTTTTGTAGGAGCATACTTGGCTATATTAGCAAACATTGCATATGGGATAACTTGGATGTCGGAATTACAATTCCGGAGACGCAATACTTAGTTCAAGAAGATAAGTATGATGTCCCCGGAATTGCCCAAAATTGATTGAATCTTTTTAAGAATTGTGGTAAATTTTATGTAGTTATATATTCGTCCCGAGTTGGAAGGAGTAAATCCTGGACGTTAAAAAAGTAAAACCTTCGTTAGACTTATTACAGTCAGCGAGGGTTTTTTATTTATAAAAGATAGCAATATAAATTGCAAGGATATTTTTTGGAAAAGGAAAAAAATGATGCATAAACAAGAAATAGAAAGCTTTTTGAAAACAATTCTTATCCCTCAAAAAAAGGTAAATAAAAAGTTTCAGCTATTTGGTGGGTTTATGCAAAGGCGAATTCCCGAAAAGTTACTAACGGCGGAATTAATAAAAACAGGGAATACTTCTTTTTTGATTGATGGAGAAAATTTTAAAAATTTTAAATCAGTTTACCGCAATTTACGGAAAGATATTTCTACTGAATATTTGAGAGATAAAGAATTAGATGATGCATTATGGTATTTGCTTTGTGATGTTTACTTAAATAGAAAGATGTATACAAATTCTGGTACACTAAATAAACAAATTGACGAGTTTATTGGCCAAGTTTGCCGACCATTGAAAGAGTACGAAGTTTTATTTGGAGTGCGTAATCTGATAGTTAAAAAATATCCGTTAAAACTATGGAATACTGTTTTAACCCAATTGGATGTAAAAGACTTAGAACATATAGAACCACAAATATCAGGGAAATTCAAAGATATGATTTTTGAAACATTTCTTAAAAATGCCTCGATTATGGTCACCTTGCAAGGTAACCATAGTGGGCTTGTTATTGATAGAGCTAGAGAAGAAGCAGAATTTATAGTTAAAGTTTTACAAACATATCTTAATGAAAATATGAGTATTCGTGACGAAAATCTGCTTTTTGATATTTCAGCATTCTCTCTAATTAGAGTTAAAGATGGAAGTAAATGGGCTTGGAGTTGGAGAAGGAAACGCCTGCCTTATGGGATTACTATTTCGGATACTTTGTTTGCTACTATTAATAAGGCTAATGAGCACTTTGAGATAATTACTAATCTTAATCCCGATTTTCGAGCTAGAGTACAAAGGGCAATCTATTGGGTAGGATCTTCCATTAAAGAGGAAGTACTTGATCACAAGATGATTTTTTTATGCACAGCGCTTGAAACTTTATTAACTAGTCGAGATGATAAACGAAAAGGGGAGATAATTACGTATCGCATGGTACTTTTAAATCATTTAATAAAAGGCCATTTCCCTGACCCCTTTCAGTTGATGTGGTTTTATGAATTGCGTTCCCAAATTGTGCATGGATCAGCTATCGGTAAAACTACTAATTCTGATTATTCACATTTACAGCATATTGTTACAGAGACATTGCTTACCTTTATTATCCAAGTAGAAAAATCTAAAGTTAAAGAATACTCAAAACTTTTAGAATCTTTAGAAGATAAGGAAAATTTAAAATTAATGTTATCTTATTTTGACAAATTTAAAGGAGAATGGCCAAAATCACTACAAGAAATCCTTAACGAAAAGCTAAAAAAATTTATATAATTGGTAATTCATTCTATGTAACAATTCCGGGGGAATTCCGGAGACGCAATACTTAATTCTAATTTAACTCGTCTTAGCAGCTGGCTTGGTTGGGATCTTGAGTAACGTGAAGGCGAGGAGCGTAAAACTAGGGGACGGTTATGTTTTTAAAAGAAAAACAGAACCGTCCCCTTTGATTTTACTTGCAGAGGGTTTTTATTTGGATTAAAATAGTTAGCCATGGAGACAATTTAATGCATGCCTTAACATTACTCATTGTCAGCCTGCTTATTTTTGCCTTGGCCTACCGTTTCTACGCAAAATTTATTATTACAAAAATTTTGATCACGAACGATAAAAGGCCGACGCCTGCACATACCTTAAGAGACGGCAGGGATTACCATCCGACGAATAAATTTGTGCTTTTTGGCCATCACTTTGCTGCGATTTCCGGAGCCGGTCCATTAGTTGGCCCGGTATTGGCAGCACAGTTTGGATTTCTGCCGGGATTTCTCTGGATTCTCATCGGAGCGGTTTTAGGCGGTGCAGTGCATGATATGGTTATTCTTTTCGCCTCGGTAAGGACAAAAGGCCTTTCCTTGACGCGCCTGGCAAGAAAAAATATCAGCAAAACCGCAGGATTAATCACTGGTATCGCCATACTTTTCATTATCATCACCGCGCTTGCCGGCCTGGCATTGGTCGTGGTCTATGCGCTTAGTGAAAGCTCCTGGGCAACATTTACCATTACCATGACTATTCCCGCCGCGCTCATTGTCGCGTTGTATATGTATAAACTGCGTCCGGGGAAAATTGTCGAAGCTTCTTTAATCGGTGTTGTGATCGTAGTTGCTGCAGTTGTCCTGGGTGAGCCGCTTTCAAAATCTCCCCTTGGCCATTATTTTTTATTTTCCCGCCCTACAATGTCAATAATGCTGCCACTTTACGGATTGATTGCTTCTGTGCTTCCTGTCTGGCTGTTATTGTGCCCGCGCGACTACTTAAGTTCCTATATGAAAATCGGCACGATTGCCTTTCTAGCAATCGGTATTTTTATCGTCAATCCGCATCTGAATATGCCGGCAGTAACTAAATTTATTCACGGAGGGGGCCCGATTATCCCAGGTAAGGTCTGGCCGTTTGTCTGTATCACTATTGCCTGCGGTGCAATCAGCGGTTTTCACAGTCTCGTCGCTTCAGGCACGACGCCCAAGATGATTAATAAAGAATCGGAAATTCGCATGATCGGCTTTGGGGCAATGCTGGTTGAAGCATTTGTTTCGATTATGGCATTAATTGCTGCGACTGTGCTTCTCCCAGGAGATTATTTTGCAATTAATGTTCCGGTGGATGTATTTCATAAATTAGGACTCAGCCCAGTGCACCTTGCGGAAATCGAGCGGATGACCGGCGAGACATTAGCGGGCAGGACCGGAGGCGCGGTTTCTCTGGCTGCAGGTATGTCGGTAATTTTATCTTCCATTCCCGGATTAAAACATCTCATGGGATATTGGTATCATTTTGCGATTATGTTTGAAGCATTATTTATCCTTACTACCGTGGACACCGGCACGCGCGTCGGGCGCTACATCTTTGAAGAATTGATCAAATTAGGCAATCCCCGGAGCCGCGCAGGTAAATCTCTCCCGGGAATTATCATGAGCGGCGGAATTATCAGTTTACTTTGGGGCTACCTGGTTTATAATGGAGATATTGCCACAATCTGGCCGATGTTTGGCGTGGCAAATCAGCTTTTGGCAACTTTAGCACTTTTAATCGGCACACTCTATATTTTGAAACACACCAAAAGATGGGCCTATGGCCTGGTAACTTTTTTACCGGCGATTTTTATGTTTGTCACCACATTTTACGCCGGGGTATTGAATATTACGGAGAATTATCTGCCCAAACATAATTTCCAGGGCAATTTAAACGCCATGCTTTGCGCTACGATGATTATTCTCGTTGTGGCAATATTTGTCGAGGCATTAAAGAAAATTAATTCTTTGCGCATTGCAGGATTAAAATAAGGAGGGGGTATGTTTAAAAAAATAAGCTTATTTGTATTGGCGGTATTTTTCTTAGCCAACATCTATGGTTGTTTTGCTGTAGTGGCAGGGACAGCAGGCGGAGCAGGGACGTCGTTTTGGTTATCCGGGAAATTAACCCAGGAATTTCATGCTTCTTACGACCGGACGATTGACGCAGCCAAATCAGCATTGAAATCGCTTCGCTTTGACTTGGTCAAAGAAACGCGCGAAGAGAATATTACGCAATTAAAAAGCAAATATTCCGACGGTAAAGAAATCTGGATTGATATTCGTAAGGTTACGGAAGATTCCACCAAGGTGGAAGTGCGCGTGGGGGCAGTTAATCCGGATAAAGAAGCAGCGGATAAGATTCTTAAACGGGTGCAGAGGTATCTTTAGGGATTTTTCTCTTCGAGTTTGTTTTTAATTTCCTTGACCTTAGGGTGGTTAACCAGGTCCATAAATTTCTTGTTTGACATCAATGCCTGCACGTCGCCTGATTTAGCGGCATTGATAATATCGGGGTCTTTGGTAATTTCTTGGAATTGCGGGTCGCTTGCTAACCCACCAACAATTTTTTGCACATCGGCATTACCTGCCATTTTTTCCCTGACACTATCTAATTCAGATTTCATGTTGGGCGCGCTATCCATAGCCACAGTATCAATCCTGCGCACCTTCGAGGCATCAATTTTAATCTCTCCCAAGCTTCCGGTATTTAATGTATAGGTATTATTTGCGAAGGAAACTATTTCTGCCTTGATCGTGCTGCCGTCGCTTAATTGAATATTACTCATCTGTCCGGAGTAGGCAGCTGTTGTTAGAAATAAGCAGAATAAACTAAAAATAAATAATTTCTTCATTTTTTCTCCTGGTTAGATATATCTCGGGTTCTGGATAATAATACAGCGTGATTTTCTTGAGGAGCCATTTTCGAAATAATGCGGGATATTGCTTTCAAAAGAAACACAATCTCCTTTATTCAATAAATGTTTTTCCGTCCCCACAACGCAAGAAATTTTTCCGCTTAGGCAATAAACCCACTTCTGAAATTTTCCCACTTCAATAGGGTCTTCTTCGGTGTTTGTTACTCCACCGGGAGAGAGGATTAATTCCTGTGCCAAAAACGGCAGGTTCGTAGTGCTTAAGATTTCCGAGCGTGCCTTATCATTATAAACATATTGGTCAATTCTTTTACCTTTTTTAATTAAGTCAACGAGTTTCGATTCCGGAGAGATACCGGCAAAAAGGTCTTTAAGGCCCACGCCTAAACCCACGCAAATCTGGTGCAGGGAAGAGGCGCGGGCAGAGGTAAGGCCGCTTTCAATGCGCCAGATGGAATTAGGCTGAATGGTTTTGTCTCCGAAGATCTCTTTTAATTTAATGTAGAGGTCTTCGCGGGACATTTTTTTCTCTTGGCGGATTTCTTTGATTTTTTCGTGTAATTGCATACAATACTCCTTATTCAAAGTTTAGCCCTAGAGCAGGGCATTGTCAAGAAGTATTTTCTACATTTATGGCAATATTTATATGTTATGTAGAAAATTCATGCCTAATTGCCATATGCTTAGTGCATATTATTATATGCCTAATACATATAGATATATGCACAGTGCATATAGAAGATTTCTCTTGACAACTATATGCTAAACACATATAATTGTATGCGTAATACATATGGAGTGAAAATATGTATGTCCTAAGTAAAAATCAATCGAGGCTGCTCAAACTTTTTTATTCCCATCCCGAAGACTCGTTTTATATCCAGCAAATCGGCAGGATCCTAAAAATTAAACCCGGCGTTTTCCAAAGGACTCTCTATACCATGGAAAAACAGGGGATATTGAAAAGCGAATACAAGGCAAACGCGCGATTCTTTAGGGCGAATAAAGAATACGCTGTTTATAACGAATTAAAAAGTATTGTTGCCAAAACATGATAAAGAAAGAGATTGCCAGATGATGAAAAAAATTAATTTGTGTTTCGCGTTGATCTTTCTGATTTCGCAAACAGGCTTATGCCAGGAGATTGAGGGCGAAAAAGTTGTACTCGCATCGCTTAAGGATGCAGTGGTAATTGCTTTAAAGAATAATAAAGATATCCAGATTCAAGAAAAAGAACTTGATGTTGCCAAGGCAGATATTTTAGGCGCGCGCAGTGCCTTTATGCCGAATTTAGATTTTGGCGGAGGTTATACGCATAACGGAGCAGTGTTGCGCACAGGTTCGTCTTCTACGAAAAAAGACCCAGGTATATTTTCGGGCTACATCGATGATAATCAGGCAGGCGTTACCTTTAATGAATCGCTGTATTCCGGCGGGAAAAATATGGCGAACTTAAGGCAGATGCAATTATCATTCAAAACACAGGAAGAAACCCTGCGTGCCAGAAAACTCGACGTGGAATTTGAGGCAAAGCGGCTTTATTACGGATTGCTGCTTGCTTATGAAACAGAGCGTATTGCACAGTACTTGGTTGATCAGGCAGAATCGCATTATTTAGATGTAAGAAATAAGTTTGACCAGGGCACATCTTCGAAATTCGATGTCTTGCAGTCAAAGACGCAGGTGACAAAATTAATTCCTGAACTGGTTAAGGCAAAGAATTCCGTTAAGCTGATTGCCGCGGAATTAAATAAATTACTCGGGTTAAAGGTGCAGAATTTAACCGAGGTGCAGGATAAATTAAGTTATTCTCTGGTAGAAATACATGAAGCGGATTTTCTTAAAACCGCTTATATGAATAAACCGGAGATAATTTTAAAATCACTCGGCATTGATATTAGTAAATGGGGGATTCAATACGCGCGTTCCAACGGCATGCCGCAAATTAATACCACTGGCGAGTATACATATACTTCGAATAACCCGGGTAATATGTTTAACACCAGGCATAACAATTGGAATATCGGTTTTAGCGTCAGCTTTCCGATCTTCGACGGGTTCGCAACCAAGGCCAAGGTGGACGCTGCTAAAGCAAAATATGCCCAGTCAATTATTAGCAAAGAAAATGTTATAGAGCAGGTTGCTGTGGATATCAGGCAGTCCTGCCTTGATTTAAAGGAGTCAGAGGCAATTATCGTTTCCCAGAAAGATAATATCGCAGAGGCAAAAGAGGCATTGATGATTTCCGAAGTCAGTTATGACAACGGCGTGGGCACTAACCTCGATGTTTTAGATTCACAGGTTTCCCTGGGGCAAATCGAACAGAATTTAGCCGAAGGAATTTACGATTATGTCATGGCAAAGGCAAGCCTTGACCGGACAATGGGCGAGGAACTAATTAAGGATAATATTAAGGAGGCAAAGAATGAAACGAAAAATTAAGTTAATAGGAGTTATTGTTGTTATTGCGCTTATGACGGCTGGCTATTTTCTGTATAAGATAGAGAAGGCGCGCGAAAACGGGAAATTTATCAAGGTCTCCGGCGTCATTGAAGGCGATGATGTGCGTATATCTTTTCGGGTCGTCGGCCAAATCTTGGAATTATTGACTGATGAGGGAGAAGTGATAAAAATTGGAGATACGGTCGCAAGGTTGAATACCGATGAATTAATGAAAATAAAAAATGAACAAGCCGCTGCCCTGAAAGCAGCTGAATTTCAGTTTGTCCTGGATAAGGTTGATTATGAACGCGCGGAAAAATTACTCAAGGTCGGTTCCATCTCCACGCAAAGCCGGGATACAGCAAAGACCAAATTCGACGCCAGCCGTGCCAATGTCGAGCAGCTGCGCGCTTCTTTGGAATTGGCCAATACCAGGTTGGGATTTGCAGAGCTCGCATCTCCTTTAAACGGTTATGTCCTGGTAAAAAGCGCTTTACCCGGAGAAGTGGTCCAAGTGGGAGCGCCGGTTTTTACCGCAGTTGATTTGAATAATATTTGGGTTACGGCATATATCGCAGAAACTGATTTAGGAAAAGCTAAATTAGGGCAAAAGGCAAACGTCGAAACAGATACCTACCGCGGAAAAATTTATAATGGCTGGGTTTCTTTCATTTCCGACCAGGCGGAATTTACCCCTAAATACATCCAAACCAATGAAGAAAGAGTAAAGTATGTTTACAGGGTAAAGGTGAGGGTGGATAATTCAAGCTTGGAACTAAAACCCGGAATGCCCGCAGACGCCTACATTATTAGATAAAATGATTACAATTAAAGCTGAGAACCTTACCCGTAAATTCGGGGCATTGACTGCCCTTGACCATCTCAACCTGCAAGTCGAAGAGGGGGAAATTTTTGGTTTAGTCGGCCCGGATGGCGCAGGAAAAACTACTACCATGCGACTTTTAACCGGGATTCTCGATCCCACCGAAGGTGAGGCCTGGGTTTACAATAAACATACAGTAAAAGAAGCAGAGATTCTAAAAGAATCGATTGCCTATATGTCCCAGCGCTTCGGGCTATATGAAGAATTAACGGTTTTAGAAAATATTAATTTTTACGCGGATGTTTATGGCGTCTCAAAAGAAAAACGCCTGCAAGATATCGAGCGGCTCTTGGGATTTTCCGGGCTCCTGCCTTTTAAACAGCGTTTTGCCGGAAAACTCTCCGGAGGGATGAAACAAAAATTGGGCCTGGCATGCGCATTAATTCATACGCCGAAGGTTTTATTCTTAGATGAACCGACTAATGGCGTTGATCCGGTTTCCCGCCGGGATTTCTGGAACATCCTTTATGATTTACTCAAAGAAAAAGTAACGATTTTCTGTTCTACCTGTTATCTTGATGAAGCAGAGCGCTGCGGAAGAGTTGGCCTGATGCATAAAGGTAAGCTCTTACGCTGCGAATCCCCGGATAAAATTAAAAAAGAACGCAGTGCCAAGACTTTGGAAGAAGCCTTCGTAAAAATAATTAACGAATACGAAAGCAAAAATATCAAACAATAATATTATGAGTGAAACCAATATTGCCGTCAGCGTCCAGAATTTAGAAAAAAAATTCGGGGATTTTACCGCGGTGAACAAAATTAATTTCGAGGTCGAGCGCGGAGAAATCTTTGGATTCCTGGGGCCCAATGGCGCGGGAAAATCCACCACCATCAGGATGCTTTGCGGGATTATTTCTCCGACATCAGGCAGCGGCCGGGTTGGCGGTTTTGATATTATTAAAGAGCAGCGCAAGATCAAAGAAAATATCGGCTATATGTCGCAGAAATTTTCGCTCTACAACGACCTGACTGTAGGCGAGAACATTGATTTCTACAGCGGTATCTACAAAATTCCTAAAGCAGAAAAAAAAGAGCGTTTCCAGGCAGTGGTGCGCACCGCAGGGCTGGAGGGGATGGAAGGCAATCTTACTGCGACACTTGCCGGCGGCTGGAAACAACGCCTGGCATTGGGCTGTGCGCTTATCCATAAACCTAAATTTATTTTTCTCGATGAGCCGACCTCCGGGGTTGACCCGATTACCCGCGCAAGTTTCTGGGGGACGATTAAAGAACTGGCAGCTCAAGGAGTAACGGTTTTTGTGACCACGCATTATATGGATGAGGCGGAGAATTGTAACCGCATGGTCCTGATTTATCACGGCACGATTATTGCCGCGGGCACACCCGAAGAAATGAAAACCAAAAACATGAAAAACGAAGTGCTTGAGATTTCTTTGGCTAATGCCCAGGATTGGCTGGAGAGAATAAGTAAAATCGAAGGGGTCAAAGAAGCCGCGCTTTTTGGGTCAAATATTCATACTGTGGTTTATGACAGCTCCAAGGCAATACCGGCAATAAAAGAATTCTTGCAAAAAGAAAAAGCAGGGGAATTCAGTGTAAATAAAATTCTTCCCTCGCTGGAAGATGTATTTGTTTCCTCAATAGAAGAATATGATCGCACAGAGAATAAGAAGAATTAAGGCAGTAGCCTGGAAAGAATTTATTCAGATCCGGCGCGACCCGCGCAGCCTAGGGCTGGCGCTGGCGATTCCGATGTTTTTACTTTTGATTTTCGGCTACGGCCTTTCTTTGGATATTGACCATGTGCGCACTGTGGTTTGGAATCAGGATGCCTCTTCAGAACTTAGCCGGAATTTTCTTTTAAATTTCAGCAATTCCAAATATTTTAAAATCATCGGTTACCGGGATAATTACCGCGATATCCAGCATATGATTGATAGCGGAGAGGTAATGATGGCAATTGTTATCCCCAAGGATTTTTCGCGTTTTATTAATTCCGGCGAGGCAGCGCCCCTGCAATTAATCATAGATGGAAGCGATGCCAATACCGCGCTGATTGCCAGGGGATATGTGCAGACAGTAGTTGCTCAATATAATGTTAATCTTCTGCAAACCACCCTTGCCAGCCAGGGGATTAAGAAATCCGCGTCCATTGATGCCCGTTCCAGGATTTGGTTCAATATGGGCCTTACCAGCACATGGTTTATCGTGCCCGGGGTAATCGCAATGATTATTATGATTATTGCGGCGCTGCTTACCTCGATTTGCATCGCACGCGAGTGGGAAAGGGGCACAATGGAGCAGTTGATTTCTACTCCTGTCAAGGGGCGGGAATTGATCATTGGCAAGTTCATTCCTTATTTTGCTATCGGATTTTTTGATCTGGCTGTGGGAGTGATTATGGCAAGGTTTTTGTTTCATGTCCCTTTCCGGGGAAGTTATTTTTTACTCATTATTTTAAGCTCGCTTTTTTTGACCGGCGCGTTATCCCAGGGGATATTGATTTCCGTAGTTGGCAGGACCCAGTTAATGGCGAGCCAACTGGCGACTTTGACGACAATGTTGCCGACAGTGCTGCTCTCCGGATTTATTTATCCGATTTTTAATATGCCAAAGTTTGTTCAGGCAGTTACATATTTTATCCCGGCGCGTTACTATATCGTGGTTTTGAGGGAATCATTTTTAAAAGGCGGCGGGATGCAGGCAATGTGGGACGAGGCGCTTTTTTTGGTGTTATTTGCTTTTATCATGTTTAGGCTTGCGGTGACGAAATTTAAGAAAAAGGTGGCATAAGATGTTTGAGCGCGCAAAGGCGATCCTGATTAAGGAATTCAAACAGATCTTTCGCGACCCGCGGATGAAAACGGTTATTTTTATCACTCCGCTGGTGCAGATACTTCTTTTCGGATATGCCGCGAACAAGGATATCAATTATGTCCCTACGGCGATTTTTGACCGGGATAATACCAAAGAGAGCCGCGAGTTGCTGCGCAGGTTTACATATTCCAAATATTTTGTCCCCGAGCATTATATTAACAGCGAGAAGGAGCAGAATTATCTTCTCGATAAAGGGTTGTCCACGGTCGTGATTCATATTGACCGTGGTTTTGGCCGCGACCTGAAGGCAGACAAAGATGCCCAGGTGCAATTGGCGTTTGACGGCTCGGATTCGAATACAGCAATGATTGTCATGGGCTATGCCAATACGATTGTTAGCGACTATGCCTATCAGCTGGGAAAAGAAAAAATCAGCGCGTTAGGCAAGGTCGATATTACGCCCAGCGTTGATTTGCGTGACCGCTCCTGGTTTAACGGCAATCTCGTTTCCACGAATTATTACCTACCGGGCGTGATTGCCACGATTGTCACGATGATGTCGCTTTTATTAACTGCCATGGCAATCGTCAAAGAAAAAGAAATCGGCACTATGGAACAGCTGATTGTCAGCCCCTTAAAACCGATTGAACTGATCGTGGGCAAACTGGTTCCCTTTGCCATTATTGCGCTGGTGCAGATTATTTTGATTACTATTCTGGGTGTATTATGGTTTCATATTCCGTTAAGGGGTAGCCTCTGGTTATTGCTATTTTCTACTTGTGTCTATTTATTTACCACTTTAGGTATCGGCTTGTTTATCTCGACGGTCTCCGCCACCCAGCAAGAAGCGATGATGTCGGTTTTTCTTTTTTATATGCCGACAGTGCTGCTCTCCGGATTTGCCTATCCGATAGCTAATATGCCGCAGGTGATACAGTGGTTTACTTTTTTTAACCCCTTGCGTTATTTTATGGTGATTATCCGGAGTATTTTCTTAAAAGGAGTAGGAATTGAAATCCTTTGGCCGCAATTTATTCCCTTGATTATCATGGGTATAGTGGTAATTAGTTTCAGCGCCTTGCGTTTCCGTAAAAGCATGGCCTAAACCGTTTCCTCACCTACGCGGTGAGGTTGGTGTGCAGGCTTGATTTGTTCGATCGGTTATGATAAAATGCCAAAAACAAGGAGATAACTATGGATTGGAAAATATTTACAGCCACATTCGGAATGATTTTTTTAGCGGAATTAGCGGATAAAACCCAGTTAGTCGGTATTGGCATGGCCGGTAAGTCAGGCAAGCCAATTGTCGTCTGGCTTGGTTCGGTCGCCGGTTATATGGTGGTTACTGCGATATCGGTTATCATCGGCGCAGCGCTCTCAAATTATATCAAGCCTGAATTAATCAGAATGGTTGGCGCAACGCTATTTATTATCATGGGTATATTAATGTTGGCCGGCAAGCTTTAATGAAAGGGGAAATAAATTAAATGGATAAAGCGAAAATTTTTATTGTAGATGATGAAGCAGAGGCGAGGGAAAGCCTGGCCAAATACTTAGAGCGCAACCTGGAATGTGAAATTGCTCAAGCCGGCGATGGCAGGCAGGCCCTGGAAATTTTAAAAACTAATTCCTTTGATGTTATTTTATTGGATATTAAGATGCCGGGGATTTCCGGATTAGATGTTTTAAAAAAGACCAAGGTGACGCATCCAAATACTGATGTCTTAATTATCAGCGCTTGGGACAGCCAGCCAGTAGCAGGAGAGACTCTGGAAACCGGGGCAGCAGATTATATTATCAAACCTTCCACAATCAAGGTGATTTTTGACAAAGTTTGCGAGCTTTTGAAGAAGAAAGACAAGTGTCTGCCAAAGGTCAAAACCGTCTAAGAGCCATCTACATAATATACAATATTGCATTAATAAAGTAGAATTATTTTAAATCCTACCATATATCAATCTTATTTAAGTAAATAAATACAATAATATCAATAAGTTACAATTAGAAGTAAAGGAGAATAATTATTTCTACATTTCTCTTGCATTTCCTTGACAAATGTAGAAATTGTGCTATACTCTAAATGGAGGAAGGAAAGATGAGACAAGCACTGATAAAGATGATAAGACAAGTAGTTCCGGGATTAGCCTTGTTTCTTTTTATTCTTCCTTCAGTTTGTTTTAGCCAGAATATCCAGATGCATAATGTTACTTCCTTCGTACATAACCCCGCAGAATTAGCAAATTGGTTTGCCCAGGATTTCCAATATGAAACAGAAATGCCGGATAGCTGGCAGAATGCAGGCGAGACCGTCCTGGTGAAAAAAGGCGATTGCGAAGATTTCGCGATCCTCGCCCAGGAAGTGCTCAAGAAATTAGGTATCAAAAGCGATATATTAGTTTTAAAATTCCAAGGCCTCTCCCAGGAACACGCGGTTTGCATGTTTAAAGAGGGGAATTATTACAGCTTTATTTCCAATCAGCAGTTGGTAAGGACAAGCGCGTCAACAGTCACAGCCGCCATCGCAGAGCAATATTCTGATTGGGAGAGCATAACATTCACCGATAAAAACAAAAATAACCTGCAATTTGTTTCAAGAGATAACAGCGCAAGCGCTGTTTCCGCAGAATTTAACACCGCCCTCGCAAAATAAAAACCTACCTCACCTACGCGGTGAGGGAACGGTGACAAAGCCCTTGACAAACAGCCTCGTTTTAGGCATAATAGAGCCTTAGTTTACGAAAATAGCCTTAAAATCACGCCCAACGGATTAATTTAAATGCCAACGAGTAAACAAAAAGAAATCAAACTCTCCAGCCTGCTTAAAGAGAAATTCATTATCTTAGAGCTCGAACAAACCGAAAAAAAAGAAGTGATGCTAGAGTTGGTTGAGCTTATTGCTAAGTCCAATAAGCTGAAGAACAAAAAGGCTTTTTCCAAGGCCATCCTTGAGCGCGAGAAATTAGGCTCAACCGGTATTGGCGCAGGGCTAGCTATACCTCATGCCAAGTCCGAAAACGTGCGCGGTTTTATCCTGGTTTTTGGCCGTAAGAGCGTAGGCATAGATTTCGGGGCCTTAGACGGAGAGAAGACCTATTTATTTTTTGCCCTGGCTTCTCCCAAGGTGGAAATTGGCGGCCACCTTAAAATACTCGCTGAAATCTCCCGTCTGGTAAAAGATAAATTCATCATCGACCTTTTAAGAAAAGCAAAAACTAAAGAAGAGATCTTAAAAATTATCGTTCGTTCGGAAAAACACTCCTCTAGTTAATCTTATCCATGTTTAAACCCAAATTCTTTTTAATATCCGCTGTATTATTATTTCTGTTGTTGGGTTCAACTGCTTTTAGCAGCCAAGAGTCCTTAGAATTACCCGCCCTGACCGTATTTCATTCTCCAACCTGCCATAGCTGCGTGAAAATTAAAAATGAAGTAATGCCGAAGATTGAGGAAAAATTCAAGGGCCGTATTCAAATTACCTATCTTGACCTTTCCGATATAGAAAGTTATCGTTTACTTATCAGCCTGGAAGAAAAATACTCGCCGCAAAAAAAACCCAGCCTACCGGTTTTTTATATGGCAGGGAAGATCTTAAGCGGCAGTAAGGCCAGTGAAAACTCGCTAGGGGTTTTTATTGAAGAGGGGCTCAAGCGGCCGTTTCAAGAAGAGCGTTTAACCGAAGTCGATTTACCCTCCAGATTCAAAAACTTTAAGTTCCTCGTCGTGCTGGCAGCCGGTTTAATCGACGGGATTAACCCTTGCGCATTTACGGTAATCGTATTTTTTATGTCATACCTTGCCTTGCAGGGATTGCGCAAAAAAGAACTCGCTATCGTAGGGGCGAGTTTTATCCTTGCGCTTTTTATCACCTATATTCTTTTGGGCCTGGGGTTATTCACTTTTCTCTACCAAATCAAGGGATTCTGGTTAGTTTCGAAAATAATTAATTTAGCGATTGGCGTTCTAAGCATAATCTTGGGCTTTTTTGCGGTCTATGATTATTTGCAATTCCGCAGGACCAAAGATACCGAGGGCCTGAAATTACAGCTTCCCAAGACAATTAAAAATCAGATCCATAAAATTATCGGTAAGCAATATCGCAATACCGGAGAAAAAACCGGCGCCTACCCAAAACATTTCTTTGGCCTGGTCACCGGCACTTTTATTACGGGATTTCTTGTGACCATATTGGAAGCAGTTTGTACCGGCCAAACCTATTTACCGACGATAAGCTTTATTTTAAAGACCACTCCTTTAAAGTTACAGGCTACGCTGTATCTTTTTATCTATAATCTGATGTTTGTCCTTCCCCTGGTTATAATTTTCGTTTTAGCATTGCTGGGAGCTACTTCCGGAGAATTCGCGAAATTCTTAAAGAAACATCTTCTCACTGTAAAGGCATTAATGGCGATTTTATTTTTTGCTTTAGGTATCTTTATCATTTGGAGGGCGTAATGAGAAAGTTTGCTTTAGTTTTAGCAGTTGTTTTATTGCCAATATCAATTTGCTGCGCAGAGGAAAATATCGCTGAATCCCGGAGTTGGGATTTTGGCAAGGTAAAAGAAGGCGTGAAATTAGAGCATGAATTTATTCTGACGAATAATTCAGATAAGGTTTTGAATGTTAAGGATGTGACTACTTCCTGCGGTTGCACTGTTTCAGAGGTGAAGAAAAAAGTTCTTGAACCAAAAGAAAGCACAACAATTAAAGTAACCTTTAACTCTAAAGGCTATTCCGGGACAATACATCAATTTGTTTATGTAAATACGGACAGCTCCGTCGAGCCAATTGTGCAATTTAAAATCAAGGCTTTTGTGGAGAAGAAATAATAAGGAGGAACAAGTTATGTTTTTCTTAAAATTACGGATGTTTCTATTGGTGGGGATTCTTTTTGCCATTATCTATGCTGTGATCGTGATGATTGGCTCATACATGGGAGTGACCAATTTTTATTTTTATCTCTGGCTTTCTTTGGCAATGATGTTCATCCAATATATGATTGGGCCAAAGATTGTGGAATGGAGTATGCGCGTGAAATATGTCAAGCGCCAGGATTACCCTAAATTGTTTCAGATGGTCGAGAGCCTAAGCATGCGGGCAAATATTCCCATGCCGCGTATCGGCATAGCAGAAATCCCTATTCCCAATGCCTTTGCCTTTGGCCGTTCGATTAAAGACGGCAGGGTCTGCGTGACGCAGGGGATTATGAGCCTCTTGGACGACGAGGAATTAAAAGCTGTCCTGGGCCATGAGCTGACGCATTTAAAAAACCGCGATGTTTTGACGATTACCCTGCTTTCCGTGATTCCGATGATTATGTACCGCCTTGCCTGGCAGTTTTTATTTTATGGCCGCCGCCGCGATGAGCGGGGAGGAAACACGATTCTAATCGGCATAGCTGCTTTTCTGTTTTATTTTATTACCAATCTTTTAGTGCTTTATGCCTCGCGCATCCGCGAATATTTTGCTGACCGGGGCTCGGTGGAACTCGGGAACAGGCCGGCCAGCCTGGCATCAAGTTTATATAAGTTGGCTTATGGTTCAGCCAGGGTAAATAAAGAATCGCTTAAAGAGGTGGAGGGTTTGAAGGCATTTTTTGTCAATGATCCTTCGCGCGCCTTAAGTGAGGTCAAGGAATTAAGCCAGTTAGATTTGGATAAAAGCGGCACAATAGACGCAAGTGAATTGGATCTCTTGCGCAGAAAAACTGTGAAATTAAACTTTGGGGATCGGATGCTCGAAGCCTTAAGCACCCACCCAAATATGCTCAAGCGCATCAAACAGCTTAGCCAATATAAGGGAGGATAGGAAATGCGGAATTTTTTAGTAATTTTACTAGCAGTTTTAATCGTAGGTTGCACTACCGGCGGGCCAATGATGAGCCGGAGTTTTTCTTCTGCACAGGTATCATTGGAAAAAAATAATTTTCGTATGATTAAGGCAAATGCAAAAGGCGCCAGCAGCGGTTTTTCCCTCTTTGGAATTATCCCTTTTGCTGTCCCGAGCAACACTGTAGCCATGTCCAGATTATATGATAGCGCGGGGGTCCATGAAGCCAAGGCATATGCCTTAGTGAATATGGATCAAGAGCAGACAAGCCTCTACCTGATCTTATTTTCCATTCCCACATACAGGGTAAGAGCGGACGTGGTTGAATTTGTCGATACTAATGAAAAGGAAACAGCTCCAGCAAGTAAGTAAAGAAAACTACATAACTCCTTGTTAGCGATATAATTATGAAGAGGCGAGAGAGCGAGGGGAGAATGATAAAGAAAATTAAATTTATTTTAGCGGCGGCGATTTTGTTCTTTAATAGCGCCAATGCTTTTGGCGCGGAAATTATTGATATCGATATCGGCAATGTTGATGACCCGCGGGTCATGCTGGGAGAATTGAAGTTTAAAGTAAACAAGGCATTCCAAAAAATAGAAGCAGAGCTTTCTGCCGGCGCCAAGGAGCTTTCTACTGTAGGTATCAGCGGCACAGAGGCAAGGCAAATCCTGAAAAATCTTTACAACGGCAAAACCGATGTCGTTGAATACGCGACCACCAGCCCCGACGGCATTCTCACCACCATAGAGCCAGGAAGCCTTAAAGAATTTGAAGGCAGTAATATCAATGAACAGGCGCATGTCGCGCGTATGCTCCAGACAAAAAAGCCGGTAGTAAGCGAAGTATTCCATTCTGTGGAAGGCGTCAACACCATTGATTTTGCCTATCCGATTTTTTCCCCTGACAATCAATTCATCGGTTCCCTGAACGTTTTGATTAAATACGAAGATATATTTTCTCCGATTATTCTGCCGGTTGTGCATAGCAGGCCCTTTGATGTCTGGATCATTCAGAAAGACGGCCTAACCTTATACGACCCTGATAAAGAAGAAATCGGCAAAAATGTTTTTAATGATCCGCTTTACGAGGCATTTCCTTCCTATGTCGCGCTTTGCCGCAGGATTGCCGAGGAGCCCACAGGTTTCGGCAGCTATAATTTCTTAAACAAAGGCTTGGAGAAATCGGTGAATAAAGACGCAGCCTGGGCTACCATCGGCATGCACGGCGTCGAATGGCGCATGGTTGTGGTGCGTGAGAGAAGGAGTACATAAAAGGCTCTTGAGAGAGTAAAAACTAGGGGACGCTTCGGTAGTTTTTTTTCCGAAAACCATAGAAGCGCCCCCTGGTTTCTAGTCTGCGGCTGCTATTTGGCAAAGGCAGGTAACATATGAAGAACGGAAAGGTTGTTCCTATTATACATATCATTGGCCTCCCGGGCGCTGGGAAGACGACCTTAGCGCAAAGATTGAGCATGACTTTAAAAGTACCGATACTTTGTATTGGTCGCCACCGGGCGCGATTTCCGCAGACGCCGATTGGTGAGGCAGATGCGTGGACGGCGTTATTTAAAGAGCTATCACGGCGCCGTTGGAAGAATTGCATACTTGAAACTACGGGACTAAATTCTAGGGAAGTATTTTTGAGGAAAGCTTTACCTTTTGGGCAGATGTTTACGATTAAGCTAGAGGCGTCTCGAAAGACTCTTTCCTCCCGGATCAAGAAAAAGAAGAAGAGCGACCGGGGAGGTAAGTGGCTTTATGGCGCGGAATATCATGATAAATATGAATTTGTCCGGAAGCTCTTTAAAAGTTTTTGTAAAATTCCCGCAGACTGCTATATTGATACCAATCGATTAACCAAAGCAGCAGTGTATCGAAGGGCATTCAAAGAATTTTTATCAAGGCAGTACTATACGACCGAAGAATTAATTGCCATTGACCGTTTGGTAGAGAAGGAAAAACGAGGATGCAAGGTGTACAGAAGCATCAAGAAAGCCAAATAGGAGAAAATAATAATTCTCATTGACAATGACAACTTTATATGCTATATTCTCATCTGCAGTGATATAGATGAGCCTGCAGGCCGGTAGGCAGGGAGATAAAATGCATAAGTCTTTATTAAAAGAAATAATCTTAGAGCAAGAGCAAAATCGCCAGTCTATTGATCTTGGTATACCAAGAACCGCCCTGGATATCGCTTCGAAAAACATATCTTTGCCACACGCTGTGGTTATCTCCGGAATACGGCGCTGTGGTAAATCCACTCTACTTAATCAAATAATCAATAATTTCTACAAAAAGGGAATTTACTATCTTAATTTCGAGGATGAGCGCCTTGTAGATTTTGGGCTTGATGATTTTAACAATCTCTATGAGGCATTCCTGGAACTCCGCGGGGAGCAAAAGGTGTTTTTCTTCGATGAGATACAAAACGTGCCAAAATGGGAAATTTTTGTGCGAAGGATGCAGGATAAAGGATATAAATTCTTTATCACCGGCTCAAATGCCTCTCTATTAAGCAAAGAGCTCGGCACAAAATTAACCGGTAGATGTATAAGCATAGAACTGTATCCATTTTCTTTCGTAGAGTTTTTATCCTTTAAAGGTTTTAAGCTGCCTAAAAATGGCTTATCTTATACCGCAGAAAGAGCCAGTTTAAAGAAATATTTTGCCGAATATCTTAAGCACGGGGGTATGCCCGAATATCTAAAATATAGGGATCCTACTTTGTTAAAACGGGCATATGAGGATATATTGTACCGGGATATCGTGGCAAGATATGATATCAAGCAGGTCAAGGCATTGCGAGAATTAGGCCTGTATCTTCTAAGCAATATTGCAGGCACGTTCTCTTATAATAATTTAAAGAAGATTTTGGGTGTGGGTAGCATGAATACCATAAAAAGCTATGCGGATTTCTTAGAAAACAGTTTTTTGATATTTCTGGTAAATAGATTTTCATATTCTCTGAAGCAACAGTTTATAGCCCATAAGAAAATTTACTGTATTGATAATGGCCTAGCGGAATCAGTCGCATTCCAATTTTCCAAAAATAAAGGGAAGTTTTTGGAAAACATAGTTTTCCTCGAGCTTAAACGAAAGTCCCTGGAAATCTATTATTATAAAACTTCCAATAATCTGGAAGTCGATTTTTTAACGAAGTCCGGTAAAAAGGATATCAGGCTTATCCAGGTAACAGATAATTTAGACAACGAAAAGACAAAACAAAGAGAAGTTGGCTCTCTTGTCCGCGCCATGGACGAGCTGAAGCTAAATACAGCCCTTATACTTACCGAAGATAGCGAAGAGAAGATAAGGGTGCAGGGTAAGGTCATCACGGTAAAACCGATTTACAAATGGCTTTTAGAAGAGATAGCGTAAAGCGCAAAGTTAAGATTTAGGTTAAGGCTTAGGTTAAGGTCGTAGAAGCCAATGACAAATGACGAGATAGCGTAAAGCGTAAAGCGAAAAACGCAAAGTTAAAACTTAAAACGTAAAATTAAAATGGACTCAAAAACACGAGCGTATCAATTCTCATTAAATATTATAAATTTCATTGATAAGCTTCCTAAGGAAATGTCAACCCAAGTTATCGCGAAGCAGTTAATGAGAGCGGCGACTTCTATTGGAGCTAATATAATTGAAGCGCAGGCAAGTCCTTCAAGGAAAGATTTTACAAACTTTTTTAGTCATTCCTTGAAATCTGCTAATGAAACAAAATACTGGTTAGAACTATTAAAAGATTCCCGTAAAAGCGATAAAGAGGCAACGGATACATTGCTTAAAGAAGCCGATGAAATAAGTAGAATCCTTGGTTCAAGTATTTTGACTTTAAGAGGTAAGAATAAGTTTTAAACTTTAAACTTTAGTTTTACGCTTTTAGCTTTACGTTCTACGCTAACAAACTATTAACTTATGAGGAATTTTATGAACGACAAATACGACGTAGCAATTATCGGCGCGGGAATCGGCGGGCTGGTCTGCGGCTGCTATTTGGCAAAGGCAGGCTTAAAGGTGGTGATCGTCGAGCAGCACGATATACCGGGGGGATACTGTTCGTCGTTTAAAAGAAAGAATTATGAATTTGATGTTGGTGGGCATTATTTTAGTGGGGTAAAAGATGGCTGGCTAGGAATGGTTTTTAATGAATTAGAAATTAGAAATGAAATAAAATTTAATCAATTTAATCCCACGGATAAAATAGTAATGCCAGATAATGTTATATACATTAGAAACGAAATAGATGAAACATTAGGTGAATTCAAAAAGACTTTTCCACGAGAGAAGAGAAATTTAAGTAGGTTCTTTAAATTTATGCTGGATAAAGATTTTGTGTCTTTATACATGAAACTTAAGAGGTTAAGTTTCAAAGAAGTTTTAGATTCTTTTTTTAAAGATGAAAAGATAAAGTCAACTTTAGAAGTCCTGCTTGGAAACATTGGGCTTTATGCTGAAAATGCTCCCGCTGTTAGTTCCACACTACTTTTTAGAAATTTTATTTTCGATCCCGGATGGTATCCTGTAGGAGGAGTTCAAGTATTTCCTAACACTTTGGTTAAGTTGATAGAAAAATACAAAGGGTCGGTTATTTTGTCCAAAAAAGTGGTCAAAATATTAATGGAGCAAGACAAAGCTGCCGGAGTGATTTTAGATGATGGCAGCACTATTAGGTCGAAGGTCGTAGTGTCAGATGCTGATGCAACACAAACCTTTCAGGAACTATTAGATAATAGAGATACAAGAGAATTAAAGCAAATGGTTGGTTTGGAAACTTCGCCATCTATATTTTGTGTATATTTAGGATTAAAAAAAGAATTCAAAAATTTAATACATAGTCCCGCAAATATTTGGAATTTCTCGACATATAATATTAAGGAATGTTATGGGAATTTAGATAAGGTTATTTCTAAGAAAACCAAGCAACAATATGTCGTATGTGTTTTTCCTTTTATGCACGACAAGAATTTATATGACCCCACAATGGAAGTTTTTATTGCCGCCCCTTTTAAGACAATAAAATTCTGGGATAATTATAGAGATTTTCTTCAAGAGAAATTAATTGATAAGACTGAGGAAATAATCCCTAACCTGAGAAATTATATTGAATTAAAATTCAACGCAACACCTCAAACCTTATATCGCTATACATTAAACAAAAATGGAGCAGCATACGGATGGGCTTCAAGTAGCAGGTTGATTAGGAGACCTGTTTTTATGAACAAGGCTTCAGTGAAGAATCTATATCTAACAGGTCATTGGTGTAATGGAGGGTTATCACAGGGTGGGATTCCTTTAGTAGGCATTATGGGGAGAACCGCCGCAAGGTTTATTTTAGATGACTTCGGTTTAAAATGGAAATACAAACATAATTTATTATTATGAATCTTTTTACTCTTTCATCTCTAATAGTATCGTTTGCTTCTGCTTTTATAGGAATTTTTACATTATTAAAGAGCGAAAAAAATGCCCTCACTATAATTTTTACCCTATATGCTTTTGCAGTTGTCGGATGGGGATGGAGCGGGTATAGATTTTCAATAACTACTTCAGAAGAAAATGCCTTTTTCTGGTGGCAAATAGCTTATATATTCGTAATAACTATCCCAGTTTTTCATTATCATTTTCTATACTATTTCCTTAAACTAGATACGAAACAACATAAATTTGCTCTATTTATTGGCTATCTATTGGCGAGTATATTTATCGCAATAAATCTTTCCAATAGACAAATTTTTTTAGGTAATTTAAGGTTTGTTTTTAATCAGGTCTATTGGCACGATTGGGTTGCCAATAAGAATTTATTATATTTATTATTTTATATATCAATTTATTGGTTATTTACCGGATATACCTTCCTTGTTTTAATAGATAAATATAAAAATTCAAGAGGTATTTTCCGGACCCAGATGAAATATATTTTACCATCTTCGGCTATAGCATGGTTAGGCGCAGAACTGTGTTTTTTACCAGATTATCATATTGATGTTTATCCCTACGCTAATTTCCTCATTGCTATATATCCTTTTACTATCGCTTACGTCATTATTAGATATCGCTTAATGGATATTCGCGTTGTTATTACGCGAGCCAGTGCTTTTATCGCAGTTTATACCGTTGTTTTAGGTATTCCTTTTATTTTAGCAGCAAGATTTAAATCCTATCTTATTGATATTTTCGGTTCAAGTTGGTGGATCGCTCCTTTAGGGCTGATGGCTGCTTTGGCTACGGTTGGGCCGTTCATTTACATTTATATCAGCCGTAGGGCAGAGGAGCGGCTGTTGCGTGAGCAAAAAGATTATCAGAATACCTTAAAGCAAGCTTCAGTCGGGATGACGCGTATCCGCAATCTGAAAAAACTTCTCGGTTTAATCACGCACATCGTTACCAAGACCGTCAAGATTTCATATGCAGCAATTTATCTTTTTGACCGCGAAAAAGATGAATACACTCTGCAAGTCAGCCGTGACAATGGCAAGATTTCTTTAAGCAAATTAAGTTCTGATAATCCGCTGGTGACATGGCTCATGGTAAAGCGCGAGCCAATGGTCTATGAAGAAATTAAACGCCAGATGGAAGATAATACCAACGTGACCTATAAATTCCTCGAGGAGAATATGCGGCATTTGAACGCGGCGGTAATTATCCCGAGTTTCCTGGAAGATAAAATTATGGGCTTTATTGTTTTGGGAGAAAAAATTTCCGGGCAAATTTATACGCCGGATGATTTAAATGTCTTTCAGGTGTTGGCGTCGCAGGCAGCTTTGGCAATTGAAAACGCGCAGTTCTATGAAGAGGCAAAAGAAATGCAGGATCAGATTGCCCAGGCAGAGAAGATGGCGACCATCGGAACTATGGCTGACGGCCTCTCGCACCAGATCAATAACCGCTTTTATGCGCTTTCTTTGATTGCCGGGGATTCCATTGATACGATAAAAATGACTGATACCTCTAAATGCACGCCGGAAGTCCGGGAGATGATTGAGTCGATTAATCATGCCTTGGAGCGCATTCAGGTGAATGTCATGCAGGGTGGGGAAGTGGTCAAGGGCATTTTGAAATACACCAGAAAAGGCGAGGAGAAATTTGAGGATCTGACCATGGACCAGATTATTGACGGAACCCTGGAGATGGTGCAATTTAAAGTGCGGCTTTCCGAGATTGACATTGTACGCGACTATGCCAAAGATGGGCCAAAGATCCGCGGCAACCTCACCCAACTGCAGGAGTGTTTCTTTAATTTTATCGATAATGCCTATGATGCGATTAATGAGCGCAAGGCCGAGATGAAAGAAGAGGGCTACCGCGGCAGGATTGTTTTTTCGACTATCCCCAAGGGCGAGTACATAGAAATTACCGTTGAAGATAACGGCCTGGGAGTTAAAGAAGAGAATATTAGAAAGGTTTTTACCCCGTTTTTCACCACCAAAATCTCCGCACGCAAAGGCACCGGGCTTGGGCTCTATGTGATTAACAAGATCATCACCGATGCCCACAAAGGCCGGATTGCCTTTGAATCAGAGCATGGCATCGGCACCCGCTTCATCCTTGAGCTGCCAATAGCCAAGTAAGCAAACCCAACCTTCCTCACCTACGCGGTGAGGTGGGTTATTTTAGGCATAAATCGCCTTGAAAATAAAGGATTTATGTGCTATACTCGCGCTAATGTTGCGTAAAAGCTTAATCCTCACTACAGTTTTATTCTTATACTGTTCTTCTCCTGTCTATGCTGCTAAAAAAACTGATACCACTCCGCCTACGGGCACGGTTGTAATCAATACTAAAACCAAATATACTAACTCTCTAAGTGTTTCGCTTGCCCTTTCTGCTAAAGACAAAGCTTCTAGTGTTACCCAGATGCAATTCTCCAATGACAATAAAACCTGGTCCAGCCCTGAAACCTATAGCACGACAAAAACCTGGTCGTTATCTTCTGGCGATGGCAAGAAGACCGTTTATGCCAAGTTTAAAGATGCTCCCGGCAACTGGTCCAAGGCAGTTTCAGATACGATTATCTTAGATGCGACTAATCCCTCAACTCCTGTAGTTACAGATGACGGAGTAAATACTACAGTAACCACCAAGCTCAATGCTAAATGGACTTCAACTGATTCCGGCTCTGGCATTGCCGAGTATCAATATAAAATTACCCAAGATTCAACTTCCGGCGTAACCATTGTTGACTGGACTTCTGCTAAAACCTCTAAATCCATAAAAAAATCCGGGCTTGCGCTTACTGATGGAAAGATCTACTATTTCCAGGTTAAGGCCAAAGATACCGCCGGTAACTGGTCTGGTATCGGTTCATCTGATGGCATCACCGTAGGAAGCGGGGATAAGATTGCTCCTACCGGAACAATAGTAATTGATAAGGCTGCCCTAAAAACCAACACTCTGCAAGTAACCCTAACTCTCACTGCTACAGATAAAGGTACTGGTGTAACTCAGATGCAGCTTTCTAATGATAGTACCAACTGGTCTGGACTTGGGCCGTTTGCTAAGACTAAGGCCTGGGCCTTGAATAGTGGTGACGGAGTAAAAACTGTCTATGTTAAATTTAAAGATGCTGCAGGTAATCTCTCCACTAGCTATTCTGATTCAATTATCCTAGATACTACCGCACCTATTATTTCAAATATCAAATCTTCAAAGATTGCCTCAACCACTGCTTTTATTGAATGGCAGACCAATGAGAATTCCACTTCCGAAGTGGGATATGGGTTAACTGCTAGTTATGGTAAAAGCGCGGGGGCAGATAAAAAGCTTGTTACAGCTCATTCAGACACGATCACCGGCCTTAAGGAAAATACGCTTTATCATTACCGGGTAATTTCTACTGATGATGTGGCTAATGTTGCTGCATCAGGCGACTATACCTTTACTACCACCATGAATGACACTAAAGCCCCTACGGGCACAATTAAGATTAATAGTGATGCTGCATCTACCAGCACAACCCAAGTCACCCTTACACTCTCTGCTACAGACGATAAATCAGGCCTTAATCAAATGCAATTCTCTAACGACAACAAAACCTGGTCCACTCCAGAAGCCTACAGCACAACCAAAACCTGGACTTTAACTACAGGCAATGGCAAAAAGACTGCCTATGTTAAATTCAGCGACAAGATGAATAACTGGTCGAGCGCTTATTCAGATACGATTAATTTAGTTACTGCCCAAGCTCCCGCAGCTCCAGTAATTAACACAGTTACTACTCCCACAAATAAAAACTCACAAACTATCTCTGGCACAAAAACAGCTGACGCTACAGAAATCCTTGTTACTTGTGCTAATATCACTATAGGTCAAGTTAATCTGGCAAGTAGTACCACTTGGAGCTGCGCTTTAAGCAACTTAAAAGAAGGAAGTAATGCGATATCCGTTAAAGCCAAGAATGCCGCTGGCTTAGAAAGCACAAGCGTGAGCGCAACCATAGTTCTGGATACTCAGGCCCCAGTAATTACTATTCTCTCGCCCAAAGAAGGCGAGGTGGTGAAATGAAAAGAATAAGACTAGTATTAATATTAATACTGCTATTCAGCCTATTTGCTTTTAATTTTTCCTATGCTGAAAATCAAGTTGTAGCTGGAAGATGGACGGTGACTTATCCAATTACTCCAGTATTACATACGCATTCACATATAACAGAGATTGACAATGATGGAAGCCGAGAAGATAGAGATGTAAATGAATCAACTAATTTTCCGCTTTATCCGGTTTTATCTGTAGAGCAATCCCCCGATGGCACACTTTCAGGAGGGGATTATAATTATGATTTTCCAGGTATTACTATATCAAACAAATTTTCCGGAAAAATAATAAATGGTACTGTTACTTTTACCATAACTTATACACAACGCAACTATAGCGTCGGTTTCTTTGATAATACCTATACTTTAGTAGTAAATTATAATGGAACAGTTCTAGATAATGCTATAACTGGAATGGTAAGCGGAACCTATGATAGTTCCGGAGAAACACATTATTCCACCTCTACTGAATATGTAACTTCTACCGGCAGTATCGATCCGGTTGCTTTTACCGCTATAATAGAGCCCCCATTATTAAATACATATATTACTTTTTTTCAACCAGATGGAGCTAATAAACGAAATGTTACTATTGGTTGGTCAGGTCTTAGTGGGCAAACAGAAATAGTGGGTTATTACTATTCTTTAGATTCTGGCCCCCAAAACTATACTACCCAAACTTCCATAACCCTTACAAACTTAGAACTTGGTGATCATACTCTTTCTGTAGCAGCTAAGGATAGTCTTGGTAGAATTGATTCTACCCCCGCAATCCAGGAATTTACTATTGGGGAAGAAGAGAAGCCGAAGCGGCCGTCTGACGCTGATAATGGCGAACCAAATGACGCTCAGAAAAAAGTCGGCGATCCGATTAATTCTGTCACCGGAAATATGCATATCATTACGCCGGATTTGGTTGTTCCCAGTAAGGGTTTGAATTTTGAGTTTACCCGTACCTACAATAGTTCGGAAAATATTTCTGGCCCCTTAGGGCGTGGCTGGACGCATAGCTATAATATATACCTTAAGCTTGATACAGAGGATGAAAACTATATTTGGCTAGCGAAGATTAAGGACGAACAGGGTAAAGGTTACCTTTTTCGGCGCAATTTGTTAACAGATGACAATTTTATCGATCAGAGCGGTGAATATTCGACTCTGACTTGGGATGATGATAATAATATTTATACTTGGGTTAAGAAAAACGGGACAAAATATATTTTTAGTTTTAATGGGGAAATCAAGGAAATAAAAGACCGTAATGATAACAGTATGAAGTTTACTTATGACAGCAACCATAGATTAACTAAAGTCACTGATACAGCTGGCCGCGCAATTAACTTTACCTATGACGCAAATAATCGAATCACCAAACTTACTGACTCGCTTAATCGTAGCTTTACCTATAATTATGACGCAAGCGGGAATTTAATTAAAGTTATTGACCCACAAGGTAATTCTGTTACTTATCAATACGATAGTAATCATCTGCTTACCCGTAAGACTAATGCCAAAGGGGAATCAACTTATTTTACTTATGATTCAAACGGCCGCTGTACTTCTTCTTCCGGTGAAAATAACTTAAATCATACAAGCTTAAGCTTTGATGAGGCGAATAAGAAAACCACTATTACTAATTCTAAAGGTGACCAGACTACTCATTATTACAATGATGACGGATTGATTACTAAGGTTGTTAATCCCCAAGGCGGGGAAGTGAATTCAGTTTGGGACACGAATCTTAATTTACTCTCTCGTACTAATGAATTAGGTAAGACCAGTTTAATGGAATACGATTCGAAAGGGAACCTTACCAAAGTCACTGATGCTTTAGGTAACATTAGTCAATTTACCTATGAGCCAAGCTTTAACCAGATAAAAACCGCAACTGACGCGCAGGGCAATGTTACAACCTATGATTATGATGCAAAAGGAAACCTGCTCAAACTTACTGATGTTCTTGGTAATGCTACCACCTATACCTATAATTCATCCGGCCAGCCATTAACAAACACCAATGCCTTAGGAAAAACTACTACCTTTACTTATGATGGCTCTGGTAATTTAGCCAGTTCAAAAGACGCCCTTGGCAATACCACAACTTTTTCTTATGATACTGTGGGTAACTTAACACAAAGCAAAGATGCCAAAGGTAATATCACTAAATTCAGCTATGACCTGCTTAACCACTTAACACAAACTATTTATGCAGATAATTCCATGATCAGTTACGGCTATGATGCAGTGGGTGACAGGACATCAGCTACTGATGCCTTATCAAATACTATCACCTATACCTATACCCAGGGCCACAAAGTTAAATCTACTAGTGACCCGCAAGGAAATACGACTAGCTATGATTATGACACAGAAAGTAATTTAATTTCCGTCAGCGACCAGAATAACCACGAAACTACCTATGAATATGACTCACTTAATCGCCTAGTTCAACAAACTGATGAGCTAAACCACGAGACTTCTTATCAATATGATGCTGCAGGAAATCGTACAAGCATGACTGATGCCAAGGGAAAAACTACGAATTATCAATATGACTCATTAAACCGCCTGAACAAAATTATTTATCCGGATGCAACAAGCGTAACTTATGCTTATGATTCTTTAGGCAGGCGTACGAGTATGACTGATTCTCAGGGCGCTACTAATTATACCTATGATAAATTAGGCCGCTTGACTAAAGTCGATGGCCCGGTCAGTAATGATACAGTTGAATATACCTATGATAAATTAGGCAATCGCTTGACAATGAAAGACCCGGATGGAAAAACTACTCAATACACCTACAATGCCTTAAGTCGAATCATTACCATTGCTGATCCGCAGGGGAAAGTTACTAATTACACCTATGATATCCTGAATAATCTTACGCAAACCACTTTGCCGAATTCAACTAGCGTAATAAGCTATGCCTATGATAACCTAAATCGCCTGACTAAACTTAGCAATTTGAAAGGTTCGAGCAAACTATCTGAATTTAGCTATACTTATGACAAGCGCGGCCTAAAAACGAGTGCTATAACACTCGACGGTAGAATTGACTATGCTTATGACACTAAGGCCCAGCTCATTTCTGAAATTAAGACCGGATCAACCAATAACTATTCCATTAGCTATAGCTATGACCCTGCAGGTAACCGTTTGACGATGGTGAATAAAGGAATAAATCATAATTATACCTATAATGAATTGAACCAGCTGACTCAAGAAGTAATCGGCGGTTCAGGCACAGGTAGCTCAAGTACCAAAAAAATTACCGTCACTGGTACAGTTAGTGACACGAGCGGAATTAAATCAATTACTGTAAATAATCTTACTGCTACTTTATCCGGAAATAATTTCTCTTGCGCCAATGTTGTCTTAAATTCAGGCGAGAATACGATTACAGTTACAGCCCTTGACAATGCCGGAAACTCCAGCACTAAATCCGTCAAAGTTACTTATCAAGGTTCCGGCACTGGTTCAGAGCAGATAATTTATACTTATGATGAGCTCGGTAATCTTATCAAAAAACAAAAAGGAACTGATATTGTTAATCTAAGTTATGATGTAGTCAACAGGCTAAAGACCTTTACCAGCCCCAGCCAATCACTTACTTATAATTATGACGGCGAAGGGAAAAGAATTTCTACGAATTCTGGGGCAACTACAACTAATTACCTCTATGATGGTATGAATGTGATTTTAGAGCGTCAGGCTAGCTCCACTACCGCAAGCTATATTCGTAATCCCTATGCCCAAGGCGGTATCGGAGGGATTATTAGTTCAGGCCAGAATTACTACCATTACGATGGCCTTGGCAGCGCAGTGAATCTAACCAATGCCAGCGGCACAGTCACTCAAAGCTACAGTTATGACGCCTTCGGAAACGTTCTCACTCAATCCGGCTCAACCAATAACTCGCATCAATTCCTCAGCAAAGAATTCGATGCTTCAGGATTGGTATATTTTGGTCGCAGATACTACGATCCAAAAGTGGGGAGATTTATTACGAGAGATCCGTTGGGGATAACAGATGGGCCGAATTTATATTCGTATTGCCATAATAATTCCATCAATAGAATAGACCCGTGGGGATTATGTGATAATGAACAGTCCAGTTTACCTCCGGAGCGTATACCCCCATTGCCGGTACCAAACGACCCTATTTTACCTCAACCAAATGTAATTGATCCCGGGAGTTGGTCGAAGACGCCTGGACCCGGTGGTCCAGATTAGACGGGGAGAGATATCAGTATTACGTATTTTTTATTTGAAGTAGAATAGCAGGAGGAAGAAATGAATAATAAGTTAGTAATGGCAATACTGGGAGTTTTTCTATTAAGCTGTAGTTTATGCAATGCAGAACAAATTAAGAATGGTTTTGGCAAAGCAACATTACCGGATGGGTCAATATATGAAGGTAATTTTAAAGATGGGCTATTTAACGGCAAAGGTGTTTTAACAGTGGGAAAAGTGAGGAAATACGAAGGTGAGTTTAAAGACGGCGTATTTAATGGTCAGGGGACTTTAACCTATCTTAACGGAAATAAATATGAAGGAGAATTTAAAGATGGAAGTTATAACGGTAAAGGAATTTTTATTTATGCTAACGGAAATAAATATGAAGGAGAATTTAAAGATGGGTTTTTAAGCGGCAAAGGAGTATTTTTTCGTTTTAATGGAGATAGGTATAAAGGAGAATTTAAGAATAACATGTTCAACGGTAAGGGGGTTGTAATCTCTGCCAATGGCGATAAATATGAAGGAGAATTTAAGAATGATACATTTAATGGAAGGGGGGTTTATATTTATGCCAATGGCGATAAATATGAAGGAGAATTTAAAGATGGGAAGTATAACGGCAAAGGAATCTTGACTTATACCAACGGAAATAAATACGAAGGTGAGTTTAGAGACGGGAGCTATAACGGTAAAGGAGTTTTAATTTATTCCGACGGAGATAAGTATGAAGGCGGGTTTAAAGATGGCTTATTGGATGGTGAAGGAGCCTATATTTTCTCCAAAGGAGATAAATATAAAGGTGATTTCAAAGGTAACCATTATAACGGTAAAGGAATTTTTATTTATGCTAATGGCGATAAATATGAAGGAGAATTTAAGAACAATTTACCGTATGGGGAGGTAACTTATACATCTTCTAAGGGAGCTATTTCTAAGGGGCAATTTAAAAACGGAGAATTTTGTCCGAACAAAAAATCGCAATAAATCATAGATGGTACCTAGCTCTTTATAAAATAATAAGTCAAAGAAATAATCTTTTTTATAAAAGTCTGTTAAAAGACCTCATTTTTTTAACGTCCTGAATAACATAAATTTTTAGAAAAAGAGATGTCGTTAAATTTTATACAAGTATTAACAAGGGGAGGTAGCTATGTCTAAAGAGGATGAGAATATTGTTAAGATTCCTGAAGAAGAAAATGATTTTTATTCTGATGCTAGTCTCTTTGATATTGTTTCATGGGGCGCTGATCTTTCTTTTCGGGAGATAATAACCATGTATAGGGAAGGGGAGTTATTAAAGCCCGAGCTTCAAAGAAAATATGTGTGGGATAAAACAGAAGCCAGTAGATTTATTGATTCCCTGCTATTAGGACTACCCGTGCCAAGTATATTTTTTGCACGGATTGAAGATGAAAAAAAACTTATCGTCGATGGATATCAGAGAATTATGACAGTCCATGATTATCTTAATGGTATTTTTAGTAAAGATGAAAGCGTATTTAAACTCACGAGGTCTAATAAGATTAATAAAAAGTGGCGTGGAAAAGCTTTTAAACAATTGACTTCAGAAGAGCAGAGACGAATTCAAAGTTCAACTATTCACGCTATAGTTTTTGAACAACGTTATCCAAAAGAAAAATTAAAAAGTAAACAATTTGAACGATATGATTCGAGTTTGTATTTGGTATTTGAAAGAATTAATACAAGTGGACGAACACTCCTACCTCAGGAAATTAGGAATTGCATATATCATGGCCTTTTTAACAAATGCTTATCGGAATTAAATGAATATCGGCCATGGCGTGATTTATTCGGTTTGCAAAAGGTCGATTCTCGCATGAGAGATATGGAGTACATACTCAGATTTTTTGCGTTAGGATCGCCAGATTTTACAAAACACAAGAAAGGTCAAATTTCACTTAAAAAATTTCTGAATGATTATATGGGAGATAAAAAGAATAATTCTATTGATGTAATTGAAAAAAAGAAAGCAGAGTTTAAGAACACAATTAATTTTATTAAGGAAAATTTAGGTAAGGATGCTTTTTGTAATGTATCTGGAGCGGATCCGACAAAAATTATTGAGAGATTCCATCCAACAATTTTCGATTCGATATCGATAGCAACATTTTATGCGTTAAATAAAAAGAAAAATTTGAAGATTGAAGATCTCAAAGTTAAGAGGAAAAAGCTACTTTCTAACCCCCAATTTAAAAATTATATAAGCGTTCGAACAACAAATGTAGAGTCTATTAAGGGGAGGATCTCAGCAGCTTTAAAATATTTATATAAAATGTAATGAAAGAATGAATAATAAAGAAGTAGCGCAGAGGATAAATCGGTGTGAAACTGAGTTAGGTTTGGTAATCAAATGGGCTAAGGCCAATCCGCTAGCTCGCTTAAACAGGCATCTTACGCTCTATGCTTTAATCGAAACACACGGTACGATTGAGTTATCAATAAAACATATCATTTTCGATACTCTTACAAAGTCTGGAACTCCACAGTTGAAAACATATTTAAATGAGAATATTAAGAATCGGCCTTTTGATATTCGTTATGACAACATATGTAAATTTCTTAAGAATCATATTGATGATAATTGGAGGGGTAAGTTAAAGAAAAAGATCGAAGCTGGTATGGATAGTTTAAAAATCAAGTCAGCGTTAAAGACTCTGCATGATACAAGAAATGAGTTTGCTCATGGCGGGGATCCCACAATTTCACTAAATGCTGTCAAGGAATGTTTTGATGATGCTGTTAAGGTAATTAAGATTTTAGATATATTAGCCAAATGAATCGGGTGATGCTGCCCGAGGAGAAAATCCAAAACGCTTTTAATAACCGTCTTCAATTACTTAAGTCAAATCATAAATATTCCATTCGGAATTACACAGAAGCACTAATAAGTTATTCCACACTGACGATATAATAAGGAGCCTAAAGCATGAAATACCTAAAGATTTTCTTCTTCGCCGCAGTTATTTTTTCTCTTCTAGTATTTCCTAAAACTTCCTTTGCCGATAATATGGACCAAGAGCTTAGCCGAGTGGCCACGCCTTACACAAAATATTTTACTGAGAGGGCGATGGGAGAGGCTAGTGGATTTGGAGGCTTAACCAGAAGTTTCCAACTTTATTTGGGAGGCCAAGATCCGGCTGATGAAGCGGTAATAAATTATGGAGCAGCTTCCTATGACCAGTCGATATTGAGCAGGATCAGTCAGGCTAGCGGTTCGCGGGTTATCCTGGATACTTATGTGAGTTATGCCACTCCGGAGAAACTCGCTGATATTTATAATCCGTTGATAAATTGTAACGGTGATTTTTACGGAGCAGGCGGCCCCAGTGACAAAATTCTTTATGGTTTATACCGGGTTGTGCGCATAGATGGTAGAGCTATACCTGATTGGTATAGTAGCTGGGACTGGATAGTGGATACCGGAGCAACTGCCTGCACTATCCTCGACGCATTAGAGGCTTATCAGGAGACGTCAAATATAAATTACAAAAATTTTGCCGTGCTTTTAGCAAGTTACATTCTTAAACTTCAGGATACTGACGGCGGCATCCGTTATGGGCCGCGCGGAATGTATCATGGCCCTGGCGACTATGATTTTTTCTGGAAGCTCAAGTCAACAGAACAAAATGAGCGCTGTTTGTGTGCATTTAGCGCGTTATATGCTGTAACCGGCGATGCCCAATATGATACGGCAAGTACGAATATCAAAACCTGGCTGAAGAGTATGTATAATCAGCCAAAGCATTTGTTTCATTCCGCCGCAACCTTTGACGGCTCAACCTGGGTGAAAAGCGATATTGACGGTTATGTTGCCACTGATGTCACAGCATTTGCTCCGCTAGAGATGATGTTTGCTGATGCATTTTTTGGCGGAACACAAGTTGCCAGGGACGCAGAAGTGGATGCGATGTTTTTAGCCATAGAAACAAAAACCGCTTTTTTAGATGCAAACAATAAGCCGCTATTTTTCCGTTTTTCTACTTCGCAGGTACCGGATCCTGTAAAAGGGGATTATGGAAGTATAGAATGGTCTGCGCAAATGGCCCTGGAATATTTAAGGGCTGCGCAAATATATGTTTCCAGAGATTGGAATAAAACACAGTTTTATATGAATAAATATTATATCCTGCTTAATTCTATCAGAAGTTATTTCTTGGTTCCCGGCGACGATGCTAATGCAAAAGTCGCGCCGTATGCTTCTTATTATCTTGATAAAAGCGTAGCCGGCAATGTTCCCACAGGCACAGGATATGACACATTTAATTGTAACGCTACTTTAGCTTCGGTATATTATGTTTTTGCCGAATCAGGATTCGATCCTTCTAAATTAGGCGGAGGTCCAGGTATTCCCTCTGGCATATTTAATTCTATCGGCATGCCGTGGTATCAGAATACTGCTCCGCATAATTCAACTGGCGCGGCAGCCGGCCAAATGATCTTGAATTATATTAGAGACGGCGCGACACAGCCTTTATTAACACAGAACGAAATCTATGAATACGCAAAATCGCCCCAGCCCTTTGGCTTGGATTTAAATCCCGACGAGGTAGATAAGGCCCTTGGCCATTTTGATCCTTATGACACTTTAATTTCTAACTGGGCTGATGGTTATGATACGCTCCCAGGCGGCAATCCTTATCAAGGATATAATTATACAGTAGATACATATGACCCCGGAGAAACCGGGGCAATAAATAAATATATGCGCGACATCTGTCATTGGATGGCTTACACCGTAACAAAAGAAGACTGGTGGAAAGACGGCGCATTAGTCGCCAGGCCGAATACTCCGGCAGCTATTCCCATATATGGAACATACAATCATTGGGTGGTAGTAAAAGGTTTTGCCGCAGACCAAAATCCTTGCCCTACGCCGCATACAAATCCTTGGAATACACCTGATTTTACAGTTTATGGTTTTTGGATTAAGGATCCGTTGCTGGGTGGGATAGGTCAAGATACTTATAAGACTGCTGCTGAATGTAGCTCAACATATTTTCTGCCGGTATCTAGCGCTGATAACTATAACGGTAAATTCGTCCAGGTAGCAGAGCCGCCTGCAGAAATGAGCGAGGCTGATGTTATAATCCCGCAGCCGATAAAGGACGCGGCAAATCTTACGTTTGCCGGGGTGCAAAGCCTATCTGTAAACTCGCTCTCCATTGCTTCAGAAAGTAAACCGCTTGTAATAAAGAAAGATTGGCGCGATATTTTGCCTTCTCAATTGCTTTCAGATCCAGATTGCCAGGCGGCATTTCAGGGGAGCACCAGAGGAAAATCTTATTTTGTAAAAAGGATTGGTGTTGAAAATTCAGATTACTATTTAGTTCCTTTTAACAAGCGTAATAAAAGAGGAAGCCTTTTAACTTCCGGAGTAATCATTCTCGACGCTAATAACGGATATTTTAAGGAAGCCAGCTGGTCCAAGGCACCTGAAAAATTCTTGAAAATAAACGAGAGAGATGCTGCTACATTAACAATGAGTTATATCCTTAGAGATTTTACGAGCAAATTAAGAAAGTTGCCCATACGGCCAGTCAGTAATTACTTAAAACGCAGGGCTATTTTGCAGAGAGATTATGCTAAGCTGCTTAGTTATGTGAATAAAGCTAAGCTAGAATTGTTCTGGCAGCCAAATGCCGCTTTCTCTCTAAGCGCTTATCAGCCGTGTTGGGAGTTGGATGCTAATGGTTATATCTGGTATGTTACACAAGATGGGAAGGTCATTCCGGAAACAGATCTAGGTAAGATAATCGCGGAAATAGAGAATAATATTAAGATTATGCAGAAGTTTTAGCTTTTTTAGATAATTAGTTAAAAACTAGGGGACGGTTCTGTTTTTCTTTGAAAAATAGAACCGTCCCCTTGGTTTTTCGGGCCTACCCGTTTTTAATTGACACTCCTTTTAATATAATATATAATTATAAGCCTATGGAAATCAACGAGATTATAGAACAAAGAAAAGCTAAATTAGAGGCAATTAAGGCGAAAAATATTGCCCCCTACACAAGCGCTGACCTGGAAAGTGTCGCTATTGGCGAGGTGGTAGGAGACTTCCAAGAAGGCAAAAAGGTGAGCCTTTGCGGCAGGATCATGGCCAAGCGTGCGCATGGCAAGGTCATTTTTGCGGATTTAAGGGATACAAGCGGCCGGATTCAGCTTTATATGAAAGCGGATTTCCTTGGGCCAGAAGCGTTTAGCTTGCTTGATGATATTGATATTGCCGACATTATTAATGCCAAAGGCGAATTATTTAAGACACATACAGGTGAACCGACTTTAAAAGTGGAAAGTTTTACCATTCTTGCCAAGGCCTTAAGGCCGCTTCCGGAAAAATGGCACGGCTTAAAAGATGTGGAAATTCGCTATCGGCAGCGTTATTTGGATTTAGTTTCCAATGAAGATGTGAAAAAAGTTTTCCTGGCGCGCGCGCGGATTATCAAAGCAATGCGCAATTTTCTCGACGAGAGAAATTTTCTAGAAGTGGAAACCCCGATGATGCACAATATCCCCGGGGGCGCCGCAGGCAGGCCGTTTAAGACCTTTCATAATGAATACAGCATGGAACTTTTTATGCGTATTGCACCGGAATTATATTTGAAACGGCTTTTGGTCGGCGGATTAGATAGAGTTTATGAAATTAACCGTAGCTTCCGAAATGAAGGAGTTTCCACCAGGCACAATCCGGAATTTACCATGCTTGAGGTTTACCAGGCTTATTCAAATTTTGAGGGGATGATGAATCTGTCAGAGGGCCTGATTACCCATGCTGCCAAAGAAACCTCGGGCAATACAAAAATTACTTTTCAGGGCAAGGAAATAGATCTAGCAACACCTTGGAAGAGAATTTCTTTTGCGCAATTAGTCAAAGAAAAATTTGATATTACTCCCAGCGATGAGCCAGAGGCAATGCTAAAGAAATTGAAAGCTAAGGGTTTTGCCCGCGAAGCAGCCAAGCTTAGCCGTACGCAAATCGGCAAAATTATCGAGGATGTGCTGGAAGAGGATATGTCAGTGCAGCCGACTTTTGTCACGGATTTTTTTACGAGCATGTCGCCTTTGGCAAAGAGCAGGAATGATAATCCGCTGATTTCCGAGCGGTTCGAACTTTATATTGCCGGCATGGAAGTGGGCAATGCCTATTCAGAACTTAATGACCCGATAGAGCAGAAAAAGAGATTTGAGGAAGAAGTTAAGGATTTGGATGGAGTGGAAAAGAAAAATGTGGACGATGATTATTGCCTGGCATTGGAACACGGTATGCCTCCAGCTGGAGGATTGGGCATTGGCATTGATAGATTAGTTATGCTTTTGACGGATCAGCCGTCTATCCGGGATGTGATTTTATTCCCGCTTTTGCGGCCGCGGGAGTGATTTTATGTTTACAGAAGTTTGGTTGAGCGCAAGGTATCTTAAGGCAAAAGAAAAAGAAAAAATCATTTCTTTTACCGCCCTGATTTCCATGATCGGGATTGCCATTGGTGTCGCGGTTCTGATTATTGTTATTGCCGTAATGAGCGGATTTGACAGGTATCTCGAAGACAAAATTATCGGCACGAATTCGCATGTGCTTTTAGAATTTTACAGCATTCAGAAAGAGCCGTATAAAATCGTTGAGCAGTTGAAAAACATGCCGCATATCTTGGCTGCCAGCCCTTTTATCGGAGGCCAGGCGTTTATTAGAAGCGGCAATCAAGTTTCCGGAGTAGAATTCCGCGGGATTGATGCAGTATTGCAGCCGCGGGTAACGAAGATAGAAGAATACCTTGTCGCAGGCAGTTTGCCCAAGGGAAATAATGATTTAATCTTGGGCCAGGAGTTGGCTTACAGATTGGGCCTGCGCATGGGCGATAAACTAAGTTTAATTTCTCCGGTAAGTTTAAAGCCGACGGAATTTACGATCAAAGGGATCTTTAACAGCGGCATGTACACCTTTGATTCTACTTTGGTAATGACGGATATCTCAAGCGCCCAGGCATTTTTTAATTTGGGCACGGCAGTAAGCGGAATCGGAATCAAAGTTGACGATGTTTATAAAGTTGCGGATATAAAAATGAATTTATATCGCGAGCTTGCGCTCGAAGGTAATTATGATATCCGTACCTGGGTGGATGCAAACAGGAATTTTTTGAGCGCGTTGAAATTAGAAAAAGTCGTGATGTTTATTATCGTCACCATGACGACAGTGGTCGCGGCCTTTGGCATTGCCAGCACCTTAATTATGTCGGTGATGAGTAAGATTAAAGACATCGGCATCTTAAGGTCAATCGGCGCCAAGGCAAAAAGTATTTTAATGGTCTTTGTCTTCCAGGGTTTAAGTATCGGGGTCTTAGGAATCATTTCCGGATTATTGATTGGCGTGTCTTTTAGCCTTTCTTTAAATAAAATCGTGGACGGGATTTCAAAAATTATCGGCAGAAGCCTGATCCCGAAAGATATTTATTATTTTGACAAGATCCCGACTTATGTGAGTTATCATGATGTAAGTTTAATCGTGATCTCGGCCTTGGTAATCAGCCTTTTAGCGAGTATTTATCCGGCATATTATGCGGCAAAGATTAATCCCAGTGAGGCATTAAGGCATGAATGATTTAATTTTAGAAACTACCGGATTATATAAGGCCTATACAAATGGCGCAGCTAGTGTCGAGGTTTTAAAAGGCGTGAATTTAAAGATTAAGAAAAATGAATTTGTCGCGATTCAGGGCCCGTCAGGCGCAGGTAAATCCACTTTGTTGCATATTGCCGGTGGCTTGGATGCGCCGAATGTGGGCGAGGTATATTTCGAAGGAAAAGATATTTATCAATTGAGCGAGAGCGAGCGGGCAACATTTCGTAACAGAAAAATCGGTTTTGTTTTTCAATTTTATCATTTACTGCCGGAATTTACGGCATTAGAAAATGTCTTGATGCCCTGCATTTTAAAATCCTGGTGGGAAAGAAAAAAGAGTATGCATTACGCCAAAAGTATTTTAAAAGATTTGGGTTTATCGAATCGTTTGCAGCATAAACCCAGCCAATTATCCGGAGGAGAACAGCAGCGCGTGGCAATTGCCCGGGCACTCGCCAATAAACCGCAGGTTTTGCTCTGCGATGAGCCGACGGGAAACCTCGACTCGGATAACGGGCAGAATATCCTGAAAATTTTAAGACAGTTGAATAGTCAGGAAAAACTGTCAGTAGTTTTGGTAACGCACGATAATGATATTGCCAAATCCGCGGACAGGGTGATCCATTTAAAAGACGGCGTAATTTTAAACTAAAGGAGTAAAAATGAAAATTTACATTGATGGGAAATTTTATGACAAAGAAAACGCAAAGATCTCGGTGTTTGACCACGGGCTTTTATATGGTGACGGGGTGTTTGAGGGAATCCGTGCTTATAACCGCCGCGTGTTTAAATTAAAAGAGCACATCGACAGGCTTTATGAGTCTGCGCATACATTAATGCTTGAGATTCCTTTAAGTAAAGAAGAGATGATTAAGGCAACACTCAAAACTTTAAAAGAAAATAGCCTTGATAATGCCTACATTAGATTAGTGGTGACGCGCGGTGAAGGGGACTTAGGGCTTGATCCGCGGAAATGTCTGAAGGGCGCGAGAATTATCATTATTGTGGATACGGTGAAATTGTATCCGGAAAAGTTCTATAAAGAAGGGCTTTCGCTGGTGACTGTGCCGACAGTGCGGAATCTCCCTGAGGCATTGAATCCACAGATCAAGTCTTTGAATTACCTGAATAATATCCTGGCAAAGATCGAAGCAAATCAGGCAGGATGCGAAGAGGCGATCATGCTCGATGCATTAGGTTATGTGGCTGAATGCACCGGAGACAATATTTTTATCGTGAAGAATGATCATTTGTACACCCCCCCGCAATGCATGGGCACATTAAGAGGAATTACGCGGGATTCGCTTTTAGAAATTGCCAAGGCCTCGAAGATCCCCGCACATGAGCATGTGATTACGCGCCATGAGGTGTATATTTCCGATGAATGCTTTATCACCGGAACTGCGGCGGAGATTGTGCCGGTGGTGAAAGTGGATGGCAGAAAAATCGGCACTGGTAAGCCAGGGAAGATGACCTTCAACTTAAAAAAGAAGTTTAAAGAATTAACGGAAAAAGAAGGAGTGAAATATTGAGCATGCTCTGTGATATTTGCGGAAAAAATCCCGCAACTGTGCATTTGACAGAAATCATTAATGACCAGATGAATGAGTTGCATTTATGCGAGCGCTGCGCCCAGGAAAAAAGCCATGAGATGGAGCAGCAATTTGGCTTAAGCGATCTTCTGGCAGGCATGGTGGAATTAGATAAGACCGGCGGGGCGGAAAAAGACACTTCTGTCCTGAAATGCCCGAACTGTAAGTTGACTTACGCGGATTTTAAAAAAATCGGCAGGCTGGGATGTTCTGAATGTTATCTCACATTTAAAAAATATCTCCTGCCTTTGTTGAAACGCATTCATGGTTCAAGCCAGCATTTAGGCAAGGCTCCGGTTTCTCTGCCCAAGGTGATGAAGGAAAAAACAGACCTTCAGGATTTACGCCAGAAACTACAAGGGGCAATTGACCGGGAAGAATTTGAAGAAGCAGCCAGGCTGCGTGACCTGATTAAAGAATCTGAGAAAAAAGAAGCAGAGCAAGGCAACGAGGATGATAAAAATGCAGCTGAATGATTTAATGAACCATACCAGTGAATGGCTTAAGGGCTCTGGCCCGCATTCGGATATTGTTATTTCCAGCCGGATTCGTTTCGCAAGAAATTTGAGTAAGGCTGCGTTCCCGCATTGGGCGAATAAAAAACAGAGTGAAGAAACTTTAAATGCAATTGAGGCAGCAATAAAAGGAGTGCCTAGCCTGAAGAATACAACTTCTTTCCATCTGGCTGAACTTGATCCGGTGGATAAGCAATTTCTCGTCGAGCGGCATTTGATGTCTATGGAGCATGCCCAGAAGACAGACAGCAAGGCCGTGATTATCGATGACGACGAAGTAGTCGCGATTATGGTGAATGAAGAAGACCATTTGCGTATCCAGGTGATGCAATCCGGTTTTAATCTTTTTGAGGCATGGAACATTATTAATTCTATCGATGATGGACTGGCCAAAGGATTGCCTTATGCATTTTTGCCTGAATTCGGATATCTTACTGCTTGTCCGACGAATACCGGTACAGGCATGCGCGGGTCGGTGATGCTGCATCTGCCGGCATTAGTAATGACGCGCCAGATTAACCGCGTATTAGCGGCAATTGCCAAACTTAGTTTTACCACGCGCGGGCTTTTTGGAGAAGGCACACAGGCAACGGGGAATTTTTTTCAGGTTTCTAACCAAGTAGCCTTAGGCCATAAAGAAGATGAAATCATTGAAAACATTAATGGCCTGATCAGGCAGATTATCGAGCAGGAAAAACAGGCAAGAGAGGCAATGCTTACGAAGAACCGGGCGTTACTGGAAGACAGGATTAACCGCAGCCTGGGGATTTTAAAGAGCGCGTATATCATCTCAAGCGAAGAGACCATCGAGCTTTTATCCATGGTCAGGCTTGGTTGCGATTCGGGGATTTTAAACAGGTGCATGGACCGTCGGAGTATTAATGAATTGTTTATTACTACCCAGCCGGCACATCTGCAGAAAATCGAAAATAAAAAACTTACTTCTCAGGAAAGGGATGTGAAAAGGGCTGAATTAATCAGGAGCAAACTTAAAATTTAACTTATCGTACGGGAGGAGAAATGTTCAACCGCTTTACAGAACGTGCCAGAAAAGTCATTATCTTAGCAAAAGAAGAAGCAAGGCGTTTTAATCATGATTATATCGGGACAGAGCATATACTTTTGGGCCTCATCCGCGAAGGCGAAGGCGTGGCAGCAGCGGTGTTACAGAAATTAGGCGTGTCTTTGGAAAATATACGCCTGGAGATTGAAAAATTAGTGCAGCCTGGGCCGGCAACGCAGATTATCGGTGATATTCCTTTTACTCCCCGCGCGAAAAAAGCATTGGAATTATCCGCAGAAGAGGCGCGTTCATTAGGGCATAATTATATCGGCACCGAACATTTATTGCTCGGGCTTATCCGTGAAGGCGAAGGTGTGGCTTCCCAGGTATTATTAAACCTGGGCCTGGATTTAAATGCGGTAAGAAATGAAATCATGGAATTATTAGGTTCTGCATTGCCGGGTTTTGGCCAAGGAACCCAGCAGGCTAAAACGAAAACTCCGGCGTTAGATGCCTTTGGCAGGGATTTAACTCTGCTTGCCAAGGAAAATAAATTGGACCCGGTGATTGACCGTAGGCCGGAGATCGAGCGCGTGATTCAGATCTTAAGCCGGCGCACAAAAAATAATCCTGTGCTTTTAGGAGAGGCAGGCGTTGGAAAAACCGCGATTGTCGAGGGGCTTGCCCAGGCAATTATTACCGGTAATGTCCCGGAAATCTTAAGAGACAAACGGATTATTGTTTTGGATTTGGCATTGATGATTGCCGGCACAAAATACCGCGGGCAATTCGAAGAAAGAATCAAGGCGATCATGGAGGAGATCAAGCGTTCACAGGATGTAATTATATTCATCGATGAACTGCATACGCTCGTGGGGGCAGGCGCAGCAGAAGGCGCGATCGATGCCTCGAATATTCTTAAGCCCGCGCTTTCCCGGGGAGAAATTCAATGCATTGGCGCAACTACCATGGATGAATACAGAAAATATATTGAAAAAGACGCGGCATTGGAGCGCAGGTTCCAGACGATTATGGTTGAACCGCCTTCAGTGGTTCAGACAGTAGAAATTTTAAAAGGCTTGAGGGATAAATATGAAGCGCATCATCGTGTAACATTTCGTGACGACTCGTTAGAAGCTGCGGCAAAATTATCCGACCGCTATATTTCCGGAAGGTTCCTGCCTGATAAGGCAATCGATTTAATGGACGAGGCAGGCTCGCGCGCGAGGCTTAATGTTTTAATTGTCCCGCCGGAAATAAAAGTGTTGGAAGGAAAAGTCGAGTCAATCAGAAAAGAAAAAGAGTCATTCATCAAATCCCAGGATTTTGAAAAAGCAGCAGCCCTGCGCGACCAGGAAAGACAGGCGCGCCAGGAACTGGAACAACACAATAAAGAATGGTCACAGGCAAAAGATAAAATGCGTCCTGAAGTAGGCGAAGAAGAAATCGCTAAAATTGTCGCGCAATGGACCGGCATTCCGATTTTCCGCCTGGAAGAAAAGGAAGGCGAGAAATTACTCAAAGTCGAAGAAGAGATGCATAAGCGGGTCGTCGGCCAGGACGAAGCAATTAGTGCGATTGCCCATGCGATCAGGCGTTCACGCGCAGGGATTAAAGATCCCAGGCGGCCAATCGGTTCTTTTATATTTTTAGGCCCTACTGGCGTCGGGAAAACCCTGCTTGCCAGGGTCTTAGCAGAATTTATGTTTGGCGATGAAGACGCGCTGGTGCAGCTGGATATGTCCGAGTATATGGAAAAATTCAATGTCTCGCGTTTAATCGGAGCTCCTCCGGGATATGTGGGTTATGAAGAGGGAGGGCAACTTACTGAAAAAGTCCGCAGAAGGCCGTATGCTGTAATTCTTTTGGATGAAATCGAAAAGGCGCATCCGGATGTCTTTAATTTACTTTTACAGGTTTTTGAAGATGGCCGTCTTACTGACAGCTTTGCGAGAAAAGTTGATTTTAGAAATACAATAATATTGATGACCTCAAACGTCGGAGCGGAATTAATCCGTAAGACCGGCTCTCTGGGTTTTGTCGCGCAGAAAGAAGAAGTCAGCTACCAGGAGATGAAGGATAAGTTGCTTGAAGAAGTCAAGCGCACCTTTAAACCGGAATTCCTCAATCGTATCGACGATATCATCGTCTTTAAGCAGCTCTCCCGGGAGGACCTGCAGAGGATCATTGAAATTGAAATTGGTTTTGTGGCCTCGCGGCTTAAGGAGCAGGGAATTTCCTTGGAAGTAACTCAAGAAGCAAAAGATTTCCTTATCGAGAAAGGCTTTGATCCGGTTTTTGGCGCACGTCCATTAAAGCGGACAATTCAGAGATTCCTGGAAGACCCGCTTGCCTCGGAAATAATTTCTAAGAAATTCAAAGAAGGCACTGCGGTGAAAGTCATACGCAAAAACGATGAACTAATTTTTGGATAATATGTTTACGCAATTTTTTATTAGCCTGGGTAAACGCACGATCGCCTTTATGTATTTTTTGGGCGGCCTGTCAACTTTGGCCGTGCAGACACTTTATCTTTCCTTTGTGCCGCCATTTCGCGGAGACAGGGTAGTTGAGCAAATTAAAAAAAGCGGGTTTGATTCTTTAGGGATTGTGGCCCTGGTTTCTTTGTTCATTGGTTTTATCTTTGCCTTACAGACAGCGTATTTCATGCAGCGCATGGGTTCAGAGATGTATATCGCGTCTTTAGTCGCGCTTGCCCTGGTGAGGGAATTGGGCCCGGTAATCACGGCATTGGTTGTGGCAGGACGAGTCGGCGCAGCAAATACCGCGGAACTCGGATCAATGCAGGTCACCGAACAGATCGATGCCTTGGAATCATTTGCCACTAACCCGGTGAAATACCTGGTTGTCCCGCGGTTCCTGGCGCTGACCATCGTACTTCCTTTATTAACTCTCTATGCGGATATTATCGGGATCATCGGCAGTTATATTATTTGCGTCTATAAACTCGGTATAGCTTCCACAATGTATGTGCATATTACTTTTGACTCGCTGCTCTACAAAGATATTTTCACCGGATTATTTAAAACCATATTTTTCGGAATGATCATTGCCTTTGTCAGTTGCTACGAAGGATTCAATGTCGAAGGCGGGGCCGAAGGAGTGGGCCAGGCGACTACACGCTGCGTCGTGACTTCATTTATTATGATTATTGCCGCGGACTGTTTCTTTACCGCGTTATTTTATTTTATTTTCCCATGATCGACCTAAAAAATGTCTCCAAGAGCCTAGCCGGGCACAAGGTATTAGACGGACTGAATCTAAAAATAGAAAAGGGTATTACCTGTGTGATTATCGGCCGCTCCGGATGCGGTAAGAGCGTGACATTAAAACATATCGTCGGCATCATGAAACCGGAAAGCGGCGAAGTTTTTGTCGATGGCAAAAATGTCTGTTTGCTAAAAGAAAAAGAATTGAATGCCCTGCGTATGAAAATAGGCCTGGTCTTTCAGGGAGGCGCACTTTTTGATTCTATGACTGTCGCAGAGAACGTGGGCTTTGGTTTAATCGAACATAACCATATTCCGCGCAAAGAATTATTGGAAAGAATCGAAGAATCGCTGTTTCTGGTCGGGCTTTGCGGAATAGGAAACCTGATGCCTTCGGAATTGAGCGGAGGAATGAAGAAGCGCGTATCCTTGGCACGTGCTATTTGTATTAAGCCGGAAATTATCCTTTATGACGAGCCAACTACCGGCGTTGACCCGATTACCGCAGATAGTATTAATGAGTTAATTATCAGCCTGCATGATAAATTAAAAGTTACCTCTATCGTCGTGACCCATGATATGACCAGCGCGTATAAAGTCGGTAATAAAATTGCCATGCTTTATCAAGGCAAGATTATTGCCGAGGGAAGCCCCCAAGAAATTCAGAAATCAGAGCATCCTGTTGTGCATCAATTTGTCAATGGTTTAGCCAAGGGCCCGATTACTGAAACCTTAGAATGTTTTAAATAAGCGGAGGTTAAAAGATGATATTCGGCAGAACTAAATTGGAATTAAAAGTAGGGGTTTTTGTTTTTATCGGCCTGGTAATTTTATCCGTTTTTATTTTATCGATCGGTGGTTTTAAAACCTGGAGTTCCGGATACAAAATAGATTTTGTTTTTGGCTTTGTCAATGGCGTGAAAATGGGCGCACCGGTGAGGTTTGCCGGAGTTGACGTTGGCCATGTGAAAGGCATCAAGTTTTTTATGGACCCCCAGGAGAAGAAAATAAAAGTGAAGATCACCGGGTGGGTAAAGAAGAGTACAAAAATCCCCATTGATTCCGCGATTTGGGTGAATACCCTGGGGTTATTAGGCGAAAAATATATCGAGATTATGCCAGGGAAAGATTACAGTAAATTCTTAGGTGCTAATCAGAATATCAAGGGGAATGACCCTATGGCAATGCAGGAAATCGGCGAGATGGCCAAAAAGATCGCCTCTGATATTGACGCGGCATTTGTGCAGATCAATAGCGGCGAAGGCACCATCGGCAAGCTGATTTATGATGATTCAATTTACAATAATTTGGATGAATTTGTTGCGGATATAAAACGCTATCCCTGGAAACTTTTTATCAAGACCAAAGAGGTAAAGAGAGATCCGGCATCCGAACCCAAGAAAAATTTTAATAAGAAAAAATAATTTTTTATGAAAACGAAAACTATTTTCAGTTGTTCGAATTGCGGGTTTCAATCAGCGAAATGGCTGGGGAAATGCCCGGATTGTAACAGCTGGAATACTTTAGTGGAAGAAGATTACGAAGCGCCTGTTGGTAAAGACACGAAAGAAAGAACCTCGCTCTATAAAGATGAGCCTGTTCTTTTAAAAGATGTCGATGTTAAAGAGAGCACTAGAATTAAAACAAATATTTCCGAACTTGATAGAGTTTTAGGTTCTGGAATTGTCCCGGGCTCTGTGATTTTAATCGGCGGGGACCCTGGCGTGGGAAAATCCACGATTGCCCTACAGATTTCTAATCACCTGACAAAGCAGTCGCACAGGGTGCTTTATGTCAGCGGTGAAGAATCTGTGCAGCAGACGACTATGCGGGCAAAGCGCCTCGGCGATGATGCAAAAGCCGGGGATTTATATATCGTTAATCAGACCGACCTTTCCTTAATTACGGAATATATAAAAAAAATTAAGCCCGAAGTGGTAATCATAGATTCGATTCAGGTGATTTTTGACCCTTCGATTAGTTCCTCTCCGGGAAGTGTTTCCCAGGTGAGAGAATGCGCCGGGATCCTGACGCAACTTGCCAAGAGTTCGGGGATTTCTATATTTATTATCGGGCATGTGACCAAGGAAGGCTCGATTGCCGGGCCGCGTGTCCTGGAACATATCGTTGACACTGTGCTTTATTTTGAAGGCGATAGGTTTGCGATTTATAGAATCCTGCGCGCAGTAAAAAACAGGTTTGGCTCTACCAATGAAATCGGGGTCTTTGAAATGACCCAGGCTGGATTGATCGAAGTAAAGAATCCTTCGCAGATTTTTTTATCAGAGCGGCCAAAGGATGTTTCCGGATCAGCAGTAACTTCCGTATTAGAGGGGACGCGTCCGCTTTTAGTGGAGATTCAGTCTTTGGTGAGTAAAACAAATTTTGGTTATGCCCTGCGCCGTACCCAGGGATTTGATTTTAACCGCTTGAATTTATTAGTTGCGGTTTTAGAAAAAAAGATTGGCCTGCATTTGGAACTAGAAGATATCTTTGTCAATGTCGCAGGAGGGATACAAATCGAGGATCCGGCAGCAGACCTGGCAGTTTGCCTGGCAATTGCTTCGGCATTCCGCGACCAGCCTTTAATGCATGAAGCGGCATTCTTAGGAGAAGTTGGTTTGGGCGGCGAGATCAGAAGCATATCTCAAGCAAACCTGCGCATTAATGAGGCGGAAAAATTAGGATTTAAACAATTATACCTGCCGCAAAATATTTTTAAGGGCATAGATCATAAAAAGGGGGCGCTTGAGCTTATCCCGGTTTCCACTTTAAAAGAAGCTCTGGATATTTCTTTAAAAAAATAGGAGGAGAGGTTATGAATTTATTATTATTACGTATTCTTTTTGTAGTTGTCAGCACCATTGTGGGATATCAGACATTGTTGATTGGTAAAACTCCTTTTATGGGTGGAGTAATTGCTTTTGTCGCCGCGCTTTTTGTGATATTGCTGGAAATCGGGATGCGCAAGGTTTCTGTCAGGGGCCTATCCAGTTCTGTCTTTGGTCTGATCCTGGGTTTATTTATGGCAAAGTTGGTGACAGATGCATTTGTGCTTACTCCGATTTCTCCGGATACCCTGCCTGTATTAAGGGTTATCTTAACCTTAATTTTTTCTTATTTGGGCATGGTTTTGGGCCTGCGCGGAAAAGACGAATTCAACATTATCATTCCTTATGTCAGGCTGCGGCGCCAGGATCAGATGGAGGAATTGGCAGTACTTGATACAAGCGTAATTATCGACGGCAGGATCCTCGACATTATTAAAACCAAATTCCTCGAAGGGAAAATGGTGATTCCAAAGTTTGTCTTGAAGGAACTGCAGCAGATCGCGGATTCAACTGATCCGATTAAGCGTCAGCGCGGCCGCAGGGGATTAGAGATTTTGCATATCATCCAAAAAGAAGCCTCTTCAGATATAAGTTTGCATGAAGAAGAATTTCCCGAAGTGCCGGAAGTGGATGCAAAGTTAATTAAGCTGGCAAAATTATTGGATGCTAAGGTTCTGACCGTTGATTTTAACCTGAATCGCGTCGCTACTTTGCAAGGTGTAAAAGTTTTAAATATCAATGAGTTAGCAAACGCGCTTAAGCCGGTGGTATTCCCTGGTGAAATCATGCAGGTGAAGTTAATCAAAGAAGGTAAAGAGCATAATCAGGCAATCGGCTATTTAGAAGACGGCACGATGGTGGTGGTGGAAGACGGCCGCAGGCTTTTAGGGCAGGAGGTAAAAGTTATTGTCACGAGTGTCCTGCAGACACAGGCAGGCAGGATGATCTTTACAAAGTTAGAGCATTAGGATGCATGTAACTGCGATAGTTCTTGCCGCGGGTCAAGGCAAGAGATTAAAGTCAAAGGTGATTAAGCCGTTAATCCGAATCAAGGGAAAATCAATAATTCTCTATTCGCTTGAGGCTTTTCATAAACACCCATTCGTTAAAGATATCGTCGTAGTGGTGAATTCTCAAATTCAGAAAAAAATTAAAAACGTAGTAAAAGAGAACCATTTGGCAAAAGTAAAAAAAGTAGTTTTAGGCGGAGCGCTGCGCCAGGATTCGGTTTATCGCGGTTTACAGGCGGTCAATGCTTATAGTGATTTGGTTTTAATCCATGATGCAGCCCGGCCCTTTGTCGATAGCAAGATTATCAGTGCGGTAATAAAGGAAGCCAAGAGAACGAAGGCGGCAATTGTAGGGGTGAGAGTAAAGAATACAATAAAAGAAGGTGTCAAAGTGTCAGGGTGTCAAAGTGTCAGGGTAAAAAGGACAATAGATAGAAGTAGGCTCTGGGAAATACAGACCCCGCAGGTGTTTGAGAAAGGTTTACTTTTAAAGGCATTTGCGAAAAACGGAAAAAGAGAAGTAACTGATGATGCGATGTTGGTGGAAAGATTAGGCGTCGAGGTGAGTATTGTAGAAGGAAGATATGATAATATTAAAATTACTACACCCGAAGACCTAATCATCGCAGCAGCAATCGCAAAAGGATAAACATGCAGCGCGTAGGCATAGGTTATGATATTCATAAATTAGTAAAGGGCCGGAAGCTTTTTATCGGCGGTATTGAGATCCCCTTTAAAATGGGATTGCTCGGCCATTCAGACGGAGATGTGCTTTTGCATGCGATTTGTGATGCGCTTTTAGGCGCGATTTCCGAAGGAGATATCGGCGACCATTTTCCTGACACCGAGCCGAAATTCCAGGGTATCGCCAGCACGGAATTATTGATCAAGGTCTATGAGCTGGCAAAAGACAAAGGCTATGAAATTTCCAATATCGATACGGTAATCATCGCCCAGGAGCCAAAGCTCGCGGCTTATAAAGAAAAAATTAAAAAAAGTATTGCCCAGATTTTGGATGTCAGGGAAGAGTTGATTAGTGTTAAGGCAAAGACCAACGAAGGCCTGGGAGATATTGGTAAGGGTGAGGCAATTGCTTGCTATGCTGTTACATCGGTAAGCAAATCAGGCGAGGGAGAATAATATGGATATTATTATCGGTTTATTGCTTATTTTATTGGCGTTAGTTTTATTAAAAATCATCTTGATTTCAATAATTTTTTACAGTGAAATTAAATCTGCGCAAAAAAGGGACCCGGCAGCAAAAAGCTTCCTAGAAATTGTCCTGCTTTATCAGGGGCTGCATGCGTTGATTAACCACCGCGTCGCGCATTTCTTATATAAAATGCATTTATATTTTTTGGCGCGCGCCTTGAGCCAGCTTTCCAGATTTGCCACTGGCATTGAAATTCATCCCGGCGCAAAAATCGGAAAGGGCCTGTTTATTGACCATGGCATGGGAGTGGTAGTGGGAGAAACAGCGATTATCGGAGATAATGTTTTAATTTATCAGGGTGTGACCCTCGGCGGCACAGGCCTGGAAAAAGGTAAGCGCCATCCGACAATCGGTAATAATGTTGTTATTGGCGGCGGTGCAAAAGTTTTGGGCAATATTACTATCGGAGACAATGCCTATATCGGCGCAAACGCAGTAGTGATTAAGGATGTACCGGTAAATTCCACGGTTGTGGGTGTGCCGGGAAGGATTACCAAACAAGACGGCAAGAAGATGGATATCAGCCTCGACCATATTCATGTCCTGGATCCGATTATGCAGACGATTGATGAGTTGGAAAATAGGATTAAAAAGTTAGAAAATAAATAATGTCCATTTATATAAATAATTCACTCACCCGTAAAAAAGAAGAATTCATCCCTATCAACCCTCCGGAAGTAAATATCTATACCTGCGGGGTAACGGTTTATGATGAAAGCCATATCGGCCATGCACGCAGCCTTTATGTCTTTGATATCATCAGGCGTTATGTCGCTTATCGCGGATTCAAGGTAAAATTTGTGCGCAATATTACGGATATCGATGATAAAATCATCAAACGCGCAAACGAACTTCAGGTAGATTGGAAGGATTTGGTAAGAAAATATATCGACCGCTACTATGAGGATTTGGCGTCTCTGGGTATTGAAAGGGCGGATTTTGAGCCGCGGGCAACGGAAAATATCCCGGAGATGATTAAATACATTCAGAGCCTGATTGAAAAAGGATTTGCTTATGCTTCAGGCGGAGATGTGTATTTTAATGTGCGTAAATTCACTGACTACGGAAAATTATCCGGGCAGTCTATCGAGCAGATGGAGACCGGCGTGCGCATTGAGCCCACAGAGCTCAAGAATGACCCGCTGGATTTTGCTTTATGGAAAAAATCAAAAGAGAATGAGCCTTTTTGGGACAGCCCTTGGGGAAATGGAAGGCCGGGCTGGCATATTGAATGTTCGGTGATGAGCCAGAAGTTTCTCAATACCGATACGCTGGATATCCATGCCGGAGGCCGCGACTTAATTTTCCCGCACCACGAGAATGAAATCGCCCAGGCAGAGGCATTAACCGGAAAACCTTTTGCAAAATATTGGATGCACGGCGGGCTCTTAACTATCAATGCTCAAAAGATGGCAAAGTCTTTGGGAAATTTCATTACGATTAAAGACTTTATCACTAAATATAAATATCCTGATCTTTTAAAGTTCTTCTTTTTATCTGCACATTATTCCAGCCCAATTGATTATACCGAGGAAAAAATCGAAGAGGCAAGGCAGGCAATCGAGCGCATCGTGATTCTTTTGGATAAGATTGAGAAGGGTAACCTCGGAGCCAAGGCACAGGTACCTAGCAATAGGCTTAATGAAATAGACTTAATCCGGGAGAATTTTTTTAAGGCCATGGACGACGATTTTAATACTCCCGAGGCAATCGCTGCCATATTTGAATTGGTAAATCTAACTAACAAAAATATCGCTGATCAGAGCTTCACGCATAATGCCGAAGCTGCTTTAAGAGAGTTGCTGAATCTTTTAGGGTTAAGGCTGGATTTTAGCAATGGCAAGGACGATAGTAATGATGTGAAGGAAATAGATGAATTGATCAATCAGCGCATTAGCCTGAAAAAAGAAAAGAAATTTGCTGAAGCGGATCAAATTCGTAATGATTTGGAAGCAAGAGGAATTATTTTAGAAGATACAAAATCCGGCACCACCTGGCGCAGGAAGTTATAAATTGAATTGAAAAAACCTCACCTCACCTACGCGGTGAGGTAGGTTTGATTGTATCTTCGCAGGGAAGAGGGGGAAGTGAAGAAAAAACGCGGGAAATTTATTACATTTGAGGGATCGGAGGGCTGCGGGAAGAGTACGCAGTCGAAGTTGCTCTATGAATATTTAAAAAAAGAGGGCTATCCGGTATTATATTTGCGCGAGCCAGGCGGAGTGAAGGTGAGCGAGCGCATCCGCGAATTACTTTTGGATCCTAAGAGTAGGATTGCCGCGTCTGCGGAAACCCTGCTTTACATGGCAGCCAGGGCAGAAGTAGTGGATGAAATTATTAAACCAGCTTTGGCAGCCGGAAAAATTATTGTCTGCGACAGGTTTCTCGATTCGACAATTGCTTATCAGGGCTATGGTTTGGGAATAGATATTAAAACGATTAAAGCTATCGGAAAATTTGCTACCCAGGGAATCAGCCCGGACCTGACTATTTTTCTGGACTTAGCCGTGAAAAAAGGTTTAAAACACCGGCAATTCACCAAAGACAGAATAGAACAAAGGCCATTTAATTATCATGAGCGGGTTCGAAAAGGATATCTGGCGTTAGCCAGGCTAGAGCCAAAACGGATTAAAATTGTAAAACTCGACGCTGATATTGCGGTTACCCAAGCCAAGATTAGGTCATTATGCCATTCACTGATATAATTGGGCAAGAAAAGCCCGCCAATTTACTTAGGGAATATATTCATCAGAAACGCATTGCCTCAAGCTATCTTTTTATCGGCCCGGAAGGCGTGGGAAAGAAAATGGCTGCGCAGTGTTTTGCCAAGGCATTGAATTGCGAAGAGAACAACCTCGATGCCTGCGATAAATGTATATCATGCCTGAAGATTGATAAGGGCCAGCACCCGGATATGCATTTTATCGGCTCCGAAGATATAATTAAAATCGAAGAAGTCCGCCAATTGCAGAGAGAGATAGCATTAAGGCCTTATGAAGGTAAATTCAAGGTTTTTATCATTGATAACGCGCATAACCTGACAGCAGATGCAGCAAATGCGATCCTAAAAGTCCTGGAAGAGCCGCCTGCGCATAGCATTATTATTCTGGTTACCGCAAAACCGCAGAAGCTTTTTAAAACCATAATTTCCCGTTGCCAGGTAATTAGATTTAATTCAGTGCCGCGGCTTGAGCTCAAAGAAATTTTAGAAAATAAATTCAGCTTAAGCAAGGCCAATGCGCATTTTCTGGCATATTTTTCCGAGGGCAGAATAGGTTTGGCATTAAAGCTAAAAGACACAGACCTGTTAGCAGAGAAAGATAAAATTATCGACGGATTCTCCAAGCCGCGGGGAATCTTTGCACAAGATGATACCTGGCAGGAGAAAGATGAAATACGTAATTATCTGAATATCCTTGCTGTTTTAGTCAGGGATATAATCATCAACAAGACGGGCTTAGCGAATTCAGAAGTGATCAATATCGACCGTATCGACGATTTAAAAAGATATGCGGATACTTATTCGTTCCCGGATCTTGAACGGATGCTAAAGGCAATCTCGGATTCATTGCTCTATTTGGAGCAAAATATCAACACTAAACTTTTATTGTCTAATTTGAATATCTCACTGAAAGGTTAAATATCATGGCATGCCCAATATTTTTGAGGTTAAGGGATTCTGGCCAAGTTTACAACTATGAAGGCCCGGAACTGAAGGTTGAATTAGGTAATTATGTGATTGTCGAGCATGACCGCGGCCTGGATTATGCGCAGGTTATTTCTCCCTGCGAGGCTGGGCCGGATAATGCGCCGAAGGAATCGATTAAAAAAATCATCCGTGTGGCGCATGCAAATGATTTAAAGCAAATCGAAGATAATCGATTAAAGGCAAAAGAGGCATATAGTTCTTGCGAGAAGAAAATCGCAGAACATAAACTGGACATGAAGCTGGTGCAGGCAGAGTATTCCTTTGACCGTACCAAGATCATCTTTTATTTTACTGCTTCCGGACGTGTTGATTTCCGGGAGCTGGTGAAGGACCTGGCAAAGATCTTTAAGGCGCGCATCGAGCTTAGGCAAATCGGCGTGCGTGATGAGGCAAGGCTTTTTGGCGGGTATGGTTCATGCGGAAGAGAACTTTGTTGCAAGAAATTCCTCAAGGATTTTGAGCCGGTAACAATCAAAATGGCAAAAGAAGAAGGGTTGCCTTTGAATCCTCCGAAAATTTCCGGTTTGTGCGGAAGGTTGATGTGCTGTTTGAGTTTTGAATACGAGACCTATAAAATATTATCCAAGGGCCTACCGCGCGAAGGGGAAAAAATCAATACGGAAAAGGGCAAGGGTAAGATTATCAGCGTTAATGTCTTTAAGCGTTCTGCTACGGTGGAGCTGGAAGAGGGCGGATACTTCGAAATAATTTACAAATGAAAAATAAATTCTATATCACTACTCCGATTTATTATGTGAATGCTGCCCCGCATATCGGGCATTCATACACCTGTATTGCCGCAGATACCCTGGCGCGCTACTATCGTCATGCGCTGGGAAAAGAAAATGTCTGGTTCCTCACCGGGGCGGATGAGCATGGGCAAAAAATTCAAAAGGCCGCGGATGAGGCAAAATTAAGCCCGCAGCAATTTGTCGATAAAGTAGTGGTGCAATTTAAAGGGCTCTGGGATAAGCTTAATATTTCCAATGATGATTTTATCCGCACCACGGACGCCCGCCACATTAAAGTTGTCGAGAAGGTTTTAGAGATTCTATACGCGAAGAAAGATATTTATGAAGATAAGTATATAGGATTATATTGCACGCCTTGTGAGGCATTCTGGACGACTTTACAGGCAACGGACAATCTTTGCCCGGACTGCAAAAGGCCGGTTGAAAAAATAGAAGAAAAAAATTACTTCTTTAAATTATCAAAATATCAGGATTGGCTGGTAGAATTTATCGAGAGCAACCCTAATTTTATTGCTCCGGAAATCAGGCGTAATGAAATGTTGAGTTTCTTAAAATTAAATAAGCTGGCTGATTTATGTATTTCACGCCCCAGGGAACGCTTGAGCTGGGGCATTCCTTTGCCGTTTAGCCCGGAACATGTAACCTATGTCTGGTTCGATGCGCTGATAAATTATATCAGCGCTGTTGGCGATTTTGACGAAAATAACAAATATGTTTCAAAATGGTGGCCGGCAAACCTGCATTTAATCGGAAAAGATATTTTAAGGCAACATGCAGTCTATTGGCCGATAATCCTAAAGGCCCTGGAGATCGAACTGCCGAAGACCGTCTTCGCCCATGGCTGGTGGATGATTGAACAGGCCAAGATGTCTAAATCCGTCGGTAATGTGGTAAACCCAATAGACATGGTGAATAAATACGGCATTGATACCTATAGGTATTTCTTATTGCGGGATGTGGTTTTTGGTTATGATGGTAATTTTTCCGAAGAGGCAATTATCAAAAGATTTAACGGCGATTTGGCAAATGACCTGGGAAATTTGGTGTATCGCACCTTGACGATGGTAGAAAAATATTACCAGGGCGCTATCCCGGAGCAGGGAGAACTGGATGGACAAGGAAAACGTATTTATGCAAAAATTACCTCTTTGCCGGAAGAAATTAAGGCAGCATTAGCTGTTTCAAATTTTAGCCTGGCCTTGGAACATATTTGGGAATTGATTGGCATGGCGAATAAATATGTCGAAGAAACAAAACCCTGGAACCTGGCTAAAGAAAATAAATCAGCAGAACTCAAATGTTTTATCAGATTGCTGGCCGATGTAAACAAAAAAGTCGCAGAGTCGCTTTCTCCTTTTATGCCTGATACTGCGGAAAAAATCAAATCGCAATTTGGCGATAAAGAAGTGAAAAAAGGCGATCCTTTATTTCCCCGTATCGAGAAACCAACTAAATAATTTCCCGTAGGCCTATGTTGATAGATACGCACTGCCATCTTGATTTCCCTGAATTTGAAAAAGACAGGGATTTAGTGATAAAAAATGCGCAGGCAAACGGCATTGGCTATATTATTAATGTCAGCTCTGACCTAAAAAGCGCAAGGAATGCCGTCGAGCTTTCCAAGGAATATGATTTTATTTATTCTGCCATAGGCCTGCATCCTCATGATGCCGATGGTTTTAATCAAGAGGCCCTTACTGAATTAACCCAGCTTGCTAAAAACGATAAAGTCGTGGCAATCGGTGAAACCGGACTGGATTATTTTAAAAACTTTTCCAAAAAAGAAAATCAGCTTCCCTTATTTGCAGCTTTGGTTAATTTGGCAAAAGAATTGAACCTGCCTTTGGTTGTGCATACCCGTCAGGCAGAGGAAGACAGCCTGAAGATTCTAAAACAGGCAATGCCGGTGAGGGCAGTGGTGCATTGTTTTTCCGGGGATGAGAAATTTTTAAATGCCTGCCTGGAGTTAGGTTTTTTTATTTCCTTCACCTGCAATGTCACCTATAAAAAGGCAGACAACTTAAGAAATATTTTAAAAATTGCTCCGCTGGAGCGGATTTTCTTGGAGACTGATGCTCCGTATCTTTCTCCGGAAGGATTAAGGGGCAAACGTAATGAACCGCAGAATGTGAGATTCGTTGCAGAAGAAATCTCAAGGATCAAAGGAATTAGCTTTGAAGAAGTAGCTTCTGTCACTACAAATTCCGCAAAGAAGTTTTTTAATATTGCTTAACAGGCTAAGAGATGGGCTCTGGATTATCTATTGTTAGATGCAGTGATTATGACCCTTCAAGAGTGCTCGATGCAGTGAAAAGATCAATCGAGCTCATCGGAGGGATTGAGCAGTATATAAAACCCAAAAGCAAAGTCTTGGTGAAGCCAAATCTTTTAATGGCCAAAGAGCCGGATTTCGCGGTTACTACTCATCCAGAGGTTACGCGGGCGGTAATCAGGCTGCTAAAAAATATTAATTGCGAGGTTGTTGTCGGTGATGGCCCAAGTGTTTGGGGAAGGCAAGTTGAGAATGTTGATGCGGTGTATGAAACTACCGGGACCAAGGCTGTTTGTTTAGAAGAAGGCGTGCGCTTGGTTGAGTTTGACAGGCGTAGGATGAGAGAAAAATTCCCGCTTACGGCTTGCCTGGATGAATGCGATTTTCTGGTAAGTATTCCAAAATTCAAAACGCATCAACTGGCGCTTTTAACCGGTGCAGTAAAAAATTTGTTTGGTTTAGTCTCGGGGACATTTAAGACCGAGATCCATAAAAATTATTTTAATCGCGATGACTTTGCGCAGATTTTGGTTGATATCTATGCAGAGGCCCGCCCGGCATTAACTATTGTTGATGGAATACTGGCCATGGAAGGCGATGGCCCGGGAACCAGCGGCAAGCCTAGGCAGGTCAACTTGCTGCTTGCCGGAAATAATTGCGTTGATTTAGATAGTGTCTTGGCCTTAATTATGGGGATTAACCCCCAGGATGTATTAAGCACAAAAGAGGCAATCAGAAGAGGGTTGGGGCAATCTGATGTTAGTAAAATTGATATATCGGGCGAGAAGCTGGAGGATGTAATCGGCGAACCATTCTTGCTGCCATCTTCATCAATGGCAAAGAAAATTGTCCCTGAACCGATAATCAAACTGGCAAAAAAACTCATTCGGTACTATCCGTGCGTTGAGCAGGATAATTGTATAAAGTGCGCTGCTTGTATTAAATCCTGCCCGACCCGGGCGGTCAGTTTTAAAAAAGAAAAAATTACCTTTGATTATGCAAAATGTATTGCCTGTTTTTGTTGCCAGGAGACTTGTCCGAATTCGGCGATAAGAATAAAAAAGAGTTGGTTCGCAAAAATGATCGGATTATAGGATGAAGCTAGAGACAATCGAGTGGAAAAATAATAAAATCAGGATTATCGATCAGACGAAGTTGCCGTTAGAATTCGCCTATTTGGATATCCGGGATACAAAGGGCCTTTGGAAGGCAATTAAAGAGCTTAAGGTCAGGGGTGCTCCGGCAATCGGCGCAGCAGCGGCCCTGGGAGTTTATTTAGGAATAAAGGATTCCAAGGCAAATAATTTTTCTGAATTTTCCGTAAAGTTAGATAAGGTGGCAAAATATCTTGCTACTGCCAGGCCGACGGCAAGAAATCTTTTCTGGGGATTAGAAAGAATGTGTTCTGTAGCAGTGCGGAATAAAGCATTGCCGGTAGAAAAAATCAAAGCCTTACTTTTTTTAGAAGCAAAGAAGATAATCGCGGAGGATAAATCCGGCTGCCGTAAGATAGGTGATTATGGGGCAAAACTTTTTAAAGATCATGACCGGGTGCTCACGATTTGTAACGCCGGGATACTGGCAACAATTGATTATGGCACTGCCTTGGGCGTGATTTATCGCGCCGAAGAACTCAAGAAACATCTTCAGGTCTATGCCTGTGAAACCCGGCCGCTTTTACAGGGTGCGCGTTTGACTGCCTGGGAATTGAGCAGGAAAAAGGTGGATGTGACAGTTATCTGCGATAACATGGCAGCATTCCTGATGCAGCAAGGAAAAATCGATAAGGTGATTACCGGCGCAGACAGGATCGCTGCCAATGGAGATGCGGCAAATAAAATTGGAACCCATGGAGTGGCGATCTTGGCTAAATATCACGGGATCCCTTTTTATGTTGCCGCACCGGTTTCTACTTTTGATTTAAGTATTCCAGAGGGAAGTAAGATTAAGATTGAAGAACGAAAAAGTTCCGAAGTCACGGATTTATTTTTTAAACCGGGCCTCGGCATTAAAGGTGTAAAAGTTTTTAATCCGGCATTTGATGTTACGCCGCATAATCTGATTACAGCTATTATCACGGATAAAGGCATTGTCAGGCCGCCATATAGTGAGAATATTAAAAAAATATGTTAATCAATAAAATCGGTGAATTTGGGTTAATTGAACGAATTAAAAAGTCTATCAAGCTGGATAGAACAGTTGTGGTTGGGCCGGGAGATGATTGTGCGGTCATAAAACTCGATAAAAATAATTATCAGCTTCTGACCGCGGATATGTTGGTGGAAGGAATTGATTTTACCAAAGATACCGATCCATACCTTGTGGGCAGGAAGGCCCTGGCGGTATCAATCAGCGATATTGCTGCCTCGGCAGGTACTGCCCGTTATGCCGTGGTTTCTTTGGGTTTAAAAAAGAATTATGCTTTGGCCTCCGTAGATAGATTAATTAAAGGGATGCTTGGGCTTGCCAAAGAGTTCAAGATAAATATCGTGGGCGGTGATATCAGCCGCGCGGATAAATTAATACTTAATGTTGCAATGCTGGGAGTGGTGAAGAAAAAAAATCTGGTTTTGCGGAGCAAAGCGAAAAAAGGCGACATTATTTTAGTTACCGGAGGCTTAGGAGCTTCGATTAAAGGTAAGCACCTTAAATTTATCCCGCGCACTAAAGAAGCCATGTTTTTGACAGAAAAGTTCAAAATCCATGCGATGATCGATATTTCTGACGGGCTTGCCCAGGATTTGGGGCATATCCTCAAGGCCAGCAAAGTTGGTGCAGTGATATATGAACATTTAATTCCTCTTAATAGCCAGGCGGGTGGGCTGGAAGATGCACTTTATTCAGGTGAGGATTTTGAGCTTCTCTTCACCATGGCCCGCCAAGAGGCAAAAAAACTACTCAGCCTTCGCAAAACAATTTTTCATCCTATCGGCGAAATTATGGACCATAAATTCGGATTTAAATTAATTGATAGCAGGGGTAAGGAAAAGAAAGCAAAAACAAAGGGTTTTAGGCATTTTTAAAATGAAGATAATTTCTAAATCTGAAAACGAGACCTTAAAATTAGGCAAGCTGCTCGCCAAGTATTTAAATGCCGGGGATATTGTTTGTTTGTCCGGTAATTTAGGTTCTGGTAAAACTATTCTCGCTAAAGGGATTGCCTTAGGGCTGGGGGTTGACCCGAATAGAGTGATTAGCCCGACTTTCGTGTTGATTCATCAACATCACCAGGGAAGGGTGGCCTTCAATCATTTTGATTTGTACCGCTTGAAGTCTTTAAAAGAAATCGCTGATTTGGGTTTTGAGGAATATTTTTATGGCGATGCTATTACTGTGGTAGAATGGGCAGAGAGATTGAAAAATCTCTTGCCAAAAAATTGCCTCCGGGTTAGATTAGCGGTATTAACCAAGAATAAGCGGTGCATTGATTTCTCATCTTTAAATAAAAACTATCAGGGCATCATTAAGAAAATCAAGCTATGAAAATACTCGGGATTGATACCACAACCAGGTTTCTTTGTATCGGGCTTTTTGACGGAACAAAAATTTATGAATACCGCCTGGAGCTAGGAACAAGGCAATCTACGCTACTGGTGCCTACGATAAAAAGAATACTTACGGCATTAAAATGGAAACTTGATGATTTGGATTATTTTGCCTGCGGCGTAGGCCCAGGGTCATTTACCGGTATCCGCGTAGGCCTAAGCACGATTAAAGGGTTTTCCTGGATCACTAGAAAACCCGTAATAGGCGTTCCTTCCTTGGATTTATTGGCCTATAACGCGATTGGATTCGATGCGGATATTGTATCGATTATCGATGCCAAAAGAAGCCTGATTTATTTCTGTACCTATAAAAATAGGCACGGCAACATTAAACGCGCCTCCGATTATCAACTCCTTTCAAAAGAAGAATTGTTAAAAAAAATCAAACCCGGATCGATTTTAGTCGGAGATGCGCTTGGCCTGTATAAAGAAGAATTGGCAAAAACCGCCGGAGGATTGAATTTATTGAATAAAGATTATTGGTATCCTACCGGCCGCGGGATTATTAATATTGCTTTAGAAAAAATAAAACATAAAGAGGTTAACACCTGTTTTAATATCGAACCGATTTATTTGTATCCTGACGCATGCCAGGTGAAGAAAGCGCAAAGCGTAAAGTGAAAAGCGTAAAAATGAATAAAATTAATGATATTGGATATCGGCCGACGTGGGCGGAGATTAATTTGAATAATCTGCAACATAATTTTGCGCAGATAAAAAAGATCCTGCCGGCTTCGGTCAAAGTCATGGTTTGTGTGAAGGCAGATGCCTATGGCCATGGTTTAATTCCGGTTGCCAGGAAATTAGAGTCAATTAATGCTGATTACTTAAGCGTGGCATCGATTGATGAAGGGATAATTTTGAGAAAGGCAGGAATAACCCTGCCGATTCTGGTTTTGGGAATGATCCTTAAAAATGATATCAAGCCGCTTCTAAAATATAACTTGGCGCAGACTGTTTGTACCTTGGAACTCGCCGTTGCCTTAGATAGCGCTGCAAAAGAAGAGAATAAAAAAATAAACATCCATATTAAAATCGATACGGGTATGGGCAGGCTCGGGGTGCTGCATCAGGAGGCGTTTGATTTCATAAAAAAAGCCCATAAATTGAAATCGCTGAACATCGAAGGCGTCTTTACGCATTTGTCCCTTGCGGACATAAACCGCGATTTTACTCTGCTGCAGATAAGCATGTTCAATAAACTCATTTCGAGGCTGAAGAGGCAGGGGATTCGCATTCCTTTCATACATACGGCGAATAGCCTGGGCGTGGTTGGTTACAAAGAAAGCCATTTCAATATGGTGCGGCCGGGGCTAATCGTTTACGGGCTTTATCCCGATGAAAACCTAAAGATCAAGTTAAAACCTGTTTTAAGCCTGAAAACAAAAGTGGTTTATTTTAAAAGAGTGCCTGAAGGATACGGCATAAGTTACGGCTATACCTATGTGACCAAGAAAGAGACCACTATTGTTAACCTGCCTCTCGGGTATGGCGACGGTTATCCGCGTAATCTTTCAAACCTTGCACCGATTCTTATCAGAGGGAAAAAATTCAAAATAGCCGGCAGGGTGTGCATGGACCAGATTATGGCCGATATTGGAAATCTCTCGGTTCGTATAGGGGATGAAGCGGTGTTAATCGGTTCTCAAGGCAGAAATAAAATTACTGCAGAAGAATTGGCACAACTCTCCGCAACTATCCCTTATGAAATTGTTTGTGGTTTTGGAAGCAGGATCCCGCGGGTTTATATTTAACGCGTGCGCACGATTAAATAAACTGCAATTGATAAAAAGACGATATGGCTAAAAGATGCGGCTAAGAGGGGCGGAAATACACCTGCCTTACCCAGGGCAATGCTCACCGCGTTTACTACGTAATAAAAAAATCCCATCATAATCGATACGCCAAGAGATGACATGCCTGTTGCGCGCTTACGCAACATTAAAGAAAAAGGTATGCCAAGCATTATCATGATTGCGGCCATGAGAGGCGAGGTAAACCTTTGGTAGTAATCTACTTTTAGGTTACGGATGACTCCGGTTGCTCCGCTTTTCGAAAGTTTCCAGAGATAATTATCAAGCTGCGCGATAGTCATGGAATCCGGTTGTTGCCTTTGATTAAAAAAGTCACGCGGGGTCTCCGGTATGCGCATAACTTCTTCTTCGCGATAAACCGGCTCGTTTCTTATTTGCCCATTTTCATCAAAATCATAAGTGATGCTTTGATAAAAAGTCCAGTTTCTTTCTTTATAAACGCCTTTATTCGCGACGATTTTCTTGGTGATATTCTGGCGTTCGTCGTGCTCCAGGATCGTTATCCCCTCCATAGTGCCGGTGCCGATGGAAAATTTACTTACAAAAATCAAGCGGTTCCCCTGGCCGTACATACAAAGATTATCGATATCCCTGTTTTCTTTTTCTCTCACTCCTTTATCTATACGTAAGATAAACTTTTTCTGCGCGGCTAATGCGCGCGGGACCAATTTATCTCCCACCCAAAAATTAAATAGGCTGATGATTGCGCCAAAGATTATCAGCGTCTTTGTAATCTGGACTACGCTTAGCCCTGAGGCACGCATGGCAATTACCTCATTTTCCTTGTTGAGCTTGCCGAAGGTATAGAGTGTCGCCAGAAGCCCGGCGAGCGGCCCTACCTGGAGGAAGATTATCGGCAGATAAGAAGAATAATAGGAGAAGAGGATTTCAAAACCGATTTTTTGTTTTAATATGTCTTCCAGGCGGGAGAAGATATCAATGATGATATAGAGAAATAAAAAAGAGAAGAGGCAGGTAAGAAACATCTGGAGCACTGATTTAAAAATATATCTGTCTAAGATGCGCATAGGCGGATAGTTAAGATTGTCCCAACTGCTCCCAGTATAAGATTGGGCATCCACATGGCAACCAGGGGATTGATGGTCCCTTGCAATGCCAATGTTTCAGAGGTGATCAATAATATATAGAACAGCCCTACGATTAAGAAGGCAATGCCGAAGTTAATGGATTTTTCCCTGCGCCTGGTGATAATTGCCAGTGATGAGCCAAGCAGGATAAAGATAAGGCAGGAGAAGGCAAGGGAGATCTTTGATTGAATTTCCGTAATCAGGGGAGTGGCATCAATGCTCTCTTTATCAAGTTTTTTCACTTCATCGAGCAGTTCTTTTATGGACATGTCCTTAGGTTTTTTTCGGATATCATCTTTTGCCCTTGCCTTTGCCATGTTTAAAGACATAAAGTAGGTTTTAAAATTTAATTTATAAAAATTAGTCGGGCTTTCCGGATCCGGCTCATCAGAGGTGCCATCAATAAGCTTGAGCTTAATCATGTTTTTTTCCGGGATTGCGATGAATTCGCCTCTTTTTGCTACGATTGTCCGGGTGGGTTTTCCTTCTTGGGGCTCGTAAATACGCACGTTAATCAGTTTATTCTCTTCTATGCGATAAACAAAAAGAATGTATTTCTGGAAGGAATTGATGAATACGCCCGGTTCAAGCGCAGCAGTCGGGTTTTTTATTCCGACATCCATCAGGGTCCTGCGTGAGGCAAAATGCGCATAAGGAATCACCCGGTCATTGAAGATAACCAGGAGCAGGCTCAAAATCAGGCCGACAATCAATTGCGGCAGAATCAACCTGAATATGTTCACGCCACTTGCCCGGATAGCAATAATTTCGTTATCACTGGAAAGCCTGCCCAGGGAAAGCAAAGACGCGGTCAAGGCGGAAATCGGCACAGTATAGGTAAGCAGGTAAGGTATCATGAAGATAAATAATTTCGATACACTTACGATATCCACGCCTTTATTGATCACCAGGTTTGCAATCTGCACTAAATTTCCCAGGATCATAATAAAGGTCAGTACCCCTAATGCCATAAATAGGGGGCCAAGGAATTCTTTTAAAAAATAGTCTCTAAGGATTTTCATAGGTTTAGCTTGCCAGGGTCAAGACAAAAACAATATTTGCGCCGGCATTTTTTAAAACATAAGATGCTTCAGAAGAGGTAGCGCCCGTAGTCAGGACATCATCGACCAACAAAATATTTTTTCCTTCAAGAGCAAAATTATCCGTTAATGAAAAACTACCCTTGGCATTCAGGAAGCGTTCTTGGTTATTCATTCCGGTCTGGGTCTTGGTTAAGCGGTTTCTAGTTAAAACATTATTTATTACGGGCTTATTAAATTTTTTACCGATATATTCGCTTAAGACCTGCGCCTGATTGAATTCCCGTTCCCGTAATTTTGTTTTATGCAGGGGAATAGGTATTATAAGATCTAAATAATCAATTGGCAAACTATATTCTGCGATAAAATCAATCATCAGGTTTGCGAGAATTTCTCCCAAATAATCCTTACGTTTATATTTGAATTCATGGATCAGAGTTCTAACTGTATCTTCGTATAAAAACGGGCTGAAGGCGCGGTCAAAGTGCATCTGATTTTTAATACAGCTGGTACAGATGTTTGATGTGCAGGCCTTTGGATTTAAACGCCTTCCACATGAGCGGCAAAACGGAGGCAGGTTCCTCTTTATCAGGCTCTGGCAATTCAGGCAGATAAATTCTTCGACGCTAGATTGGTGCTTGCCAACAAGCCTTTTTCCGCAACCTAAACACCTTTTTGGGTAAATAATCTCTATTAGGCCATAAATTAGCCTGGAAAACATACCCCATATAATAGCAACGAATGCAAAACTTGTCAACTAAACCTCTCCTCACCTACGCGGTGAGGTGAGGTGATTAAGCATTAGATATTGAAAGTCAGGGTATTTAATGGTAAAATCATAAAAAGGAGAAATTTCTATGGCAACAGAAGAGATTATCGAACTTAAAAATAAACTGTTTTCTTTGCTTGAAAAAGCTGCCCTGAAAAGAGGAAAGTTTATTTTGTCATCTGGCAAGGAAAGCAATTATTATCTCGACGGCCGGATTATTACTCTGACCCCTGAAGGTGCATTTCTTACGGCGAGTATAATTTTACAATTAATTAAAGATGAAGGCATTAGTGCCGTGGGGGGGCCTACTCTAGGCGCTGATCCGATTACGGGCGCCGTGGCTTGTCTTAGCCATATCCAAAAAATTCCTTTGAAAACCTTTATTGTGCGTAAATCGACAAAAGGCCATGGTATGCAGCGCCAAATTGAAGGCCCGGAATTAAAAAGAGGCGATAGGGTTATCTTGGTCGATGATGTGGCCACAACAGGTAAGGCCCTGATTGAGGCAAAGGCTGTTTTGGATGACGCCGGTATTATCGCCAGAAAGGCGATTGTTATCGTTGACCGGGGAGAAGGCGCCGCTCAAAATTTACGCAATGCCGGTTTGGAATTAGAATCAATCTTCCAGATAAAAGACTTCGGCTTATGATCATTATCGTCGGAGCAGGCCCCGCCGGAATCATGGCTGCGATCCGTGCTTCAGAATTAGGCCAGGACACGGTACTAATCGAAAAAAATCCCATCTTGGGCCGTAAACTTCTCTTAAGCGGCAAAGGCCGTTGCAATCTTACCAATGCCTGTGATTTGGAAGCTTTCTTAAAACGATTTTCTAAAAACGGGCAATTCCTCAGAGACGCATTTAAAAAATTCTTTAATCATGAGCTCATGGGCTTTTTCGAAAAAAGGGGGCTGCAGCTTAAGGTTGAGCGGCAGGAGCGCGTTTTTCCTCTAACTGATAGCTCAAGCAGTATTGTGGATGTATTGAAAAAAGAGTTGTTAAAGAATAAAGTAAAGATACATTTTAAAACGCAATTAAAAGGCGTTGTCATCGAGGAGAAAAAAATAAAAGGAATTTTACTTTTGGATGGCACGAGGATTCCCTGCGAAAAGCTGATCTTAGCAACAGGAGGCGTGTCTTATAAATTTACCGGCTCCAGCGGTGAAGGAATCATGATTGCCAGGGAACTAGGGCACGAGATTATGGGTTTGAGGCCGGGGTTGGTGGCGCTGGTAACAAAAGAAAAAGAAATTAAATTGCTCGAAGGGTTGACGCTCAAGAATATTCGCCTTAAATTCTCCGATAATAAAAAAGAATTAGTTTCGGAAATAGGAGAATTGTTATTTACCGGCTTTGGTATTTCCGGGCCATTGGTTTTGACCTTAAGCGGAAAAATCCTTGACTGGCTGGCGAAATCTGGAAAATTATTTGTAATAATAGATTTAAAACCTGGATTATCCGAAGAACAGCTTAATGTAAGGCTCTTGAGGGAATTTAAGGAAAATGCAAAAAAGAGTGTGCGCAATACCTTAAAGGATCTTCTGCCTTTGCGCATGATTGATGTATTCCTGAAATACCTTGAGATTGATGCGGACAAAAGAGTAGCCCAGGTCACTCAAGAAGAACGCCAGAGAATTATTTCTTTATTAAAGGGATTTCGCCTGGAAATATCCGGGTCATTACCGATAGAAGAGGCAATGGTTACCCGGGGAGGAGTATCTTTGAAACAAATTAACCCGCGCACCATGGAGTCGCGCCTGATTAAAGGCTTATATTTTGCGGGTGAAATGATTGATGTCGACGCTGATACCGGAGGATTTAATTTACAGGCAGCATTTTCTACGGGTTATCTGGCAGGCGAGAGTGCCGCACTTAATTAAAATGAAAAAAATTTATTTGGCATCAGGGTCAAAGGCGAGAAAAGAATTACTTAAACTCTTTGGTTTTAAGTTTAAAGCCCTGCCGGTTAATATTAAAGAAAGGCGCCTTGCGGGAAAATTATCTTATAGCCGGCTAGTTAAGTTGAATGCCTTAGAAAAGGCCAGGGCTGCTGCGAAAAAAATAAAAAACGGTGTGATTATTTCTGCCGACACAATTGTGGTTCAAGACGGGAGAATTTACGGCAAGCCTAAAAATTTAAAAGCAGCGCGCCAGATGCTCAAGAAAATTTCCCAAAAACCACAGCTGCTTTATACAGGACTAGCTGTGATTGATACGGATGCCAAGAAGACGGTTGTTGATTGTGAAAAAACTAAGGTCTATATGGATAAATTAAGCGATGCTGATATCGAAAAGTATTTTTCTCATACTTCGCCGTTAGGCAAGGCAGGGAGTTTTGATATTCAGGGCAGGGGGGCATTTTTTATCCGCAGGATCGAGGGATGTTTTTATAATGTAGTGGGCCTGCCGATAAGAAAGCTCTATCTTATATTGAGTAAGATAAAGGTTTTGGGTTGTATTTTTTGCCTTGCCGCCTGCGTTTTTTCTTTGGGTTGCACCACCGAATACAATCTGGCGACTAAAGAGGAAGAATACTATTTTTATAGCACTGATAAAGAACTTCAAATGGGCGCTTCGATCGACAGGCAGATTATGGAGCAATACAAAGAGCAGGGGGATCCTTTAATTCAAAAACGGGTGGAGGATATCGGTAAGAAGATTACCACAGTCTGCGACAGAAAAGACATAGATTATCATTTTCGCGTAATTAAAGAAGATGAAGTAAACGCCGCGTCTTTACCCGGAGGTTATGTTTATATTTTTGAAGGCCTGGTGAAGAAAGTTGGGAGTAATGATGATGAATTAGCCGGTGTTATTGCGCATGAAGTCGCGCACATCGTTGCCCGGCACAGCATTAAAAAATTACAGGCACAAATGGGTTATAATATTCTAAGAGTTTTGACCGCCGCAGCCGCGCAAAATGCTGAAGCAAGCAATGCCGCTGACCTTGCCTTTACGGATATAATGTTGGGTTATGGCAGGGAAGATGAGTTATTGGCGGATCAACTGGCTGCCAGGTATATGAAATTAGCCGGATATGACCCGAATGCGATGATTACATTCTTAAAGAAACTTCAGCAGATAAACCGCAGAAGAGAACCGCAGGCATACAGTTATTTTAAAACCCATCCCTATGTCCCTGACAGGATCCGTGTGGTTACCCAGGAATTAGGCGGCAGGATGAGTTTTGATGACTATATAAATATCGAGCAGAAAACCCACGACCAGAGATAGTAGAAAAGTGCGGAGGGAGGGAGTTGAACCCTCATGTCTTGCGACACTGGCTTCTGAGACCAGCGCGTCTGCCATTCCGCCACCTCCGCGAAAAGAAGACAGGTTTAAGTATATCCTACCTCGATAATTCTGTCAATCCCCAAGCATAAAAGAATTGCGGCAGCAGTGCTTTGCTGGTATAATATTATTCCTAACTTAAGGAGGCGCAATGTTTTTAGATTCTTTTAGAATTACTTTACTCGCTGTGGCGCAAATCTTTGTTTTGGGCGCCATAGGTTATGTTTTGGTGAAAAAGAACATCCTGGGAGAAGATGGCTTAGATTCTTTAAGCCGCCTGGTGATTAATGTGATTTTCCCGTTTATGATTTTTTCACAGTTAATCAGCAATTTCAGTTTTGCTGTCTATAAGAAGTGGTGGATTTTTCCTTTAACCAGCTTGATTATTACGATTGCAGGATTCCTGGTAGGTGTTTTGTTTATAAAATTTATCAAAGGCGATAAGCATAAGCTGCAATTCTTGAGTTTGGTTACTTTTCAGAATTCAGGATATCTGCCTCTTGCTATGGTGGCAGCGCTTTTCCCGAGGGATAAAGCAGGGCCGATGTTTATTTATATCTTTCTTTTTCTTTTGGGTTTTGATTTAATATTCTGGTCGGTGGGCGTGTATATGTTGCGCACATCAGAAAAAAATAAATTCGAATGGAAAAGCTTATTCAGCCCTCCAGTTATTGCTAATCTTGTCAGTTTAAGTATTGTTTTTTTAGGCCTAAATAGATTTATCCCAGGGATCATCGCCAGGCCGGCAGCAATGATCGGTAATTGTACCTTGCCCTTGGCAATGTTTGTCGTGGGCGGTAATCTCGCGGTAATTCATTTGAGGCACGTGGATAAAAAAGCGATTTTTTACGTAGTCTTAAGCAAGTTGATTATTTTGCCTGCCTTAGGCCTGTTGTTGATCATATTATTTAAGGTGCCCGAGTTATTTGCGTTTTTAATTTTAATGCAATTAACAATGCCTCCGGCAACTTCTTTGTCTGTGGTGATCAGGCACTATAAACAAGAGGACCTCTACATCAGCCAGGGCATATTCTTCGGCCATATCTTAAGCCTGATTACTATCCCGTTGTTTTTGAGTTTATATTTTGCCTTTACCATGTTAAAATGAGTAAAGTCATCGCGACCAATAAGAAGGCTTATCGTGATTTTGATATCTTAGAATCTGTGGAATGCGGCATAGAGCTGAAGGGCTCGGAAGTAAAATCAATCAGGGCGGGCAGGGTGAATTTAAATGACAGTTTTGCCCGTGTTGAGGGGGCCCAGATGATGCTCTATAATTCGCATATAAATCCTTATGAGCAGGCAAGTTATTTGAATGTCGAGGCATTGAGGCCGCGGCGTTTGCTCTTACACAAATCACAGATACAAAAATTAGCCAGTTCTGTTTCTCAAAAAGGTTTAACGATAGTCCCATTAAAAATATATTTTAATGAACGCGGATTTGCCAAAGTAGAAGTTGCTCTTTGTAAGGGTAAAAAAATCTACGATAAAAGAGAAGACATTAAGCGCAGGGAGACCGATCTGGAACTGCGCAGGATGATGAAGAGAAGAAGGAAGTAATTTACGATACGGGGGTGAAAAGGGCTCGACTTAAATAAGCCGGGTAAGAGTAGCATGCCGCGGACGCAGGGTGGGCCGCGTTAACAATCCTTGCAAAAACTAAACGCAAACAGAACAGTGTTCACAAATCGTCCGATGATGGCGCCAGCAATGGCTCCTTCATTTGCCGGTTGCGTACCAGTCTTCGGTAACTAGATTACCGAAGCCTCTACTCATCTTGCCTACGGGATGAATTAGAGCGCTAGTAGGCTGGTCTTGCCCCAAGCCTTGAGGAGCAGGACGAGACTAATAAAGGATGCGTCTTTGAAAATTCTGTTTGTCGAAGTTTCAAAGATTAAGCTTAAAAGACAAACTAAGCATGAAGCGACTTTTATCTAGTTGTTTAAGGACGGCGGTTCGATTCCGCCCACCTCCACTTTAGTGTAAAATAAATGATGAAAAAACCCATAACATTGATCCTTTGCCTCGCAATATCAGTTTTTATTTTTGGTTGTGCTACGGCGCCGGTGGCAGAGCATTTTGTTACCTACAACATTAATGGCGTGACTTATTTTTCCTTAGCCTCTTTGTGCCAGCAGAGAAATATCAGCTGGCATTATGATAGTTTTAGTAAGACCGTCGAGTTGGAAAAGGCCAATCATAAGATTAATTTAAGGGTAGGCGATGCCTTGGCGCTGGTTGATGGAAGGGCGGAATATTTACAACACCCGGTAGACATCTATCAGGGTGCTATTGTTGTGCCTTATCGGTTTAAAGAACGCATTGTTGATGTTGTTTTTAAGCAGCAATACACAACAGGAAAGCAGGGCGGGCCAATAACAAATATCAGGCGGGTAGTGATTGATGCCGGGCACGGCGGATATGACCCCGGGACTATCGGCAAAACAGGAATTCGTGAGAAGACGGTTAATCTTGATGTGGCTAAGAGATTAGCCAAACTCCTAAAAGATGATGGAATCGATGTGATTCTGACGCGCAATAGCGATACATTTATTGCGCTTAACCGCAGGGTAAGTATAGCAAACAACGCAAATGCCGATCTTTTTATCAGCATTCATTCTAATGCCAATCGCGTGCGCAGCCTGAATGGCCTGGAGGTTTATTATGTTTCTACCCGGGGCGCGGATTTGCGCCGGGCGATGGCAAGCGCCGAAGATGAGAGCCTGGATTTCTCAAGCAATTGTTTTGCCAGCCGTTCATCGGAATTAAAGGCGACGCTTTGGGATATGATTTATACTTATAATCGCGGAGAGTCCGTACAATTGGCAAAAGATATTTGTAAGACAATTGACCGAGATCTGGATACTAGGGTCATTGGGGTAAAATCTGCAGGGTTTCAGGTTTTAAGAAGCACGCAAATGCCCGCAATATTAATCGAAATCGGTTTTCTCTCGAATGCCTCGGAAGAACGCCTTTTAAAAAATGGTTATTACAGGCAGCAGATTGCGGAAAGTATCGAACGCGGCATAAGAAATTATGCCCAGACAAACGCAACTAATGGAGGGTAGTTGAAAGATGAAACCAATCGGGGTTTTTGATTCGGGTGTAGGCGGCCTGACTGTGGTAAAAGAATTAATCGGACAGCTGCCCAGCGAAGATATCATTTATTTCGGCGATATCGCGCGCGTGCCTTACGGCATTAAATCCAAGGAGACAGTAATCCGTTTTTCTATTGAAAATATCCTTTTTCTGCTTAAGCAGGATGTAAAATTAATTTGTGTGGCTTGCAATACCGTATCAAGCTTGGCACTGCCGGTAATAAAAAATCATTTTAAGGTTCCGATTGTGGGAGTGCTTTCTCCTGGCGTGAGAGAGGCAGTATATGCCACGAAAAATAAACGCATCGGCGTGATCGGGACGCGCGGCACGATCAAGAGTAAGGCGTATGAGTTAGAAATAAAACAGCTCGCTCCGGATGTTTCTATCACCGCGGTTTCCTGTCCTTTGTTTGTGCCTTTTGTGGAAGAGGGCTGGTTAGGCGGTAAAGTAGTTGAAGAAGTTGCGCGGACCTATCTAAAACCTCTAAAAGATGCCAAGGTCGATACATTAATTTTAGGCTGCACGCATTACCCCTTGCTTAAGCCATTAATTAAAAAAATTATGGGAGAGCGCGTTATCCTGATTGATTCGGCAAAGCAGGTAGCGGTTGAAGTAAAAGAGATTTTAGCCGCGGAGAATATCCTCAATAATAATCGCAAGGCAAAAAATAAGTTTTATGTCAGTGATAATCCGGAATGGTTTAGCAGTTTAGCCAAAAGCTTTTTGGGAGAAACTGTGAAAAACGTATCCAAGGTGAGTATCAGTGTATAAAATAAACGTAGAAGCGGATTTTAGCTCGGCGCACAATTTACGCGGATATAAAGGTAAATGCGAGGCGCTGCACGGCCATAACTGGAAAGTGGAAATTTGTGCCAAGGCAGAGAAGCTCGGTAAAGACGGAATGCTCCTGGATTTTCGTTTCGTAAAAAAGCAGTTAAATACAATATTGGACCGTCTGGACCATAAATATCTTAACAAGATCGCTTATTTTAAAAAAATTAATCCAACTTCGGAAAATATTGCGAAGTATATCTACGCCCGGCTCAAAAAAACCATACCGGTTTTAGATTATGTGAAAGTTTGGGAATCGGATAATTGCTCGGCTACTTACCATGAATAAAGCGATTGTTCTTTTGTCCGGGGGACTTGATTCGGCAGTAACGCTTGCTGTAGCTAAAAAGCAAGGCTTCAAATGCGAGTGTTTGATCTTTGATTATGGCCAGCGCCATAAGCGCGAAATTAATTCGGCAATAAAAACCGCCAGGAAAGCCAAGTGTAAATACGAGATAGTAAAGATCAGGATGCCCTGGAAGGGATCAGCTCTTTTGGATAAGAAAATAAATGTCCCTTTAGTCACAAAGTCACCCCTTCGACTTCGCTCAGGGCAAGCAGGTCGCAAGGCCACAAGCGGGATACCGAGTACTTATGTACCGGCACGCAATATTATTTTTTTAAGCTTTGCCCTTTCTTATGCCGAGGCAGTTAATGCGCAGGCGATTTTTATCGGCGCGCACCAGGAGGATTACAGCGGTTATCCTGATTGCCGCGAGGAATTTTTTCATGCCTTTAGGTCAGTAATTGCCACAGGTACAAGGGCGGGCAGCCAAAAAGATAAAATTAGAATTATCACTCCCTTGTTGCATAAAAGAAAGGCGGAGATTATCAAGCTAGGGGCAAAACTCGGTGTGGATTTTGGGTTGACCTGGTCTTGTTACAATGGAGGAAAAGTGCCTTGCGGGAAATGCGACAGTTGTTTTTTTAGAGCCAAGGGTTTTGCGGAATTAGGGATGGAGGATCCCACAATAAAATGATAGGCAGGATTTCAGAAGTTTTTGATAGCATCCAGGGTGAGGGGATTTACCTGGGAGAAAAGCAGCTGTTTGTGCGTTTCTTTGGTTGTAATCTCAACTGTCAGTTCTGCGACACAAAAACTTATGGGTTTACAGAATATGAGCCGCAGGATTTATTGCAAGAAATCCGTTCTTTCAGCGATGAATATCATTCGATTTCTTTTACCGGCGGAGAGCCGCTTGTGCAAAAAGATTTCTTAAAAGAAATCCTTGCACTTACCAAGAAGGAAAATTATAAAAATTACCTGGAAACCAATGGCACGCTTGGTGATGAACTTGCGGATGTGATTGATTATGTGGATATTGTGGCCATGGATTTAAAGCTTCCGACTTCCACAGGCAATAATACGGAACTTTGGCAAGAACACCGTAAATTCTTGAAAACCGCTTCTAAGAAGCAAGTTTTTTTAAAGAGCGTTGTCTGTTGGTCAACAAGTGAGGAAGATTTCTGCGCATCGATCTCGTTGATTAGAGAGATAAATCGCAGCGCAGTCTTGGTGCTGCAGCCGAACAGCTTTGAAAAATATGATAACTTAAAAGAAAAATTGGCAAGATTCAAGGATATTTCTTTAGATAATAATATAACTACCTGCGTGATACCGCAGATGCATAAGGTGATGGGAGTAAGATGAAAGGTCAAAGGTCAAAACTCAAAAGTCAAAGGTTAAGGTTCGAGGTTAAAGGTCAAGGGGCCTCTGCGTATGAGGGATTGCAAAAAAATATCAAGGATTTAAAGACGCCGAAGATTGATGTTTGGTTAAATCAATATTCGGATAAGGTCTATACGATTACTATGGATATTCCGGAGTTTACCTGCATTTGCCCGAAGACCGGCTTACCGGATTTTGCGGATATTAAAATTGAATATGCTCCGGAAAAATATTGCATTGAGTTGAAATCTTTTAAGATGTACACGATTTTTTATCGCAATATTGGGATATTCCACGAGCACGTAATCAATAAAATGCTGGAGGATTTTGTGAGTGCCGCAAAACCCCGTTGGGTAAAAATTATCGGTGAATTTAATCCCCGCGGAGGGATAAAAACCACAGTTTCCCGGGAATATGCTAGAGAGTCACAAGGTCACAAGGTCACAAAGTCACAAGGTAAAAGCTAAAAATAAGACATAGTCTGATGAAAATAATTTCTGAACAGAAGATTAAAAATACGGTTGCCGATCTGTGCGTGCAGGCAAATTTGGTTTTAAGAAATGATGTCTTCCAACAGCTTAAACGCGCGTATTTAAGTGAAAAAAATAACCGGGCGAAGAATATTTTAGAGGCGATCATAAAGAATGCCCAAATTGCCCGCCTGGAAGGGCTAGCTATTTGTCAAGACACAGGCCTGCCTTGTGTATTCGTGGAAATCGGCCAGGATGTAAAAATTAGCGGTGATTTAAAGGCAGCGATCAATAAAGGTATTGAATCAGGATACAAAAAAGGTTTTTTAAGAAATTCAGTAATTACTGATCCGTTAAAGCGCGGGAGTTCCGGCTATGCGCCGGCAGTAATGCATTTTGATATCGTCAAAGGAAATAAATTAAAAATTACGGTTTTTCCCAAAGGCTTTGGCTGTGAAAATAAAACTCAACTTAAGATGTTCAAGCCAACTGCGGAAATCGAAGAAATTAAAAAATTCATTATTGATGTGGTTAAATCAGCTGGGCCGGATGCCTGTCCGCCGTATGTAGTCGGCGTGGGAATCGGCGGCACTGCGGATTATGCGTGCTTCTTAGCGAAGAAAGCGCTGCTAAAGAGTGTCAAGTGTCAGGTGTCAAGTGTCAAAGGGTTAGAAAAAGAACTGCTTACAAGAATTAATAAATTGAACATTGGGCCGATGGGGCTGGGTGGTAGCGTTACTGCCTTAGCAGTGAATATCGAGACTTATCCTACGCATATCGCAGGCTTACCCGTTGCAGTAAACATCAGCTGCCACGCATTAAGATCTGCCACAAAAATTATTTAAGACAAATGCATAAACTCGATTTAAAGAATTTAAAAGCAGGGGATTTAATTTTCTTGAGCGGAAAGATTTATACTGCCAGGGACCAGGCGCATAAACGCATTAGCGATGCGATGAAAAGAAAAGAAAAATTGCCCATAGATTTAAGAGATAAAATCATTTATTATTGCGGCCCGACGAAACGGCCAAAAGGAAAAATTATCGGTGCATGCGGCCCAACTACCAGCTCGCGCATGGATGAATTTACCCCTGGATTATTAAAGGCAGGCCTACTTGCTACCATCGGTAAAGGCAGGCGTTCCAAAGAAGTGATTGCTGCGATTAAAAAACATAAAGCAGCTTATTTTTTGACTTATGCCGGATGCGGCGCGTTTTTATCAAAATATATTAAAAAGATGCGCCTCGTGGCTTACAAAGACCTAGGGCCAGAGGCGATTTATGAGTTAGAGGTAAAAAATTTTCCGTTGATTGTAGGTATCGATGCTAATGGGAGGAGTATCTATGGCAAGGCTTGATGGCAGGGGTTTTGATAAATTAAGAAAAATCGAGATTAAGAGGAATTTTTTAAAATATGCAGAAGGTTCGGTGTTAATTGAATTCGGTAATACCAAAGTGGTTTGTTCTGCTTCGGTCGAAGAGGGTGTGCCGCCATTTTTAAAGAATTCCGGGACCGGATGGGTAACCGCTGAATACGGGATGCTGCCGCGTTCCTGTAAGACCCGGATTAAGCGCAATAAAGATTCCGGCCGTACCTATGAAATTCAGCGTTTAGTAGGCAGGTCTTTACGCACAGTGACAAAAATGGAGGATTTAGGCGAGCGCACTATTTGGATCGATTGCGATGTGATTCAGGGCGACGGAGGCACGCGCACCGCATCGATTACCGGAAGTTTTATTGCGCTTTGCGATGCTTTATATAAAATTAAAAAAGAAAAACTAATCGATACTATCCCGCTTAAGGATTATGTTGCGGCAGTAAGCGTAGGCATAGTTTCCGGCCAACCCATGCTTGATTTAAGTTATGAAGAAGATTCGCAGGCAGATGTGGATATGAATATTATTATGACGGGAAAAGGCGAATTCATTGAAATTCAGGGCACAGCAGAAAGAAAACCCTTTAATAGGGCGCAAATGGATAAGCTCCTGGACTTGGGAAAAAAAGGCATCACAGATTTAATTGAAATTCAGCAGGGCCTGGTGAAAGATATTTTTTAATGTTAAAACAACAGCTAGAATTAGTAGTCGCGACTAAAAACAAAAAGAAATTAAAAGAGATCAAGGAGCTGCTTAAAAAATTCAATTTAAAAATCTCTTCTTTAGAGAATTATCCCAAAAGCCCCCGCATCGTTGAAAACGGCTCGACCTTTCAAGAAAACGCCGTAAAAAAAGCAGTAAAAATCGCACGCTTTACAAACAAGATTACGCTCGGAGAAGACTCCGGGCTTTGTGTTGATGCCTTAGGGGGAAGGCCGGGGATTTATTCTTCGCGTTTCGCAGGAAAAAACAAAAGCGACCAGCAAAATAATCTAAAATTGATAAAATTGTTGGAAGGATTGCCGCTAAATAAAAGAAGCGCGCATTATGTTTGCGCAGTAGCTTTAGCAGATAAAGCGGGGTTGATTGCCGTGGCGGGAGGAAGGTGTCCTGGCTTAATCGGATTTGCTTTAAAAGGCAGTCACGGATTTGGTTATGATCCGTTGTTTATTATACCTAAATACAAAAAGACATTTGCCGAACTGGGTGAGCGCGTGAAACATAAAATGAGCCACCGTTTTCGCGCCTTAGAAAAGGCCAAAAGAATCATAGAGAAATATATTGAGAAGCAGAAGGCAAATTGATATAATTGAACACTTGAGGTATATGTGAGAGGGGCGTGCCCCGAAACATATACTGTGGTTTTGATAGATTGTTCTTTAAGGTAAAAGCTCGAGGGGCGTGCCCCGAAACTTTTACCTTGATAAAAGATATTTAGGTATAAGTTTCGGGGCGTGGCTCAGTTTGGCTAGAGCGCTTGCTTTGGGAGCAAGAGGTCACAGGTTCAAGTCCTGTCGCCCCGACCATTTGATAACTGTTAACTAAATATGCGCCTGTAGCTCAATTGGATAGAGCACCTGCCTTCTAAGCCGGTGGTTGGCCGTTCGATTCGGCCCAGGCGCACGAAAATAATCGTGCCAAACGGATAAATTATGAAACTGGGATTAAAAATTCTTTTTATCAGTATCGCAGTTTTGGCTTTTGTTTCTATATTCGGGCATCTCTTTTTGGTTTTTCAAGGGAAAGCACTGGTGGTTGAAAAACTTGAAAGCCTTACAAAGAAAAAAGTAACTATCGAGAATTTTGCGATTACCCCGCTCTTTAAAATCGAAATCAAGAATCTCCAGATTCAGGACATGGCTAAAGTTGATTCGCTATTTATTTCACCCAGCGTCTTAGGGTTCATGCTGGGTAATATTGCCTTTAATGAAATTAAAATTACTAGCCCGGAGTTTCAATTCGAAAAAAATATTTCCCGCCCGGCTGATTTACCCGGTAGTGCGAATATAGGCGCGGGCATTTCAGAGGGAGTATCCAATAATGCCGCTGCCGCAGTTGCTAGCCCCAAAAAAGAAATTGTCCTAAAAGCGCCGGTAATAATTAAGCACTTGAATATTCAGAATGGCAGAATAAATTATTTTGACCGTAGCGTGGGAGTAAATGGAATCAAAATTATTTTTAAAGATGTGTATTTTAATTTGGCCAATTTTTATTTAGCGCCCCGCTCGGCAATTACAAATTTCGAGTTGAATGCAAAAATTCCCTGGCTTGAGGGGCAGGAAGAAGGTAAGATAGATTTTAGGGGATGGATTAATTTATATAAAAAAGATATGAAGGCCTCATTAAGTATTAAGGATATCGATGGAGTATATCTTTATCCATATTATTCAGCCTGGGTGGATTTGGATAAGGCGCGGATTGAAAGAGCAAATTTAAATTTTACCAGCGATATCAACGGGTTGAATAATGACTTGGCTGCCAAGTGCCATTTGGAATTGACGAATATCGTGCGTAAAGAGCGCGCTCCCGAAGAGCGCCAGGAAAAGGCAGAGCAGATTGCAGATACGATTATTGATGTTTTTAAGGCCCTGAATCAAGGAAAAATTGTCCTGGATTTTACGATAAAGACAAAAATGGACCGGCCCGAATTTGGTTTTGGCGAGATTAAAATGGCATTCGAGGATAAGCTGAATATCGGGCTTAAAGAGAGAAGGCTGACAGCTAGTGATGTGTTGATGTTTCCGGCAAAGGTGATGGAGGGCGCGGTGAAAGGCGCAGCAGATGTTTCTAAAGCAGCAATTGTCGGGACAACAAGTATTGGAAGCGAGTTAAAGAAAGCAATCCTGGCTGCGTTCAAGAGGCAGCCGAAAGTAAAAGATTAGATTTGTGGTGGGTATAGCTCAATTGGTCAGAGCGCTAGACTGTGGCTCTAGAGGTTTGCGGGTTCGATCCCCGTTACCCACCCCAGTTTTTGTAAAGAAAAACGGAATTAATATATGCAAACAGGAACTGTTTGGATAATCGTAGGATATTTAGTTGTTGCTGGGGGATTATTACTGCGAGGATTAAGAATATGAACAAAGCTAACTTATTTCAAAAAAACGTAATCTTATTTTTCATTGGAGCGTTCTTCTTGTTGGGAATAGTAGCATCGGTTTTTGCTGAATCTCATTATGGTCAGTCGTATACAGGCGATTCCAATCCGCTCAAAAATGCAGTTATTCTTATTATACGGCATGCGGAAAAACCGGCTAAGGGCTTCGAATTATCTCCAGCGGGCCAAGAGCGGGCCCAGGCTTATGTAGGGTATTTCGAGAAATTTACGATCGATGGGAAGCTTTTAAAGCTGGATTATCTATTTTCCACAGCTGATTCTGAAAAAAGCCATCGTCCGCGCTTGACCTTGGAGCCTCTCAGCAAGGCGCTTGGCATTAAAATTGACAGCCGCTTCAGTGATGATGAGTTTTCTAAACTAGCCCAGGAAATTCAAAATCATCCGCACGGTCAAAATATCTTAATATGTTGGCATCATGGTAGGATTCCGGAACTTCTGTGTGCGCTTGGCGCGAATCCTGCACAGCTTCTGCCTGATAGCAAATGGCCCGCTGATGTCTTTGGCTGGCTTATTCAGCTACGTTATGATGAGAATGGTAAATTGTCCGAAGCCAAATGTATTAACGAAGACCTTATGCCCGGAGATTCGGATAAGCGTTGCGAAAATTCTTTCCAAAATGACTGGATAAAACTGACCCTTAAATAGAGAGAGGTTTCCCCTCGGCTTATACGAGAGGGACCCCAGCTTATTGTGGCAAAAAGACTTACGAAAAAGGAGGGGGCGTTTCTATGATTTCTTTAATGGGAAAAATAGAACCGTCCCCTTTATTTCTAGGTTCTAGACTTATAAAAATATGGGAGGTTGTATGAAGCTGAGATTGAAAGTTTTTATTGCGTGTGGTTTTTTTATTATGTCGGCATTTGCAGTTTCAGTATTCGCGGCAGACATACTGTCCAGGCAAAAATCAGCACTGATTAAAGATGAAATTATTCTCCCGCGCGGACCAGGGGAACATATGGAAGTCCGTTACATAATCCTCAAGGGTACCAATGAGGAGATAGGCCGCGCAATGGGTGACATTGCGCAGAAGGACTATGGGTCGGTTAAACTCACTCAATACGCGGAGCCGGCTTATGCAAAGGCTCGGTTAGAGTATATGAGCAGAAATAACCCCATACTACTAGAGTGGATGAAAGGCATTGCGCGCTCATATGGTGTATCGTTATTCAACACATTACTGGACACGAGCTATCTGCCATCATTTTATACGCCGCAATGCTCGGGAATGCTAGTTCCCGCAGCATATTCAGCAAACGGTCATACTTTCTATTCCGCCAGCAGGGATTATTATGTGGCAACCTTTTCCGAAGTCATGGATAAGAAACTCAAGCCAGGGGAAAAGAAAATATTCTCGGAAGCGGCTGTAATAGAAATATATCCGGATAAAGGATATTCCTCTCTATTAGTTGCCGTGGGAGATATTACCTACGGCGTAGATATTGTAAATTCCGAAGGACTTAGTGTCGCTGGGTTTGAAGATGACACATACGGAATAACACGAACTCCAAAAGATTTATCTCGAGCAACGGGATTGTCTGTGTCACAAGTTATGATGCTTATTGCCAATACCTGCGCGACCATAGATGAAGCCAAACTGGTTCTACTTATTAACAAAATATCAATGCCGCCGCTACCTATGCATATACAGGTTGCCGATAGGACCGGCCAGGCTTTCATTTATGAAATATCACCGGATGATTTTAGCGGAAAATTTGTATACAATGATGGTAGGCCGCAGGCGATAACCAACCACGGTGTTTTCGCCTACCCCGACATAAGCAAGGCGCCGATTAATGAAAAAGACCCTTATGATACATACAATCGCTATCGCCGCCTTACCGAGTTCATTACCTCGCATAAAGGCAAATATTCCATCGCGGATGGATGGCAGGCAATGGATTTAGTAATGGGTGCGGTAGGTGAGGCTTCCGAAGGCGGGCATCATAATCTGCCGCTCAGAACTTTCTTTCAAATTATTGTTGATAACGAAGAACGTGCCATTCAAATAAAGTTCTATCTTAAAGATAAATCTGTTGATCCAGTTACCGGACACGCGACACTTGAATTTTCAAAGCCCTTCGAATTCAAATTGAGCTCCATGGTTGACCGGTAAAAATGGGAGAAATAGAACCGTCCTCTTTATTTTTGTTAGGAATTTCATTTATGATAAGATAAAAAAAGAAAGGTGCCAGTCTATAATAATGCGTTACTTCAAATCTTTCAGTTTTGCCGTTTTCGCCCTGTTTTTTCTTTTTAGTCCTTCCATACTTTTGGCTGAGTCATATACTGATGCAATGGCCAATGCCTTAACTAATATTAAGAATGTCTCCAGCACCAATGCCTTTGTTCCTAATTATCCCACGCGGGGCAATAAAAATATGTTTGTGATCACGGGCGTCCCAGCGACAGATGCTACTTATGGCATGGTGTATAAGACTAATTACTCCGGTGACGTAAACAAGTACTTGATAACCAGGACTCTGACTAATGTAAGTTATTATAATGCTAGTAGCGGAGCTTTAAGGTATGGCGTGGGAGATTATACTACTTACGATGATACTAGTCATCCTAATACCCAGGCCTCCTGGGTTACTACCGGTAATGATGCCACTAATTTTATAGATAATAATGTTACATCTGCCGCCAATGTGGCAACTGCTATGGAGCAAGGCTTGGGTATGAATACAACGGGGACGCACACAGCAATAGTGGAATATGGCGTGCTTGCCAATGCCAATAATCTAATACGCCCGACAAAGTTATTGTCTATTAATAGTTATTCTACAAACAATACGGATTATACCTGGAGTAGTACCTTTACTCCAGTAAAACCATCGGAGATGAGCAGCGCTGTTTTTAACCGTGTGGATTCCTATCTGCAATATTGGCAAACCAGTACTTCAGGCACTTTTCCCTGGAGCCAATTAGGCTATACCTATTACTGGGGGCAGAGCACTACTGATCTTAATTCCATCCAGGGGTTAAGTGAGTTCATTATCTTGGGTGGAACGGCAGTGAAGATCATCGGCATATATACCCCGCAGTCTTATTATTACACTAAAAATTCTGGTGAATACGGCAACGGATACGCAAGTTTTAATGTTACGGGAGACTGCGATACTATCTGGGCAGGGAATGCCTTTCAGTCCGAAGCCAGCGCTAATTCGGCCAGCCCGAATACGATCACCATTGCCAGCGGCGCTACGATTTCGCAAGGGCAGGGGATTTTGGTCTGGTCACCTAATTACACTGTTACCAATTCCGGGACGATCAGTGGATCAACGGATAATAAGCTAAAAGATGATAAAGCCAGGTATCCTAATCCTGGGATGTCCGGCACGGCAAATGTAGCGTTACTTTTCTTAGGGGATACTACTTACGGCACTGTAGCCGGAGGCAAAAATATAGTCTCTAACTCCGGCACTATTTCAAGCCCGGGGAATGCCATAGAAGCGGATGGCTCGGTATCTACAGAGATTACCAACAGCGGAAACGGTATCATCTCCGGAGACACCTATGCCATATTGACCGCAGCAGGCGCTGATCTTGTAACCGTAACAGGCGGACAGATTAGCGGTAGTATTGACCTTGGTACAGGAAGTGATCAGGTTGATCTTACCGGCGATGCCACTCATAATGTGACAATGAATTTTTCGCTGGACAGGGACACGCGCACCTCCTCGCAAATCGTAAACGCCGAAACCGTAAATATCACTGATAATAAAGTAACATTGGCGGTGAATCAGGCTTCCGGCTCAAAGAATGTCCGCGATAATGACAGCTTCCTTATTGTTGATGCTACTTCGCTTTCTGCCGACGCCGGTAAAATTTCCGTAACCAATGATCCCACCTTGCCGATGGTAACTTTTGCCGCAAGTAAAAGCGGAAATCAGCTTTCTTTAGTTGCCACCCGCAACAGCTCTTATTATGCGAATAACAGTTCTAATCTTTCCCTGGGCGCCGTATTGGATACACTTGCTGATACCGGGACCGGTGATATGGCTGAAATAATCGGCGCACTTGATGATTCAGGTAATGCCAAAAATGCCCAGAAGTTAGAACCTGTAGCGTCAGCACCGGTTGTTAATACTGCGATTGCGGCATTGAATAATTTTGGGAATATTTTTTCTGCGCAAATGGCGCGACTGGATAATAATGATGATCCTGATTTGGAAGTATATGTGGTTAATGGCGGTAAAAAGAAACGCATAGCGGCAAGCGCCATAGATAATTTACTTGTTTATAACAGCGATTCGATTTTAGAGAATTCTTTTGACCGGCCGCAAAATTGGGAAGTTTTTGCCACCGGCTTTGGCGTAATGGCATTTCAGTCAGACCACGAGAATGCCGTAGGTTATGAAAGCGGAGGAGGCGGCACGCAATTTGGATTTTACCGCAAGGTCTATGATGAGTTTATGCTGGGGATGCTTGGCGGATATATGTTTGATAACGTACGGCTGAACCAGGATTCCGGTTCTCAGGATATTAATTCCGTACGCGTAGGGCCATGCGGAAAATGGCTGCGCGATAATTTATACGCCACAGGCGCAATTACCTATGGTTACCATGGCGTTCAGGCTGACCGTAAAATACAAATCAATGCAATTAACCGTCAGGCAGACGCGGATTACAGCATGCATGATATTTCTCCGTTCTTGGAGGCAGGATATATTTTTAGGCCCCGAAAAAATCTAGAGATCGTTCCTAATATTTCTCTGCAATATGACTGGATGCATAGTCAATCTTACGATGAGTCAGGCGCAGGATCTGCGGATTTAAGCGTTGAGGCGTTTAACTCTAATTCGCTGATTTCTGTGGTTGGCCTGCGTTTTAATGGGCGCGTTGATATGGAGAATGTAACTTTCCTGCCAGAATTTAATGTCGGCTGGCAGCATGAATATTTGGGGCGAATAGGGGATATTAAGGCATCTTTCTCCGCTGAATCATCAGGTACCTTTATCACTAATGCCAATGTGTTTGACCGCAATGCAGTAAGGGCGGGAGTTGCGGCAAATTTTATTTTCGGTAAAAACCACAATGCTTTATCTTTGCAGTATAACTCCGAGATCTACGATTCCGCCTCTAATCACGTCTTCAGTATCGCTTACCGAAGTTATTTCTAAGGGAAGAGCAGAGAACATTTTTATAGTAAAAAAAACTTTAAACGGCTTTGGATTTTTTTGTAGCTGAGGTATAATATAGGCTATATGAAGCATGTATTAAATCCCAAATATATGAGATTGGCCATTAAAGCGGCTGAGAAGAGCCTTAAGGCTTTAGACGGCGGGCCATTTGGTGCATGCATAGTTAAGTCTGGTAAAGTCGTCGCTGTTGCCGGAAATACGGTATTCAGGCAAGACGCGACCTGCCACGCTGAAGTTAATGCGATCAGGATTGCCTCAAAGAAATTAGGGACATATGATCTTTCCGGATGCGTTATTTATACCACTACTGAGCCATGTCCAATGTGTTTTAGTGCTATACATTGGTCCGGAATAAGCTGTATTGTTTTTGGCACGCGCATAGCCGACGCGACAAGGGCAGGATTCAACGAGCTTCCTATATCGGCACAAAGTTTGAAGCGGCAGGGCAGGGCGGGCGTAAAGATACGCGCGGGTTTTCTTGCGCAAGAATGCAGGAAACTTTTTCAAGACTGGAAAGAGCTGGAAAACAAAAAGCCGGGCACGATAAATCACCGGTCGCCGTATTTTATCAAAGGCCAAAAAAAGCGAGCCAGCCTTTCCGCGGCTTAAGAAGAAAGAAACGTTGAAACTTGGAGACGCCCCCTTTCTTATTTATTGATTTATTGAATTATTCTTCAATTGTGGTATATTAAATTACAGAATTTAGCATAAGTGGTCTGGGGATACGTAAGTATTTCTGGAGGATTTATCAGGTGGTCGGGCCGCCATCTTGCATTTGAATGCAAGATGGTTTTTTTATTTTGAAGGAGAGTAGTAAATGAAGAGATTGCTTTTATTTATTCTACCGATCTTACTTATCGTTGCCATTGGGTTCTCAATATTTGGCATCATGCAGATCCGTTTTACGCAAGATAAATTGATGGATGACCTTCAGAAGAAAACGAAGGCGCTTGATGAGACCTTGGAGTTTTCTGCCAAAGTGGTTCTTATCAATAATGACTTAAAATCTGCCAATCGTTTAGTTGAAAGCTTCCAAAAAAGAGAAAGGCTCCAGGGGTGTGTTATTTATGACAAAGACGGCGAGGTCTTAGCCATTACCGACAGGATTTCTGATTGGAAGGATAAAGAAAAACCATATATTACAGAAGTGCTTGCCAACAAAACTCCTCGAGGAGCCTTGGAGGGCTTTAGAGACTCTTCCGTGTATAGTTATATTCTGCCCATAATAGATGATCAAGGCAATGTTTTAGGTATGGCAGAAGTTATCTATGACACTTCTTACGTTTTTACCACATTGACATCCTTATGGGAGCGCTTGAGTGTTTCTTTAGTAACTTTATTGGTAATAATCGTGTTAATCATGCTTTTGATTCAAAGGCGGATATTTATTTTACCTATTATTAATCTTACGGAATGGTTTCAGCATTTCCAAAAGGGCGAAACCGAACAACCTCATCCAATCAAGGATAAAGGAGAGCTTGGTAAGCTTGCAAGCGAAGTTGAGCAAATAGCTTTAAGTTTGAGAGTGGCGCGTAAAGTAGTAAACGAAAAGGCAACCGAGCGTATGCAAAAAGATGAACTCTGGACTGAAGCTAAGCTGCGCGATCTTATCCATGCGCGCTTAGGAGAAAATGCCTTGTTTGTAGTTTCTAATAGAGAACCGTATATGCACGTCATCGATGATATAACCGGCCAACCAAAGTGTATCAGGCCGGCAAGCGGCGTGGTTACTGCTATCCATCCTATTATGTGCGCTTGCGGGGGTACTTGGATTGCTCACGGCAGTGGCAATGCCGATAGAAAGTTTGTGAATTCCAAGGATAAGCTTGGTGTGCCGCCCGAAGATAACCGTTATATCCTTAGAAGAGTCTGGTTATCCAAAGAAGAAGAAGAGGGTTATTATTATGGTTTTGCAAACGAGGGCTTATGGCCTTTGTGCCATATGACGCATACAAGGCCGGTATTCAGAGAAACTGACTGGGAGATGTATAAGAAAGTGAATCAAAAATTTGCAGATAGCGTCTTAGCGGAACTGCCTGTGAAAAGCCCTTTTGTTTTTATTCAGGACTATCATTTTACTTTGCTTGCCAAAATGATTAAGGAAAAACGTCCGGATGCAAAGATAGCCTTATTTTGGCATATCCCTTGGCCTAATACTGAAGTATTCTCAACCTGTCCTTATCAGGAGCAAATTCTGGAGGGAATGTTATCCTGCGACTTGATTGGCTTCCATGTGCAAAGCCATTGTAATAATTTTCTGGAAACCGCAAATAAACTTCTTGAGTCCCGCGTTGATACCGAAAAATTCAGTATTATTCGTTTCGGGAAAGAAACATTTGTCAGGCCTTTTCCTATAAGCGTTAACGGATATTTAAGCCAAGGCGGAAAAAACTTGGATTTACGCAGGGAAATTGACAAGATTAAAAAGGAGTTTGAATTAGAAGATAAGATTATAGCAATAGGCGTAGATAGGATTGATTATACAAAAGGCCTTCTTGAGCGCGTGCAGGCAGTATATAGATTCATAGAGAAGAATCCTCAATATAAGAATAAATTTGTTTTTATCCAGTTAGCTGCCCCCAGCCGTACGCATATCAAGCGTTATCATGATCTGATGAATGAGATTGACGAGTTGGTGGAAAAGAAAAATTGGGAATACTCAGAAGGGGAGTGGAAGCCGATAATCTATTTAAAGAAGCATTTCTCCCCGGAAGAAATAAGGCCCTATTATGCGCTTGCAGATATTTGCATAGTTAGCTCTCTCCATGATGGAATGAATCTGGTAGCTAAAGAATATGTAGCCTCCAAGATAGACCTTAACGGCGTATTGATACTGAGCCGCTTTACCGGCGCAGCCAAAGAATTGACCGATTCCATTTTGATCAACCCATACGCTATAGAAGAATTTTCCGATGCTATAAAATCAGCCGTAGAAATGCCTTTTGAGGAAAAAAAGAAGAGGATGGAAAATATGCGTAAGACTGTCAGTGAAAATAATGTTTATCGCTGGGCGGGCAATATCATCTCAGAGCTAACGGCGCTAAAAAAGGCTTAAGCGTGGAGTATTTATTTGCCCATTTTAATAAAATAGAGGAATTATTACGTAATAAATTTATTTTACTCTTCCTTGATTACGATGGGACATTGACGCCTATTGCAGAAGTTCCCAATAGAGCGGTAATGTCTCAAGAAGTTAGTGGATTATTGCAGAAGTTATCCAAAAGCCCTTATTGCAAGATAGGCATTATTAGCGGGAGGTCGCTGGAAGATATAAAGAATACGGTAGGTATGAAGGGCGTTATTTATGCCGGTAATCATGGCTTAGAAATTGAGGGGCCGAAAATTAAATTTAAGAGTCAGGTTTCCCCGAAGCTAAAGTTGGTCATACGTAATATTGCCGAAGATATGCGAGAGAGGCTCTCAAATATCAAGGGCGTATTAATTGAGGATAAGGGGTTGACCGCCAGTGTCCACTACCGCCTGGTGGATAAAAAAGATATCCCTATTTTAAAGAAAATTATTTCTGAAGTTATCGGCCCTTATGTTGTGCGCGATAAGATAAAAATTGATTCCGGGAAGAAGGTTTATGAAATAAAACCTCCCGTCAAATGGGATAAGGGTAAGGTTGTTTTATGGCTTATGGCTAGGCAGCAATTTGCTGCTGGGAAAAGGGAAGCCGTTCCAGTTTATATTGGAGATGATGTAACCGATGAAGATGCGTTTAAAGTTTTGAAAAAGAAAGGGCTGACAATATTCGTAGGAGAACCTGGTAGTTCCAATGCAGGCTACTATTTAAAAAATACAAAAGAAGTAACCAGATTTTTAGGTTTAATATCAAAAATCAAACATAATTAATCATGTCAGAGTTAATAAAAGCAAAAGAGCCGTTTAAATTCTGTACGAGATTGCATCTATCAGAACTTACAGGGTTACGCGCCACAACTTTAGGCCAGCTCTTGGCCCTTATTAAGGAAGTCCCTGGGTCAAGCATCTACCACCATACGCACCGTTTCCTGCAACAGCATCAGTATCTTTCTCCAGAGCCTCCTAATGACTTTGCATATTGGGTAACAGGCATCCTTGGGGAAGATGAGCTTGGAGAAAGGCTGGTTAGCATTGATACAATTCAGTATTCAACAATTCGGGATTTACGCGAAAAGATCGCCTCAACCATCGAAAGCTATTTAAATGAGAATCCCTTGGCTAAGATGAAATTTGCCCGCGCAGGAGAAGAATTCCACTTCATTAAATCGGTAAGTTTTATTTTACCAACAAACTATGTTGCTTATGACTTAGGTGAATTTGCAGAAGTCTTGAAGAAAATTACTTTAGATTCTATTTATTTCCATATTTTTGAAGCTCGCCTAAGGCTTGAAAAGCCGACTAATGATTTTTCGCTCTGGATAGAGAATTCCTTAGGTGATAAGAAACTAGCTAGCAATATTTCAAGTTTCGATCCCTACACAAGCACATTAGAGGATTTAAGGAAAAAGATTATTCGTATGATTGAAAGAAGGATATCGCAATAAGATGGAGCAAATAGACAAATATATCCCCTTAGTAGGGCAGTCCGTTATTGATGACCTGAAGCTGTTGGGAGGGCGGTTAAAAGGTAAAGTTGTCCAGCATATAAATTCTACGCCCGTAGGAGGTGGGGTTGCTGAGATATTAAACCGCATGGTGCCGTTGTTGAGGGAATTAGGCGTAGATACGAAATGGGATGTCATAAAAGGCGGAGAGCAATTTTTTGAAGTAACAAAAAAGTTTCATAATGCCTTGCATGGCAGGGCCGAAGAAATAACCAAACGGGATTTTGAAGTCTTCTTGGAAACAAGCCAGCAGAATATCGATAATCTTGATACCTACGGCGATATAGTTTTTGTTCACGACCCCCAACCAATAGCCCTAGTAAAAAAGAAAGCCGCTAATAAATGGCTTTGGCGTTGCCATATTGATGTATCTAATCCCAATGTAAGAGTGTGGGAATTTCTAATGGGTTTTATCACTCAATACGACTCGGCAGTATTTTCTGCTCCTGCCTTTTCCAGGAAATTACCTATTAGGCAGTTTTTAATTCCTCCTTCTATAGACCCTTTAAGCGATAAAAATAAAGAACTGCCACAAGAAACAATTGATTCTGTATTGAAAAAATATGATATCAAGAAAGATAAGCCGATTATTACACAGATATCGCGTTTTGACCGTTTAAAAGACCCGATAGGCGTAATTGAAGCTTATTTGCAGGTAAAGAGGTATATTAATTGCCAATTGATATTGGCTGGGGGTACTGCGGAAGATGATCCGGAAGGATTTAAAGTCCTGGGAGAAGCTAAGGAAAGAGCTAAGAATGATCCCGATATCCATATTTTATTATTACCCCAGGATGATTTAGTAATTAATGCATTGCAAAGGGCATCAGATATAATTGTCCAGAAGTCCTTGAGGGAAGGATTTGGTTTAACGGTGGCAGAGGCCTTGTGGAAAGCAAAACCCGTAGTAGCTTCAAATGTCGGCGGCATTCCTTTACAGATAAAACATAAATATTCAGGATTGTTGTGCCATTCTGTCCAAGGAGCAAGCTTCGCGATAAAACAATTTTTAAGCAGCCCGGAATATGCCAAAAAATTAGGGGAAAATGGCAGGGAACATATAAAAAATAACTTTCTTATTACGCGTCATTTAAGGGATTACATGTTATTGTTTCTTTCATTGTACCATCCGGAAGACGTTGTCCATTTGTGTTAATTTAAGGGTTCGGAAAGAACAAAATCTTTTCCGAAGGATTTGGATGGTCGGGCCGCCATTCTGCTTTTGCAGGATGGTTTTTTTGTTGGATAGGATGATTTAACTATGACGGATTGGTTATTACAGGGAGTTTTATTCATTCTTGGATTTTTCGTCCTGATCAAGGGCGCTCATTGGTTGGTAGAGGGTGGATCATCTTTGGCCAGGGCCTTAGGGGTTTCTGATTTCTTTATTGGCTTGACCGTGGTAGCTTTTGGAACATCGCTGCCGGAGATGTTTATTGATATTACAGCCGCAGTTAGGGGCAACACCGGACTTGTTATTGGCGATATTATCGGAAGCAATGTTACCAATATTCTGCTTATTCTCGGCGTAGCCGCGCTTATTTTCCCTTTACATATCCGACGTGGCGTAGTTTGGAAAGAAGTTCCTTTTACATTTATTGCAGCATTATTAGTGTTGTTATTAGGTAACGATAAGTTGATTGAAGGCATTAGTTATCCGCAGCTTAGCAGGATAGACGGGTTGGTTTTGTTAAGCCTATTTGCGATTTATCTATATTATCTTACCAGTATCAGTAAATCAGGGTTACAGCTGCAAGAGGCAGGGAATGAAAGACTGGATACAGTAAAGTCAATTATTCGGATTATAACAGGGTTATTTGCGTTGTTTTTAGGTGCTAAACTGGTCGTTACTGCCGCGGTATTTATAGCAGAGAAAATGCATATATCAGAGACGGTGATAGGCCTGACTGTGGTTGCGCTGGGCAGTTCGCTCCCGGAGTTGACTGCTTCAGTTGTTGCTGCGCTTAAAAAGCATTCAGATTTGGCTCTCGGTAATATAGTCGGTTCCAATATCGTGAATATTTTTATGGTATTGGGAATTTGCGCTGTTATTAGGCCCTTACCTTTACGTCCTCAAGATAACTTCGCCATCATGATCGCGATTATAGCTAGCCTTTTATTGTTTATGAGCGCTTTTGTAGGCAAGCGTAATGTTATTGACCGCTGGGTTGGTATGGTTTTTATTTTAGGTTATCTATTTTATCTCATAGTAGTTGTCCGCCTTGGATAATGAGCGATAGTATTGAAACTATTGGAAGTAAGGTTTCTTAAGAATCATTGTTCGCCTCGAGAGGGCCCCAGCAACACTATTCTTTACAGATAAATAATCTTAATAAAATATTGACAATAAATGTTAAATATGGTAGCTTATGTATACAAGGTAATACTTTTCATACAAGTTGCACCAGGGTGAGTTTTGTGAAAGATTAATTTAGGAAGGAGCAGGATAATGAGCAATTTCCCAAAATTTTATGGTAAAGTTCCTGTAGGGACTAAGGGCCAGATTGTTATTCCGGTAGAAGCAAGAAAAGCAATGGGTATCAAACCGGGAGACAATGTAATCATTATCTCCGGTTCACCCCATAATGATAAGACGATTAGCATTATTCCGGGGGATGAGTTTAACAAATTTTTGAAATTTTTTGAAGAGCATATAAACGATTTAAAAAAAGTTGCTACTAAATAATAAATAGTAATATAATAATATTTGGAGATAAAATGCAAAACAGAGTAAATTATTTTAATTATAAATTCGTAAGTTTTATTGTTCTATTCTTGGCTATTTCATCTGTTTTGCCGGCGTTGGCCGGATGCGCAAAAAAAGGCAACCCGCAATCGCAGGCCCCGGAAGTAGCTGTAGTTAGTATGCAGCCGGAGCGGGTAGTTATTACCACCGAACTTCCCGGCCGTACAGCAGCTTTTTCTATTGCTGAAATTCGGCCTCAGGTTAACGGCCTCATTCAAAAACGTTTGTTTATAGAAGGCTCGGAAGTCAAGGCAGGACAAGTACTTTATCAAGTTGATCCTGCTCCGTATCAAGCGGCGTTTGATAAAGCCAGGGCTAATCTGCCGGCTCTTAAATTGAGGGCTGATCGCTACAAGGAAGCACTGATTGAAAAAGCGGTTAGCCAACAGGAATTCGATGATGCGGATGCCGCACTGAAACAGGCAGAAGCAGAATTGGAAACTGCTAGAATTAATCTTAATTATACCAAAATTGTCTCTCCGATCACCGGCCGTATCGGGACTTCTAGCGTAACTGACGGCGACATTGTGACGGCTTATCAAGCTGCGGCTTTGGCGACTGTCCAACAGTTAGACCCCATTTATGTAGACATCCCTCAGTCTACCACTGAACTGCTGCGCTTGCGGCGGAGTTTAGGGGATGGCCGCCTTAATCCTGATAAAACGAATCAAAACAAAGTAAAGCTTATTTTGGAAGATGGTACTTTTTATTCTGTGGAGGGAACGCTTCAATTCCAGGATATTACAGTTGATCCGACTACCGGTTCAGTTATCCTGCGGGTAATTTTTCCGAATCCAGAAGGTTTTCTTTTGCCGGGCATGTTTGTCCGGGCAGTGATCATAGAAGGTATTAATGAACAGGCCATTCTTATCCCCCAGCAGGGTGTTTTACGTAACCCTAAAGGCGAGGCCTATGTTTTGATTGTGGATAATGAAAGTAAAGTCCAGCAGCGGATACTCACGCTTGATCGGGCTGTCAGCGATAAATGGCTTGTTTCCTCGGGCCTTAATTCCGGCGACCAGGTAATTGTTGAGGGTATTCAAAAAGTCAGGCCTGGCTCATCGGTAAGGGTTGTTTCATCTAAAACCCGCACGGATTAAACGGAGAAATTTATGCTATCAAAATTCTTTCTTAATCGCCCTGTTTTCGCCTGGGTAATTGCTATTGTAATAATGGTGCTTGGGGGCCTGGCAATCTATAATCTGCCCATTGCCCAGTATCCTCCTATTGCCCCGCCATCGATTAGGATTAGCTGTTTTTATACCGGTGCTTCGGCGGAAACCGTGGAAAATAGCGTAACGCAGATTATCGAGCAGCAAATGACCGGCCTGGATAAGATGCTTTATATGTCCAGCAGCAGTGATTCTTCCGGAAGTTCTTCTATTGAATTAACTTTTGCGCCAGGGACTGATCCTGATATTGCCTGGAGCAAGGTGCAGAACAAACTTCAGTTAGCGATGCCGCGGCTTCCGGATTCAGTGCAGCGTCGGGGTATTTCAGTTCAAAAATCCACTCACAATTACCTTTTGCTTGTGGGGCTGGTTTCCGAAGACGGCAGCATGAGTGATATTGATTTATGCGATTATATGCTTAGCGTAATCCAGCCGGTGCTAGCACGTGTTCCCGGAGTTGGTGAAGCAGAGGGGTTCGGTAGCGAATACGCTATGCGCATCTGGTTTGATCCTAAAAAGTTGACCAGCTACGGATTGACAGTAGATGATGTTGCTAAGGCCTTGCGAGATTACAATGTTGAGGTTTCCGGCGGCCAGTTCGGCGGTGCTCCGGCAGTAAAGGGCCAGCGCCTGAACGCTTCTATTATAGTGCAGAGCCTGCTTAAGACTCCTGAAGAGTTTTCTAATATTCCTGTCCGCATTAATCCGGATGGGTCAATTATCCGCATTAAAGATGTAGGGTATACAGAGTTGGGCAGCGACATAACTGATACAAAGATTTACTTCAATAAGGGCCAGCCTTCTTCTGCTATTGCTATTCGTCAAGAACCCGGGGCTAATGCGCTGAAGACCGTGGATGCTATCAAAGCGAAGATGAAAGAGTTGAGCCCTTATTTTCCGCAGGGAGTAGAAGTAAATTACCCATATGATACCACTCCTTTTACCCGTGTAGCCATTAATGAGGTAGCTAAAACATTGGTCATAGCGATTTTCTTGGTTTTTCTGGTCATGTATTTGTTTATGGGCAACATGCGGGCGACACTCATCCCGACAATCGCGGTGCCGGTGGTATTATTAGGTACTTTTGCGGTATTGGCGCTTTTCGGGTATTCAATCAACATGTTGACAATGTTTGCCATGGTTTTGGCCATCGGCCTTTTGGTAGATGATGCTATTGTTGTGGTGGAAAATGTGGAGAGGCTGATGAGTGAGGAGGGGCTCCTGCCTCGGGAGGCTGCTGCAAAATCTATGGAGCAGATTACTCCTGCGTTAATCGGTATCGGGTTGGTGCTTTCCGCAGTATTCGGCCCGATGGCGTTTTTTGCAGGAGCTACGGGTATCATTTACCGGCAGTTCTCTATAACCGTTATTGCCTCGATGCTTCTCTCGGTGGTCGTAGCTTTGATTTTGACGCCAGTCCTCTGCGCGACGTTCCTGAAGCCGGTGCCAAAGGGGCATCAGCCCGCGGAAAACGGAGTCCGGTTCCTACGGCCCTTTTTTCGCAAGTTTGACCGGGGCTTTTTTGGGGTTCGCGATTTGTACGTGCGGCTAGTCGGCCACTCGTTTAGCCATAACGCGCGGTATATCTTTTTCTATTTTTTGATTGTGGCGGCCATGTTATTCGTGTTTATGCGGATGCCCACTGGTTATCTGCCGGATGAGGATCAGGGGATAATGATTATTATGAGTAACTTACCTTCGGGCTCGACGCTTGAGCAGTCTGAAGTAGTGATGGAAAAGGTCCGGCAGTATTTTATGACCAAAGAAAAAGATGCAATTGAATCCATTTTGACAATTTCAGGCATGAATCAAGCCGGACGCGGACAAAATACCGGTATGGCTTTTATTAAACTTAAGGATTGGGATTTGCGTAAGAAGGAAGAGCTAAAGATAGATGCCATATCGAATCGCGCCATGAGGGAATTCATTTCTTATAAAGAAGCGCTGGTTTTTGTTTTTTCTCCTCCGGCGATCGTTGAATTGGGTAGCGCCAAGGGGTTTGACTTTCAACTACAGGATCGCGGCGGCGCTGGCCATGAGAAATTGATGGAGGCACGTAACCAGCTTCTTGGCATGGCATACAATGATCCGCGTATTGCCATCGTGCGGGCCAACGGATTAGAGGATGTGGCTCAGTATAAGATTGATTTGGATTGGGAAAAGGCCGGAAGCCTCGGTGTTTCTATCGCCTCCATCCAGGATACTATTTCTACTATCTTTGGCAGCAGCTACGTTAATGATTTTATTAAAGACGGCAGGATCAAACATGTGGATATCCAGGCCGATGCGCCCTATCGAATGCTTCCCGATGATTTGAAAAATATTTACGTGCGCAACACAAAAGGAAAGATGGTCCCTTATTCTTCTTTTGCCTCCGGCCACTGGATTTTTGGGTCTCCGAAGCTGGAGCGTTACAATGCTTTTCCGTCTATCAATATCCTGGGTGAAGCGGCACGGGGCAGGAGTTCCGGCGAAGCAATGAATGCCATGGAAGAACTTGCATCGAAATTGCCTCGCGAGTTCAGTTACGATTGGACCGGGCTTTCTTATCAAGAACGGCAAAGCGGCAGCCAGACGATTCCGCTTTACGCTTTTTCTATCCTGATTATCTTTCTCTGTGTGGCGGCCCTGTATGAAAGTTGGAGCATCCCTATTGTTAATCTATTGATGTTGCCGCTGGGAGTTTTTGGGGCAACACTGGCAACTTGGTTACGCGGAATGCCTAATGATGTTTACTTCCAGATCGGATTTCTTACCACTTTAGGGCTCTCTACCAAAAATGCTATTCTGATTATTCAGTTTGCGCAGCAACGGCTGGAGCATGGAGAAAAATTGATTGAAGCAACCCTGGGAGCAGTAAAGACACGATTTCGTCCGGTTATCATGACTTCTTTGGCTTTCTTTTTTGGCGTCTTGCCGCTAGCGATAAACTCTGGCGCCGGAGCAGGAGCTCAAAATGCAATTGGAACAGCGGTTGTCGGCGGGATGCTTTCCGCTACATTCATAGACCTTATTTTTATCCCGCTGTTTTTTATTCTCGTGACCCGTTTTTTTGGGCGTAAACAACAGCAGATGCAGGCTGTAACTATTGATTCGGTGAGGAAGAAGCCTTGATATGAAACGAACACTTGTTTTAATTTTAGGAATTGTTGTTTGCCTGAGCGGTTGCACCATGGCCCCGAAATACAATCGGCCAGGGGCCCCGATTCCCGGAAGTTGGCCCAGCGGAGCCGCCTATCCTAAAGACAAACTAAAGGCCGGCGTTTTAGATGTCACGCAATTGAAATGGCGTGAATTTTTTATTGATCCAGAACTGCAACAGATTATCGAGACGGCTCTCCGTAATAACCGGGATCTAAGGCTTGCCGCTTTAAATGTGGAAAGGGCGCGTGCCTTGTATGGCATTCAATGGTCTAAGCTGCTCCCGGTTCTAAACGCGGAGTCAGGGTATGTTAAAGAACGCAGTTCCTCTGATTTCATACTTCCAGGGACTTCGAATATAAGCAAGGCATATAGTGCTGATTTAGGTATCGCTGCCTGGGAGATTGATTTTTTTGGCCGTATCCGAAGCCTGAGTAAACAGGCATTGGAAGATTATTTGGGCACAGAAGAAGCCCGTCGTAGCGCGCAGATCTCATTAATATCTGAGGTTGCCAGGGCGTATTTGATTATTGCCGCGGACCGGGCGAGCCTTAACCTGGCTCGATCCACGCTTAAAGCGCAGGAAGATGCCTACAATTTAGTTTCGCGGAAATACAAACTTAACCTTGTAGGTGCAATAGATTTGTATCGGGCGCAAACCCAGGTAGACACGGCCATGGGAGATGTTGTGCTTTATACGCAGCAGATCGCGAAGGGCCAAAACTCATTGAACCTTTTGACTGGTTATTTGGTGCCGGAAAATCTTTTGTCCTCTGATTTGGCAGAAGTCAGCCCATTTGAGGATATTTATCCCGGCCTATCTTCCGAGGTGCTTCTTAGGCGGCCGGATATTATGGCCGCGGAGCATCAGTTGAAAGGCGCTTATGCTAATATTGGCGCGGCTCGGGCTGCCTTTTTTCCCAGTATTTCACTGACAACCACTCTTGGTTCGGCAAGCGACAAGTTTTCAGGCTTGTTTTCAGGCGGCAGGGGTACGTGGAGCTACGCGCCGCAGGTTGTGATGCCAATTTTTGATCCTCGCACCTGGTTCGCATACAGGGTTAGTGAGGCGGATCGGAAAATCGCGCTGACTAAATATGAGAAAGTTATTCAAACAGCCTTTAAGGAAGTAGCTGATGTCCTTGCTGTACAAGGTACGGTGAATCAGCAAATATTGGTACAAGAATCTAATGTTGATTCTGCGCAGAAGGTCTATTATCTTTCGAGTAAACGCTATATGAATGGGATCGATAGTTATCTGAGCGTTCTTGATGCGCAGCGGTCGCTTTATCGCGCACAGAAGGAACTCATTTACATGCAGCTGTCCAAGCTCGCTAATGAGGTGAAGGCTTATGCAGTGTTGGGCGGGGGCGGGTTGGATGAGGCAGATGGGCGCGCGAGCCGGGACTCTTTTGAAGAAAAGGTCCTTTCGTTGTTGGATTCTAAGTTAAAAAAGCCTGGGCGCTGAGAAATCTTTTAGTATAATATTAAAGCGTTATTAAGCGAGAGGTTTTCTCTCGGTTCATATGAGAGGCCCTCGGACATTTTAAACACTTTTTATGGTGATATCCAGAGCGTGTTTAATAGCCATTATTTTATTTCTCGTTACCCCGTTTTTATTACCCGCAGTTAATTTCGCAAATGACATTCTCGTTGGCAATGTTGCTCCTCCCTTTAAAGTTATATCAGGCGATAATAAAATTTTAACCTTGGGTGATATAAAAAATAAAGTGGCGGTATTATTTTATGAAGCTAAAAGCGCCATTGAACAGAATCGAGGGCTGAAAAACAGCCTGAATGCCTTTTACGATGGGCAGCCTGATTCCGTAAAAAAAGACATTGTAAGAATTGGTGTAATTAATTGCCAGGGCGTGTTTTTTAGGGGTGCTTGGGAGGAAGGCCTGCGGGATAATTCGAAAAAAGAGGGAATAACGGTATACGGTGACTGGGACGGGGAAATGTCGGCTGATTATCGTGCTAAAGAAGGCTCAAGCAATGTGATAATTATAGATAGAAAAGGGGTTATAAGGTATTATAATTCTGGCCAGGTTGAAGATAGGGATATCAGCATGATCGAGGAGCTGTTAAAGACCCTAGTTAGGGAAAATTGATATGAAGAAACTTCTAATATTATTCTTGATGGGAACGGTAGTTGTAACAACGGTTCCTGCTCAAGCTGCCAGTGTGGGAAGCCCGAAAACAGAGGGAAGAGGTAAGGTTGCAACAACAGTAGAATGGTCCTATGTTTTCGGCAGGGACCTGGGCTATGAAAAAGCGACACGGCCCGCCGGAAATGATATCTATAGAGCAGCAAATTTCAGGATATCCAGGGGATATAATGTTGCGGGCAGGATTTCTTACGGCATATTTGACGCCATAGATATATATGTAAAATTAGGAGCTGCGAATTATAATTTTAAGGGGGATGTTTTAGCGGGAGATACTAAAAGTGTTGATGAAAACTTAATTGCAGGAAATTCTTTCCTTTATGGCGGAGGTTTTAAATTGGCTTATGAATTAAAGAAAAACTGGATTATTGGTTGCGACGCGCAATACCTTACATCAGGCCACGAGTTAGATTTTAGAGCGGCTAATTTAACTACAGGGGTAGTCACTACCGCAAAATATGCTAATTGCAGGCTGCAAGAATGGCAGGTGGCCCCTTTTGTCGCCAAAAAGATTGCAGGCTTTACGCCGTACCTGGGAGTAAGATATTCTGATTTCAGGATGGTTCAGAAAAATCCCGATAGCTCAAAACGCTGGGATCATTTAGTTTTTCGTGCCGATTATAATGTTGGTGTTTTTACGGGAATAGATTGGGGCCCTGGAAAGAACTTTAAATTGAACGTAGAAGGCAGATTTGTAGATGAGACAGCTTTAAGCATTGGCGCAACATATAAATTCTAGGCTTGGATTCGGCCTTAACTGCGCTTATCCTTTTCATAGTATTATCCCCGCATCAGAAGAGAAATTAGCTTGATTAAGCATTTATTTATTATATAATAATTTAATATTTCGTTTTGTAAGTAGAATATGTAAGCAATAAGGCGCTGAAATATTAAAAAAAGCGGCCAAATAGACGGATGTTATGTCAAACGTTAGCAATACATTAAGTCAATATTCGAGGTTGGGTATCAGCCGTTTAGAAGTCGGCAATTTACAATCCATTGCATCGTTGTTTGGCGCTGGTGTTGATCGCGCTATTAGCTTGCTTTCTAAATTCAATAATGCTGTTTTTATACTTGAGGGCCAAGGGCAGGTTGAGAATGAAATAATTATCGAAACAGTCAATAAATTTTGTCGTGATACATCAGGGCAGGTTCTAAGGGATGCCCTTCAATTAGACGCTAATCAGTTCATAAAGGCCTCCGGTAATCAGATAGAGATGCGCCTTAAAGAAATAATCGGTGTTTTAGAAAATGAGAGAGAAAAAATATTGCTGGTTATTACATCTTTAGAAGAGTTTGCCAAAGATGAACGATTAGCAGGGCTACTGCAAAACATTGTAAAAAAGTCTTCTGTGTTTATATTGGGCATGACTACGATCGGCGGATTTCGCCAATTGGAGAAAAAGCCGGATCTCGCCAGCTGCTTGCAATTTATCCTTTCTGAAAAAGTTCCCCAGATAAATAAGCGTGATAGGCCAGTGTTGATCATAGGCGCGACCTCATTATTTGGAAATGCAGTGTATCAGCTTTTTAGCCAGGAATATAAGTTTGTCAGAGGCACTGGTTTTAGTAAAGCAAATCTTTTAGGTTTTGATAAATTAGACGTTACAAATGAAGAGGAAGTTAAGAATTTTTTTTCTAAGTATCCCAATTTTGACATTGTTGTCTATATTGCGGGTGAACCTGATGCAGATGTGGCTGAGAAAGAAAGAGATAGGGCGCGGGTATTAAATGTCGATGCAGTCTCTATCATCGCCCGGTATGCGAAGGATTGCAAGTTCGTTTACATATCCTCTGAGTATGTGTTTGACGGCAGCACAGGGCCTTATGGCTCATATTCAGAAGCCGAGCCGATCAATTATTATGGGCGCACAAAGTTAGAAGGCGAGAAGGCTTCTTTAAAGAATTTTTCTAATGCCCTGGTGGTGCGTTTGGGCGCTCTTTATGGCTATAATGGCCCGAGCGATAAGAAGACATCGGTCAGCAAGATTATTGCTAGCCTAGATAAAAATGAAGCCCTTGAGTTGGATAATGTTCAGATTAAGCATCCGATTTTACTTGAAGATGCTGCTAGGACATTATTGAAGCTCCTCGATTACGAAGCCAGCGGTATATATCAAACCAATGGGCCGGAAGGATTAAACAAGCAGGAAATGGCAGAGCGGATCGCTGCGGTGCATAATGAGCTGACTGGCCATATTTTTTCTTATTCTATTATCGGCATTGAACAAATCGGCACTGCAGCCAAGCCTCTTAATACTCATATGGTGAATGTGGATACCCCAAGGCCTTTTAATGAAGGGATTCGTTTCGTGCTTTTAGAAGCAGGGAATAACTAAGAAAAAGAAGAGCTATGCTTAACAATAATATTGATTCCGTTAATCTAAAACTTCAGCAGGATGTCTTTAGCTTGACTCCCGGTGATGTAGATTTTTTGACTAAGTTCCCGATTAAATTCATAGAGGGCAATTTCGCCAACTACCTATGGGGCGGACATTATCTCTATGCCATGAAGGGCATGCTTTACGATGAGAGTATGCCGGTCGCAGCCGAATCATGGGAAGTTTCCGGGCATAGGAAGTATCCCTCGCGTATCCTAATGCCGGACGGTAGAATCTTTACCCTCAAGGATTTACTTAAGGAAAGGGAATTGGCCAGATTGATCCTGGGTGATGCCGTAGTGCAACATTTCGGGCAAGATTTCCCTATATTGGTTAAGTTTATTGATGTGCGTCAGCATATGTCGGTGCATCTGCACCCTTCGCATAAAACTGCAAAGGCATTAGGCGAAGATGAACCGGGTAAAGAAGAGGTATTTATAATCATTGACTTGCATGAAGACGCAGAGAGCGTATTGTACCTAGGTTTAAAAAACAAGGTGAACCGCAAGGATTTTGAAGCCGCTATCAAGAGGGAAGAAAATATCCTCAATTTACTGCATAAGATTCATGTCGCTCCGGGTGAGATATTCCGCATACCCTCAGGCGTCCTGCATTGCTGGACAGGCGGCTCCATTGCAATTGAAATTGCAGAATCCAGTGATTTGACTTACCGCATGTATGATTTTCTTCGTCAAAGGCAGATGCATATTAAAAAAGGATTGGCCTCGATTGATTACAAGTACAGCCAGGGGGCCGCATTGAAAAAACAGTGTAAGGGTAAGTGGGAAGCGGTATTAACCGAGGGGCTTGATTCTGTCGTGACGCATAATGCCTTAAGGGTTGAACGCATAAGGGCTAGTTTAAACGGTAATCCGGTTAAGATTTGCAACCGTGATACATTTGAGGTGTTAATGGGTATCGAAGGGGCAATTGAGATCACATCTTTAGAAAATGATTGGCTTGTCCATTTACATAAGGGAAGCTCGCTTCTTATTCCGGCCAAAGCCGGAGATTATCTAATTAGAGGTGTTGATCAGGTAAGTAAAAACCGCGCGCTTCGCGTCAGCATGAAAATTCCCGAAAGGAAGGGATAATAATATGACAACAGTGGGAAAATTGGAAAAAAGGCTCTTAAAAGAAGAATCCCTGTATTGTTCATATGGAGATACCGCTCATTATTTGAAAAAGCCTATAATCTTCTCTGAATGTGATGGATCATTCTTGTACGATTATAGCGGTATGCCATACCTAGATCTTCAAATGTGGTATTCGGCAGTGAATTTAGGTTATAAGAATAAGCGGGTGAATGATGCAGTTAGGAATCAGCTTGATCACTTGCCGCAATTAGCCAGCCAGTATTTACATCGGGAGAAAATTGAACTTTCTACCATTATGGCTGAACAGATGCAAAAGTCTTTTCGAGCCAATGGCAGGGTGCATTTTAATGTGGGTGGGTCCCAGGCTATTGAAGACAGCATCAAGCTTATCCGTAAGACAACAGGTAAAACACAATTCTTCGCATTCCAGGGAGGCTATCATGGGCGGACCATTGGCGCCTCGGAGATCACATCAAGTTACCGTTACAGGAAACCCTATGGCCACTTTTCTAATAGGGCGCAATTCATTCCTTATCCTTACTGTTTTCGTTGTCATTATGGTAAGCGTTTTGACTCCTGTAAATATTATTGCGTAGAACAATTCGAGAGGTTATTTGAAACAGAATACAATTCCATTGTTGATACTAAAACCGGTGAATGTGAATTTGCGGCTTTTTACATTGAGCCTATTCAGGGTACCGGTGGTTATATTATACCGCCGCCCGATTACTTCAGGAGGATCAAGAGAATTCTTGATCATTTTAAGATTTATCTCGTTGATGATGAGATGCAAATGGGTTTTTATCGGACAGGACGATTCTGGGCGCTTGAGCATTTTGGTATCAAACCTGATGTCTTGGTTTTTGGTAAGTCACTTACAAATGGCATGAATCCCTTATCGGGATTCTGGGCCAAAGAAGAGCTTGTCAATCCGGATGCTTTTCCACCCGGGTCCACGCATTCAACATTTTCATCCAATCCTATGGGTACTACCGCAGGATTAGAAGTGATGAAGGTCCTTCAGGATAAAACATTAGCTAATCGTATTAATAGCAGCGGCAAGAAGTTCGTAAGCATGCTTAAAAAGCTTCAAAGAAAATACAAAGAGATTGGCGATGTTACAGGAATAGGGTTAGCTATTCGTCTTGAGATCTGCGAAAAAGATGGTATTACACCGAATAGGCGATTGACAGATCAGATATTCCAGTCAGGGCTTGAGGGCGGCTTGGAATACAAAGGGAAAAAATACGGTTTAGTGCTGGACGTCGGTGGTTATTTTAAGAATGCCTTTACTTTGGCCCCTTCTTTTTACATCACAGATGAAGAAATTGGAATGGCATATAAGTTTTTAGATGAATTATTCAGTCGTTTTACTGCCCCGAAACGCCGGACGGTGCAAAAAATATAATCAAATCAGCATAACAACATCACTAATAATAAAGCTTGACAGGTAGCATTGTTGTGGTATACTGATTTCAGTAAAAGTTTAGAAGTCTAAAGCCGCCAAGGGCAGGATAACTGACCTTGCGGTTTTTTTGTATGTCATTGTTTGTCCCTCTAGGAATCCAAAAATTCTAGGCAGGTGAAGATAATGCGGATTTCTAGCAGTTACTAATTTCGAAAAAAGGAGGTAACAAGCAATGGCAAAAGGTACAGTAAAATGGTTTAGCGACCAAAAGGGTTATGGATTTATTACCCCGGAAAACGGAAAAGATGTTTTTGTGCATCATTCCGCGATTCAAGGTGAAGGTTATAAGTCTTTAGCTGAAGGCGCCCAGGTTGAGTTCAATATTGAACAAGGCCCTAAAGGCGAACAGGCTACTAATGTAGTCAAGTTATAACTTGAACTAAAAAAAACAGGGCCCGGCATCTTTTTTAGATCCGGGCCCTTACTTTCGAAGAAAACGAGAAATTTATGGCATTAATTAGTATACAGGAAGCTACACTTAGATTTAGCGGCCCGCTGATCTTTGACCGATTGAGCCTGCAGCTTGAGCCCGGGGAGCGTGTTGCCCTGCTTGGCCGAAACGGCGCAGGTAAAACTACTTTGATGAAAGTGATGGCTGGCCAGCTTGAGCTTGATGAAGGAAAAATTAATTTTCAAAAAGGTATCCAGGTGGCGCATCTGCCGCAGGAAGTACCGGTTGATATGGAAGGAAGTGTTTTTGATATTGTCCTTTCGGGACTGGGGGAACGCGCTAATCTTTTAAGCCAGTATCATCAATTAACCCATCAGTTGCATACGGAACACGCCCCGGAATTATTAAAACAGCTTGATCAGTTGCAGGCTGAATTAGACCATACCAATAGCTGGGATGTAAATAATCAAGTTGAATATGTTATTGATCAGATGAAGCTTGACGGGGAGATGGATTTTAAAAGCCTCTCCGGAGGCCAGAAACGCCGGGTGCTTTTAGCCCGGGCGCTCGTCTTAAGACCTGAGGTTTTGCTTCTTGATGAACCGACTAATCACCTGGATATCGATTCCATTAATTGGTTAGAAGGATTTCTTGCCAACTATCCGGGCACGGTTTTTTTTGTCACCCATGACCGGATGTTTATGACGCATTTGGCAAACAGGATCGTCGAGCTTGACCGCGGAAGGATTTATAGCTGGACATGCGATTACAAAACTTTTCTTGAGCGTAAGCAGGCAGCATTGGATATTGAGGAAGCAGAGTGGAATCATTTTGATAAAAAATTAGCCGAGGAAGAAATCTGGATTCGCCAGGGGGTCAAGGCCAGGAGGTGCCGTAATGAAGGCCGGGTCAAGGCCCTGGAGCAATTAAGGGAAGAGAAAAAAACCCAGCGCAAACAGGAAGGGCAGGTGCGGATGCGCGCGCAAAAATCCATTCTTTCCGGGCATCGGGTAATTAAGGCTGCTCATTTGAGTTTCAACTATGGCGATAAATGTTTGATCCGGGATTTTTCCGCGCAAATTATGCGTCAGGATAAAATCGGGGTGATCGGGCCTAATGGCAGCGGTAAAACTACGTTGCTGCGTATTCTGCTGGGCAAGCTTCAGCCTCAAAAAGGAAAATCTGTTTTGGGAACGAACTTAGAGGTTGCTTATTACGATCAGCTGCGCGAACAGTTGGATGAAGAAAAAACAGTTGCCGAAAATATAAACGGTGAAAGCGAGACTATAATTATTAACGGCAAGCCCAAACATATCCTGGGATATTTACAGGATTTTCTTTTTGCGCCTGACCGGGCCCGTACGCAGGTAAAGGTTCTTTCCGGAGGAGAACGTAACCGCCTCTTTCTGGCGCGGCTGTTTTCTAAGCCTTCTAATGTGCTGGTGATGGATGAGCCTACGAATGACCTGGATATCGAGACCTTGGAACTTCTCGAAGAATTGCTTCTTGAGTATCATGGTACCTTGCTTTTAGTCAGCCACGACCGGGCATTTTTGAATAATGTGGTTACTTCTACGATTGTTTTGGAAGGTAATGGCATAATTAATGAATACCCCGGAGGCTATGATGATTGGTTAAGCCAGCGCCAGTTGATAATCACGCCTGAACCGGCAAAGATCAAAGCCAAAAAAGAGCTTATAAAAAAAATTAAACCTATTATTCCGCGTAAGCTTACTTATAAAGAGCAGCAAGAACTAGACACGCTTCCCGAAAGAATCGAAAAATTAGAAGTGGAGCAAAAAGCGCTTAATATCCTTTTAGCGGATTTTTCTTTTTATCAACGGGGCCCCGCGGAAGTCAGCCAGGCTAAAACCAGGTCCGCGTCCCTCTCCGATGAACTCCAGGAGGCATACGAACGCTGGGATTATTTGGCAGAGTTAGCAGAATAAGTGAAAGAAATGCTTGCAGTTTTTTTAAAAAAGCTCTATAATTAGAATCAAAGGCTAAATGATTAGCTGAAATAAAAGGAGAGAACATGGGATACCAAGGTGGTGGCGGTGGTGGTGGATTTGGCGGGCCACGAGAGATGCATAAGGCAATCTGCTCGGAATGTAAGAAAGAATGTGAAGTCCCGTTTAAGCCTAGAGAAGACCGTCCGATATACTGCAAGGACTGTTATTCAAAGCGTAAGAACGAAGGCCGTTAAAAGAAATTAGGTTATTACGCCTAAAATTCAATCAAGTGAACAAGCCTTAAGGCTATTGATCGGGTATGGTCAATAGCCTTTTCATTTAAGAGTATTTTTATGGCCAGTCCTTCCCATGCGCCTTCAGGGGATATACTTCTTGAGATATCGATTTAAAGTTGTATAATATAAAAAGCAGGAGTTGAATAAGTGGTCCGGGAATAAATATTTCCGGAGGATCCTTGGATGGTCGGGCCGCCATCTGATTAAATAATCAGGCGGCGGTTTTTTTATGCCGGGTAATAAATGAAAAAAGTCCTTAAGAAGTGGGGATGGTATAAGGTTTTAGGGAAAGGAAAAGGATTCAAAGTAAAGCTATTACACCTCAAGCCGTTCGGAAAAACGAGTTTACAAAGGCATAAACATAGAAGCGAGGTATGGGTATTCCTTGATAACCAGAAAGTGGAAATAGCAAGAAGGCATCAATGGCATCGTTTGGAAAACCCGCGTAAAAAAGGGTCAAGCTTAATAGAGGTACAAATAGGAATATGCCAAGAGAGAGATATAGAAAGACGGAAGGAATAGCTGGGAATAAACACTATGGCCAATAAGATCAACAAGATAGCTTTTATAGGTAATTATCTGCCCAGGCGTTGCGGTATCGCAACTTTTACCACTGACCTCTGCGAGACGTTCGCGGGGATGAACCCATCTGTGCAATTATTCGCTATCCCTGTTACAGATATCGAAGGAGGCTATGATTATCCGGAACGCGTGCGTTTTGAGATCAAAGAACAGGATATAATTTCCTATAAAGCTGCGGCGGATTTCCTCAACCTTAACGAAATCGATGTAGTCTGCCTTCAGCATGAATTTGGTATTTTTGGCGGAGACGCCGGTAGCTATATATTGACGTTATTGCGGCAATTGAAAATGCCTGTCGTAACGACCCTGCATACGATACTGCAAAATCCCTCTTTGCGCCAGAAACGTGTAATGGATGAATTGCTTGATTTGTCTGAGTATGTGATTGTAATGACGCAAAAGGCAGTAGATATCCTTAAGGATGTGCATAAGATACACGGCTCGAAGATAGTCTTGATCCCGCATGGGATACCTGATGTTTCTTTTATCGATCCCAATTTCTATAAGGACCAATATGGAGTGGAGGGTAAGACTACGCTTTTGACGTTCGGGCTGCTCGCTCCGCATAAAGGAATAGAGGTTGTCCTGCGTGCACTTCCTAAAGTTATAAAAGAGCATCCGAACACGGTATACATAGTCGTCGGCGCTACTCACCCCAATCTCTTAAGGCACGAGGGTGAGGCATACAGGCTTTTCTTACAGCGCCTTTGCGATGAACTTGGGATTTCCAGAAATGTTATTTTTCATAACCGGTTTGTATCTGCTGAAGAACTTAAAGAATTGCTTGTGCTCGCAGATATTTATATTACTCCATATCTTGAAGAGGCGCAGATAGTTTCCGGGACGCTGGCTTATTCGTTCGGCGTAGGAAATGCGGTTATTTCAACTCCATACTGGCATGCCGCTGAATTGCTTAGTGACGGCAAGGGGATTCTTGTGCCGTTTAACGATCCGCAGGCAATGGGGCAGGCAATCACAAGGCTGATTAACAATGAAAACGAACGTAATGCGATGCGTAAGAACGCCTATCTTTTGGGCCGTGAGATGATCTGGAGCAATGCCGTGTTAAGGTACGCGGCTATCTTTAGAGAATCCAGGATGAAGCGTTCTCCCGCAACGCAAAAAAAGATAACGATGCATTCCCTTGAGCAGTTGTTCCCTGTATTGCCTGATATCAAGCTTGAACATCTCGCGAGAATGACCGACTCCATCGGAATATTTCAGCACGCCACGTTCAATGTCCCTAATTTTTCCGAAGGGTATTGCACAGACGATAATGCGCGGGCGCTTATTCTCGCTGTGTTGCTTGAGAATCTGGGCACCGTGAATCTTTTTACAATCAATGACCTTGAAAGCCGCTACCTTGGATTTGTCAGGTATGCCTGGGATAATTCACTTTCCCGGTTTAGAAATTTTCTCACCTTTCAGCGGAGCTGGAAAGAAGAAGTGCCTAGTGAAGATTGCCATGGAAGGGCGTTATGGGCCATCGGCACCTGCATCGGGCAATCCAAAAACGAAGGATTTGTCCAGATGTCAGTTGAGCTTTTTGAAAAAGCGCTTGCTTCTTCAGCGTCGTTTACTTCCCCACGCGCCTGGGCCTTCATATTACTTGGTATGCATGAATATCTGCAGCGTTTCCACGGAGATAGGCTTGTCCGTAACTGCCTGCAGGTGCTTGCTGCGCGGCTTTACGACCTTTATAAAGCAAATAGTGACAAGGCATGGTTATGGTTTGAATCATCTTTGACGTATTGCGACGCTAAATTACCTCATGCGCTTTTAGTGAGCGGGCACGATCTCGATAACGAAGAAATGTTAAAAGCAGGGGTAGATACTTTAAAGTGGCTTGTCAAGATACAGGCTTCGACTCGCGGGCATTTTCAGCCGGTAGGCTCGGATGGCGAGTATTGCCGCGGCGGCGTAAAACCCGTCTTTGATCAGCAGCCGGTTGAAGCCTATTCTACTGTTTCAGCCTGTCTTGAGGCCTATCGTGTTACAAAAGATAAGATGTGGTATGATGAGGCCTCAAAGGCTTTTGAATGGTTTCTCGGAAGCAATGATTTGGGGATTTCTTTATATGACCCGGTAACAGGGGGATGCTGCGACGGGCTTCACATTGATAGGGTGAATCGTAATCAAGGCGCCGAATCTACGCTTGCATTTCTTCTTTCGCTAACCGAAATGACGCACATGGGAAATATTCTCGAAAGCCTTAAGGAGCCTCTGGAGGAATGATAAAAAACAGCGGTATAGTTATTACCCCTGATAGCGAACGCGTTATTATCAGGCCGTATATCCCGGCTGATCAATCGCGCGTTCCAAAGATCATTGCGCGCGTTATGGCACTAAAGGAGGCTGCCGCCGAAAAAGAATTAAAAAAGGCTACGCGTGATTTTTCGGCAAGGCATCATAATTTTGATGCCATTCTTAAGCGTCAATTTGAAATCGTCCGCGCTTACATGCCTTCTGATTTTCTTCCTTCTGAAACGCGTCAGCTTCTTATAGGGGCATACTTCATCGGTGAGCGTTCATATCAATCAACAGCTCTTTTCAATCCTTCTATTGTCGCGCATCCCGACCAGTCCGGGGTTTCCCGCGGCTCGATACGCGTAATTATTTCTTTGCGCGCGACAGGCGAAGGGCATATATCCGCATTGGCATTCCGTTCCGGGGTTGTAGATCAAGATGGGTCGATATCGCTCGATGAAATTTCTCGTTTTGCTTGTACCCCTGAACCGAAACCGAACGCGCTTTATGATAAAACATGTTTTAACGGAAAAATTTATGAAATGGGGCTGGAGAATGAATGCTCAAAAGACATCACAGACCCGTTACCGGATGGATTTACCATGGGGCAGTTGCAGGATAGTGTTAATAATTATACCAGCGGGCATGATCCGATAACCCAAACAGATAGGCTTACCCGTGAGAAGATCCTATGGCTCGCATTATGTAATTACGAAGCCACTTTTGATCCGCGTTTCCCGCTTTCAGAACGTGTTTTATTTCCGCTTTCTCCCAGCGAGCAGAATGGCATGGAGGATGCGCGTTTTGTCCTCTTTAAGAAAGATGACGGAAATAAAAAATACTATGCCACCTATACGGCTTATGACGGAAAGGTTATCCTTCCGCAGATCATGGAGACAGAAGATTTTATTCATTTTACAATGATTACCTTAAACGGCAGGGCGGCAGTCAATAAAGGGATGGCTTTGTTCCCGCGCAAGATAAACGGCCGTTACGCGATGATCTCCCGGAACGATAATGAGAGGCTTTTTTTGATGTATTCCGACGATATCCATTTTTGGCACGAAGCTGTTCCGATTATGGAGCCTTTATATCCCTGGGAGTTCGTGCAGATCGGAAATTGCGGTTCTCCTATTGAGACTGAACGCGGGTGGCTTCTTTTAACGCATGGTGTCGGCCCGCTGCGTCAATATTCTATCGGCGCGGCCTTGCTTGACCGCGATGACCCCTCGCGCGTACTCGGCCGATTAAGTGAGCCGCTTATCCACTGGAAGAATAGCAGCCGTTCTGGGTATGTCCCTAATGTTGTCTATTCTTGCGGCGCTATGGCACACGGTGATATATTGATTATCCCTTATGCGTTATCCGATCAAAAAACGACTATCGCGCTGTTATCGCTGCGCGAGATTTTAGATAAATTGTCTTAAGAAAAAAGACACGTCCTCCTTTTATACAAGTGACGCAGATGAAATCACTCACACAATATCTATGGTTTAATACAAAAAGCAAGGCGGGAAACTGGATTTTGGGCCATGGGAACAAATATTCTATGGCGAATTTGACGGTAAACGCAAGAAAAGAGTTTTAATAAAAATTATAGGGGAGTAATATGGCAAATTTTTCTTTTGATATTGTTTCTGAAGTTGATTTACAGGAAATGGACAATGCGGTAAATCAGGCGAGTAAAGAGTTGAGCCAGCGCTATGATTTTAAGGATAGCAAGGCCTCGATTGCCTTTGACAGGAAAGAAAAGAAGCTTACTTTAATTGCGGATAATGATTTTAAATTGCGCAGCCTCACGGATATTTTAGTTACTCGGATGACCAAGCGGAATATTTCGCTTAAATCCATGAAATTCAACGAGCCGGAAAAGGCATTTGAGGGATATTTGCGCCAGGTAGCGGAAATTTGCATGGGCATTGATAAAGAGAGAGCCAAAGAGCTGACCGGAATCATAAAAGGATTAGGATTAAAAGTACAAACTCAAATCGAAGGGGAAAAAATCAAGGTTAGCTCTGCCAAAAAAGATGAGTTGCAGACAGTAATTGCGCATTTAAGGGGATTAAATTTTTCCCTGCCGCTTAATTTTTGTAATTATCGCTAGAGCCGGGACGTTTAAGGATGAATAACGAAGTTACACGAGAGCTTGGCGAACAGCCGATTGCCAAGATCATGCTTGAACTCGGGCTTAAGCCCAATGACCTAGTGAGTAATTCCGCTGAACAAATCACGCATAAGATGGTTAGCCGCGCAGCTAAGGGCAGGCGCCTCACACCAAACATCCAACGCAAAATTCTCATTGCACTCAATAAGGTTACAGGAAAACAATATGTAATAAATGATCTTTTTAACTATTAGATCAGTCCCGCAACAGGGGGGATGTTTAATTTTTATACGAAAGAAGGAAATGGCCTTTAAGGCCCTTGTGAAGGAGAGGATATGAAGAAAATATTTGTTTTGGCTATCGTGTTGGTTACATTAATTGCGGCTAATGCTTTTTGTTTGGATATCGAGATTATGATGCCGGCGCTTAAAGAATCCAAGAAAGGCATAAGTGTTATATTCGCCTCCATAGATAAGGATCTCTCAACAGCAGCCGGGGAGTTGTCGCGTATTGATTTAAAAGGAGAGGATGCGCGTAAGATACTAAGTGAAATGTATAAGGGTAAGAATTATGTGGTTGATTGCGTTATTGTTGACACGGCCTCTAAGATGGCCGTAATCGAACCAGAGGAATATAGAAAATATGAAGGTTCGGATATAAGTAAGCAAGCGCATGTTATCAAATTGCTTAAAGACAAGAAGCCTATTTTTAGCGATGTTTTTACTTCTGTCGAAGGCTTGAAAGTTATAGATTTTGCTTATCCTATATTCTCCGATAAAGGAGAATTTTTGGGTTCGGTTAACATGTTGGTAAAACAGCAGGCGCTTTCCGAAGATGTCATTGTGCCGCTTGTCAGTGGTTTAGCGTGTAAGGCCTGGATTATGCAGAGAGATGGTTTGATTATCTATGATCAGGACCAAAATCAAATAGGCTTGAATATTTTCGCAGACACCTTTTTTCAGCCCTTTGAAGGCCTGGTTTCATTCTCCAGGACCGTAGCTATGGCAAAAGATGGAGCAGGTTCATATGATTTTTATAAGAAAGGCCTGGACGATCAGGCAGTAGTTAAAAAATATGCGGTTTGGGATACTGTTTCTTTATATGGCACAGAATGGCGCATTATTGTAATGGAAGCTGATAAACCGGCGCCCGGTAAAAAAGATGAAGCTAGGCCTTAAAGGCTAGGTGGATATAAATGAAATCACATACAGAATATTTATGGTTTGATACCAAAAGCAGGCAGGAGTTTATTAATATTACTCCACAGGCCGAAGAGGCAGTGAAGAAAAGCGGAGTAAAAGAAGGGCTATGTCTTGTGAATGCCATGCATATTACCAGCTCGGTCTTTATTAACGACGATGAGCCGGGTTTGCAGCGTGATTTTTCCGGCTGGCTGGAGAAACTCGCGCCATATGGCAAAGAAAAATATCAGCATAACCTTAGCGGCGAAGACAACGGTGATGCGCATTTAAAAAGAACAGTCATGGGCAGGGAAGTTATAGTGGCAATTACTAATGGCAAATTAGATTTTGGGCCGTGGGAACAGATATTCTATGGTGAATTTGACGGTAAACGCAGAAAGAGGGTCTTAATAAAGGTTATAGGCGAGTAAATAAGAAGGTATTGATTATTTATTATTGATTCTCAAAGACAGAAGAGTATAATATTTACTAGATTGTTAATCAAAGGATACCTTTTAAAAAAAAGGTAACCAGCCATGTGCAATTCTCCTTGTAACATATTGTGAAGGCAACCCAGGTGTTTTGTGTTTCATGCACAAGGCCTTGGGTTTTCTATTTTAGAAGAGGCTAAGCAATGAAGGATAACAAACAAAAAGGGACTGAGTTGGGGCAGGTAAGGGATCAACAATACAGGACGCTTATTGAAAATCTCCCCCAAAAAATATTCTTTAAAGATAAGAATTCGGTTTATATATCCTGCAATGAAAACTATGCAAAAGATCTAAGGATCAAGCCGGAAGAGATTGTCGGTAAGACAGATTATGATTTTTTCCCTACTAATCTGGCTGAAAAATATCGAGCTGATGACCTAAGGATCATGGAGTCGGGCAAAAGCGAGAATATTGAAGAAGAATATATGGTGATCAAGGATTTTCTCAAAGATACTGAAAAGAAGATTATCAATACGGTAAAAGTCCCTGTGCTGGATAAGGCCGGTGATGTTATGGGGCTCATCGGTATATTCTGGGATATTACCGAGCGTAAGAAAATAGAGGATGCCTTACGCGTAAGCGAGAAAAAGATCCGTGCCCTTTACGACCAGACCTTCCAGTTTATCGGCTTGCTTACTCCGGACGGCGCTCTGATAGAAGCAAACAGGACAGCATTGGAATTTAGCGGTATCGAATTATCGGATGTCCTGAATAAGCCTTTCTGGAAGACTCCCTGGTGGAAGCATTCGCCGGAATTACAGGAAAAGTTACGGCAGGAAATAAAAAAAGTGAGCCGAGGAGGAGAATTTTGCCGTTTCGAAGTAACGCATATGGATAGAGACGGGGCATTGCATTATGTAGATTTTTCTCTTAAGCCGGTGAAAGATGAAAACGGGAAAGTGATGTTTTTAATTCCGGAAGGCAGGGATATCACCGAGTATAAAGAGGCTGAAGTAGCTTTACGGGAAAGCGAATTAAAATTTAGGACTATTGTCGAGGGTTCAAGCGACGGAATTATTTTCTGCGAGACTGAAACACGCAGGATTACCTTTGCCAACGCGGCAATGGCGCGGCTATTGGGATATCCGGTAGAAGAGATTATCACTAAGAGTGTCGAAGATTTGCATCGTAAGGCTGACTGGGTTCTTGTGGAAAAGGAGTTCCATCGACACGTAAGAGGAGTGGCTTCGGTTTCCATAGACATTCCCGTGGTAAGAAAAAATGGGGAGATTTTTCTTGCAGATATTTCCTCTTCGAATTTCAGCATCAAAGGGAAAAGCTACTTTGTAGCTTTTTTCCGCGATGTTACCGGGCGCAAAAAGTAGGTAGCGCCTCCCGTAGCCCCCAATAAGGAAGTTCGCTGTGGATTTGGCTTTTATGAATGATCTGAAGGGAAAATCGGAGGATAAATAAAGAAATGGATGCTTTAGAGATTCTTAAGAAAAGAAGAAGTATCAGGGAATATTCGGATGAAGAGATCGCAAAAATTATTTTGGAGAAGATAGTAGATGCAGCCCGCTTTGCTCCCACTGCAAGAAATGTCCAACCTTGGGAATTTATCGTCATTACTCAGGCGCCGGCCCTAAAAAAGCTCGCTGAATTAGCAGAGAATGGAAGATTTCTCTCCCAGGCAAAGGCCTGTATTGCGGTATTTTGCGCGGATACAAAGTATTACCTGGAAGACGGATGTGCTGCTACCAGCAATATTTTGTTTGCCGCAACTGCCCTGGGCATTGGTTCTTGTTGGGTTGCCGGAGATAAAAAACCTTATTGTGCCAGTGTAGCTGAATTATTAGGCGTGCCTGATACATTTAAATTAGTGAGCTTGGTTGCTTTGGGTTATTCCGAATCCAGAGATAGCTTCTATTCCCCGGAAAAAAGGGCCTTAAAAGAACTCCTTCATTGGGAAGAGTTCTAAAATGAGGGCTATTTTAAGGCAAAAGTTTACGTTGACTTTTGCAATTAAAGTAGTATAATAAAGCAGAATGGAGTTAATAGAGAATTCTGAAGATTAGAAAATCTTAAGCCGCAAAGGGGAATACCAACCTTCTAACCTTTGCGGCTTTGTCATCTATAGATCAATGTAAACTAACAGCCTGTCATTCTGACGGGCAGAGAGGGAGTGCAATGCATACAGGAAAAATCAAGAAAGTCGTACGCGAAAGAGGATTTGGTTTTATTAGTGATAACGACGGCAGAGAAGTATTTTTCCATCAGAGCGGATTGGTGGATTCACAGTTTGATACAATAAAAGAAGAGCAAAAGGTGGAATTCGAGATCGAAAATTCTCCTAAGGGCCCCCGCGCCATCAGTATTACGCTCGCAAAGGAATAAATAAACACGCCATGAAAAAAGTTAAAACTTCGCTAAAAGGGAGGAAATGCAGATTTCCTCACTGCAAGCATATGTTGAGTATTTATAATCACGAGGAATACTGCCATGTCCATCTCGGCCAGATTCCCCACGAGCATAAAAAAATCAATGTGCTAAGATGAATAACAGGGTATTCAACATAAATAAGCCGCGCGATAATAGCAATAACGCAAGCAGTTTTTACGGCCTGGGTATTGCTCCGAAGATCCTGGATATTTTAGAGCGCATAAAATTTAAAGTGCCGACGCCGATACAGGAAAAAGCGATCCCTCTGGCGATCCAGGGCCAGGATATCATTGGGATTGCACAGACCGGGACCGGCAAGACGCATTCGTTTGCCATACCCATGGTGCAACTCCTTGCGCAAAAAAAAGGCGTTGGCCTGGTGCTTGCGCCTACGCGTGAATTGGCCATTCAGATTAGCGAGGCTTTTCAAGATATCATTCACCCTTTTGGAATGAAGAGCGCTTGCCTTATTGGAGGCGCTCCAATGCAGGAACAAATCACAGCATTGCGTAAGAATCCCCAAATAGTAATTGCAACTCCCGGCAGGCTCATTGACCATATTGGGCAATGGAATTTTTTGCCGGATGAGGTGGTAATGCTTGTGCTTGATGAGGCTGATCGCATGCTCGATATGGGGTTTGCCCCTCAAATTGAAAAGATCTTGCGTTTTCTCCCGCAGGCAAGGCAAACCATGCTTTTCTCTGCCACTATCCCCAAGGAGATTATGGCAATCGCCGCGAAATACATGAAGCTTCCCTTATCCGTGGAAATTGCCCCTTCCGGGACAACTGCTGAACATGTCACACAAGAATTATTTATCGTAAAAAAAGAAGCCAAGCCGCGGATTTTAGGCAAATTACTTGCCCAATATCACGGCGCGGTGCTTTTATTTTCCCGCACTAAACATAATGCCAAAAAGATCACACACCTGGTTAAAGACATGGGCTATAACGCCGCGGAAATTCATTCAAACCGTTCCCTGAATCAACGACGGGAAGCCTTAAACGGTTTTAAATCCGGTAAGTATAAGGTACTGGTTGCTACTGATATTGCTGCCAGGGGCATTGATGTGGCAGGCATAGAGCTGGTAATTAATTACGACCTGCCGGAGGATGCGGAAAATTATGTGCATCGTATCGGCCGCACGGCAAGGGCCGGGCACAAGGGGCACGCGGTTTCTTTTGCCACTCCTGACCAAAAACGTGACGTCCGGGACATTGAGAAGCTGATCAAGACTACATTGCCGGTGTCGAAGCACCCTGAAATACCTGCAGAGGAATTTGTTGAGTCTTCTGGTTCTGCACCGCAGGCTAAGCCTCGTTGGCAACAGAATAATCAAAATAAGTGGAAGAATAAGCCTTTTCATAAAAAAAATACCAATAAAAGATTCTACAAATAAATTATGAGACAGAATATTCAATCGTTGATTATTTGGTTTGTGGGAATTTTGCTTACAGTGTTATTATTTTTTATCATGGCATTTATTTCTTTGGTGCTGTATCCTTTTGATAAGAAACGAAAATTTACCCATGCCCAATGTTTCTGGTGGACGGACGCTGTGACTGCATTAAATCCCTATTGGCAGGTTAAGGTTGAGGGGCTGGAAAATATAGATCATCATAAGACTTATGTTGCCGTCTCGAATCATCAGAGCCTGGCGGATATCGTCTTAATGTATAAGACAAAAATGCAGTTTAAATGGGTGGCGAAGGAAAGTTTATTTAAGGTTCCTGTTTTGGGTTGGAATATGTCGCTTGCCAAGCATATAAAACTCAAACGCGGGGAATTTTCCAGTATTAAGAAAGTTTACCGACAGGCTGCAGAATGGCTGCGCCGCGGAATTTCGGTGGTATTTTTTCCCGAAGGCACAAGGAGCAATGATTTAGAGCTGGGAGAATTTCAGAATGGCGCGTTCAAATTAGCAATAAAAGAGAAGGTTCCGGTGTTACCCATTCTTATCCAGGGGACAAGGGATGCTATCCCCAAAGGAAGCTGGCGTTTCACGACTAAAATTTCCTGTTTGATTAAAGTCCTTCCGCCGATAGACACCTCCGCATATACACCTGCAGATTATAGCCGCTTGCGCGACCTTACGCGGCAACAATTATGTAACAGCTGAAAACCACAGGATAAAAAAATTCTCTTGATATATTGAACCCTTGTGGGTATAATATTTTCAAATGAAGAAAATTAGCCTACTGGTCCTTATCATTTTTTTGATTCAGGCATGCGCGTTCGCGCAGGAAACCGTAACTCCTCCCGTAAAACCCAATTCATTTTTTTCAAATTTAAGCTCATGGTGGTCGGGCCAATATTTTTTTGGAGATTGGCACGGCAAGCGCCAAGACCTTTCTGACCGCGGTATCGATATTGTCAGCACCTATGTTGCGGACCTTCTGACCAATGTCTCCGGTGGAGTAAGAAAGAATCGTTTTCGCTACGATTCATCTTTGGGCCTGGATATCAATGCTGATTTAGAGAAGCTCCTTAGTTTGCAAGGGTTACAATTCCATGTCTCCGGGCTGTACCGCCAAGGAAAAAACCTTGCCGGCGATATCGGTAATAGGTTCCCGCCGTCAAGCATCTATGGTTCAGAGCAGGTGCGGCTTTATAATCTTTATTTAGAACAGGCAATGTTCAATAATAAGGTAAGCCTTAAGGCCGGCAGGCTAGGGGCAGGAGATGATTTTGCCCAGTCGCCGCTTTATTGGACGTTTCTTACTAACGGCATTGACGGTTGCCCGATCAGCCTTCCGATAAACTTTTTCTTTACCGTATATCCTACTGCTACCTGGGGCGCGCGCCTGAAGATTTCTCCGGTGAGCGCTTTTACTTTGAAGAGCGGTATCTATCATCAAGACAGCCGCGTTGGCCGTAATGAAGCGCATGGTGCTGATTTTACCTGGAGGAGAAATAAGGGCCTGCTTTTTGTCGAGGAATTTAGTTTCTTGCCTAATCAATATGCAGATGCAAAGGGGAAGCCGGGCAATTATAAGCTCGGCCTTTTTTATTCTACCGGGCGTTTCGCGGATTTATATCAAGATGAAAACGGAAATTCCTATGCCTTAACCAACCTGGCGCAGAAAAGGCGCTATGGTAATTATGGGCTTTATTTGCATGTTGATCAAATGCTTTACCGCGAGCCTTCGGGGAATGGCGACCAGGGATTTACTCCGTTTTTCGTGCTCGTGCTTCAGCCGGCAAAAATGAATGAACTTCCTGTCTTTGTTGATGTGGGCCTTACCTACAAGGGCCTCATCCCCGGCCGTGACCAGGATGTTACCGGCGTGGGTTTTGCCTATGGCAGATGGAGCAGGCAATTGAATAAATATCAGAATGATTCCGGGGCAATTCCGCAAAAATACGAGATCGTAATTGAAACTACCTATAAGATAGCGCTTAACCAATGGCTGTATTTTCAGCCGGATATCCAATATATCATTAATCCCAAGGGCGGTAATCAGAACACCAAAGATGTCCTGGTCACCGGAGCGAGAGTCGGAGTTACTTTCTAATTTAATAAGAGGAGGGATGATGTCGAAGGCTAAAGGGCAAGATAATATGTTTATCATTTATATTATTGCGTTTGTAGCGGCATTGGCCGGTCTTCTTTTTGGTTATGACACCGGAGTGATTTCCGGGGCAATCCTTTTCCTTAAGGATCAGTTTAACCTGACGTCAACGCTTGTTGAGAGAGTAGTAAGCGCGGTGCTTTTAGGTGCAGTTATCGGCGCAGCCTTTAGCGGCGCTATGGCAGATAGATTGGGCAGGCGGCGCAGCATCGTGATTACTGCAATTCTTTTTGCTTTCGGCGCCATCGGTTCTGCATTTTCTCCGAATATCCCTGTTTTAGTGGTTTGCCGGTTTTTGATCGGCCTGGCAATAGGTGTTGCTTCTTACGTTGCTCCATTATATATTTCTGAAATTTCTCCGCCTGATGTAAGAGGGGCGTTGGTTTCTTTAAACCAATTGATGATTACCTGTGGCATCGTGGTTTCTTACCTGGTTGATTACATGCTTACTCTTGGCCAGCAGGAATGGCGCTGGATGTTTGGATTGGGTGCGATCCCCGCAGTGATTCTACTTATCGGGATGATATATTTACCAGAGACTCCGCGTTGGTTAGTGTCCCGGGGTTTAGTTGACAAGGCAAAGGATATTCTTACACGCACAAATAAAGGGAAGAACGCGGATGAAGAGATACAGAATATTTCTAAAACCCTTACAGAAAAAAATTGCTCTTGGAAAGAAGTATTTACCCCTTGGATCAGGCCGGCTTTGGTTGTAGGAATTGCCTTGGCATTTTTCCAGCAGGCAACCGGTATCAATACGATAATTTATTATGCGCCGACGATATTTGAATTCGCAGGTTTTGAATCACATAGAGTGGCGATCCTTGCCACTGTCGGCGTAGGCGTGGTGAATGTTTTATTTACAATAATTGCGATTTGGCTCCTGGATAGGCTAGGCAGAAAGCCCCTGCTTTATATTGGTATGGCAGGCATGGCCATAAGCCTGGCTATATTAGGGGTGGCATTTTATTTACCGGATTTATCGGGTTTATTAAAATGGATCTGTGTGGCCAGCGTCGTATGTTATATCGCTTCTTTTGCCATTAGCCTCGGCCCGATTTTCTGGCTGATGATTGCGGAAATTTATCCGCTCAAAGTACGCGGAAGGGCAATGAGCCTGGCAACACTGGCGAACTGGGGTTTTAATATGCTGGTTGCGGCAAGTTTCTTGACTCTTACGGAAAAACTCGGTAAGGCAGGAACCTTCTGGCTTTTTTCCTTTATTTCCGTCTTAGGAATTATCTTTTGTTATCTTTATGTGCCGGAGACAAAAGGTTTTACATTAGAAGAGATCGAAGAGCATTTGCACAGCGGAAAAAATTTCCGGCGTTTAACCGCTTAATTATCCAATAATTAAGATAGATACAAAGGCGTAGTTTTATGGATTCGGCAATGAAGCGAGATTCGGCACTTTAAGCAACTCCCATAATTTTGGGGGTTGCTTATTTTTTTATCTAAGGCTGCCTAAGATTCAGGCACTATTATCAGGAGGAACAAAAAAATGCCAAGACGCAATGACATCAAAAAAGTTTTAATCATCGGTTCTGGCCCGATCATTATCGGCCAGGCATGTGAATTTGACTATTCCGGGACGCAGGCATGTAAGGCGCTGCGCGAAGAGGGCTATGAGGTTGTCTTAGTGAATTCTAACCCGGCAACGATTATGACAGACCCTGGGATGGCAGACCGCACTTATATTGAGCCGTTAACAGTGGAGAGCCTGGAGAGAATCATTGCCAAAGAAAAACCCGATGCGCTTTTGCCGAATTTAGGCGGACAGACCGGATTAAATCTTGCCTCTGCCTTGCATAAGGCCGGGGTTTTAGATAAATATAAAGTGAAAATTATCGGGGTGAAGGCTGATGCAATTGAACGCGGGGAAGACCGTGAGGCATTCAAGGATACAATGAAAAAACTTGGGATCCCTGTGCCGCGTTCAGAGATTTGCCTTTCTCTGGGAGATGCGTTAAAGGTTGCGCAGAAATTAGGGTATCCGGTGGTGATTAGGCCCGCATATACGCTGGGTGGGACCGGAGGGGGAATTGCTTATAATAATGAAGACTTGAATACATTGACTACTCGCGGTTTGAATGCCAGCCTGATTCATCAGGTCCTGATTGAAGAAGCAGTTATTGGCTGGGAAGAGCTGGAGCTGGAAGTAGTGCGTGATGAAAAAAATCAAAAAATTACCGTTTGTTTTATCGAGAATATCGATGCTATGGGTGTACATACCGGGGATAGCTTTTGCGTAGCGCCTATGCTCACTGTTCCGGAAAAACTGCAGAAAAGAATGCAGGAGCTTTCTTATAAAATCGTCGATGCCATCGGAGTAGTAGGCGGGACGAATATTCAGTTTGCGCATAACCTTAAAGATGACCGTTTGGTTGCTATTGAGATTAACCCGCGCACCTCCCGGAGTTCTGCGCTTGCCTCCAAGGCAACGGGGTTCCCGATTGCCCGGGTTTCCACAAAATTAGCTGCCGGCTTGACACTCGATGAGATACCTTATTGGAGAAAGGGCACATTGGAAAAATACGAGCCGTGGGGTGAATATGTGGTGATCAAGTTTGCCCGCTGGGCCTTTGAAAAATTCCGTCAGGCAAGAGATGTATTGGGCACACAAATGAAGGCAGTCGGCGAAGTAATGAGTATTGCCAAGACATTTAAAGAGGCATTTGGAAAATCCATCCGCTCGCTTGAAATAGGAAGATACGGCCTGGGATTTGCCAAGGATTTTAATAGTTTGTCTTTGGAAGATTTAAAACTTAAGCTTGCTTTTCCTACCAGCGAACGCCTGTTTCTCATGTATGAAGCCTTGCGTAAGGGTATGAGCACAGAAGAGCTCAATAATGTTACCTATATAGGTAAGTGGTTTATTCATGAAATGAAGGAGATGGTAGAATTCGAAGAAGAGATGCTTAGGTCCGGTTGGGAAAATTTATCTGACGGCGCTTTAAAAAAGGCCAAGGAATGGGGCTTTAGCGATAAATACCTGGCAAAGATTTTTAAAGTCAAAGAGAAAGAAGTGCGTAGCCGCAGGATTAAAGTTGTCGGCAACGCGCGTTTTGAACCAGTGCCGGTAAGCGGCGTGAAAAATGCCGCTTATTATTATTCCACATATACTAGCGGTAAAGATTTGGTCGCGGTTTCCGATAAAAAGAAGGTTTTGATTTTAGGCGGCGGCCCAAATCGTATCGGCCAGGGCATTGAATTTGATTATACCTGTGTGCACGCGGCATTTGCCTTGCGTGATGAGGGCCTAGAGTCGATTATGATTAACTGCAATCCGGAAACGGTTTCCACTGATTATGATACTTCGGACAAACTTTATTTTGAGCCGCTTACAGTTGAAGATGTCCTGGCGATTTGGGAAAAAGAAAAACCCATCGGCGCGATTGTGCAGTTTGGCGGCCAAACTCCATTGAATATCGCTGCAGAACTTGAAGAGAATGGGGTAAAAATACTTGGCACAAGCACCAAGAGTATTGCCTTTGCAGAGGACCGCGAACTCTTCCGGCAAAAGATGATTGCCTTAGGGATTCGTCAGACTGAAGGCGGCACTGCTTTTTCCCTGGAAGAGGCAATCAAAATCGCACAAAAAATCGGATATCCTGTAATGGTCAGGCCGTCGTTTGTTTTGGGCGGCCGCGGCATGGAGATAATTTACGACGAGGCAATGTTAATGAAATACGCCAAAGAGGCAATACAGGTCAGCCCGGAATACCCGATGTTGATTGACCGGTTCCTGGAAAACGCGATTGAATGCGAAGTCGATGCGCTTTGCGACGGAGAAGAAACATTTGTTGCCGCGGTAATGGAGCATATCGAACATGCCGGGATCCACTCCGGAGATTCTGCCTGCACAATACCATCGCGGATATTAAAGCAGGAGCATTTAAAAACAATTGATGAATGGACGAGAAAGATTGCCAAGGAATTAAAGGTTACCGGCCTGATCAATATCCAGTTTGCTATTTGCGATGACGAGCTTTATATCCTAGAGGCCAACCCGCGCGCATCACGCACAGTGCCGTTAGTCTCTAAAACCGTCGGCATACCGCTGGCGCGTATTGCAACACTTTTAATGCTCGGAAAAAAATTGAGCGATTTCCCCGAGTTGGAACATCGCCGGCTGCCTTATGTTTCAGTAAAAGAGGCGGTTTTCCCCTTTAATATGTTCCCCGAGGTTGATCCTGTGTTGGGGCCGGAAATGCGCGCCACCGGAGAGGTGATGGGGATTGCGGAAAATTTTGGGCTGGCATTTTTTAAGGCGCAGGAGTCAGCAGGTACGAAATTGCCGACCGAAGGGAGTGTATTAATTACGGTAACCGATAAAGCAAAAAAAGAGCTTATCTCTATTGCCGAAAAGTTGTCGCGCATGGGATTCAAAATTTTTGCCACAGAAAATACGCAGCGGTTTCTCAAAGATAATGGCATAGAGGCAACCTTTATCAAAAAATTACATGAGGGAAGGCCGAATATTTCCGATGTGATTAAAAATAGGGAAATCAACCTGATTATTAATACGCCTATCGGCAGGATGAGCGCTTATGATGACAGCTATATCCGTATGCTTGCTATCCAGTATAAAATCCCCTATGTGACGACAATGGCAGCTGCCCGGGCAACTGTGGATGGGATCAATTCTATGAGAAGCAAACAGGGAGAGCCAAAGTCATTGCAGGAATATCACCTATTATTGAAAGAAGTTAAAGCAGAAAAAGCGCGCAGCTAGGTTTCGGCGTCCTGTATTTCTTCGCAAACCCCATCATTTTTTGTTTATAAAACACAAGTGCATCTACTTGTGGTATAATTACATAAAACGCGGTTTTAATCAGATGAGGTTTTATGAAAATAGCAAATAGGATCACTTTTTATTTCCTCTGCCTCGGAATTTTTCTTACCATTATTGCCATTTCAACTTTCTATATTATATCCAAAAATAGCCTGCAAAAAGAGATTTACGCGCAGTTAAAAACAATTGTTGAGGCCAAGGCCCAACACGTTGAAACCTATCTAGAGATGCTCAAGGTTTCTATAGCCCAGTTCTCAAAAAGCGTGGTTTTAGAGGATTTTCTATTGGCGCTTAAAGAAAATCCCGGAGTAAACAAGGCGGCTTTTGAAATAGCCATGAGAAGGCTCGAGAGGACAAAAGAGGCGAATCCGGAGATTTATGAATACCTGCTTTTAGATACAACCGGCAAAGTAGTTGCTTCTTCAAATAAAAATAGTATCGGGCAGGAAAAAGCCGCGGATGATTTTTTTATTGGAGGTAAAACCGGGCTATATATTAAGGATGCCTATTACTCTGAAGAGCTGAAAGAGCAGTTTATTACCGTAGCCGCACCTTTCTTAAATAGCAAAACCAATGAATTTATTGGAGTGTTAGGGGCGCGCGTTAAATTAAACGGCCTGGATAAAATAACTGTAGTAGCGGCCAGTGCAAGAAAGACAGGCGAAGTTTATATTGTAAATCGAAACGGTTATATGATTACACCTTCAAGATTCTTGAAAGATACTTTTTTAAAAGAGAAAGTTGATAGCTTGAATTATCGTGCTTGTCTAGAGCATCCCAAGGAAAGGGAAAAAGGTTCCCTGGAAAAGGATATTGTTGTATCTTTAGGGTATCGGGGAGTAAAGGTCTTAGGCGCGCATGCCTATATTCCGGAAATGCAGTGGTGTATTTTAGCAGAGATTGACCAGGATGAGGCCTTCGCGCCCCTGTTTCAGATAAAGATTCTTTTCTTTAGCTTGCTGTTTGCTGTGCCGCTAGCTGTTTTATTATTAGGTTCGTTTATAGCCAGGATTATCACTGAGCCAATTCATAAGTTACATAAAGGCACGGAGATGATTGGAGCAGGCAATTTGGAATACAGGGTTGGAACAAACGCAAAAGATGAAATCGGCCAGCTTTCCCGGGCATTTGATAGTATGACGGAAAATTTGAAGATGACGACTACCTCGGTAGATAATTTAAACAAAGAGATATCTGAAAGAAAAAAAATAGAGGCTGCGCTGCGTGAAAGTGAAAGAAAATTTCGTGCGATTTTTGACCAAACATTTCAGTTCATCGGCTTGATGACGCTTGATGGAATATTGATTGAGGCTAATCGCGCAGCCTTAGAGCTCTCCGGAATTAAAGAAAGCGAAGTATTAGGCAAGCCATTTTGGGAAACACCCTGGTGGAGGCATTCTGCGGAATTACAGGCTAAATTGCGGGAAGCTATCAAGGCAGCTGCGAGCGGACAATTTGTGCGCTTTGAAGCCACGCATTTGGATGCGCAAGGTAGTACTCATTATGTTGATTTTTCTTTAAAGCCAGTTAAGGATGAAATAGGAAAAGTTACCATGCTTATTCCTGAAGGCCGCGATATTACCGAAAAAAAAGAAGCAGAAAATCAAATGAAGAAGGCGATCACGATTAAAGAGGAATTTACTGCCATGGTATCGCACGAATTAAGGACGCCATTAGGGCCGATTAAGGAAGGTGTGCGGATTATTCTCGATGGCTTAACCGGCGTGATCAATCAAGAACAAAGAGATTTATTAAGTACGGTAGAGCGTAGCGCAGACCGCTTAAACCGCTTGATCAATAATGTCCTGGATTTTCAGAAGCTGCAGGCAGGAAAAATGCCTTTTAATTTACAGGAAAACGATATTGCTGAAGTTGTAAGTGAGGTGCATAAAACAATGTCGCTTCTCACAAAGGCAAGAGGATTGAGTTTTGCTCTTGAATGCGACCTGGATCTGCCAAAAATAATTTTTGATCGGGATAAGATAATACAGGTATTGACGAATCTGGTAAATAACGCGATTAAATTTACGGAACAAGGGGGCATAAAGATTATTGCCAAGAAAGAAGAAAATATTATCCATATTATCGTTCAAGATACAGGGCCGGGTATAAATAGCGAAGATTTTCCCAGGCTTTTTCAGAGTTTTCAACAATTGGGCCTGGCAAAAGAAAAAGGATTGGGCGGTACGGGGTTAGGTTTGGCCATTTCTAAAGAGATTATTTTGCAGCATAATGGCAGAATTTGGGTGGAATCAGAGCCGGGTAAAGGAACCAGCTTTCAATTCGTGCTGCCGATCAAAGAACGAAGGGCTTAAGGAAAAATTTAGGAGGTTAAATGGCAAAAAAAATCCTCATAATCGACGATGAAGTTGATGTAATGACAATGCTCGTTTACCGTTTAAAGGCCAAAGGCTACGAAGTTTTGACCACGACCAGCGGAAAATCCGGAGTTGGGTTGACAAAGTTAGAAAAACCCGATTTAATCTTGCTTGATTACCGGCTGCCTGATTTAAGCGGTTGCCTTGTGGCAGAAGAGCTAAAAAAAGATGAAGAGGTGAAGAATATTCCCATTATATTGATTACGGCTAGCGTAGATAATATTAGCGAAAAGGCCAAGGAATGCCATGCGGTTGATTTTATTGCCAAGCCGATTACCCCGGAAGAGCTATGTAGCAAGGTGCACAAGCAAATTGGAGAAGCATGAAAATATCCAAAAACCAATTCATCAAGATTACCATCGGGTTAATATTCCTTCTGTCGATGATTTTTGCCAATTTCTACGCGGTAAGGGAGATGGGCCGTTCTGGCATGGAGGTCTATTTTTATGATAAGCTCTTGGTTGCCTATAATATCGGTGGAGAAAACGGCATGCTGGAAGAGTTGAGGGAGATCCCCCTGGATGATAAATTTCCTCGCGAGTTGGTCTTGTTAAAAGACTTTGAAAACAAACTAAAGAATTTAAGCGATCCGAAAAAATTTTTGATTGAGAAAGTCGCCAGGAGCAAAGAAAAAGTAACACGGTTAAGGGATTCACGCAGCATAGCGATAATCCTCATAGTTATTATTTTTATTTGGCGTTTGTTGGCCAATATTCCCCGCCTAGCCGGCCACAAAAAACAAAATTAGGGAGAAAATGGTGAATTTTAAAATTTTCGCGAAGAAAATAATATTTATTTGCGGAATCGTTTTGGCTCTCTTCATCATTTTTATTGCGGCCAAGCAGCTATTCACTCATAAGCTGAATATTCTCTTTACCCACGACTTACACAGCAATCTGGATGAATATTTTATGCCCGCGCCTGACGGCGGGGCGGTCCTTACCGGCGGTTATGCCCGTCTTGCCAAGGCAATCGCCAATGAGCGCAAGGGAAAAGAAAAAGATACCCTGGTATTAGACGGCGGTGACTTTAGTATGGGGACATTATTCCATACTATCCGCTCCAAATATTCACCGGAATTGATTACTATGGGCCTGATGGGTTATGATGCCACGACCTTAGGAAATCATGAATTCGACTTTGGGCCGGGCCAATTAGGAGCAGCTTTGTTATCGGCAAAAAAATATGGCCATAAAACGCTTCCGGCAATAATTGCTTCTAATACAATCGTGGATCATGATCCGGGGGATTTTAGCCGTGCTTTAATCGAATATCCAGTGATACCTTATATGGTGATTAGGCGCGCCGGGTTAAAGATCGGAATTTTCGGCCTGATGGGGAAAGAAGCGGCGATTTATGCGCCTGAAGCAAAACCAGTAATTTTTTCTGATCCGCTTGAAGCAGCGCGAAGAAGTGTGGATATCCTGCGCAACAAAGAAAAAGTGGATATGGTAATTTGCCTGTCTCATTCAGGTACCTGGGCAGATAAAAGTATTTCCGAGGACGAGATCCTGGCCAAAGAAGCCCCGGGAATTGATGTGATTATCAGCGGCCATACGCATTCGGTTTTAGCCGGCTATATCCGCGTGGGCAATACCTACATTGTTTCATCAGGCTGTTATAGCCGGAATCTTGGCCAGCTGGTAGTAGCAAAAAATCTCAATGGTTCTTTTCGGGCATTGGGCTATAAAATTATTCCGATTAATTCAAATATCCCTGAGGACCTGAAGATCGCCAACCGTATCAAATTATTCGCAAAGATAGTTGATAAAAAGTATCTAGGGCAATTTAATTATCATTACGGCGAGGTTTTGGCAGAATCTGGCTTTTCGCTGCCGGACCCGGACTGGGATCAATGTGATGATCGCGCAAGATGCCTGTCTTCCGGCCTGGGTGATTTAGTAGGGGATGCCTTTCGCTATGCGGTGAAAAAAGCAGAAGGGAAAAATTACCGTGATATTTCGCTGGCATTTGAAAATTTTGGGCAGATACGCGTACCTCTGGCCAAGGGTAAAATTACGGTTAATGACGCCTTTCGGCTGCTTGCACTTGGCATTGGGCCGGATAATTTGGCCGGTTCAGGCCTGGTTGTTTTTTGGCTCACCGGGAATGAAATTAAAAAAATGTTAGAATTGGAAGCCACATTTGGGCCGGTTAAACATGACATGCGGCTGCAGGTTACCGGAGCGCGTTTTTCTTACGACACAAAAAGAGCGGCTTTCAGCCGCGTAAAAAAAGTTGAAATCCAGGAGTCAAATGGCGAGTGGCAGGCCATGGAAGACAATCGTTTATACCGTGTCTGTACGAATTGGAAGGCCTTTGCTATGCGCCAAAACTTGGAAGAACTCTCCGGGGGCAAGATCTCATTTATTCCTAAAGATAGGTCGGGCAAGGTAATTTCTGACTTAAAAAAAGCCATTATTTATATTAATACCAATAAATTGACTGAATTAAAAGAATGGTTAGCGTTTATCCTGTATCTGGAGAGTTTCCCGGATACGAATGCAGATGGCCTGGCAGACTTGCCGCGGGAATACCTTGGGCCAAAGTCAAATATTACACAGGAAAATTAAATGATGTTTTTATTGTAAAAAAGGCTTTTTAGTATTAAAATGATCAAAAGGGGGGAAGTTGACATGCAAAAGAATAAGAGAAGAAGAAAGTTTATTGACACTGTAATTCAGAAGAAATTATTATTTTTGATTTTTGCCTCTGCTGTTATACCCGCCACCTTTGTGGCAATATCCTTAAATTATTTATTGAATATCGTGATGAAGGGTTCGGTGAATGCGCCTGAAAGTTTTGGCTGCAGCTTTACTCCCGGCCTGGAAAAAATCAAATTTATCATTCTAATCGGGCTGCCCTTGCTTTATGTATTAATCTGGGCAATCTCCTTAAAAATATCCCACAGGATAGCCGGCCCGCTTTTTAGGCTGGAAAAAGAATTAGATGAGAGGATAGCCGGAAGGGCGCAGGGTTATATTAAGTTACGCGAAAAAGACGAGCTCAAATCATTGGTTGAAAAAATCAACAAATTATTGAATAAGTAGGTTTTTAATAAGTTTATATAATTCACTTTAGGGAAAATAGCCCTGATTCTTTAAGAGTCAGGGCTATTTATTATGATGCCAATAAATTAGATGAAAAAACATTGCTTGAGGCGCACAGGCTTTATTTACAAACACTTAATAAAATGGAACCGGGGTTTGAAACGGTGCCACCGGAGGGAACTAAATTATAACTTGCCATATTTCCTCGCTTATGATATCTTATTAACATTCTCGAGCTGAATAGCGCGGGATCCTGCGAATACCGCATTACTTCAATAATAAAACTTTGAAAAAGGAGCGCGTATGTTTTCCAAATTCCTTCCCAGGGAATTCAATTTTTTCGATCTCTTTGATGAACAAGTGGATTATGCAGTCAGCGCGGCAAGTTATTTTAAAGAGTTGGTGGCAAAAGGCAATATTGACGAGGCATCGCTTGCGAAAATGGGAGAGATTGAGCATCAAGGCGACGAAGTATCGCATAAAATTTTTGAGCATTTAAACAAAACATTCATTACCCCTTTTGACCGGGAAGACATTCATGCCTTAGCAAAAGAATTAGATAATGTAACTGATATGATAAATACTATTATCAGCAGGATGGTAGTTTATAAGCTTACTGCTGTAGATAAGAATCTTATTGCATTTGCCGCTGTAATTGAAGAATCGGTTTCTGCTGTCGCGCGCGCGGTTAAAGGATTAAGGCACATGAAAAATTCTAAGTGTATCCAGGAGTCCTGTGTTGAGATCAACCGCCTGGAGAATGTCGGCGACATGATGCGCGATAATATGCTGGCAGAGCTTTTCGAAAAATCAAAAGACCCGATTAATGTAATCAAATTAAAAGAAATATACCAGGATGCCGAGACGGTCCTGGATGTCTGCGAAGATGTGACCCATGTTGTAGGAGCTATAATTTTAAAGCAAGCTTAATCTATGACGTTAGCCATTCTATTCCTTATTCTTCTTGCACTGGCCTTTGATTTTTTAAACGGATTCCACGATTCAGCCAATTCTATTGCCACTATTGTTTCTACTCGCGTACTCTCTCCGCGTATCGCTATTATCTGGGCGGCATTTTTTAATTTTGTTGCTTTTCTTTTTTTTGGCCTTCATGTTGCCAATACTATCGGTAAAGGCATAGTCGATATTGCAATTGTTGATCAGGGTGTAATTTTTGGTACGCTCATAGGGGCGTGCGGTTGGAATATCATTACCTGGTATTTTGGATTGCCGACCAGTTCCTCCCATGCGTTAATCGGAGGAATGATTGGGGCGGCCTTGGTCAAGGCAGGCCCGCAATCACTCGTCTGGAGCGGAATTCTAAAAACAGTTACATTTATTTTTGTGTCTCCAATAGCCGGGTTTATTCTGGGTTTACTGCTCGGTATTATAGTTTATTGGTCATTCAGAAGAAGCGCCCCTTTGAAGGTGGACCATATTTTTAGAAAGGGCCAGTTATTATCTGCGGCGCTATACAGCCTGGGGCATGGCGGTAACGATGCGCAGAAAACCATGGGCATTATCGCCAGCCTTCTTTTTAGCGCCGGCCTCCTGGGCAGCAAATTCTATGTACCTTTTTGGGTGGTGATCGCCTGCCATAGCGCCATTGCTTTGGGAACGATGTTTGGCGGTTGGCGTATTGTCAAGACTATGGGCCAGAAGGTCGCCAAGCTTAAGCCGGTAGACGGATTTTGCGCGGAGTCGGGTGCTGCGATCATGCTTTTTATCTCTACGTTATTCGGAATTCCGGTAAGTACAACGCATACCATTACCGGCTCTATTATGGGCATAGGCTCTTTAAGGCGCATGAGTGCTGTGCGTTGGGGAGTTGCCGGCAGGATTGCCTGGGCATGGATATTGACCATTCCCTGCGCAGCCGGAATATCAGCTTTGGCTTATTTCTTAATAAAAAGATAATATTTTGTTTTAATCCGTAGAAAAGTGGGGAGGCCGTTTAACGGCCTGAGAGTTCTGCTGAAATTTAAGCAGATTACCCTGATAACCTGATCTGGATAATGCCAGCGTAGGGAAAGGAGGAAGTGATTTAGATTACCCTTATGCACGCGGCATAAGGGTTTTTTATTGAGGCCACAACTTATGGAGCCTTAATCTGGTTGGAGCGACATAAGTTGTATGGCCGAAATAATCCCGAGCGAAGGAGCGTAGCGAATGAGTCGAGGGATAAAACGAAGGAGTCCCAAATGAAATTAGATGAGATTAAGATTTCCCGGGCGATTATCGAATCTTTCAATAAAAAATTAATCAAGGCATTGGATGTTGATGTGGCAATTGTCGGCGCAGGCCCGGCAGGTATGGTCTGTGGCTATTATTTGGCTCGTGCAGGCAAAAATGTTGTGCTTTTTGAAAGAAAGCTTTCAGTCGGGGGAGGGATGTGGGGCGGGGGGATCATGTTTAATGAAATTGTGGTGCAAAAAAAAGCAAAAAAAATACTCGATGAATTTGATATTAAAAGCAGGCACTATGAGGAAGATTATTATTTAGCGGATTCTGTTGAATCGGTTTCTACGATTTGCTCAAAAGCAGTAAAAGCAGGATTAAAGATTTTTAACCTGATGAGCGTTGAGGATGTGATGGTGCGTAACAAAAAAGTGACCGGCCTGGTATTGAATTGGACCGCAGTGGAAATGGCAAATCTTCATGTTGATCCGATTACCATGCGTGCGAAATTTGTCGTTGATGCTACCGGGCATCCCGCGGAGATAGCCCGGATCATTGAGAAAAAATCCGGGATCAGGCTAAAGACAAAAACCGGAAAAACCATGGGCGAGCAATCGATGTGGGCAGAGGCGGGAGAGGAGACAATTGTGAATAATTCTAAAGAAATTTGTCCCGGCCTGTACGCCTGTGGAATGTGCGCAAACGCGGTATTCGGCGGCCCGCGCATGGGGCCGATATTCGGGGGAATGCTTTTAGCAGGGGAAAAAGTCGCGCATGATCTGATAAAAAGGCTGTAAAAAAAGAGAACCGCCCCATTTGTTTTTTCTATTGACTAATCAACATATATGATATATCATACTAATCATACTATTCATGTTTAGCAGGATAAGGAGGATTTACGATGAAAGCTCTAACTAGGGGCAAGTTTTTTGGAACCGTGACTGTCGGAGAAAGAGGCCAGGTAGTTATTCCGGCAGAGGTGAGGAAGGCATACAAGATAAAATCCGGCGATAAGCTGGTGGCCTTTGCCAAGCCGGATATGTTTGGCTTTGTCCCGGCAGAGGAGTTTAACAGATTCTTGGAAGATGCCTCGAAATTAATGCAGAGAATAAAAAACAAGAGCCTAAAGGCAGGTTAATCTCGATGCGTTTTAAATACCTTTATATATCTATAATTACGTTATTATTATTTAATTTTTCTTTAAGCACTGTTTCTGCTGAAGAGACCCTCTCCTGGATAGAATGCATTAAGGAGGCGGCAAAAAACCACCCTGATTTAATTGCCGCCCACGAAGAGGTGGTGCAATCCGAAGCCGCTAAAAAAATTACTGCCAGCACTTTATATCCGCAAATAACAAGCAGTGTAAGCGCATCTACTGCCAGGACAGCCACCGATAAAGCGCCTGGGAAAGTTGCGGATTCTTATGGATATGGGGTAAGCGGTACACAATTAATTTTTGACGCTAATAAGACCATTAATAATGTTAATGCTGCTTCGGAAAATATTAAGGCCTCAAAAGAAAATTTTAGATTTACTTCTGCAACCGTGCGTTTTCGATTACGTTCTGCCTTTATTAATTTGTTGACCGTCCAGGAGAATTTGATTATTACCCAGCAGATCTATGATATTCGGAGAAGCAACCTCGAATTAATTACCTTACGCTATGAATCCGGATTAGAGCACAAAGGTGCTTTATTAACAGCACAAGCTGATTTAGCAGACGCAAGCTACCAGATTAATCTTGCTAAACGAAATGTGGAAGTTGCCCAGAGGCAGCTGACCAAAGAAACCGGGCGCAAGGAATTTTCTCCCATGCTTGTAAAGGGAGAATTTATCGTAAAAGATGCTGCCAAGAATAAGCCGGATTTTACGCTCTTAAGCAAAAATAATCCTTCTTTGCTGTTGCTTGTTGCACAGAAAAAGGCCGCTGAATTCAGCCTAAAATCCGCCTATGCTAATTTTGCCCCTACGCTTACAGGTTCGGCCGGAGCAAATAAAAACGGCTCATATTGGGAACCCAAAGGCGACCAATGGAACATGGGCCTTACAGTTTCGGTGCCGATATTTGAAGGCGGCTTAAGAATCGCGCAGGTGAACCAGGCACAGGCATTATTGCAGCAATTACGCGAAAATGAAAGAAGCACGCAGGATGGGTTGGTATATACGCTTGAGCAGGCCTGGGCGGATTTGCAGGATGCGATAGATAATGTTGAGGTGCAAAGGGCGCAATTAGCCGCTACACAAGAGCGTTCCAAAATAGCACAGGCGCAATATTCCATCGGATTCATTAGTTTTGATAACTGGACGATTATCGAAGATAATCTCGTGCAGGCAAAATCTGCCTATTTGGCCGCAGAAAGCAATGCCTTGTTTGCAGAAGCAACCTGGATTCAGGCGAAAGGAGAAACATTAGAATATGAAGAATAAAAAAATTAAATTTTTTCTGATCATTGTGATAATTTTAGCGATCGCCGGATTTATTTTTGTAAAGTCAAGGTCAAATAAAGCTCCGGAAGAAATAACCCTGGAAATAAATCCGAAGCTGGGTTCTATCCAAACTATTATCTCTACAACAGGGACAGTTTTACCGAAAAACCGCCTGGAGATTAAGCCTCCGGTTAACGGCAGGATTGAGAGTGTTTTGGTCCAGGAAGGCGATAATGTGAAAATCGGCCAAACCCTTGCCTGGATGAGCTCAACAGAGAGGGCAGCACTTTTAGATGCAGCGCGCGGCCAGAGTGAGAAAGAATTGAAATATTGGGAAGAGGCCTATAAACCCATAGCTTTATTAGCGCCGATAAACGGCCAGGTAATTGTCGCAACCACCCAGCCTGGGCAGACTGTGACTACAAGCGATGCGGTGGTGGTGTTGTCAGATCATCTGATCGTGCGCGCACAGGTAGATGAAACAGATATAGGAAGTATCAAGCCTGATCAAAAAGCCACCGTAACTCTCGATGCATATTCAGAAACCAAGATTAATTGTACTGTGGAACATATATATTATGAATCTCAAACCGTAAATAATGTTACGATATACATGGTGGATCTTATTCCGCAGGAAGTACCGCACTTTTTCCGTTCCGGCATGAATGCGACAGTCAATTTCATCCAAGATAGCAGCGAGAATACTCTAACTTTACCTTTAGAGGCGGTGCATAAGGAAAAAGATGGGCATTATGTCCTACTGATGAAGAATGGTTCCAAGGAATCGGTTAAGCAGGTTGTAGGCGTTGGTGTTACTGATGATAAAAGGATAGAGATTACCTCCGGCCTGGATGCAGATAGCAAGGTATTGATTAAAATCAAAAAATATGCCCTGCCAACCAACAATGTCGGGACCAATCCTTTTATGCCATTTAGGAACAGAAATAAAAAATAGCAGCGCCACATTAATAGTAAAAACCTATGATAGAGTTAAAAAATATAAATAAAACCTACCAGATGGGCAAGGTGGAAGTAAAAGCGCTGGTAAATGTTTCTTTGAAGATTTCATCTGGCGAGTTTATTGCAATTATGGGGCCTTCGGGATCAGGTAAATCTACCTTGATGCATCTTCTAGGCCTGCTCGATAGGCCGGATTCCGGGTCATATTTTCTCGGAGATAAGGAAATAAGTAAACTTTCAGATGATGAATTAGCTTCTTTAAGAAACAGGTTTATTGGGTTTGTTTTCCAGCAGTTTCATTTATTGCCGAGGATGACTGCCCTGGAAAATGCCGAGCTTCCTTTAATCTATGCCGGCAAAAGGCATTTAAAAGATAAGGCAAAGCAGGAGATTGAAGGAGTTGGTTTAAAAGATAGGATGCTGCATCGGCCAAATGAAATGTCCGGTGGCCAGCAGCAAAGAGTGGCAATTGCCAGATCTCTGGTTAACGATCCGGTGATCTTATTAGCTGATGAGCCTACGGGAAATCTGGATTCAAAGAGCAAACTGGAAATCCTTGCGATCTTAAAAAAACTTAATGAAAAAGGTAAAACCCTGGTTATTGTTACCCATGAAAGAGAGATCGCGGAACATGCCAAAAGAATCATTATGATGCGCGATGGCCAGATTATTTCCGATGAGCGGGTTGAAAACAAGAGGAACACCAGCGAAGTTGTATCCCTTGAAGATAGCCTTGTTAAATCCATTCTCTCCAAGCCGCACAATATTTCCGGAGAAACAAAATTCCTGGATTATACCCGTCAGGCAATTTCTGCAATGATTTCCCATAAGATGCGTTCTTTATTATCAATCTTAGGAATTCTTATTGGCGTTGCTGCGGTGATTGCTATGCTTGCCATAGGAACCGGCGCAAAAGAGACTATTGAAAAACAGCTAGCTTCTTTAGGTTCAAATCTGTTGATTGTAATGCCGGGATCTGCAAAAACTCACGGCGTAGCCATGGAGGCAGGGACAGTCACCAGGTTTACATTTAATGATGTTACGGCAATCGAAAAACTTAGCGATGAAATCGCGCGGGTATTCCCTTCGGTGCAGGGCCGCGGCCAGGCCGTTTACATGAATAAAAACTGGAATACCTCAGTCGAGGGTGACGGAGTAAACTATGCACCGATGCGTTCGGCTGTCCCGACCATAGGGAGATTTTTTAATGAGCAGGAAGTAAGGATGCGGCAGAAAGTCGCGGTAATCGGAGCTACTGTAGCAAGAGAGCTTTTTGGCGAGGATAACCCGGTCGGAGAGACCATGAAAATCAACCTGATAAATTTTAAGGTAATCGGGGTCCTGCCGGCAAAAGGCGCAGGCGGCTGGCATGATCAGGATGACGTCGTAGTGATCCCTGTTACCACCGCGATGTACAGGGTTTTTGGCAAACAGTATATTGATATGATCTTTGCAGAGGCCAAGGCCGCAAATCTGCTGGATACTGCACAGGAATCAATCAAAAAGGCGATTATCAAGCTTCACCGGCTTGATAAAGACGAAGAAGATAGTTTTAACATTCGCAATATGGCGGATATTAAGAATACGCTTGAGGCTACAACGAGGGTGATGTCGCTGTTATTGGGTGCAATTGCAGCTATTTCGCTTCTAGTAGGCGGCATCGGAATCATGAATATCATGCTTGTCTCGGTAACCGAGCGGACACGGGAAATCGGGTTGCGTAAGGCAATAGGTGCAACCAATAAGGATATTATGGTGCAATTCCTGATTGAAGCGATATTGATGTCGCTTATCGGAGGAATCTGCGGGGTTTCCTTGGGTAGTGGCGCGGCGGCATTGATCACTATTTTTTCCGGTTGGAGTGTCAGGGTTTCGATGATTTCCGTAATCCTTGCCACAACATTCTCTTTATTTGTGGGAATTATTTTTGGAATCTGGCCGGCTCAAAAAGCCTCAAAGTTGGATCCTATCGAGGCATTGCGTTACGAGTAACCCCTAAATTTACTTGATTCGTTGTTTAATCCGGATATAATAAAAGTGTGCGCATAAATAAAAAAGAATATTTTTATAAGAATCTCACAAGGGCAAAAATAATTTTTTTCGCCCTTTTTTTATTGAGCAGCAAGAGTTTTGCCCAAGTTGAACCAATTGAAACGATCACCTATGACATTAGCCCTTTGGGTTATTCCGAGTATCAGGATTTTGGGCCGGTTGAATTCTCCGGAGGAATGGCTAACTTTGTAATCTTTAAAACGCAGGCCATGGGTTTTAAAGATATTGAAAAAATTTATAGTGACCCCAAGAACCATCTTCCTCTAAAAGTCGAGCGTGAGGTCAGTATGTGGCTGCATGATGAGCAGCTTATTGAGGATTATAATGCAGGAGAAAATAAGCTGACAATCACAAAATTTGAGGGGGGCCGTAAAACCAAGGAATATCTATTCACAGCAGATGCCCCGATAGACAACGCAATATTGCTTCCTTTTTCTCTGCGTAAAGTACCAAATTTAGGGATTGGCTGGTCTTATGATATCAGGCTGCCGGATAAATTTAAGGTCGAGATAGTTGCATTAGAATATGTAACTGTTCCCGCAGGTACTTTCAAGGCGTATCATTTTATGAGTACGCCTTATAAGTTTGAGATCTGGATTACTGATGATGAGCTAAGATTGCCTGTTAAGATAAAAGGCGTAGGCGGTTTTTCCTATACCTTATCGATGATGAAACACATATTAAAGAAATAAAGGTAAATAGATAATTGAAAATAAAATTTAAAAGAATTTTGGTCCAATTGTTGCGTTTAAATAGCTCCCCTCCGGAGATTGCACTAGGAGTGGCAATCGGTGTTTTTATCTGTATTCTGCCGCTTTATGGATTACATACCGTGATGGTGATAATCGCGGCTTTATTAGTGCGTCCGGCTAATAAGATCGCAATTTTAGTCGGGACAAATCTTTCCCTGCCTCCCACAGTGCCTTTTATTACCTGGGCAGGATATGAAATCGGCAGGTTCATGTTGGGAGCAAAAAAATACCCTCCCTTGGCCTGGTCGGATTTGAAAAATATCAGTTTTCAGAAGGTGGCGGATCTTTATCTGCCGTTATTTTTAGGCAGCATTGTCCTGGGCCTGATCTGCGCGGCAATATTCTATTTTATTGCCTATCTTATTGTACAAAATTTTAAAGAGAGAAGAAAACGTGCCTTGCCAAGGTAATATAAATATACGCAGATTCGAGGTAAAAGATAGGGATGCCGTGAGAAAGATTATGCATGACACGGCACTCATGGGAGATCCGGCGTCACTTTTCTTCGAAGGCGAAAAAATATTTACTGATGCCCTGACTTTGTATTTTACCGATTATGAGCCGCAGTCTTCTTTTGTTGCGGAGGTTGATGGCCGTGTGGTGGGTTGCCTTATCGGGGCAAAGAATAAGCCTGCTTCGGAAAAAATCATCAATGAAAAGATAACCCCCGGATTGTTATGGGATGCTTTGAAGAGCGGTTTATTTTTAAAGAGAAAAAACCTGATTTTTGCTTTTAATTCAATCGTCAGTATCCTGAAAGGAGAATTCAGGGCGCCTGATTTCAGCAAGGATTATCCGGCGACTCTGCATATCAATGTTTTAAAGGAATGCCGCGGGCTTGACCTTGGCTCGCGCCTGATCAGCGCTTATTTGGAGTATCTTAAAACAGAAGGCATACGGGGTATCTGCCTGGCAACCATGTCAGATGCTGCCGGCAAATTCTTTGCCAAACAGGGCTTTGAGTTATTGCATTCAGGAAAGCGGTCTTATTTTCAGCATATTCTGCACAAGGACGTCCCGCTCTATATCTACGGAAAAAAATTATAATATTTTTTAGGTGTTTTTAATAAAGGTGCGTTTCAGGGAATCGCCGAGCCTGCCGCGTTTTTGTTCGCGCCTGATTACGCTAATGAGAATGGAAGGGGTAAGAAAAATTACCGTGACTATTTCTTTAAAAGTAAAGAATTTCGTGATAAAGATGTTTTTATAGAGTATCTTCATGAATCTCATCGGTGTATAAAAAGTGAATTTCATCCTCCTGCCGATTTTTTTAAGGCTCGCGTGGCTGTACATATCTGAATAAAGCTCGCCTCTGTCAGTAACATGGTATCCGGGTGTTTTTTCTGCCAGCTCCTTCAAAGGAGAAAATTTTTCAATCCTTAGCTTATTGCAGGTGATAGAATCAACCCCGATTTCCTTGGCAAACTTGGGGATATAAAGCATTTCTTCTTCTTTTTCACCGATATTGCCGTAAATAAAATAACCATTATAGTAAATCGGGTATTTTCTTAAAACCGCAAAAGATTTCCTGATCGTTGCCTGGTCGAATCCTTTATTCAATTGCTTCAATATCCAATCATGAGGCGATTCTATACCGATTAAAAGCGCCTTAAATCCCGCTTTAACCATTTTATCCAATAACTGGGGGTATCTGGCAATTTCAATGCGCGCCTGGGCGAGATAGCGTTTTTTAATTTTTCGCGCAATGATTAAATCGCAAATTTCTTCTGCTCTTTTGGGATTGGCAAAGAGATTGTCATCGCTAAAAAGCACGACACTTGCTTCTAGCCCTTCAAGTTCATCAACCACTGACTTAACCGAACGCACAGCATAATTTCTTTTTTGGCCAAGGGGGTTCAGGCTGAAGGTGCAGAATTTACAGTCATAAGGGCAGCCCCGGGCGCTCAAAATAGAATCAAAATTTACGTTGGCTAATTTTATACCGTTCATGGAAAGTGAGTACTCGCAGCGCCTTAAGCCGCGGTCAGGAGGGGAGAGTTTATCTAATTCAGGGAAAGGCCGGTTTGGGTTATGAATGATTTTTCCGTTTTCTCTGTAGGAAATTCCAAGGATATCTTTTAAAGGAATACCTTTAAGTATCTCTTGGATGGTTTCTTCTCCTTCGCCTCTTACAATAATACTAATTTTTGGGCAGAGGCCGAAAAGTTCGGCAGCTTTTTCCGTGGCTTTATAACCGCCCACAACCAAAGGGATATTGTCCGGCAAGCGGTTAAGCAGCTGGCAGATTTCTTCAAACTGACGGTCCCAGCCAATACCTACGCCTACAAAATCAGCATTGTTTTTAATAAAATCAATTAAGGTATCCGGATTAGACAATTCTTTTTCATGCCTTAAATCCAGGAGGGTAATTTTTTCTACCAGTCCCTTGGCACTTGTTGCCACATACTCCAGGCCGATAGGCGGGAAAAGCATCATCGTGCTGTTGACGTTTTTCTCGATATAGGGATTGATGAATATTGCGTGTTTGTATTTAATAGCATCCTCGCTTGTTTAATAATTCAATTTAGGCAATTACTTTATCATTAAACAGCCATTCTCGCAAGCAATAAAACCGTCCTCACCTACGCGGTGCGGTAATTACCGCACCGCGTAGGTGAGGTAAGGGGGAAGAAATATTGTTATTGCTTTCGAATGTGGCATTTGTTAGAATAAACTAAATAACGATTGGAGCCCAGATGAAAGAAAAAATATTAATTGTTGATGATGAAAAAGACATAGTTAAACTGCTTGAGTATAATCTGAAGAAAGAAGGATTCAGGACGATCTCCGGGCATGACGGAGAAGATGCCTTGGATTTAGCAGCAAGAGAACATCCGGATCTTATTGTTTTGGATTTGATGCTGCCGGGGATTGATGGGCTGGAAGTCTGTAAGGCGTTAAAAAAAGAAACCAAGACCGCTGCTATACCGGTAATTATGCTCACTGCCAAGGCACAGGAATCGGATAAAATTGTCGGCCTTGAACTGGGCGCGGATGATTATATGACAAAACCCTTTAGCCCAAAGGAATTAATTGCCCGGATTAAGGCGGTGTTACGCCGGATGAAAGAGAAAGACAAACTTCCGGAAGTATTAAAAATCGGAGACTTGACTATCGATTTTTCAAAAATTAGCGTTGCTGTAAAAGAAAAGCCGATTGAACTTACAGCAAAAGAATTTGAGCTGTTGAGGGCATTAATAAAAGTAAAGGGAAGGGTCCTATCGAGGGATTTTCTTTTGGATAATATTTGGGGTTTTGACCATGCCATGGAAATCCAAACCCGCACGGTAGATGTGCATATCAGGTCGCTGCGTAAAAAATTAAAGAGTGCAGCCGCATATATTCTCACAGTGAAAAATTACGGTTACAGATTTGAAATAGGGGAAGATTGATGCGCCTAGTTAAAAGTTTTAAGTCAAAGTTAGTCTTATCCTATATTCTTATCATCTTCATTTCTCTCGGGCTTATCGCTTTTTTTCTGGATAAAAACTTAGAAGAAAATTACCTCAAAGGCCTGGAATCTTCATTAGTTAATCAGGCCAAATTAATTGAAAGCCAACTGCCGGAAAAAAGCCTGGGGAATTCCCCTGGTTTGGAATTATTTATAAAAAATCTAAGCAGCAAGATCGGCTGCCGTATTACCATTATTGATGGCCAGGGTAAAGTCCTTGCCGATTCAGAGAAGCCTTATTCAGAAGTTTTAACGATGGAAAATCACGCCAGACGGCCGGAAGTGCAGTCTGCTTTAAATGGCATCACGGGACAAGATACGCGTTATTCTTCGACTCTCAAGATAGATATGCTCTATTTGGCGTATCCGTTAAAGGCAGGGGAAGGGATAACAGGAGTGATTAGATTAGCGATGCCGCTTACGCAAGTGCAACACATGTTAGTTAAGATCAGAAGAGAAATTTTCTTCAGCGTCCTTCTGGCATTGATATTGGCCTATGTTTTAAGTTCAATATTAACCGCAGGAATTACCAGGCCGATTAATAAGATCATCCATGTTTCTCGCAGGATTTCATCCGGTGATTTTAGCCCCAGAGTCCTGCATAATTCTGAAGACGAAATTGGGGAGCTCGCCTCTGTTTTAAACAAGATGGCGCAGGATATTGAAGATAAGATTAAGGAGATTGAGAAGCAGAATCAGCATCTCAAGGCTGTATTCCAGGGTATGGTAGAAGGAATAATCGTGATAGATAAAGCCAGCCGCATCATCTCCCTGAATGAGGCTACGGAAAAGATATTCAATATCAAAAAACACGATGTTGACGGAAAAATCTTTCTTGAGGCCATCCGCAATAATGATATTTCGGATGTTATCAATACCGTCTTAGAAAAGGGAGAGTTTATATCGAGAGAGCTCACCCTTGTCTGGCCGGTGCAGAAGATATTTCAAATTAACGCTGCGCCGATTTTTGAGCATAAGGCAATAGTAGGTTGTATCTTGGTTATCCATGATGTCAGCCAAATCAGGCAATTAGAGAATATGCGCCGTGATTTTGTAGCTAATGTTTCCCATGAATTAAAGACACCATTGACATCAATAAAAGGTTTTATCGAGACGCTCCTGGCAGGGGCCATTGATGATAAGGAGAATAGCCGTCAATTCCTGAATATTATTCTTAAACACGCCGATAGGCTGGATAACCTGGTTAGTGATTTACTTTCTTTGTCACATCTGGAATCAAGAGAGATTAAGCTTATAAAAGAAGATGCTGATATTTGTCAGTTAATTAAAAAAGTTATTTCCGGATTTGGCTCACAGTTAGACAAGAAAAATATTAAAATAATAAACGAAGTGCAAGGATCAGTTTTAATTAAGGCGGATAAAGATAGGATAGAGCAGGTATTGACTAATCTTATCGATAATGCCATAAAATTTAATAAAGACGGAGGTTCTATTAAAGTCTTTACCCAGGATTTTAGTGATAAGTTAAAAATAATTGTCGAAGATTCCGGCGTTGGTATATCATCAAGAGATATCCCGCGCATCTTTGAACGTTTCTATCGTGTTGACAAGGCTCGCTCCCGCGAGCTTGGCGGCACAGGCTTAGGGCTTTCGATTGTAAAGCACATTGTCGAGCTGCACAGCGGCGCTGTCGGCGTCGAGAGCACCGAAGGCCTTGGATCGAAATTCTGGTTTTTTCTTCCGAAATAACTCCCTAATTTCTTAACCCACATTTTACATTCCCTTCAAATAGGCTTAATGCCCATATTCTATACTTGTCCTTGAGAAAGGAAAAAGGTGGAATATGATCAAAGCATTTCAAAAAACAATTAAAAAAATCATCCGCTATTTTCAGGAAATAATCGAACAGGAAATTGAAAGTATGGATAGATTTTACGGGCAATACGCTTAAGCATTGTTGCCTATAGCCCGTAGAGGGAGGAACTATGGAAAGTATGAAAAAAATCCTAATTGTGGAAGATGACCGGGACATCAACGAATTAATAGCTTACAACCTTGTAAAACAAGGATTTGAGGTGACCTCTGTTTACGATGGGACAGAGGCTAAAGAAACTCTGCAACTGGAGTATTTCGACATTGTGATCCTCGATATCATGCTGCCAGGGGTCGATGGATTTCACATCTGTAAATCTATAAAGGAAAATCCTGCTGCCTTTAAAACATTTGTAGTGATGTTGACTGCCAGGACTGAATCTCAAGACAAAATCTATGGGAATCTAGTAGGGGCCGATTGCTATATTACTAAACCTTTTAGTCTGAATAAGCTAATGGGGATCATCGAGGAACTAATTATGATCCGGGGAGGGGAACATTTTGTTCAGAATAACAATCTGATATATAGCACTAAGCGCAAGATAGAAAATGAGGAGAAAGATTGCGCGCTTACTGGAGGTGGAGTATGAAAAGAATATTTAGGATAATAATCGATTTTCTCAACAGGACTATTGATAAAGAAGCGCAGAGAGTTTTTCAATTTAATAGAGAGATTTTTGAGGGCCAGAAAAGCAAAGGAGGTGGGAAGCTAAGGCGATAGCTTGTTTTTTTAGAATTCGTTATTAATTAAGAAAAGGAGGAAGGAAAATGAGGAAGTTTGTTGCAGCAATATTATTGGTTGGACTTGTCATTATATGTATGCGTTCGTCTTTTGCCAGCGAAATAGACCTTTTGCTTCAGAAGCTCGTGGAAAAAGGCGTTTTGACCCCGGGTGAGGCACAACAGGTCAAAACCGAGACTAAAGAAGAGATCAGGAAAGAGATTGCCTCGGCAAAGTATGAATTATTGCCGGAGTGGTTGCAAAGAGTTAAACTAAAGGGGGACTTCAGGCTGCGTTATGCCTATACTAAGCAAAAGGCGCAAAAAGATGATAGTAAAGGGCAGATTAGGGTAAGGTTAGGCACAGAGGTAAAAGTAAATGATAAGATGAAGGCGGGCATTGGCCTGGCAACCGGCTCAACTTCTAACCCGCGCTCCACTAATGCTACTATCGCGGATACCAACGGGCCGGCAGCATTTAAGAGTATTATCTTAGATTACGGCTATGGTTCATATTCTCCTACTACTTGGCTGACCTTAACCGGCGGCAAATTCAAAAATCCTATCTGGCAGCCCACGGATTTGTTATGGGATGGCGATTTGAACCCGGAAGGGTTAAATGTGCAGTTTGATTACCGCTTGAACCCATATTTGGGATTATTTATGAACAGCGAGATATTTGCTTTGACCTATGACAGCCCTAGTGATGCTGCAAGGACGATGTGGGTGGTTCAGCCGGGAGTAAATTATAACTGGCGCGATAAAATAAATCTTAAAGCAGCGGTTGCCGGTTATTTTTTCACTAATTTAAAAGGTAAGGCTGCGTTCACTAACTCCAATAGGACCAACTCCACAACTCTTAACGGGCAATACAAGTATAATTATGCCTCGGTTAACCCGAGCGTTGAATTGGGATTCAAAGAGCCATTCGCAGGGATTCCGTTGCTTGCTAAATATGTCCCTTATGCCGGGATATTCAGCGATTTTATTTATAACCCTGATCCTGATACAGGTAAGAGCGGTTTTGACGCCGGTATTAAATTCGGGCAGGAAAAAGTTGGCGACTGGGGCCAGTGGCAGGCAAAAATTTTATTTTCCAGATTAGGACGTGATGCCTGGCTTGATATATTGCCGGATTCAGATCGCTATAGCGGTAAAACCAATATGAAAAGCACTGAAGCGATCCTCGAATATGGCCTGGGAAAGAATACCAGCCTTGTGGTCGATTATTACTGGGCAGAGTCGCTTTCCAAGTCTACGGCTGTTGCTACGCTAGGTAACAAGATTCCTCAACAGGTGCTTCAGATTGACTGGAATTTAAAATGGTAATTAACATAAGGAGGCTGTGATATGAAAGTTGCAAAGTTTTTGATATTAACTATGTTGGTATTGAGTTTAGCCTCGCCGGCTTTTGCAGGCGGGCCATTTGGGGTTGATAAGCGTAAAGTAATCATTGAAGGCTCTACTACAGTATTGCCGATTGCCCAGGCAGCGGCAGAAACCTTTATGCGTCAGAATCCCGATACTGATATTACTGTGCGCGGCGGCGGTTCAGGAGTAGGAATTGCTTCTTTGGTTGACAAGAACTGCGATATTGCCGATGCCTCAAGGGCGATTAAAGAAGCAGAACTTGAGAAGGCTGTCGGTAATGGAGTCAGTCCAAAGGCGCATGTAGTAGCGATGGACGGAATCTGTATAATTGTAAATTCGGCTAATTCTCTTTCTGCCTTAAGCAGGGGGCAGGTTAAGGATATATTCACAGGCAAGAATTCTTATTGGTCTGATTTAGGAGGAAAGACTGAAAAGATCGTGGTTATCTCGCGTGATACCTCAAGTGGGACATTTGAGGCATTCGGCGAGCTAGTCATGAAAGGCGCTAAAGTAAGGCCGGATGCCCTGATGCAGGCATCGAACCAGGCAGTTGCCTCTACGGTTAGCCGTACTCCGGGAGCGATTGGTTATGTGGGTTTGGGGTATGTAACTGGGGAAGTCAAGGCCCTGGAAATTGACGGGGTAATGCCTTCGAAAGAAACTGTTTTGACTAACAAGTACCCGATTGCCCGTCCGCTTTTTATGTATACTAACGGCGCGCCAGATGGCACGGTAAGGGACTTTCTTGATTTTGTCAAGAGCTCCGAAGGACAGAAGATTGCCGATGAACAAGGGTTTGTAGCTTTAAAATAATCTTACGATATAAATAATGGCGGGCCCCCGTATCAATAATAATTGATGCGGGGGTTTCCCTGATAATATAAATATGCTACGAGTTAAGGAAAAGTTATACCGATGGATTTTCGCGATTCTTGCTTTTGCTTCTTTATTATTTCTGGTCGGTATTTCCATTGTCCTCTTTAAAGAGGGCCTGCCGATTTTTCAGAAAGTCCGTTTTTTCGATTTTATTTTTGGGAAATCATGGTATCCGACTTATGAGCCCGCGGAATTCGGTATTTTTCCCTTGATCTTAGCTTCGGCATGGGTTACTCTCGGCGCTCTTATTGTTTGTGTGCCTTTAGGTGTGGGGAGCGCTCTCTATATACATGAAATAGCGGGAGCGAAACAAAGGGCGATTCTAAAACCACTGATTGAAATCCTGGCGAGTATTCCTTCTATTGTTTACGGTTTTTTTGCCATGGCAATGGTGGCGCCGTTTCTGCAAAATTTGCTGCATCTACCTACGGGTTTATGCGCCTTTACTGCCAGTTTGGTTTTAGGCATTATGGCTGTGCCTACTGTATGCAGTATTGCCGAAGACGCGCTGGGATTTGTGCCGAATTCATTTCGGGAGGCCTCATTTGCCGTAGGGGCAAACAGATGGCAGACACTCACACAGGTTGTTATCCCTGCCGCAGGTTCCGGTATTTCTACTGCGATTATCTTAGGCATGAGCCGGGCAATCGGAGAAACTATGACTGTGCTCATGGCAGCAGGCGGAGCCGCAGTAATTCCAAAAACATTCTTTGAACCGGTAAGGCCGATGACAGCCACAATTGCCGCGGAAATGGGCGAGGCAGTGATGGGAAGCAGCCATTACCATGCATTATTTGCCATCGGATTAATCCTTTTTATTGTTACTTTTGTTTTTAATATTATTGCGGAGATCATCAGTCGCAGATTTCGCGTTAAACTGGGCCTGGCAAGATGAAAAAAAACGCTTTATCCCAAAATTTAGGCTTTTTTTTACTCTGGATGTGTATTATTACCACGCTTTTTTTTCTTCTGGCCTTACTTTTCTTTATCATTTCGCGGGGCGCAAAGATAATAAGCTGGGAATTTCTTACTCAAGGCCCAAGGACCTTTATGACAGAAGGCGGGATTGCTCCGGCGATAGTGGGGACACTTTATTTAACACTGGGGGCAGTAGTTTTCGCGCTTCCCCTAGGTTTGGCTTGCGCAATTTATCTCTGCGAATACAGCCCTAAAAGTGCCATCGTAAATATTATAAGAATAGGCATAAATAACCTCGCAGGCGTTCCCTCTGTAGTATTCGGGCTTTTTGGATTGGCGGTCTTCGTCAAGTTTTTCGGTTTCGGAGTTTCCATTCTTTCCGGAGCGCTAACGCTTGGCATACTTATATTGCCGGGGATAATTTCTGCTGCTCAGGAGGCATTATTGGCTGTTCCGCAATCCATAAGAGAGGCATCTTTAGCCGTAGGCGCTACACATTGGCAAACCATAAGAAAAATAGTCCTGCCCATTGCGCTGCCGGGGATACTTACCGGAGTGATATTAAGTATCGGCCGTGCCGCAGGAGAGACTGCTCCGATATTATTTACCGCGGCAACTTTCTATAAAAAAGGTTATCCTGATTCTATTTTTAGCGAGGTCATGGCATTGCCTTATCATATCTACGCGTTAATGACCGAGGGGACGCATCCAGTAAGGCAGACAGAGATTGCCTATGGCAGCGCCCTGGTGCTTTTAGTTTTAGTTTTGGCAATTTCAATAGTGGCGATAATCGTCAGGCAAAGACAGAGGATTAGTTATGTACATTAAGAAGAAAATGCAGGCTAAGGAAGTGAATTTTTATTATGGCAAAACCCAGGCTCTAAAGAATATCAATTTGGATATTTATAAAAATCAGGTGACTGCGATTATCGGGCCGTCAGGCTGCGGCAAATCAACTTTTATCCGGCTCTTGAACCGCATGAACGAACTTGTGCCGTTTACGCGGCTATCGGGTAATATTTACCTTGATGAAACAGATATTTTTGACCCCGGTATTGATGCGGTGGAGATAAGAAGAAGGGTAGGCATGGTATTCCAGAAGCCGAATCCTTTCCCGAAAAGTATATTCGATAATATCGCTTACGGCCTGCGCGTAAATGGCATTAGGGATAAAGAATACATTGACGACAAGGTAGAAAAATCTTTAAAAAGGGCGGTGCTCTGGGAAGAAGTCAAAGACCGGCTGCATGAAAGCGCGCTAAAGCTTTCCGGCGGACAGCAACAGCGGCTCTGTATCGCCAGATGCCTGGCAGTAGAAACCGAGGTGATCCTTTTTGATGAGCCATGCGCGAGCCTGGACCCTATTTCAACTGCCAAGATCGAGGAATTGATTTTAGAATTGAAAAAGGATTACACCATTACTATCGTGACGCATAATATGCAGCAGGCAGCGCGGGTTTCTGATTATACCTCTTTTTTTCTTCTTGGAGAAATGATTGAATTCGGCAAAACCCAGGATATTTTTACCGCTCCAAAAGACAAAAAAACAGAGGCCTATATTACCGGAAGATTCGGATAAAATGAAGAAAATTTTATTTGTCTGTGTGGAAAATTCTTGTCGCAGCCAGATGGCAGAGGGATTTGCCCGTAAAATTGGCGCAGGTATCATAGAGGCCTATAGCGCGGGATCAAAACCTTCAGGCAAGGTTAATCCCGATGCAATTAAAGTGATGCAGGAGATAAATGTTGATCTATCCGGGTATAAGTCAAAAGGGTTTCAAGAAGTACGGGATATAAAATTCGATTATGCGGTTACCTTGGGCTGCCAGGATACTTGTCCGTTTATCCCGGCAGAAAAGCATATTACATGGGAGATAGGAGATCCCAAGGGTAAGCCAATAGAATTTTTCAGGAAAACCAGGGGCCAGATTAAAGAAAAGCTAATGATGCTCATTGACGAGATAAAAGATAAAAAGATGGCTTGAAAAAAGAATAACCGGATTTTATTTTTTTACATGGATTTTACACGGATTTAACATAGACTTTACCCTGCTATAATAATATAATAAAATCAAAAAGACTGGGGTAGCCTATGTTTAAAAGAGTAGCTTTATGTTTCGCCATAATGGTTTTTTCCTCCAAGGCACATGCTTATGATAATAATGATTTCCAGGTTTGGCATACCGAGAGCCAGGAACTTAAGCTGAATCAAAAATGGAAAGTAACAACTGAAGAAGAATTCCGTTTTACTGATGACGCTAGTAATTATACCTACCAGTATTATGAATTAGGGTTTGCTTACGCCCTGAATAAGAATATTGACTTGAGTATGAATTACCGGCAGATTTTGGAAAAAGACTCCAAAGGTAAATTTAGGACAGAGAATAGGCCGCATATTAACGGCACTATAAAATGGGAGTTATTCGGTTTTAAATTTGATGACCGCAATAGGCTCGAGTACCGTAATTTTGAGACTAAAAATGCAATTTGGACTTATCGTAACAAATTTAATGTAAAGCTGCCCTGGAAATTTACCCGCTTTGAGATTCAGCCTTATCTCGCAGACGAAATCTTTGTGAATTTCAATTCCACGGGTTTTAACAGGAACAGATTCTATGCAGGGTTTGGAATGACTTTTTTTCAGGGCCTAAAAGGCGAAATCTACTATTTATTGCAGAATACGGATATTTCCGGCAAATGGAAAAAAGCTAATGTGCTCGGTACGAAGGCAAAGCTTGCCTTTTAAATTCTAGCCAAAGGAGCGGATATGTTAAAATTTTTTTTCTTTAATATTTTGATATTTTTATTATGTGGCGATGCCTTTGCTGCAGGAAACAAGAATTCTATCCAGATTAAGGGTTCTGATACCATGGTAAATTTGGCCCAGGCATGGGCGGAAAAATATATGGAAGAAAACCCGGGAGAATTTGTCGCAGTAACCGGCGGCGGCTCAGGCACCGGGTTTTCCAGCCTGATTAGCGGCACCTGTGATATTGCCATGAGTTCGCGTAATATCAAAGAAAAAGAAATCGGGCTTGCCAAGCAAAAAGGAATTGATCCCAATGAAATCAAAGTTGCCTTAGATGGTTTGGCAGTCGTAGTGAACCCTAATAACCCTATCAGTAAACTTACTTTAGAGCAGCTAGCGGGGATCTTTAGCGGCAGAATTTCTAATTGGAAAGAATTAGGCGGTAGGGATGAAAAGATTGTCATTCTTTCGCGGGAAGTAAATTCCGGGACGCATGTTTATTTTAAGGAGCATGTTTTAAGAAGAAACGATCTTAGCAGCAAAGAGGAGTTCGCGCCTCGAGCGTTAATGCTTTCTTCTTCGCAGGCAATTGCCGATGAAGTTGCAGGGAACTCTGCTGCCATTGGCTATTATGGCATGGGCTATATTTCGGCTAAACAAAAGCCGCTAGCCATTGCCAAAGATGAAAAATCAGAATATGTCGAACCAGGCATGGAGAATGTTATCAGCGGAAAATACCCGATTTCTCGGCCATTATTCCTATATACGAATGGTGCGCCCGGCGGTTTAGTAAAGAAATTCGATGATTTTTGCCTCTCAAAAAATGGGCAGGAGATCGTAATAAAGACTGATTTTGTGCCTATAAAACGATAAAGGGTGCTCGTGAGAAAATTCAAAGAATTTATTATTGAGAAGCTGATCCTTTTATCCGGATTAGCTTCGATATTTTTCGTAGTTTTGATTTTTTTATTTCTTCTTAAAGAAGGGCTGGCAGTGTTTAAAATTGTCAGCCCTTTTGATTTTCTCTTCGGCAAAAGCTGGTATCCGATCTCCGAGCCGCCGCAATTAGGAATACTTCCTTTAATCCTGGGTTCTTTGGTGGTCACTCTTGGCGCAGCAATTATTTCAATTCCTATCGGCGTAGGATGCGCTGTTTATATCGCGGAGATTGCACCGGCAAAAATTAAAGAAGTGCTTAAGGCGGGTATTGAATTATTAGCAGCTATCCCCAGTGTAGTTTTGGGGTTTATCGGCATGGTCACACTTGTACCCTGGGTAAAAAATATTTTTCATCTTCCTACGGGGTTAACTGCGCTTTCCGGATCGATCATGCTGGCATTTATGGCTATGCCGACGATAGTTTCGATTGCCGAAGATGCGCTTTATTCTGTGCCAAAAAATTATAAAGAAGGCGCGCTTGCCTTGGGAGCAACACAATGGCAGGCAATCTGGCGGGTGATGCTTCCGGCTGCCTCAAGCGGGATTCTCGCTGCAATTATGCTTGGGATCGGCAGGGTAATCGGCGAGACCATGGCAGTAATGATGATTACGGGAAATGCCGCGGTCATCCCGCAGAGTATTTTGGTGCCGGTAAGGACATTAACCGCGACTATTGCCGCGGAAATGGGCGAGGCAGTAGTGGGCAGCGAACATTATTTTGCGCTTTTTGCCATCGGCATAGTTTTATTTGTAATTAGTTTTGCGATTAACGTTACAGCAGATTTATTTCTGCACAAAAAACGCTAATGAGAAATCCGCATAGGACACAAAATATCGCATTTTTCTTTTTATTCCTGGCAACGCTTCTGATCGTAATTCCGGTTGGCCTGATTGTGGTAATCATTATCCAAAAAGGGTGGCCGGCAATCACCTGGCAATTTCTCGTCGATATCCCGCGGCAAGGTATGCGTTCCGGCGGGATCTTTCCCGCGATTGTCGGGACTCTATATTTGGTATCTGGCGCGATTATTTTTGCTTTGCCTATTGGATTACTCGCAGCCATCTATTTAAGCGAATATTCAAAAGAAAATATTCTCAACCGTTTGATAAAATTAGCAATTGTTAATTTAGCAGGCGTGCCTTCGGTGGTTTACGGATTGTTTGGCCTGGCGTTATTTGTGATATTCTTTAAATTTGGCGCATCAATCCTTTCCGGTTCGCTGACCCTAGGGATAATGATTTTACCGATTATCATCACTGCTTCGCGCGAGGCATTGGAGAGTGTTCCTCAATCTTTTCGCGAAGTAAGCCTTTCTTTAGGTGCAAGTAAATGGCAGACCATTAGGCACATTGTTCTGCCAAATGCCATCCCCGGTATTTTAACCGGAACGATTCTAGGCCTTGGGCGTGCTGCCGGTGAAACAGCGCCGATTCTTTTTACAGTCGCGGCATTCTATCTGCCGCAGCTTCCTAAATCAATATTTGATCAGGCAATGGCATTGCCATACCATCTTTATGTGATTTCAACACAAGTGCCTAATGTTGATGAAAAAATCAGGTATGGGACAGCCTTGGTTTTATTAACTCTTGTGTTATTCATGAATTTAGTCGCTATTATCATTCGTTATAAATTCAGGAAGAGAAAAAAATGGTAAATCCCGCGGTAAAATTTGAAACCCATGATTTAAATATCTGGTTCGGCCCGGTTAAGGCGGTGAAAGAGCTGAATTTGGAAATTTTTTCCAATGAAATCTTAAGCGTAATTGGCCCTTCGAATAGCGGTAAGACTACTTTCTTAAGGATGCTAAATCGGCTGAATGAATTGCAAACAAGTTTCCGGATGACAGGGAGAGTGGAGTTTGAGAGAGAAGATATTAAGGCTATTGATGTGGAAGAACTGCGCCGTAAAATAGGCATGGTTTTTGCTTTACCTTTACCACTGCCCTTATCTATATTCGATAATGTGGCTTATGGGGTGAAAATGCATGGAGAAAAACACAAGAAAAAACTCGAGGTGAAGGTTGAGAGGGCCTTGCAGCAGGCATATCTCTGGGAAGAAGTAAAAGACAGGCTGGATGATTCGGCATTTAAATTATCCGGAGGGCAGCAACAGCGGCTCTGTATTGCCAGGACCCTGGCAGTTGAGCCGGAAGTAATTCTCTTCGATGAGCCATGTTCGGGGCTTGATCCGATATCCACGGCAAAAGTTGAAGACGCGATGCAGAAATTAAAACAAGATTATACATTGGTCTTGGTAACGAACAATGTAAAACAGGCAGCCAGAGTAGGTGACAGGACGGCGTTTTTTCTTAATGGTGAACTCGTTGAAGTAGGCAAGACAGAAAAGATTTTTACTGCGCCACTTGATAAGCGTACAGACGGTTATATCAGAGGGGAATTCGGATAATGGGAAAAATTTGTACAGAAAACTTAAATTTGTGGTATGGCCCATTTCATGCCTTAAAGAATGTAGATTCAAGATTCGAGCCAAACCGGATCACTGCGATTATCGGGCCGTCAGGCTGCGGTAAATCTACGCTGCTGCGCGTGTTTAATCGTATGAATGACCTAATCGAAGGGGTACGTACAGAGGGCAGGGTTTTGATAGATAATGTAAATATTCTTGAACCCGGAGTAGATTTGGTAAACTTACGTAAAAAAGTCGGAATGGTCTTTCAGCGGCCAAATCCATTTCCCTTGTCTATTTATGAAAATATCGTCTTTGGAGAAAAAATTCACGGTGAAAATAATAGGCGTAACAAACTTGATGAGGTTGTTGAAAACAGCCTGAAAAGTGTCTTGCTTTGGGATGAATTGAAAGATAAGTTGAACCAGCCGGCATTGCGGCTTTCTTTGGAGCAAAGGCAAAGGCTCTGCATTGCCCGGTTGATTGCCGTTAAGTCAGATGTATTATTAATGGATGAGCCTTGTTCGACATTGGACCCGCAGTCAACTAGCCGCATCGAGGAATTAATGCGTGAACTAAAATCTAATTATACTATAATAATTGTAACGCATAACATGCAGCAGGCAGCGCGTATTTCCGATGATACGGGATTTATGCTTTTAGGCGAGTTGATAGAATTTGCTAAAACCGAAGAAATTTTTACCGCACCCAAAGACAAGCGCACAGAGGATTATATTACCGGAAGGTATGGATAACAGAAAGAAAAATCGGAGGCTAAAATGATAAGGCATTTTGACGAAGAATTAAAAGAGCTGAATAAGGATGTGTTGAAAATAGGCGCTTTTGCTGAAGAGGCTATTTTTAAATCTGTAGAGGCCCTAAAGAACCGCGACAAAGAAATGGCGAAAAGCGTCATCGATCATGATAATGATATCGATAAATTAGAATTGGAGATAGACGAAAAATGCGTGGATTTGATCGCCCGCTATCAACCCATGGCGCGCGACCTGCGTTTTATCACTACCGGCATGAAAATAAACGCGGAATTGGAAAGAATCGCGGATATTGCCGTGGATATTGCACAGCGCACCCTGGAATTAGTAGACAAACCGCTGCTTAAGCCCTTAGTTGACATACCTAAATTAACCGGGGTTGCGCAAAACATGGTTAAATTGTCCATTGATGCCTTTGTAAAGGCGGATATCAAATTGGCAAAAGAGGTGCTTTTATCTGATTCAGAGGCGGATGGCCTGCGTAATTTGATTCAAAAAGAGTTGATTGAAGATTACATGTTGAAAGATTGCTCAACCGCTCCGCGCGCAGTCCAGCTTTTATTAATTGCACGTTTCTTAGAGAGAATTTGTGACCACGCTACTAATATTGCCGAAGATGTAATTTATATGGTTGAGGCAAAGGTCGTCCGGCACCATCCCGAAGAATTAAAAGGTGATACAAAATAATATCATCCCCTTGCTTTAAGGAAAAGAATGTGGTAAAATTTTCCCCTCTAGAGTAATAATATACTTTTAAGGAGGGTTTTTATTATGAAAAAATTAGTTTTATTACGGCATGGCGAAAGCATCTGGAACAAAGAAAATCTTTTTACCGGCTGGACGGATATTGACCTTTCGGAAAAAGGGATAAAAGAGGCTCATCAGGCAGGTGAGGTTTTAAAAAAAGAAGGTTTTGTCTTTGATGTTGCCTTTACTTCGGTGTTAAAACGGGCAATTCGTACGCTCTGGCTTACTTTGGACGAGATGGACCTGATGTGGATTCCGGTTTATAATTCCTGGCGCTTGAATGAAAAACACTACGGGGCTCTACAGGGCTTAAATAAATCCGAGACTGCAGCAAAATACGGAGAAGAACAGGTATTAATTTGGAGGCGCGCCTATGATGTCAGGCCGCCGGCATTAGAAGAGAATGACGAGCGTAGCCCCTTAAAAGACCCGCGCTATAAGGATCTGGATAAAAAAGACATTCCTTTAACTGAATGCCTGAAAGATACAGTAAACAGGTTTTTGCCATATTGGCATGAAACCATTGCGCCAGTAGTGAAAAGCGGCAAAAGAGTAATCATTGCCGCACACGGAAATTCCCTGCGCGCCCTGGTAAAATATCTCGATAATATCCCAGATGAGAAGATCGTTAGCCTGAATATCCCCACAGGCATGCCTTTAGTTTATGAGCTGGATGATAATCTAAAGACAATAAAAAGCTATTATTTAGGTGATCCGGAGGCTGTAAAGAAGGCCATGGAAGCTGTGGCCAATCAAGGTAAGGCGAAATAAATTTTAGAAAATAATATTTGACAAATAGGAAAAGGATGGTATACTCTTTTCTGTAGTAAATAGTGGTTTAGCAGTCTAGGCCGGAAGGTTTTAGTTGTCTAACCTTTCGGTTTTTTTATATGCGCCGTATTTGCTATAATGTTAAAGGAAGGAGGCATATAACAATGCCAAGAGGTAAAGTTAAATGGTTTTCGAACCAAAAGGGTTATGGATTTATTACTCCTGAATCTGGTAGCGACGTATTTGTGCATCACAGCTCAATACAGGGTGAGGGGTATAGAACTTTAGACGAAGGACAAGAAGTCGAGTTTGAAGTTGAAAAAGGTCCAAAAGGTGACCAAGCTACTAAAGTAGTGAAGTTATAACCTAAAAAAAAACGAATAAAGCCCGGTTTTATCTTTCAAGATAAACCGGGCTTTATTTTTTTGTCAGCCAGGGATAATCCTTGATTATACTTATAGTTGCAATTTTTCCTTTTAGGCGTTAGAATAGGGAATAATGAAGATAAAATTGATTATCAAAGCAGGCGATGCGAAACTCGAAGAGAAATTGGCCGAGGCCTTTTTGCATGCAAAGAAGCACGAGGCAGATATTTTAGAGATCTCTTATGGTACCCATGAAGGCGAGACAAAGCGGCGCTTGCTTAATTTTCTGATGAAGAAAGAATACCGCGAGATTTACAGCAGATTGGTAAAATCCAAAGAAGGTTGGGGCAGGATTTTTGTTTATTTTAGATGGAAATAGCAAAAAAGAGAGGAGGAAGTATGAAAAAGATAATAATTATTGTTTTAACAGTCATTATTGCTCTCTTCCTTATAGGTATTGCTAAAGATCAGGTGATCAAGGCTGTAATCACAGTAGCTGCTACGCAAATCAGCGGGGCGCCTGTGCATATCAATGGTTTTTCTCTTGGCCTCACGAATCAATCCGTACGCATATCGGGCCTGAAAATTTATAACCCGCCTGGTTTCTCCAAAGGCATACTAGTTGATATACCAAAAATCAAAGTTGTTTGTGACCTGGGTGGCTTATTACAGAAAAAAATTCATCTCTCGAACGTAGATTTTGAATTGAAAGAGATGATCCTGGAAAAAAATAAAAAAGGGGAATTAAACGTTGATGCCTTGAAAGTTGCGCAAAAACAAGAGGGAAAACCCGGGCAACCGCAGGCACAACAACAGATGCCTTTACAGATTGATGAATTGAAGCTAAAGATGGGCCGGGTTGTTTCTAAGGGTTATGGCGCAGCCGGCGAACAAACAATTTCCGTTTATGACATTAATCTGGATAAGAGCTATAAAAATATTACCAGCGCCCAGCAGCTGGCAGCGCTGATTATAAGCGAACCGATGAAGTCAGCCGGAATCCAGGGAGCGAAGGTTTATGGGGCCGCTGCTTTGGCAGGAGCAGCAATACTGCCGGTAGCTGTGATTGCGACCATTGCCGGCCGCGACAGCGTTGAACAGGACTTTAACGTTAATTTCGATCGCCTCTATGATACGAGTTTAAAGATAGTCCAGGAAATGGGCAAGGTGTCGGGCGAAAATAAGCAAACCGGCGTTATTTCGGCGACAGTTAATACTGCCAGTGTTACGCTTGAGCTGAAAAAAATTTCAGCAGGAAAATCGCACATGACTATTTCGGCAAGAAAATATCTTTTTCCCAGGCCGGAGATAGCATTAGGCGTAATGTATCAGATTTCCGAGAAATTGAAATAAGGATAAAATTAAAAATTATTGAAAAGAATATTGGTTAGTTGTAAAATACCTGCAATCGCCTGAAGTAAGGATTAAAAATTCATGGAAGGAGTTTAGAATGATCGATATGATAAATGTTGTTTTTTGCGCAATAATATTAGTGCTTGGTATCTGGGGATACGGGAGAAAGAAGAATGAGTTGGCGCTCTCAATAGGAGCTGCCTTCGCGTTTTTTGGAATCTCGCATCTCATCGTTATGATGGGGCTTGGGGCGAGCATGTCAACTATCCTGTTCCTCATCAGGCTCATTGCTTATGTATTAGTCATGCTCACATTATTAAAGATAATCTTCAGTAAGAAATAGAAGGCACAATGCAGGAAAAAATTCTGTTGGAAAAATTTAATCTTTGGACAAAGTCATCTAGCCCGGAAAGGGCCAGGATTGAAATATTCAATCAAATCAGGGACATCCCTTATTATTTGGTTCCTGCGTTGCCCGATCCCCGTGAATGGGCAGCGAGCATCCTTACGGTGAATAGGGCCTCTTGTTCTCCGAAGCATTATTTAATGGGAATGCTGTTCGCAAAATTAGAGATACCGATAAAGTATGCGACATATCCCTTTAAATGGGGGGAGCAAAAATTAAATTATCCTGCAGAATTATTAAAGTTGGCACAGCGTTCGCCGATAGTTTATCATGTAGCATGCAGGGCCTGGTTAGAGAATAAATGGGTGTTGCTTGATGCAAGCTGGGATATTGGTTTAAAAAAAGCAGGTTTTACCGTAAATGAGAATTGGGATGGTTTCAGTGATACGGTGAATTCCGTAACCCCGCTGGATGAGATTATCCATGAATCGCTTGAGGAAAGGCTCGAGTTTGTTGAAGAGAAAAAAGCCCTCTACACAGAAGAGCAGAAGTTGGTTTATGGACGGTTTATCGAAGGCATCAATACCTGGCTCGAGGGCCTAAGAAAATAATTTATTTTTTTTCTTTACAAAGAGCCAAAAAATAATATCATATATATAAAGCTAGCTACTAAGATTCAAGGCTTAATTTATAGATAATATGGAGGCATGGAATGGCAAGAAGAGAAAAGGAAAGTCAACCCAGGGTATTTGGCTACCAACTTCTTTTAGACCTGTATGATTGTAAACCAGGCGTATGTGATGACCTGGCGCTTTCTTATAAATTTTTAGATGAATTCGTGTCTTATCTAGGCATGGAGAAACAATCGCCGCCGAATATTTTTTTCACCGATGATAAGCGTTTTCCGGATAAGGCGGGTTTATCAGGTTGGGTGCCGCTGGTGGAAAGCTCCATAGTAATACATACCTTGAGTATGAAAAATTTTATTTCCATAGATGTTTATTGCTGTAAGCAGTTTGATGTTGCCAGGGCCAAGACATTTGTGACCAAATTTTTTAAGCCCGGCCGCATGGATGAAAAATATGTCTTGCGCGGATTGGACTATTATAATAAGCCGGATGTCGAGCAAAAAGATTGGCTTGAAAAGATACCCCGCGCAGCGATTGTAGATAATTCGGTATCGGTTAATTAGCCTGATTGCCTGAATTTTAACACATTAAATCCCAAGTATATTTTACTTGGGATTTTTATTTTATCGGGTTATAATAATGAATTAAGGAGAGAGGATTTATTTTGAGCATGAAAATCAAAAGAAGCTTCTTCCAGAGTTTTCAGACAAAAGTCACCCTGATTTTTGTCTTTTCTTTATTGCTCCTGGCCGGGCTCGCCACTTTTCTCCTTTACGAATATAGCCTGCATTCTCAATTCAATCAATTAAAAGAAAAATTAACGCTAATCGCGGCAACGACAGCAACATTTATTGATAGCGATGCATTGATGGGTATTCCTTTAAACCGCGATGGCGTGAATAATGAGGAATATAAAAAGATTTCCCTGCAATTAAATAGAATTAAACAGGCTAATCCGGATTTAAAATATATTTATACAATGTCAAAGACAGAGAGCCCGGGTATCTGGCAGTTTTTGGTTGACCCAGACCCGGCAGCGGCAAAGGCCAACCCTCATGGCCCGACTGCTTTTCCAGGCGATAGATACGATGCCTCGCGTTTTCCTAAAATGCTCGCTGCCTATAATGGCCCGACAGTAGATGATAAGTTGAATGTTGATGAGTGGGGCGTGACGCTTTCCGGTTATGCCCCGATTTATGGCCGTCAAATGGAACCTGTGGCAGTACTAGGGGTGGACGTGGATGCAAGTAGGGTCTATGCTATAGAAAACACCGTAAGGTTACGCGCACTGTCGTTATTTCTCATAGGAATTTTTCTTTCCTTAATATTGGCTTCCTTGGTTTCAAAAGGCGTTACCGGGCCGGTGGAAAAACTGGTTGAGGGAACACGCAAGATTGCAGCTGGAGACTTGGAGTATAAAGTAAAGATTAAAGGCAGAGATGAAATCAGCGAATTAGCCAATGAATTTAACGGAATGGCAAGCAGCCTGCTTGATTCCAGGAACAGGTTGAATGAATATTTCTACCGCGTAGTCCAATCAATGATCCGCAGCCTAGAAGCAAAGGATCATTATACGCGCGGCCATTCTGATAGGGTAAGCGAATATTCGGGAGAAATCGCTTTAAAAATGGGGTTCCCGGAGGAAAAAGTCAATTTGTTGAAGAAGGCCGCTCAATTGCATGATATCGGAAAACTCGGCATACACGAGGATATTTTAAATAAAAAAGGGACGCTTTCTGAAAATGAATGGGATGTTGTACATAAGCATCCGGAAGTGGGGGAAGAGATATTAAAGCCGGTTTTTTTAGATGATGAAATGCTTCCGGTTATTCGTTCTCATCATGAACGTTGGGATGGCAAGGGCTATCCTGACGGCTTACAAAAAGAACAAATCAATGTTTTTGCCCAGATTGTCTCTGTTGCTGATGCCTATGATGCAATGACTTCTTCGCGCGCCTATAGGACAGCTTTAACTAAGGAAGAGGCAGTAGGGCGCCTTAAGCAGTCAGCCGGGCAACAATTCAACCCGGAAATTATCAAGGCATTTATCGAAGTGCTTGAAAGTTCTTAATTATTTAACAAGCGGAGGAAAAGATGAAAACTGTCCTTATGGTTGAAGATGAAGTAGAGTTAGCAGAGTTGCTTAAGGTGAGGTTAGAAAAAAACGATTATAAGGTGACAATCGTCCATAAGGCAGAGGCTGCGTTAGGAGCAGCTAAAAGGCTTAAGCCTGATATTATCTTGTTGGATATTGCTATCCCGGAAATGGATGGCTATCAAATCTGCGAAAAGATAAAAAGCGACCCGGAGACAGAAAATCTCAAGGTCCTCTTTCTTACTGCAAAGGACCTTGAGCCAAAATTCATTATGGAGCGTTGTGAGAAGCTTGGGGCGAGCGGTTATCTGAATAAGCTTGCGCCTTTTGAAGAATTGCTGAGAAGGATCAAGGAGATCATAGGTTAACCAAACTTATATGACGAGAAGGATTATTTCTTTAAGTATTTTATCAATAGCTATTTTTACTTGTTTGGCGAATTTTATTTTTGCCCAAGAGCAAAACTTCCCCGGGGTAAATTTCGATCCGCAGGACAAGATTCTTATCTTAGCCCCGCATCCTGATGATGAAGTTATTGGCTGCGCCGGAGTGATCCAGAAGGCGAGGGCTTTGAATTTACCGATACACATTGTTTTTCTTACTTACGGTGACAACAATGAATGGTCATTTTTTGTTTATCGAAAACACCCGGTGATCGTGCCGCAGGCAGTGCGTAATTTTGGCCTCATCCGCCATGACGAGGCAATTGCCGCAGATTGGGCGTTGGGTGTTTCTCCCAGCAACTTGACCTTTTTGGGTTACCCTGATTTTGAGACCATGAACATCTGGAATTCCCATTGGGGTAAAAGCCCTCCGGGAAAAGGGATGTTGAATAATTCAACCAAGGTCCCTTATAAAAATGCCTTTCGGCCCGGAGCACCTTTTAAGGGCGAGGAAATATTAAAAGATATAAAAACCATACTTCTAAAATATAAACCGACAAAAATATTCCTCTCCCATCCCAGTGACCATAATGGCGACCACCGGGCACTATTTCTTTTCACGCAGGTGGCGCTTTGGGATTTAGAAAATAAAATACCCAAGGCCACTTTATATCCGTATCTAGTGCATTTTAAAGACTGGCCCATGCCGCGGGGGTTCTTTCCGACTAAAAAATTACAACCACCGAAATTATTGGAGAAAATTTTTTGGCAGGAAGAATTATTAAATCCCGATGAACTAAATAAAAAGTCTCTTGCTATCAAAAAACACCGTTCACAATATATTTCCAGCCCCGGGTATCTTATTACCTTTGTGCGGCCTAATGAATTATTCGGAGATTATCCGGAATTTAAGCTTAGCAGTGATGATTCGAGTATTTCTTTGTTTAATGAGCCAGGTGCGGATATTGCCGAATTACAGAACGAGCATATAAAAGAGGGGCCCGTATCTTTTGTGGGCAGCGAGAAGCATTCCCTAAGGCTCGAGGATAACAAGCTTGTTTTTAATGTGGAATTTTCCCGGCCCTTTGCAAAGACGATAGGCGCCTCGATTTATCTTTTTGGTTATCGTAATGACAGAATTTTTGCTGAAATGCCGAAACTGAATATTAGATTCGGGCAATGGATGTTTCAAGTTACTGACTGCGGGCGCAGTATCCCTACAGATAAAATAAAAATAAAGCGTTCAGGAAAAAACCTGACCGTGAAGGTGCCGCTAGAAATATTAGGTAACCCACAGCAGGTATTATTCAGCGCCAGGACCTATCTTTTTAGCGGCGTGGCCCTGGATTGGATTTCCTGGCACGCAGTGGAGATCAAGAACGATTATGTTGTTGAAACTAATGAACTTAAATACGAAGACTTGGGCGATTAAATTACCAACAATCATTGCATAAAGCAAATGTTATGATAAAATTATAAAGTTATTAAGAAAGGATAAATATATGCAAGAGATTAAATTTGATTTTAATAATATGTTCAGTTCTAGCATTGGCGAGAACCACGGGATTCGAGACGAAGAGCTTTCGGGTTCCCTTAGTGCGGTTTCAAAGGCGCATAGCCATTTGAAAAAAATAATTTCTGATGAAAAAAACAGGATTAATCTTTCTTTGGAATGGACACAGCTCCCGTTTCAGGATAAGAAAGCCATCCAGTCTATCCAGAAATTAGGAAAAGAAATCAGCGCAAAGTTTGAGGCTGTGATTTTTCTCGGGATCGGCGGTTCTTATTTGGGGCTTAAGGCTGCGCAGGATGCCCTGGCGCCTGCTTATTATAATGAATTTAAGGCAGTGAGGAAAGGTGGGCCTAAAATTTATTTTGAAGGCAATAACCTTGACCCGGATACTCTAAGTGTTTTATTAAAGAATCTGAATGCGAAAAAAACTTTTGTCGTAGTGATTTCTAAGTCCGGAGAAACTACAGAAACCAAGGCAGGATTCCAGATCGTAGAGTCGTGGCTTAAGAAATCCGTAGGCAAAAATTACGGCCGTCAGATTATCGCGATTACCGATCCTAAATCCGGTGCGTTGCGTAAAAAAGTTGATCAGGCACAGGCAAAAGATAAGCTTAGTTTTCGCAGCTTCCCGCTTTTAAAAGGCGTGGGGGGGAGATTCTCGGAGTTGAATATGGGGCTCTTGCATTTGGCAATTATAGGGGTAAGGATACAGGAAGTGCTTGATGGCGCAGCCAGTATGCTTAAGAGATGTTCAGAAGGGGATATTTATAAGAATCCGGCTTATATGTATGCTACTTTACAGTATCTTTGTTATAGAAATAAAGGTAAGTCCATTGCGATTACCATGCCTTTTTCAGAGACTCTGAAATCAACGGCAGATTGGTATACGCAATTATTGGCAGAGAGCCTAGGCAAGAAATTTGCCCGGGTTATCAGGGTGGATGAGAGCGGTTTAGAGTCGTGGCAGAATGACCCAGGAAAAATTGTTAACCTCGGCCGTACCCCGGTATCGGCCCGCGGGACAAATGACTTGCATTCAATCCAACAGAATAATATTGAAGGCGAGAATAATAAGACAATTACTTTTATCAAGGTCGAGCAATTCAACCGTGATATAAAAATAACCGGCGACGCGGGTATTTTGGCAGGAAGGGGCTATTGCGAGCTTCTAAATCTAGCTGAAGAGGCAACTGAATGGGCATTGGTGCGCGAGCAAAGGCCCAATTGTCTGATTATCCTGCCGCGGATAACACCATTCTATTGGGGCAGCTTGTTATTTTTCTTTGAAATGGCCACTGCATTTGAAGGCGAATTATTAGATATAAATGCCTTTGATCAGCAAGGAGTCGAAGGCTACAAAAATTACATGTATTATAAGTTGGATAAGCCCGGGCTAAGCGAAAACATCAAAGCAGAAATCAAAAACAAGCCGTTGATCAAAGACCCCAAACTTATAATCTAACCAAACCTCTCCTCACCTACGCGGTGAGGAAGGTTATGAGATGATAAAAAAAATAATTATTATTCTAATTATCTTGGGGTGCCTGGTTACTGCCGGGGTAGTTTATTTAAATAAGACTTACCTTCCTTCCAAAGTCAAGGGCCTGGTGATTAAGGCCATCGAAGACAAGACGCATAAAAAAGTAACTCTCCAGTCAGCGCAGTTGAATATCTTTAAAGGCCTGGTTTTAGGGGATTTAAAAATCATTGACCAGGGTGAATCAATTCTAGAATTAAAAGAGGCTTCCTGCACTTTTCTTTTTTGGCCATTTTTTAAAAAACAACTTATCCTGCCGACAATAACATTCCAATCACCTAAATTATTATTAGAGCGCAGGCCGGATAATTCACTAAATATCTCCGAATGGTTTATGCCAGTTTCTAAAGAAGAGCCTCAGCAGGGAGCTAAAACGGAAAAAAAGAATAAATTTAATGTTTTTGTTTACAAGGTAAGTATCCGCAACGGAAGCCTGAATTTTATCGATAACACAATTTCCCCGCCTTTTTCTAAAAATGCCGAAAAAATCAATCTCGATTTGAATTTATCCATGCCTGCAGGAATAAAATTCAACTTGAAGTCAGAAATTGACGCAAAGACTCCAATTAAACTATCTGCTGCCGGACAATATCGATTCGATAAGAAACAATTAATGTCAAAAATCACCTTGGAGGATTTTTCTGCTAATGAATTCATGGTTTACCTAAAAAAAATATCTGAATTTTCTCCCCAAGGCTTAATTGATGCCAGGGCAACTATGAATTTTAAAGATAATATCGTTAAGGCCTTGGTAAGCGCAGAAAGCGATGAGCTTAATTTTAAAAAAGACAAACTGCATTTTAAGTTAAACTCCGAAGTCAATGCCCAGCTTAACTATAATTTGGCCAGTAAGAAATTGGATTATTCCGGGACTGCAAATATCGAGAGGCTTGATACGACAGGAATTCATTTGATTGAAAGTATAAATGCCATTTCCGGAGATGTAAAATTCGATAATTCCGGGCTTTCTTCAGAGGATCTGGATGCTCAGGTCCTGGGTGTACCGGTAAATGCGAAGCTAAGTGTACGTGATTTTAGCAAGCCAACAATTAAGATCAGTCTTTCATCCGCACCAGACTTGGGTACAGTTAAAAATTTTTTAAGGGATAAATTAAAAGTTTCTGCCATTAATGACTTACAGGGTAAATCCAGGTTTGATTTAAATATTACCTCTTTCCCGCAAGAGCAGGCCTTAGAAATTAACGGTTCAATCGATATTCAGGAAGGGCTTTTAAAAATCAAGAACATCGCGCCTGCATTTGAGGCAATTAGCGGGAAGATCGAATTTCATAAAGACAGGCTTAACTTAACTGGTATGAATTTCCGCTGTTTGGGCAAAGGTTATAAGATTGTTGGGACAATGAGTAATTTCCATTTCCCGCAAGTAAAATTAAGCCTTTCTTCCAGTGACTTTAAATTAGATTCTGCTTTTTCGGTGGCTAATAAGCTGATCGAGATTACAAAATTTTCCGGTAATTATTTGAGTTCGGATTTTTCCCTTTTTGGTTCGCTTAATACGAGCGATCCTCTTAAAATCAAAAGCGGCCTTAATGGAGAAGTAAATATCAATCTTGATGAGATTGGAAAAGATTTTAAGGCCATCAATGATAAACTCAAAAAAATAAAACCATCCGGGATGCTCAAGGCGAAATTTAATCTTTCGGGCCCGATTAACGATTTTAAGAATTGTACGTTGGAAAGCCTGATTACGGGCCAAACTATTTCGCTTTTTGGTTTAAAACTGAATAACCTTTCTTTAAATGCCGATCTCCAGAATAGGGTGCTGGATATCCCAAGGCTGCAGCTTGCTTTATATGGCGGGGCCATGGATGCCAGCGCAAGGCTCAATCTTTCTTCAACTAATTTACCCTTTGTGGTTAATGCCCAGGTTCAGAATGTATTGCTTGAACAATTAAAACTCGATACAGCGATGAAAAAGCAGGATATCTCGGGAACATTGCAGGCACAATTACAATTAAACGGCACTGCCAATGATATTAATAGCTTAAATGGCATGGGCCAGATTGCGGTGAGAGACGGTAAGCTCTGGCAGCTGGATTTGTTTAAAGGAATGGGAGCGCTGCTTTTTACTACAGATTTCAGCAAAATAGTTTTTAGCCAGGCCAGCTGTGACTTTACCGTCCAGAATAAATATATATTTAGTAATAACATTGATCTAAAAAGTAATCTCGCCAATATCTCCGGGAAGACACGTATTGGTTTTGATAATTCTATTGATGCAGAACTCAATGTCCAGATTTCGGAATCTGTGCCTTTAACTGGTACATTCAAAGATGTAACTACAGCGTTTCTTGGTAAGTCGGATAAATTCGGCGTAATAAAAATAACCGGGACTTTGAAAGAGCCAAAATATAAATTTAAGACATCGGTGGTGGATATCGTAAATACCTTGACTGGCATCTTTTTAGGTAAATAGAGAGATGAAAAGCAAAGTATATTTTATAAGCGTCAAAGAATCGGATAGCCGAGAAGTTATAAGATCAAAGTTTATAAAATTGTTGGATCAGAGCACCATCTTAGATTGCGTTTCTCAAGATGAGAAGGTAGCGATAAAGTTGCATTTTGGCGAAGAGGGAAATACAGGGTTTGTTAGCCCGGTATATGTAAAGGAAGTTGTTCAGCGCATCAATACAAGGAAAGCAGAAGCCTTTATTACCGACACAAATACTCTTTATCGGGGAAGGCGCGCAGTCACAGAAGAGCATTTGGAAATTGCCCGGGAACACGGCTTTAGCGAAGAGGCGACCGGAGCAAAGATTAAAATTGCCGATGGCGAGAATCTGGATATCTTGATTAACCAGAAATTTATCAAGGTAGCGCATATCGCTCCTTTTTTTAAAGAAGTTGATACGATTATCGATGTAGCGCATTTTAAAGGACATATCATGACCGGTTTCGGCGGCGCTCTAAAAAATATCGGCATGGGTTGCGCCTCGCGCGAAGGTAAACTCTCGCAGCATTCTGATGTTTCTCCAATAATTATGGTTGATGCCTGTATAGGCTGCGGGAATTGCGTGAATGTCTGCCCGGTGAATGCAATCAGCCTGAAAAATGATGTAGCCTGTATAGATGGCGATAAGTGTATTGGATGTGCCAGTTGTATTGCTGTCTGTCCAAACCACGCGATTGATGTGAACTGGGAATCAGGAGGGGATTGCCTACAGGAAAAAATGATTGAATATGCATCCGCAGTTTTACAAAAACTAAAGAAAAAATTTGCCTTTATCAATTTTGCGCTTAAAATTACTAAAGAATGCGATTGCCTTGCCAAAGACGATCCGAGGATCGCCCCGGATGTGGGGATCCTTGCCTCCAGCGATCCTGTAAGTGTTGATAAGGCTAGCCTAGATTTGGTGGCTAAGGCATGCGGTAAAGATATTTTTAAAGAAGTGCATCCTGAGAGGAATGGAATGAAACAGTTAAATTATGCCAAAGAACTCGGGCTTGGCAGTTTGGAATACGAATTAGTGGAGATTAAATGATAATCGTTATTGTTGGATCAATATTTATCTTTGGAATTTTTCTTGTGCTTTACGGGTTATTCTCCGTGCCTTCTGGAAGTGATCGGCCCAAGCAAAAGAGAAGAGAAACATTTGATTCGCGCGGGCAAGAAGCAATTAATCAGGAACAAAAAATTATTAAACTGGAAGAAGAAGTTGCAACTTTGCAGGCTGCTTTGGAAAAAGCGCGCAATGAATTTTCTTTAGCACAAAATGAACTGGAGCAGGCAAAGAAAAAGGAAGCTACTTTTTCTACGGAATTATCCAGGCGCGAAGACTGGGTGAAGAAAGACGAATCCATTTTAAATAAGACCATGCAGGAAAACCTTGATTTAAAGAAGAAATTCGCGGAGAAAGAAAAAGAGCTTCAGGAGCAATTCGCCAAGAACGTGGATTTAACCCGCGATGTTAATGATATAAACCTTAAATTGCGCGATATTGCAAATGACGCAAAGCTAAAGAGCGAGCAGATCGAAATCATGCGGCATCAGATAGAGCGTTTTGGTAAAGAAGTTAAAGAGCAGGAAGTTATGATAGCGGAATTCAGGAGAAAAGAAAAAATCAATGAATGGGTCCCTAAGGAAGAGTTCAATAAACTGAATGAAGAATTTACAAGATTAGAAAAGGAATTAGAGGCAAAAGAAGAAAAATTAAAAAAGCTGGTGGAAGAATTGCTGCAGCTGAAGCATCGATTAAGGGAAGGATCCTCGTTTGAGCCGGGCCATGATTTGGAAACGCCGGAAATCCCAGGAAAGCCGGCAACTCCCGAAGACGTGCTTTTTTCCATTATTCAGGAAGAGAAAACACCCAAGGCAGAAGTAAGTGCAGGGCCAATTAAAGAAGAACCCAAAGAAGCAGTACAAGAAACACCCAAAGAAGAGCCTGAAGAGGAATTAAAAGAAACGCCTCAAGAAGAAGCGCCAGTTCAAAAAGAGACGGTTCAAGAAGCCAAACAAGAAACTACCAAAGAGGAACTTCCCAAGCCGACTTTTAGCCTGGATAAATTAAGAAACATTGGAATTATGGCGCATATCGACGCTGGAAAAACCACGCTTTCAGAGAGAATTCTTTTCTATACCGGCCGTTCGCATAAAATCGGCGAGGTGCATGACGGTAAGGCGCAGATGGATTGGATGAAGCAGGAACAGGAAAGAGGGATTACGATCACCGCGGCAGCAACTACCTGCTATTGGAATGATTATAGGATAAATATTATTGATACTCCCGGCCATGTTGATTTTACGGTCGAAGTCGAGCGTTCGTTAAGGGTGCTTGACGGAGCAGTGGCGGTTTTTTGCGGGGTAGGCGGAGTTGAGCCTCAATCAGAAACAGTCTGGCGCCAGTCAAATAAATATAATGTGCCTAAAATTGCCTTTGTAAATAAGATGGATCGCACAGGCGCGGATTTCTTTATGGTCCTCAAAGGTATCGAAGAGCAGCTGGAAGGAAATGCTGTGGCAATAGAGATACCTTTAGGCAGCGAAGATACTTTTCGGGGTGTAATTGATTTAATTGAAATGAAGGCGATTATCTATGATGAAGAGACTGCCGGAAAAAATTATAAGACAGAAGATATCCCGCAAGAGCTCGCAGAACAAGCCAAGCAATACCGCCACTTGATGCTGGAGAAGGCAAGTAGTTTTGATGATAGTTTAATGAAAAAATATTTGGATAATCCGGATTCCATCACTAAAGATGAATTGATTCAGGCAATCCGCCGCGGCACAGTGGCCAACAAATTGGTTCCGGTGCTTTGCGGGGCCGCCTTCAAAAATAAGGGAGTGCAGAAACTGCTTGATGCAGTGACGATGTTTTTGCCATCTCCGGTGGATCTTCCGCCTGTGCATGGCCATGATCCGGATGATCCGGAAAAGGTTATCGAGAAGAAACTGGATTCTAATGAGCCATTCTGCGGCCTTGCCTTTAAAGTGCAATCAGACCCGCATATGGGAAAATTGGTTTATGTGCGCGTTTATTCCGGGGTGCTCCAGACAGGTACTTATGTTTTTAACGTGACGAAAAATAAAAAAGAAAGAATCGGCAGGATTGTGCGCATGCATGCCAATCAAAGAGAGAATATTGATTATGCCTTTGCCGGAGAAATCGTGGCAATTATTGGCTTAGGCGATACTATCACCGGAGATACGCTTTGTGATCCGGAACATCCGCTATTATTAGAGGCGATTCAATTTCCCACGCCGGTGGTTTCTTTGAGTATTACTCCGAAGACCCGTTCGGACCAGGATAAATTAGGTAAGGCCTTGGGGCGCCTCTCTGATGAGGACCCAACCTTTATGGTTACGAGTGATGAAGAAACAAAAGAGACCTTGCTTACGGGAATGGGGGAGTTGCATCTGGAAATTATCGTCGATAGGTTGAAAACTGAATTTGGCGTAGAGGCAATCGTCGGCCAGCCAAAGGTTGCTTATAGGGAGGCAATATTAAAGTCTGCCTCTGCAGAAGGAAAATATATCAGGCAGACCGGCGGCCGCGGGCAATACGGCCATGTGGTGATTGAGGTTGCGCCCACTGCTGCGGGTGAAGGATTCCAGTTTAAAGATAGTATCAAGGGCGGGGCAATCCCGAAATCATTCATTCCTTCTGTGGAAAAAGGTATTATCGAGGCAATGCAAAAGGGTGTCTATGTCGGATGCCCGGTTGTGGATGTTAAGGTTACTTTGACAGACGGTTCTTATCATGAAGTTGATTCTTCGGAAATGGCCTTTAAAATTGCCGGCAGTATCGCGTTTAAAGAGGCATTTTTAAAAGCAGAGCCGATTGTGCTTGAGCCTTATATGTCCCTGGAGGTTGTTACACCGGAAGAGCATGTGAATAGCGTCGTTGGATATATCTGTTCGCATCGGGGGAAAATTCTGAACATGGAAACCAAGGGCAAGCAAAAGAATGTTTCCAGTGAAGTGCCCTTATCAGAAATGTTCGGCTATGCCACGGCCTTCCGTTCTTTGACCAGCGGCCGGGCAAACAGTTCGATGGAGTTTAAATGTTATCTCCAGGCACCCAAGGAAGTTGTTGAAAAAATCCTTGCAGAAAAGAAGCAAAAAGAGATATAATTAAGTATTCCAAGTATTGAAAGGAGCCTTATATGGCAAAGAAGAAGATTTTGGTGGTTGATGATGAACCGGATTTTCTAGAGCTGCTCAAGATCAGGTTAGAGGCCAGTAACTACGATGTGATTACGGCCTTAACCGGCAAAGAGGCCCTGGATAAGCTGAAGAAAGAAAAACCGGAAGCGGTTTTATTAGATATACTGATGCCTGAAATGGACGGCCTGGAAACACTAAAGGTGATCAGGCAAGACTACAAGGACCTGCCGGTATTCATCATCACGGCCTTCTCAAATGAAGAAAGATTTAAGGTGGCAAATCAGCTTAATGCCTCCGGGTTCATTGTTAAAACAAGCGATCTTAAAGACGAGGTAGAGCGGATAACCGGCGTTTTGCATTTAGCGGATAAATATAAGAATAAATAAAACAGCCTGCTGCAATTTAATCAAAAATAGCCCAATCCACAATACTCTTAAATCTTGAAAATTTCAGTCAGGGTAAAGCCAAATTCAAAAGAGAAAAAAATCGAAAAGGTGAGTGAATCGAGTTTTAACCTTTGGATCAAGGCCCCGGCTAAAGAAGGTAAGGCAAACGTTGCAGTGATCGATGATCTAAGCGAATATTTCGATATTGCCAAGTCACGGATAAGCATAATAAAGGGCCAAAAGAATAAAAACAAAATAATCGAGATTAGCTAAAAATATGTTAAGAAAAATTAAAAAAATCCTCATAATTTCTTTTGCAGCCGTAATACTCATCGGCCTGGCCGTTGCTCTATTTACGATATTTTTTGATCAGGCGGTCCTGGTAAGGAAGGGTACGATTTATCGTGTTGCTGAAGAGGAAAAGTTAGTGGCACTGACCTTTGATGACGGGCCCTCGCCGGTTTGGACCCCGCAAATACTCGATGCATTAAAAAAAGCCGGGGTCAAAGCCACGTTTTTTATGATCGGCGAGCACGTCGAGAAATACCCGGAAATTGCCAGGAGGGTTGCCCAGGAAGGCCATGAAATCGGGAACCATACCTATGGACACCAGAATTTGCTTTATTTCAATAAACAAGAATTGAAAGATGAGATAAAGAAGAATGAGAAAATAATTAAGGGTGTTACAGGGGTTACGACAAAATATTTTCGGCCTCCCAAGGCATGGCTCTCTAAAAGAGAGAAAAAGAAAATCAAAGAAATGGGGTACAAGATTATCCTCTGGTCGTTAAATTCCAAAGATTGGGTAACCTTTGATGACAAATATATGATCCGCTATTTAGTAAAAAATATCCGTCCCGGGGACATCATACTTTTCCATGATTCAGGAGGCGCCTTTGCCACTGAAGGCGGAGACCGGCATGAAACAGTATTAGCCGTTTCAAGGTTAGTGGAGAAATTAGAGGAGAAAGGCTATAGATTTGTTACGATCAGTGAGTTATTAAAAAACAGCAAGGAGAAGAGCGGTGAGTAAGAATACTAAAAATATTTTGGCCCTGATTATAATCGGATATCTGCTTTTTATCTTCGGTAATGGTATTGTGAGCCTGACGAATCCGGATGAGGTTTTTTATGCCGGCACGGCCAAAGAGATGGCCGAGCAGCACAGCTGGACGACGCCTTATTTATTCGGCCAACCGCAATTTGAAAAGCCGATATTTACCTATTGGATGATCCGTATCGGGTTTATCTTATTTGGGGTGACAAATTTTGCTGCAAGGTTTTTTCCTGCGGTTTTTGCTATTATTGGAGGCATAGCTGTTTATTTCTTGAGCCTGAATTTGTTCCGTAATGAGAAAAAGGCATATATCTCAAGCCTGGTATTAATGAGCGGAGGGCTCTATATCGGCCTGGCGCGGACCGTCTTTACGGATATGATTTTCTCTGTATTTATCTTGGCCGGTTTGGCTGCTTTTTATTGGGGCTATACTCAACATGCGCGAAAAGGGGCAGGTATAATATTATCTTGTATATTTATGGGCCTGGCAACATTGACCAAGGGGCCGTTGGGGTTATTCCTGCCGTTATTTTCAATTATTTTATTTTTGTTCATCAAAAAAGACATTAAATATTTAATTTGCCGCAGCTCTTTATGGGGAGCCCTGCTTTTTGCCCTGATTTCCTTTCCCTGGTATATCCTGATGATTAAGAATTACGGCAGGGCATTCACCTATGAATTCTTTTACAACGATCATATCAGGCGTTTCATCGAGGCAGAGCACCGCTCCAATGATACCTGGTATTTTTATCCGTTTTCTATGATTGGTTGTATATTCCCCTGGAGTATTTTTCTATTTACGGGCCTGTTTTATTTTTTTAAGAACCTCTTTAAGAAAAATCAACCGTATTTATTTTTAGGTTGTTGGATAGCGGTTGTATTTTTGGTGTTTCAGCCTGCGCATTCAAAATTAATAAGTTATATTTTTCCGCTTTTCCCGGCATTAGCGTTAATCGCCGGGGACTTTATATATAATTCGATCACCTTAGAGAATAAAAACCGGATTTTTTTCGGATCCGCGCTGGCTAGTTGGTTTATCCTGTTGCTCGTGCCAATAGGCGCAACTGCCGCGCTTAATAAATACCCTGAATATGTCAGCGATAAACTGCCGGTGTATATTTTTGGCGCGATCTATGTGGCCTGGTTGATATTTTTATTGATTCTTATCCTGCGATATAAATTCCTGAAATCAGTGTATTTGATTTCTTTTTTTGTGCCGATCTTTTTAGTGGTTGTGCCTTTTGTGATAAATAATATTGAGCCGTATGTTTCCTCCAGGGACGTATCTCAATTGATTTTAAAGGATCATAATGTGGATAATACGATTTTGACTTCGAAATTTTTTGCCCGCGGGGTGAGATTCTATACCGGGCATGAAATCGCGGTCATAGAAATCCCCGGGTCGAATTACTTCAGCCCTCACCCAATAGCCTTCCTTGATACCGATGTGAAGGCAAGAGAGTTTCTAAAGGGCCAGAAGGTATCGATTTGTGTTATAAAGAAATCCACGTTGCGCGATTTCGAGAGAATACTGGCGGGCACAATGAAATATACCCTGATTAAGAAGGTTGGGGATGAATATCTGATGAAGGTCGAGCCGCTGAATTAGATTTAAGGAAGGGCCTTTACTCGGTTGAAACCATAGGCCATTGCTTCAGTAAGGGCCTTGGTTGCTAGATTATGTAAATCCTGGGGATGAGAGGTGCTTTCGCTAAAAGCAGAAACACCTGCGCTTACCGTAACTTTTACTGTTTTTTCCTGCCAGTTAAATTGAGTCTCCTCAATAATTTTTCTGATTTTATCCGCATATTTCTTGGCGCCGTCAACATTCGTGCGCGTTAAGATTACCGAGAATCTCACGCCTTCCAATTTCGAGACAATATCACTGGGCCGGCTGTTTCGTTTTAGGCTTGCGGCAACCTCTTTTAAGACGATATTGCCAAATTCATATCCGAAGGAATTATTGATATCCTGGAATTTATCGATTTCGAACATCACCAGGGAAAGCGCCAATTTTTCGTTTTGCGCAATGCGGATTTCACTGTTCAACTTAAGTTCATAGAACCTGGTGATAAAAAGCCCTGTTAGAGGGTCAGTGATGGCCATTTTACTTAAGCGCGTATTTTCAATAAATATGCAGAGGTGTTTGAAGCTCGCTATGGATAAAAAAGAAACCAGGGTAATCAACAAGAAGCCGTAATAATCAAAGATGATGTCTTTGGAAATGTATATTACGCTAATGAAGAATCCGAATCCCGCCAGGATAATCGAAAGTAATAATCCCTTTAAGTTGCTATAACGATAAGTAAACATGCTGATAATCAGGGCCAGGATAAAAAAGATGAAGAAATTCGCTGAGGTTGGTATATTCAAAAGGAACCGATTAAGTAAGAGTGAAGTGAGGAAATTAGCGTTCACGCATAGGCCCGGCATCGAACCCAGGGGCGTAGGATGGATATCGTGTAAAAGTTCCATAGCGGTTCCGATGAGTACGATTTTATCTTTAAAAATTTCCGTGGATTCATTCGGGTCAAGCATCTTCCAGAAAGGAATGACCTTGAAATCATCGAATTTAGCAAAATAATTCAGGCGCACGGTCTTTGATTTTTGCTCTAAGGGAAGGGTGATTTCCTGCAGCTCTCCGTCAAAAGTAGACAAGCGCAGGGAATTCTTTTTTTTGTCGTAAAAGGTTTTCTTTAGGTCGAGGTTGCCGAGGAACGAGCCGATCTTAAAGACAAATGTATATTCAATGCCATGATCGTTATTCACGATAAATGGCCTTGCCCTGCGAATGGAAAAATCCGGGTCGCGCGGATAATTTACAAATCCTACTGCCCTGGCTGCCTCGGTAAGCGCTGGTTCAGGAAGAACGAGTTTGCCATTTTTATTAAAATATGTCCCCAGTATGACGTTGTCGGCTTTATTCAGCGCTTCGGCAAATAATGTGTCATACAGCTGGTTATCGCTTTTTCCCACAAAGGCAATGTCGATACCGATTACCGCAGGCTTATTCGCGTCATTTTTATTAAGATTATTTAACACTATAGCGTAAAGGTCGCGATTAATCGGCCAGCGCTGTTGGATTTTACTTAAGGAGATATCTTCGATATCAATAATTATAATTTTATTAATTAAATCGGGCTTTTCGCTGTGTTGATAACGGTATTCGAGGAATGAGTCTATGGATCTAAGGTGTTGTTGGTTGAGGAAGCGGACCCGGGGCAGGAGCAGGGTATACAAAGAAGCCAAGGCAATTGCCCAAATCGCGAGGCCATATAGGCTTAAGAGTCTTTTTTTCATTTTAACTTTTCTATAATAGCACGGGCAGGGCCGTTATTCAATGAATATTATTAAGATAAATGCACTTCAATAATATTATTCTGTTGATTGGCGAGCTCCAGGAAATTCTGCCTTTTTAACAAGAAGCGCGCTGGGTAAGTTTTATCAAGGAGGGTTTTCTGATTGAATAATATTTTCTTTATCTGGTAGCTGCCAAAATCTTTTAAGCGCGGGTTAATAAACTTGACTTCTATCGGCCTTTTGGCAAATATAGTTGAAATAGAGAGGGTGCCGTTTTTTTTGAATTGTTCGGTATTTAATTTTGGCTCAATCAGAAGATCTCCGAAAGAACCGCGGATGCCGAAGGCCTGGGTAAGCAAAGTATAGATAAACCAGCTGGCAGACCCGGTAAGGTAGCTGTACATGCCGCGGCCCGCAGCATTAAAGTATTCAGGCAGGCAGGGGAAAATTTTATTGGTTTCTGTATCTAGAGACATATTTACTATTGAATTTAATACCTCAAAGCCTTCTTGAGCAAACCCGCGCGAATATAAAGCATAGCTGAAAATTACTGACATATGATTAAAAAACGCGCCGTTTTCCTTGTCGCCATAGACAAAAGAAAATGCCCTGCCCAGGTTAAGCTGTTCATCTTTTAAATCTGTATTTAAACAAAAGCCTTTCAGTTTCTCATCTTGCAAATATTTCTTTACGTTTTTAAAAAGTATTTTTATCTGATCTTTGCTGGCAACTCCGCTCATTACTGCCATGGCCTGGGAAGTTAATGTCATGCGGATATCAGAGTTGATTTTTCCTTCAACCCTTTCCTTGTCATTATTGTAATATCCGTTAAAAAATCCAGCATCCAGCCATTCATGATCGCGGATATCTTTTTCCAGGGCAGCAGCTTTTTTATCCAGGTCAGCGATTAAACCAGAGGATGGGATGTTGATTTTTTCTCCGCTGATTTCATACCTGGTAGCCTTAAAATACGCCTCAAGCGTATCGCGCCTTGCTTGAATATTGGAATAATCCAGGGGATTCCCGCCAAGCGTGTCCAGGAGGACGGAGATTTCTTTAAAAACTGAAATATTTTCTTTTTTAAGTTTCTCAATTAAGAGAGCGATGTCCCTTAAGTTCTGCGCATACATTGCACTAAAGGCGATGCTTTCACCGGATCCTGCTGCCATATCCAGGCCGTCGTTCCAATCCGCGTTTTCCAGGCGGATAAAATTATGCGGCCCGGCATTAAAAAATTGTACCAATGTTTCAACCAGGATGTGCTCTAGGACGCTGCCTTTATAAATATGGTGCATTTTGGTTTTGTGTTCTTTTCCATAGTCAGGCGCCCAGGTAAAATCTTTTTCGCTTCCACGGTTTACCTGGCAGTCTTTAAAATAAGGGATATCTTCTAAAAGGATATCTATATCTGAACTTTGGTGGATATAGAAAAGCGTGGTTAAAAGCGGCCAGACCCCATGATCCATCCAGACGCGCGAAATATTATTGCGGTCTGCGATAAATTCACCCGGTTTTGCGCCGATGATTGTGGCATTTGAGCCATCCATGCGCACGCCTTTGAAATTATTAATTAACAATCCACGCGCTTCTTCAGGTTCTGTAAGAATTAAGGCCAGGCAATCTTGCCATAAATCGCGCCAGCCGCGGCCGCCTTTGCCGTAATCAAAGTCAGGCAGGAATGAACAGCCGAAAATTTTTCTTAAAATTGGCTGGATATTCACCCAGTGCAGCCAATTGTCAAAATCATGGTTAGCAGAATCAATTTTAATTTGATTGCTTCTTTTCTGCCAATATTCCCGGGTCATTGCTAAGCTGTCAGTTACCTTTTTAACACTATCGAATGCAGAGAAAAAGCTTTTGATCTTTGTTTTATTATCGCTGATGCCCATGACGATAATATAGCTCGTGGATTTTTTTGCTTTCAGGGTTTTTGTTGGGAATCTTAAGCCAGCCAGCGCTTCTTTCCCTTGGAGCGGAAATTTTTTATCCGGTAAAATGTTCTCATAAATCGCAGCCGGAGCTTCTAAATCTGAATTCTCTCCGGTAAATTCTTCTTGGGTGGGATAAATGTATTCCGGCGCAGCGGATTCTTCATTAATGCCAAAAACAAAATAAGAGTTGTGATTTTTTTTGTGGCCGGTTTCGTCAAAGAGCAGGGTGGGCGTAACCACTACTCCGGATTTATCGAGTTCGATGCGGTTGAGAAGCGAAGTGACATGGCGATGGTCGCGCAGGTTATTGCTGGAACGCGCATATATAGGAATACTTGCAGTAGGGATGAATTTTATTGGTTTTGTAGAGGTATTTGTTAATTTAACCAGCATAATTTCTACTGGTTCAGCGCTGGCCGGGCAAAAAGAGGTGATTTCTGCTTTTAAACCAATTTTTTTATTTGCCCGCGTAACTTTTTGCCAAAGCAATCCAGCCTCAAGCTGGAAAGAATCATTTTTTATTGCCTCAAGGTCTTTGGATACACCGGTTGCAGACCAAACCTTCTTGGCATTGATATAGACCCAGAAATTGCGCGTGGATTTGGAGTTGCTTAAATCAATGCGCGAAACCGGCTGCATCAAAAAAGAATTATTCCCGCTTTTTATGTCTCCAGCTAAAGTAGGGGTAATGCTGGACATTATGGGATGGGTGTTGCAAAGCGGGAAATAGAGGGTGTTAATTTGATTCGCAGTCTGCGAAACAAATGTCCCTTTATCGTCTATAAATTTCCAGAGCGGCTTTTTCATAGATTCTTAAATTAGCATAAAGGGGTGGGTTTTACAAGCGATTTTCTTTTTTTGCGGGCTTCTTGGCTGTATTTTTGCGGGAACGCTTGTTTTGCCTATAATGAACTTACAATTGTGTCTTGGCTGTGCTTTTTTGCGGGTCCTGCCTGCTGCGCCACCTCGCCCGTGCTCGCAATGGCTGCGCGCGGGCAAGGGCTTCGGCTCCGCAGTCACCCCCAAAAAAGTAAAGGCTTGTTAAATGTATCACAGCCAAGACACCGGCCAAGATAGCTATATTGATAAAATGCCTCTGGCAGGATTTCGAGCGAATGGAGATTTTAGCCAGAGGAGCTTGAGTGAACGAGGGAATCTGAACGCGAAAGCATTCAGACGCCGAGTATGTCTGAGCCCGTCCTGGCGCGCTAGCGCCGACGGGCGAGTTACGCAGGCGCCGAGTGAACGAAAGATCTCTGGCGGCACCAAGCTACTTCATTCTCATGGGGGCAAAATCGACCTGAGCGAGAAAACTGCCAGAGGCATTAAGAGATAAGCGTCCCCAAAAAAATACAGGCAAGACGACCGCAAAACCAAGCAACAATATTGTATTCAACTACATCTATGCTATAATAGCCGGCAATGAAGAGAAGAATACCTAAATTCAAGGCAGTGATTTTTGATATGGACGGTGTAATTACCAACACCATGTCCTATCATTTTGATGCCTGGCTGGAAGTTTTATCCGAGGCAGGGATTAAAATTGATTGTTATGATGTCTATAAAAGAGAGGGCCAGCCGGGGTTGACCACAATCAGGGAACTTTCTAGGGAACAAAATAAAAAAATCAGCTTAGAAAAGGCAAAGGCGCTCTTACATAAGAAAGAAGGCCTCTTTAAGCGCATTGTAAAAATAAAATTTGTCAAAGGCGCTAGTGCCTTTTTAAGAAATCTGCACAGCCGTCATATCGTATTAAGCCTGGTAACCGGAACTTCCCGTCATGAAATGGAGAAAATATTGCCAAAGCAGCTGCGCAAATTATTTTCTTTCATTGTTACGGGCGATGAAGTAAAACACGGTAAGCCAAATCCCGAACCATTCCTCAAGGCAGTAGCGAAAATTAATTTTAGGCGAAATGAGATAGTAGTTATTGAGAACGCACCTTTTGGAATCGAGGCAGCGAAGAGGGCAGGGCTGTTTTGTGCGGCCATGGAAACGTCATTGCCCAAAACTTATCTAAAGAAAGCGGACATAGTTGTCAAATCATTTGCAGAATTGAAGAAAAAAATTAATTTTTAATATTTTTGTTTACTAATTCAAATTTTTATTTATAATATTACATATGAGAAATTTTTATAAGAAGATCGAAGAGATAACTGTTAAAGATAAGCGCTACAAGCCCGATGCCTATGAGTTTGTGATGCGCGCTTTATGGTTTACGCAGAAAAGGTTAAAGAAACAGGGCCATATTTCCGGTAAAGAGCTGCTGCATGGAATCAAGGATTTTGTCCTGGATCAATACGGGCCGATGTCGAAGGCGGTTTTACAATTCTGGGGCATTGGATCAACCGATGACTTCGGTGAAATCGTATTTAATATGGTGGAGAGCGGGCTCTTGAATAAAACCGACGCGGATTCGCGAGAGGATTTTAAGAACGTCTATAATTTTAACGAGGTTTTTGATATCTTTAAGAACCATTCCTTTGAAAAACTCACCACTTCTTCAAAGCAAAGGCCGTTTCATCAGAAAGCAAAATTCTCCGCAATAAAACCCAGCATTTATAAAAATAATCTGGACGGGAACAATCTAAATTAAAATGAAAATAAGGATTTATTATCATGATACGGACTGTGGCGGAGTGGTTTATTATGCCAATTACCTTAAATATATGGAAGAGGCGCGCACGGAATATTTCGATGAGCGGGGGATTTCCATCAAAGACCTGGCTAGCAAGGGAGTGTTTTTCGTAGTCGCGCGCCAGGAAATAGATTATAAGTTTCCTGCGCACTATGCCGATATCCTGGATGTGGGAACGCGTTTCACCAAGATCGGCCAGGTGAAAATCGAAGTGGAACATGAAATAAAAAATCAAAACGGGCAGCTGATTTGTTTGGCGAAAACCATTATGGTCTGTGTTGATTCCAATATCAGGCCGATTGCCATCCCCGAAGACTTCCGCAGCAAAATTATCTGAAATTTGTGCCAACTTGAATCTAGCCTAATCATGTGTTATACTTAAACTCCAGCCACGAAGAAAGTTAAAATTCCATGAAAAAATCCAGTCAGGAGCATCACGAGGCATTCTCAATTTTTGACAGTCTTGACGAAGTAGTCTATGTCAGCGACCCAAAAACCTACGAAATACTCTACTTTAACCAGGCGCTTAAGAAAGTCATACCCGGCTGTAAGCTAAAAGGAAAATGTTTTGAAGTCTTGCAGGGTTTAAGTTCCCCATGCCCTTTCTGCACGAATAAATACCTCTTCGGAAAGAAAAAAACAAATCCTTATATTTGGGAATTTCAGAATAAGCTTGATAAGCGCTGGTATCATTGTATTGATAGGGCGATCAAGTGGCCGGATGGCCGGATGGTGCGTTGTGAGATCGCCATTGATTTCAGCCTGCGTAAGCAAGCAGAAGACACCCTGCGCGAACAAGAGCGTTTTTTAAGCAGTATTTTTACGGGAATCCAGGATGGGATCAGCGTCCTGGACAAAAATTTAAATATCGTGCGCATTAATCCTGTGATGGAAAAATGGTATGCGCATAACGCGCCTTTTGTGGGAAAAAAATGCTTTGAGGTATATCACAACCGCAAAGAGCCTTGTGAGGTCTGCCCCAGCCAGGAAACTATTAATACCGGTAAAGCTAAATATGAGATAGTGCCTAAAAGAGGCGCAGACGGCAAGATTGTCGGTTGGCTTGATTTATATAGTTTTCCTTTTATTAATGAGAAGGACGGGAAGGTCCAGGGTGTCATTGAATACGTGCGCGACATTACAGACCGTAAACTTGCGGAAAATAAGTTGGTTATTTCAAATAAGAGATTAAGGCAGTTATCGCTAAGAGATGCGCAGACTGGTTTGTATAATCACCGCTATTTGAGCGAGGTCATTGAAACTGAATTTACCCGAGCGCAAAAATATTCTTATCCATTTTCTTTGATCATGTTGGATATCGATTATTTTAAATCCATAAACGATGTCTATGGCCACCAATTTGGCGATCTAGTTTTAAAACAACTCGCGAATCAGCTGAAAAGAATCGTGCGTTTATATGATGCAGTAATCCGCTACGGAGGAGAAGAGTTCGTAATTATTTCTCCTTCCACCGACAGGACAAATGCCCTGAATTTTGCCCAAAGGATCTTAAATACAATCGGTTTATATAATTTTGGCAATGAAAAGCAGACAGTCAAATTAAAGTTAAGCCTCGCAGTCACAACCTATCCTGATGATAAAGCAAATAAAGGCATGGATATGATGGAGCTGGTAGATCAGATCCTTAACAAGGCAAAAGAGGCAGGCGGCAATAAAGTTTATTCTTCCGTAGATTTTAATAATCACAACCATATTGTTCCGGTCGAAGAAACAACCAATGTCGTATTCCTTAAGGAAAAGGTAAATAAGCTTACTAAGCGCGCCAATCAGAGTTTGATCGAAGCCATCTTTGCCTTTGCCAAAACTATCGAGGTAAAAGACCATTATACTGGTGAGCATGTTGAGAAGACCGTGCATTATGCCATTGAAATTGCCAAGGCGCTTAATCTAAGCGAGCATGAGGTAGAATTGATCGAGCAGGCATCTATGCTGCATGATTTAGGCAAGGTCGGCATTAGCGAAAAGATTTTATTTAAGAAGGCAGGCCTTTCAAAAAAAGAATTTACCGAGATAAAAAAACATCCTCAGATTGGCGTGGATATTATCCGGCCAATCCACTTTTTGCATCCGATTATCCCCTTTATCCTGCATCACCATGAGAAATGGAACGGCGAGGGTTATCCCTATGGCTTAAAAGAGCAAGATATTCCCCTTGGCGCGCGCATTGTGGCAATTGCCGACGTCTATCAGGCCTTGATTTCAGACCGGCCCTATCGCAAGGGTTATTCTAAAAAACAAGCGGTTAATATCATGAAAGAAGAATCCGGTGTGCTTTTTGATCCTGCCCTGGTGAATGTTTTTCTGGAAATCCTCAAGTCCGAAAAATAACCCTCCTAACCTCACCCCACCTACGCGGTGGGGGAATTTTTGGTTGACTAATAATCCAGTGTGTGTTAATTTAAAGAAAAATCGAGGATAAATTGCAAAAAAAATCCATTGCCATTATTTTAATTATTTTATTGGGCTTTTTTGCCTACGCCAATACCCTGCGTTCAAAATTCGTCTTTGATGACGAGCCGCTGGTAGTAAATAATGTTTTTATAAAAAGCTGGCAAAATTTCGGCAGGATTTTTACCCAGGATGTCGGCTCAGGCAGCGTGATTGTCAAATACGGTTTTTACCGGCCGCTGCAGTCATTAAGTTTCATGGCCGATTATTCTTTCTGGAGGCTGAATCCTGCGGGATTTCATTTCACCAATATTCTCCTGCATATTCTAGCAGCTCTTTCCCTGTATTGGCTGATCAATATAATTTTTAAAGATATATTTCTTGCCTTCCTTGCTGCATTAATTTTTACCATCCATCCTATCCAGACCGAAGCAGTTGCTTATATCTCTGGCCGTTCAGACCCTCTGGCGATGATCTTTATTTCGCTTACCTTTATTTTATATCTCAAACAACTCAACCTAAAAAGCACCAGGCTTTATATCTTTATGCTCGTCAGTTTTGTCCTGGCGTTATTGGCAAGAGAGAGCAGCCTGATTTTGCCTGTATTAATCCTTTGTTATCATTTTGTTTTCAAAAAAAGAATTATCCTGAAACAATTCCTCACATTGGTGGTGCTTAGCTGCGCGTATCTTTTAATTAGGCTAACGTTTTTAAAATCATTATTATCCGGGATTTCTCAAGCAAATACTTTGTTGGAAAGGCTGCCGGGATTTTTTGTAGCGATCACAGAATATATCAGGTTATTGGTATGGCCTTTTAATTTGCACATGGAATACGGGATTAAACTTTTTCGTTTCACTGATCCGCGGGCGATATTTGGAATTATCGTGGCAGTATCTTTGATTTTCGCAGCCTTAAAATTAAGAGAGAAAAATAAATTAATCTCTTTTTCCATTCTTTGGTTCTTTTTATCTCTTTTACCGGTTTCAAATTTGTATCCGATCAATGCCTATATGGCAGAGCATTGGTTATACCTGCCGTCAGTAGGATTTTTTCTGGTTTTAGCTTATGGGATCATTTCTTTTGGCAGGACGAGAAACATGCGCATCGCCAGGATTTTCATTTTGCTCCTGATAATTTTTTATTGCGTGATTACTATCCGGCAAAATAATACCTGGAAAGACTCAAGTGTTTTTTATACCCGCACAGTAAAGTTTGCTCCGGATAGCTACAAGGTGTTAAACAATATCGGAAATATTTATAAAGATAAGGGGCAAACCGATGAAGCGATTTCTTATTATAAAAAATCCCTGAATTTTAATCTCAATTATGTCGATGCCTATAATAACCTGGCAAATATTTATCTGGAAACTAAGAATTACGCAGAGGCGATTAGCCTCTATAAGAAAGTTATTGAGATCAACCCTAAATACGCCTTTGCCTATAACAATATGGGGAATGTCTATCGAGAAATGGGAAACCTTACAGAGGCAGATACCTTATATAAGAAGGCCCTGGAGGTGAATCCGGATTATCCGGATGCCTATAATAATCTCGGTAATGTTGCCAAGGATCAGGGTGATTTGGCCGCGGCAATCAATTATTACAAGAAGGCTCTTGAACTTAATCCGGATCATGTCCTGGCAAATATCAACATGGGGAATTTTTCCCGGGCGCTCGGGAATAACAAGGAGGCAATTAACCTTTATAAAAAGGCGCTCTCCATAGACCCTAGTTCTAGCATTGCCTACAATAATCTCGGGTTCATCTATAAGGAGATTGGCAAGAAAGAAGAGGCAGTAGTTTGTTTTAAAAAGGCAATTGCCATTAATCCAAGATACGCTCTGGCGATGAATAATTTAGGCAGCACCTATACAGAATTAGGCAGGTTTAGTGAAGCAATATCCTATTTCGAAAGGCTGCTTGAGCTTGAGCCTGATAACGCCTCAGCAGAAAATAACCTGGCAGTTTGCTTTGCCCACGAAAAAAACTTCGCCTTAGCAGTGCAGCACTGTGACAGGGCGCTTAAGTTAGGCGCCAAAGTGCACCCCAGCCTCTTAAAACTTCTTGCCCCGTATCGAAAATAAGTGATATAATTTAGCCATGGATGACCTAGAGTTTGTCCAGAGGTGTATTACTGGCGACAGGCTTGCTTGGCAAGAGTTCTTAGATAAATATTCCCAGCTGATTTACCGTTATATCCACGATGTCCTTAATTCCAAGGGTATTCATCTTGCGGCACGCGCAAACATCGATGATATCTTCCAGGAAGTATTTGTCCTCTTATCAGAAAATAATTTCGCAAAATTAAAAAGCTATAAAGCATTAAATGGATCTAGCCTCGCCAGTTGGTTAAGGCAAGTGGTGATCAATTACACTATTGATTACGCCCGGCGTTTCCGCCACCTACTATCCCTGGATCAGGAATTAGAAGAGGATCTGGATTTTAAGGATATGTTTCTTGATCTTTCGCCGTCCGCCCTGGAAAAACTTATTTCCGGAGAGGCAATTTTACATTTAACCGACTGTATCAGTGTCTTGGATTACGAAGACAAATTTTTTCTCGAGCTATACTTGGATCGCAGGATTTCTCTTGGCAAGATCACCGAGGCCCTGAAGATTTCCCGGGCAGCGGTGGATATGCGTAAATCAAGAATAATTGAGCGGATGCGCGATTGCTTTAAAATGAAAGGATTCGGATAGGAAGAAAAAAATGGAAAAAATAGAGAAGTTGATTGCAGAGGTCTATAAAATCTGGAAGTCCCAGCAGCCGGAGGTGAATGAGCCGCATCCTGATGAAGAGGCCTTGTTGTCTTTATTTGAGAATAAATTAAGCGAAGAGGAATCTCTGGCGTTGAAAAAGCACCTTTTTCATTGTAAAAGGTGCATGGAAAATTTAATTATCCAGATTGGGATTGAAGAAAACAAAAATGTAAATTTGCCTGAAGAGCTTTTAATCTGCGCCAGGAACATCGTAAATAATCAGATCTCCGCCTGTTTAGAAATTATTTTTAAATTAAAAGGTAATTTGCTGGAATTAATCAATACCACCGGCGATGTCCTGGTCGGACAAGAGTTGATCCCTTCTCCGGTATTGCGCAGCCGCAAAATCAAGGATTTTAAAGAAGAGGTGGTGGTATTGAAGGATTTTGAGAATATCAGAGTTGAAGTAAAAGTCGAAAATAAGAAAAGCGGGTTAGTGAACCTGCTGGTCAAAATACTGGAAAAGTCAACGCAGCAAACGGTTAAGGATTTAAGGATTTCCCTGCTTAAAGACGACCTGGAACTCGAATCTTATCAGGCTGATTCCGGCCAGGCATATTTTGAAAATATCCCTCTCGGCAAATACATTATCGATGTTTCCACTAAAGAAAAGAAAGTTGCTTCTATTATATTTGAAATAGGTAAGTAACTTTATGCATAAAGAGAATAACCCGTTGGTCCTGGAAATCTCCAAGGTATCCGATGCCCTGAAGATGAGTATCTTCGAGCAAAAGGATCTCGCCTTGACTATCCGCCATTATAGCCAGATATTGATTAAAACAGCCGAGATTAACAATCTCTGTCAGGAGATTGTTTTGATCCTGAATCAGGCAGACAAAAAATGCGCATTAGATAATGATGCTCTGATTAACCTTAAAAAAACCGGCCAGGTGCTCTGGGATCATTTGTTAACCCGGCAAGTAAAAGAGAAATTAAAAAATACCACACTTAGCGACCTTGTGCTTTCATTGGACGAAGAATTAATTAACATTCCCTGGGAGCTGCTTTTTGACGGCAAAGAATTCCTTTGCCTCAAATTTAATTTAGGCAGGCTGGTGCGCACCAATGAACAGGCACCTGCGTTGCAATACCGCAGTCAAGGAAATTCCCTGCGTATGCTTATCCTCGCTAACCCCACCGAAGACTTGAAATCAGCTTATCAGGAAGGCCTGCAAATTAAAAATCAATTCGATCGTAAACGCAAAGAGATCAGCGTTGATTTTAAAAGCACGCAAATCGATTCATTATATGTAAAAAAGAATTTGCGTGATTATGATATTGTGCATTTTGCCGGCCATGCCGAGCTTGATCCGGATGATACCAAGAACAGCGGTTGGGTTTTATCCGACGGAAAATTCTCCTCGCAGGATATTTTATCTCTGGGTGAATCCCTTGCCTTACCCAGTTTGATTTTTTCCAATGCCTGTCATTCGGCGCAGGTTTCCAATAACCTCATGGAAAAAGACTACCAGGAAAAAAATTACAGCCTGGCATCGGCATTTTTATTTTCCGGGGTGCGGCACTATATCGGCGCTATCCGCAGAATCGAAGATACGATGAGTTTTGCTTTTGCAAAAGAATTTTATCAGCAATTAACCGGAGGCAAGTCAGTAGGCGAGTCTATGCGTCAGGCAAGGCTTGGCTTGATCAAAGAGCACGGGATGGGCGCAATTTCCTGGGCGAGTTATTTGCTTTATGGAGATGCGGGTTTTGTGATGTTCGGGCCAAGGCAGAACGTGCAAAAGATAAAAAAAGACAGGAACTTTTACAAGAAGTTAATGCTTAAATTTTCTTTGGCGTTTTTTACATTATCCCTGGCTTCATCATTACTTCTTTGGTTGCCGACTTTGAACCCCAAGACCTATTTCCTGTGGCAGAAGTCGCAGAAGTTGTATTTTACAGGGAAAAATCAGGATGTGATTTCACTTTCTCGCCAGATTATCAAAAAAGACCCTAACTTCCTGGCGATTTATCCGGTGCTGGCAGATACCTATAGAAAATTGGGTGATCCGCAAACTGCTTTAAAATATTATTTTGATTACGCGCTCCTGGCAGAAAGGGATCATGATAAAAAGGCCCTGGCTGCTGCTTACCGGGGGATTGGCTGGACATACCATTTATTCGGGGAATATGCCAAGGCATTTGATTTTTATAACAAGTCAATTTCTTTAAGCAGGGAAAATAAGGATAGGCTGAATGAGGCAGCGGGCTTAGAGAAATTAGCGGTCTGGTATATTGATAAAGAAGAATATGAGACGGCATTGGGGTTATTGACTAAGAGCTCGGAGATTAACCGTGAAAGGCAGTATTTGCGCGGTTACAGATATAATCTGGCTTGTGATTATTTTGATATCGGCCTGATCTTCGCAGATAAAGGCGATTATGCAAGCGCCAAAGAATTTTATAAGAAAAGCCAGCATATTTTTGAAAAAATGAAATGGAACTTTGAATTGAGTGACTGTTATTTTAACATGGGTGAAATATATTTATACAATAAAGAATATCTTAAAGCGCTGGATTATTATTTGCGCGGGCTTTCCATCGACCAGATGCAGGGAAACCTGGTGAATGTTGCCAGCGGCTATAATATGATCGGCGAGTTATATATAGAAATGGATAATGCAGTTGAGGCAGAAAAATATTTTAATCAGTCCTTGGCAATCTGCGAAAAAATCAACGCGCCTCTTGAATTGGCAAGCGTAAGCGAGAATCTGGGGCTGCTTTATAAGAAGCAAGGCAAGCGCAACAAGGCAAGAGAAAGCCTGCGCCAGGCGCAGGAAATCTACCTCCGTTTTAACCTTCCCGCAGCTGGCAAAGTCAAACGCATACTCCTTGAAGAAAATTCTTAAAAAAATCCGTTAGAAAAGCAAATTTCCTTCGTCTATTAAATTAGAGGAGGGAAATATGAGCAGAAGACTGTTTTTCTTTATGGTTTTGTTTTGCGTGTGCATTGATTTGGCAGGGGCAGAGGTATTTTGGCAGGATATCTCCGGCGGGAATACGAATGTTTCAGCAATATTGATGAGCAGTGATAAGCACCCGAGTATTTATATCGGGACAGAGAGCGGTGTATTTGTTAGTAGTGATAGAGGTTTAAGCTGGAGAAATATTTTTTTGACTAAGGGCGGCAATAAAAAAGTGAATTATCTTAGTTTGGATAAAGACAATAACGCGCTTTACGCAGCAACCGGGAACGGGTTATTTTTTAGCAATAATTTTGGGCAAAGCTGGAAGAAGATTTTTAAAGGCAAAAATTATCTTGAGAGCGATTGTATGGCGATTCTTGTACAAACCAAGGTAATATATTTGGGGACAAGGGGAGGCTTATTTATTAGTCAGGATAATGGCAGGAGCTGGTCGCGGGAAATCGGTGCATTGGGAAAAAGCGAAATTTATGTATTAGAAAATGATGCCAATAATATTTATTTAGCTTGCCGTGATGGTTTGTTTAAATTTGAGAAAGCCTCGAGTGATTGGCAAAAGATCTTTATTACCGATATTCCTGCAAACGAAGAACAAGTTGAGGAGAATAGCGATGGAGAAGAAAAAGAAGAATTTTTTAAGATTAACCGCATGGCAATTTGCGAGAATACGCTATTTCTGGCGACAACCAGAGGGATATATAAGAGCCAGGATCAAGGAAAGAGTTGGGAGATTTTTTCTGATATGGGATTGCTGCGTAATGAGGTAAAATTTCTCTTATGCGCCGGTGCGCAAAATTTTTATGCAGCTACAGAAGGCGCAATATTTAAATATAAGGCGGATTCCTGGGAGGATATTTCTTTAGGCCTGGCTGCGACAAAGATCAATTACCTGGGGTTGGATAATCAGGATAATTTATTTGCTGCCTGTGACCGGGGATTGTTTATGGCTAGTATAAAATATTTAGAATATTCTAATGACGGAGATTTTCTCTCCATTTATTATAAAGACGAACCAAAGATCGCCGAGATTCAGCAGGTGGCAGTAAATTATGCCGAGGTAAACCCGGAAAAAATCCTGGAATGGAGAAAGAAAGCAGCGAAAAAAGCCATCTTTCCTAAAGTAAGCGCCAGCGTCAATCGGGACACCGCAGACCTTTGGCATTGGGAATCAGGCTCAAGCACAAGGTCCTATGATGATGTCTTGATGCCGGGCAATGATTCGATAGGCTGGGATGTGACTTTTACCTGGGACCTGGCAGAAGTGATCTGGAACAGCGAGCAGACATCGATTGATGCGCGTTCCCGCCTGATGGTGGAATTACGCGATAATATTCTGGACGAGGTGACTAAGCTCTATTTTGAACGCTTAAGAGTAAAGATGGAGATTGATAATTTAGGTATCGAAGATAGAAAAAAGCGCTTTGAGAAAGAGCTTCGGCTGCAAGAACTTACCGCTTCCATCGACGCCCTCACCGGCGGTTATTTCAGCAGCTATCTTAATCGAGCCAAATAAAACCTACTCTAATATATAGATAGGGTTTTTGGGCTAAAAAGTCTTGCAAAGGGGGGAGATTTATGATATTTTATAACCCATCCTGCCGAAAAAATTTATTAACCACTTAAAAAGAAGGATAAGCAAGATGCATGTACATCACTTCACTGAGGCGAACTTCAAAAAGGAAGTATTGGAGTCGGATTCGACGGTGCTGGTGGATTTTTGGGCGCCGTGGTGCTCTCCCTGCAAAAAAGTCGGGCCGGTTATCGATGAATTAGCAAAAGAATATGATAAGAAAATAAAAATAGGCAAAGTTAATATTGATGAAGACCCTAAAATTGCCACGCAATTCGGCATTATGTCCATCCCTACGCTGATTTTCTTTAAAAAAGGCAAGGCTGTTGAGCAGATTATCGGTTCCTTGACTAAGCATGAATTAAAGAAGAAGATCGAAGAGAATATCTAAATGAAAAAAGTATTCATTGCTGCCACCAAGCAGAATGACGGCAAGACCACCACTTCTTTAGGGCTGATTTGTAATTTCCAGAATAAATTTAAAAGAATAGGTTTTATCAAGCCTATCGGCCAGCGCTACCTCGAAGAAGAGGGGCAAAAGATCGACGAAGATTCACTGCTCATTGAAGAAGTCTGCGGCATAAAATGCGGGCTCAAGGACATGAGCCCGATTGCGGTGGAAAAGGGCTTTACCGAAAAATATATCGCTAAGCCCGATAAAAAATCCATCAGCAGCCAAATCAAGCAGGCGTTTGAACGGGTCTCAAAAAAGCAGGACATGGTGATTATCGAGGGCACGGGCCATGCAGGCGTAGGCTCTGTGTTTGACCATTCCAATGCCTATGTGGCAAAATTATTGGGCTCAAAGGTAATCATCATTTCTTCCGGCGGTATCGGAAGGCCGATTGACGAAATTGTTTTAAATAAAGCGCTTTTTGATAAAGTCGGGGTCAAGGTTTTGGGCGTAATCGTAAATAAGGTCCTGCCGAATAAATTTGAAAAAATAAATCAGCTGGTGAGAAAAGGGCTAAAAAGGCAGGGGATCAATGTCTTAGGCGTGCTTCCTTATGACCCGGCGCTTGCCCGTCCGACCTTTGAACAAATTTTCGAAGAAACCGACTTTGAGTTGCTCTATGGAAAAGAATACTTAGAGAATCCGGTTTCTCATGTCATCGTCGGGGCGATGCAACCCAAAGATGCAATCAGGTATATTGTTAATGACAGCCTTTTGATCACTCCCTCTGACAGGGAAGATATGATTATGACATCGCTTTCGAGTTTTCGCGACGAGGCCAAGGGCATCTTAAAGATTTCCGGCGTAATTTTAACCGGAGAAACCGTGCCGGACAAGTCAATTATGGACCTTTTAGCCAAGGCAAATATTCCGGTTTTATTCGCTAAGTCAGATACTTATTCTGTCGCAGCGGACATTCATGATTTGACCGTGAAGATCAGGCCTTGTGATAAAGTTAAAATCGAATCAGTGGTAAAATTAGTTAAAGAAAATGTAGATTTAGACGCTATCTTGAAAGGGATATAACAATGGATACGATTAAAGAAATCCGCCGGCGCGCCGGCAGTAATCTTAAAACAATAGTTTTACCCGAATATGATGATGGCCGTGTTGTAGAGGCGGCCAAGATTATCGAGCAAGAAAAAATCGCCAAGGTGATCCTGCTTACAAAAGAGAAGATGGATCCTAAGCTTCTGGAAAAATACATTAATGATTATTATGAGTTACGTAAGGCAAAATGTCCAAACATTGAGAGTGTGCGTCAACTTTTCCAGGACCCGTTGTATTATGCGGCAATGATGGCCCGCGACGGCCTCGCCGACGGATATGTCGCCGGAGCAAGCCACACTTCAGCGGATATGGCAAGAAGCGCCATCCATTGTTTGGGGATTGATAAGCGCATTTCAATTGCCTGCAGCTGTTTTATTATGGTGGTGCCGAATTGCGTTTACGGAGAAGAAGGAACATTTATTTATGCCGATTGCGGAGTTATCCCTGATCCCAATGCCAGGCAACTCGCTTGTATCGCTTTGGCATCTTCAGAGCTGGCGAAAAAAGTTTTAGGCCTCTCCGCACGTGTCGCATTATTAAGTTATTCCACAAAAGGTTCTGCGGAAGGTAAGGCAATTGGAAAGATTACCGAAGCATTAAGCATGCTTAAAACCACAGCTCCGGATCTGCTGGTGGACGGCGAATTGCAGGTGGACGCGGCGATTGTCCCGGAAGTAGCAAAAATAAAATATCCTGACAGCCCGGTTGCAGGCAAGGCAAATATTTTAATTTTTCCGAATTTAGAAGCAGGCAATATCGGATATAAGCTTACACAGCGCCTGAGCAATGCCCGTGCATTAGGCCCGTTATTAATGGGTTTAAATAAGCCTTGCAGCGATTTATCGCGAGGCTGCAGTATCGAGGATGTAGTTGATTGTGTTGCTGTTACGGCAATCAGGGCGCAATAAAAAAGGACACTAATGAGAATTCTGATTATTAATAGTGGCAGCTCATCAATTAAATATAAACTCTTTTTAATTCCGCACAACGGCTTGCTCACCAAAGGGATTATTGAGCGAATTGGAGAGCAGGGTTCTCCTGTAGCAGATCATTACAGCGGCCTGAAAATGATTTTAAGTAAAATCAACCATGTTGATGCTGTCGGCCATCGCGTAGTGCATGGCGCAGAAGAATTCAGAGAGCCGGTTTTGATTAATGACCATGTGATCCGTAAAATTCGCCAATGCTGCGAGCTGGCGCCTTTACATAACCCGGCGAATTTAACCGGAATCCTCGCCTGTAAAAAATTATTGCCCGGGGTGAAGCAAGTCGCGGTCTTTGACACGGCATTTCATCAAACCATCCCCGACTACGCTTATATTTACGGCCTGCCTTACGAATATTATAAAAAATACGGCATTAGAAAATACGGTTTTCACGGAACCAGCCATCAATATGTAGTGCACGAGGCTGCCAAGCGGCTGAAGAAACCTTTGAATAAATTAAAAATCATCAGCTGTCATTTAGGCAATGGCTGCAGCATTACTGCAGTAGATAAAGGTAAGTCTGTGGATACCAGCATGGGCTTTACTCCGCTTGAGGGTTTAGTGATGGGTACACGCTGCGGAGATATTGATCCGGCGCTGGTTACTCACATTATGCGTAAAGCAAAACTTGATATCCATGCTATGGATGCGATGTTAAATAAATCTAGCGGCCTTAAGGGAATCTCCGGGATCAGCAATGACATGAGGATTCTGGAAGGGAAATCGAATCAGGGAGACAAAAAAGCAAAACTCGCCGTGGATATTTTTACCTATCGGATTAAAAAATATATCGGCGCCTATGCGGCAGCAATGTCAGGCTGTGATAGCCTGGTGTTTACTGCCGGAATCGGCGAGCATCAAAAAGGCATCAGGGATAAAATCTGCAAAGGGCTTTTTGCGCATTTTAAGAAGGCGCCGAAAATTCTCGTCATCCCTACCGATGAAGAATTAATGATCGCCCGCCAGACCGCCAAACTGATTATGGCAAAATAGAGGAGAAAAATATGCTGCGCACAATTTTAAAATCAAAAATTCACCGGGCAAAAGTTACCGAGGCAAACCTTTATTATGAAGGGAGCATTACCATCGATGAAACGTTGATGGAAAAAGCTGATTTGATCCCGGGCGAGAAAGTGGAAGTCTTTAACATGAATAACGGGCACAGGCTGGAGACCTACGCGATTAAAGGCAAGGCCGGCTCCGGAGTGATTTGTTTAAATGGCCCGGCGGCACGCGGCGCCTGCCCGGGGGACGAAGTAATCATCGTTTCTTATGTCCTGGCTGATGATAAAGAAGCCAGGTCGATCAAGGCAAAAATAATTTCTGTCGATGAAAGAAATCGTATTAAAGATTAAGGTTTTTGGTGACACTGGCCTGACTGCCGGTGTGAAAGAAGTCGAAGAAGTTACCGGCTATCACCGCGAGCTTTTAAGCCAGATGGCGCGTTTTATGTATGAAGTTTCCGGCGTGGGCCTGGCAGCTCCGCAAATCGGCGTGAATGAAGCATTGATTGTTTTGGATGATGGGACAAACGGCCTCTATAAATTGCTTAATCCGAAGATCCTGAAAAAAGAGGGTGAACAGGTGTTGGAAGAGGGTTGTTTAAGTGCACCAGGGGTAAGCGTGAAAGTCAAGCGTGCGAAAAAAGTAATCGTAGAAGCGCTGGATGAGTTTGGGAAAAAAGTTGTTATCGAGGCAGCGGATTTTTTGGCTTGTATTTTTCAGCATGAAATAGATCATCTAAACGGTGTGTTGATTTTAGACTACGCGCCGGATAAAAAAAAGTTAATTAAAAAAATTGAAAATTTAAAAGAAATCGGCTAATGATTAATCGCCTCCCAAGTTGGTTCAGGCAGATGATTCCCGATAAAATCGCGCTCGATGCAATTAAACGCACCGCAGACTGCAATGTTCATACCGTTTGTCAAAGCGCAAGGTGCCCGAATATCAGCCAGTGTTTTAAGAGCCAAAAGATTACTTTTATGATTTTGGGAAATATCTGCACCCGGCAATGCCGTTTCTGCGCAATTGAAAAACAAAAATCAAATTTACCGGCGATTGACAAAGAAGAGCCATTAAGAATCAGCCGCCTGGTCGAACAGCTGGGCCTGGATTACGTGGTGATTACTTCGGTCTCAAGGGATGATTTATCAGACGGCGGGGCAAGCGAATTCGCCAGGACAGTAGAATTAATCAAAGAGATTGATAAAAGAATCAAAGTAGAAATTCTTATACCCGATTTCTTAGGCAATATTGGCAGCATCGAAACTGTGGTAAAGGCAAGGCCGGATTGCTTGGGCCATAACCTGGAAACAGTTCAGCGGCTCTACAATGATTTAAGGCCGAATGCCATGTATCAGGTTTCGTTGGGAGTATTGGCGAAGATTAAAGAAATCGATTCGGAGATGATTACCAAATCTTCGCTCATGCTTGGCCTGGGAGAAAAAGAAGCGGAAGTTATAAATGCGATGAAGGACCTAAGATTTGCAGGTTGCGATATCCTGACCTTGGGCCAATATCTTGCTCCCAGCGACGAGCATTATCCGATCAAAGAATTTATTTCTCCGGAAAAGTTTAAAGATTACGAAACAGAGGCATTGGCCCTGGGTTTTAAGGCAGTGCTTGCCGGGCCGCTGGTGCGTAGTTCTTATCAAGCGGATAAATTATTTAAAGAGGTGTCTTGTGTATGATGCGATTATTATAGGCGCAGGGCCGGCAGGCCTTACTGCCGGGCTTTATTGCGGCAGATTCAGGATGCGCGCTCTTATTTTAGAAAAGATTAGTATCGGCGGCCAGATTATTACCTCGCCCAGTATCGATAACTTTCCCGGATTCCCCGCAGGCATCGCCACTCACGAATTAATCGAAAAAATAAAACAACAGGTTGATGCAGTAGGCGTTGAGATCTTAATGGAAGAGGCGCTGGAAATAACTGCGCAGCATAATGAAAACAACAGCCATTTTTATAAAATACGCATTTACGATAAAACCCTGGAAACAAAAACTATTATTCTTGCCAGCGGCGCCCAGCCGAAAAAATTAGGCGTGCCAGGAGAAAGCCGGTTAATCGGCAGGGGAGTTTCATATTGCGGCACATGCGATGCACCGCTTTTTAAGAATAAAGAAGTCGTGGTGGTGGGCGGAGGGGACCGGGCAATCGAAGAAGCGATTTTTCTCACCAGCTATGCGAAACGAGTGACCATTGTGCACCGGCGCCAGGAATTTAGGGGCTCAAAAATCCTTGAAGAAAAATTAAAAACAAACCCGAAAATCAATTTTATCCTTGATAGCGTAGTAGAGGAGATTCTGGGGCAGAACAGGGTTGAGGCGCTAAAAATAAAAAATATAAAAACCAATCATTTGACAGATTTTCCCTGTGACGGAATATTTTTGTTCGTAGGTATCCGGCCGAACACAGAATTTTTGAAAAACTTGTTGAATACAAACGAAACAGGCTTTATAATCACTCATCACGATTTAGAAACTTCGCTGAAAGGAATTTTTGCCTGCGGCGACTGCCGTGAAAAAAGCCTCTATCAGGTGGTCAATGCCTGCGGAGACGGGGCAGTAGCAGCAGATTCGGCATATAAATATTTATTGACCACAAGAACATGACAAAAACAAAATTTCCTACGACTAATAAAAAATTAATCGACTGGGTAAATAAGATGGCGAAGCTTTGCCAGCCGGATGAAATTATCTGGATCGACGGTTCTATCGCCCAGAAAGAACAATTAGAGAACGAATCGATAGTTACGGGAGAATTGATTCCGCTTAATCAGGACAAACTTCCGGATTGTTTTCTGCACCGCACCGCAGCCAATGATGTTGCCCGCACAGAACACCTCACTTATATTTGCACAAAAAAGAAACGCGACGCAGGCCCGACAAATAACTGGATGCCGCCCAGGACTGCTTATAATAAAGCCAAGGCGATATTCAAGGGTTCGATGCGCGGCAGAGCAATGTATGTGATTCCATTTTCCATGGGGCCGGTGGGTTCTGAATTCAGTAAAATCGGAGTTGAGCTAAGCGATTCGCGTTACGTAGTTTTAAATATGTTGATCATGACCAGGGCAGGCGAGGCAGTATTGCGCCAGCTGGAAAAAGGAGACAATTTTACGAAGTGCCTGCATTCCAAGGGCGAGCTTGATATTAATAAAAGGATGATTTTGCATTTTCCCGAAGATAATACGATCTGGAGCGTTGGTTCAGGTTATGGCGGGAATGTGCTTTTAGGAAAGAAGTGTTTATCTCTGCGTATCGCAAGTTATATTGCAAAAAAAGAACATTGGCTGGCAGAGCACATGTTAATTATGGGAGTGGAAGAGCCGAATGGCCATATTGAATATGTTGCAGCAGCTTTTCCAAGCGCCTGCGGCAAGACCAACCTGGCAATGCTTTTGCCTCCCGAGGGATTAAAAGTCAAAGGTTACAGGATTTGGACAGTGGGCGATGATATTGCCTGGATGCGTGTTGATTCAGACGGCGCGCTTTGGGCAATTAATCCTGAATCAGGATTTTTTGGCGTTGCGCCAGGGACAAATTCCCAAACCAACCCTAATATGGTGGAAACCATCAGAAAAAACACCATCTTCACTAATTGCCTGCTGAAGCCCGACGGTACGGTTTGGTGGGAAGGCGCGGATGGAGAAATACCGCATGAAGGAATAGATTGGCAGGGCAGGCCGTGGAAACCCGGGATGAAAGATGAAAAAGGAAATCCTGTATTTGGCGCGCATCCGAACAGCCGTTTTACCACGCCAATTGCGAATTGCCCCACTGCTTCATTTAGATTGGAACAGCATCATGGCGTGCCTATTTCAGCAATTATTTTCGGCGGCCGCAGGCAATATTTGGCCCCGCTGGTCTACGAATCTTTAAATTGGCAGCACGGAGTTTTTATCGGCGCAACCATGGCATCAGAACGCACTGCCGCGCAGGTAGGAAAACTCGGCGAGGTGCGGCGTGACCCCATGGCAATGCTGCCGTTCTGCGGCTACAACATGGCGGATTATTTCCGGCATTGGTTGAATATGGGCAGGCGCATGGCCAGGCAGCCGCGGATTTTTCATGTAAATTGGTTCAGGACGGATGACAAAGGAAAATACCTCTGGCCGGGCTTTAGGGAAAATTTAAGGATCCTCGAATGGATATTGGATCGTTGTAATAATAAAGTCGGGGCAGTTGAGACGCCCATTGGTTATGTGCCTTATATTGCCGACATAGATTTGACCGGCCTGCATTTGCCCGAAGGCGCGCTGGATAAACTTTTTGAAGTAAAGAATAAAGAATGGCTCGAAGAACTAAACGGGATAAAAAATTTCTTTAGAGAATTCAAAAAAAATCTTCCCGATGAATTATGGCAGGAATTCGAGCATTTGCACACGCGCCTCAAAACAAAATAATATACCAAACCCACCTCACCTACGCGGTGAGGCTACCTCACCGCGTAGGTGAGGGAAGGTTAAGATGGAAAAAGTATTATTACAGACGGATTTTTCTGACCTTAAACTTTTCCGGCGAGGAAAGGTGAGGGATGTTTATGATCTGGGCGATAAACTTTTAATCGTTTCCACTGATAGAATTTCCTGTTTTGATGTTGTCTTACCTAACGGCATACCTTATAAAGGGAAAGTCCTCACCAGTATTTCTTCTTTTTGGTTCGATTTCCTGAAAAATATCACCAAACACCATCTGATTAGCGCAAATGTAAATGACTATCCCAAAGAGCTGCAAAAATACCGGGAGGTGCTTAGCGGACGTTCGATGCTGGTGGCTAAAACCAAGGCCTTGCCCGTGGAATGTATTGTGAGAGGCTATCTTTCCGGGTCAGGCTGGAAGGAATATAAAGAAAAGCAATCAGTCTGCGGAATCGAATTACCCGCGGGCCTGATGGAATCGGATAAATTATCGCAGATAATATTCACTCCTTCCACAAAAGCGGATCAGGGCCATGACCTGAATGTACCGCAGGATTATATCGAGGGGATAATCGGGAAAGATGCGGCGCAAAAATTAAAGGACTTGAGTATTGCCATTTACAAAAAAGCCAGCGGCTATGCTTTAACTAAAGATATTATCATTGCGGATACAAAATTTGAATTCGGCCTTTTAGGAGATGAAATTATCTTAATCGATGAAGTGCTCACTCCCGACTCATCGCGTTTCTGGCCGCTCGACGATTATGAACCCGGGAAATCCCAGCCAAGTTTTGATAAACAATTTGTCAGGGATTACCTGGAGGGCCTGAATTGGAACAAAACTCCTCCTGCGCCCCAGCTTCCGGAAGAAATTATCAATTCGACAAGCGAGAAATACCTGGACGCCTATACCAAACTTACAGGAGAGGCACTGGCAATTTAATATGGAAAAAATAAAAAAAATATTCATGATTTTTTTGCGTATCGGTATTAGTATCGCGATACTGCTTTTCCTTTTTAAACAGGTTGACGAAAAAGAACTCGTCGGTTTTATCAGAAATTCCGACAAGGGATTATTGTGGCTGGCATTTATTATCTTCTGCTTAAGCTATGCCTTGTGTTTTATGCGTTGGCGCATGCTTTTGATTGCAGCCGGGATTCATTTGTCATTAAAAAGGGTGGTTATTTCTTTTTGCGGAGGCATATTTTTTAATTTGGTCCTTCCTTCGACTATCGGCGGAGATATGATTCGCAGTATCGACCTGGCGGCACACACCAAAAGGCCGCGCGAGGTCGTGGCCACGGTATTATTGGACAGGTTAAGCGGTTATGTCGGCCTGGTGGCACTAACGGTAATCTCTCTGGCCCTGGGTTGGAAACTAGTGAATGAGCCGACGGTGCTTTTATCAGTCGCCGTAATTATTACGATTTTAGCGGTGATCCTGGTAGTGTTATTCAATCAATTCGTCTATAATAAAATAAATAAATTTCTTTCAAAATCCTCAAAAAGCAGGATCAAAGAAATAATCAGGAATTTGCACCACGAAATCTATATTTTCAGGAATCGCAAGAAAACAATTGTTTATAACCTGCTTATTTCTTTTATGGTGCAGACGCTCACTCCCTTAAGTTTTTATTTCATTGCCATGGCGCTGGGGATTAAAATCAATATCATGTATTTTTTCGTATTCCTCCCGATTATCAGCGCGATTACGATGCTTCCTATATCTATCGGAGGCTTAGGCCTAAGGGATGCCGCAACGATTTTCTTTTTCGCGAAGGCAGGAGTGAGTAATCATCTGGCATTTGCCATGTCGCTATTGTCTTTTAGTTTTATTGTGATCTGTGGAGCAATCGGAGGCCTGGTCTATGTCCTTACAGTTCATCATCGACGGTTACAATATAATAAACCACCCGTTATATCAACCGAGCCGCAAAAATAATTCAAATCCCCAAAGCTCTCTTCTGGCATTCATCAAAACAAGGCGCTTAACCGGCAGCCCTAAGAATAAGGTTTTAATCGTCTTTGACGGTTATCCGCCCGCAGCATCAACAATCGAGGAGCCTTATCTGAACGCAGGAATTATCTTTTCGCGTAAAATCAGCGCAGATGAAAAAATAAAAAAACTCGTCGAAGAGGCAGGCAACCGCAAAACCATCATGGTTGTAACCAATGACCGGGAAATTCAATTTATGGTGAAATCCCTGGGGGCGCGGGTGATTACGGTCGAGGATTTTATTCCAGAAAAAAAATCCGCGAAAAATAAATCAGAGGATTCATCGGAAGGCCAGCTTAACTACAGTCAGATCGAAGAAATAAACAAAGAACTGGGAAAATTATGGCTGAAGAAATAAATAATTTCATTAAATTTTTAGGCACTGCAGGCGCGCGTTTTGTGATGATTAAACAGCTGCGTGCATCAGGCGGGATCTGGGTGAACATCGAAGGCACTAATGTCATTATTGACCCTGGGCCGGGGAGCATTGTGCGTTGTTCGACGAGCAAACCCAAATTGGACCCGGGGAAATTGGACGCAGTTATCCTGACGCACCGCCACCTGGATCATTCCGGGGATGTGAATGTAATGATTGAGGCAATGACCGAAGGCGGCTTTAAAAAGAAGGGCGTAGTTTTCTGCCCGCAGGATACGCTTGATGAAAATGTGATCTTGAATTATTTAAGAAAATTTCCGGAAAAAATAGAGGTGCTTGGGCCATCGTCCAGTTATAAGGCAGGAAATTTCGCATTTAAGACTTCGATGCAGCATATCCATCCCGGCATAACCTATGGCTTGAAATTTAAAATCAAGAAAACCTCTGTCGGCCTTTTAACAGACACTAAATATTTTAAAGAGTTAAGGAATTTTTATAAAACCGACATTTTAATCATTAGTGTAGTATTTTTTGACCCGCGGCCGGGAATAGACCACCTTTCTTATACAGATGCTCAAACTTTAATCAAGGAACTCAAGCCCAAAAAAGCCATCCTTACGCACTTTGGCATGACTATGCTAAAGTCCAAGCCGCACATCAAAGCAGAGGAATTATCGCAAAAATTGGGCATCGAAGTTTTGGCTGCTTATGATGGAATGAAGCTAGATTTTTCTTGACATAACTCGATGATTATGATACAGTTAGAAGTTAAGAGAGTCAGATAAACCAGAAAAAAAGGAGGTACGGAATATGAGTACTTGGCAATGGGTTCTTTTGGAACCTGGTAAAGCAGTTCTGACACAAATAGGGCAGTTTGTAGTGAACGTGCTCTTGGTAATCTTCATTTTGATAATCGGCTGGTTGATTTCTAAGGTTATCAAATCATTGGTTATCAAGTTGCTTAGGGCTATCAAACTGGATGATATTTCGGACCGCATCGAACTCGATTCCCTTCTGGCAAAAGGCGGAATAAAGTATTCGCTCTCCGAACTAATCGGCGTGATTTGCTATTGGCTGGCGCTTTTAGTTACATTCGTAGTTGCTGTAAATGCCATTGGTTTAACCGTAGCCGCTGATTTATTGAATAAGATCGTTCTTTACATACCTAATATCATCGCCGCGATCTTCATCTTGATCATGGGTATGTTTATAGCAAAGATATTAAGCAACATCGTGCAGACTGCGGCAAACAACGCGGGCCTTTCACAGTCAAATATGCTTAGCAAGGCTGTGGAAGTGATGACGATTATATTTGCTGTAGTGATTGCGCTTGAGCAGTTGGAAATCGGAGCCAAGATTATTGAATTGACCGTGAGCATAGTCCTTGCATCATTAGGGCTTGGCCTGGCATTGGCATTCGGTTTAGGCTGCAAAGATTTAGTAGGCAAGTCAGTTGGTGATTTTGTTGATAAACTAAAGAAGAAATAAGCTCTAGTTAGGTATATAAAACCCGCGCTTTCAACCCGAAGGCGCGGGTTTTTTTGTGAGAAAAATCCCTTGACACTCCCTGCCAATCGCTATATAATTTAACTTCACGCCATTTTACACGATTTTATATAATTCTATGAAAGAAAACCGCTATTTAACACCACAAGAAGCAGCAAAGGTGCTGAATGTCAGCATCTCGACCCTGAAGAAATTCATTTATCTGGGCCAGATCAGGACATTAAAGACTCCGGGAGGCCATCATCGCATTCTGGAGCGCGATTTATTTGCCAATTCTTCATTGCAACTTCCTGAAATCAATCAAGATTCATCTCTCTTTGAGGTTTCACTCGGCTTCATAAAAATTTTAGAAAAAAGATTACGTTTCAGCCAGGGCCACAGTCTATCTGTCTCAAAAAGCAGCTATTTGATTGGCCAGAGGATGGAGCTTTCAGCACTTGATTTACAAAGATTACAGCTGGCAGCCTTAATGCATGATATTGGAAAGACTGCGATTAACGAAAATATCTTAAATAAACCCGAGCCCTTTAGCGCAGAGGAGTATTCAATCGTGAAAACCCATCCTGTGCTCGGCGAGGGAGTATTGAATGCGATTAAGCCCTTTGAGGAGCTTGCTCCTATAGTCAGGCAGCATCACGAAAGAGTTGACGGCACCGGCTATCCTGACGGCGTAAGAAAAGACAAGATTTGCCTTGAGGCGCGCATCATCACTGTGGCTGATTCTTTTGATGTAATGACTTCTCCTAATTCCTATAAGCGGCAATTGTCAAAAGAAGAGGCGCTCCAGGAGATAAAAAACAATTCCGGAGCCCAATTTGACCCTGAAGTTGTGGATGTATTCCTGAAAATTTTTTAGCATGAAACTAAAAACCATTTTAATAGGGATATTGATTAATCTTTTCTGCGTTTCGCAGGTATTTGCATTTAAAATCGGCAGGATTTCCGGGATTAATTTTAATAGTGCGGTAAAAGAGGTTTATGACGATAACATCACCTTTGTTAAGGATAATAAAAAACAGGATTTTCGCACGGATTTAACCATTGGCTTAAGCGCTTATCTCGAAGGAAAGACGCGCAATCTCAATATTGCGGCAAGCGTAACCCAGGCACTGTATACAAGATTTAAAAAATTTAACAATACTTCGGAGAATTTTTCCCTGGATTATCTGCAGGAGCTTTCACGGAAAAGCCGTTTTACAGTCTCGAACGATTTCACGCACAGAGAAGATCCGCAGAGTTTAGAGGACGAATTCGGCAGGACCGGTAACAGGTATAAATATTATATGAATAATTTTAACCTGAATTATACCCGTGAGCTGAACAAACAATTTACGATCCTTTGCGGTTATAGCAATCAGCTTTATGACCCGTCGCGCAGTGATCTAAGGGCATCTTATTTAAACAGGGGCAGCCTGGAAGCGGATTTTATCGTGACTTCGAAGACTATCCTGATCGGGATGTTCGAATATATGCACAGGAAATTTAAAAGTTCTACTACGATTAGGACGTCGCGTTTTGCCGGCGGCATCAGGCAGTATCTCACTAACCGCTTGTATCTGGATTGCCGCGCGGGAAAAGATTATACCAAAGCAAGCGGCGGCAATAAATCAAATGCGCAATTTTATTCCGGCTCTCTTGTGCACGAGGTGGATGATAAAACCAGGCTTTCGGTCTCTTTTATGAAACAGGATTCTTCGTCATATTATGCAACGCAAATTTTTAAATCTACGCGGATTTCCTTAAGTTTTGTGCGTCAGCTCTTTAAAAGGCTTAGCCTTGCCATATCGGGATTTTACGGAGAAGGCAAATATACTGATACAGGCAGGAGCGATTTATATAAAGGCGGGAACATGAGCTTGACCTATGATATTACAGATAAGATTAAGGCAAACATGTCCTATAATTACTCGGCGACGAATTCCAATGTCGAAGCAAATGATTATATAAGAAATGTCGGGATGCTTGGCATGACAATTGATTTCTAAAAAATTATGTTAAAAGAGCGGGCAAAAATACTAAGAAGTTTAATAATGGCATTTGACCTGGGCGTGGTCTTAGGCTCATTTTTCCTCACCTATGCCTTAAGGGTGGTATTCCGCGGCTGGCAGCCTTTGGATAAATATTTGTGGCTTCTGCCGATTTTATTAATTATATGGGGATATCTGCTTTTTCGGGGAGGGATGTATAAGTCTTTTAGGACCAGGGAAATCTCTGATTTACTTTACATAGTTTTTAAAAGCGCATTTGTCGGGCTTCTGATTTTAAGCGGGGCAATGTATTTCTTAAAAATCCACAGTATCAGCCGGACCTTTGTCTCTACGGTGTTTCTTGTAACAACTTGCATTTTCTGTATAGAAAAGGCCAGCCTGATTTTTGTATTCAGGCACTTGCGTAAGAAAGGATATAATTTCCGGAATATTTTGATTATTGGCTCGAATAAGCGCGCGGAAAACTTTATAGACATTGTAAATGAAAATTCGGAATGGGGCTTGAGAATCGTTGGCATAATCGACGAAGACGGTTCAAGAGTGGGGCAGGAAATAAAAGGGATTAAAATTATCGGCACCTTTAATGATGTGGAGAATATTTTGCACAGTACGGTTATTGACGAGGCTGTATTTATTGTCCCGCATTCATGGCTGGATAAGATTAAAGATTTGATTTCTCTTTTTGAAATCCAGGGGATTACCGTGGATATTGCCGCGGACTTTTTTGAACTGAAAATCGCCAAGGCAAGGCAGGCAGATCTGCAGGGGTTTCCATTACTGACATTCGAAACTACATCAACCCAATACTGGCAGTTGTTTATCAAGCGCAGCCTGGATTTTTTCGTTTCAGCAGTAGGCCTGCTTATACTATCGCCATTCCTAGCTGTAATTGCTTTGATCATTAAATTAACTTCGCCTGGCCCAATATTTTTTCGGCAAGAGAGAAGCGGGCTGAATGGCAGAAAGTTCATGCTTTATAAATTCCGCACTATGGTGGCTGATGCCGAGAGCAAACTCGAGGATCTCAAGGCATATAATGAAATGAAGGGCCCGGTTTTTAAAATGCAGAATGACCCGCGGATTACGCCAATAGGCAGGTTCTTGAGAAAATTCAGCCTGGATGAAGTGCCGCAGCTCTGGAACGTCTTTACAGGAGATATGAGCCTGGTTGGTCCAAGGCCTCCGCTGCCAGCAGAAGTAAATCAATATGACAACTGGCACCGCCGGCGCTTGAGCATGCGTCCGGGGATTACTTGCCTCTGGCAGGTAAAGGGAAGAAATAAAATCAGCGACTTTGATGAATGGATGAAGCTTGACCTGGAATATATCGATAACTGGTCGTTATCGTTGGATTTTCAAATCTTATTTATGACAATACCTGTTGTATTGTTCGGTATTGGAGCAAAATAACACCTACGCGGTGCGGTAATTACCGCACCGCGTAGGTGAGGTAAGGTTGAATTTAAAAAGGAGGAACTAAATGAAGTACCTAGGGATCAGTTTTATCGCAATTGTTTTCATTACATCTTTAGCGACAAACATCTACGCAGACAACACGCAAATTAACGCAGCAGCTGCGGCAAAAATTGAAGCAGCAACAAAAGAAACCGACATCTTAAGCAACGAAATCAAAAAAGTTACGCTTAACCCTGAAGTAAGAGAGCCGACGATAATTACTGAAGCAGCTCCAGTAAAAACCGGTTATCTGGTCGGGGTGGATGATATTTTGGATATCGTGATTATCCAGCCGGAGCCTTTACCAGGGGTTTATACTGTGTCGGTTGACGGAACGATTTCTTTTCCTTATATCGGGAATGTAGAGGTAAGAGGCAAAACTCTCGATGAGATTAAAGCCGAGATTGAAACCAGGCTTTCCGAAGGATATCTTAAGTATCCGGTAGTTTCCGTGGCATTAAAACAATCCTTAAGCAATAAATTTTTTGTCTATGGCGAGGTAATGAAGCCGGGGACATTTTTAGCAGATGATAAAACCACGGTTTTAAAAGCAATTTCTATGGCAGGCGGGTTCACTAAATTTGGTTCGACGACTGTCAAGGTGCTGCGCCCAAAGAAAAACGGCTCGGGCTATGATACAAAAAAAGTGAATGTTAATGCAGTGATGTCAGGAAATTCCAAAGCTGACTTAATTATAGAATCAGGGGATATTATCGTGGTTTCAGAGAGCCTTTTTTAAATAGGAGGAAAAGATGGAAGAAAATTTAGTTTCTACAAACTCGATGACCTTGCGTGACTACTTGCGCGTAATCTTCAGGCACAAGATGGTCGTCATCGCCAGCATTGTTACCGTAATTATTACGGTGATCATCGGGTTAGTCTTTAAGACACCGGTGTATGAATCGAGTGTAAAGATGCTTATCTCGGCAGAAAAGCAGGTCGAGTCTCCGTATTACCGCGAGATCCTGATGAATGCTAATAATGCCGGGTTGGTCTTGACGCAGAGTGAGATTGTGAAATCCAATCCAGTAGTCGGCATGACCGTGAGAGCGCTCGGCCTTTATCAGCGTCCGTTAAACTACGAGAAAAACTTTTGCTCAATCTTTAAGAAGCCGTTTGTGATTTCAAGCGCCGCATTGCTGAACGCTAAAATAAAAAAGCTTCCTGAAGATCAGAAAAAAGAAATGCTTTACCGTATCGCAATGATGGATTTGCGCCACAATATCAAAGTCGAGCCGCTAAGAGATACAAATTTATTTATCATTAGCGTGCAGGACTTTAGCCCAATTGGCGCGGCAGTTATTGCCAATGCCTTAAGCCGGGCTTACATTATTTTTGACCTGCAGCAACAGTTGGCGGAATTACAGCTAAAATACGGGGAGAAGCATCCCACGGCAATGCAATTAAAAGACAGTATCGAAAAGATGCAAAAGAGCCTGAATGGCCAGCCATTACCTGATACCGAGGCAATTGGTCCAGCTTCAGTAAAAATCGTCGAGCAGGCAGATGTCCCCATGCGTCCGTCAGGATTGCCTAAGATGACAATTCTGTTACTTGCCGTAGTTATGAGTATTTTCTTAGGCGTGATGTTGGCGTTTGTCTGTGAATATATTGATCCGACATTTAAGTCACGCGAGGATATCGAGAGATTCCTTAATCTGCCGTTTTTGGGTTCGATTTACCAGGAATCGCATAGCGAGTATTATCGTAATCTTGCGCACCAGATATATTTGTTAATGAAAGATAAGAAGCTAAAGACAATTTTGTTTTCTTCTGCTTTAAGCCAGGAAGGCGTGACTATGGCAGTGAAAAACCTCGGCTTAAATCTTTTGGATTTGGTTGGTAACAAGGTGCTTATAATCGACGCGAATTTACGCGATCCGGCATTGCACAAGATCTTGAAGTTATCTGACGGCCCAGGGCTCACTGATGTCCTGGAAGGAAAGATTACTCTTGATAAGGCAATTCAAAAAGCAGACAGCAATCTTTCAGTATTAACTTCCGGCACAACTTCGCTCAACCCAATCACCCTGCTTGATTCTACGATGATGCAGGATTTGATCAAACACGCGAAAGAAAAATATGAAGTGGTCCTAATTGATTGCGCGGAATTAAGAAATTACCGCGACGCGGTTGACCTTTCCACGCACATCGATGGTTTTGTGCTGATTATCAGCGAAGGTAAAACCCGCAGGCCAGTGGTGAAAGAATTGATTTCGCCTTTGGAAATGAAGAAGGTGAATATATTGGGCGCGGTCCTTACTAACCGCCAATTCGTCATCCCGGAGATGATCTATAAGAGGATATAAGTTAATCGATACCTCCGGGGTTGGATTTAACCCCCGACCTCGGAGGTGGGTAATTAAGTATATTGTTTCCCTGAAATTACCGAATAAAAATTCCAGAGTCGATAATTGGTTAAAAATTAACCAGCATAGTAATATATATTATTGCTTAAAATAATAATTTTGATATGTCTAATACGGATATCCCATTCAATAAAACACCTAATAAGCAAGCAAGTCCTCTGGCTAATGTTTTTAAATTAGTGATGGGCACAGTTTTTGCACAGGTTTTAACTATTATCACTACTCCTATCCTAACCAGGCTTTATGGCCCAAATAATTTTGGAACAGCGGCTTTATTTAGTTCAATCGTAGTATTGATTAGCGGTATTTCATGTATGTGCTATGAACGCTCAATTTTATTGCCTAAAAGCGATGAAGAAGCCGTAAATCTTTTAGGGGTAAGCTTAGTTATTCTTTTTTTTGTGACTGTTTTTTGTTTTTTAATTATTTTTTTAGGAAATAGATTTTTATCAGGATGGTTAGAATCTACTGGCATAAGGTCTTATATTTGGTTAATGCCAATTGCTATTTTTTTTAGTGGTTTATTCTTTGTTCTTAACTACTGGAATACCCGCACAAAACATTTTGGACGTTTGGCAATTTCTCGTGTTAGCTCAGCTATTACTGCCGATGCTTTTCAACTTAGCCGAGGTTTCTTGGGGTTTACTTCAGCAGGTAGCCTTATAGTAGGAGATATATTAGGTTCATTTGTATCTAATTTAAATTTAGCATTAAGAGTTTGGAGAGAAAATATAAAGTTTTTCTTATTGCATATTAATTTAAAAGATATGCTAAAAGGATTTAAGCGCCATAAAAAATTTCCACTATTTCTTTCCTGGTCTACGTTGATAAATTCATTATCGGTGCAGCTACCAATTATTTTCCTTGCAACATTTTTTTCTGCTCCAGTTGTAGGACAATATGCTTTAGGGTACAGGCTTTTGCAGGTGCCAATGAATTTAGTAGGTGACGCGATAAAACAAGTCTTTTCACAGAGAGCTGCTGTTATGAATTTAGAGGGGAAATTAAATTTTCTTGTAGAGAGTACTTTTAAGCGGTTATTTTTAATTACGGTTTTTCCTTCATTTTTACTGGCTTTGTTTGGAAAGGAAATATTTATTGTTTTTTTTGGACAGAGGTGGGCCGAAGCTGGAGTCTATACACAAATACTTAGTTTTTGGACGTTTTTTGTATTTATAGGTGCTCCAATTAGCAGCTTAAATAGCATAATTGAAAGGCAGGAAATTAGTTTGATACTCAATATCCTTTTTATTGTTACACGATTTATTTCTATTGTCGTTGGTGGCTTAATGAAAAACATCTATGTAGCTTTGATATTATTTTCATTTTCAGGTGTATTGGTTTGGATCGTGGTTATATTGTGGTATTTCTTTCTTACGGGAGCTTCAATTAAGAAAACATCAGTGGATATCGCTAGGAATATTTTACCTGCGTTTGCGCTTTTAATGATTATTTTATCGATTAAGATACTCTATTCTCAAAAAATTGCTGTTCCCGTATTTGCAGGAATTATTCTTACGCCCGTATATTATATGTTTCTTCTGAAAAATGATTCAGCATTACAGAAAGAGGTGTTCTTTTATTTGTCAAAGCTCAAGTTTATAAAAAATAAAGATATAGGAACATGAACAGCATAAATCTCGTAAAGAATCAATCTCAAAGCTGGTTTTATGAATTAATAAATGAATCCGAAATATGGGTTAAAGGTAAGGTGTTTCATAACAATGTTTTAGTTGAAGGCAAAGATTTTTTAAACCTTTTCATATCTCAAATATTCGGACCACTAGATACGAAAGAAATTTCTAAAATTTTAAGCGATATAAACGGAAATTTTTCAGTTGTTATCAGGAAAGCCAAACATGTTGTTGCAATTGTAGATAGGGCCAGGTCGTTCCCCTTATTTTATTGTTTAAGACACGATGATTTTTTTCTAAGTGATGACGCCCATTTGATAAAAGAACAATCTGGGGTTTCTGTATTTGACCCTGTATCTGCTGATGAGTTTAGATTGTGCGGTTATGTTACAGGCAATTGTACTCTGTATGCTGATCTTAAACAAATACCTGCTGGACAGCTACTTTTTGCTATTGATAAAGAAATCCAATTGTTATCTTACTATTCTTATAATTATTATGAATCAATGGTTAGGCCGAAGAGCGAGTTAACATTAGAATTAGACGATATTTTAAACAGATCTTTTCAACGATTAATTACCTGGGTTAAAGGAAAAACTATAGCTATACCGTTAAGCGGAGGCTATGATTCTAGATTTATTGCGTTAATGCTTAAAAAACTTGGTTATAATAATATTGTTACTTTTACATATGGACGTAAAGGTAACGAGGAATCAGAAATCAGTAGAAGAATTGCGGATAAGCTAGGATTAAGATGGGAATTTGTAGAATATACAAATGATCTTTGGTATAAATGGTTTCATTCCGACGAAAAACAGAAATATTACAAATTTTCAGACGGTTTATCTTCATTGCCCATAATCGCTGGCCTACCGGCGATAAGTCAACTAAAAGATAATGGGTGTATCCCGAAAGATAGCGTAATTGTATCCGGAACCACGGTAGCATTGGCAATGAAGATGCCTTTTGTAAAGACAAAAGAAGATTTAGTTAATTGGATTATTCGTTATCATTATTATCTCTGGCCATGGGAATCTTCTCCCTATAAAATAAGGGAACAGATAATAAACAAAATTAATGTACTTATTAGTAACTTTATCACAAGATCACCTAATTGGTGTGCTAATGCTTTTGAATCATGGTTTTTGACTGAGCGGCAGGTAAAATTTATAGTTAATTTTAACAGAGAATATGAATTTTATGGATTTAATTGGTATATGCCGTTATGGGATTTGGAACTTTATGAATTCTGGAAACAGCTTCCCTTGGAGCATAGATTTGATAAAATGCTTTTTAAAACCTATGCTGATAAGAGCTTCGAAAAGGTTACAAAAACTCAAGTAAAGTATGCATGGCGGAATCCCATAAAGAACAAATTTTTGCTTAAGATATTTCGTTATGCTAAAATTGATTATCTTTATCGAGCAATTGTTAAATTATTCAATAAATATGGGGCCTACGAAAATGAGTATATGGCCGCGTTTGGAATTATGCAAAAAAAACAATTCAAAAAAATATACTCCGGTAAAGAAGATAAATATTCTTTTTATGTATTAGAGTATTTAGGAAAGGCCCGGTATAGATAATGATTAAAGATGTGAATTCAAAAGTAATAAATATACTATGGACGGGTGGATGGGATTCGACTTTTAGAATAATTAGCTTAATTTTATTAAATAATAATAAAATAATCCAGCCTTACTACATAATTGATTCTCAGAGAGTTTCCGCTTTCAAAGAAATAGAAACAATGGATATGATAAGGCTTGTCCTATACGAAAGATATCCCTGGAGTAGAAATATTTTAAAGCCTGTTAATTTTGTGAGAATCGAGGATGTTAAGCCAAATTTGTCAATATCAAGACATTACCAGAACCTTCTGAGGCGAAGCTTCCTTGGCTCACAATATGATTGGTTGTCTAGGTTTGCGGAGCAGATGGGGATTTTCGATCTAGAGCTATCAATTCATAAAGATGACAGAGCGAGTAAGTTTCTTGCAGGTTTTGTTGAAAGAATAAATATTGATAATGAATATTTTTTTAAATTAAAGCCTGCATTTTTAGAAAACGATGAAGATCTGGCAATTTTTCAATATTTTAAATTTCCAGTTTTTGATCTTAGCAAGCTCGATATGGATAATACTGCTAAGAAATCAGGTTTTAGTGAAATTTTAGAATTAACATGGTTTTGTTTTAATCCTTTGGCTGACGGGTCTCCGTGCGGTAAATGTAATTCTTGTATATATGCAGTACAAGAAGGATTAGGAAGGAGAATTGGCTTAAATGGGAAAATCTGTTATTTTTTGGTAAAAGGAAAAAAATTTCTTAAAGGTTTATTATGTTTTTCAAGAGAAAAATAAAGGAATATTCCGTTTTTTTTCAAAATGACTAGTAATTTGCAAATGTAGGTTTTGTAATGTTTGTAAGAATCATATTACAATGAAGTATAAAGAGAGGAATTACTTTTAAACATGTTGAAGAAAATTTTTAAGAAGTACGCCTTTATTAAATTGTTTATTAGTAGATTGATGATTACTTTTATTCCTGATACCGTATTCATAAAATTACAATACCGTTGGTTTATGAAAAAAAAGTTGAATTTAATTAATCCAGAAGCCCTTACTGAAAAAATTCAGTGGTTAAAGCTTTATTGGCGTGATCCAGCTTGGACCATTTGTGCGGATAAATATAAAGTGAGAGATTATGTTAGAGATAGGATTGGAGAAGGGTGCTTAATTCCACTTTTGGGCGTTTATGAAAGAGTAGAAGATATAAAACTAGATATCCTACCCGATTCATTTGTACTCAAAGTAAATCACGGCACCGGACAAAATATTATTTGTAAAAATAAAGCAAATGTTAATTGGAAAAATGCTTTCAAAAAATTGAATGACTATATGCAATTTAATCTCTATTTATATACGCGAGAATGGGGATATAAGAATATTGAGCCAAAAATTATTTGTGAAGAATATATAGCCGATAATGGGAGGTCGCCAGATGATTATAAGATTTTTTGTTTTAATGGAGAGCCTCGAATAATCAAAGTAGATAGTGATCGATTTAACTATCACAAAATCAATTTTTTTGATTTGGGATGGAATGTATTACCCTTTGGACTAAAGGATTACCCGCGATCTAAGGAAAATATTGAAAAACCCAATAATTTATCAAAAATGATTGAATATTCGCGAATATTATCTAAAGATTTTTTATTTGTAAGGGTGGATTTTTATAATATAAAAAATAGAATATATTTTGGCGAATTAACATTTACTCCAGGGAACGGAATGCATGCATATGACCCGGAAGAATATGATGTGATTTTAGGTTCATATTTAAAGTTACCAACTTTGAAAGAATGATATCATGGAAATAATCTTTAAGAAATTCCTATTTCTTGTTTTAGTATTGAGGCCTATTATCGATTTATTTTGGGATAAGCCTATTTTCGGGATCAATTTTGCACAGGTGCTTGGAATTTTTCTAGCTTTTTGTACAATTTGTATAATTTTTGTAAAACGAAATCTGCCAGTACCCAAAAGTCTTGCATTCTTTACTTTGCTTATTTTTATTTCTAATTTTTTATTCAATCATTATCTTTTTTCGTGGGGAACATTTTTGAGATTCATTTCTCCCATGATTTATTTATTTTATTTCTGGGATGACATTACTGATTTAAAGAAAGCAGAATTATTTATGAGATGGTTTATAGCAATATCTTTGATTCCCATAGTTATATCTTATTTGCAATACCTTGGTTTTTTTCATTATACGTTCTGGGATTGGCTCCCAAATCTTGGTCGTGTTGGGAGGGCCTCGGGTGGATATATGCATCCAACAAGTTTAAATAGGGTATTGATATTCACTATTTTGTTTTCTCTGTATTTTATACATACTTCTAATAAGCCATACAAATATGCTGTGTACATAATATTAGCAATTGTTTCAATATTTATATCCTATCATAGAGCCTCATACGTGATTGTGCCTTTGATATTCTTTTTTTGGTATTTTAATATATTTAAAAAATATTCAAAAAGCAGTAATATTATCCTAATCTTTATCGGGTTATTTGTTTTATTGTCAATCTTCGCGATTAAATTTTCGCCTGTCAAAATCGCAGATATTTTTAATACAAGTGCCGTAGGGGGGCTTCATGGGCGCGACATTAAATTTTATAAGATTTTTGGTCTTTATCAAACATCGCCTTGGCTTAACATGTTAATTGGAAATGGCAGTGATATCTACAAAAATGGCCAACAACTATTGTATTTAGATAATGATTTCTTAGATATTCTATGGCGTTATGGCATAGTTGGCATATTTCTTTGGTTTCTATTTTTATTAAGTTTGTTTAAATCCACATTTTTGTTGAAAATGCCCCATAATTTCAAAGATTATTTTTTTAATAAAATGACACAGATTGTATTTATCTGTTATATTCTTTTCGGCATTATAGTACAAGTTACTTTTTTACCAAATTTTATGTATATAGTTTATAGCTTCTACGCAATAAACTCGAGAAATATAAAGTGTAATTATAAAATCCCAGAGCTTAGGAAAATTGATCCTAATTTAAATATCATAGCAATAATGTTTACGGCTATCATTTGTTCTATTTTATTATATTACTTGTTGAATTCTCATTTTCCGTATCTTCCATATTTGGAAATATAGCTATGAAAAAAAACTATATCATTGTAACTCCTGTTCGAGATGAAGAAACGAATATTGAAGAATTAGTCCAATCGGTAATATCCCAGACTATTCGACCATTAGAATGGATTATTGTTAATGACGGTTCAACAGATAGCACTGTAAAAATAATTGAAAAGTATTTAAGCGCAAATGAGTGGATTAAATTAATCCATAAAAAAGATCGTGGTTACTATTTATTAGGAAGCGGGAGAGGGGAAGCATTTTATTTTGGGTTTAACCTGATTAAGAACAATAATTGGGACTACCTTTCTATTATGGATGGAGACGTAGCATTCAATTCTAATTATTTTCAAGTCTTGTTAGGTAGATTTGAGGAAAACCCTAAATTGGGGATCGCAAGCGGTAAAACATTTATTAAAAATGGGGATCAGCTTGTTTGTGAATTGTGTCCAGATGATCACGTGAGAGGCCCTTTAAAAACTTATAGAAGGAAGTGCTGGGATGATATCGGTGGCGTTGAAGTTCGAAGATTGTGGGATACTATAGATGAAATGAAGGCGCAAAAATTAGGCTGGGAGACTAGAAGTTACTATGATTTAAAAATTATACATAAAAGACCCATAGATGCTCGTCAAAAAAATCCCTTTGAGAGCAGGTACATATTAGGTAAGAACTTTTACAATATTGGTTATCATCCATTATTTATGTGCGTAAAATGCTTGAAAGTCATGGCCCTAGAAAGACCAAGGATTTTAGCAGGTTTTTATTTATTTTTAGGTTATTTAACATCCTTACTTAAGCGTGATAAAATTTATGATAAAGAATTGGCAAAATTTATACGCCAGAAACAACTAAAAAGATTTAATTTGCATCACTTAATTACGTATTTTCAAAAGAGATAATAGTTCTATAGTTTATATCCATTTTTATCCTTGCCTAGCTATTTTATAGCTGCTTTAAAAAAAACATCTATAATTATTTTACTGAAGGAATAAAAATTCTTTAAAAGAAATAATTAATTCGTTTATCTATTTTATAAAAACAACCAATGAGAATACTGGGCATTGAATATCATAATATTAATGTCGAAGAAGCCTTAAAAAATATCTCTGTTTTACTAAGGGGGCAAAAAAAAGTTATGATTTTTTTTCTTAACGCTGATTGTCTCTATAAAGCCCAGAATGACCAAGAATATGAATGTATTTTAAACTCCGCCGATTTACTTTTGTCTGATGGGATAGGATTACGGTTGGCAACATGGTTATTTGGGGGAAAGATGAAAGATAATTGTAATGGGACTGATTTTTCTCCTAAATTGATGGAATGCGTAGCCCAAGAGGGATACAAGGTATTTTTTCTTGGAAGTAAAGAAGGAGTCGCTGAAAAAGCTGCTGAGAATGTGCGAAAGAAGATCGCAAATATCAAAATAGTAGGTACGCACCATGGATTCTTTAACAATGATGAAGAAGTTATAGAAAAGATTAATTCAGCTGGGACAGACATTCTTTTTGTAGCAATGGGGGTGCCTGTACAAGAGAAATGGATTGCAAGAAACAAGGAAAAGTTAAATCCAAAGCTGTGTTTAGGCGTAGGAGCGTTATTTGATTATTTATCCGGCAATATTGCACGAGCGCCGAAGTTTATGCAGGTTATTCACTTAGAATGGCTTTGGAGAATATTTATTGAACCAAAGAGGATGTTTAAAAGATATATAATAGATGGGGCAGAGTTATTTTGGATAGTGTTGAAGCAGAAGTTTGCAAGGTCATAATGTCACAATTGTAGGTGTTAACTGTCAGGGTTTAATCTTCGGCTGACAATAAAGAGTCTAGATGATAATCAAAAAATTCATGACAAAAGATTTTTTTAGTGATACATCTTGGGTTACTGCTATGAAAGGTTTTGCGATAATTGGGATTGTATTATACCATTATTTTAACTTTTTTATTTCTCCAGAATTAGGCTGGGAATTTAAAATTGGCGGAGAAGGTGTTCATATTTTTTTCATTTTAAGTGCTTTTGGTTTAGCATTATCTATTTTCTCCAAAAAGAATATTTTTATTCTAAGAGAATGGTATTGGAGGCATTTTCTTAAAATACTCATACCTTATTATTTCGCAGTAATTATAATTCTTTTTTCAATTCTAATTATTGGTTTAATTAAAAACGACCTGTTTGCTACTATGCAGGCAATAGGAGTTAATAAGGGTTCAGTAATGGCTACCTTTTTTCTTTATAGAGGTTTTATCGATAAATATGTAATGTGTATTAATTCTGCCTGGTGGTTCGTTATTACAATTTTAGAGTTCTATTTAGTATTCCCATTTTTACTAAAATTCTATAGAAATTTCGGATGGAAGACTTTTTTGATATTTAGTTTTTTACTTAATTTCGCATACCATTTTTTTTATACTGTTATGCTCAGTTCAGATAGTCTTGTATTTAGTAGGTTTTTTTTATCATTTATTTTTGAGTTTTCCTTTGGAATATTCTTAGCCGATAAATATATTAATAAAAGTGAATTATTTAATAATTTTATAGGATGGCGTCCTTTCTTTATTGGGATATTATGCGATATGATAGGAGCAATTATGGTTTTTCAATTTCGTTTTGGTCAGTCGTTTAATAATGAAATAAATGCTATTGGTTATTTTTTAATTATAATAAACGTTACAAATCTTATTTTTAAATTTAATAAAACAAAAAAACTATTAATTAATTGCGGTAGGCTTTCTATGCCTATATTTCTTCTACATGCAACATATATTACACTTTTTTGGAGAACTTATGAATTTACAGGATTTTTTAATGCTATTGTTTTCTTACCAGTTTATACTTTTTTGGTAATGTTTTTGGCTTTGGGATTCGATAAGTATATTTTAACTGAGTTTAGCTTTATCAAAAGGTACGGTTATTTTACTATGATCAATAAATAAAACGTTTCATTAGAAATAAGCAATGGCTGGAGATTAAAGTTTAATTTCTAAATAGGGGGATTTGGAGAGATCGATAGGAACTGTCTTACCATTACGTTGAACGGTAACATTGATTTGTTTTAGAAGTACAGGGGCATTGCCCCAGTTAAACTTTCCTTCCGCATTCCAACCACTTCCGGAATTTTTCACTTCGCTTACTGCAAATAATGTATATTTCTCGGCATTCTTTAATAACGCTACAGCTCCATTTTGATCTGCCGTAATTGTAAATGGGCCTAGGGCAAGCGGTTTATCTTTAATAAAACCTACTACCGCGTTTAAAGAAGGAGAAGTTACTGTAAAAATGCCTTCTTTAAAGTTTGTCTCGGTATTTTCTCCCTTTAAGAATATTAAACCGCCTAAAGAAGTGAGGATTAACTTTTGAGGGTTAGCAATTGTGTTAAAATAATTATTTATATTGTCAAAAGCTGGTTCTTCTTTCCAGCCGTGGCTAAAGGCAAATTGAAATAGGCCGTCCCAATTGTATTTCTGTGCTTCAGTAGCTAAAACAATTGGTGTTTCATAAGCATATTGGTTGGGATAGCAATGGTTCCATTCTGTTACTGTGTAGGGTTTATCTTTTGGTTGTGATTTTAATAGGCGTCCAACAATTCCTAAATTTTCGTCTGTAAGAATAGAGTTATTCTTAATAATGAAATCATTATTGTCCCACGGTTTACGGGGAAATTTAGGATGATCCCAATAGGCATGTTTATCAATAAAATCGCAGGAAGTTTGTGCTGAGACGTTTGCGAATTGCGAACCGGTGATTGGGCATTTTACTTTAACGTCAATCTTTAAGAAATGTGTCATTTCATCAAAATATTTTTTTTCTAGTATTTCAGGAGCAAAGACGCCAGAAATACCTAGTTGTTCCTGATAATATTTTGGGGCTTTTGAGGGGTTAAATTTATTTAGCGAGGTTTCATTAATAATTTCAACCAGGCCAACCACAGGATCATCGCAGTACTTTAATTTTGTGTATGGATTGAGGTGAGTTAAAAGGTCCTTGGCGTATTGTTTTTGTAGTATAATTAATTTTCTATCGAACATGGAGTACGGTTTTGCCGCCATGCCTAATTTTCCAGCATCTTTAATTCCGTCTGCTTCAGTGAAATGCCGCGCAACAAGCAAGTTCATATCTACGTAAATTCCGCGGATCTTTAATTGGTAAATCAGATAGTCGAGTTTATCAAGCTGCGCCTTGCTTAAGATGCCGGTTTTTTTCATTTGCGGGTCTTTGTAGGCAGGAGCAGTATCTTCAAAAATTCCTTTTGGTTCAAAATAAAAATCCATATGGTGCAGGCGCACGGCGTTAAAGCCGAAATAGGCGATGCGTTCGGCGAGCATTTCAGCTTGTTTGTGTGTAGGGAAGCAGGCGTTGAAGCAGAGGTTTGTGCCCCAGAATTTGGCGCGCGTGCCGTCTTCGAAATAGAAGTGGCCGTCTTTTACCTTGACGAAGCCGTGTTTGCCCGCTGGCGCGTCCAATACTAGTTTACCTATATTAAGGGGGGAGGTGGGGGAGAGGTTGGAGCTGATGGTATAGGGGTACCAGTCTTCGGAAGTTGCGCTGTAGCCAGGTAGCGCAATGCTCGCTAGCAATAGTAAAGCTATAAGTGAAAGGTGGCGCGGGGTCATAGAGTAGATTATAGCATAAAGGACACAGGACACAAGACACATGACACAGGATGTTTCAAGTTGCAGGTTGTAAGTCACAGGTTAAAGCTGCGATAAAGGCCATAAAGTAACGATCCGGCTTGCTTTCTTAAAAATTCCAAGTTTTTGTAATCGGGCTCTTTTATATATCCTAATCTGAAACTGAATTCTAACAAATATTCAGTTTCTGCAAGCGAACCAAGAGCAATATTTATAAATTGTCTTGCTTCGTTTCTATTCTGTCTGCCTGAACTTTCAGCGATGTTTGTTGGGACAGAAATAGCAGCACGTCTTAATTGTGAAATCATGCCAAACATTTCATCTTTTGGGAATTTCTTTGTTTCAAGATATACCCGATGCGCTAATTCATCGGCTTTTTCCCATGCTAGTAATTTCTTATATCCTTTTTCCATGGTATCTCCTTTCATGTGACTTGTGACATGTGTCATGTGACCTGTTATTACGAATGAAACCCAATCCTTCGCTTAGGCGGTTCTGGAGGAGGAGCCATTAGTTTGTTGATTGCTTGGAAGATGAGAAGAATATCTTTATCATGGGTTTGTACTTTATGTTCTAATTCTTTAAATTTGTCTGCGAGTTCTTTGTGCGAAGATATTATTTTCCTTAATTTTACGAACGTGCGCATTATCGAAATATTAACTTGGATAGCTTGCTTGCTGCGGAGGACAGAAGAGAGCATAGCAATACCTTGTTCGGTGAAGGCGTATGGTAAATACTTGATATGTCGGCCTCTTTTAGAGACATTCTTTAAGGTCACAATTTGTGACCTTAAAGAATCTACTTCTTCGGGTGCTAATCGGAACACAAAATCATCTGGGAATCTTTCAATATTGCGTTTTACTGCTTGAATAAGGGTTTTTGTTTCGACACCATATAGTGAAGATAGATGGTGACTTAACATAACCTTTTGACCTCTGATTAAGAAAATCTTTTGCTCAACTGTCTCTATAGGTATTACTTTACTCATTTCTTTCTCCTTTCTTGTGACATGTGACGTATTTTTGCCCTTCTAATTTAATAGACGAGTAAAAACGAGAAATCTAACTAGAATTTTTCATTTATTTTCGAATTAGGAAGCCGAGAATTTGATATCGCATTTTGCGATATCAAGATAGGCTTGAGGTCGCAAATTGCGACCTCAAGTTGCCTCGTAGCTATATTCAGAAACATTCTTCAAGGTCGCAATTTGCGACCTTGAAAGAATATAAGGAGGCGGAAAGATTGATATCACAATTTGTGATATCAAGATGGATTTGAGTGGGATTAGTAGAGAGAGGAGGAAAGCTAAATATAGTGAATACATACATAAATATGTATAATTATATTGACAATTAACCATATTTAGTATATAGTCTATAGATGGAATAATTGGAGCGGGATATTGGAGAAAAGGAGAAAAATATTATGATAAAGAAGAATAAAAATTACAATGATGATATGCCCATAGGTGAATTAAAGAGAGTGAAGGATTTTTTGCCTTCTCCTGAAGAGCTTGTTTATCCGGAAGAAAATGTTAAAATCACAATTTCTTTGAGCCGTAAAAGTGTAAATTTCTTTAAACAGCATGCTAAGTTGCGCCATATAAAATACCAGCGCATGATTCGACAGCTGCTTGATCGCTACGCCGGATTGTATATAAAATAGATATAACTTGACAAATAACTACTAAGAATATATACTTATCATAGATGATAAGGATGTATATTTAATATGAAATACGACAAATTACTTAAATTAGAGAAAAAATTATTCTTTAGCACCTCTCAAGTAGCGGAGGTTTTTAAGATTAGGCCTGAGTCTGCCTGGGTTTTGTGCAGCCGCTATTGTAAGGCAGGGGCTTTTATAAGGTTAAAAAAAGACACCTATATATTAGCACAAAATTGGAGAAATTGGGAGAAGGGCGATTTTTTTAAAATATCAAATTTTCTTCAGGTGCCTTCCTATGTTTCTTTTATGACTGCGCTTTCATTTTATGAGGTAACTACTCAAGCGCAAAGAGATTTTTTTGAAAATGCTTCATTAAAGCGTTCTAAAAAGTATGAAATAAAAGGGATAGAATTTAATTATTATAAGTTAAAGAAGCAGTATTATTTTGGTTTTGAGAAAAAAGGCGGGTTATTTATCGCTTCAAAAGAAAAGGCATTTATTGATTCGGTTTACATGTATTCATTCGGCAAGTATAGGATGGATTTCAGCTCTATCGACTTTAACAAGCTAGATAAAATGAAGATTAAGGAAATTATCAGGCCCTATCCGTTAAAGACAAAATTGATTGTGGAGAAACTATGCAAGATTTGATGAAACAAGAGCAATTCGAAATAGAGGCCTTAGACAGGTTAAATAGCAAAAAACTGCTTGATAGCCTGGTTTTTGGCGGAGGCACAATGTTGAGGCTTTGTTATGGATTAAACAGGTTTTCCGTGGATCTGGATTTTTGGGTAGTTAAGAAAATCAAATTTGATAAATTATTTAGTTCTGTTAGAGAATGCCTGTCAGGGCAGTATGTCATTAATGATTGCGCAAATAAATTTTACACCTTGCTTTTTGAAATAAAATCAAAAGATTATCCCCGAAGCCTGAAGATAGAAATCAGGAAAGAGCCTAAAAAGATAACTACCGAAAAGGTGATTGCTTATAGTAAATATTCCAATGTCCAGGTTTTTATTAATACTGTTTCTTTAAAAGATGTGGTAGAGGCAAAAATCGAGGCATTTCTGAACAGAAAAGAAATAAGGGATGTTTTTGATCTAGAATTTTTAATTAAAAAGGGAATATCTTTGCCTGAAGACAGGGGAAAGCTCGAGAAGGTGTTAAAAAATATGTCAACTCTGGGCAAAAAAGATTTTACGATAAAACTAGGTTCATTGCTTGAATCCGCAGAGCGAAAATATTACAATTCAGAAAATTTTAAAATCCTCCAACAAGCAATCCAAGATAAAATAGCCGATTGAACTAATAAAATACTTTTAAAAATTCTTTAAAAAGTAATTGACAAATAGGTTTGAAGCGATATAATGCCCTCGAAGTGTCCTTCCGGATATTTCCCTTTAAAAACGAGATAAAAAAGTGAGGCACGGCATGAAAAAAACAGTCAAATTACTATATTTCTCTATACTGTTTTTTACGGCAATAAATTTTGCTTACGCAACGCCTGTTGGCGATAATGACGGTGGACGGGCAAAGATTTGGTTAAGTATTCCGGGAGCTGAAGAAGTCGGTGTATTGCCCGGTGATCCCTGGCTTTCAGAGAGCGATTTAACCCATAACTCAAATTTTTTCCTGAATGTGCAGAATACCGCAGATGGAACTATTTTTGATGCACATTTAGTCTTGTCTATCCCTTCCTCAACCTCAACTCCAAATTCCTGGTTAATTGATCTCAATAGCACGCCTTTTGATTATCCTGATTTCACTAATACCGGGGCGCATACTTATTTATCTCCGCATGGAGTATTCTGGCCGGAAGGTACGGCAAAATGGACAGAATATACTATTGGAGATATTGGCATGGGTTCTACAGTGAGCCTGCCGGTTTCGATTACAAATCCTACAGAAGATTTTTTATTGCATTTTGATGCCTATGGCAGCAATTCAGCAACTAGCCAGAATGGCTGGTATTTTGCGCCTTATTCGCATGATGCCAACTATAATTTTACTCCCGAGCCTGTTAGTTCAGTATTGTTTTTGCTTGGCGGCGGGGCAATGGCGCTGAGAACGTATAGGAGGAAGAAATGAAGAAAAAAGTGTTGCTATTAGCTTTGGTGGGATTTATTTTATCTTTTTCTTCTTATGCGTTTGCCGTAACCATTACACCATCTCCCGCGGATTTAAATGACCTTGACCACTGTTATTATTATCTCTGGAAACCCACGATTACTCTTGGCGAAAACGAAGTTATTACTGAAGCCACGCTTACTATTAAAAATATTTGGAACTGGACATATCATGAAGCGACTAACCGGCTTTTTACGCATCTTTTGGATGATCCCAGCACCAGCGGCGGCCAGAAAATCGGCGGCACAGCAACAAATTCATCCTGGCGCTGGTGGGACAATCAGAGCTATTATGTTTATCCGTTAGATAACAAGGATAATTGGAAGGATAGCGGCCCGCTTATCGGCACTTGGAGCGATCCTGAAGGCGGCTATGCGAGAAATTTTAATTTAGTTTATACGTTCAGCACTCTTGGGCTGGTGGATGATTTAAATGCCTATGTGCAAGATGGGAACTTCGGGATTGGTTTTGATCCGGATTGCCATTATTGGAATAGCGGCATAGAATTAACTTATACAACGAAGGTTACTCCCGAGCCGATTAGCTCGGCGTTGTTTTTACTGGGCGGCGGGGCAATTGCCACGCGGATATATAGGAAGAAAAAGAAAGCATAAAGTCTTTATAAAATAAGAAAGGGACAACGATGAAGAAAGCATTTTTAGCAATGGTGTTTGTGGCTGTATTTTTTATTTTTTCTCATGCGTATGCCTGGGATTGGACCTATAACGGGTTATATGCCGGGTCTGTGGAAAGCGGTTTGTTCTTAGGGGCAGATGTTGAAAAGGCCTTTTTAGAAGGTAATTTACAACCGGTGCAGATTTCAGGAGTGGGGACGCTCCTTCCATCAGGAGTATCGAAATACGAGGTGAACTTCCATATTAATGCCTCAACCTGGGATGCATATACCACTCTGCCTAACGGACAAGCAGATTATTTTGATGTTTTTGCAGTTGTCCTGACTGAAAAAAGCAAAGGCTTTTATTGGGATTTACTAAATACAGGAATTCATCCCTTAACAAATAATCCGGATGTATTGCTCTGCGACTTGAATGGCCCGGATGCTGTTCCTTGGTGGGGAGGGCAAAGAGATGGAGACGGAATTCTTGATACTATAGATTCAGATGTATCGCTTTTTTTCACTGCTGATTCGACAAAAGAATATTATGCCAGCCTTTTCTTGCAGACTACAATGGATTCTAGTATGCCAAGTTGGGGAACAATTACTAGTTTTAACGTTAAGGCTACGCCAGAGCCAATTAGCTCGGCGTTGTTTTTGCTGGGTGGTGGGGCAATGGCATTAAGGAGATATCGTAGGAAAAAAGCGTAAAGAGGAGAAGAAGGAATGAAGAGGGCGATTTTTGTAGTATTATTAGCGGGGTTGCTGATTTTGCCGGCTGTGGCAAGGGCAGATTTTTTTGACGGTGAGTGGTATATGGGCTCGAGTTGGTGGACGAAGAATACTGAAGGCCAGGGTATAGATATAGAGGAATATGGCTATAAGCTGGCAGTTACCGGTCAGGCGGGTACTGATGGCGGCTATGCCGAATACAGGTCCAATTGGGGGCTTAAGATGGATCAGGACATTGCCTTTAGCGCAGATTTTTATTATAATCCTTCTGCCACTGATACCAGGCTAAGAATAGGGCTTGTGCCTACTGGCAGCACAGGTTTAAACGGCGTAAACATCGGCCGCGGGTGCTCTGCTGACGGATCTACCCCGATTTTTTATTGGGAATATGATTTTGGCGACCCGGGTACCTATAATGAAATTCCGGAAATAAATAAAATAAATGAGGGAACGTTTTCGCTGAATTATAATAGTTTATCCCACATGCTTACAATGTCCGTGCTGGGAACTGATATGTCCGAAGGATATGATTTATCTAGCGTGATAGGGGATGATAAATTGATGTCGGTTTATCTTGGCGGGAGTTCATTCGATAGCGGCACTTCGATTGACGAAAATCAGATGTTTTTCAGTAATTTCAAATTCACCAGCGGAGCTCCGATTACGCCGGAGCCGGTAAGTTCGGCGCTGTTTTTGTTGGGCGGTGGGGCGTTGGTTTTGAGGAGATATCGTAGGAAAAAATAAAGACACAAGACACAGGACACAAGACACAAGCGGGGCGTTGAAAGACGCTCCGCTTTTTTATTTACCGAAGAGATATTCTGTTTCTTCTGGGGGAATCTGGAGAGAGATTTGGGAGATGAAGCCTTGAGCGAGTTTAATGGCATCGGGGATTTTTGCTTCTTTTGTGGCAATATCGATCCTGCCCATTAAACCAATCTTTTCTTTATTAAACAAAGAATACCAGAGCTGGACCAGTTTTTGCTCGGTCCAGTTGACCTGCTTTTTATTGATGCAAATCCAATAAATCACCACATAGCTGTCTTTGGAACTTTCAAAATAAACCGTCTCTGCCTTAAACTTATGCCCGTTTGCGTTGAATTCTGTGTCAGGAAGTTCTTTAACTTTATAACCTGAAGTTCCGAAACAAACCTTTGGATTATGAAAATTCCCTGCGTCGAGAATGAGAAAAAGCAAGTTCTCTCTGTAGGCATTAGAGTAAAGCCTGGCAAAAATATCACTGACAAAGTTAAACCGCTGATCGGTTAAATCTAATTGCTTCGATATATTTTTACTCACCCAGCCTTGCATGCGCAGGGGGATATCGAGTGAGTTGACAAGGTTGGGGCTCTTGTATTTGGAGCGGGGAGTGGCGTAGCTAATCGCGAGGGTTGCTATCAGTAAGAAAATGATAATAAGTTTTTTTCTCATAGCTTTAAGGTCACAAGTCACATGTCACAAGTCACAAGATGTCACATGTGTCTTGTGTCATGTGTCTTGTGTCATGTGACAAATTTATCCAATAACGAGTCGAGCCCAATCAATCCAAAAATCAGAATCAGGAAAATTGCATAGCCGCTGGTATCGTGGAATTTAGTGCCAAATGCTTCTCCCCCGTGGAATGTTGCCAGGCATACGCCGATGACCCGCAATAGATTACCCAATAAAGCAAGAGGGATGACGGATGAGAGAAGAATGGCCTTTTTCTTAAAAGACCCCTTAATAATATAGGTATAGGCCAGGCCAAGGGCAATCATGGTGATTAATGAGCGGAAGCCGCTGCAAGGAGCGCCCATATAGATGTCGTGCCCGCCGATGGATAATAAAAGGCCGTCTCTGGTGATTGGGTAATGAAATGCCTTTAGGATGATTTCAGTGAGTACAGAAACCCAGTGCCGCATGGGAAGGGTGATGCTGTCTAAAACCCCCAGCGGAGGCGGAACCATTAATAATAGGTAAAGGATAGGGAAGCTTAGCGCCTTGGCAACGCCTGGGCTGTAAAGATAGCCCGTGATGCCAAACAAAAGCGGAATTAATGATAAAGTTGAGATAAATAAATAATCTTGCTTCCAGCCGAAGATGAACATCAGTAGGCCGAGAATGAAGAGGATGAGGGATAATGGATGAGGGATGATGGATGAAACAGCAGTTTTTAATTCTTTGCGTTTGAGCCAAACAAGCCAGAGAGAAACGGGCAGGATAAAATAAGCATGGGTGTAGTCGATTATTTTCCAGCGCAGGCGATAAAGCTGGAATAGAATAGGAGAATAGAGCGCGGCAATGAGTAGCCAGATAAGATAATCCGGTAGAGCTGCGCGTATATTCTTTGTTAATTTCAGGCTTAATTTCATAGTTATTATCCTCGATGGGTGAACTTACTTATTTTAACATAAAATCCGGCTTTAACAACCTAAATATTAAAAACACCTACCCCACCGCGTAGGTGAGGGGAAGGTTTAAACCTCCCCTACGGACGTCAATGTTTAATCAAAGACATTTTAAAATATTTTATAAAGTATTTATTAACTAAAATAGGAAGAAAAGCTGTATTTTGCGGCTTTTTTTGGTTCATCGACGGGAAAATGCGAAAATAAGCCTCTATTTGGAGCCAAAAATATCGGAAAAAAAGTGAAAAAAAACTTGACAGGATAAGGAACATTGGTATAATGAATCCTACGTTTTCCGACTTTGTAAAAACATTATTAACCAGTTGATTCTGCAAGAAGCAGAAGAAGGAGAGGTGGCGGGAATGAGAAAAAAATTAACAATAGCAGTATTTGCAGCCATGTTAATGCTGATGAGCTCAAATGCATATGCCTTTGATCTCGGGGATTATATTGGCGGGATTATGATTAAGTTTCTTGGATATTCCAATGGCCCAACTTACGAGATGGGTAATTATGAATTCCATCAGGAAACTGGCGCTCCTGGAAATGGTATTGAAGATTCGTGGGGAGCTGGTTTGGTGGAAAGTATTCGTAAGGTTGATGAGAATGGCGTGGTTGATATGACCTCTTCCGGTAAACTTTGGACTTCGGGTGGCAGTGAAGAGCTTGCATTTTTCTACCGTGGCGTTGATGATTGGAAAGTAGCTATGAGTTCACCTACACAGGGACAAATCTGGTCAGTAGGCGGCGTATTCGAGCTTTATAGCCTTACCACTCCGATTGACTGGAATGCTGCAGAGCGCTCTTCAACAGAGGTATATGATTCGATTACCAGTGGCGAAAAACTTGCGAGATTTAACCTGACTCCCGGTGTTGATGCAACTGATCCAATTTCTACGATGATTGATCAGGTTGATATCAAGTTGGTAGGTGATGGACAGCAGGTTTTTGGTTCTGGTTCTAGCCTTGCAAATGTAGATTTAGGCGGCGATTGGAATACTTCATTTGCAAATAGCATCAACAGTGATGTATTTAACGGCAGCGATCTTTCATTAGGATACACTATCGCTTACAATCCTAATTATGAAAATGACGGATTTCAATTCTTAGTCAATGATCCTGCTTATGCTAAAATTACTCCCGAGCCGATTAGCTCTGCGCTTTTCCTGCTTGGTAGTGGTGCATTAGCGATTAAGGTTTATCGTAAGAAAAGAAAATCAGCGTAATATAGTTTCTGCTTAAAAACACAAGGGCCGGTTGCAAAACCGGCCCTTTTTATTTTATAGTATGTTCCGGCTATATGTGTTAAAATAAAATCTACTTAGATGAAAAATAAAATGCAATTTTTTCTAAAAACTTATGGTTGTCAAATGAACGTGCGGGATTCGGAGGTAATTTGTGGCCTGCTGAAGAAGGCAGGGTATAAGCTTATTGACGATCCCAAGCAGGCGGACATCGTAATTTTAAATACTTGTTCTGTGCGGCAGCATGCGGAGGAGAAAGTCTGGAGTGAAATCGGGAGTATTGTTAAACGAGGGAAGAGGGACGAGGGAAGAAGGACGGTTGTAGGAGTTATTGGGTGTATGGCGCAGAATTATAAAGACGAGATTTTTCAGCGCGCTCCGGCGGTGGATTTTGTGGTCGGGCCGCAAGACATCGCTAAGATTCCAGAGATTATAAAAAAGTTGACACAAGACACAAGACACAAGACACAGGTAAAACTTTTCGAAAAGAAAATCTGGGAAACGGATGGCGAAGTAAGGCCGGAGGAGATTTATCATACGGGTTTTCATGTAGATAAAGAACATGCTTTTGTGGTGATTTCTGAAGGGTGTGAAAACTTTTGCTCATATTGCGTGGTGCCGTATGTGCGCGGAAAATTAAGGCACCGTAGTTACGTTGAGATCATTAAGGAGATAGAAGGAGCGATTGGACAGGGAATAACCAAGATTACTTTATTGGGGCAGAATGTAAATTCATACAGGACACAGGACACAAGACACAAGACACAGGTCGATTTCATTAAATTACTCAAGCTAATAAATGATATAGAAGGGCTAAAAGAATTCAGTTTTATCACTTCGCATCCGAAAGATACATCAGTTGAATTGTTTAAGGCAATGGCGGAGTGTAATAAACTTAAGAAGCGCCTGCATCTTCCTATCCAATCAGGCTCGGACAGGATCCTAAAATTAATGAACCGCAATTATACAAGAAAATTTTATTTGGATTTAGCCGAAGTGTATCGTAGAATTGTTAAGGACGGTGTTTTGGCTACGGATATCATCGTGGGTTTTCCTACTGAAACAGAAGCAGATTTTCAGCATACCTATGATTTAGTAAAACAAGTTAAATTTAGCTCTGCCTATATTTTTAAATATTCTTCGCGGCCGCATACAGAGGCGTCTAAATTACCCGATGATGTGGCGAAGGAAGAAAAAGAGAGAAGGCATCGTCTAATGCTCGAGTTACAGAAAAAAATATCCAAAGAAATTGGTTATTGTATATTGTTTGTAATTTGTATATTGTGTATTGGAATTTTTAATAATGCCTATGCCTTGGGCCTTGAGAAGATAAAGGTGGATATTTTAAAAGAAGATTATAAGGCTGCGATTACAGAGGGCGAGAAAATTTTGGCTCAAGTCCGTCCTGACACAGCTGGGCTAGATGAGCTTTATTATATCCTCGGAATAAGCTATCTTAAGGACGGCAATTATTTACGCGCTTCTGATATCTTTGAGATCATTCTTAATGAGTTTAAAAAATCGAAATTCCATGATCAGGCAAAATTAGGCCTTGCCGATACTTTTCTTCTGCGTGATAACCTTGATCAGGCCGAAAATAATTATAAAGAGTTGATTGAAAAGAATTCAAAGTTAAGCCAAGAGGCATATTACCGTTTGAGCCAGATTGCTTTTAAGCGCGGTGATACGGATCAAGGAAAAGAATATTTAAGTAAGCTGAATAAAGATTTTCCTTTTGATGCGCAGTCAAGCCTGGAAAAGCCTGCGCCAACGCAAGCTGTAAGTGCGCCAGTTGAATTTTATTATTCTGTGCAGGTTGGTTCTTTTGGCAAAGAAGAAAATGCAAAAAATCTGCGTGATAAGTTAAATGGCGCAAGCTACGAGGCTTATATCGAAGAAACAGGCAGTGATGCAGAGAAGGTTTTTCGCGTCAAGGCTGGCAAGCTCAAGACTCTCCCCGAAGCCCAAGAATTAGCGATTAAGTTGGCAAAAGAAGGTTATCCCACAAAAATCTGCCCATAGCAATGCCTAAATCTTTACAAATTATTCTGCTTAGTGTTATTTTAATTTTAGCAGGTCTATTAAGAATTGCATATATCTCTGAATACCGGCATACCCAAGTCTATCCGGTACTTGAGCAATCTGACAGCGAAGCATATTATTTCTGGGCGAAGGATATCTTAAGCGGTGATTTTGGGGATAAGGCATTCATGAAATGGCCTTTTTATGCCTTCTTTTTGGGATTTTCTTTTTTGTTTTTAGGTTTTAATCCAGCAACAATTTATTTTCTGCAATTTATTTTGGGGTTAGCCAGCTGCTTTTTGGTTTTTCTCATCGGTAGGAAAATGTTCGATGCCAGAGTGGGCCTGGTTTCAGCTTTTCTCTGTAGCTTCTACGGTTTATTTATCTTTTATGAGAATCTGCTGGTTTATACCAGCCTTTCAACATTCTTAAATCTGCTTTTATTTTTCTTCCTTCTGCAGATTAAGGATAACTTAAGTAAAAAAAATATCTTACTCTTTGGAATTTTACTGGGGATTTGCACGCTTACCCAGGCGAATATTGCCTTATTTGGAATTTTAGCAGTTGCCTGGCTGCTCATTAGAAATAAAACAAACTTAAGGAAGTCAGCTAGCCTCTTAGTTTGTTTTCTTGCGGGGTTAGTGTTGATTGTGGGAGCAGTAACCTTAAGAAATTATATCGTAGAAAAAGATTTTGTTCCGATTGCCGGAAATTTGGGCTTCAATTTTTATTCCGGAAATAACCCCCAAGCTACCGGGACATTTTATTCTCCTGAAAGTGTGACCTTCAATCAGGAAGATATGTTTCGCGACGCGCGGATTATCGCTGAAAATGCTGCAGGCAGGCAGCTAAAAACCTCTGAAGTATCTAATTATTGGCTTGGTAAGTCATTTGATTTCATCCGGCATAATCCTGATCAATATCTCAAGCTAATGCTAAAAAAAACGCTTTATGTTTTCGGCGCTAGAGAAATCGTCCATGATATCGAATATAAGTTTATCCAAGATAAAATTAGGGTTTTTAAATTTACCTTATTTGACTTAAGATTTATCCTGCCATTTATAATTTTTGGCGTAGTTTTAGGTTTGAGGCGGATTAGAGAATCTATGCCGCTTTATCTTGTAGTAATCACTTTGGCATTCAGTATCGTCCTATTTTTTGTTACTGCCAGGTATAGGATTAGCATAGTGCCGTTTCTGATGATTTTCGCCGGGTTAGGAATCATATATCTTTGGGAGATGTTGAAAGCGCGGAATTTCAGCAGGCTTATCTTATTAATTGTTTTAATGATTGCCATATTTTTTCTTGGGAACATTAAATGGGCGCGGGGAACAAAATATTCTCTTTTTGAACACCATATGTCTTTGGCGCGGGAATGCGAGTCTAAACAGGACTTTAAGAATGCAATGCAGGAGCTAAATTTAGCCAGTCAAGTTGAGCCGCAGAACCGCAGGGCAATATTCCGGCTGGCTGTAATTTACCATCGCTTAAATGACTTGGCCAATGCCGAATCAGGATATAAAGAGGTAATTAAGGTAAGCCCGCTTTCTGTGGATGCCTATTATAATTTAGGGCTGATATATAATCAAGAGCAGCGTTACTTAGAAGCAGTTGAGGTATTAAAGCAGGTTGTAAATTTGGATCCAGATGATGCCAGGGCGCATTTTGAATTAGGCATAGCTTATCAGGCTAGCGGTAGAGTTAAGGAAGCAAAAGAAGAATTCACACTTGCCTTAGCTAAGATTAATCGCTGGCGCAAGGCTGACCGCGACACAATTAAAGAAAAATTAGCAAATTTAAAATGATGAAAAAGAAAATTATTTTTATTGTTGGGCCGACAGCTGTGGGTAAGACCGAAGTAGCGGCTAAGCTAGCTGCTAAAATCAATGCCGAGATCATTTCCTGCGATTCGATGCAGATTTATAAAGGCATGGATATTCTTACTTCGAAGCCCCAGGCAGCTCTCATGAAAAAAATCCCGCATCATTTAATTGGTTTAATTACGCCTAAAGAAGAGTATAATGTTTCTCAATATCGCAAAGCAGCGCTGGCTGAAATTAAAAATATTTTCAACAAAGGCAAGATTCCTTTGTTTGTGGGAGGGACCGGCCTTTATATGACGATATTATTAGACGGCATATTTAAGATGCGGCCGCCTAAGAAAAGTATCCGCATCAAGCTTTTAAAACAGGCAGCGCAAAAGGGGAGCGAATTCCTCTATAATAGGTTAAAAAAAGTTGATCCTGAAGCTGCGGCAAAAATTCATCCTCATGATGCAAGGCGGATTGTGCGCGCCTTAGAAGTATTTATAGCAACAGGCAAGCCGATATCTTATTTGCAGAAGCAAAGAAAAGGGCTTTGGAGTGAATTTGATGTAAAAATCTTCTGCCTGAATTTAGCGCGGGAAAAGTTAAAGCAGCGCATTGACGGGCGAGTTGATGCAATGTTCAGGCAGGGCGCAGTGCGCGAGGTAAAGAAGCTCGCTAAATTGAAATTAAGCAAGACCGCTTGTTTTGCGATTGGAATTAAAGAGATCAAGGGTTATCTGGATGGCGAGTATGATTTAGCCGAGGCAAAGGAATTGATGCAGCGCAATACCAGGGCCTATGCCAAGCGCCAGTTAACCTGGTTTCGTAAGGATAAACGCATCAAGTGGGTTGAGATTAACGAAAAACAAAATGTAAAAGGAGTAGTAAATAAATTATGGAACGCGCTCTCTTAGTTACAATAAAACTTAGTTCAGAAAAAAATAATTGGCATTTGGAAGACTATGCCTTGGAATTAGAAGAATTGACAGCGACTTGCGGGGCAGAGGTGGTGGATAACATTCCCTGCCTGCGCGATAAGCCGACGCCCAGTTTATTTATCGGTAAAGGCAAGGCTGAAGAAATTGCGCTTCTAGCCCAGGAAGAAAATATCGATGTGGTGATTTTTAGCCATGATTTATCCGGTGTACAGCAGCGTAACCTTGAAGAAATTATCGGCAGAAAAACTATTGACCGTACCCAGCTGATCCTGGATATTTTTGCGCGCCATGCAAAGACCTTGGAAGGAAAAACCCAAGTAGCGCTGGCGCAATGCCAATATCTCATGCCGCGCTTAATCGGAAAGGGTTTAATTTTATCGCGAACCGGAGGCGGTATCGGCACCAGCGGCCTGGGAGAGCAAAGGCTGGAAATTGACCGCCGCTTAATTAGAAAAAAAATCGACAGGCTAAAAGAAGACCTGCGGCAAATGCACCAGCATCAGCAGTTAATGCGTAAAAAAAGAAAAGACAGCGCCACCCCGACAATTGCCTTAGTTGGTTATACCAATGCCGGCAAGTCAACTTTGTTAAATACACTTACCGGGGCAGGGCAAGTTGTAGCCAATAGTTTATTTACGACGCTGGATCCTTTAGCAAAAAGCTTAAAGCTTCCTAATGGCGAAAACATTATTGTCTCTGATACTGTGGGGTTCTTACATAACCTGCCGCATCATTTGATCGAGGCATTTAAGGCCACGCTTGAAGAGGCAACTGAAACAGACTTAATTATTCATGTTTTGGATGCCAGCAATCCGCGCGCACATGATTTAAATCAGGCGGTTTTAGATGTATTAAAAGAGCTGGACGTAGAGGACAAGACAATGATCACTGCTTTAAACAAAATAGATTTGATTACTGATCCGGCGTGGTTAAATAAATTGCTCCGGGATTTTCCTGATTCAGTGGCGATCTCCGCGAAACTTAATCAGGGAATTGATAAATTGCTGGAGAAGATTCAGGGAAATTTCCAAGGCAGCATGCTTGCGATAAAAATTATTATTCCGCATTCCAGAATGGATCTGGTGGATTTATTCTATCGTAAAGGTAAGGTGGAAGAGATAGATTACCAGCAAAAAGGCATAAAAATCAGCGTTAACCTACCAAAAGATATAGCTCATAAGATCCTGCAGGATAAGGATATAAAACCTATCTATTAGAATATCTAACAAATTTTATCAATTTCCCTTGACAAAATAATCATCAAATGTTATACTTAAATTACCTCCCTCACCGCGTAGGTGAGGAAGGTAAGGTGGGAGGATGTATGCCCCTGTTTGATATTTACATTAGTCCTGATGAACCGGTTTATGTGATTAGTGTGGTGAGTAAATTAGTATGCTTGCCGGTGTGGACCTTACGCCAGCTGGATAAGGCAGGGATTGTTTCACCCAAAAGAATCGGCAAGAAAAGCAGGCTTTATTCTCTGAAGGATGTAAAGAGGTTAGAGTATGTGCATTATCTGATGGAAGACAAACACGTGAATATTCACGGGATTAAGATTATCATACAGAGAGAAGTGGAAGAATAGTTCTTTGCATGATTTTTTTTGTCTTGATCTTAGCACTTTACTATCGAGAGTGCTAACCTAAAAGGGGGGTGGTTATTTTATTGACAAGGTAACAAATTATGCTAAAATTATCGTTTAGCGCTACAAAGATAAACGTGCTAATTTGAGGTAATTTATGGCAAAAACAATCGATCAAGAATCAAGAAAACGGGCAGTCCTGGCAGCAACTATTAATAGGTATATTAAAGATGCAATGCCTGTTGCTTCTGAAGGCCTGGCCAAAGATTTTGGCTTAAGCTCCGCAACGATAAGGAATATATTTAAAGAGCTGGAAGAAGACGGCTATTTAAAACATCCTTATACATCTGGCGGTAAGATTCCGACTAATAAAGGTTATCGTTATTATGTGGATTTCTTGCTTTCGCAGATGGGGCTTCTGGAAGATGAAAAAGTGCGTATGGGAAAAGAATTACGCATGGCAGTAAAGAAGTTGGAAGATATTTTAGAGCGGACATCTGACCTGCTATGTACTGTGACGCATTATGCCAGCATGGTTTCTTTTGTCGACCAGAACGATACGCTTTATTATAAAGGCTTAAGCTTTATCTTAGAGCAGCCGGAGTTTCAGGATTCAGGTAGAATCCGCTTGCTGATTAAAACCCTTGAAGATAAACAGCGTTTGTTAAATATCATCAACCGGGATTTTAAAGAGAAGGTCAAGGTTTATATCGGCGATGAATTGGAATGCCCGGAGATCGAAGATTGTTCAATGGTCGTTTCGAGTTATTCATTAAGAAAAAAACCGTCAGGCCGAATCGCGATTTTGGGGCCAAAGCGTATGGAATATACGCATATTATTCCGGCCCTGGATTATATGTCGGATATCCTGACTGATACACTGGACGAAATATAAAATGAACGAAGAAAAAAATAATAAAGAAATCAAAAAAGAAGAGCATCATAAAGAAGAAAAGATGATCACGCTTAAGGAATCGGAATACCTGAAATTAAAGTCCGATGCCGAGCAGGCGCAGGAATGTCAGGAAAAGCTTTTGCGGGTGCAGGCAGATTTTGAAAATACGCGTAAGCGCCTGGAAAAAGATAAGCAGGAATTTATAAAATTCGCCAATGAGGGGATTATCCTGGAGCTCTTGAATGTTTTGGATGATTTGGAGCGGACAGTGTCATTGGCCGAAGAGCATAAGCAGGATGTATCAAGTTTTTTAAAAGGCGTAGAGATGATCCTGGCACATCTTTATGAAATGCTTAAGGAATACGGAGTTAAACCAATTGTGGCGCAAGGGAAAATTTTTGATCCGCATTTGCACGAGGCTTTAATGCAAGTGGAGAACAAAGATTTAGCGGAGCATACAATTACCGAAGAATTGCAAAAAGGTTATTTATTGAATGACAGAGTAATCAGAACTTCAAAAGTTAAAGTTTCTAAGAAATCATAGAAGGAGGGTTAGAAATATGGCAAAGGTAATCGGAATCGACTTAGGTACATCAAATTCAGCAGCAGCAGTAATGGAAGGCGGCAGGCCCGTAATTATTCCTTCAGCAGAAGGCGCAGGCGTGGCATCAGGGAAGGCGTTCCCTTCATACGTTGCTTTTACTAAAGACGGCACACGTTTAGTCGGCGAACCGGCAAGGCGCCAGGCGGCAATTAATGCCGAAGGCACAATCCAGGCAGCCAAACGTAAGATGGGGACAGATTACAAATTTAAAGTTTTCGGAAAAGAATATACTCCTCAACAAATCTCTGCGTTTATTTTGCAAAAAGTAAAACAGGATGCCGAGGCATATCTGGGAGATAAAGTTGAAGAGGCGGTTATTACCTGTCCTGCGTATTTCGATGATAACCAGCGTCAAGCAACTAAAGACGCGGGCGAAATCGCCGGGCTAAAAGTTTTGCGTATTATCAATGAACCTACGGCAGCTTGCCTTGCCTATGGTTTAGACAAGGCCCAGAAGGCGCAAAAAATCATGGTCTTTGATTTAGGCGGCGGGACTTTGGATGTTACGATCATGGAAATGGATCAAGGAGTATTCCATGTGCAATCCACTTCCGGCGATACACAGCTGGGCGGCACGGATATGGATAAGACTTTGCTTGAATATATTGCCGGCCAATTTAAACGCGAAAACGGCATTGACCTGATGAATGACAAAATGGCAGTGCAGAGATTGCGCGAAGCAGCAGAAAAGGCCAAGATTGAATTATCTTCGACTGTAAGCACGGATATCAATCTTCCTTTTATTACTGCTGATGCCAGCGGCCCGAAACATTTAACCATGACAATCACGCGCGCTAAATTAGAGGACTTGATTGGCCCGATAATCGACAGATGCCGTCATCCCATGGAGCAGGCAATCAATGACGCGAAGCTTAAATCAGCGGATATCGATAGGATCATTATGGTTGGCGGCCCGACACGTATGCCGATTGTGCAGAAATTCGTCGAGGACTTTGTCGGCAAAAAAATCGAACGCGGTGTTGATCCCATGGAATGCGTTGCTTTAGGCGCAGCGGTTCAGGCAGCAATTATCAAAGGCGACGTAAAAGATGTTTTGTTATTGGATGTTACTCCACTTTCCTTGGGTATCGAAACCTTAGGCGGAGTAAACACAAAATTAATCGAAAGAAACGCTTCTATTCCAACGCAAAAAAGCCAGGTCTTCTCGACAGCCGCGGATAATCAAACTGCGGTAACCATCCGGGTTTTGCAGGGTGAGAGGCAAATGGCAGATGATAACGTGGAATTAGGAAGGTTTGATTTGGTGGGTATTCCTGCAGCACCGCGCGGAGTTCCGCAAATCGAAGTAAAATTCGATATTGACCGCGACGGCATTGTGCATGTTTCTGCCAAAGACCTGGGGACAGGTAAAGAGCAGTCGATCAGGATTACTGCTCCGAAAAAACTTTCTAAAGAAGAAATAGACAAGATGGTCAAAGACGCGGAAAAGTTTGCTGCGGAAGATACTAAGAAAAAAGAAGAAATCGAAACCATTAATCAAGCGGACAACTTAGTTTATGCTACAGAGAAATCGCTGAAGGATTACGGCGATAAAGTTTCTCAAGCTGAACGCGCGGATATCGAAGCCAAGGCTAATGATCTGAAACAGGCGATTAAAGATAAAAATGTAGCCCGGATCAAAACAGGAATGGAAGATCTCACCAAGGCTTCGCATAAGCTGGCCGAGGAAATTTATAAACAGGCGGCAGCTAAGCAGCAGCAGTCACAACAGGGTGCCCAGCCGCATGAAAGAAAATCAGCAGAACCAGAAGCAGAAACTTCTGCAGGCCCAAAAGGCGGCAAGGAAGATGTGATTGATGCGGAGTTTAAGGAAGAAGACGATAAGAAATAATGCCAACTAAGCGCGATTATTATGAAATCCTGGGTGTGCAGAAAAGCGCCACCCTTGATGAAGTGAAAAAGGCGTACCGGGAACTGGCTTTAAAGTTTCATCCGGATCGTGTGCCGCACGAACAGAAAAAAGAGGCCGAAGAAAAATTCAAAGAAATTTCCGAGGCCTATGCTGTTTTATCTGATGCGAGTAAGCGCGGCCTTTATGATCAATACGGGCATTCTGGTATCGACCAGAAATATGCCTATGAAGATATCTTCAAAGGGGCTGACTTTGGCAGCGTATTCCAGGACCTCGGGGATTATGGTGTTGGAGGAGGCCTTTTTGAAGAAATATTCAGCGACCTGGGTTTTGATATTTTTGGGACCAGGACGAGAAGCGGCACGCGTTCCAGGCGCGGCCGCGATTTAGAAATTGCCGTGGACATCACCCTGGAAGAAGCAGCGCGCGGAGTTGAAAAAACAATTAATCTGCCGCGTTATGACCTTTGCGAGACTTGTTCAGGCACAGGCGCAAAGCCCGGGACTAAAAAAACCACCTGTCCTCAATGCCGGGGTTCCGGCCGCATGGTGAAGTCCAATGGTTTTTTTCAAATTGCCCAAACCTGCTCGAAATGCAGGGGAGAAGGTGCGACTATCCAATCACCCTGCCCGGAATGCCGAGGCGAAGGCAGGGTAAAAATTACACACAAAATAAAAGTTAAAATCCCCGCAGGTGTTGACACCGGGTCTAATTTAAGGATCAAAGGCGAAGGTGAAGCAGGTAGCGCCGGACGAGGGGATTTGTATGTGGTAATCGAAGTTGAGCCGAATGCGGTTTTTCAAAGGCACGGTAATGATATTTTGACTGAAATCAGTATTAGCCTATCAAAGGCGATTTTAGGCAGTGAGATAGAAGTGCATACACTCGACGGTAATGTAGAAATGAAAATTCCCGCCGGAACTCAATCCGGAAGTATTTTCCGCTTGCGCGGTAAAGGTATGCCGAATGTGCATTCCTATAGCCGGGGAGATGAATTGGTGAAAGTTAATATCGATATCCCCAAGAATTTAACTTCAGAACAGCGCAGGTTAATTGAGCAATTTTCCAAGTTAAGAGGAGAATAATCATGCCAACTTATGAATATGAATGCACGCATTGCGGCCATCGCTTTGATGCCTTCCAAAAAATGAGCGATGCGGCGATAGAAAGCTGCCCTAAATGCAGGAAAAAGGTGAAGCGCCTGATTTCCAGCGGCGCAGGAATAATTTTTAAAGGCCCGGGATTTTACGCCACAGATTACCGTAAATCAGTTCCAACAGCCTGCCCTAAAGCAAAAGACGGCTGCAAAGGATGTCAACATAGCTAAGATGAGCGAAATTCGGCCTTTTCAGGCATTACGCTATAATCAAGATAAAATCAAAAATCTGGCAAAAGTAGTTTGTCCGCCTTATGATGTCATTTCTCCGAGCCAACAGCAATCCTTTCTCGATTCTGATCCGCATAATTTAATTCATATTTTATTAGGCAAAGACGTTGCCGGAGAAGATAAATATATCCGCGCAGGAAATTATTTTAACACGTGGATCAAAGAGGGCGTATTAGTTAAAGAAGAAAAACCGGCAATTTATTTTTACAGCCAAACCTACAATCTTAAGGGCGAAAAGAAGACAAGATATGGTTTTATCGCACTCTTACGTTTAGAAGATAAAGATTCCGCGGTATTCAAGCACGAGCACACCCGGCTTGAGCCGAAGCAGGACCGTTTGAAATTAGTCTGGCAGGTGAAAGCAAATTTAAGCCCGATATTTGCGGTGTTTAGCGACCATAAACGCATCATCCGCTCGATTTTTCAAAAACAGCTTAAAGATAAGGCCCCGGATATCGATATTGTCGATACCGAGTCAATCGAGCATAAGGTATGGAAAATAGATTCCGAGGAATTGCTTAAAAGAGTTGAAGCAAGTATGAAATCCGAAGACATCTTTATTGCAGACGGGCATCACCGTTATGAAGTTGCCTGTACATACCGTGATGAAATGAAGAAAAAGCTTGGGGTCCTAACCGGCAAAGAAGGCTTTAATTATGTCATGGCATATTTTACGAATACAGAGCCTTATGGGTTGACGATTATGGCAATTAACCGCCTGGTGAAATTACCAGGTACTTTTGACCAGGCTAAATTTGATTCCACGATCAATGAATATTTTTACGTCGAAGAAATAAAAGATAAGACAAAATTCTTTTTTCTGCTGCAGAAGGCGGGCAACGCAGAACATGTGGTTGGTATGTATAAGGACAAAAAATTCTGGCTTTTGCGGTTGAAAAACGTCAGGACTTTGGATAAAATAATCACTGATAAGCCCAAGGTTTACCGGTCGCTGGATGTTTCGATTCTGAATTACATTATTCTTAAAATGGCACTATCGCTTGATATCGAAGACAAGCAGAATATAGAATTCAACCATAATTCCGAAGAATTAATAGAAAAATGCAATGCCGATAAATCAAATATAGCGTTTTTTCTGAACCCTGTTAAAATAGAACAAATTATGTCAGTGGCATTGGCAGGCGAAAAGATGCCTTCTAAATCAACCTATTTTTATCCCAAGGTTTTGTCGGGGCTGGTAATAAACAAATTTTAAGGAAAATATATGGCATTATTCGGAAAACCAAAATACACAATTGTCAGGCTGAAGAAAAAGGAAATTCCCGACGGTTTATGGACAAAATGCGAGGAATGCTCCGAGGTTTTATATAATAAAACCCTGGAAGAAAATTTTAGGGTTTGCCCTAAGTGTAATTATCATTTTGGCCTGACTGCAGGCGAAAGAATGAATATGCTTTTTGATGCAGGCACCTTTCAGGAATATGATAAAGATATGATTTCCGATGACCCGTTGGATTTTAAGGGCCCGAAGACCTATAGAGAGAAATTATCCCAGGACCAGGCCGCAACAGGATTGCGCGATGCCGTAGTTTCCGGGGAAGGATTGCTGGAGAATAAGAAAGTAATTATTGCTGTAACTGACTCAAGGTTTATTATGGGGACCATGGGGTCTGTTGTGGGTGAAAAAATTACCCGCGCCATTGAAGCAGCGACAAAAAATAAATTACCTGTAATTATCGTTTCGGGTTCCGGAGGAGGAGCGAGGATGTATGAGGGAATGTTCAGCCTGATGCAGATGGCAAAGACTTCAGCAGCGCTAAGTTATCATCACCAAGAAAAACTCCCCTTTATATCTGTGCTGACGAATCCTACAATGGCCGGGGTTATGGCTTCATTTGCAGCCTTAGGCGATATCACCATTGCCGAGCCAAAGGCCCTGATTGGGTTTACCGGGCCGCGCGTAATTGAGCAGACGATCAGGCAAAAATTACCTGCGGGTTTTCAGCGTTCGGAATTCCTCTTGGATCATGGCATGATCGACATGATCGTCAACCGCAAAAATATGAAGAGCACCTTAAGCCAATTACTTGAATATTTGAGTTAAAATTCTAGAAAAAAATGGCACAAGTTAGTTTAAAGGGTATTTCTAAGGTTTATTCCACCGGGGCAAAGGTAGTTGATCAGGTTAGCCTGGGTGTAGAAAACAAAGAATTCATGGTTCTGGTTGGGCCTTCTGGTTGCGGTAAAACCACAACCTTGAGAATGATTGCCGGGCTCGAAGAAATCAGTGAAGGAAATATCTACATTGGCGATAAGATGGTTAACGATGTGCCGGCAAAAGACCGCGATATTGCCATGGTTTTTCAGAATTACGCCCTTTACCCGCATATGACGGTTTTTGAAAATATGGCCTTTGGCCTTAAGTTAAGGCATTATCCTAAACCGGAAATTATCCAGCGCGTGAATGAAGCAGCAGAAATTTTGGGCCTGAAACCACTTTTAGGCCGCCGCCCCCGTGAGCTTTCTGGCGGTGAGAGGCAACGTGTGGCAGTGGGCCGCGCCATAGTAAGAAAGCCCCTGGTGTTTCTTTTTGATGAACCTTTGAGCAACCTGGACGCGAAATTAAGGGTGCAGATGCGCACGGAAATCCATAAACTGCACATCAGGCTCCAGACCACGATTATTTATGTCACCCATGACCAGACCGAGGCCATGACCATGGGAGACAGGATCGCTGTAATGAAGAGCGGGGTAATTCAGCAGGTAGCAGACCCGATTACGGTTTATGATAAACCAAAAAATAAATTTGTCGCAGGATTTATCGGTTCACCCCCGATGAACTTTATGAACGGAAGGCTCATCAGAAAAGACGGGAAGGTCTATTTCGACGAAGGTAAAATCCAGGTTAAGCTTGTCGAAGACATGTTTAAGTCTATCACCCCCTACGTCGGCAAAGAAATAATCTTCGGTATCCGTTCGGAAGATATTTATGATAAGTTATTTGTCTCTGAGGCCCCAGCAGAAAATATCGTCAGGGTCAATTGCGAAGTGGTCGAGCCGATGGGTTCGGAAGTATATTTATATCTTGGCACAGGCAAGCATACCTTTATAGCCAGGGTCGGCGCACATGACAGGCCCAAGATCAACCAGGACATCGACGTAGTCTTTGATATGAGCAAGGTCCACTTCTTCGATAAAGACACCGAAGAGACGATTTGCTAAACATTCATAAAAAGTGGTTTTAAAAGCGCATTTAATCCGCATCATTATATTTTTCCTTCTCTATGTTATTTTCCCTGCATATCTCACGGTTTATCACGATAAAAGTTTCCTGAAATTCCTGCTCCCGTTTTATCTCATCAATATCCTCATTGCCTATTTCCTTCTCCACAATAACTCCCGAAAAAAAAATGATTTCTTGCTTAAAATGCAGAATCTGGAAGAAAAGATAAATATCCTGAAAGATCAAAATCTGCAAGAATCAAAAAGCAGGTATGCCCTTGAAGAAAAAATCAGGCGGTATTCAAGCCTTAAGGTCATCATCGAAGAAATTAACCAGGAACTCGAGATTGATGCAACAGCCGGCAGCTTGGTGAATATAGTTTTTTCACTTGTGGGTAACAGTAAGGGCACCTGTATATTTTATTTGATCGACCAGCAGTCGCAGAAATTAAGCCTGTTTAAAACCAGGAAAGAAGATAAAAGGCTGGTAATTAAGGCCAAGGAAGGCGACATGTTTGATTTGTGGGTCCTGCGGCACATTAGCCCCTTGCTTATTGAAAATGTAAAAAGGGATTTTCGTTTCGACCTGGAGTTTATTAAGCCGCAGGAATTAAGGCCGATTTCTTCTTTAATCAGTTCTCCCTTGGTTACCGAAAACAGTTTTGTGGGCGTATTGCGCCTGGATAATAATGATCCTGCGGTTTATTCACAAGATGATTTGAGGTTATTGGTGACTATTTCCGATTTGGGCGCCGTAGCCATAGAAAACGGGGAATTATTCCAGAAGACCCAGGATTTGGCGATTCATGATGGCTTGACCGGACTTTTCACAAAAGGTTATTTTCTCGATCGCCTGAAAGAGCAATGCAAGAGGACATTGCGCCAGAAGGAGAAATTTTCTTTACTCATGCTTGATATTGACTATTTTAAAAAATACAATGACAGATTCGGCCATACTGCCGGAGACATTGTTTTAAAAAGCATTAGCGCGTCAATTTCCGAATTTTTGAAGGAAGCGAACCCGATTATCTGCCGTTTCGGCGGAGAGGAATTTTGCATTATACTGCCGCGTAAAGATAAGAAAGAGGCTGATCTTTTGGCAGAAGGGCTCTTGAAAAAAGTCGAGGAGACAAAAGTGGTATTAAGAAGGCAGGAAACGAATATTACGGTTTCCATAGGTGTAGCAACATTTCCTGAAGATGCCGGTTCTGAAGATGAACTTATCCTGAAAGCGGATAAGGCGATGTATCTGGCAAAACAAAACGGGAGAAATAGGGTAACCAATGCTTAAACTGTTTATTTTATTCTTCCTGATCGCTATTTTTTATCTGCGCTTAAAGAGGATCTTGAATAATAATTTCCTTAAGATACAAGGTGTATACAATGCGATTATGGCAGAACATGCAAAATTGTCCCAGAGGCATGCAAAGTTGAAAGAAGAGAACTCCAGCCTTGAGAGGATCGCCGATCAAACAATTGAATTATACGATATCAGCAAGGAAATCTGTAAATACCTGGATGAAGAAAAGATATTCACCACTTTTAGAGAACAGCTTACGCGTTACATTAATGTTAGCGAATGCCGGTTCCTCAAAGGAGACGCTAATTTATCTGATTTTGTGCAGCATACGATATTCCCGCTTAAAATAAAGAAAGATCAGCCCGCAACAGGGTATCTGGTGGCATCCGGCATAAAAGAAGAAGAAATGGAGAAGTTCAATATCCTGGCGAATCAGTTTATTTTGGGGGTGAAAAGGGCAATTCTCTATAAGCGCGTGCAGGAGATGGCGATTACCGATAGCCTGACCGGTGTTCTTAGCCGCAGGTATTTTCTTGAAAGATTCGCAGAGGAACTCGAGCGTTCCAGGAAATTTAAGTACTGTTTTTCATTCTTAATGTTGGATATAGATTATTTTAAAGACTATAATGACCGTTTTGGGCACCTGGTCGGCGATACGATTTTAAAAGAAGTTACAAAAACCATTAAAGATAACATACGGCAGATTGATTTGTTGGGCCGGTTTGGCGGAGAAGAGTTTTGCGTGGTCCTGACGGAAACGGATAAAGAAGAGGCGCTTTTTGTCGCAGAACGTATTCGCGCCGCCCTAGAAAACAAGAATATTAAGGCCTACGATGAAGATATTAGAGTGACTATCAGTATTGGAATGGCTGTTTTTCCCGGTGATGCCCAGGTATTCGAGCAGATTATCGAGAAGGCTGATCAGCTACTATATAAGGCTAAGCAACTAGGCAGAAACAAAACATGTTCATCCTGACCCTGCCCTCACCTACGCGGTGCGGTAAACCGCACCGCGTAGGTGAGGTAATATATTTCTTGCAAATCCCGCCGCTTTCATATAAAATACTTTAATTATATCTAAACCTTCAAGGCACAAGCAGTTTTGGCTTAATAAGAAAATTACATAATCCTCAGAGATAATGATCCTGCTTAAAACCGCAATCTATTATTATAATAAACATTATAGTTTACTATTGGTAGTCTTTGGCCTGCTATTTTTTACCCCTTCGTTATATGCCCAGGAAACCCAGGGCCTGCATACTGCAAGTAATGAGACTGCACCTGCCCAGGAAACCCAGGGCCTTCATACTGTAAGTAATGAAACCGTCATTCTCCAAGAGAAAACTCCGGAAACTGTAAAGCAGCCAATTGCCATTGATGCCGAAACAGTTGAATATTCCATGGATAATAAAAATGTTACTGCTTCGGGACGGGTAGTGGTGGATTTTAAAGGGACAAAATTGAGCTGTGATAAGTTCACTGTGAATACAGATACCAAAGACGGTATTGCCGAAGGGCATGTTAAATTAGAAGATGCGCAGGGGGTGATCGAAGCGGAGAAAATGAGTTATAATTTTCAGACCAAGGCCGGCGTGATGACCAACGCGCTTTTTAGGGCAAATCCGTATTTTGGCAAGGCATTCGAAATCAAAAAGGTCAATGACATAGAGTTTGTGGGCATTAATACAGAGATGAGTACCTGCAGCTTTGACCATCCGCACTATCGTTTTAAAACGAAAAAAGTAGATTTTTTCCGCGGAGATAAGTTTCAGATGAAAAGCACTACAATCACCGCGGGCCAGGATAGGCAGATTCCCATAATGCATCTGCCTTTTTTCAACAAGAGCCTGAAAGAGCCGTATATGCATGTGCAGTTTAGCCCGGGCCACAGTAAGGATTGGGGGTATTATACCCAGACTGCCTGGAGATATAGGCTTACTGATAGTATCGAAGGGGATATCCTGCTGGATTACCGTGAATTGATGGGGATTGCCGAAGGGTTTATCACTAATTATAAATCGCAGAATTTTGGTAAAGGCGACTTTAAGCTCTATTACACCCAGGAAAGGAACAAAAGCAAGGGCATCGGCACTTCAGTAGATATTCCTAAGGTTTTTGAACGGTATATGGGGAGATTGCGCCATAAATGGGATATTGACCCTATGACCAATTTAATTTCAGAAATATATTATATTAAAGATTCCAAAAGAATGGTCCTTGGTAATCAGTATAATTTTCTCAAAGATTTCTACCCGCGTGAATATGAGAAAGATGAACAACCATTATCATATTTGCAGGTCAATCACCTCTTTGATAATTCAAATATCAACTTAGTGGTTCAGAAGCGGATTAACCGTTGGTATAACCAGTTAGAAAAATTACCGGAAATAATATATAATTTGCCTAGCATGCCCATTGGGAACTCAAGGCTTTATTTTGAGAACGCTAGTTCTTTTGCCAGGTATAGCTATAAAAATTCATCTTCTCCTATCCCTTCCGCTAATGATGTAAACGGTATGACAAGGGTCGATCTCTATAATAAAATGTCTTATCCTCTGCGGGCGTTTGTTTTTCAGCTTAATCCATTTGTCGCTAATCGTTCAACATATTATAATTCCGATATTAATGCTAATTCTCTTGCCCCGCGCACAATTTTCTATTCTGGCGCTGACCTAAGCACAAAATTTTACCGCATTTTTAATGTTAAAACCGGTTTTCTTGGGTTGGATATCAACGGCTTGAGGCATATCATCACGCCTACGATAACCTATACTTTTCAGAATACGCCCACTATCCCAAGCAGTAAATTAAAGCAGATCGATGGTATTGATTCTATAAACGGAGTAAGCAATGCCGCGGTATTCGAATTGGATAATAAACTGCAAACAAAAAGAAATAATACAACAGTTGATTTATTGGATTTCAGGATTAACAGTACATATAATTTTAAGTCATCTTCAAACCGGTCAGGGGGAAGTTTATCGGATTTTCTCCTCTATTTAGATTTTTATCCTTATTCCTGGTTGAGCCTGAATACAGATGCCACATTTAGCCGCAGTGTCAGGCATTTTAGCCAGATAAATACTGATTTAAATTTTAATTTTGCTACCGATCGCACGATCGGTTTTGGCAATCGTTATACAAGGGGGGGAAGCAAGGAAATGACCTTCCAGACTCATTGGCGGATAAATCCGAAATGGAGTGCGCGTGTTTATGAGCGTTATCAATTTGGAAATGCTGTTGACCTAAGCAGCGGCATTAGAGAGCAGGAATACGCGCTAATCAGGGATTTACACTGCTGGACCATGGAGGTTTCATATAATCTTCAGAAGAGTAAAGGTGAGACTCTTTGGATGGTGTTTAGGTTGAAGGCATTCCCCGAACTGCAGTTTGACTACAATCAGAGTTATCATCAGCCCCAGCCCGGGTCCCAAACGAAGTAATACAAAAGAGGTAATTTTATGAAAATTACAATCATTGGTTCAGGTTATGTAGGATTGGTTACCGGCGCTTGTTTTGCTGAATTAGGCAATAATGTAATTTGCGCCGACAATGATACAAAAAAAATCGCAGCCTTAAAAAAAGGCGTGATTCCGATTTACGAACCTGGGCTCGAAGAATTAATTGCCATAAATACAAAGAAAAAGCGCCTTGTTTTTACAACCGATATCAAGAAAGCGATTAAGGCCTCCGAAGTCATAATTTTGGCAGTGGGTACGCCTCCTCAAGAAAACGGAGAAGCAGACCTGACTGGCATTGAGAATGTGGCACGCAACATTGCTTTAAATATGGCCAGCTATAAACTTATCGTGGAAAAATCAACAGTACCTGTGGAAACAGGCGAATGGGTAAAACACACGATAGAAACTTATATCAAGAAAAAAGTCCAGTTTGATGTTGCCTCTAACCCGGAATTCTTGAAAGAGGGCCAGGCAATCAATGATTTTATGCATCCGGATAGAATTGTCATCGGCGTTGAATCAAAGAGGGCGCGCGATATCCTTACTGATTTATATAAACCGCTGAATGCGCCTCTGGTGGTTACTGACATAAAAAGCGCTGAACTGATTAAGCATGCCTCAAATTCATTCCTTGCTACCAAGATTTCTTTTATTAATGCGATTTCTCAAATTTGCGATAAAGTGGGGGCTGATGTGGTAGAGGTGGCTAGCGGTATGGGTATGGATAAAAGGATCGGGAGGGCATTTTTGAATGCCGGCATTGGCTATGGAGGTTCATGTTTCCCCAAAGATTTAGATGCCTTTATTACAATCTCGGAAAAATTAGGTTATAGTTTTGATTTGTTAAAATCAGTGAGGCAGATCAATGAGCAGCAGAGAGATTTTTTCTTGCGCAAAATCAAAGAAAAGCTCTGGATTGTGAAAGATAAAACCATTGGAATATTAGGCCTATCGTTTAAGCCGAATACCGATGATATCCGTAACGCGCCGGCAATAGAGATAATCAATGCCCTAAAGCTGGAAGGCGCAAAAATTAAAGTTTATGACCCATCCTCAATGAAGAAGGTAAAAGAAGTGATTAGTGATGGATTGAAATTTTGCCAGGACCCATACGAGGCCTGCCGTAACAGCGATTGCCTGTTGATTGTCACGGAATGGGATGAATTTAAAGAATTGGATTTTGCAAAAGTTAAGAAATTATTGAAGCGGCCCTTGATTATCGATGGCCGTAATATTTATGATCCGCAGGCAATGAAGAAGCTTGGGTTCACTTATGTGGGAGTGGGCAGGGGTAAATATGAGTAAGTCAGAGGTTGATTTTAAAAAGAGAGTGCTTAAAAGGCAAATTAAGGTTGCGGTAGTGGGCCTGGGTTATGTCGGTCTCCCTTTGGCAATAGAATTCGCAAAAAAGGGTTTTTCTGTTTTAGGCGTGGATTTGGACCAGGGCAGGGTCAATCACATCAAAGAGAAGGTTTCTTATATTAGCGATATTCCCACTAGCGAGTTAAGAAGGGTGATCAAAAGCAAAAAATTCAGGGCAGAGAATAATTTTGATTCTCTAAAAGAAGTGGATGTCGTTTCTATCTGCGTTCCCACTCCGCTTAAAACAAAATATACCCCGGATATCTCCTTTATCAAGAGTGCGATAAAATCAATTGCCAAGAACATTAAGATGGGTGTTTTGATTATTTTAGAAAGCACTACTTATCCCGGGACAACCGAAGAAATCATCCTGCCGATATTAGAAAGCCATGGCTTAAAACACGGGAAAGATTTTTATCTTTGTTTTTCTCCGGAAAGAATTGACCCGGGTAATAAAAAATTTCCTGTTAACAAAATCCCCAAGGTTATCGGCGGCTTAAGCCCAGAGGCAACCAGGCGGGGCGTTTTGGTCTATAGTAATATTATCGATAAAGTCGTACCTGTGTCCAGCGCGCGAGTGGCGGAAACCGTAAAATTATTAGAAAATACCTTTCGCCTGATTAATATCGGATTAATCGACGAAATCGCGATGATGGCGCATAAAATGAAAATCGATATCTGGGAGATAATTAATGCCGCTTCAACCAAGCCTTTTGGTTTTATGCCGTTTTATCCGGGCCCGGGCGTTGGCGGCCACTGCATCCCCAAGGACCCGCTCTATTTATACTGGAAGGCAAAATCACACGGGTTTAACTCACGGTTTATCAAGCTTGCTTCGGATGTGATTGACTATATGCCCGAATATATCGTTAAGCGGGTTGAGCAGATCCTGGAAAAAAGCGGTAAGAAGATTAATAAATCCAAGGCCCTGGTTATCGGGGCAACGTATAAAAAAGACATCAAGGACTTAAGAAAGTCTCCGGCAATCGATATTATTTCCCATCTTGAAAAAAGAAAAGCAGCGGTGGCATATTATGATCCGCTGATACCTTATTTAAAGATCGGGCAGATCAATCTTAAATCCATTAAATTGGAGAAAGAAGCATTAGCAAGGTTTGATTGCGTAATTATCGCCACGGACCATACGGATATCGATTACAAGTTCCTCCTGAATAATTCCAGGGTAATTTTTGACAGTCGGAATGTTTATAAAAATGTAAAAAGTGAAAAGGTGATTAAATTATGAAGAAATTTCTTGTTACAGGCGGAGCAGGATTCATCGGATCGCACATAGTTGAAGAATTGGTAAAAAAAGGAAATTTTGTGCGCGTCCTGGATAATTTTTCCAGCGGAAAATTAAATAACCTCAAGCCGTTTCTCAATAAGATTGAGTTGATTAGAGGAGACATTAGAAATCCTGCTATATGCCTTAGGGCAACTAAGGGGATTGATTATGTCTTGCATCAGGCAGCTTTGCGGAGTGTTCCTAAATCAATGAAATTTCCTTTAGATTACAATGAAGTGAATATTAACGGAACTTTGCATATGCTTCAGGCGGCAGCAGAGAATAAGGTGAAGGGTTTTGTTTTTGCATCTTCCAGTTCTGTATACGGAGATATTGATGATTTTCCTGAAAGAGAAAGTTTTCTTCCGCAGCCGATTTCTCCCTATGCCTTAAGCAAATTAACAGGCGAACATTACTGTAAAATTTTCAGCCTGCATTTTGGCCTGGCTACGGTGTCTTTACGTTATTTTAATGTTTTTGGGCCGCGTCAGTCTTTGGATGATGAATATGCCGTAGTTGTCCCGAAGTTTACAACTTGCATGCTTGCTAATCAACAGCCGCCGATATTTGGCACAGGCAAACAATCGAGGGATTTCACTTTTGTAAAAAATGTCGTACAGGCGAATCTCTTGGCAGCATCACGCGCTGGCCTTGAGAATATCCGGGGTAGAGCTTTTAATGTTGCCGGTGGAAGGGACTATACGGTCCTGGAGTTAGTTGGGCTGTTAAATAAAATTTTGGGAAAAAATATTAAACCGCGTTTCCTGCCGTTGCGCAGAGGCGATGTTTTTAAAACAGCAGCATGCCTTTCCAGCTCAAAAAAGATATTGGGTTTTCAGCCGAAGATAAACTTTGAAGAAGGGCTAAAGTTGACAGTCGAGTATTTTAGAAATTATCATAAGGAATAGAAATGGCTAAAAAAACAGTAGTGGTAACCGGTGGCGCAGGTTTTATCGGCTCGCATTTATGCGATAGGCTGATTAATGATGGGCACGAGGTAATTTGCCTGGATAATTTTATCACCGGCAGTAAGGATAATATCCGGCATTTATTTAAAGATCATAATTTCGAATTAATCGAGCATAATGTTTCAAAACATATAGATATCAAGGGCAAAGTTGATTTTGTGCTGCATTTTGCTTCACCTGCATCCCCGGTAGATTACCTTAATTTTCCCATACCTACGCTTAAGGTGGGGTCTTTAGGTACGCATAATGCGTTGGGGCTCGCTAAAACTAAAAAAGCAAAGTTCATGATTGCTTCAACATCAGAGGTGTACGGAGACCCTTTGATCCATCCGCAAACCGAAACTTACTGGGGTAATGTTAATCCTATAGGCCTGCGCGGCTGTTATGACGAGTCAAAGCGCTTTGCTGAAGCGCTAACCATGGCATATCACCGGATGCATAAAATAGACACTAAGATCATCCGCATTTTTAACACCTACGGCCCGCGCATGAGAATGCATGACGGCAGGGTCGTGCCTAATTTTATTTATCAGGCATTGCATAATCAACCCTTAACAGTCTATGGCAAAGGCAGGCAGACAAGGAGCTTTTGTTTTGTGAGTGACCTGGTGGATGGAATATTCAAGATGATGCATTCTAAAGACAATGGCCCGGTAAATCTGGGCAATCCCAATGAATTTACAATTATGGAACTGGCCAAAAGAGTGGCCAGATTAACCGGTAGAGAAAGTAAAATTATCTATAAGCCATTACCGCAGGACGATCCGCGCCAACGCCAACCCGATATCTCTAAAGCCAAAAAAATCCTTAAGTGGCAGCCAAAGATCCAATTAGAAGAAGGCCTGAAAATTACCATAGATTGGTTTAAAAACCACTAGATGAGAAAAAATCTCGCCATAGCCCTTTCCTTAGTTTTTATTCTCGGGATGAGTATTTATTTCCGGTCATTTCCGATTAATTTTCCGCAATTCAAAGAAGACGCAAAATTCCTGGTCAACGAAGAAATTCATAATAATATTTCCCTGGAAATTGAGAAAAGATTTCCTGATTTTAGTGTTTATGCCAAAGATACTTTAGTTAAAACCGCGGTGGGGGATTTTAAAAAGAGCCAGAAAAAAAATATCGAAGCCAGAATTTCAAAAAAGTATTCCGAGTTAAAAAGTAAATACCAGGATGAACACGGACAGACCTTTTTAATGGAATTGGACTGCTGGCACTGGGCTAGGTATGTTGAAAATATCGTTACTCTAGGCCATCCCGGAGATAAAGTAATTAACGGGAAACAGTTTGACAGCCTGATGCTGGCGCCAAACGGCGACTTTCTCCCCTGGAGCCAGTTTCTGCTTTATCTATCCGCGTTTCTCTATAAATGTTTTAATGCGATTGCCCCGGTTTCATTAATGGCATTTTTATTTTATCTCCCGCTATTATTTCTGGCCATTTTTTTAATTACACTTTATTTTTTCTCGCGCCGCTACTGCGGTGATCTGGGGGCTGTTGTTTGTTGCGTTTTTATCGGGTTAAACCAGGGATTTATTATACGTAGTTGTGTCGGCTGGTTTGACACAGATGTCCTGAATGTTTTTTTCCCGCTGGTAATTATTTGGCTGTATTTTGCTGCACATCATGCTGCCACTTTAAAATCTCGGATTATTTCAAGCCTATTTTGTGCGTTTTGCCTTGGCATTTTTAGCTTTACCTGGATATATTGGTGGTATATTCTCGCGATCATTGCTATCTATGAATTATTTTCTTTGGGGAATTTGGTTTCTGCGAGCATCCAGTATAAGGAAGATAACCGTGCGTTATTAAAAAAACGCATATTTACTATCTTTCCTTTTTTAATTTTTAGTTTCTTTTGGGTAATTATCTTTTCGGGGAGCAACCCTTTTAACGTTTTGTTCTTACAAATAAAAAAATCTCTTCAGATGAACAATTCCTTTTTGGAATTTTCTATCTGGCCGAATACACTCGCCTTTGTCAGCGAATTAAAGAAGGCCCCGCTAGAAAAGATTATAAGTTTGTGCGGAGGAATCTATTTATTTGTTTTAATTTTAGCTTGCATGCTGCTTTTATTCCTATATTACCGTCACAATGGCAAACTCTCGGCAGATAAGAGAGATTTTATAACCTTGTTGGTCTTTTGGTTTTTCTCTATGCTTTTTGCCGCTTTTAAGGGATTAAGGTTTACGATATTCCTGATAATTCCTATGGGAATTATTTTGGGCTGGGCGATTAATCAGGCACTCGAATATTTTAAGTCCAAAAAAAAGGCCCTTGATGTTTATACAGTTTATATTTTAGTTCTTGTTATTGTCTGTGCGCTGGTTATTAAGGCTGATGGAACAGCCAAAAAGATATATCCTTTTGTAAACAAGGCCTGGTATAACACATTGGTTAAAATTAAACAAACTACACCCGGCGATATAGTAATTAATTCCTGGTGGGATTTTGGCGATTGTTTCAAAGCGATTGCCAAAAGAAAAGTGATTTTTGACGGGCAAACGCAGCAGTATCCTCAATCGTATTGGATGGCCAGGGTGCTCATTTCCAGAAATGAGAAAGAAGCGCTAAAAATCCTGCGCATGTTGAATAATGGAGGGAATAAGGCATTTGAAATTATCAATACACATTTTAATGACCCATTGCGTGCGGTGATTTTTTTGAATAAAATTATTTCAGTCGATGAGAAAAGCGGCAGGGAGCTTTTAAAGGAAGCCCTGCCCGGCCAAGAAGCAGGAAAAGTCAGCAGCATCATTTTTGATAAACCTCGCCCCGCGTATTTTGTCGTCGATTATTCTATGTTGGACAAAATGCATGCTTATTCCTATCTGGGGAATTGGGATTTTTTAAAGGCATGCCTGGCAAAAAATCTGAATAAAAAAAATGAGACCGAGAATTATCTTGTTAAGCTGGGCATTGATAAGCCCTTGGTCAGTAGATTGGCCGATGAGCTAGGCTTGATCCAGGGTGCCGACCTGGATAAATGGGTGACTAAGATGTCTTTATTCCACGGCAGGATAAATAGAGGCAGAGAAGATAGCGGAATGGTTTATTTTAATAACGGTTCAGTCTATGATCTTAAGGGTGCAAGGTTTCATTTGTATTCCGAGGAGGCAAGGAAGTTTTTTGTTCCTAAAAGCACCTTCATTTTCGAAGACAGTGTTTTAAGCGAGGTTAAATATCCGGATAGTGATTTAGATTATTCAGCTTTGGTCTATGCCTCGGATGGACAATATGAGTTAATATTATTGGATGATGGCTTGGCCGATAGCCTGCTGGCCAAATTATATTTGTTCAATGGAAAAGGGTGTAAAAATTTTAAGCCTTTTATTGAAGAGCGCACAAAAGAAGGCTGCATCCGCGTATTTGAGATAATTTGGGATTAAAATGGAAAATATTCCTGAAGTTTCGGTGGTGTTGCCTTGTTTGAATGAAGAAGCCGCAGTAAGCGTTTGTATCAATAAAATCAAGGATGTTTTTTCTAAAGAGGCGATTAACGGAGAAATCATCGTGGTGGATAATGCCTCTACTGACCGTTCCCGCCAGATAGCAGAAGAATTAGGGGCCAGGGTAGCCATAGAGACGATCCGCGGCTATGGCTCGGCATACCTTAAGGGCTTGAGTGAGGCAAAAGGGAAATTTATCATTATTGCGGATCTGGATGACTCCTATGATTTCTATGATATCCCAAAATTCTTAAAACTTCTTAGAGACGGGCATGATTTTGTAATTGGCTCCAGATTTAAGGGGAAAATCAGCAAGCGGGCAATGTCCTGGTCGCATCGCTATGTCGGTAATCCTATTCTATCAGGCGTCTGCCGGTTGTTTTTTCATACGCGGATTTCTGATGTGCACTGCGGAATGCGCGCATTCAGCATAGAGGCGTATAAAAAAATGAAGCTAAACAGCACGGGAATGGAATTCGCTACTGAAATGGTTGTTTCGGCACTGCAAAATAACCTGAAAATCTGTGAGGTGCCGATTAATTATAATGCGAGAATCGGAAAATCGAAATTAAGCTCATTTCGGGATGCCTGGAGGCATGTCCGCTTCATGCTGCTTTTCTGCCCTGATTGGCTATATTTCATCCCTGGGGCAATAGGATTTTTAGCCGGGTTAATTATTTTATTTTTGCAACTACAGGGCCCATTTTTATTCCTTGGCCATAAATGGGATATCCATGTGATGGTCCTGGGAAGTTTAACCAGCTTATTAAGTTTCCAGATTATTAACCTCGGTATTTATGCCAAGGTTTTTGCAGTAAGGGAGAGGTTCGTCAAGAACGACAAATTCATTTCCTATCTTTTAAAAAAATTCAAATTGGAATTTGGCCTCGTTGCAGGGGCGATTTTTCTCATCCTGGGTTTTACGGTCAATTTACTTGTTTTTTTGGAATGGTGGAGAAGTTCATTCGGGCCGCTACATCGGATCAGGGAAACAATTTTTGCCATGACTTTTATGGTTTTAGGGATAGAGATCATATTTTCTTCATTTTTCTTGAGCCTGCTTATGATCAATAGAAATTCTTGTTCCGGAAAAAATAATAACTGATATTTCAAAAGCTTAAAAGCATGAAGAACGACTATTCTTATTGGGCCAAAGCTTATTCAAATCTACCTGGTGCTTCAGAAGGATTAAAATATTGGGTAGAAGGAGTATATTTGGCCATGCTTGAAGATGCGGTAGGCGGGCTTCAGGGGTTATCTTTACTGGAAATCGGCCCTGGCAGGGGATTCTTTGCCAAAAAGGCCCTTGAACGCGGCATAGATTACGCTGCTATAGAAAATTCCGAGGTGCTTGCCGACAGCTTAATAAAAGCAAATATTAATGTTTTCTGCGCAGATGTATTCAGGCTGGATGAGGATATTTTTAAAGGAAAGAAATTCGATATTATTTACATGTCCCATGTTTTGGAACATTCAGATACTAAAAAAGATGCGGAGTCCCTGATTAGAAAATGCTGTGCCTGGCTTAAACCGGAAGGCTCTATTATGCTAAATGCGCCCAATGTCTTGAGCCATAAATTCAATTTCTGGATATCGGATTATACCCATAATTTTGTGACCACTCCATTAAGAGTGAAAAATCTGCTTATAGATAACGGGTTCAATCATTTTTATGAGAGAAAGATGGTCCTTGGGGTGAGAAATGCCTTGCTGAGAAAGTGCGTATCTTTGCTTTTTGCTATTTGCCCGAATTTTATTTTAGATAAAACAGGCAAGTTATTTATGCCGATGGCAAAGAAGGGCGGTTTTGCAATTTATGGAAAAGAAAATTTCACAATTATTGCCAAAAGGATGAAAAATGGACAATAACCCGAGTAATAAGAAATATGATATAGGCCTAAACGAGATAACCTTTCTTAGAAAGCCGCTTGAGCGTGTTTTGGATAAGATTAAAGTTTACAATTTTATTACTCCGAATCTTTTGACAAGCCTGTCGTTTGCCTTTGCGGTTATCGCCGCGATGATAATTTTATTACCGAGCAGAATCTCATTGGTATTTAGCGGTATTTTTATCATATTTTCTTATCTGCTTGATTGTATGGACGGAAGATTGGCGCGCTTAAAAAATATGGAATCTCATTTTGGTTTTTGGTTCGATAGGCTGACGGACCAGTTTAAGCTGTCGTTGTTGATTTTAGCCTTAGGTATCAGGGCGTATAACTTTGAGGAGCCTGATGAATATATCTTGATTGCTGCCGCGGCCGTAATCATAATCCAATTGATTAAAGAATTCAATTGGTCGCTTTTTGAAATCTTTTGTTTAAAAATTTCTTCCAAAAAGAACTATGACGAAGTTATTTTAGATAATATAGGCGTCACTTTTACCAAAGATAACCTGTTTCAAAAAATTATTTTTCATGCAGCAAGGGCATTGGCATTCCTGCATTATGAGCAGATCGCTGTCTTAGGCATCTTCCCTGTAATCTTAGGTGCAGAAAAAACCATCTATATCTATGGCCTGCTTTCGGCAATTTCACTGGCGGGAAGATTAGCTGTTTATAGTAGAATTTTCCGAAAAATAGATGCAAAATAAAACTATAGCAATTATCTTAGCTGCCGGCCGGGGAATCCGCTTGAGGCCCTTGACCGAAGATCTACCAAAACCCCTGGTCAGGATCAATAACACGCCTATCTTGTTTCAAATCCTTTCATCCCTGGAAAAGAATAATATCAAAAAATGTATCATTATCACCGGGTACAAGCGCCGGCTTATCGAAAAAGAAATCACCGGGCACTTTCCCGGTAAAATGGATATCGAATATATCGTAAATAAAAAATATCGCACAACCAATAACAGCTATTCGCTTTGGCTGGCAAGGCAATATTTAGAAAATTTCGATACGCTTTTAATAGAGGCCGATGTGATGGCGGATCCGGGGGTGTTTAGTTTATTGAGTATTGGGCAAAGAAAATCTTTATGGCTGGCGGATAAGTTCAAGAAAAACATGAACGGCGCTTTATTGGTTGCGGGTAAGAATAAAAAAATAAAGCAAATCATGATTGTCAGAGAAAGGCTCGCGGAATACAAAAATAATTATTATAAGTCCGTGGGAATTTTAAAAATAAAGAAACTGCTTGGGAGAAAACTCGCGCTTTGGCTGGATAAAGGCGTGAAGAATAAAGTTACGAATATTTATTATGATTTAGTGCTTGCTAAGCATTTAGAAAAGGCCAATATTTTCGTGAAATATATCGGTAAGTTAAAGTGGTGGGAAATAGACAATCAAGAGGACCTGGAATATGCCAGAAAATTATTCAGAAAATAAGAATTTAGACTATAAAGAGACAAAACGTTTCTGGGAGAAGAGGGCAGAGCGGGTGAGGCTTACGGGGAATCTCTTTGAAGCTAACCTCTCGGATAACATTCCGCTTCAGGCAATTTTCAAGGATGCTATAGAGAAACAGATCATTGAGAAAAGTGCGCCGCTTATGCCTGATTATGAAATACTGGATTTGGGCTGCGGTTCGGGAAGGATGAGCCTGTTCTTTGCTCGAGCCTGTAAAAGGGTTGTGGCAGTGGATTTCTCATTGGCACTTCTTGAGCGGGCCAGGGGCAATGCCATGAAGTGCGGTTTAAACAATATTACTTTTATCGAAGAAAATATTAATAGTTTTTATTGTAAAGAGAAATTTGACCTGATTTTTTTAGGAGGGGTTTTGAGCTATCTTAATGACGCGGATGCCAAAAATATGCTTGGCCGGGCAAAAGAGATGCTGAAACCCGAAGGAAGGCTATTAATCAGGGACTCGCTTAGTTTTAGAAAAAGTTGTGTTATACGGGAGAAGTATAATAAAAATTTTGAGGATAATTATAGCGTGATCTACCGTTCAATAAAAGAATTCAAGTCTGCATTGAAAGAAAGCGGCTTTGCGTTTGATTTAGAAACCAGCCTGGCGATTTTTCCCTTTATGGGCCTATATCACCTTGTCATAAAGAAAATTTTTGGTTCAGGGGCGATTTTCGCTAAGCTATCAAAAAACTATTTTGGGCTAGTGAGTTATTTTAGCCCGTTTATCCTTTTTTACAGGAATTCTGGTATTTACGAATTTTTTGCCTATCTATTGAATAAATACGACCAAAGATTTTTTATTTGTTCACTAAAATAAATGGACGAAAAACTTATTTCAATAATTATTGCTGCAAGAAATGGCGCCTTACGCATAAAAAACTGCCTGGATTCAATCTCCCATCTGCATTATAGCAATTACGAGGTAATCGTGGTTAATGACGGTTCAACAGACAAAACCCAGGAGATATTAAACGGCTATCAAAATATTAAGGTGATTAATACTTTAGGGCTTGGGCCTTCGGGTGCAAGGAATTTAGCGATTAAAGAGGCGAGGGGTGAATTTATTGCTTTTACTGATGCGGATTGCCTGGTTGATCCTGAATGGCTCAATGCATTAATCAGCGGTTTTAATGATCAGGCTATTGCGGGAACCGGCGGGTTGCAGTTGAGCCCGGTTGATGATTCGCCTTTCGGGAAAAATGTCCAGGGTTTCTTTGAAATATTCGGGTTTGTTTCAGATTACATGAAATCAGGCAAAGCTCACAGGCAGGTAGAGCATAATCCTACCTGTAATTCGATGTACCGTAAATCAGTTTTACTGGAGATGGATGGATTCCATGCAGGCCTGTGGCCGGGAGAAGATGTGGAACTGGACTATCGCATAAGAAAAAAAAGGTATTTGCTGGGTTTTACCCCAAAGGCGATAGTTTTTCATTATCGCGCCAGTAACTACAAAAAATTCGCAAAGATGATCTTTCGTTATGGTCTGGCACAAGGATGGTTAGTAAAAAGGTACGGCTTTTTTAGGCCGATACAGTTAATACCAATTTTTAGTATTATTTTGTGCTTATTACTACTATTCAATGTTTTTTGGTTTGCACTATTGATTGTCCTGCTATTCTCGGTTATCCTTGTTAAATCAATAAGAATGCAGAAAGACCCGTCTTCTATGCTTTTTTTGTTTGTGCTAGCAGTTTTTGCCTGGAATCTGGGCTTTTTTAGCAGCTTACCGCTTCAAGAAATCTATCCACCTGTCAAAACTTGAATCTCCATATCTCGCATGCTATACTTACTTTAGAGGAATCATTCTTAAAGAATAGGAATTAAAACGTCTTTATATTAAATAAAAGACCTATTCTTCGCGCCTCAACTAAGGGGCGGGGCTCTTTTTGGGCCAGGATGAAGAATAGGTTTTTTTATTGAGGGATAAAATGCTTGACAAAAAGGAAAGGAGGTGTTATAAAAAAAGAAACAAGGAAGGTAAGGCTTTTGCGCAAAAAAGCCCCTTATTTTTAATACTATAAAAGAATTCATATTTTGAAAGTAGTGCGAAAATAAGAGGGAAAAATAAGCGCGAAATCAAGCCAATCATACCTTAGAGAGGAGGCTTCATCATATGAATAGAAAAAGAGGTTTTACGTTAGTAGAAATCATGATCGTCGTAGCAATCATCGCATTACTGGCAGCTATCGCCATACCTAACTTATTACGTGCCAGAATTACTGCGAATCAGACTGCTGCTCAAGCAACATTGAAAACCATTTCTACTGCCGCGGAAAGTTATGCTTCAGCAAATAATGGTAATTATCCCGGTGCTACAGTAGCCGCTGATTTGGTTAATGTAACTCCACCTTATTTGAATGAAGATTATACTGACGCGACACGAAATGGCTATACTTTTGCTTGTGGAACCTGGGCCGTAACTGGTTATAGTTGTACAGCTACGCCTGCACAGCCTGGTACTTCTGGAACTAGAACCTACACTATTACAACAGGCGCAGTAATGACTGATGCTGCTGCTGAATAAAATATAGTTTCAAGTTTTGAATAAGGGGCGAAGATGAATAAAATTCGCCCCTTATTTTTTTGTCATAATCTTCTTGCCAAAGCCAGATTTTATGCTAGAATTAATTCTATAATAAATATAAAATAAATCTAAATGACAATTAATAATATAAAAGCTAAAAGTTTAATTACCATTGTAATTGTTGTGGCTTTTGTTGCTCTTTTGCTGAGAATTATCATCGCGAATTTCATTGTTTTTAGTATCACGCAAAACGAATCCAGCGCACAGACCACCTTAAAATTAATCTCTACTGCCCTTGAGAATTACTCAAAAGATAATCAAGGGGCGTTTCCTGCCAGTTTATCCAGCCTTTCCACGACAAAGCCAGCTTATCTCGATGAATATTATGTAAATCAGGCTGTAATCAAGGGCTATAATTTTAGTTGCCCGAGGCTTGAGTCAACGAGTTATGTTTGTTTAGCCGCGACTTTAAAATGCGGGATCACTGGAAAAAATAATTACAGTATCACTACCGGAGGCTCGCTTATATCCGAGGAATGCAGCAAAAGGGAATAAAAATGAAGAAGGCATCTATTTTAGGTTTTACTCTTGTGGAAATTATGGTTGTCATGGCAGTGATTATGGTTTTGGCTTCTTTGGCCATACCTGGAATAATGCGATCACGTATTACTGCCATGGAAATGACTGCCTTGGCAAATATCCGGACGATAAGAAATTCTAGCGATGTTTATTATGTTGACCATGAGGCTTATCCGGACAGCTTGCTTGGGTTAGCTAATACCACGCCTCCATATCTTGAACCAAAATTAGCAAGTGGTATTAAACAGGGTTATGAATTTATCTATGGCCTTGGTTCAGGAGGTTTCACTGTCCAGGCTAATCCAAGCGGTCTTATAAAAGGGAGGTATTTCTTTTCCGATGAAAAAGGACTTATCCATTATAACGATAGCCAGCCGGCAGGGCCGGAGGATGCAGTTTTTAGATAAAGGATTCACGTTAATCGAGGTTTTATTTACCGTTGGAATCCTTGCCTTTGTGCTTTGCGGGTTGCTGGTTACTTATATTAATATGTTCTTTCTGGGCGATATTGCACGCCAGACTACTCTTGCGGCAAATGCTGCACAGGCGAAGCTTGAAGATTTAAAACGCGTCAGTTTTACTAACCTTCCTGCTTTTAATGGCACTACTTTTGATATTGCAGGGTTTACTGCTGCTAATGCCAAAGGGAGAATTGAGGTTTCTAATACAGCCTATGATGATTTGAAAGAAGTAAGGATTGTAGTTTCTTTCCGGCAAAAGGGCCAGAGGATTATCGGCGAAGATACCTCTCTTAATGGAATCCTGGATTCTGGAGAAGATGACGATGGTAATGGCCGCTTGGACTCGCCAATTGAAGTAGTTACAACTATTGCTAGATAAATTAAAAATGAAAAAAGGTTTTAGTTTAATAGAGTTACTTGTTGTAGTGGCAATTTTTAGCGCTCTTTTTGCCGCGATATTAACGGTGCAAAGCACCTCGGATAATGCCTGGCGCATTGGGCGTAATAAGCTGATTGAACAGCAGGATGCCAGGCGGGCATTAGATGATATTGCCAGATTATTAAAGCAGTCCAATGCTAATTGGGTAATCAGCGGCACTTCCTATAACCTGGCGATCAGCGAGCAGAATACAAGAATAGATTTTTATAATCCTCTTTTTGATAACCAGGGAGGAGTTTCCGGTTTGTATAAGGTGACTTATAAATTGGATCCCGGAAATTCGCGGCAGCTGATAAAAAAGATCGGTAATGCAAATAGCGTTGTGGTTGCCAACGAAGTAGAAAATATTTATTTTGGCGCAGGATGCGCCGGGTGTGCTTCTTACAATTGTACTGTTGTTTCCAGCGATTGCCCGATAATAAAAGTCCAGGTCACTTCAAAAAAGCAAGCGGATTTTACTTTGGATAGCCAGATAAACCTAAGGAATAAAAATTCCAGTTTATCGAGCGATGTTGAGGTAGAAGAGCCTGCCCAAGGAGAATTTTAATGAATAAGAGAAAAGGCATAGTTTTAGTTGTTTCATTGGTGGTTTTAGCAATCATGTTGGTTTTAACCGGGGTTTATTTTTCAAGCCTGCTGGGAGAGAAAAGGGCGGCTGATACAGAAAAATTCAATTTTCAATCTCTGGACCTGGCAGAGGCCGGAGCGAATCAGGCTGTGGCAGAATTAAGAAAACGCGTAAGGACAGACTTGAATAACGCGTTAAGAAATGAAACCAGGTCTTCTGTCTTAGTAGCATATGTTGCGGGCAATAATTCTATTGGGTTATTACGCGATTATGCGTTTACCGCGGGAAATAATCAATTTGTCATTGCGGGAAACCTGGCAACGCTTGCTGTGGCCCCAATCAGCCTGAATTCCGGGGTCCAGGGCAATTATTCAACAACAATTACAATTCAGGGCAATGGTAATCCTACAAATCCCAGGCCGGATGTTTATGTTTTTCCTTACAAATATTACATTGATGCAACAGGCGCGGTTACTAAGTCTTTTCCTGCTGTTCAGAAAAGCGTAAGGTTGGGCAACGGCAGTTTCACCATAACGGTGCGTAGGGATAATTTTGCAAAATTCGCCCTTTTTACCGCGCATCATAAGACACCTTCTGGAACAACGGTGTGGTTTACTGCCAATACAAATTTTACCGGCCCGGTTTCAACTAATGACCGGCTTAGTTTCGCGTTAAATCCCAGCGCTGGTTTCACTGAAGAGGTGACCCAACACAAGGAAACTGCCAGGTATTACAACAATAATGATTCCGTTCTTTTGGATGCCGATTATAATTCTTATATTGACCCGAATACCGGACAAGAGGTAATTGTGGATCTTCCTTCGTTTGCCAAGGGTTTTGAGAGAGGATATGAAATTGTTAATCTTGAATCTTCCGTTTCTCAAGCTGATTTGAAGAAAGAGGCATTAGGGACTTTCTCGGAACCAGGAAGCAGCGGTATCTATATTCCGAATGACGGCACGACAGTTACGGGCGGCGTTTTCATAAAAAGCAATAGAGGCGATATCGGGGTGGCAATGTCAGTTGATGGAAGCGGCAATGCGGTTTATACGCTTACTCGAGGGTCGACAGACACAACGGTAATGACGGTTAATTATGCCACCAGGCAAACAAGCGTCACCACTGGCGGGAGTACGGTTACCTACAGCGGGCTTCCTGATGGGACAAAAGAAGAAGGCGTGCTAATTTATGCCAATAATGATATCTCGAGCTTTTCCGGAACAGTGCAAAAAGATTCATCGGTGACTGTATCAAGTGAAAAAGATATTGTGATTACAAATCACGTTCAATACCAGAACTATAATGCCGGGCCTCCGATAAATGCTACAGGGTATAATAATGTTTTGGGTGTTTTAGCTTGGGGTGGTAATGTAAGAATCGGCTCTACTGCCCCCAGTAATCTTAATGTCCATGCTGTAGTTATGGCCCCGCATGGTGTTTTTACGGTGGATGACTATGACCGAGGGTCTTCTAGAGGTTTGGTTAATTTATTGGGCGGAGCAATTACGGATTTCTATGGCCCGTTTGGTACTTTCGGAGGAAATACGCCAACAGGATATGGACGAAATTTTGTTTATGATGCCAGGATGCTTGCAGGGATGACCCCGCCTTATTTCCCATATTTAAGTAATTTTACTTCTTCTGATGACGGTGGGTTGGATAATGTTCTTACATGGCAGGATAAGGGGTGATAAAGATGAATAACAAAAAAATTATGTTTTGGATCATCGTTCTAGGAATAATTTATATTGTCGTTCTTGGGGCAACAATGATCATGAATAAAACCAAAGACGCTGGTTCTGCAGTTACGGATTCGGCAAAGCAGAAATCAGGAACGGTTCAGAAAAAGGGCCGGCAGGCAGTTCCTTCTCTGCCAATAAAAGCGGATGAAGCCGAACAAGATGACGATTTGAGCAGCAGCTCTAACGAAAAAGGACAATTCCTACAATAATGGCCATACCCTTACCAAAAGTGCCGAAAGTTAATGATGTCTTCAAGAAAAATCTATTTTCTGTTGGGTTGGATATTGGTTCGACGTCGGTAAAAATCTGCCGTATAGAATTTTCCAAAGATAAAACCAGCCTAATCGAATATAAAATTATTCCGGTTCAAATAAATCCAGCAGAGGTCCTAAAACAGGCATCGCAGGAAGTCGAATTAAGGATTGCTAATGCCTCAATTTCCGGGCCCTCTACGATTATTAGGTATGTTGATTTTCCGAAGATGTCTTTGGATGACCTAAGAAAGGCGTTAAAATTCGAGGCACAAAAATTTATCCCTTTTTCCGTAGCTGATGTAAATTTGGATGCCAGTATTTTAAAGCAGGACACGGGAAGCGGCAAGATGCTTATTGCCGTAGTTGCGGTTAAGAAGGATTTTTTGAATCAGAAGATGAAGATACTTAATGAAAGCGAATTTAAGGCCCATATTATTGACGTGGATTCCCTTGCTTTAATCAATGCTTTTAATTTTAATTATCCTAAAAATGACCCCGGAAGGCCGAAATCCCTAGCTTTACTGAATATTGGGGCTTCCTTAAGCAACCTTAATATCCTGGAAGAAGAAATTCCTTTATTAAGCAGGGATATCAGCATTGCCGGGAATAATGTTACCCAAAAAATTATGGAGGCGTTTGGAATAGATGCTAAGGCAGCAGAGGCCTTAAAAATAAATCCGGACAAGGATAGAATGCAGAAAATAATAACTTCTACGGAAAGTATAATTTCCAGCCTTGCAACTGAAATTCGCGTATCGTTTGATTACTATGAAAGCCAAAGCGCATCCAGCGTAGAAAAGATTTATTTGAGTGGAGGAGGCAGCCTCTTGTTGGGCTTAAAAGACTCGTTATCTAATCTGCTCGATATCCCGGTGGAATTCTGGGATCCGCTGAAGAGGATAAATCTATCACCCGATATCGAGATACAAAAGGTAAAATCCCTGGCAAGTGAATTAGGAGTTGCCGTAGGCCTGGCCTTACGCGTATAAAAATATGATAGAAATTAACCTGCTAGCAGAAGAATTAAGGGCCAAGAAGTCAACCTCTACTGTTGACCTGAAATCCCTGCTTCTTATCGTCCCGGTTGTTATCGGAATTTTTACTTTAGCGCATATATATCTTTTTTCTTCATCTCTGGTTAAGGGCATCCAGCTAAAAACGTTAAATGCCAAATGGAAGTCTTTGGAACCCGAGAGAAGGTCGGTAGAAGAAATGAAGAAAGAATCGAATGTGCTATTAGAAGACGCTAAGACCATCCAGGATTTTTCTACGAAAAGAATTAACTGGGCGCAGAAGTTGAATAAATTGAGCCTGGACCTGCCCGGAGGGGTATGGCTGGAAGAGATTTCCGTTTCAGTTACTGATCTTAAGCTTAAGGGCTCGGTTGTGTCTTTACAGAAAGAAGAAGTGAATTTAATTAATAAATTCCTGAATAACTTAAAAAAAGATTTAGATTTCTCAAAGGATTTTACGAGCATTGAATTGGGGAATATGCAAAGAAAGGTTGTCGGCAGTTTCGATGTGGTTGATTTTACTTTAAGCGGGAAATTAAAATGAAGCCAAATAAATTATTAGAGAGCCTTGATAATAAGAAAGTCCTGCTTATAATCATCGTTCTTTTTATTATTTTGTACCTCGATTTTTCCTTTGTCCTGCAGCCGCAATTGGGTTCAGATAACTCTGTAAATAAAAAAATCTCCAAGGTGAATAAAGATATCGCCAATCTTAAAAAAGAATTATCCAGTATGCAAGACCTGAAACGCAAGCAGCAGGAATTGGGGCAAAGCGCCCTTGGTAAAGCAAAAAAAATAATATCCAACGATGGCATCCCGGGCTTATTGAATGAAATTTCTGCAATTGCAAATAAAAATAAGATCAGGGTGATGCAGATAAAGCCTTCCAAGGAAATTGTCAGGGTGGCAAAAGATGCCAAGGGCAAAGAAAAGGAAAGCAAGAAATTTTTCGGTGAATTAATTACTTTAGATTTAGCCTGCGGTTACCATAGCCTCGGTTCTTTTATTAATGATTTGGAAAATAATCCGACATTTCTTACGATCAGTGAGTTGAAGCTTACAGAAAATGAAAAAGATTATATGAGCCAGCAAGTTAAGCTAGTCTTAAAAACATATGTTAAAGAATAAGTCACAAGGTCACAAGGTCACAAGGTCACCCTTCGACTTCGCTCAGGGCAAGCAAGTCACAGGGTTGTATATTGCTTTGTTTGGCTTTGTGTTTGTATTCATTAGTTTATCTTATTGTTGGGCGCAGGCGGAATTTAAATATGATGCAAAAGGCAAGCGCAATCCTTTCATCCCGCTGGTAACTCACGACGGAAAACTGCTAAAACTTGACACTGATGAAAGTACGCAAGGAATGGCCATAGAAGGCATTATTTATGATAAAAACGGAATTTCTTACGCAATAATTAACGGAGCGGTGGTGAAGGTAAGCGATATGGTTGGTGATAGCCAAGTGCTAAAGATCGAAAAAAATAAAGTCATTTTGATTAAAGACGGTGAGATTTCAGAGATAGAGCTGAAAAAGGGGGATGAATGATTAAAAAATTTAAATTTTTAATTTTTCTGTTTTTTCTATTAACTGCCTGTTTGTATTTACGGAGCACAATTCAGGCCCAGACTGATGCTGCGCAGGCGAGCAAAGAAGCTGCTGCTGTTGTTGAACCGCAGGCTGCTCAAGCAGAGCCGAAAGCTGCCCAGCCAGTAGAGGCAAAAGAAAATGAGCAGGCTACTGATCGTATGAGTATAAAGGTGGAGGTATCTCCTGAGGCAGGCAAGATTATCCCTCCGGGCGAGGAAGTTAAAATTGAGCCAATAGCCGGCCAACAACAAGAATTTATCATCGAAACAACGGAAAATGTAGAAAGCCTGGCTACGGCATCAACAGTTACTTTAGATTTCAAAGAAGCAGATATCAACAATGTGTTAAAAATAATTGCCATGAAATCCGGGGTGAATATTGTTTCAACTCCCGACGTAATCGGAAATGTAACGATCAGGTTAATTGATGTTCCATGGGAGAGGGCGCTGGATGTTATTTTAAAAACCTATGGATACGCTTATGAAAAACAAGGTAATATTCTTTTAGTTACGAAAGCAGAAAATATTTCGAAGATCCAGGCCGAAGAGCCTTTAAGGACTGAAGTATTTATTTTAAAATTCCTCGACGCGCAAGATGCGGAAAAAGTTTTGATTCCTTTGATATCTGTGAGAGGAAGGATCTCTATACTTTATACAAAAGGCCAGAAGGGCTGGCAGTTTGGTACTTTTAGAATTGGCAGGGGCGATACTTCATCTCAAGAATTAGTGAGAAAAGAAGAAGGAGCAACCCACACTGAAACCATTGCTATAGAAAAAAATGCCAGCGGCGGTGTTGTTCCTACTAAGGTGGACTTGCCCGCTTCTATTAAATCAAAAATTTTAGTGATCACCGATACCACTGCGGCTTTAGACAGGATTAGGGATTTTCTTAGCCAGGTAGATAAGAAGCCACGCCAGGTGCTTATTGAGACAAGGCTAATGGAAGTAAATCGGAATAAATTAAGAGATTTAGGCGTTGACTGGGGAACAGGTACATCAGGCGCTTCAGGATATACTACAGCACCTACAGATATTTCCTTGGATAAAAGAGGAAAGATGACTCTTGCAGGCCGCAATTTGGCTTCTGAAGCTACGCCATCGATTTTTAGTCCTTCAGAAGGGACCGGGACTGATTCGGGTATTCCCGGCACTTATCCTTATAAGGCTGGACTGGAATTAATTTTTAAAAAATTCGGCGGTACCTCTTTCGAGGCAATTGTACATGCCCTGGAAGAAGATGCGCATACCAATACCTTGTCTGCTCCAAGGATATTAACCCTCGATAATCAAGAGGCCTCGATTCTCGTCGGTTATCATACCCCGATATTAACTTCTACGGTAACCGCTGGAACAGCCAGTCAGGGCACAGGTGCCACAGTAACACAAACCCTGGATTACTACCAGGAAATCGGGATCAGGCTGAATGTTGTGCCGCAAATCAATGAAGAAGGCTACATCAACATGATTATTCATCCTAGTGTCACTTCATCAACTACAAGCGTTAACGCTACTTCTAGCGCGAGTGGCGCGACAACCACGACCAGCTACCCGATTATCGATGTGCGTGAGGCGCAGACACAGGTGCTGCTTAAAGACGGAGAAACAATCGTTATTGGAGGCCTGTTAAAGGATGTTCGCGGCAAAGAAACCATCGGGATCCCGTTTTTAAGTAAGATTCCCTTGCTCGGTGGAGCTTTTCGCAGGGATATTTATGATAATTCAAAAGTAGATTTATTAATTTTCATTACGGCGCGCATAATCAAAGATAATGATAATGCGACGCAAAATGTCGCTAAGTTAGAAGAGAGGCTTGGTTTTAGCCAGGATAAAGTGGTTAATAATACAAGAAAAAAGAAATAAGCTTAAAAATATCCTGCCTAAAATTTTCTAATATGATGCAAAAGGTGAATTTTGTTTTTTCAAAAATTGGGTATGTAAAATATATTTCTCATCTGGATCTGATGCGGCTTTTTATGCGCGCATTCCGCCGTGCGGGCCTGCCAATCAAGATGACCGAGGGCTTTAGCCCCCATCCTAAATTCAGTATCAAGAAGGCCTTAAAATTGGGGTTAGAGAGTGAAAATGAAGAGGCTACAATTGTTTTAAAGGAAGAATTAAATTTTGATGATTTTAAAAATAAATTACAGCCGCAATTACCAGAAGGGATTATGATAAAAAATGCCTAAAGAAATTTTAATTAATGTCGAGTCTCGCGAAAAACGAGTAGCCGTAGTTTCAGAAGGCAGGCTTGAAGAGTTTTATATCGAAAGGCCCCAGGATAAAACTATCGTCGGGAACATTTATAAAGGAAAAATTGAGGCCGTTCTCCCTTCGGTGGGCGCTGCGTTTGTTGATATCGGGCTGCCTAAAAACGGTTTCCTCTATTTATCTGAAATCGAATATGCCTTTGAGGCCTATGAAACAAAGGACCTGCGCCCTAAAGAAGTGAAGAAGGGGCAGGAAATCCTGGTTCAGGTGGTCAAGGAATCGTTTGGCACAAAAGGCCCGCGTCTATCTTGCCATATCGGTTTAGCCGGAAGATATCTAGTGCTTATGGCCCAGGAAACCCAGATTGGGATTTCCCGGAGGATCGAAGATGAAGATGAAAGAAAGCGCCTTAAGCAGATTCTTTTAGAACTGAAGTTGCCGGCAAACGTGGGGTTTATTGTGCGCACAGCAGCGCTTGGGAAATCAAAGCAGGAGCTGATCCATGACGCCCACTTTTTAATTAAACTCTGGTCGCGCATTGAAAAAATTATTCAAACTAGTAAGGCACCGGCATTAGTTTATGAAGAATACGATTTAACATTCCGGGCGATCAGGGATTCTTTCACCGACGATGTCTCAAAATTAATTGTTGATTCAAAAGAAGAATTCTACAGGATTTTACGTTTTATGAAGACATTCTTAAGTTATCTGACCAGGAAGGTTGAGCTCTATAAAGGCGCCGATTTATTTGAAGAGAGGGATATCGAGAAACAGATTAATAAGATTTTCGAAAACAGGGTTTATTTGAAATCCAAGGCCTATCTTATAATTGAACCTACGGAAGGGTTGGTGGTGATTGACGTTAATTCGGGCGGGTTCGCAAAGAAGCTGAATCAGGAAGAAACTGCTTTTAAGGTTAACTGCGAAGCAGCGTTGGAAGTAGCCAGGCAGCTGCGCCTGCGCGACCTCGGCGGAATCATCGTTGTGGACTTTATCGATATGGAAAAAGAGGGCCATCGCAGGGAGCTTTTGAATGTTTTAAAAAAAGCGTTGAATAACGACCGGGCAAAATATGATATGGTGGGTATTTCCAAATTTGGCCTGGTTGAAATCACCAGAGAGAGAATTCATAACACAGTGCATACGTTATCATATCAAAATTGCCCATATTGTAAGGGAAGGGGCAAGGTTAAATCCGGGACAACCACCTCAATTTATGCCGTAAAAGAGTTAAAACGCTTCTTGCTTAAAAATAAAGGGGCAAGGCAGGTTAATCTTTCCCTGAATCCTGATGTGGTGGACGAAATCTTAAAAGATAAGGATATCATCCGTGGCCTGGAGAATAAAACCAAGACTAAAATTAACTTAGTTTCAAACCCTGCTTTACATATCGAAGATATCAGGATTTCTTAAGAAAAATTAGCTTTAAATTAACGCGGGCCAGGCCTTTACAAAAGGGCCTGGCCCGCGTTATTTTACCTTGACGCAGGGCCGGTTTATGCTATACTAATTCTCTTAATTGTGAGAGTAAAATTACTAACCAAAGGAGAGAGGCAAATGTATGCAATAATTGAAGTTGGAGCAAAACAGTATAATGTAAAAAAAGGTGACTCTATTGAGGTAGAGAAGCTTGAGGTAAAAAAGGACAAGGAAGTCATCCTTGATAAGGTTCTCTTGGTCTGTAAAGACAAAAAAGTCGACGTTGGCCAGCCATATTTAAAGAATGCGGTTGTGAAAGCCGAACTCCTTGCTCAAATTAAGGGAGCAAAGGTAATTTCCTATAAATACCGTCGGCGTAAGGCTTCCCACTGGAAAAAAGGGCATCGTCAGCAACTAAGCCTGATCAAGATTAAAGAAATCGAATTAGGGTAGCTATTTATGTTCATTGATAGCGTTAAAATATATATTAAGGCCGGAGATGGTGGCAGGGGTTGCGATAGCCTTTATCGTGATAAATATACCCGCCTAGGTGTTCCTGACGGCGGTGATGGTGGCCGTGGCGCCAGTATTATTGTGCGTGCTGACCGGAATCTGAATACGCTCCTGGACCTAAGATACAATAAGCATTTTTATGGGGCGCATGGTGAACATGGCTCCGGAAAACATAAAAAAGGTAAAGATGCCCCTCCGGTAATTATCCGCGTCCCTTTAGGCACAACCATCAAAGATGCTAAAACAGATTGTGTTCTGCGGGACCTAAAGCGCGACAAGGAAGAGGTAATCGTTGCCGAGGGCGGAAGGGGCGGTTTAGGCAATAAACCGCATCTCGATGCTACGCCGGGTGAAAAAAGAGAAGAAAAAGAACTGATCTTTGATTTGAAGGTCATTGCTGATATAGGAGTAATCGGATTCCCCAATGCGGGAAAATCAACTTTGATTTCGAACATCACCAACGCGCATCCTAAAATTGCGAGTTACCCTTTTACTACCAAGTTTCCCATTTTAGGAGTAGTAAAACACGCTGAAAAAACATTTGTAATGGCGGATATTCCCGGGCTAATTGAAGGGTCATCCTTAGGCAGGGGCCTCGGAGATAGATTCTTAAGGCATGTCGAGCGCACAAAAATACTCTTGCATTTAATTGATATGGCTGGTTTTGAAGGAAGGGACCCGATAGAAGATTATCGAAAGATAAATAAAGAACTGCGTGAATACAATAAAGAAGTAGCGAAAAAGCAGCAGTTTATCGTGGCAAATAAGATGGATTTAGAAGGCGCAGAAGAAAATTTAGCGCGTTTTAAAAGAGTGATTAAGAAAAAAGTCTATCCTATATCGGCCTTGGAAAAGCAAGGCCTGGAGGAATTAATTGAAGGAATCAGTAAAAAAATTTAATCGGATCGTAATAAAAATCGGCTCAAGCCTGTTTTTTTCAAAAGGCCTGGAGTTGGATGAGAGCCTTTTTCACCGCCTGGTTAATCAGATTAGCAAATTAACCGCACAAGGCAAAGAAGTGGTGGTGGTTTCTTCCGGCGCCATAGCCTTAGGCATGCAGGTACTTGGCCTTAAATCCCGGCCAAAAGAATTGTCATATCTGCAGGCCTCAGCTGCAATTGGCCAGAATCTATTGATGGATTATTATAGCAGCGCCTTTCAAAAGAATAAAATCAACTGCGCGCAGATTCTGCTTACCTGGGATGATTTTGATGACCGTAAACGTTATTTAAACGCAAAGAATACCATAAATACATTGCTTAAATTAAAGAGCGTGCCGGTAATTAATGAGAATGATACTGTTTCTATCGAAGAGATTAAATTTGGAGATAATGATAAACTTTCCGCGCGTGTGGCCAGTTTAATTTCTGCCGATCTTTTGATTATTCTTTCTGACGTAGAAGGGCTGCTTGATGGCGAAGGAAAAGTGGTGAGAGTGGTAGATGAAATAACCGCGCAGGTTAAGTCGCTGGCTTGTCCTACGCAAAAACAATCCTGCGTCGGTGGAATGATCACTAAAATTGAAGCGGCAAAAATCGCCGTAGATTCCGGTATCCCCTGTGTTATCGCTAATGGAAGAAAAGACAATATTATCGTTTTAGCTGTGCAAAATTTAGAAGAAAACGGGACATTGTTTGTTCCTAATAAAAGCTATTTGTCATTAAAAAAACGCTGGATTGCCTTTGGCACAAAATCAAAAGGTAAAATTATAGTTGATGATGGCGCAAAAAAGGCATTAGTGAATAAAAAAAGTTTACTTTCTGTGGGGGTTTTTAGCGTGGAAGGTAATTTCGAGAGTAATGACATTGTAAAAATTACTGATAAGCACGGTGATGAATTTGCCCGAGGCAAAGTGAGCCTTTCAAGTAAGCAACTGGATAAGATTAAAGGCGTGCGTTCTGATAAAGAAGTGATTCATTGCGACAATATCGTAATTTTAAGTTAAAAAATGAAAAAAACAAATAATAGCCTTCAAAGTCAACTGGTTAAGTTAGCTTCTGCTGCGCAAGATGCCAGCCGTACGCTTGTTTCAATTAAGCCCGCAGTGAAGAATGAGGTGCTTAAACACATGGCAGAGGAAATCAAAAAAAATAAAAGTTTGATTCTTGCTGCTAACAAAGTAGATTTGGATTTAGCTGTTAAACAAGGCGTTTCCAAGGCATTTATCGACCGTTTAAGGCTTGATGAGCAGCGGATTCAGCAGATGTCAGATTCATTCCTGGAGCTGATTAAGCTAGATGATCCGGTTGGCGAAATAATTAAAAAATGGAAAAGGCCGAATGGCCTCTGTATCCATAAGGTGCGCGTGCCTATTGGTGCAATTCTGATTATCTATGAATCCAGGCCTAATGTTACCGCAGAATGTATTGGCCTTTGTTTTAAATCGGGAAATGCTGTGATCCTGCGCGGCGGCAGTGAGGCATTAAATTCGAATACGGCAATCTATGAGGTGCTTAAGTCAGTGCTAAAAAAATACGGCATCACTGAAAATGCAATAAATTTAGTTACGACCACTGACCGCAGGGCGATTGATATATTGCTGAAATTGAATGATTGTATCGATTTGGTGATTCCCCGGGGAGGAGAGGGCCTGATAAAAAAAGTGGTAAGGCTCTCCCGGATTCCTGTAATCAAGCATTATAAGGGGATTTGTCATGTTTATGTTGATGAGTGGGCAGATTTAAATATGGCGGAGAAGATTTGTTTTAATGCCAAGGTCCAGCGTCCGGGGGTCTGTAATGCCATGGAAAGCATGCTGGTTAATCGTGATGTGGCAATAAGATTTTTGCCCGGGATGATTAAGAAATTTATCGAAGCTGGCGTAGAAATCCGTGGATGCCCCTTAACCCGTAAAATCGCAAAGAATTTCAAGATTAAACCGGCAACGGAAAAAGATTACAGGACAGAATATCTTGATTTGATACTTTCTGTCAAGGTTGTCGAAGATGCAGCAGAGGCAATCAGGCATATCAATACCTATGGTTCGCATCATTCAGACAGCATAGTCAGCGACAATAATGAGCGAGCCCAGGAATTTTTGAGGCGTGTTGATTCTGCCTGTGTTTATGTGAATGCCTCAACAAGATTTACCGACGGATTTCAATTCGGTATGGGGGCGGAAATCGGGATATCGACAGATAAGCTGCATGCGCGCGGCCCAATGGCCTTGGAAGAATTAACCACTTATAAATATATGGTTTTCGGAGAAGGGCAAATTAGGGAATCATGAAAATTGGAATTTTAGGCGGTACATTTAATCCTGTGCATATCGGCCATTTAATCCTGGCAGAAGAAGTGAGGGAAAAATTAGGTTTGAGCAAGGTTATTTTTGTGCCGGCATACCTGCCGCCGCATAAAGAGAATTCAGATATTGCCCAAGCGAAAGACAGGCTGGAGATGGTAAAATTAGCCATACGTACAAATAAATTTTTTCAGGCCTCGGATATGGAAATAAAGCGCGATGGCAGGTCCTATACTATTGATACCGTAAAAGAATTCAAAAAGCTTTATCCGCGGGATGAAATGTATTTTATCACCGGGTCAGACTTACTTAAATATCTCGAGGAATGGAAGGATTTAAACGAGATAATCCAATTGGTGAAGTTTGTGGTGGCAACCCGGCCAGGATATCCTTTGGAGAAAATTCCGTCTTATATTAAGACCATCGGCATCAGGGCGGTTGATGTATCGGCCTTTGAAATCCGCAACTGCATTAAGGAAAATAAATCTTTTCGCTATCTTGTCCCTGAAGCAGTAGAGGCCTATATTAACAAGAAAGGGATTTACCGATGATTAAAGTTGGCCCGTCGATTTTATCTGCAGATTTCAGCTGCCTTGGCGAAGAAATAAAAAAGGTAGAGCTTGCCGGAGCAGACCTTTTGCACGTGGATGTAATGGACGGGCATTTTGTCCCGAATATTACTATCGGGCCGGCAGTGGTGAAAGATATCCGGCGTATTACCAGGTTGCCTTTGGATGTGCATTTAATGATTGAGAACCCATGTGATTTGGTGGATAGGTTCGTGCAGGCTGGCAGCGATATGATTACGGTGCATATTGAAGCTGTATCAAGTTCAAAATTCAAAATTCTAAGTTCAAGGTTAAGGAAAAGAGGCATAAAGGTGGGCATATCGTTAAATCCGGCCACGCCCATTTCAAAAATTACCAATTTACTTGATTCTGCAGATTTTGTCTTGGTGATGTCGGTGAACCCCGGTTTTAGCGGACAGTCGTTTATCCCAACAGTATTGCCTAAAATCAAAAAGCTTCGCGCTAACTTCAACAAGGATATTGCTGTAGACGGCGGGATAAATGAAGAAACTGCAAGACTGGTAATTAAGGCAGGTGCAAATATCTTGGCTGCCGGCTCATATATTTTTGGCGCGAAAAACACGAAATTGGCAATAGAAAGGATAAGGAATGCAGCAGGTTAATCAAATTAATCCTTCGGCTTCGCTCAGGATTAATGGTGAGCAAAGTCGAACCATTAAATTCGGCACAGACGGATGGCGGGCGATTATCGGGGATACTTATACCTTTGATAATCTAAGGATACTTTCCCAGGCTGTTTCTGATTATGTGGGCCCAGGAAAAAAAATTGCAGTTGGGTTTGATACCCGCTTTATGTCGGGTGATTTTGCGCAAGTGGTTAGCGAGGTGTTAGTTGCTAACGGTATCGAAGTTACCCTTTCTGACAGGCCGGTTCCTACGCCTACTTTAAGCTTTGCCGTAAAAAATAGAAAATTAGATTTGGGTATTATGATTACTGCATCGCATAATCCCGCAGCATATAATGGTTTTAAGATTAAGAATTCATCCGGCGGCGCAGCGGATATTGAGGTGACCAAAAAAGTAGAGAGCCTCCTGGGAGCTAACGAAATAAAAAAAATAGAAAATCCCGGTCAATCCATTAATAAGCAGGATCTTACCCGCGATTACATTAAATTTATCCGTTCCTATATTGATTTTAAAAAGATCAAGGATAAAAAATTCAGGGTCCTTGTCGACGCAATGTATGGTTCCGGCGATAGCCTTATTGCAGAAGTCTTGAAGGGCTCGAAGATTAAGTTGGATTTTTTAAGAAACACGATTAACCCTTCTTTCGGAGGAAGCAGGCCCGAACCTGTGGAAGATAACCTTAAAGAATTAAAAGAGAAAGTTAAAAGCGGAAAATACGATTTAGGGATTGCCCTTGATGGTGATGCAGACAGGATTGCCGCAGTTGCCCCAGGAGGGATTTTTATCCATCCGCAAAAAATACTTGGGCTCTTAGCACTGCATCTTAATCAAGACCGTGAGTGGTCGGGTGGAATCGTGAAAACTGTCTGCGGCACGGCTATGATCGATAATATTGCCGAGTTTCTCAAGGTCAAGCTATATGAAACTCCTGTAGGGTTTAAATATATTTCTAATTTGATGGAAACCAAAGATGTTGTAGCCGGTGGAGAAGAGGCAGGCGGGATGGGCGTAAAAAATTACATTCCGGAGCGCGATGGGACAGTTGCTGGATTGCTTTTGCTTGAGATGATGGTTTACCGCAAAAAGAATATTCTAAAAATATTAAATGAAACGGAAAAGCAATTTGGCAAGTATTACTATGTCCGGGAGGACCTGCATCTTGAGAAGAGGATAGAGCCAAGCAAGGAACATCTGCCCGGAGAATTATTAGGTAAAAAAGTAGTCACGGTCAACGAGAGTGACGGAATAAAGTTGATCTGTGAAGATAAGAGCTGGTTAATGTTCCGTGGCTCCGGGACAGAGCCGATTATGCGCCTTTACGCAGAATCACAGAGCCTGTCTCGTTCCAAAAAGCTGCTTGAGATCGGAAAGCGGATTATCCTTTCTTTATAGGTTAAGATATAGAAGGTGGAACGTGATTTACTATATTTTTAGGTTCATTTTCTTTTTGATATTCAAGGCCTGTTTCAGCTATAAGGCCTACGGACAAGAAAATATTCCGAAAAAAGGCGGCTTTATCATCGCCAGCAATCATATCAGTCATATTGACCCGCCGCTTATAGGCGTTGCATCCGGCCGGACCTTAAGTTATATGGCTAAACAGGAGTTATTCGAAGGCCGTTATGCTTGGTTGTTTCGCCACTGGCACGTATTTCCCGTAAAAAGAGGTTCCGGGGATTTAGCGGCGGTAAGAAAGGCATTAAGTATTTTAAAAAAAGGAGAAGGATTGCTTTTATTTCCTGAAGGGGCACGGCAAAATAACAGTTTTCTTAGTGAAGTTCAACCAGGAATTGGTTTTATCGCGGCAAAAAGTAATGTGCCTGTTATTCCGGCTTTTGTCAGCGGTACAGACATGGTTTTGCCAAAAGGCGCGAAGTCGCTTAAAATCGCGCCGGTCCAAGTACGATTTGGAGAGCAAATTCTTATAGAAAGGAGTATGCCTTATCAGGATATTGCGCAATTAATTATGCACAATATCAGGCAGCTTCATGGAAGATAAAAATTTAAATATAAAACCAGAATCGTCAATCGTTTATCTAAATTCCGCATTCTTTGTGCATACTCCTTTATTCTTTGTAGTAAAAAGTCTCGATAAAGGAGGTGTGCGCAACACTTTTCTTTTTTTCAACCCGTAACAAACAATTAAAACTTAAAAAATCAAATAGGAGGATTTAAAAATGTCTCAGAATAATGCTGAAATGGAGCAATTGTATAATCAATCTATAAAATTGATTAAGGAGGGGCAGATTACAAAAGGGAAGGTAGTGTTGGTAAAGACAAAAGAGGTCCTGGTCGACGTTGGTTTTAAATCCGAGGGCATTGTTGCAATAGCTGAATTTGCCAAAGAGGATTTAGAGGTCGGCAAAGAGCTGGATTTTCTTGTAGAATCAATTGAAGATGATGCAGGATTGATTGTTCTTTCGCGAGAAAAGGCAATGCGTATCAGAGGTTGGGATAAAATTGTCAAGCAATCGCAAGAAGGCGACTTAGTTGACGGCAGGCCCGTGAAAAAAGTCAAAGGCGGATTTTTGGTTGATGTCATGGGCATAGAAGGATTCTTACCCGCATCTCTATCGGCATTTAAAAACGTTGCCGATAAAGATATCCTTTATAAAAACTTCAAGTTCAAGATTGTGAAAATTAACAATTTAAGGCGCAGCCTGATCGTTTCCCGGCGCGAGGCAATGCAAAAGGAAAAAGAAGAGGCCAAGGCAAAGATATGGCAGGATTTAAAGATCGGCGCAGTCTATCCTGGCACAGTCAAGGCAATCACTGATTTCGGTGCGTTTGTTGATTTGGGAGGAGTGGACGGCCTGTTGCATATTACTGATATGTCCTGGTCAAAAATCAGCCATCCTTCTGAGGCGGTTGCATTGGGAGATAAAATTGACGTGATGGTGCTGAATTTGGACCGTGATTCCGGTAAAGTTTCTTTAGGCCTAAAACAAAGGCTGCCTGATCCGTGGTCAGACATCGAGAATAAGTTCTCTGCGGGAGTAAAAGTAAAAGGCAAGGTGGTAAATATCCTTCCGTATGGCGTCTTTGTGGAGCTGGAAAAGGGTATCGAAGGTTTAGTGCATGTGTCTGAATTATCCTGGACCAAAAGGATTAACAATCCGAATGAAATGTTTGCTATCGGAGATATGGTTGAGGCACAGGTAATTAGTGTGGATAAAGATTCCCGCAGGATTTCCTTGAGTTTGAAACAACTTGAGCAAAATCCTTGGTTGGATGCAGAGACGAGATATTCTGTGAATACGAAAGTCAGCGGAAAAATCAGGGGTTTCACTGATTACGGCGCATTTGTTGAACTGGATGGTAACCTTGAAGGGATGATCCATATTTCTGATATGTCCTGGACCAAGAGGATATCTCATCCGCAGGATGTTTTAAAGAAAGGCCAGAAGATAGATTCAGTTGTCCTTTCTGTAGATGCGCAGAATCGCAGGATCTCTCTGGGGATGAAACAATTACAGCCGAATCCTTGGACGGAGATCGCCGAAAAATATCCGTTGGAAACTTCTCTCGACGCGGAAGTGGTGAGTATCACGGATTTTGGCGTGTTTGTAAAAATCAATGATGAGCTCGAAGGATTAGTCTATTCGAGTGAAATCGATAAAGAACAATCCAGCCAGTTAAAACCCGGAGATAAAATCAAGGTAAAGGTAATTAAAGTGGATGTTGAACAGGGTAAGATTGGGTTGTCAGCAAAAATATAATAGCTACAAGAAGCGAGGTGGATGATGCATGATATATCTAAACAATTAGAGATTATCAAGAGGGGTGCTGTTGAGATTATTTCCGAAGCTGAACTGAAGAAAAAACTCCAAAAGAGCATCCAGGAAAAACGGCCGCTCAATATCAAAGCAGGATTTGACCCTACTGCACCGGACATCCATCTTGGGCACGTGGTCTTGTTAAAGAAATTGCGCCAATTCCAGGACCTCGGGCACAAAGTTTATTTTCTTATCGGAGATTTTACTGCCCAGATCGGTGACCCGAGCGGTAAGTCGGCATTAAGAAAACAGTTAAGTAAAGAAGAGGTAGTGAATAATGCTGCTACCTACAAAAAACAAGTATCAAAGGTCCTCGATATGGATAAGGTCGAAGTTGTTTTTAATAGTTCCTGGTTTGAGAAAATGTCGGTAGTGGATATTTTAAAGTTAACTACACATGCAACAGTATCTCAAATGTTGGCACGTGAGGATTTTAAAAAACGACTCAATAAAAAAGAAGATATCTCGCTTTTGGAATTCATGTATCCACTGCTACAAGGATATGATTCGGTGAAATTGGAGGCCGATATCGAATTAGGCGGGACTGACCAAATTTTTAATCTTTTGGTAGGCAGGGATTTTCAAAATGATTTTGGCCAAGAGCAGCAGGTAGTAATTACTATGCCGCTTTTGGAAGGAACCGATGGAATCCAAAAGATGAGCAAGTCCTATGGAAATTATATCGGCATAAACGAATCAGCCCAAGAAATCTTCGGTAAGATTATGTCGATTTCCGACGAGATGATGTTTAAATATTACACCCTTCTTACGGATGAAGATCTGTCTGAAGTCAAAAAGCTGCACCCAAAGGAAGCGAAATTAAGATTAGCAGAAAACATCGCCGGTCAATTCCATTCTAAAGACGAGACGTTAAAGGCGCGAGAAGAATTCGAGCGTGTTTTTAGCAATAAGGAACTGCCTGAAGACATGCCTGAATTTAAGTTAGGCAGAGGGCCGGAAAGCATTATCGATATCCTTACTAATAGCGGGCTGGTGAGCACAAAAAATGAAGCCAGGCGGCTTATTGCGCAAGGCGGTGTTACCTTTAACGAAGAAAAAATCGATAACCCAGATACTAAGATTGATGCTGGCGGCGTAATTAAAATTGGTAAAAGGCGCTATATAAAACTCATTAAATAAGCCTATGCTTAGGCACTTTAAGAGGTTGGATGCGTTTAACAAAAATATTATTATTGTATTTCTTGGAAGTACAATAACTAATTTTATCAATCTTCTTTATCAGCTGCTGATTGCACATAATCTGAATGCCGCTGATTTTGCCGCTTTTAATTCCCTCCTTTCAATATTCATGCTGATTAGTTCGCCCATTGGGACCTTTCAGGCCGTGATCGCCAAATATAGCTCTGAATTTCGTGCAAGAAATGAACTCGAAAAGGTGCATACGTTGTTGTTTGTAGTTATGAAAAACGCGTTAATCTGCGGGTTGGTTTCTTTTTTAATCCTCTATTTTCTCTCCCCAATCATTCTGGATAGGCTTAAAATCAATTCGAGCTACTCGGGATTAATCCTGGCGATTTTAGTTGCTGCCAGTTTTATCCTTCCTGTTCTATCTGGCGGGCTGCAGGGGGCAGAGTCATTCAAATGGTTCAGTTTCGTGCAGATTATTTCCGGCATTGCAAAATTATTGCTTACCGCGCTATTTCTCTACCTAGGTTTTAGTATCTCCGGAGCATTGGGAGGATTAATGTTAAGTAGTTTGGCTGCAATCGGGATTTCGGTTATCCCGTTAAAAAAATTAATAAAACCAATAAAAAAAATCGCGCAGATTAATTTTCAGGGGATTTTAATTTTTGTTTTTCCTGTTGCAATAAGTTATTTTTGTTTCATAGCGTTGGTAACTTTTGATATGGTGCAGGTGAAGTATTTTTTTGATGCCGAAAGTTCCGGTGTTTATTCATTGGCCCAGATGATCGGAAAAATTTTCTTATTTTTACCGGGGGCAATAAGCATCGTAATGTTTCCCAGGGTGAGCGGATTAAACGCGCGGAACTTGGATACCTCGGCAACCTTAAAGTACTCTTTATTGATCGGCGCGCTTTTATGCCTATCGGCAGTTATCTTCTATAATATTTTTCCCGATTTTGTACTACGCTTACTTACAGGTAAGGCGCCGCAAGAAGCAATCTTTTTGGGAAGATTTTTTGGTATTTCCATGAGCTTTTTCACTTTGATGTCGATTCTTATGACGTATTTTCTATCGATTAAGGATTTGCGTTTTATTAAATATTTAGTAACCTTCACGGCACTGCAATTTTTAGCAATCGCGTTTATGCACACATCGCTTTTACAGGTATTATTGATCCTTTGCGTCAATTCCGTGTTTGTTTTCGGTACGCTTCTACTTTTAGCGAATTTCCCTAAAAAAAGATGATTAATATAAAAGAAAAAATTTCCATAGTTATGCCTGCCTACAATGAGGCCAATCGGATTGTCCATAGCATAGAAGAGACTGCCCGGACCTTTACGGATTTCGGCTGCTCGTGGGAACTGATTATTATGGATGACGGCTCAAGCGACGATACTTATGAGAAGGCGAAAGATTGTGCCGCGAAATTTGGCGGCAATGTGATAGTAAGAAAGAACCCCCTGAATCTTGGGAAGGGCAGGGCGCTTAAGAAATCGATTCATTTTGTGACCGGAGATTATGTGGTTTTTCTTGATGCCGACCTGGATCTGCATCCAAATCAAATACAGGCGCTTTTTGATATCATGAAGCTTGATAACGCTGATGTGGTCATCGGTTCAAAGATGCATCCCAACTCAGTTGTAAATTATCCCTGGCACCGTAAATTAATCAGCCGGGTATATTATTTCTTGGTGAAAGCACTTTTCGGCCTGCCTTGCCGTGATACACAAACCGGGCTTAAGCTATTTAAAACCGATGTATTGAAAAATGTTTTTCCAAGGATCCTGGTAAAAAAATTCGCTTTTGACCTGGAGGTTTTGGTGAATGCCTATTATATGGGGTATTGTATTGCTGAAGCTCCGATTGTGCTTAATTCACAAAGAAGCTACGGCAGGATTGGGCTGCGGGCAATCCTTACAACTGGCTGGGACACGCTGGCAATATTTTACAGGCTATTTATCTTAAAATACTATGATAGTATCCATTATCATCGCCGTAAAAATATGGCAAAAGAATTTAGAAGAATGCGTAGGTAAGTGTCAGGAGCTTGATTTCTCTGATTTTGAGATTTTAATCATGCCTGATGGGCCTATGGATGACGCGCTTCTAAATAAGATAAGCATTCCGCTGCAGGTAATTCCTACGGGGCCGGTTACTCCTGCTGTAAAACGGGATATTGCCTTGGGGTTTGCCAGGGGGGAGATTGTTGCTTTTTTAGACGACGACGCATACCCTTCAAGATACTGGCTGAAACAGGCAATTATAGATTTCAATGATCAGGCTATTGCTGCTGTCGGCGGCCCGGCAGTAACTCCGGGTGACGATAGCTTAAGGCAGAAAGCAAGCGGCGCAATCTACCAGTCTTTATTAGTAAGCGGCGGATATTATTACCGCTATATACCGTCAAGGGCCAAATTTGAAGTGGATGACCTTCCCAGTTGTAATCTTTTGGTAAGAAAGCAGGTTATGCTTGAAATCGGAGGTTTTAATACCAAATTTTGGCCGGGCGAAGATACAAAGCTATGTTTAGATATTACTAAGAATTTAAAGAAAAAAATTATCTATGACCCAAAGGTTTTGGTTTATCATCACAGGCGCAGGGCATTTCTGCCGCATTTGAAACAAGTCGCCAATTATGCGCTCCACCGGGGCTATTTTGTGAAACGCTATCCTGAGACTTCGCTAAAATTACCTTATTTCATCCCCAGTATTTTTCTGATTTCTCTTGCTCTGGGGCTCGGTATATCTTTGGTTGTTTCCCCCTTTGCGGTACTATTCTTTTTGGGCCTGCTTTATTACCTGTTTCTTGTATTCATCTTCAGTGTTTTCAATGGTTTAAAAGAGGCAAGCAATAGCTGGAAATGGTATAAGAGGGGAGTGTTGATTCTTGATATTTTTATTGGTATAATATTGACTCATCTTTGCTACGGTTATTTCTTTATTAGAGGTTTTTCTTCAAAAAAACTAAGCGAAGAAAACAAATGAAAATAATTATTTCCTATCCACCTTTAAATAGCGCCAAAGGGCATCCAACCCTGGGGCAAAACCGCCAGTTTCAGTATTTCAAGGAGCCGACATTTATCTATCCGGTGGTTCCTGCACAGGCTGCAACCTTGCTTAAGGAAGCCGGCCATGAAGTTATCTGGAACGACTGCATTGCAGAAGGATTAAGCGAGCAGCAGTTTATGGATCTGATTATTAAAGAAAAGCCTGATTTGATTGCCATGGAGACAAAGACGCCGGTTGTAAAGCAACACTGGGAAATCATTGATAAGGTCAAAGGTCAAAACTTAAAGGTCAAAGTTGTATTGTTTGGAGACCATGTGACTGCTTTGCCTGAAGAGTCATTCGAAAAATCAAAGGTAGATTTTGTGATTACCGGAGGAGATTACGATTTTCTCCTGCTTAATCTTTGTAATTATCTGGTCGACCCCAGGAAGGCAAGGCTGGAGCCGGGGATGTATTTTCCCGAAGACGGAGAAATCGTAAACAGCGGGAAATTTAAGTTAAACCACGATTTGAATACATTGCCCTTTATCGATCGAGAGCTTACGAAATGGAAAAATTACGCCTATGAAAACGGAAATTATAAAAGCACGCCCGGGACATATATTATGGCCGGCAGGGATTGTTGGTACCATGCCTGTTCATTTTGTTCATGGCCCACGCTTTATCCGGAATTTCGCACACGTTCAGTTGGGAATGTTTTAAAAGAGATAGATATGTTGACAGAAAAATTTAAAGTCCGCGAAATCATGGATGATAGCGGATGTTTCCCGGTAAAGGGGTGGTTAGAGGATTTTGTAACTCAATTGGCAAAGCGCGATAATACGAAACGAAAAATTTATTTCGATTGTAATATGCGTTTTGGGGCATGTACAAAAGAAGATTTTCTCTTGATGAAAAAAGCAAACTTTAGGCTGCTTCTCTTTGGATTGGAATCGGCAAACCAAACTACGCTCGATAGAATCAATAAGGGCGTAAAAGTCGAACAGATTGTTGAAGACTGCCGTACAGCTTCATCTTGCGGCCTTTTTCCGCATATCACTATCATGTTTGGTTATCCCTGGGAAACCTATGAAGAAGCAATGAAGACGCTTGAGCTGGGGATATGGTTATTAAAGAAGGGCCTTGCCTATACGATGCAGGCGACCATGGTTATTCCTTATCCGGGAACCCCTCTTTTTGAAGAATGCAGGCAACTGGATTTACTGCGTACACTGGATTGGGATGCCTATGATATGCGGCAGCCTGTTATGAAAACACCGATTACCGATGAAAAGATAGCAGAATTGGTCAGGGGGATGTATAAGATTTCGTTTCAACCTGAATTTATAATACGCAAGATTTCATCCATTCGCGATGCGGATGATTTAAAATATTTTGTGCGCACTAGCAAGAAAATTTTCGGCCATTTATTTGATTTTAGTTCAAATTAAAAAAAGGGGAAAATCATGTTTTGGGTATTTATCGGCGCAAGCGCGGCAGTATTATCTTCGCTTTCTTTTATCCCACAGATCATTAAAGTCTTGGCCACCAAATCTGCAAAAGACCTAAGCCTCGTGACACTGATACAATTCTCTACCGGTACATCATTGTGGCTAGCCTATGGGGTTCATTTAAAAAATGCGATAATTATTATCGCCAATGCCTTTACCTTAATAAATCTTCTTGGGCTTTTATTGCTTTATTTTCTCTACAGAAAGAACTAGGAGGCCAATGTGGCAGTCGTAATAGTAACGGGCTCATGCGGTTTAATCGGTTCTGAAGCAGTCGGGTTTTTCTCTGATTTGGGTTTTGATATTGTTGGTATTGATAACAATATGAGGAAATATTTTTTCGGTGAAGACGGATGCATAATCTGGAATAAGAAACGCCTTGAAAAAAATCACAGAAACTACAAACATTATTCACTAGATATCAGGGACGAGGCAAAGATTAATAATGTTTTTCTTAAGTACAAGAATGATATCAGCCTGATTATCCATACAGCAGCGCAACCTTCTCATGATTGGGCGGCGCGTGAACCCCAGGTTGATTTTAGCGTTAATGCCAACGGGACGCTTGTGTTGCTTGAGGCAGCAAGAAAACATTGTTCGAAGGCTGCTTTTATTTTTACCTCAACAAACAAGGTTTATGGCGATAGGCCAAATACATTGCCCTTGATTGAACTGGAAAAGCGTTTTGAATTGCCCGCAGACCATAGGTATTATAATGGCATTGATGAATCAATGAGCATAGATGATTGCCTGCATAGTATTTTTGGCGCCTCCAAGGTTGCCGCAGATATCATGGTGCAGGAATACGGAAAATATTTTGGCATGAAAACCGTTGTATTCAGAGGAGGGTGTTTAACCGGGCCCGCTCATTCAGGCGCGCAATTACACGGGTTCTTGTCTTATTTAGTGAAATGCTGCATTAGCCATCGAAAGTATTCAATTTTTGGTTATCAGGGTAAGCAGGTGAGGGATAATATTCATTCATTCGATTTAGTGAATGCCTTTTATCATTTTTTTAGAAATCCTCGGTCCGGCGAAGTTTACAATATTGGCGGAAGCAGGTTTGCCAATATTTCTATTTTAGAGGCAATAGATCTTTGTGAAGAAATATCCGGGGAAAAGATGGACTGCGAATATGTGGAAAGGAACCGTATCGGAGACCATATCTGGTGGATCAGTGATGTCTCCAAGTTTAGGTCGCAATACCCTGATTGGGATTATAAATTTAATATCGAGGCAACAGTAAAAGAAATTTTTGAAATGCAAAAGGCGGGGATAAAATGAGATATAAAACTATTCTTGTAACCGGTGGCGCAGGTTTTATCGGTAGCAACCTGGCGGTTAATTTAAAGAAAAAATACCCGCAGGCCAAGGTCATAGTTATTGATAATCTTAAACGCCGGGGCAGCGAGATGAATTTAGGGCGCCTGGCGGATAGTTCTATTAGTTTTTCTCATGGAGATATCAGAAATCCCGAGGATTTGGTTTTGCAGGAAAAAATAGATCTCTTGATTGAGTGTTCAGCTGAGCCGTCAGTTTTGGCAGGTTTCGGCGATAACCCAAAGTACATTATTAATACGAATTTATTGGGTACGGTTAATTGCCTGGAGTTAGCGCGCATAAATAAGGCTGATGTGATTTTTCTTTCTACGAGCAGGGTCTATCCTTACGAAGCAATAAATAGAATTGAAACATCCGAATCAAAAACGAGATTCGAATGGAAGAAGGCTCAAAAGATCGATGGTTGGTCAGAAGCAGGAATTGATACTGATTTTACGCTTACCGGTGCAAAGACCTTGTATGGCGCGACAAAATTAGCCTCAGAAATAATCTTGGAAGAATACAGAAACATGTTCGGGATAAAAACAGTGATTAACAGGTGTGGAGTAATCTCCGGGCCCGGCCAATTCGGCAAAGCGGATCAGGGGATATTTTCCTATTGGATGCTCGCGCATTATTTTAAACAAGGATTAAAATATATTGGTTTTGGTGGCGAAGGAAAACAAGTGAGGGACCTGCTGCATGTTGAAGATCTTTTCGCGCTGGTTGATTTAGAGATTTCATCTTTAGATAAGATTAATGGAAATATTTATAATGTGGGAGGAGGAAGTGAAATCAACCTTTCGTTGTTAGAATTAACCGGGCTTTGCCAGGAAATCAGCGGAAACCGCGTTAAAATCAACCAAGGCAATGAAGATCGCCCTGGTGACATCAAGATCTATTTAAGCAATAATGCAAGAGTAAGCGCTGATTTGGGCTGGAAACCGCAAAGAAAACAAAAGGAGATCCTTGAGGATATCTTTAAGTGGATTAAGATTAATGAGTCGCAGCTGAAAATTATCTGGGGGATAAAATGAAGGGTATAATCTTAGCAGGCGGTAAGGCAACTCGGCTCTATCCTATAACACGCGGCGTGAGTAAACAGCTCTTGCCTGTTTACGACAAGCCAATGATCTATTATCCATTATCAGTGCTTATGCTTGCCGGAATTAAAGAAATCCTGGTGATTTCAACTCCCAGGGATACCCCGCGATTCAGGGACCTCCTGGAAGACGGCAGTAAGTTGGGAATAAAGATTAGCTATGCTATTCAGCATGTACCCCGTGGTATTGCCGAATCTTTGCTCATCGGCGAAGATTTTATCGGCAATGACAGCGTGTGTTTGATTCTAGGGGATAATATTTTCTATGGCCATAACCTGGGGGATACTTTGAGAGAATGCGCCAATTTAAAACAAGGGGGGATAATTTTTGGTTATTATGTAAAAGACCCTAGGGCATACGGAGTCATCGAATTAGATAAAAAAATGCGCGCGCTTTCTATCCAAGAAAAACCAGAGAGGCCGAAATCAAATTTTGCCGTTACCGGAATATATTTCTATGATAATAAGGCCGCAGGCTTAGTTAGGAAAATCAAGCCTTCGAAAAGAGGAGAATTGGAGATTTCGGACCTGAATAATGCCTACCTTAGGCAGGGTAAGCTTAAGGTTAAGTTGTTTGACCGCGGATTTGCCTGGCTCGATACAGGTACGCACGATTCCCTGATTGACGCCTCATTGTTTATCAAAACTATTGAAGAAAGGCAGGGCCTGAAAATCGGCTGTATCGAAGAAATCGCCTATAGAATGGGTTATATCAAGAGAAACAAGCTTTTAAAATTGGCTCAAGAAAATATTTCAAGCTATGGGGAGTATCTTAAAAGGGTCTGTAATGGTGAATAAGAATATTTTAATTTTCGGAAATGGTTTAGTCGCGAGTAGGCTGCAGGAGACATTTAATTGCCCATTAGTGAAAGATAAGAATTCCTTTATTTATATCGATCGACTAATAAAAAAATATCACCCTGGGATTATTATTAATTCTACTGATTACGTTGGCAATAATGCCGATGCCTGCGAGTTGAATAGAGATGCGACACTGGAAAAGAATGTGTTTTTTCCGATAACCTTAGCTGAAGCGGCTATCAGGAATAAGATAAAGCTTGTTCATGTTAGCAGCGGTTGCTTATTTCATTATAACTATAAAGAAGCAAAGTTAATAAACGAGAATGCAGAGCCTGATTTTTTTGATTTGTTCTATAATCGAACGATAATCTATTCTGACCAGGTTCTGGCTCGTTTAGCGGACAGATTTGACATTCTAATTTTAAGGATCCGTTTGCCCATTGACAATAGGCCCCATAAAAGGAACCTTTTGACCAAGTTGATTACTTTTAAGAAGGTGATCAAGCAGCCGAATTCGGTGACGTATATTCCTACTTTCTTGAAAGCAGTCAAACATTTGATTAAAATCAAGGCAAGGGGTATCTACAATATAGTAAATACCGGAGGCTTGTATTATCCGGATTTGCTGGAAAGTTACAAAAAATATAAACCCGGCCTTGATTACAAGGTCATTGATTTTAATAAATTAGGTATAATTAGGACGAATCTAATTCTTTCGAATTCTAAACTTAAGAAGTCCGGGTTTAAAATCCCGCATATAAACGAGGTATTGAAAGAATGCGTAGAAAATTACATAAAATATTAGTTACAGGCGGGGCAGGGTTCATCGGCAGTGAATTTGTCAAGCGGGCAGTCAGGCGTTCATATGAAATAGTGGTTGTTGATAAGTTGACCTATGCCGGAGATCTGGATAGGCTTGGTGAATCAAGGGGGCAGATTGAGTTCTATAAGGGGGATATTTGCGACGCCCATGTAATGAGTAAAATTTTAAAAAAAGAAAAACCGGCAGTAATAGTGAACTTTGCCGCGGAAACCCACGTAGATAGAAGCATTGTTAATAGCAGCCCTTTTATTGAAACTAATATTAAAGGCACAAGAAATCTGCTTGATTTGGCTTTAAAATTTAAGACTCCCAGGTACATCCAGATATCTACGGATGAAGTCTACGGAGACATAAGAAGAGGCAGCTTTGCAGAAGATTCTCCTTTTAAGCCGAACAGCCCCTATGCAGCATCTAAGGCAGCAGCAGATCTATTAATCGGGGCATATATGAGAACCTATAAATTACCGGCAGTTATTGTTAGGCCGTCTAACAATTATGGGCCCTGGCAATATCCGGAGAAACTCATCCCTTTAGTGACCTTGATGGCTTCAAAAAACAAAAAGGTACCGGTGTATGCCAGAGGTGAAAACATCAGAGAGTGGCTTTATGTTTCAGATTGCGCCGAGGCGATCATTGAGGTCATGGAAAGAGGCAGGTTGGGGCAGGTTTACAATATGGGCAGCGGCCAGGAAAAAAGGAATATTGAGGTGGTTAAATTAATCTTGAGATTTCTGGGAAAACCGGAGAGCCTGATTAAGTTTGTTACAGACCGGCCAGGCCATGATTTCAGGTATTCACTTAATTGCAATAAAATCAGAAAAGAGCTGGGGTGGAGGGCAATAGTCAGGTTCGAAAACGGATTGAAAAATACCGTAAACTGGCTGGCCTCTAATCAGGATTGGATTGATAAGCACGCCGGGAAAAAATTATCCATTAAATTTAAATGAAGACAAAAAAAATAATAGTTGCAGGGGCAGGCGGAGCGCCTGCTTTAAATTTCTTACGTTCTCTAAAAAAATCTAAAGAGAAATTCTCTTTTGTCGGGATCACCTGTAATAAGTATGATTTATGTAAGGTCAAGGACTTGGTGGGGGAGAGATTTCTTGTGCCTCCGGCAAAAGACGAAGCCTGTTATATACCGATTTTAAAGCAGATTATAAAAAATACTCAGTCGGATTTTTTGCATGCGCAAAACGATGAAGAGGTATTTACCATCTCAAAATACCGTAATGAGTTGGATGTAAAAACATTCCTGCCGCGCCATGAAATAATTGAGATTTGCCAGGATAAGTTTAAATCCGCAACCTTATGGCATGAGGCTGGTTTAAAAGTGCCGAAAACCTTTCTCATCCGAAATGAGAGCGATTTAAAAGAGGCATTTACTGTGATTAAAGGAAAGGTTTGGGTGCGCGCGATTAGCGGGGCATTTGGTAAGTGGTCGCTTCCCACCAATGATTATGATTTTGCGCGGCAATGGATAAATTATTACAAGGGATGGGGGAATTTTTCTTTGGCAGAATACCTTAGCCCGGAGAGTATCACTTGGTTATCTATCTGGAAAGACGGTGAATTGATTGTAGCGCAGAGCCGCAAACGCCTTTATTGGGAATTTGCCAACAGAAGTGTTTCAGGGGTTACCGGTATTACCGGAACAGGCGTAACTGTAAGTGACAAAAAAGTTGATGACTTGGCAATCAGGTCAATAAAGGCTATTGATGAATGCCCGCACGGTATTTACGGTGTTGATTTAACCTATGATCAAAAAGGCATGCCAAATCCCACGGAAATTAATATCGGCAGATTTTTTACTACGCATCAATTTTTTACTGACGCAGGCCTGAACATGCCGGAGATTTATTTAAAAACAGCATTTAATCAGAAAATCCAGAAATTAAAAAAGAAAATCAATCCTTTGCCAAGCGGCTTGGCTTGGGTCAGGGGAATGGATGTGGAGCCTGTACTTACCAGCCTCAAAGAAATCAATGCCTTTGAGGATCAGTTAAGAAAAGCCCTCACAAAGATCAGATGATGAATTCATTAAAGGACAAGGTAGTTTTAATAACGGGAGCAAGTAGGGGTATTGGTTTTTCAGCAGCCCAGGAGTTTGAAAAAGAATCTGTAAAGCTTGTGCTTACGGCAAAAGAAAACTTATCTAACTTAGAGGTTTTTAAAAACGCCAAAATCATTAAACTAAATTTAACAAAAAAAGAAGATATTGATTTGTTAATTATAGAAACTCTGAAGGCATTTGGCAGAATTGATATTTTGATTAATAACGCGGCATTTTTTAAACAAACTGATTTTGAAAAAATTAGCATAGATGAATTGGATGAAATGATTGATATTGATTTAAAGGGCCCGTTTTTGCTGCTGCAAAAAGTCATGGAGCAGATGAAAAAACAAAAAAGCGGAAAAATTATCAATATTGCCTCTGGTGCGGGGATTATGGGTTCGTCAAAGGCTAGCCATTACGCAGCGTGTAAGGCTGGGTTAATTTCTCTAACTAAATCAATCGCTAAATTGGGAGGGCCTTATAATATAAAAGTTAATGCCATAGCTCCTGGTTTTATCGAAACTGAGATGATTAAGGATATCCTTTTGAAAGATAAAGAGCGGATAGAGGCGTTTATTCCGTTAAAAAGAATCGGGAAAGCAGAAGATGTTAGCGGCCTGATTAAATTCTTGGCATCCGGTGATTCCGATTATATTACGGGACAAACAATTTGTGTGGATGGCGGGCACTGTATGGTATGAAAATGAAACTTACCGGCGCGCAGATTATCATTAAGAAATTAGTCGAATACAAGGTGGAGCAGATTTTTGAATTTCCCGGTGGTTCAATCTGTCCTATACTTGATGAACTCTACAGATCAAAAAAAATAAAAACAATTTGTTTTCGTCATGAACAGGCAGCAATCCATGCGGCAGATGCCTTTGCCAGAGCAAGAAAAGCTCCCAGTGTCTGTATGGCTACTTCCGGGCCAGGCGCAGCAAACCTGGTTACAGGAATTGCCAATGCCTTTATGGATTCTGTGCCGGTTGTGATTATCACAGGCCAGGTCGCGGTCTGGGATCTAAAACGCGACCGTCCAGTGCGGCAACGGGGATTCCAGGAGCTTGATATTGTTTCGGTAGTCAAGTCAATTACCAAGCAGGCATTTTTAGTTAATCATGTATCAGCCTTAGCAGAAACAATCGACAAGGCTTTTTTTATTGCCAAAAGCGGCAGGCCTGGCCCGGTACTCATCGATATTCCAATCAATGTGCAATATACAGCTTGCGCATATCGAAATCGAAAATCGGTGCTTCAAGAAAAAAAACCCGTATGCTCTCAAGATGTAATTAAAAAGATCGCAGTTAAATTATTGACAGCTAAGAAACCACTGGTGATTGCCGGTGGCGGTGTGATTTTAAGCTCTGCAGAGCAGCGCTTACAGAAACTACTCAAAGGTTATGATCTGCCTGTTTTAGAGACTTTGATGGGCCTCACCAGCGTCCCAAGCAGCTATGGGCTTAATTTAGGCATGGTAGGCTATGCGGGAAGTAAATTAGCACATCTTTTAGTGAAAGAAGCAGATTTTATCCTTGGCCTGGGCCTGCGTTTTGATAATCGGGCTTTTCCAGAAGCAAATCATGAATTCTCGAAAGATAGTTTTATTGTGCATGTAGATTGCGACAGGCACGAACTAAACCACCGCGTTAAGGTTGGCCAGGCAGTATTTTCTGATATTGGTTTATTTTTGGATTTATTATTGCGGGAACTAAAAAAAAGAAGTAAAAAATCCGCTTCTCTTTGGCAGGGGCAAATTAGGGATTGGAAGAGGTTCTTTGATTTAGAAGAGAACAGGCACAAGGTTAGTTTATCCCCTGAATTAATTTTAAACAAACTGTCGAAAGCCGTAGGTGATCGGAATGTCTTAGTTACTACTGATGTTGGCCAGCATCAATTATGGACAGCGCAGCACCTGAAATTCCAGCAGCCCAATACATTAATCACCTCCGGCGGTTTAGGGACAATGGGATTTGGCCTTCCTGCCAGTATTGGCGCACAAATTGCAAAACCTAACAGCCTGGTTTTGAATATCACCAGCGATGGCAGTTTCCAGATGAATATTCAAGAACTGGCAACAATCAAAGATTATAATTTACCAGTCAAGATTATACTGCTTAATAATAAATGTTTAGGATTAGTCAGGCAGATTCAGGAATTTGCTTTTTGTAAAAGATATCATTCGACAAAGGTAAATTCAAAAGTTAATTTTTTAAAAATTGCTTCAAGTTACGGAATTGATACGCTTAGTGTAAAAACAACGCAAGAAATCGAGCCGGCACTGAAGAAACTTATTTCGGCGAAGCGAAGTATGCTCGTTGAATTTAAAATCAGTGAATCAGAGAATGTATTTCCCGTAAGAATTAAAGGAAAAGTGATCTACAACAATGCCAGAACATAAATTTTCCATTTCACTTCCGGTTTTTAATTCCGCAAAGTATCTGGAAAGTTGCCTGGAAAGTATTTTTTCTCAAGATTATCCCAAGGAATTGATCGAGGTCTTGGTGGTGGATGGCGGCTCAAGCGACAATACCTTAGAAATTGCCAGGCGTTATAATACCAAGATTTTTGATAATCCAAAGCGCCTGGGTGAATATGGGATGCAGATAGCTGTATCCCGTGCCAGCGGTGACTTATTAATTTTATTTGCCGCAGATAACGGGCTGGTAGGCAAAGATTGGTTAAAAGATGTCTCCGAAATATTTAATAAGCATCAAGATTTGTCCTGTTTCTGGGGGAAGATGGTTGCTGCGAAAGACGACCCTCGGATCATGCATTATTATGAACTGATTCAGAGCGAGCCTTTGGCTAGATTTCTTAACCGTAATTTGGAATTTTATTTAAAGCGCGCCAGGCATGAATCTTTAAACGGAATCAAGTATCAGGGCTTTGAAGTTGATCCCAAGAGGCCGCTTTGCTGGGGCGCAAACGGGATTGTCTATAGGCTTTGCGATGTTAAAGAGTTGTTCTTAGGCGAGAAGTATGTAGGAGACAATGAAATATTCCAGTATATGGTGGAAAAAGGAAAGAATAAAGTAGCGTATTCTCTCAATTTAAATATCTACCATCACACTGTTAACTCGGTAGTTGATTGGGTTGGAAAGTGGAAAAGAAATTACACGCAAATTTTTTTAAAGACCCGGCATGAACGCAGGATTGATTGGTTTTATTACGGAAATTTTAAGTTGAAGATGTGCCTTTGGCTGATTTATAGCCTGATACCGGTTTTTTCCATCTTGCATGCATTGTATTTAATGGCGAGAGACAGAAATATCTATTGGCTGTATCATCCTTTAATGTGTTTTTTACAGACTTGTACTTATATTTATTGGACCCTTGCCTTGACGCAAGGACGGCGTGCTTTGTTGGAACATATTGGCAAGAAATAGGAGGATTTTAGTGGGGAAGATTAAGCAAGTTTCAGTAGTAGGTTTAGGGAAGCTTGGGCTTTGTACAGCTGGTTGTTTTGCCAGTAAGGGCTATAAAGTAATCGGGGTAGATATTGATATTGAGAAAATCAATAAAATCAACCAAGGGATTTCTCCGATTGCAGAAACCGGGCTGAGCAGCCTGTTAAAAAAAGTAAAAAATAACTTCAAGGCAACACAGGATTACGAGGAAGCGATTATAAATAGCGATGTGACTTTTATTGTTGTAGCTACCCCCAGCCTTGCAGACGGCAGTTTCTCGAACGAATATTTAGAAAAATCAGTACACAAGATCGGTGAGGCCCTAAAGAAAAAGAAAGGCTATCATTTAGTCGTAGTCACATCTACCGTGATGCCGCAGACCACTGAAAAAGTAGTGAAGTATTTGCTGGAGAAGGCTTCTAGGAAGGTTTGTGGTAAAGATTTTGGCCTGGCATATAATCCGGAGTTTATTGCCTTGGGAAGCGTGATCCATGATTTTTTAAATCCGGACATGATACTTATCGGAGAGGTAAATAAAAAAGACGGAGACATCCTGGAAGAGATTTATAAAAAGACATGTGATAATCAGCCTCAATTTGCCAGAATGTCCACGGTGAATGCGGAAATTACGAAAATTTCTCTTAATTGTTATGTGACGACAAAAATCACCTTTGCCAATTCCCTGGCAAGCATCTGCGAAAAAGTTAACGGAGCTGATGCCTTAATCGTAAGTTCAGCCTTAGGTTTAGATAGCCGTATCGGTAGTAAATATATTCGTCCGGGCTTGGGGTTTGGCGGTCCTTGTTTTCCGCGTGACAATAAGGCCTTTAGTGCCTTTGCAAGAATTGTTGAAACCCAGGCAAAATTAGCGGAAATGGTCGATGAGGTAAACGCTGACCAAATCTTGAGAGTAGTAAACAAAATTAAAACCATCATTTCGAATTTAAAGAAAAATAAAGACAGCGTGCGTATCGCATTCTTCGGCCTGTCCTATAAACCGAATACGCCGATAATTGAGGATGCGCAGGCATTGAATATCGCGGAATTATTGGTGAATGAGGGTTTTAAAATCAGAGTCTTTGATCCCCAGGCCATGGAAGCGGCAAAATCTGTTTTAGGAGATAGGGTAAAATATGCCAAGGATGCAGCTGATTGTTTAAGCGCTGCTGATTTAGCCGTGGTTGCTGTAGCATGGGAAGAGTTTAAGAAAATCGATTTTAAGGGAATTACCGTATTAGATTGTTGGCATTGCCTGGATAAAACTAAGGGTAAAAAAATAGAATTTCTTGGAAAAGGTTAATCATCTATAAGGAGAGTTAGATGCAAGGTAAAAAAGTTTTAGTTACAGGAGCAGGCGGTTTTATCGGCAGCCACTTAGTAAACAGGTTAAAAAGTGAATCTTGTTGGGTAAAGGGGGCGGACCTCAAATATCCGGAATTTTCTAAGACCTCTGCAGATGATTTTATTATCGGAGACCTGCGCGATCCTCAGGTTTGCCGAAAGGTGGTTGACCAGGGTTTTGATGAGGTATATCAACTTGCAGCAGACATGGGAGGAGCAGGTTTTGTCTTCACCGGAGAAAATGATGCAGATATTATGCATAATTCCGCTTTGATAAATTTAAATATGCTGGAAATCTGCAAAAAAATGCAGGTGGGAAGAATTTTTTATTCATCTTCTGCTTGCATGTATCCGGAATATAATCAGCGCGATCCAAGCAACCCTAATTGTACAGAAGGCAGCGCTTATCCGGCTAATCCTGACAGCGAATACGGTTGGGAAAAATTATTTAGCGAGAGGCTGTATCTGGCCTTTAGCAGGAATTATAAAATGCAGGTGCGTATTGCCAGATTCCATAATATCTTTGGCCCGGAAGGGACATGGTTTGGCGGCCGTGAAAAAGCGCCTGCTGCAATCTGTAGGAAGGTTGCCGAGGCAAAAGATAAAATTCAAGTCTGGGGCGATGGCCTGCAGACAAGGTCGTTTCTTTATATCGATGAATGCCTGGAAGGTATTTTAAGGCTTACGCGTTCAGAATTTACCGGCCCGGTAAATATCGGGTCAGAAGAAATGGTGACCATTAACAAGCTAGCGGAAATGATTATCAGTGTATCAGGTAAAAAAATAAGCATTGAGCATATCCCCGGGCCTCAAGGTGTGCGAGGAAGAAATTCCGACAATACTTTAATCTTGCAGAAATTAGGCTGGAAACCCAACCAACCTTTAAAAACAGGTATTGAGAAAACTTATCGCTGGATAGAAGAGCAGGTAAAAAAGAAAGCTTGAGGACAGTAAAATGAAAAAAATCAGGCTCTTGTTATTAAGTCTGCGGCCAAGGCACTGGGTAAAAAATTTATTTATTTTCGCAGCTCCGTTTTTCTCATTAAAACTATTCGATCCGCATAACTTTTCCTTGGTTAGTATTGGATTGGCCTATTGGTGTTTAATCACCAGCTCAATGTATTTATTTAATGATATTGTGGATAGGAAAGAAGACCTTTTGCATCCGGAAAAGAAAAAAAGGCCTGTTGCCAGCGGGGAACTTGGCTTGGGGTCTGCCTATATTATATTTCTCGGCCTATCAATTATTTCGATCCTATTCTCAATCCAACTTAATTTTTATTTCTCTCTCTTTATTATTGCCTATTTTTTAATCAACATCGTTTATTCGCTTTATCTTAAGCATGTAATTATCCTGGATGTGATGTGTATTGCCAGCGGGTTTGTGTTGAGGGTAGCATCCGGCGCAGCGTTGATCAGCGTAGGCCTATCAGAATGGATCATTATGTGCACATTGCTGCTTTCTTTATTTCTTGGCTTCGGCAAAAGGCAAGAAGAGATTACTTCATTACAGGAGAACGCCGGTTCTCATCGCAAGGTTTTAAAAGAATATGAAACAGGTTTCTTACAACACATACCGTATGTCTTGGTTTCATCAACGATTGTTTGTTATATGCTTTATACGGTTTCTCCAGAAGCAATGCACAAATTTGGCTCAAAAAACCTGATTTATACCACCCCTTTTGTGATTTACGGGCTTTTTCGCTATGTTTTTATCGCTTATGAAAAAAAGAAAGGCGCAGACCCAACTCAAGTTTTATTCCAAGATTTACCAACAGTATTGAACATAATTCTTTGGTTGGTTACTGTCGGGCTAATCATTTACATCAAATAAGGAGGCAAGAGCAATGAAAGTATTAATCACCGGAGTCCCCGGTTGGTTAGGGGGAAGATTTTTAGAGATTTTACTCAATGGATATAAGAATGAAGGCCCTGCGGTTAGGGATTGGCAGATTAGATGCCTGGTTTTACCCGGTCAAGATGAAGCATTCATTAAAAATTTAAATAAAACTACCTCTTATCAATATCCCATAGAAATTATAAACGGCGACGTAACTAAGAAAGAAAGCCTTGCGTCAGCGGTAAAGGGTGTTGATGTGATAATACATATTACCGGGTTGATTCATCCCAAAAAGATAAGCGAGCTTTATGAAATTAATACTATCGGAACGCTGAATCTGATTACTGAAGCCTCTAATGCCGGGGTAAAGAGATTTGTCTATGTGAGCAGCAATTCTGTGGGCGGGACAAATCTTAAGCGGCATAAGATGTTAAAAGAAACAGATGAGCCCAGGCCTTACATGAATTATGGCTTAAGCAAATATTATGCTGAATGCATTGTGAACAGCTTTCAGGAAACCGCTAAGATGGAAACTGTAATTTTGCGGCCCTGCTGGTTCTATGGCCCTAACCAGCCCAAAAGGCAGACAAAATTCTTTAAGATGATTGAGCAGGGTAATCCGCTTGTCTTTGGAAACGGCCTGAATTTTCGCAGTATGAGCTATGTGGATAATACATCGCAAGCAATGATCCTGGCAGCTACTAAAAAAGAGGCAGTTGGCCAAACTTATTGGATCGCCGACAGCAGGCCTTATACAACCCTGGAGATCTATAAAACCGTTGCAGAATTACTCGAAGTTAAAAACTTTAAGCCCAGATTTTTACCGGATCTTGCTTCAGAGGTATTTTTATTAGGGGATAAATTTTTCCAGAGCCTGGGGATGTATCAGACAGAAATCCATGTGGCAGGTGAAATGAATAAGGATATTGCCTGTAGTATTGAGAAAGCAAAAAATGAATTGGGTTATAATCCGACAATCGACTTAAGAGAGGGAATGCGGCTTTCTATAGAATGGTGCAGAAAAGTAGGATTACTTTAAAAAATAACCGGCTGCTGTATTTTTTATGCGCAGTAGGGATAATCGGATTTTTAATCAGGTTGCTGGGCATAGATTATGGGCTGCCGTATTTATCCCTTCCTGACGAGGCCAGGATTATACTGGATACCTTGTCCATGGGGCATAGGCACAGCCTTTTGCCGGAAAGGCCGGATTATGCCTTAGTTTATCGTTATTTTCTGCTTTTTATTTACGCTATTTATTATGCAATTGGCAAGATCCTGCATTATTTTTCTGGCTCACTCGATTTTGCCCTGAAATTCTTTGTAGACCCCACCAACATTTATTTAATCTCGCGCACATTAAGCGTCATATGCGGTGTAGCCATTGCTATCCCGGCCTATTTAATCGGCACAAAAACCCTGCACAATCGAAAAATCGGTATTTTTTCCTTTATTTTTGTAATTTTCGAGTTTCAATTGGTGCAGCACTCCCAGTGGGCGCTCTATCCAATATTTTTATGCTTTTTTAATCTCATTGCTTTTTATTTCATGTTTCAGTTGCTGAATTGCCCATCAAAGAGGAACTACGCACTTTCCGGGATATTCTGCGGAACAGCCATTTCTGTGCAGAATCACGGGATTTTTCTGCTTCCTGCTTTAGTGCTTGCGTATTTTCTAATCTATTTAAATAGAAAGAGAGAATTTAAGAAAGAAATACTAATGCGCTGGACCTTGATTTCGGCAGGGCTTGTCATTTTGTTCTCCTTACTAGGAAATTTTTATTGGTTCTTTATTTTTCAAAAAACATGGGTCAAGACTTCAGAATTATTAGGAGTGACTCAAGTTGGTTTTTCTTCTCAAGCGCCATTTACTTATAATATCTTTAGTTTATTCTGGTGGTTTATTAATGAGCTGGTGCGTCAAGATTTGCTTTTGGGTGTGGCTATGGTTTGCAGTATTTTTTATTCCTTGTTTAAAAGAAAGGCCTATGATTGGCTATATCTAGTTTTTATTTTTTCTTACCTGTATTTTGTTTCAAACTGGGGGTTTCGTTATCTGCATGACATACTTTCCATCTTGCCAATAATGTGTGTATTTAGCGCGCGCATGCTTGTAGAAACAATCGGAGAGAAGAAGAGGGCGCGCTATGCATACCTTTTACTAATTTTGATGGTTATTCCATTGTTGTCCCGGGAGTTGATAGTTGATAATAAGAAAACACATAAAGACACCAGGATTATCGCAAAAGAATGGATTGAGGCAAATATCCCTAGTGGCGCGAAAATTGGAGTAGATTGGTCAGTATTTTCTGTGCCGCTTGAAAGCAGTGTCCCGTTTTTACTGCGTAATCCAATTGCCAAAAAATATTACCTGGAAAATCTTGAACCAGTGATAGGAAAAGATTATGCAAGGCATTTAGCCGGAAAAAAAGTCTATGATATCGAGGAGTTAATGATTTGGAGTAAAGAGCCCTTATGGCCGAAAGAAATGCCGCAAGAATTAATTAAGGAAGCTGAAAAGAAAATTGTCTACCGTGATTTATACAGCAGGTTTATTTTTAAAGACATGCAAAAGGTCATTAATGAAGATAAATCTCAGTATATAATTATTTCGAGTTATGCCTGGGGAATATTTTTACCTGATAGCAAAAGCGACAAAAAGTGCCTTTTTAACCCATTTATTCTGGATAGGGTAGGATTAAATTATTCTCAGGCCGATCATTATATCGATGATAAGCGGCACGGTTATCTTTTTTATATGGTTAAACAGGGGAGGGATTTTTACAATTCCTTGTTTGAAGAAAGGCATGAGGGAGTGCGCCTGATTAAGGAATTCCGGCCGCAAGATAATCTAGGGCCGATAATTTTAATCTATAAAGTGGATAAAAATGCCGGATAATCCTTTGGTCAGTGTGATTATAGTCAATTTCAACGGGAAAAAATATTTAAAGAATTGTTTTGATTCTTTGATTAGCGGTTCTTATAAGAAAATCGAACTGATCTTTGTAGATAATGGATCAACTGATGGAAGCGCGCCTTTTGTTAAAGCTAACTATCCGCAAGTTGCGATCATTGACAATAAGGCAAACCTGGGGCTTGCCGTAGCTTCTAATATCGGGGCAGGGGCCGCAGCTGGAAAATATTTGTTTTTCTTCAATAATGATACGCTTGCTGATTTCCGCTTAATAGAGAATTTAGTTAATGCCATGGAGCAGGATCAATCTATCGGAATCTGTGGTTGTGAAACCAGGACCTACGATGGTAAAAATATCATCAATAAAGGGGTGGCGTGCGATATCTTCGGCTATCCTTATGGAAAGGATGAGCCTTTTTATGTTGATGCCGGAATTTTTATCAGGAACGAATTGTTTTTATCAATGGCTGGATTTGATGAGGCGATGTTCTTATATGGAGAGGATAGGGATCTCTGCTGGAGATGTTGGTTGTATGGTTATAAAGTCAAGGTAGTCGAAGGCGCAATCTTTTTCCATGATAGCGCCTGTATTACAAATGACCTCAAGTCATATCGTACTAATATCAACAAGCGTTTCTGGAGCGAATTCAATGCCTTGCGTTCAATATTAAAGAACTATAGCCTTCTTTTTATCTTGTTTATTTTGCCGCTTTATATGTTAATCAATCTAGGAGAAATTATTATTTTCTTATTTAAGGGTCGGCTAGAAATTATAAATCAAGTTTATCTAAAGTCATACTGGGAGAATCTGAAATCCTTTCGGGATCTCAGTATTAAGCGTAAGAAGGTACAGAGAGAAAGAAAAATTTCTGATTTTAGGCTAATAAAATCCATGCGTAAGGGCATTGGTAAATTGGATCTGTTTTTGAGCATGGGTATACCGGAATTCGACAAGAAGGCAGGATATGCAAAATAACCGGCCCCTATCTGAAATGAACGTAGTAATCAGCGGGCTTGCCTATACCAGCCGCACAGAGACCTTAGAGGCCTATTTTAAGGCTAAAACAGCTTCTTTAACGGTGATTGCCCTTTCCAGTTGTTTTCTTAAAGAAAGCCTTAGTTATTGTAAGGTCTATGAAAAGGGAGAGCTGGTTCAAGAGTTTAAACTGGCGAATTTTAGAATTAAGGATTACAAATGGTTTCGTCAGCCTCTATTGATCTTTGTATTTTTGGGTTATTTTATCGAGATTTGCCGTGCGTTAAAGAAGGTAAAGAAAAGCTGTGATCTTTATATCGGGATTTCATATTCTTTCGCGCTTTGGGGCGCAATTTTAAAAAGCATGGGGGTTGCCAAGAGGTTGATCTATTATTGTATTGATTATTATATTCCTGCAACGAAATTTGATTTCAATAAGTTTTTTATTAAAATTATGAATTTTATTGAACGTTTTACGGTAAGAAGTGCTGATTATGTCTGGGATATCTCTTGGCGTATTTCTGAATTTAGGGAAAAGATTGGAGGCATTAAAGCTGGCTCATATAAGAATGTTGTCGTTCCTTTAGGATACAGCATTGATTTAAGAAAAAGCATAGTTTCAGCAGAAATTAATTCCTATGAGATTGGTTTTATTGGTTCAATTAGCGCTAATCAAGGTTTACAGCTTTTAGTAGAAGCAATGCCGGATATCTTAAATAAATTGCCGCAAGTGAAAGTAACAATCATTGGCCAGGGGCCGTTTTTAAATGAGCTGAAAAAACTGGTTTCATTAAAGAAATTAGAAAATGCCTTTGAGTTTTTGGGTTTTATCAAGGATGAAACCCGTGCGTTAAATAGGTTGTCTTCATCTGCCTTATCTATTGCTTTATATAGTGAAAATGTGGACAATGCGAATATCGTCTGTGCTGACCCCGGGAAAATTAAATTATATCTGTTTTCAGGCCTGCCGGTTGTTACTACCAAATATTCGATTCTTGCTCCTGAAATCGAAAAAAACAATGCCGGGGCATTAATTGACTATGATGCAAAAGAGTTAGAAACAGTAATTGTCAGTCTTTTAAATGATAAAGATAGATTATCTGTAATGCGGGAGAATGCGCGTAAGTTAGGCGAACAATTCATTTCAGATAATATTTTTGATCGGGCTATTATAGCCCAGATGGGTAATTTGGCTTAATTATTTTTAAATGAGGAGAAAAAATGGATGAAGTAACGAAACAAGTCAAAGAAATGTATGAACTCTATCCTTTCCCGAGTACCAATATTATCAATGAGGCCCATGGCAACCGGATTATGCGGGATTTGAAAGCCAGGGGTATTAAGTGCAGTAATTTAAAGATTCTTGATGCCGGATGTGGAAGCGGAGAAAAGGCAATTTCCTTTGCCAAGGTTTTTCGTGATTCCGAAGTTTATGGCTGGGATATTTGCGAAAATAGTATAAAAATCGCCAAGGAAATGGCCGAGAAAGAAAAGATCAATAACGTTAAATTTATGAATATGGACTTACTTAATGTTGACACGAAAAACTTTGGCGATTATTTTGATCTGATTATTTCTTGGGGTGTGATTCACCATCTTTCAGATAGCGCTAAAGGCATGAAGAACTTAGGGCTTTGTTTAAAACCTCAAGGCCTAATGTATATCTGGGTTTATGCCTTGCATTCTCTTGAGCGCGTCGAGATTGGCCTCTTTCGTGAGGTGGTCAGGACATTACTGAAGAAAGAGGGATTTTCTTATGAAAAGGGCATAAAAATCGCCCATGGAATTAAGGGCTTATTTAGGACACTGAATTTCACCGGCAAAAAGGATTTATTAATGCGATTCAAATGGTTTCTGGATAAAGATGTGAATAAGAAACAAATAATTTTACATATGTTGAAGAATTTTAGAAAAATTAAATATACCACTGATTATGATGTGAATATCGTTGATTCTTTCTTGCATGCCAATGAAAAAGATTATGACGTAGAGATGATCTTTCGGGAAACCAGGGAAGCGGGATTGGAGGTTGTTGACTTGCCAGACCTCTCGAGTAAAATCGAAGATATTGTTAAATCGGATTATGTGAAAGAACTTTTTTATAGCCTGGACTTGGAAGACCGCCTTAAAATAATGGAGCGGCTTACCAATATTGGGCACCACCTTTTCATTGTAAAGAGGAAATAGTTTATGTGCGGGATCTGCGGTTTTGTAGGTTTTAAGGACGATAAGTTACTTCAGGAAATGACGAATTTGATTTCTCATCGCGGGCTTGACGATGAGGGGCATTTCCATGGAAATAATATTAGCCTGGGATTCAGGCGTTTAAGTATTATTGGCCTCACTAGCGGTAATCAGCCTTTAGCAAATGAGAAAAAGGCCGTCTGGAGCGTTTGTAACGGAGAGATCTATAATTATCGGCAGATAAAAGAGGAGCTGATTAAAAAAGGCCATAGCTTCCACACAGATACTGATACGGAAATTATTCCGCATGCTTATGAAGAATGGGGAATAGATTGTGTTAAACGCTTTAATGGTATGTTTGCTTTTGCGCTTTGGGATGATTCCAGGAAAAAGCTTTTTCTTGTCAGGGACAGATTAGGCATCAGGCCATTACATTATTCGCTCGATGGGAAAAAACTGATTTTTGCCTCTGAAGCCAAGGCAATACTCAAATATTCTTTGCTTAATAAGGCAGTTAACTATCAGGCAGTGGATGATTTTCTTACCTTTAGATATATCCCGGGAGATGTCACTTTTTTTGAAAATATCAAGGTGTTGGAGCCGGCACATATACTTGTATATCATGAAGGCAATATAGAGATAAAGCGGTATTGGGATATTAACATGGAAGAGGATTTTTCTTCTTCATCTGGAGATTATGAAGAAAAATTTTCCAGCCTAATGGATGCCTCGGTAAAAAGGTGCCTGATTAGCGATGTGCCGCTTGGGGTGTATCTTAGCGGAGGCCTGGATTCTAGTGTTATTTCCGGCCTGGTAAAAAAGAATTATAATCATGATTTAGTGGTTTTTTCACATGGATATGACGGTGAGAAAGATGAATTAAAGTATGCCAGGAAAGTGGCAACTTATCTCGGAGCAAGGCATCACGAGGTATTTATTAAAGAAAAACACCTGGAATTGCTCCCGCAAATAATTTATCACATGGATATGCCGATAGCTAATTCAGATATTGTAGGTTTTTATTTGTTAGCAGAACTGGCGCATCAGCATGTGAAGGTAATTTTAACCGGTGAAGGTTCAGATGAGTTATTTGGAAGTTATGTACATCAGGAGATGCTTTATTACGGCCATCAGCTGAAAAAAATCATTCCGCGGTTTGTTTTGCACAAGGTAATCCCGGGATTCATTAAGGCGAGCCCTTTAAGCCTGGTAAACAAATTCTTTAATTATCCCGGTTATTCTTTGGATAACGAATCCAGGCTGAAGATCCTGGATTATTTTAATTCCAACAGCCTTGGTTCCGACTATTTTTCGATTAACTCTCTTTTTAGCCCCCGTCATAAAGCAGGGCTTTACAGTAATTTTTTTAAATCAAAGGTGGACGGGCCGTCAAAAGCAAAAATTAACCTGGAAAAAATATTATTTGATGGTAAGATAAAGAAAATTTTTAATCGGCTGATTTATTTGGAATTTAAATATTGGCTGCCTACATATCATCTGATGAAAGAGGACAAGATTGCCATGTCTTTTTGCCTGGAATCAAGATATCCGTTTCTTGATCATGAAATTGTCGAATTCATGGGTAGGTTGCCGATAAAATTAAAGAAAAAAGGCTTAAAAAGAAAATACTTGTTGAGAAAGATTTCGCGCAATCTGATTCCGGAAGAGATTAGAAAGCGCCCCAAGGGGCCGATATTAGTGCCGATCAATAAGTGTTTTGATAAAACTTTCGATAGGATGCTGGCTGAATATCTCTCTAGGGAAAATGTGGAAGAGAGAGGGTACTTCAATTATGACTATGTGAAATATCTTATTGAAAGCAGGAAAAAGAATCCTTTTCTTTTTGATCGGCAGCTATTCGCCATGTTAACTTTGGAAATCTGGCATAAACAATTTATTGATTAATTATGGATAATTTTTGGAATGGTAAACGCGTTTTAATTACAGGAGGAACAGGTTTTCTAGGGAAACACCTGGTTGATTCCTTATTGAGCAATGGCGCAAATTTACGCATTATCGATTTTCGCGATCCCAGTTGGCAAATAAATAATGCCGAGTTTGTCGAAGCAGATATCCGTGATGCGAAAAAAATAACTGGCTTAAGTCAAGGTTTTGAATATGTTTTTCATTTAGCAGCAATGCCTTCGATTGCCAGAGGAAAATTTAAAGATTACTACGAAGTAAATGTTTTGGGGACAAGAAATATCCTCGAGGCATCTTTAAACGCTTCAGTAAAAAAGTTCCTGCATGTTTCAAGTAGCACGGTTTATGGCATTCCTTCTGAATTTCCCTTAAAGGAAACCAGCCCGGTGCATCCCATGGGAAAGTATAGCGGGACAAAATTGGAAGCAGAGAATAGTTGCAGGGAATTTATTAAGAAAGGCCTTAATGTTTCGATTATCCGGCCGAGAGTAATCATGGGGCCGGGAAGAATCGGGATCTTCAGCATTCTTTTCGAATATATTAGGAATAATCAACCGGTTTATACTATCGGCAACGGGAAAAATATTTTCCAGTTTACCAATGTTTTTGATATGAGCGCCGCCTGTATTAAGGCGGCAGAATTTGAAGATGCAGAATTATTTAATGTGGGTTCAGATGAAACCTTACCTGTGCGTGAAGAGTTGAGCCTGTTGATTAAACACGCAGGGAGTAAATCCAAGATAATCCCGCTTCCGGCAAGCCTGGCAAGGATTACTTTGAAAATGCTCTCTAAACTGGGGATTTCTCCTTTGGTTGATGAGCAGTTTAGTATTGCGGATAAAGATTTTAAACTTGATACATCGCTGGCAAAAGAAAAACTTGGTTGGCAGCCTCAATATAGCAATTTAGATAGTTTAATCCAGGCATATGACTGGTATATTGCGCATTTAGGCAGTAATGCAAAACAATATAAAAATATCTTCGGTGTTTTGGGAAAATTTAAACATAGTAAGATGGGTGCGTTCCAAAAATAATGAACATGAAGAATAGCAAAAAAAGCACAATTCAGCAATATTGGACAGAGAATGTTCCCGGCCTGGACATGGTTAATAAAGATTATAAACCGGACCAGAAGGAATTCTATCAGGATGCCGATAATTTCCGTTATAAATTTGAACCCTATGTTATTGATTTGATTAAATCTTTTGCCAGTAAAGGAAAATTGATTTTAGAGGTTGGCTGCGGCATGGGTACGGATAGCAGGCTTATTTCCCGGCTCGATGCAGATATAGTAAGCCTGGACCTTTCCATGCGTAATGTTTCTTTTAGCCTTAAAGGCATGAGTTTGTTGGGCCTCAAAGGAAAGGGCGTTAATTCAGATGCGGAAAACCTTCCTTTTAGAGACGGAACCTTTGATATAGTTTATTCTTACGGCGTATTGCATCATACGCCTGATACACAAAAGGCTATCAATGAGGTCTATCGCGTCTTAAAACCCAATGGCAAGGCAGTAATCATGCTTTACCATAAAGGCTATGCTTATTATGCGTTGCTTTTAATGCACGGCTACAAGAAGATACTGGGAATATACAACAAGGATCGATTGACCAGCCAATATGACCATACCCCTTTATCCCGGATGTATTCGAAGCAAGAAATAAAGCGGATATTTTGTAATTATAGAAATCTTAAACTTTCGGTAGTTACTTATGGGGGTATTCAGGCGCATGCTTTACTAAAATACCTATATAAGGCTTTTCAGAGGTGGAATTTCCTGATGCGTAATTTTGGTTCATTTCTCATTATTGAAGCTGAAAAATAAGGTCAATCTTAGATGATGTTAAAAAAAATTGCCATACCGCTGATTATAGTTATCCTCATCATTATCACTACGTTCCCGTTGGTCTTTAAGGTTAATTCCTGCATGCCTGCTTTTTTCTCCACAGATGAATCATTTGGTGTCCTCTGGAGTGCCTGGCTTACAAAATTCAACATCGTAAATCATCTGCCCTTTGTAAAAACGGATTTTATTGCCTATCCCTATGGCGTAGAACTTTACTCTACGCTTGTGGGATATATCTGGTTTGCCATAAATTTCATCCTGGCAATGCTAACTAATCCCGTGCTGGTCTATAATATTCAAGTCCTACTAAATATTTTCTTAACGGCGCTAATTACTTATCTTTTGGTTTTTTATTTGACGCGCAATAAATTCGCTGCTTTATGCTCGGGTATTGCCTATGGTTTCTGTCCTTATATCTTTGTGCGTTCTTGGCAGCACCTGGGTGAGACTTATCTTTGGCCAATACCATTATTTTTATGGTTTATGTTGCGGCTTAAAAATGAAAAAAGTTTAAGAATAAAAGCTCTTTTTGTGCTGGCTTTTATTCTTAGCACAATTAACTTCGATGTCACTTATTACTTGTTGGTAATTTTTGGTGCTTACCTGGTTTATCTGTTATTAAAGCCGAGGGATAACTTTAGATATATTAGGCGCTTGGTAATTTTGATGATAATATCTTTTTTAATTCTAATCCCACAGCTTTTTCCTATAATCTTGAATGTATTTTTTAAAGCTCAAACTGTTCCTTCTGCTCAAAATACTTTTTTTAGGCCGTTTGAAGATTTATTTGCCCAGTCAGCGCGGCCATTAAGCTATCTTTTACCTTCGATCGCCCACCCCATATTTGGAAAATTTACCCAGTTTTTTGTCGGAACGCCTCTCTATGGAATGAGTTTTACTGAACACACGCTTTATTTAGGCTGGGTGCCGATAATTTTATCAATTGTGGCATTTCGCAAATTAAAAAGAAAAAGACCTGTGTCAGGTGTCAGGTGTCATGTGTCAGACGAAGATAGGTTCAATATAAGGTTCTTTGTGTTGCTGGCAGTTGTGGCCTGGTTATGGTCGCAGCCTCCTTGGTGGCAAGTTGGACCAATAAGGATATTGATGCCGTCGTTCTTTATGTATAAGCTACTTCCGATGATTAGGGCATATTGCAGGTTTGGCGCAGTGGTTATGCTGGCAGTGTCGGTTTTAGCAGGGTTCGGGCTGAAGTTTATTTTAGAAAAGTATAAAATTCGCAAGGCAAAGATAACCGTAGCAGCGTTATTTTACTTGCTGATTTTATTTGAGTTTTGGAGCTATCCGCCATTCAAGGTATTGGATGTTTCGCGTATTCCTGCGGTATATTATTGGGTTAAGGAACAACCTCCTAAGACTGTGATTGCCGAGTATCCGCTGGATTTGAAAGGGCCAAATGAACTGCGTAAATTATATCAGACAAAACACGAGAAAAGAATGATTAATGCGACTATTCCCGGTACATTTGCTCATAAGAGGAGCGAGGCAATAACCGAGCTATCCGTCAAACATACTGCAGGTGTATTAAAATGGATGGGCGTAGATTACGTTTTGGTTCATAAAAATAAATATCTCGATACGGGTTTATTGAAAGACGTCGAGGAACTGGATAGAATTCCTTCTAACCCCGGATTAAGGTTAATTGGTTCTTTTCCTGGTCAAAAATGTCCCAGCAGTGTAATTCCTTGTATTGCAGAATCGGGCCCAATTGATATCTATGAGGTGATTGCAGAACCGATTCAGGCAACATTAGAAAAAAGGCAGAATTAGGCTGATGAAAAACGTCTCCTTAAAGTCGATGGTTTTCACTATAGTTGCTTTGATAGGTTGTGTTTTTATAATTATCCTTATTTGTGAATTTATGACACGCATGCATGAAGCAAGGTATTATAAGAAAATGATTCTAGAATCAAAAAAGTCAATTTACACGGCAGATCCGGATATAGGATTTGGTTTTATTCCTGATGCAACTGTTGATCAAGATGATTTTGTTGTGCAGTTTAATGCCGATGGTTTTCGCGATATCAATCATAATTTAAAGAAGGATAAATATCGTATTTTAGCCGTTGGAGATTCGTTTGTATTCGGCTGGAGGGCAAAATATGAAGATACCTTTCTAACCAGGATCGAAAGGTTGTATACCCAAAAAATTGAGATTATTAAGATGGGTATTCCTGGGAACGGGATTGCCAAGGACCTCAAAATCATCAAATTTAAGGGCCTAAAGTACCATCCTGACCTAATAATTGTGAATTTTTATGTAGGGAGCGATTTTATGGATGATTTGGCGCCAGAGTCAAAGGTGATTAATAATATTCAGATCGGCGCCCTGCCATTCGATGCCTTTGAAAATATCGATGGTAAATTATATCCTTATTCAAAATCAAGGCTGGCTGCTTTTGTAAGATGGAAATGTTTGAGATTTAGCATATTTTTCCGCAGGGGGATGGATTTTTTTGGCATCTATTACTTGATGCAGAAAGAGCGGTTTTTAATGCCGTTTTTAAGAAATTTGTTTCTTTAAAGGCTGCTAAGCATATAGAGGATAATTTTTCTAAAAGGCAAAAAGAACTGGATAGGTTGCATATCGGGTTAAGAGAGAGGAACCAAATTTCAAAGTACCTAAGGAATGAGATGGTTGTGTTTCATAAGGATTATTCGGATTATTTGAATAAGGCCGTTAGTGATGTTTTTAAAAGGATAAAAGAAATGGACGAAATCGCCAGAATGAATAAGGCTGAATTTGTCTTAGTAATTTTACCTTCTGATATACAGGTAAACAGCCAATTATTCGAGAATGCTAAAATTGTCCTCTGGTTGAGTGACCTGGATTACGACGTCTTAAAACCCAATAAGCTATTGACTGATTTCTGCAGGAAGAATAATATAAAATTCATCGATGCATACCCTGCCTTAAAGCAGGCTTTTTTAGAAGGACAGCAACTTTATTTACCGGACTATGACCGTCATTGGACAGCCAAAGGGCATGAGGTAGTAAGCTTAGCGGTTAAAAAAGGCTTGGATAATTTAAATTTAATAAAATGAATATACTAGGTATATCTTGTTTTTATCACGACAGCGCTGCGGCATTGATCCGAGATGGCGAGATCATCGGTGCTGCTCAAGAAGAGCGTTTTACCCGTAAAAAACACGATTTTAGTTTTCCGTTGCATTCTATCAAGTGGTGCCTTAAAGAAGCGCAGCTGGAAATTAATGATATCGATATTGTTGTCTTTTACGAGAAGCCCTTTATTAAGTTTGAAAGAATTCTGGAAACTGCGCTTATGTCTGCGCCGGGGGGGATTCAGCAATTCTTGCAGGCAATGCCGATTTGGCTGAAAGAGAAACTTTGGACCCCTGAAATTATCAGGAAAGAACTTAATTTTAAGGGAAAGATTCTTTTTTGCGGCCACCATGAGTCCCATGCTGCGAGCGCATTTTTTCCGTCTCCTTTTAAAGAAGCAGCATTTTTAACTTTGGACGGAGTAGGGGAATGGGAGACCGCTAGTTTTGGAATTGGACGGGATAACGGAATCGATATACAGTATTATTTGAAATTTCCGCACTCCCTGGGCCTGCTTTATTCAAGCTTTACTTATTACGCAGGATTTAAGGTAAATTCAGGCGAATATAAATTGATGGGCCTGGCGCCATACGGCGAACCTAAATATACCGGCCTGATTTTAAAAGAATTGGTGGATTTAAAAGAAGACGGTTCATTTAAACTGAACATGAAGTATTTTGGTTTCTGTAATACGCTTAAAATGACCAATCATAATTTTGATAGATTATTCGGCGGCCCTGCCCGAAAGCCGGAAACAAAAATAACCCAGAAAGACATGGATATCGCTGCATCGATCCAGAAGGTGACCGAAGAAATTATGTTAAGAATGACCAGGTATATCCACAAAGTGACCGGGCTCGATAAATTATGCCTTGCAGGTGGAGTGGCATTAAACTGTGTGGGTAATGGCCGTATTTTGCGCGAGGGGCCGTTTAAAGAAATCTGGGTGCAACCGGCAAGTGGCGATGCGGGAGCTGCTTTGGGGGCAGCGCTTTTAGTTTGGTATAAATATTTAGGTAATAATCGCTTGGTAGATGAGAAACGCGACCAGCAAAAAGCCTCGTTGCTGGGCCCGCAATATAACGAAGATTTTATTGAGAAATACCTTAACAAGGAAGGTATTCCGTATAAGAGATTGTCTTTATCCGGTATATCGCAGAGTGTTTCAGACCTGATTATCCAAGGGAATGTGGTTGGTTGGTTCCAGGGCCGTTTGGAGTTTGGGCCAAGGGCGTTAGGCGCAAGGAGCATTATTGCTGATCCGAGAAATTCCGAGATGCAGACTAAAATGAATCTAAAAATCAAATTTAGAGAATCTTTTCGGCCATTCGCTCCTTCTGTTCTGTTAGACAATGCTGACGCATGGTTTAATCTGGATAAAGAAAGCCCGTATATGCTCTTAGTCGCTCCTGTTAGGGATGCCAAGAGGATAAATTTAGGCGCTGATAAACAGGCCCAGGGCTTTGAAAAGCTAAGAATTAAGCGTTCCGTAATTCCCGCGATTACCCATGTAGATTATTCGGCCCGAATTCAGACCGTTAAAAGGGAAGATAATCCGCTCTATTATGACTTAATCAGCGCATTCCACAAAAAAACCGGTTGTCCAATTTTAATCAACACTTCATTTAATGTCAGAGGGGAACCGTTGGTAAATAGCCCTGAAGACGCCTTTAGGTGTTTTATGAGGACCGGAATGGATTATTTGGTGATGGGGCAATTCCTGTTGGATAAAAAAGAGCAAAAGCCGATTAATAACGATATTAAATGGCAAAAGCAGTTTGAATTGGATTAAAATGGAAAAATTAAATTTAGATAAACACAGTTTAAAAAAATTCGGCATTACAATGGGCCTTATATTGGCGGCCATTACAGGTGTAATCGCCCTGAAGCAGAAGGCCAGCATAATGCCGACAGGCATATTATCTGCAGCATTTATTCTCGTTGCTCTTGTTTACCCCCAATTGCTAAAACTGGTTTATATTTTTTGGATGAGATTAGCTTTTGTTTTAAGTTGGTTAAACTCGAGATTAATCCTAATTGTTTTATTTTATTTAGTTTTTACACCTATAAGGCTTGTTTTAAGTTTATTCGGGACAGATTTGCTAGATAAAAAATTAGAAAAAGGATCTAATTCATACTGGAAGAAAAAAGAAGATGATGCTTTAAATCAGGGCGGTTACGAAAAACAATACTGAAAACGGAGGATGGGATATGGGAAGGCTCTCTATTTTAAAAGAATTCTGGGGATTCTTGCGCGTGAGAAAAAAGTGGTGGTTGGCGCCGATAATAATTATGTTGCTTATTTTGGGAATGGTGATTTTCTTTTCACAGGGTTCGGCAGTTGCGCCTTTTATTTATACGTTATTTTAAAAAGGGAGAAGATATGAAGAGAGCAGTATTCGTTTTTCTGATTATCTTGGTTTTCTTTGGAATTATTGCGTATAAAATCAACAGTAATCCTAATATGATCATTTCGCATTATTTTTCATTGAAAAGCAATGATACCGGGGTCCTGGTATACAAAGTTAACGCCTTCAACCTTATAACGGTTGGAGAGGCAGAATTTTGGGATGCAAAAATTGAGGACTATAACGGTAAAGAGGTATATCGGCTTAGGGCATCGGCAAGGACGGGGAAATTTGTTTCTAATTTCTTTAAGGCCTCTGCAGAATTAGATTCGTATGTTGATATAAAGAGCTTAAGGCCGGTACTTTTTAAAGAAAAAGTTAACATACAAGGCAAGGCAGAAAAAAATAAAGAAATTTCTTATGATCAGGAAAAAGGGGTGATGGCCCTAAACGGGGTCGAGCGCACAATACTTTCAAATACGCAGGACCCGCTTTCCATAATTTACAATATCAGAGAAATGGATCTTGAGAAGATTAAAGAATTTGAGTTCAGTATAAACACAAATCAAAAAAATTATATTTTTAAAGCTCGAGTTACGCCGCAAAACATCAACCTTAATAACCGGAGATTGAAGATTTTTGTGATAGACGCAGAAATAATGCGCCGTGATAATAATCCTTACCATAAAACTATGATGCATATGGTTTTTTTGAAGGATAAAAAGAATATTCCCGTATATGTGCGTGTATTCGCAAGCGGCGGATTGATTGGATTAAAATTAGTGGATGTTAAATAATATGGAAGCGATTAAAACAATTTCGATAATAATACCTACTTATAATGAAAAGGAGAACATTGCCGAGATTATTAGCCGTATTAAGGCTTCTTTAGGAGCGGCCGGCATAGATTACGAGATTCTCGTTGTAGATGATGCTTCGGCTGACGGGACCGCAGATATTGCCCAGGTATCTCTGGAAGGGAAAGGCCGCGTTTTAAGGCGCGTTGCTCAGGCCAGGAGCCTGTCTTTGTCGGTTTTAGATGGAATTAAGCAGGCAAATGGCGAGGCAGTTGTGGTTATGGATGCTGATGGAAGCCATCCTCCTGAGTTAATACCAAGGCTTATAGAAGTATTAAAAAATGGTAAAGGCCTGGCTGTTGCCAGCCGCTATGTAAAAAAAGGAGGTTCAGACAATTTTCCACTCATAAGAAGGATGATCTCCCGTTTTGCCTGTTTGGTAGGGAGGCTTGTTACCAAGATCAATGATAACACCTCGGGTTTCTTTTGCATCAGGAAATCAGCCTTAGTAGGCGTTGATCTGGCCCCCCAAGGTTTTAAAATAGGGCTTGAGATATTTGCTAAGGCAAACTATAACAGTTTCGAAGAGGTACCGTATATCTTTGTAAATCGCAAAAGAGGTAAAAGCAAGCTTAATTCTAAACCCGTATTTCAGTACATTTTTCAGGTATTGAATTTAATCAAAAATAAGTAATTACAATGCCTATCTGGTTTCTGGATAAATTTATAATATTTTACGGTATTTTTTATCTCAGCATCTTTTTTACCGATTATTCTTTTCTTTTTCCAAAAAGCCCGGTACTTAATATATCCGGTTTTACTGCCGGGTTGATTTTTGCCATCTTTATCCGTTGGCTTGTTGACAAAAAAACGTTCTTTCAGTCTGATGCCGTAAGATGCCTTAGGGCCATTTATAAGACGGATGATAAAAAAATTTTATTTTATTGTATAATTTTTACCTTTTCGTTTTTAAGCGCTTTAAGCATAGCAAGGCACATGAGTTTTTCTTCTTCGGCATATGATTTGGGGATTTTTGATCAGGCAATCTGGAATACCCTGCACGGTGATATTCTATTCTCCTCACTAAAAAATAATACTACGCTTTTAGGCGATCACTTTGAACCGATTTTATTCGTTTTTGTTCCGATGTATTGGCTTTGGCCAAACGTATTTGTGCTCCTTATAGTCCAATCACTGTTATTGGCCTCGGCAATAATTCCGCTGTACCTGATTGCCAGGGATAAGCTTAAAGAAAAGCTTTTAATTTTTGCTTTTATTATTGCTTATATTTTATCAAAACCCATGAGGGGAGTGGCATTTTCAGATTTTCATCCCGAATGTTTTATCTTGCCGCTTTTATTCTGGGCCTACTATTTTTTAATCAAAGGAAAGAATTTATTATTATTGTTATCGGTTATTTTACTTTTAGGCTGTAAAGAAGATGTAAGCTTTATTATTAGCGGCTTAGGGATATTCGCCATTTTATTTACAAGAAGAAAGGTTACGGGGTTATGGCTTTTTATTTTGGGGATAGTTTCTTGGATTATCGTTACAAAATTATTCATTCCTTATTATAATGAGGAACATGTTTTTCCCTATATGAATAGATTACCTTTTGGAATGACTTATGCCGAGAATGTAAAAGCAATCATAGTTAATCCTGCTTTGTTATTCAAGCTCTTTTTGACGCCAGAAAAAATTGAGTATATGCTAAAGATATTTGCACCGCTTGGTTTTTTTTCTTTTTTAAGCCCCGTTCATTATATCTTAATCGCTATACCGCTTTTAAGAAACTTAATGCCGTTAGATACTAATTTTTCAGGTTGGTTCAATATAACATCGCATTATACTGCTGCCTTAGTTCCGTTTGTTTTTATTGCAGCAATTTATGGTGCGGGATGGCTGGTTGGTAAGTTAAAACGTTTTAAAATGGAAAAGGCAACTGCCATATTTATTATAATTTGCTCCCTATTTTTTTACGGCAAAACGGATGCAGGTAAATTTTCAAGATTTTTAGTATCAATTGATAATAAAAAAGTTATGGAAAAATTAAAATATCTTAAGATTGTTCCTAAGGATGCTTCGCTTGCGGCAAACTGTTTAATTGTCCCGCATTTAACGCATCGTAAATATACATTTGAGTGGGCTCCGCGAAATAGGTTTAGCCGGGTTGCCGAATATTTGGTTATCGATAAAACGCTACTTGACTATTTAACCGCCGAAGATTTCCAGGCTATGGGTGCTTATTTTAAGGAAATAGAGGGGCTTGGATATAAAAAAATATTCGAGAGCCCGGACAAGACATTTTCTATATATAAAAACTTCAACTTTAAAATAGAACTGGTTGAGGAGACAATAAATGATTAGCTTGCTCATTTTTTTATTTATGAATTCATTAGTTATGCTTTCTTCCTATTGTTTATCAAGCAGTATTTTAAAAATTAAGGGTTTAACCAATGTGCTAATTTCTATTTTTATTTTATATTTTAGCCAGATTGTCTTAACGGAGCTTGTTTTAGGTTTATTCGGAAGGCTTAATTTAGTAAGCGTTATTTTAGTTAATTCCTTAGTTTTGATTTTGACCCTGATGGCCCCTAGAAATAAAGGGTTGCATGCCGAGTTAGCTTCGGCCAGGAAGAAATTAAAAGAGATTATTACGCATAAGCCTGCACTTTTTCTTATTGTGCTAATTGTTTGTTTTGGAACAATTAAACTATTAATTAACCTGTTTAATGCACCTTTTGGCTGGGATTCTCTGAATTACCATTTTGTTTTTCCCGTAGAATGGCTAAAACACGGTAATTTGAATATACCGATAACGATTTCCGACGACCCAAGCCCGAGTTTTTATCCAATTAACGGCAGCCTTTATTACCTTTGGTTGATTTTTCCTTTTAAGAGTGTATTTATGGCGAAAATCGGCCAGTTTCCATTTTTTATTTTAGGCTTCATTGCGGCCTTTGGGATCGCGCGCAGATTAGGGTTAGGAAAAGAGTTTTCTTTTTATAGCGCAGCCTTATTTTCGATTATTCCGAATTATTTCAAACAATTGTCTGTTGGGTATGTAGATGTAATGGTAGCTGCCTTGTTCCTTACAGCCGTTTATTATCTTTTCCTTCTGGATAAAGAGTGCTCACTTTCAAATACAGTGCTTTTTGGAATTAGTGTTGGGCTGTTGATTGGTACCAAGACCGTTGCCTTGCCTTATAGCCTGTTGTTGATCGCGCCATTTCTCTATATCAGTTGCAGGAATTTAAAAAGAATTCAATACTTAGCTTATTTTCTCCTGGCCATTATTGTCCTGGGAGGATATTCTTATTTAAGAAACTTTTTTGAGACTGGAAACCCCTTATATCCGTTAGATTTTAAATTATTCGGTATAAATATTTTTAATGGCGTAATGAATAATAACGTCTATCGGGCGCATTTTAAACCCGAAGATTACAGTATTGCTAAGGCGCTATTCCACGAGGGGCTGGGGGCGCAAACACTGATTTTTATTTTTCCTTTTGTATTTTTGGCACTTCCGATTGCATGGTTTAAAAAGAAGAGGGTTGAATTTATTTTAGGTTATTTTTTGCTCCTTCCGCTGTTTGTTTACTTTGTCTATAGATATGTCATTCCGCTTGCCAACAACAGGTATTTATATCCTTTGATGGGAATTGGTATTATTGCAGGGTTTTATGCCTTATCACTTTTAAAAGTTAAAAATTTTATCATAAGAACAGCGGTCGTTTTATGCGCCTTGGCTTCTATGGCGGAATTAGCGAAAAAGGCGGAATTAATCAGTTCGATAATAACGACTTTTGTTGTATTCTCGTTGGCCTTTTTGATCATAAAACGCATTGAAAAGCTTCGACTTAGGGAAATAAACAAATTTATCGTTTTAATACTAGCTTTTGTGTTTTTGGCCCTTTTTGCCGGGGTAAATAATTATACAAAAAATGAATTTGCTAGTTATAAAAAGATGGTAAAATATTCTGGTTTCTGGCCAGAGGCCACAGAGGCCTGGGATTGGCTGAATTCCAATACTTGCGGTAATAATATTGCTTATATTGGCAGGCCGGTTGCCTTGCCTTTATACGGCTCTAATTTTAAGAATAATGTTTACTATGTTTCCGTAAATAGTATTGAGCCGGCGAGACTGAATTATTTTAAAGGCAGCCATTACCAGTGGGGGTATGATTTTTTATCCTTGCATCAGAATCTCGAAACAGAACATAATTATAGAGGCAGAAAAGAATATTCTGTTTGGCTGAATAACTTAATGAAACGTAACACTGATTTTCTATTTGTCTACTCCTTACACCAGACAAAAGAGGTAGAGTTTCCTATTGAGGATGCCTGGGCAAATACGCATCAGGACGGGTTCATTCAGGTTTTTAACAATAAAACAATTCATATCTATAGGGTAATAAAATGATTGTTTCTATCATAGTGCCGGCCCATAACGAAGAAGATAATATCACCGAAGCAATCCTTGAAATTGAAAAGATTGTAAAGATTCCCTATGAAATCGTGGTTGTTAATGACCATTCAAGCGACGGAACGAAAGAGAAGGTTGAATCCCTTAGCCTGGGGCATAAGAACATAAAGTTAGTGGAAAATACGCTTTGCCCCGGGTTTGCCAATGCCATAAGAACGGGGTTTATCAATGCAAGCGGCGATATCGTTGTGCCGGTTATGGCTGATTTATGTGACGATTTGTATACAATCGAAAAAATGTTTAATAAGATTAATCAGGGCTATGATGTGGTTTGCGCTTCGCGTTATATTAATGGCGGCCTACGTTTAGGGGGATCAAAGTTTAAGGGCTTTCTTTCCGGCTCTGCCGGAAAATCACTGTATTATTTATTGGGAATTCCGACTCATGATATTGCCAATGCCTTTAAGATGTATAAGAAAGAAGTCATAGAAAAAATAAATATAGCATCAACCGGTTTTGAAATATCCATGGAGATACCTTTAAAGGCTTATTACCAGGGTTTTAAGATTAGCGAAGTCCCTACGGTTTGGCGCGAGAGGACAAAAGGTAAGTCAAGTTTTAAGGTATTCAAATTGCTTCCCAGTTATCTTAAATTATATTTCTGGGCGATTTATAAAAGACTACGAGGTAGAACATGCCATTGCTATCAGTAATTGTCCCTGTATACAATGAATCAACTACAGTCAGGCAGATTTTGGATAAAATCAATTCGATTGCTATCGATAAAGAGATTATCGTTGTTGACGATGGTTCAAGCGATGATACGGGAAAGATTTTGAGAGAAATTAGGGCCAGCAACCTTAAGGTGATCCACCATCCTGGTAACCGCGGTAAGGGCGCCGCTGTTTTAACCGGCCTTTCAGAGGCAAACGGTGAATTTGTTATCATTCAGGATGCGGATTTGGAATATGACCCAAATGATTATTTTAAGCTGCTCAATTCAATGCGCAGCAATAATGTTGATATCGTGTTGGGTGCCCGTTTCATGAAAGGATATAAAGGGCTCTATATTCACAGATTAGGGAACAGATTATTGACCGGCCTATTGAACTTTTTATTTACCACCAAGCTTAATGACTGTTTTACCTGTTATAAGCTTTTTCGCAGGGAGAGAATCGCCCAATTAAATCTTTCTGCCCAGGGTTTCGATATTGAGATCGAGATTATTGCCAAGGCCCTTAAGAATAAATTCAGTATTATCGAGGAATTCATTTCATATCATCCGCGCAGCTATAGCGAAGGTAAGAAAATCAGGTGTAGTGACGGGATCAAAGCAGTGCTAAGCATAATAAAATATAGTGTAAGATGAAAATGAAGAAAACGATACTTCGTTACCTGGATTACGTTATTTATTGGACAATAATCCTGATTCCATTTTTTTTGGCAATAGCGCCTGCGCCTGTTAGCGTGTTTATGGGTTTTATGATTGCTGCTTTTCTTACAAAGAAAATCTTAAAGAAGGAGCCCATCTTCCCGAGGACCGCAATTAATTGGCCGCTTTTGTTCCTTTTGATTATAACGTGTATTTCGCTGGTGCATTCCATTAATTATAGGGATAGTTTTAAAGGCGGAATCGGCAGGTTGGTGCATTTCGGGTTTGTTTTTCTGATTCTCTCTTCGGAAATAAGAAATAAAAAACATTTATTCAAAATTATATTTTCTATCTGCCTGGGCCTTTTTATCGCCTCGATCGACAGCCTTTGGCAGGTCACGACAGGCAGGGATTTTATCCGCGGATATCCTGCGATCGTCAATATCGGCCTTGTCAGGGCCACGGGCTCATTTAAGGACTCTAATCTGTTAGGAATATATCTAAGTGGCTTTACTCCGCTGGTAATCGGATTAGCGCTTTTTTATTATAAAAACAAAAAACAGATTCCTTTTATCATCATCGGAATTTTTGCTTTAGCGGGAATTATCCTGACTTATTCAAGGCCGACTCTTTTGGCAATTTATTTAGTTTTAGTTTTCTTCGCCTTAGTCAAAAAAGACAAAATTTTAATTTCTTTTTTAATAATCTTCACGCTTCTTTCACCCTTTTTATTACCGAAGGCAGTAAGTAACTGGGCAAGGGAAGTGGAGTATAATCCTTTAAGGTTCATGTGTAATGACGATAGGATCGCAGCTTACCGTAACTCGATGAATATGATCAAGGCGCATCCTTTTATAGGAGTGGGCGCAAATACCTATATGAAGAATTACAAGCAATATAAAGAGAATCCTGAATACCGCAATGTGGTGACTCAAGATACGATGTATGCGCACAATATGTACTTACAGATGGCGGCAGAGTTGGGGATAATCGGATTCTCTATTTTTATTTGGCTTCTTTTTAAATTATTTTCCGCTTCAAGAAGGATTTTTAAGGCTTTAAAGGATAATTATTTAAAGATTTTGACGATTTCTTTAACTGCTTGTTTGATAGCCTTCCTGGTGAACGGGCTCACAGAGAGCAGCCTTTATTATTCGCGGGTTGCTATAATATTCTGGTACCTATCGGGGTTGTTGTTGTCGCTTAAAAAATTCACCTAATTCTATGGCCCTAGAAAAGATTTTAGTTGTAAGAAACGACAGGTTTGGAGAATTTTTGCTGAATATCCCTGCATTCAGGGCATTGAAAGAGGCTTTTCCTCAAGCAAAGATCATCTTGGCTGTAAGCCCGGGTGTCGAAGAGTTAGCACGTTGTATTAGATTCGTTGATGAGGTGATAACCTGGGAAAATAGAAAACACAGGTTCTTCGAGATTATCGCTTTTTCTCGAGAAATAAGAAAAAATAAATTTAGTGCCTGTGTTATTCTCAATCCCTCGAAAGAATTTAATATCATTGCTTTCTACTCCGGCATTCCTGTGCGCGTTGGTTATGATAGAAAATGGGGTTTTCTTTTAACGCATAAAATCAAAGATAATAAGCGCCTTGGACAGAAACATGAGGTAGAATATAACCTTGAGTTGGTTTCTTTACTGGGTGCCAAGACACAAGATAAGGGCCTGTCATTGGCATTGCCAGCCGGTAAAATAGATTTACCTTCAGTTGCTTTGGAGACAGGTGATTTTATCGCTATTCATCCTTGGACGAGTGATCCGCTAAAACAATGGCCGGCGCATAAATTTCTCATATTGGCACAGAGATTAGCCAAGGAGCTGGGTAAAAAAATCATTTTTATCGGAGGTAGGGCTGAATTTGAAAAAAGCAGGGAATTATTTAGAAGCCTTGATGATAGTTTTGTTGATTTAACCGGAAAAACCAATTTAATACAGTTAGCTCTAATTTTGCATAAATGTAAATTATTGATTTCCGCTGATAGCGGGCCGGTTCATCTGGCTAGTTGTGTTGGGACAGCATCAGTGGTGTTATTCCGTAATGACCTCCCCGGAAAGACTGCCTTGCGTTGGGGGCCATGGGATAAAAAAAGTATTATTTTAGAAAAAAATAACCTAATGGATATATCTGTTGAAGAGGTATTTAACAAGGTAAAGGAGATATTGTAAAGCTATGACTTATGCGGTTATTTTGGCAGGCGGTATCGGAAGCAGGTTTTGGCCTTTTAGCCGGGAACTAGAACCGAAACAATTTCTACATGTTGCAGGAAAATCAAGCCTCTTACAGGAGACAATTAAGAGGGCATGCAGTATTATTCCGGCCAAGAATATTTTTGTCATCTCAAATAAAATTTATTTGCATGAGATAGAAAAGCAATCAGCAGGATTTCGTATTCCTGCGGAAAATATCATTCTGGAGCCAGAAGGAAAAAATACCGCTCCTGCTATCGGCCTCTGTGCAAAATTAATCGGAGATAAAGATAAAGACGCCGTCCTGGTGGTCATGCCCGCCGATCATTATATTAATAGCAAGGACAAGTTTAAGGACGCAATTAAAAAATCTATTAACCTTGCCAAGAATAACTATCTGGTTACCGTCGGAATAAAGCCGAAAAGTCCGTCTATTGGCTACGGGTATATAAAGGTCAAAGGTCAAAATCCAAAGGTCAAAGGTCAAGGTTTAAAGGTTAGAGTTCAAAAAGGCTGTTATATTGTTGATAAATTCTTAGAGAAACCAAGTCTGAATAAGGCGAAGGAGTATTTTAAGGATAAAAGATTTTATTGGAACAGTGGAATATTTATTTGGAGAGCTGATATTTTCTTAAAAGAATTAAGGTCGTATCTTCCAAAACTGTATTCAGTTTTACAATCGATAAAAAATGTAGATGGTATCAGTAGGGTTTGGCATAAGATTGATGCGATTTCGGTTGATTACGGGATTATGGAGCATTCCAAGCGTATTGCCTTGGTTCCGGCACGTTTTTATTGGACCGACCTTGGCAGTTGGGATGCCTTAAATGAAATACTGCCCAAGGATAAAAAAGGTAACATCATTCAAGCTGATTCTCTGGATGTTGGAAGCAAGGGGATTAGTGTATTTAGCCGCAGCAATAGGCTGATTTCTACGATAGGGGTTAAAGATTTAATTATCGCGGATACAAGCGATGCATTATTGGTTTGCCATAAAGATAGGGCCCAGGAAGTTAAAAAAATAGTAGACCAACTTAAGTCGAGAAAAAGAAAAGAACATTTTGTACATACAACCGAGAAGAGGCATTGGGGTTCATATACGGTTTTACAGCAAAGTACCGGATTTAAAATTAAAATAATCGAAATCGAGCCGAAGAAAAGGCTTAGCCTGCAAAAACACTCCAGGCGCGCGGAACATTGGGTGGTTGTTACGGGAGTAGCAAAAGTAACTGGGCCAGGAGGAGTAAAAACCGTAAAAAGCAACGAAAGTGTCTATATTCCAAAAAATTCTTTGCACCGGCTAGAAAACCCTGCAAATTCCATTCTAAAAATCGTTGAGGTCCAGACCGGCACCTACTTGGAAGAGGACGATATTCAGAGATTCGAAGATGATTTTAAAAGATAGCGCACCGAATATTTTAGTTATTAATCCGTTTGGAATAGGAGATTGTTTATTCACTACTCCTGTAATCAGGGAAATAAAGAAAAATATTCCTGGTTGTAAAGTTTCTTATTGGTGCAATGAGAGGGTCAGGGGTATTTTTGAGAATAATCCGTATATTGAGAATATATTTGCTTTATCCAGAGGAGACCTGAAAAAGATTTTCCGTGTCTCAAAAATTCAAGGAATTAAAAGCCTGCTAAGCCTTTTGCTTAGGCTCAAAAAAAATAAATTTGATTTAGCTTTTGATTTTTCTCTCGATCACAGATACGGCTTAATTACGAAACTCCTGGGAATAAAACGGCGTATTGGTTTTAATTATAAAAACAGGGGAAGATTTTTAACTGAAAAGTTGGATGTAGAGGGTTATGATTCCAGGCATATTGTAGAATACTACCTGGATCTTTTAAAATTTATAGAAATTGTGCCGCAAGATAAGCATCTTGATTTATTTACCAGTAACGCAGATGAAATTTATGCCGATTTACTCTTTGCTGATTACGGAATAAAAAAAGATGATTTGGTCATTGGCATAGCTCCGGGTGCAGGGGCCAGTTGGGGAGTTGATGCCAGATTGAAGCATTGGCAACCGGAAAATTTTTCCTGTTTGATTGATAAAATAAACCTGTCCTTTAATGCCAAGGTAATTCTGCTCGGAGATGCTTCGGAAAAAAATATTTCCGAAAAAATAGTATCCAACTGCAGGATAAAGCCTCTGGATTTAGTTGGGGCCACTAATTTAAAGCAGATGGTCGCCTTGGTGAAGAATTTGGGCGTTTTAATTACTAATGACGGTGGCCCGTTACATATTGCCGCGGCCCTTGGAGTGAAGACTGTTTCAATCTTTGGCCCGGTAGATGATACGGTTTATGGGCCATATCCGTCATCAAATAGACATATCGTAATCAAGGCAAATATAGATTGTAGGCCGTGTTACAAGAAATTCCGGCTGCCGGTATGCGAGAACAATAGGAAGTGCTTAACTTTAATTACAGTTGAACAAGTTTTTGAAGGCCTAAGGAGGCTAGTCTCATGAAAGTACCATTTACTGACCTGAATGCGCAACATAAAGAGATAAAACGGCAAATCAACAAGGCAATGAAACGGGTTTTACAAAAAAATGATTTTATCTTGGGTGAAGACGTGCGATTATTTGAAAGGGAATTTTCCCGATTCTGCCAGGCGAGGTTTGCAGTAGGGGTTAGTTCAGGTACGGCTGCGTTATTTTTGGCGCTTTTAAGCCTGGATATTAAGGAGGGTGATGAAGTAATCGTGCCGGATTTTACTTATATTGCAACAGCTTTAGCTGTTAGCTATACCGGGGCAAAGCCGGTATTTGTCGATATTGAGGAGGGTTCCTATAATATCGATGTAAAGAAGATAGAGCGGGCAATTACTAAGCACACAAAGGCAATAATCCCCGTGCATTTATACGGCCAACCGGCTGATATGCCCCAGATAATGAAAATCGCAAAAAAATATAACCTCAAGGTTGTTGAGGATGCAGCTCAGGCGCACGGAGCAACAATTAAAATGCCGGGAGGGAATTGGCAAAAGGTAGGGGGTATAGGCGATATAGGTTGTTTTAGTTTCTATCCAACTAAAAATTTAGGCGGATTAGGCGATGGCGGCATGATTGTCACTAATGATATTAAAACCTATAATCGATTGCTTAAGCTAAGGGATTATGGCAGGGTTTCTAAATATGAACATTCGATAATCGGCTATAATTCAAGATTGGATACGCTTCAGGCAGCAGTGCTAAGAGAAAAATTAAAGAAACTCGATTCCTGGAATGTTATGCGCAGGCGTGCTGCTTCAACTTATAATTATTTTTTTAAATCAGCACCTCAAATCATAACTCCGCATGCAAATAGTGACTCCGAACATGTCTATCATGTGTATGCGGTGCGCCTGCCAGCGCGGGAAAACACCAGCCAGCTTTTGCTGAATAAAGGAATCGGGGTAATTATTCACTATCCGATTCCCATACACCTGCAGAAGGCCTATGCTGATTTAGGGTATAAAGTGGGAGATTTTCCTGTTTCTGAGAAAGTTGCAAAGGGAATAATCTCTTTACCGATGTTTCCGCATATAAGCAAGAAACAGATTAAGTATGTGGTAGAGAATGTGAAGAAAGGAACGAAAAGCTAAATTATGGAAATGAAGGCAGCCTTGACTATTGTTGTATTAACTAAAAATGAAGAACGGCGCATTGAAAAGTGCCTTGCATCAGCGGTTTGGGCAGATGAGATTATAGTTGTCGATGACGGGAGTGTTGATAGGACGGTCGAAATAGCAAAGCGTTATACGGATAGAATCTTTACGAAAAGAATGGAAATCGAAGGTGCGCATAGGAACTGGGCCTATGCACAGGCAAAAAATCTCTGGGTTTTAAGCTTGGATGCCGATGAAATAATCACTCCTGAATTAAGAGATGAGATAGCCGAGGCATTATCGAAGAAGCCGCAGGAAAATGGATTTACTATCCCGCGTAGAAACTATATCGGAGATTACTGGGTGAAACACGGCGGCTGGTACCCGAGCCCACAGCTAAAACTATTCCGGAAGGATAAATTTAAATATGAAGAAGTTGAGGTCCATCCGGGTGCTTTTATGGATGATCCATGCGGACACCTAAAATCAGATATCATCCATTACTCTTACCGGAATTTCGAGGATTTCCTCGCTAAATTGAATCGCCAGACAACCTGGGAAGCAAAGAAATGGTATGATCAAAATAAACCTATGCGCCTGGTAAGGTTTTCCTGGCGCACGATGGATAGGTTCATCCGGACCTATATAGTCAAGAGAGGTTACCTGGATGGCCATACGGGTTTTATGGTAGCTTTTTTTGCTTCGCTTTATCAAATAATCAGCTATGCCAAATATCAGGAGTTGGTTAGGGAAAAAAATAAGAGAGGGAATCTGAATGGAAAATGAAAATAAAGGCCACATGCTTGTTTGTCCGGCCTGCGGGAACACGGAATGGAAGGTTGTTTATAAAATAGGGCAATGGGATATCGGTGAATGTTCTGTTTGTCATTTTGCGCGTATTGACCCTTTGCCGGTGAGGACAAAGCGCCCGGAGTTCTATTCAGAAGAAAAAGTCATTGAAAGAAATGTTAAAAAGCTTTCTACCTCCCAGCAGATATCCAGGTCGATGAAGCGTTTTTTCAAAAAAGTAACGAAGCGGGATAAAAACAAAATATTCTATAATAAATTTTCTTGTTATTTACCTGCGTCGTCGAAAATATTAGATATCGGTTGCGGGGACGGGAGTTTTTTAAAAGTGGCAAAAAAACGCTTCAGCTGCAGCGGAATTGAAATTTCCGAATATTTGGCATCCCTGGCAAGAATTGATGAAAGCCTAAACATTATGACGGGCGATTTTCTAAACATCGATTTTTTAGATAAAAAGTTCGACGGCATTACTTTAATATCCCTCCTTGAACATCTCGATGACGCAGAGGCGGCAATAAGAAAATGTTTTGATATTTTGAATGCTGGCGGGGCCTTGTTATTGAAAACCGTAAACTATGGCTGTTTGAATAGGGTGATAAAGAATGGTAAATGGGCAGGTTTTCGTCCGCCGGATCATATAATTTATTTTAAACCGGAAAATTTAAAAATGCTACTCAAGAAGGTAGGTTTTAAAAAAATTAAAATTTCTGCCTGGCCTTTTAATGACAATATGTATTGCGATGCACGGAAATAAGGTAAATATGAAAGCAGTATTTTTGGATAGAGACGGGGTAATTAATAAGTACCCCGGCGACTTTAAGTATGTGATGAGCTGGCAGGAATTCGAATTTTTGCCTAATATTGAAAAAGCTCTTAAAAGGCTTACTGATGCAGGTTTCAAGATCTTTGTGATTTCAAATCAAGCAGGGGTTTCCAAAGGAATTTATTCGCAGGAAGCCCTTGATTTAATTACAAATAACATGCTCGAAGGACTTAAGGAAAGCGGCATTGAAATAGACGGAGTTTATTATTGTACGCATCGTGATGAAGATAATTGCCTTTGCCGAAAACCTAAGGCAGGCCTGGTGCATATGGCGATTTCTGACCTTAAGGCAAAAGGAATAGATTTAGATGTAAAAGGAAGCTATTTTATCGGGGATTCTATTAGAGATATCTCGACCGGGAAAAAAGCGGGTTTAAAGACAATCCTGGTTTTTTCAGGCAGAGAAAAGGCCAGTAATAAGGATGTGTGGGAAGTGCTCCCGGATTTTACAGCAGCTGATCTCTACGAAGCAGTAAACATAATATTAAAATAATGAAAGTACTCATTACTCATGCTTCTGCTGGAGCAGGGCATCAGAAGGCAGCAGAGGCTATTTACGGGTATTTTAAGAAACACAGGCCGGATATCGATACCGAGATTATCGATGTTTTGGACCTTTCCAGCGGTTTCTTAAAATTCAGTTATACCTCCGGATACAATTTTTTAATCAGATATGCAACATTTATTTGGGCCGTTGCTTTTTGGTTTACTTCAGTTATGGCCCTAAGGGCGATTTCCCGGGCAAATGCGGCCTTTTTTAATAATCTAAGCACAAAAAAATATCGCCAGCTGCTTATTCAAGAAAATGCAGAATATATTATTTCTACACATTTTTTAAGTTCGGAAATCGCCGCTAATTTAAAACGCAAAGGCAGAATAAATTCCAAGGTTATTACCATTGTTACGGACTTTGGGGTGCATCCGTTTTGGCTGTCAGAAGGCACGGATACCTATATTGTAACTTCAGCCTATGCCAAGGGAGTGTTAATAAAAGAAGGCGTCAGCCAGGATAAGATAAAAGAGTTTGGGATTCCGGTTGATGAAAAATTTACCTTTAATTACGATAGGTCAAAGTTAGGCCTAAAATTAGGCATTGACCCGGGTAAATTTACAGTCTTGGTGATGACCGGATCTTTCGGCCTTGGCCCAATAGAGGAGACGGTGGAGGCGCTTTGCCAGGAAGTGCAGATCATAGTGGTTTGCGCCAGAAACAAAAAATTGTTTAATAGGCTCAGGCCAAAGCAGGTTTCCTCTGTCAAGGTATTCGGGTTCGTGGATAACATACAAGAACTTATGGCGGTATCGGATTGTATCGTGACAAAACCGGGGGGTTTGAGTATATCAGAGTTATTATCCATAAACCTGGCTCCGATTTTTATTTCTGCGATACCCGGGCAGGAAAGTATCAACGAGCAAGTTTTAAAAAGTCTAAAAATCGGCGTGAGCGCAAAAGATGCCTTGTCTATCAAGGAAATCATCCTTGATTATAAGAATAACCCTGAGAAACTCGCTTTAATCAAAAAGAACATTCGAGATATCCGTAAACCATCTGCCAGCGAGGAGATCCTCAATGCTATATGCTCAGGTAGTATTTAGCCTTGCCATAGAAGGCCCCTTCGATTATTCAGTCCCTCAGGAGTTTCAGAAGAAAATCAAAATTGGTTCTCGGGTATGGGTATTTTTACGTACAAAGAGGACTGTCGGTTTTGTCGTCGGGTTAAGTAAAAAAACTAATATAAAAAAAGTAAAAAATATCATTAATGTAATTGATGATGTCCCGGTCGTAGATTCAAATTTGCTTGCGCTCGCCAAAAGGATATCAAATTATTATGTCTCAAGCTGGGGAGATGCTATTGACCTGGTTTTCCCCGAAGCGATAAGAAAAGGGCGTCCGGTAGACGGTTTAGTTGCAAAAGAGGCAGAAGGCAAAGGTCAAACTGTTTATGAAGGAGTTTTGGTGCATGATCAAGTTGGTACAAGGCGCTGGCAGGCATACCTCGATGAAATTAAAAAACAACTTGAGTCCGGAAGGTCGGCGTTAGTCATTTTACCTGATGTGCATGCACTTGTTGGGGCCCAGGAATTAATTAAGAATAAACTGAATTGTCCTGTTTCCATTATGTATAGGAAGCAGTCAGGCGAGGTCAAGGAATGGGTGAGTGCGAAAAACGGCGAGATTAAGGTAATAGTCGGCACGCGTTCCTGTATTTTTGCCCCACTTAAAAATCTCGGCTTGATTATTGTTGATTCTGAAGAAGATTTTGTCTATAAACAGGACCAGACGCCTCATTATCATGCAAGAGAAGTCGCTTTGTCCAGAGGCGAGCTTGAAAATTTAAAGGTGATTTTAGGCAGTACTATGCCTTCGATGGAAAGTATGTATCTGGTTAAGAATAACAAAATTAAGTATGTGCGTTTAGAAAATGATAAAAAATTTCCGCAAGTGAAAATAATTGATACAAGCGAATTGTCGTGGTTAGTAAGAAAACAAGGGGCTGTAATATTAAAATATTTACAAGATAATATCGCGGCTAACTTAAATTCCGGAGGAAAGACCTGTATTTTTATCAATAGAAAAGGATTTGCCACTTTTGCAGCTTGTAAGGCGTGCCAGGCAATATTAAAATGCCCGAGGTGCAATATTAATCTTGTTTACCATTTTAAAGAAAAGAACCTAACCTGCCACTATTGTAATTTTAAAATGCCTCCCCCGGAAATTTGCCCGGCATGTAATTCAGGCTATATTAAATACGCAGGTGCAGGGACAGAGAAAATTGAGAGCGAGTTAAGCAGGATGTTCCCGCAAGCAAAAATCAAACGGTTTGATACAGGCGCCGAAGATGATTTCTCCGATGCTGATATAGTGATTGCAACACAGGCTATCTTTAAGGCCCGGATCCATAATTTTTCACTAATTGGAATTCTGGAGATCGATAATTCTCTGAATAGGGCAGATTTTCACGCAAGTGAGAATACCGCACGCATTCTTTTTAATCTTGCGCATCTTACGGAGAATCTGGTTATTCTTCAGACAGGTTTAATGCATCAGCACATATTTAAAGCCTTTGAAGCAGGCGACATTAATTCTTTCTATGATACTGAGTTTAAAGAGAGAAGGAGCTTAAAATTTCCGCCGTATCGGCATCTCTGCCTGGTAAAGCTAAGAGGAAAGAATGAAACCAGGGTAATGCAATCATCCCAAACCTTGTTTGATCTATTGAAAAATCGTAACAAAAACAGGAAAATTGAAATTATTAGTGTTAATCCGGGGATAGCGAAGAAATTGAGGGGTAACTTTTATTGGCAAATCTTGATTAAGTCGGCTGAACCTGAAACGGTTTCAAAATTCTTAAAAATATGCTTAAAAGATTTCAGCCATTCAGGTATAATAGTGACGGTTGATATGGACCCAATTTAATAGAGGTTTAATTATGAATATTATTTTTTTCGGAAGCGACAATTTTGCTGTGCTGCCGCTGGAATCATTATTTGATTCTAAGCTTAAGATTTCTTGCGTTGTAACTCAGCCCGATAAGAAGAAAGGCAGGGGCCTGCATTTGGATGGTACTGATATTAAGAAAATCGCCTCGAGGCAGGGGATAGAAATTTTTCAGCCCGAAGATATAAATTATTCGGATTCGATTAATTTTTTAAGAAAAATGCAGCCGGATTTATTTATTGTGATTGCCTATGGGCAGATATTCTCAAAAGAACTGCTTGAGATTCCCAGGTCAGGCAGTATTAATATACATGCATCGCTTTTGCCAAAATACCGGGGAGCTGCCCCGATTAACTGGGCGGTCATTAACGGCGAAAGGTCCACGGGCGTGAGCGCAATCAAAATGTCGGAGAAGATGGACGCTGGTGAAATTATCGGGCAAAAAGAAATTGGTATCGATATAGAAGACACATCAGCGACACTCGCTAATAAACTATCCAATTTAGGCTCAAGTTTGCTTCTGGAAGTTTTAAACGCCGTCCAGCATGATAAAATTAGAGGCGTTAAACAAGACGAAGGTATGGCGACCTTTGCGCCAAAACTGAAAAAAGATGACGGCTCGATTGATTGGAACAAGAGCGCACAAGAAATCCATAATCTCGTAAGGGGCTGCGTTGATTGGCCGGGTGCCTTTACGTATTACAAAGGTAAATTACTGAAAATAATTAAGGCCAGGGTGATTTTTCCTTTAGAAGAAAAAAATGTTCCCGGATCTAGAGGGGAAATTATAAAGATATTAAAAGACGATCTTATCGTAACCTGCGGTAAAGGGGATTTGGTCATTGAGGAACTGCAAATTGAGGGTAAAAGAAGAATGCTTGTGAAAGAATTTATAGCAGGGCATAAAGTTTTTACCGGGGATATTTTCGGTCGATAAAATTAGTTGCAAGCCTTATTTTTTGTGTTAAAATATAGATTCTAAATTCGCTAATTCAATCCGTTCGACGCACCCCGGCCTAAAAGGCCGGGGTTTGCTCAGGATTGATACTGAGCGGCGCCTGTTTCCCACCCTAAAGATTGGCGTTTGGGCGCCGTCGAATGTATCAATATAAAAATGCCAGAATTAAGAAAAGATCCAATAATCGGTAGATGGGTTATTATTGCCACTGAACGGGCGAAGCGGCCTAATCAATTTTCGGTACAAAGCCAGGAGCTGCCCCAGGAAGAGCAATGCCCTTTTTGCGAAGGAAGCGAATCACAGACACCCCCTGAGATTTATGCAATACGGCCAAAACAGACGCGGGCCAATACCCCGGGCTGGGACTTAAGGGTTGTCCCGAGTATTGCGCCTTTTTTACGCATCGAAGGCGACCTTGACCGCCAGGGCCGGGGAGTCTATGATATGATGAATGGCATTGGCGCGCATGAAATCATCGTCGAATCTAGCCAGCATGTCGGCAATATGGCGGATTTAAGCGATGAACAGATCTCCAAGGTTATTAGCTGCTATATTGACAGGATTATTGATTTAGAGCGCGACAGGCGTTTTAAATACGTCATGGTATTTAAAAATCATGGTTGGTCCGCAGGCGCAGGAAGAATTACGCATACCCGTTCGCAATTGATTGCCACCCCGGTTAATCCAAAGCGCGTAAAAGAGGAACTTGAGGGTGCGAGGAATTATTATGAATACCATGAAAGATGTATTTTTTGCGACTTAATAAAACAAGAATTGTCTAATAAGGAAAGAGTGATTATAGATTTAGATGGTTTTATTGCGATCAGCCCATTTGCAGCAAGATTTCCATTTGAAGTCTGGATTCTTCCTAAAAAACACTCCTGTGATTTTGTGAGTTTAGATATGGAGTCAAGGCAAAATTTAGCCAAAGTAATGAAACAAGTGCTTTCAAAATTAAAAAATGGCCTGAATGACCCGCCGTATAATTATGTGATTCATACAGCGCCTTTTAGGCGGCAGAAATCCGGATATTGGAAGAGTATTGATTATGATTATCACTGGCATATTGAAATTATGCCGCGTTTAACGCGGGTTGCAGGTTTTGAATGGGGGACTGGGTTTTATATCTGTCCTTTGCCTCCGGAAAATGCAGCGGAGTTTTTAAGAGGAGTAGCGGTTTAATATGGCCGAGCTAAGGCGTGATCCGATAGTCGGACGTTGGGTAATTGTCGATAACGAACATCCGAATGCCCCCAAGGATTATGAATACGAGCAGTGTATCCCGAAGGGCGGAGATTGTCCATTTTGTTTTGGAAGCGAAGGCATGACTCCCCCGGAGATCGATTCGTTAAGGGACATGCATACGCAGGCGAATACCTCCGGTTGGCAGGTGAGAGTGGTGCCTAATAAGTTTCCTGCCCTGCAGATTGAAGGTGAGCTTGATAAAAGAGGAATCGGAATATATGATATGTCCAACGGTATCGGCGCGCATGAGATTTTAATCGAATCGCCATATCATGATAAGGATATTCCGGATCTCCTTAACGAGGAAGTAGAACAGATTATTGCTATGTATCTTCGCAGGATTACTGACCTCGAAAGAGACAAGCGCTTTAAATATACCATGCTTTTTAGGAATTACGGTGCTGCCGCAGGCGCGTCCTTAGAACATCCGCACACGCAAATAGTTGCTTTACCTATGGTGCCGAAAAATGTTTCCGAAGAGTTAAAAGGCGCGCAGGATTATTTTGAATACCGTGAACGTTGTATTTTTTGCGATATAATCCGTCAGGAGACGCAGGAAAAGGAAAGAATTATCCTGGAAAATAAAAGTTTTTTGGCATTTTGCCCCTTTGTATCGCGTTTCCCTTTTGAGATCTGGATTATTCCCAAGAATCACAGCGGAAAATTTTCATATATGTCACAGGAAGACATAAGTTTGTTTGCGGCAATATTGAAGGATACTATCGCTAAAATAAAGAAGCTGTTTGTGGATTTGTCTTACAATTTTATTATTCATACATCTCCGGTTAATGGCGAAGGGGATGTAGAAAGTTATCATTGGCATTTGGAATTCATGCCAAAGTTAACCAGGGTTGCAGGATTTGAATGGGGATCGGGATTTTATCTTGTTCCAACTCCGCCTGAACAAGCTGCAAAATATCTAAAAGAAGTTTAACCTAAACAAATAAAAGGAGGAAACAAAATGGCAGTAAAAGTCGGTATCAACGGTTTTGGCCGTATTGGAAGGTTGGTGGCGCGCGCTATTTTAGAGCGCAAAGATTCAAATCTTGAAATTGTGGCAGTTAATGATTTAACCGATGCTAAATCCAATGCATATTTATTAAAATATGACTCGGTACACGGCAGGTTCCCGGGAGAGGTAACAGTTGCATCCAGCGATACAATCTCGGTGAACGGTAAAATCATAAAGGTATTAAGTAAAAAAGACCCATCAGAACTCCCCTGGAAAGATTTAGGAGTTGAAATCGTCGTCGAGTCAACAGGGCTTTTTACGGTGAAAAAAGACGGTATAAATAAAAAAGGTAAAGAAGTTAAAGGCGCAGAGAATCATATCACCAAGGGAGGGGCGAAGAAGGTTATAATTTCCGCTCCTGCAGAAGGCGAAGATATTACAATAGTTTTAGGCGTTAATGAGGACAAATATGACCCTAAAAACCATGCTGTTGTTTCCAATGCCTCTTGTACCACAAACTGTCTTGCTCCTATTGCCAAGGTACTTAATGACAAATGGGGTATCGTAAAGGGGCTCATGACGACAATTCACTCTTACACCAATGATCAAAGGATTCAGGATATGGCGCATTCGGATTTACGCAGGGCGCGCGCAGCAGCGATTTCCATGATTCCTACTTCAACCGGAGCAGCTAAGGCAATTTCTTTAGTCATTCCTGACTTAAAAGGTAAGTTGGACGGTTTTGCCATCCGCGTTCCTACGCCTAATGTTTCAGTAGTTGACCTCACTTGTTTGTTGAGCAAAAAAGCATCGGTTGAAGAAATCAACGCAGCATTTAAAGCTGCGGCCGAGGGAAAGATGAAGGGGATTCTTGGTTACACTGAAGATCCCGTGGTTTCGATTGATTTCAATCATTGCCTGCTAAGTTCTATAGTTGACGGGCCATGCACAAAGGTAATTCAAGATGATTTTATCAAGGTTTTGTCCTGGTATGACAATGAATGGGGATATTCAAACCGCGTGGTTGACCTGGCTGAATATATGATTAAAAAAGGCCTATAGAATTAGTTTTTAACGTAAAAAAGGTGGCTGTCACGCTTTTTGTGGCTGCCACCTTTGGCGCTTTTAAAAATGAACAATAAGATACTCATATTCGGTAAAGGCTTCATTGGTACCCGCCTTAAGGAAGAATTTAATTGTGCCTCTTCGGGTAAAAAAATTCTCTCCCTTTCTGACGCAGAAAACGAAATTAAAAAGTACAAGCCTAAAATTATCATTAATTGCATCGGCACCTCCGGAAGAGATGTAGACGACTGTGAGTTAGATAAAGATAAAACCCTCCTGGCAAACAGTTTTGTCCCCGTAATTTTGGCAGAAACAGCATTGCTGCGTAAGATCAAGCTGGTGCATATAAGCAGCGGTTGTATATATCACTTTGATTATAATGTTCAAAAGCCGGTTACAGAGGAAATCGCGCCGGATTTCTATGAGTTGTTTTACTCAAGGTCAAAGATATACTCCGAAAGAGCGGTGGAAGTCTTGGCGAAACAATATAATATGCTTATTATAAGAATTAGGATTCCCCTTGATGATAGGCCTCATCCGAAAAACCTGCTTAACAAGCTGATTAAGTACGGCAAGGTCATAACTACCCCTAATTCGATAACTTATATACCCGATTTCATAAACGCCTTGAAGCACCTGTTAAGAATTGACGCAAGTGGCATTTATAACATAGTAAATAACCCGCCATTGAGATACCCTGACCTCATGGAGGCTTATAGGGGGCTGGTGCCTGATTTTAGATATAAAACTATTGATTTTAAGGATTTGAAATTAGTCAGGACAAATTTGGTTTTATCGGCAAAAAAACTGGAAAAATCAGGTTTTAAGATGAGAAATATGAAAAAGGTCTTAAAGGACTGTATCCCCGCGTATATTCAAAATTCACGCATTTTTTAGCCTATCAATCGTAAGCCTCGTCTTTTTAAAAGACGCAAAACTCATTGTTTTATATAGCCTTAGATGATTATTTTGCTTAAAAAAGCCTTGACTAGGGGTTTTATGATGATAGAATATGTTCAATGGTTGAACAACCTCCAAAAGAAGAAATATTCTCTATTATAAGGGCTCTAGAGAATGAACCTGCCTCCACTCAACGTGTGCTTTCCCAAAAATTAGGTATTTCTCTCGGTAAGATAAACTATCTTTTAAAGGCACTCATCAAAAAAGGTTTCGTCAAGGCCAAAAGCTTCAGTAAGAACCCCGAAAAAATGAAGAAAATTCATTATCTGCTTACAGAAAAAGGCTTTGAGGAAAAGATGCGTTTGGCATTTCATTTTCTCAAGGTGAAGGAAGCCGAATATAGCCTATTAAAAAAAGAGTGGGAGAAGTTGTCAGAAGATAAAACAGTTAAAATCTAAAATCAAGATGAATTATTTCATTGAAAAAGATGAAATTGATTTAGCCGATTACCTTAAAATCATCGTTCAAAGAAAACGAACTTTCCTGGTTATCGGCATATTCATTCTTTTGGCGGGCTTGAGCGCCTACATTTTAACACCTTATGTGTATGAAGCGCGCACTGTAATACTTATTGGCGGTATTTCCAAACCAATGCTGTCCTATGGCCGTTCCCATAAAGAAGTTCTTGATTTTGTCAACTCCGAAGGTTTTTTTAGAAGGTTCAATCTGACTCAAAAAAAAGGACAACTAAACAAGGTTCTTAGGTTTGAAGACTTAAATTATCACCCTTTGATTGATATTAAAATCATTCTTGCTGATCCTGAATTGGCAATGCGTCTATCTAACACAATTGCAAATGAGTTTGTTGGCCATTGGAATGAAATCTACTATAGTAAGATTAATTTGATAGAAGATGAAATGATGCTTGAATCAAAGAAGAAGTATTCTCTTATTGATGAAATTAAAATAGCTATTTTGGAATCTAAAATAGCATGTAGCTATCCATTTAGGGTGGTTTCTCCCGCAGTTCTTCCAACTCTGCCGATTCAATCTCAAAAAATTAAAAACACCTTACTGTTTATATTCTCCGGGCTGGTATTTGTTTTATTAGTTGTTTCTTTTTTGGAGCTTTCAGAAAAAAATTTATTCAAATAAACCCGTTTTTATGGAAGAAATAGATATTTTAATTATCGGCGCGGGAGTAATTGGCTTATCTGTAGCCAGAGAATTGTCTCAGGAAGAAAAAAGCATTGCTGTGCTTGAGAAAAATAATTCATTTGGCCAGGAGACCAGCTCCCGTAATAGCGAGGTAATTCATGGCGGGATGTATTATCCAGGAGATTCTCTTAAAGCAAGATTGTGTGTTGATGGAAGGCATCTTTTATATGATCTTTGCCGTAAAAATAATATTGCATGCAGAAAAACTGGGAAATTTATTGTCGCAGTTGAAAATTCAGAGATTGCTGATTTAAATAAATTATTCAGTCAAGGCAGGATTAACGGTGTGGAAGGGCTAGAAATGATTAGTAGTAAAAAACTGCAGGAGATGGAACCTAATATTCAAAGTGTTTTTGCCCTTTATTCTCCGGAGACAGGCATTATTGATTCGCACGGTTTGATGCAGTATTTCTTAGGGAGCGCACAAAATAATGGAGCGATGATAGCTTTTGATTCAGAAGTCACGATGATTGAAAAGACATCAATCGGTTATAAAGTTACGGTTAGAAACGGTAAAGAAATTACGGAAATAAAGGCAAGGGCCGTAATCAACTGCGCCGGCCTTGATTCTGACACGGTCGCCCGGATGGCAGGAATCGATGTGACAAAATGTAATTACCAGCTTCATTATTGTAAGGGGCAATATTTTCGCGTGAACGCAAGCAAAACAAAAATGATTAATCATCTGGTATATCCAGTTCCAAAACCTAAAAGTGGCGGATTAGGCATACATGCAACCCTTGACCTTGCAGGTAGTTTACGTTTAGGCCCGGATGAAAAATATTTTAATAATAGAATTAAAGATTATTTCGTTGATGAAAATAAGCGCAAAGAATTTCATCTTTCGGTAAAAAAATTCCTTCCTTTTATTGAAGAAAATGATCTCATTGCGGATACTTCTGGGATTCGTCCTAAGCTACAGGCAGAAGGAGAAGGTTTTCGCGATTTCATTATTAAGGATGAATCCGATAACGGTCTGCCGGGTTTTATAAATTTAATCGGAATTGAGTCTCCGGGATTGACTGCTTCTCTTGCGATTGCGAAGATGGTTAAGAATATGATTAAAGAATGTTTAAATTAAAATGAGCAGATACCCTTTGTTCAATAGAGAAAATCTAAAGCTTAAACAACTTAAAGAGAGAAGTCACGGCTTATCAGTATCGATTGTAAAAGATTTAAGTAAGGGTGCGTGTCCAGATGTGCGATTTAAAGAATTCGCCCAATGTTTAATTGAGGCCAGAGAAAAAAAATCCTCAATAATTTTAATGATCGGCGGCCATGTGCTTAGGGCCGGTGTCCAGAGGTATATTATTGACCTAATGGAAAAAGGCTATATTTCTTGCCTTGCCATGAACGGATCAGGCGTGATCCATGATTTCGAATTTGCCTCAATAGGTGCAACTACAGAAAGTGTTGCGAAATATATTCAAGAAGGGCAATTTGGCTTATGGGAAGAAACAGGCCGGATTAACGATATCATAAATCAAGGATATCAAGATAGATTAGGCATGGGCGAGGCAGTTGGTAAGGCTATCTTAAAAGGTGATTTTCCTAATAAAGATATTAGTTTATTAGCTGCAGGTTATCGTTTAAAAATTCCCATTACGGTTCATGTGGGGATTGGCTACGATATTATTCATGAGCATCCAAATTGCGATGGGGCAGCAACCGGAGCGGCATCATACCAAGATTTTTTATATTTTACTAAAGTTGTGCAAAATCTAGAAAATGGTGCCGTAATGAATTTTGGCAGCGCAGTAATGGCTCCGGAGGTTTTTTTAAAAGCCTTAAGCATGGCAAGAAACGTTGCATGCCAACAAGGTAAAGAGATTAAACATTTTACGGCTTTAGTTTGTGATTTATATGATCTTCCCGATAATTTTAACAAAGAACCGGATAAATCAAATGTCTCTTATTATTTTAGGCCGTGGAAAACAATGTTGGTGCGCACAGTAGCAGATGGCGGAAAAAGTTTTTATATAAAAGGCAGGCATGGGGATACTATTCCTGCGCTCTGGAAGGCAATAGATGAAAATTCTGGAAATTGAAGAATTAGCAAAAGAAATTAAAGACCTGAAGTCAAAAGGAAGAAAAATAGTGCACTGTCACGGATGTTTTGATTTAATGCACCCGGGGCACATTAAATACTTTCAGGCGTCTAAAAAAATGGGTGATGTGCTTATTGTAACGGTTACGCCGGATATCTATGTGGATAAAGGCTTGGGCAGGCCGGCTTTCAATGAAAATTTGAGGCTAGAAAGTATCGCCGCCTTAGAATGCGTTGATTTTGTAGCGATTAACAAATGGCCAACTGCCTGTGAAACTTTAAGGTTGTTAAGGCCTGATATTTATGTTAAAGGCCAGGAATTTGAAAACCTGGAAGACAAAACCGGAAAGATCCAGAAGGAAAATTCAGTTATTCGCGAGATAGGCGCCCAACTCAAATTTACGCATGAAATTGTTTTTTCCTCTACGGAACTGATTAACAAATATCTTAAAAAATAAAATGAAAAATTCGCAAAAAAGAAAAATATTATTATTCGATGATTTAATTAAAAAAGTCGAAACCCTTCAGAAATCCGGAAAAGTTGTGGTCCAGAGCCACGGTATTTTTGATTTAATTCATCCCGGCATAATTCAACACCTTAATTCTGCAAGAAAGCAGGGAGATATTTTAATCGTCACGGTTATTAAAGATGAAGATGTGCGTAAAGGCCCCGGCAGGCCTATTTTCCCCGAGGCCTTGAGGGCAGAAAACGCGGCATCTCTTTTCATGGTAGATTTTGTCTGTGTAGTGGATGATGAAAAACCTTTTGAATGCGTCAAAAGAATCAAACCGGATATTTTTGCTAAAGGCCGATCAATTAAGGACCAGGGTAATATAATTCATGATAAGGTATTTGAAGAAGAGAAAGAAATATATTTCGGAAAAGTAAGAATTCATGAAACCGGCGGGACTTCGTTAAGTTCATCGGAAATAATAAAGAATTTCTTGGATATCTATCCCGAAGAAATAAAACTTTTTCTTAAAAAATTCTCTAAAAAATACGGTGTTAATGAGATCGTTGAAAAAGTGAACAATCTAAAGAAATCGAAAGTTTTACTTATTGGCGATGGAATAATCGATGAATATCACTATTGCGATGCGATGGGCAGATCCGCAAAGGCCCCGCTTGTAGTCAATAAATATGTTACACAGGAAGTTTTTGCTGGCGGTGCTTTTGCAATTGCAAACCATCTTGCGGGGATATGTAACGATGTGCATTTAATTTCCTTGCTGGGAAATGATTCTACGCGGGAAGATTTTATCCGCGCCAGCTTAAAACCTAATGTAAAAATGAAATTCTTCTATCGCGAAAATGCCTCTACCATCGTTAAAAAAAGATATATCAACCAGTATCAAAATCAAAAGTTATTCGAGGTCAATTATTTAAACGATATCTATATTAGTGGCAGCCTTGAGGCGGATGTGATTAAGTCCTTGAAATCAATTATGGCGCCATACGACTTAATTTTAATTTCCGATTTCGGGCATGGTTTTATCACAAATAAAATTATCGAGGCTATCAAAAAAAGCGGAAAAAAATTTGCGGTTAATACGCAAACTAATGCAGCTAATGCCGGGTACAATATGATTACTAAATACCGGCAGCCTGCTTATGTGTGTTTAGATGAATCTGAACTGAGGATGGCAGCTCAAGAGAGATCCGCTGATGTGGAAATCGTTGCAAAAAAGATTTTAAAAGTGATAAACGCAGATAATTTGATCGTTACCTTGGGTAAAAGAGGCTCGTTTGGAATAAATAGAAAAGGCGAGGTTAGCAGGGTCCCGGTCTTTTCCTCAAAGGTGGTAGATACGGTTGGCGCCGGAGATGCATTTTTTGCCTTTACCGCACCTTGTGTTGCCGAGAATTTACCATTGGATTTAATTTCTTTTATCGGTAATGCCGTTGGTGCAATTGCAGTTCAGATTGTTTGCAATAAAAGGCCGGTAGAAAAGTATGAATTACTTGAGTTTGTACATGCACTTTTAAAATAAAGGGTTTTATGATGAAGAAAAATATAAAGGGTTATCATAAAAATTTTCTTAAATTAATCAATGCGATTAAGATTACTGGCAATAAAAGAAAAGCGTTGAATTTCTATGATGGTATTTTAATTGCTTGTAAAATCATTGAAAGACAGGCTAAGGCTGGAGGAAAGATATTTTTTATCGGTAACGGCGGCAGCGCTGCTATCGCAAGCCACATGGCGATTGACTTTTGGAAGAATTTGGGAATTCCGGCGATGTCTTTTAATGATAATTCTCTTTTAACCTGTATTAGCAATGATTTTGGCTATGAGAATGTTTTTGCCAAGCCTATCGAGTTCTTTGCGGGTAAAAATGATATTCTATTTGCGATTAGCAGCTCCGGTAATTCTAGGAACATCCTAAAAGGTGCCGAAGCAATGTTGGCTAAGAAGGGGCGCGTTATTACCCTTTCTGGTTTTAAAGAAAATAACCCATTATCCTCCAAGGGAATTTGTAATTTTTATGTCCCTGCGCATGAATACGGCTCGGTAGAAGTAATCCACCAATATATTTGTCATTTTATATTTGATACGATTATGGAGCATAAATCTAAGAGAGAAATACGATGAATAAATTTAAAAAAATCTTGGTTACCGGTGGGGCAGGCTACGTCGGATCGGTTTTAATCCCTAAGCTGCTTAATGAGGGATATGAGGTTAAGGTCATCGATCTATATATGTATGGCGATAATGTCTTGGATAGCGTAAAAGATAATCCGAATTTGAAACAAATCAAAGGCGATATTCGCGATAGGGGCCTCCTGGAAAAAGAGCTAAAAGGAGTTGATGCAGTAATCCACTTGGCCTGCATATCCAATGACCCTAGTTATGAATTGGACCCCGAGCTCGGCAAGTCTATCAACTACGATGCCTTTATTGATTTAGTGGATATTTCTAAAAAGAAAGGCGTAAAAAGATTTATTTATGCTTCGAGTTCCAGTGTTTACGGAATTAAAAATGAAGATAATGTTACCGAAGATTTACCCCTTGAGCCATTAACCGATTATTCGAAATATAAGGCACTTTGTGAAGATTATCTTTTAGAACAACGCGCCCCGGGTTTTGTAACATTAATTTTAAGGCCGGCTACTGTTTGCGGATATTCTCCGCGGCTGCGTTTGGACCTTTCTGTAAATATTTTAACAAACCACGCGGTAAATAAGGGGAAGATCACTGTTTTTGGCGGCGGGCAAAGAAGGCCCAATATTCATATTGAAGATGTGACGGACCTATATGTATTAACCTTAAGATACCCCGATGAAAAAATTGACGGAAAGGTTTTCAATGCCGGTTATTACAATATGAAGATGATAGAGATTGCCCGCACCGTGCAAGAAGTGGTTTCCAGGGAAATGCACAAAAATAAGCCGGAGATTGTCACTAGCCCCACAGATGATAACCGCTCTTATCATATTTCTTCAGAAAAAATTAAGCGTGAATTGGGTTTCGAAGCAAAAAGGCCGGTAGAAGAAGCAGTTAAGGATCTCTGTAGCGCATTTAGGCTGGGCAAAATTCCTGATTCCATGGAAGATAAAAGGTACTATAACATTAAAACCATGCAGGCAATTAAATTAGAATAAGGTTATGGACCATAAACAGAAAGCTAAAGAATACTTTAATAGAATTTCCGTGCATCATGTAGGCGGACGCGCTGGAAGCCGGGTATTTCCTGTTTTGGATAAATTTGAAGGGGATATTATTAATGTGCTTTATGATGCTGATCCAGATTGTCTTGAGCAAATCCGCCAGCGAAATAAATGCCTTAAGTCTGAGCTTTATGTATTGCCTTATTGCGTAGCTGAAACTTGTAAAAAAGGAGTGTTTAGTATTAATTATGACCCATATACCAGTTCGCTAAAAGAATTTAATCAAGATTACAGTTCATACTATACGTGGCGTGATTGCGATTATATGCTCTCACAGGCATTTAAATCCATGAAAAAATTGGAACTTGATTTAGTCAGCCTGGATTATATTTTTCAATCGGATAATCCGTTAGTGCCTCCCCCGGACTTCCTTTCTTTAGATACACAAGGTTCTGAGTATGAAATATTGTTGGGCGCAAAAAAAACTTTAAACTCAAACGTATTGGCATTAGCAATTGAAGTTGGATTCCATCCCCATTACAAAGGCCAAAAACTCTTTGGCGAAATTAGCGCTTTTCTATCAGAACAAGGGTTTGATTTCATAATTTTTCCCGAAATATTTACAGTTACCCCCTTTAGGGCACCAGTAGGATTGCGCGGTGAAGGGTTCCAATCTTTCGCAGATGCCTTATTTTTTAGAAATATAAATCAAATTGAGAATTCAAACGGAACTGTTGATTATAAGTGCTATAGCATGTTAAGAAAACTGGCATTTATTGCAATAATTTTTAATCAATTTGAGTTTGCGCTTCAGTGTTTAAACAAGAGCAAACAAGTATGCCCTTTTGATACTGCTGCGGGGCAGGAAGAAGGGCTGGCCTATTGTAAATTCTTAAGAGAATTCGAAGATTGTTTTACAAAAATGCAGAAGATTTTTCCCCCCACTTTTAACGAGAAGTATTCATTTGAAGAAAGTAAGGCCCGTTTTAAGGATACGGCTTGTGTAGTTCCCAATAGCCCAGTTAAGAGCTTGCTGCGAAATTTTCCCGCCATCTTCCAACTGTTGAAAGGGGTTAAAAATATCCTTTTTATGCTAAAAGTATCTTTCCAGAGATGCCTTGCCGCAGTTAAAGAAAGAATAGATTTGTTATTCGGCGGGAACTCAGGCATTGAAGTATTGTTTTTTAAGTATTGCCTTAAAGAGCAGGCGCAGCTACTTAGGAAAAATAGAATTAAGCATTTGAAGTCTTGCAAGAGATAGGCTATGGACCTTAAAAAGAAGGCTGAAGAATTAAGGAAAGCAGTATTTAAAAGCATTTGTCAAGGTGGCGGAGGACACATTGCCGGATCTTTGTCAATTACTGAGATATTGATCGTGCTCTATTATAAAATATTAAAAATTAACCCAAAAAAACCAAAAGATCCCTCTAGAGACCGTTTTATTTTAAGCAAAGGCCATGCCGGGGTTGCTTTGTATGCAATGTTAGCTGATAAAGGATTTTTCCCAAAGACTGAACTTGATAGGTTTGGTAGAAAAGGCAGTATTTTGGGTGGCCATCCGGATATGCTGAAGATTCCTGGTATTGAGGCATCTACCGGTTCTTTAGGGCATGGTTTTGGTTTTGGCGTAGGTATAGCTTTATCCGGAAAATTAAATAAAGAAGATTACCGGGTATTTGTGCTTTTAGGCGATGGAGAGTGCCAGGAAGGTTCTATCTGGGAAGCAGCGATGTTTGCCCCGCAGCACAAATTAGATAATTTAATTGTCATTATAGACTATAACAAAATTCAGGCAATGGACCGGTTAGATAATATTGTTTCTTTGAATCCTTTAGTTGATAAATGGAAGGCCTTTGGCTGGGAAGTAAAAGAAGTTGATGGGCACGATTTTCTTTCTTTAGAAAAAGTTTTTAAGAAAGTTCCTTTTGTAAAAGGTAAACCCAGCTTAATTATTGCCCATACCATTAAAGGGAAAGGTATTTCTTTTATGCAAAATTCCCCCATCTGGCATTATCGCTTGCCCAATAAGGAAGAAATGAAGATTGCTTGTAAGGATTTAAGATTAGAAGATTATCAGGAAGAATTGTAAATGAGAAACGCATATCTAGCTACACTTTATAATTTAGCCAGAGATAATAAGGATATTTTGGCTCTAGTTGCCGATAACGGCGCTATAGTCTATGACAAATTCCGCAAGGATTTCCCAGGGCAATTTTTGAATTTTGGCATTGCCGAAGCAAATATGATTAGTGTTGCCGCAGGATTGGCCAACTGCGGGAAGATTCCCTTTTGCTATACCATTTCTAGTTTTCTTACGATGCGGGCCTTTGAGCAGATTAGAGTAGGCTTGTGCCTGCAGAATATGAATGTAAAATTAGCCGGTATAGGGGCTGGTTTTGTCTATAGTAACTTAGGGCCGACACATCATTCTACAGAAGATATTGCGATTATGCGCGCTCTGCCGAATATGACTATTCTTTCTCCGTCTGACCCCCTGGAAGCCGGCTATATTACTTCTGCAGCAGCAGAAATTAAAGGCCCTGTTTATATCAGGTTATCGGTAGGCGGGACTCCCGCGGTATACAAAAAAGAATATAATTTTCAGCTTGGCCGGGCAGTAACCTTAAGGGAAGGTGACGACTTAACGATTATTTCTTCCGGAGGAATAATTTACGAGGTCTTAAAAGCAGTAGAAGAATTAGAGGCATTAAACATTTCGGTAAGGCTGATTAATATGCATACTATTAAGCCTCTTGATGAAAAGGCCATTCTTAAGGCAGCTAAGGAAACCAGGGCTATTCTTACTGTTGAAGAGCACACGATACAGGGTGGTTTAGGCAGTGCTGTTAGTGAGGTTATCTCAGAGAATGTGAAGGTGCCTTTAAAATTTAAGAGGCTGGGGTTAAATAATGCTTTTCCTGCAGGGTATGGTGATTATGACGAAATGAAAGAAATGAACCATCTTTCTAAAAAAGATATTGTCAAAGCTGTAAAAGATTTACTGGAAGCTGAACTGTAAAGATTTTGGAGGTTAATATGGAGTTGGGTATTAAAGGCAAAAGGGTATTAATTACCGGGGCGAGCCAGGGGCTTGGCCGTGCAGCTGCCATGGATTTTTCTAGAGAAGGGTGCAAGGTTAGTGTTGTTGCCCGGCGTCAAGACAAGCTGCAGGAGCTTGTGGATGAAATGGGCGGAGAAAAACTCGGCCATTCCTTTTATGCGATTGATCTCATGGGTGACGGAAGCCCTGCAAAAGCAATCAAAGATTTGACTGCACGCAACGGAAATTTTGATATCGTGGTTCACGGGGTGGGCGGCACATTAAATGTCAGAGACCCCCTTTCGCCGATGGAGGAGTGGTATAGAGTTTGGCGTTTTAACGTCGGTATTGCTATTGAAATTAATAATCTTGTGATACCTCCGATGCAGGCGCAAAAATGGGGGAGGCTGGTACATATTTCATCTATATCAGCTGAATCATTACGTGGTTCCGGCCCTTATGCCGCCAGTAAAGCTTACTTGAATGCTTATACTAAATCAATAGGCCGTTCGCTTGCACCAACGGGCATTGTAATTTCCGCGTTAATGCCGGGAGCATTTATTGCAGAAGGCGGGCATTGGGGTAATATTGCGAAAACTAACCCTGACATGATGAATGATTTTTTGAGGCATCACCATGCAATCGGCAGATTAGGGACGCCTGAGGAATTATCGTCTTTTGTTTTATTCATGGCATCAAAGTACGTGACGTTCGCCACTGCTTCTATAATTCCTGTTGATGGCGGCACAATGTAGAAAATTAACTAAAGGAGTTTGTCTATTAATAAAGACAAATAAATATGATGAGGGATTATACCAAACAAGTATGGAATAAGGTTAGTAAGATGAATATATCGCATGATTTTATCCTTGGCCCTATAAATGCCGAGTCTTTATTAAAAGATCCGAAGCACCTGGCATTTACGCTCTCTCGTTATAAGTTTTCAGCTAAAATGCTGCACAATTGTAAACATATAATAGAGTTAGGTTGCGGAGAAGGTATTGGAGTTTTGTCGTTCCTTAAAGAAACAAATGCAAGTATAACAGCTATAGATTTTGACCAAAGGCAGATCGAATATGCTAGAGCCAATCTTCTTCCGTTTGTCCATGATAGAGTAAAATTTATCTGCAGTGATATGATTTCCGAGCCATATAAGGGGAAGAAGGCAGATGGGCTTGCCTGCATAGATGTCATAGAGCATATCCATAGTTCTGAAGAGAAGAGGTTTTTTAACCACTGTTTTTCATTGTTAGAAAAAGACGGAGTAGCAATATTCGGGACGCCTAATAAATTTGCGGAGAAATACGCTTCACCAAGAAGTAAAAAGGGGCACATCAATCTTTTTACTCCGGAGAGGTTTTATTCAACGCTAAGTAATCATTTTAAGCATGTTTTCTTGTTTTCCATGAATGATGAGTTGGTACATACGGGATTTTATAAAATGGCGCACTATCTACTTGCACTGTGCATTAAATAAGAAGTAAATTTAGGAAGGTATTGTTTATGAAATATCCGCTCACTTTTAAAGCTGCAATACTCGAACGCAACAATGATCCGCTTGTTGTGGATAAAGTAGTTTTTCAAGGGCCGCTAGAGCCCGGACAGGTGTTAGTGCGCATCCACTACAGCGGTATATGCGGAAAACAAATCGAAGAAATCAGGGGATCATCCGGACCGGATCGTTATCTGCCGCATATGTTAGGCCACGAAGGCAGCGGGGTAGTGGTAGAAGTAGGGCCTGAAGTAAAAAAAGTATCTCAAGGAGACCATGTGGTGCTTCATTGGCTTAAGGGCAGCGGTATAGATGCCCCCACGCCTCTCTATTCGCGCTCCGGAAAAAGAGTTAATGCAGGGTGGATTACAACTTTTAATGAGTATGGCGTAATTTCGGAGAATCGCATAACGCCTATTTCTCAAGAAATAGATTTATCGGTGGCCTGTCTTTTAGGGTGCGCAGTGACAACTGGGGTTGGAGTGATTCTTAATGAAGCGCAATTGAAACCAGGGGAGTCTGTGGTTGTTTTTGGATGTGGAGGTGTTGGGCTAAATGCAATACAGGGGGCCGCGTTAGCCCGAGGATATCCAATTATCGCTGTTGATACTAATGCTCAAAGTTTAGATCTTGCGAAAAAACTCGGTGCTACTGATACGATTCAGGCAGGTTCAGTTGATGTTGTTGAGGAAATAAAGAGAATTACTAATAATAGTGGGGCAAAGTATGTTGTTATTGCTTCAGGCAACCCTAAGGCAGCCGAGGTAGCTGTAGATACCGGTTCAATTCCGGGTACTGTTTATTTTGTTGGCGTGCCTCCCGTTGATTCAAAAATTACGGTAAAACCGTTTACTATACATATGTTGAGAAAGCTTGTTGGTTCATGCGGAGGTGGCACATTCCCCGATAGAGATATTCCTGCATATATAAAATTTTATGAAGAAGGCCATTTGAAACTCAAAGAATTGGTATCTCAAGTTATTCCGCTTGATAAAATTAATGACGGAATTGATGGTATGCTTTCCGGTAAAGTTGGGCGCTGTATAGTGAAGATGACCAAGAATTAAGGAACATTATGAATTGTTATCAATTGGAGTAAAAGAATACTTAAATGGTTAGACAAAACTCTTTTTTCATTCGCCAGATAACCCAAATCGCTAAGGGCGGTTTACCGGTTTTTATTAGAAAAGCGCGAATTTTAGCTTCAAATTTGCTCACATTATTTTTAATGCCCTTTGCGCTATTGGCTGTTTTGATAGTGCGGATGTTGCGTCCCTTGGTGACAATACGCTTTATAGCACTGAGCAATAGCCGAATTGGCCATTTTATTGGAAACACGGAAGTGCATCTTTGTGAAACCGAAATGGCGAAAAAACCCGGGCAGCGGATTATAGATGTTTTTTATTATTTTTCTCCGGACACCTGCAATAAGCAATTGAAAAAAATGTGGGAGCGGACAATATGCGTCTTTTGGTTCGCTAAGTTATTAGATAAGGTGAATCGTAAGCTGCCCGGAGGAAAAGCGCATATAGTGGAATGGAGAGAGCTTTCGGATAGAGATATTCATAATCTGCTAATTTATAAGAAACCGTACCTTTCTTTTACTTCTCAGGAAGAAAACTTCGGCTCCCAAGAATTGCGTAGAATAGGAATAGCTCAAGGATCTCCTTTTATCTGTCTTCATGCAAGGGATTCGGCATATTTAAATAGCATTGACCCTGCCAAGGACTGGTATTATCAGAAATTCCGCGATCTTGATATCAAAAATTTTATTTTATCGGCAGAAGAAATGGCGCTGCGCGGATACTTTGTAGTTAGAATGGGAGCGGTAGTTAATGAAAAACTAGAAACTAATAATCCCAAAATAATCGATTATGCTACAAAATTCAGGACAGATTTTCTGGACATTTTTTTATGCGCTAAATGCCGTTTTTTTCTTGGGTCTGACACTGGATTAAATAAAATGTCTCAGTCTTTCAGGAGGCCAACAATTGCCGTGGATTGCGCTCAATTAGAATACGTAATTAGCTGGATGCCTAATTATTTGTTTATACCAAGAAAATTTTGGTTGCGCAGGGAAAAGCGTTTTATGACTTTCCACGAAATTATAGATTCTGGTGTGGGCAGATTTTTTAAAACGCAAGAATTCGAAAATTATGGGATTGATCTGATCAGCAACACGCCTGAAGAGATAAGGAATGTTGCCGTTGAAATGGATGACAGATTAAATGGGCTATGGCAGGAAACAAAAGAAGATAAAGAGCTCCAGCAGCGTTTTTGGTCAGTATTTCAAAATAGTAAATTACACGGGAAAACCGTTTCAAAAATTGGAGCCGATTTTTTACGGCAAAACTCAAATTTACTTAATTGAGAATCATATTTATTATTAAATAAAATGATAAAACATAGCAAATTTGATTATTCTAAAAATAGAGGTTCACCAGAGGTTTCTTTACGCCTTGAATTGCTGCGTGAACGGCTAAAATATCTTTCAAAGAAAAGCCATGCCCGAATACTTGATGTTGGGGTTGGCTCCGGAGATATTACCCTCATGTTGCTAAAACATTTTAAGGATATTACTTGCGTTGAATATAATATGAAAAACTGCAGTTATGCTATAGAAAGGCTGAACGAATCAAATTTACGCAGGATTAAATTTATCTATTCAAAAATAGAGGGAGTTAAATTCTCAAAAGATGCTTTTAACCATATAATTTTACAGAATATGCTAGAGCACTTAAAAGACCCTGTTAAGGTTTTACGCAAGCTATCGCTTTGTTTGGATTCCAATGGGTACATGCACATTAGCGTCCCCTTGGCAAATTCTTTCCATCGCTGGTTGGGCGTGGACATGGGGTTAATTTCGCGCATCAACGGCCTATCAAAAACAGATATCCGCTACGGCCATTACAGGGTATATACCCCGGCATTATTACGGAAACATATTGGCTTGGCTGGCTTACGGATAACCTATGAAAAATCGTTCTATCTTAAGCCGTTTCCATCTTCGGTATTAAGCGGGATGCCTTTGGGTATACATCGCGCGTTATTTTCCTTAGGAGAGCAATTTCCGGAATTTGCAGCATATATTTATTTAGAATTAAGAAAGCCATGAGGATATTTTAAATGGTTAGACAAAACTCTTTTTTCATTCGCCAGATAACCCAAATCGCTAAGGGCGGTTTACCGGTTTTTATTAGAAAAGCGCGAATTTTAGCTTCAAATTTGCTCACATTATTTTTAATGCCC